>Ga0134126_10000003_pt1 | contig 627548 bp, 539 predicted proteins | sample KB31752_FD_96881 | JGI IMG/M metagenome (GOLD analysis project Ga0134126, IMG submission 96881) | Terrestrial soil microbial communities with excess Nitrogen fertilizer from Kellogg Biological Station, Michigan, USA - KB3-175-2 | ecosystem: Environmental > Terrestrial > Soil > Unclassified ...
CATACCTGAGGGAGACTATACGATGACGATGACCGATGTGCTGGGACAAACAATGTACAGCACCAGCACGCACATCAGCGGACATTATACGAACAGTATAGAGATGAGTAATTATGCCGAAGGATTATACATCCTGAGCATCAAAGGCAGTAACTCTATCACTCAAAAGAAAATACTGCTCAGTAAGTAAGAAATAAGTAAGGAAATAATAACATTAAATCCCCCTATAAACAGGGGGATTTTTTTATTTTAGTATTCTTATGTCCGGTTTCTGAATATTCAATTGTCATAAGAGTATAATTCAGCAAATAGTAACTTTAAAACAAAAACTAAAATGGAAAAGACAGCAAATGCATTGAATTGGTTTGAAATTCCTGCAAAAGACATTACAAGGGCAAAGAAATTTTACGAATCGGTATTTAATGTGAAAATGGAAGACATGCCTGAAATGATGGGTATGAAGATGACAGGTTTCCCTACCGAAATGGGTAACGGAAAGGTATCCGGCGCTTTAGTACAAAGCCAAATGCACAACCCATCGACAGATGGAGCAGTTGTTTACCTGAATGCTAACCCTGCCATCCAAACTGTTATTGAGCGCGTTGAGAAAAGTGGTGGCAAGGTGGTTATGCCTAAAACCCACATTTCTCCGGAAATTGGTTACATGGCTTTCTTTGTTGATTCAGAAGGCAATAAAGTAGGCTTGCACGCCCAAAACTAAAAAAGTTCTTAATTTAACTCCCGGCATAATAACCGGGAGTTTTTTTATGTGTATACGTCCGGCTTTTCAATCTTCAATCGTCTTGGATATATAAACAGTAAACATCAAACAAAAATCATTTGTCATGACAAAAACAATCACACAAAATGTAGTGTTTAAAAACACTAAGGTAGGTACATTATATTCTATGTATCTCGATTCTAAACAGCATACTGAAATAACGGGCGGTAATCCCGCCAAAATTTCAGCTAAAGAGGGTGCTAAATTTTCTGCGCATGGTGGCTATATTGTGGGTAAAAATCTGCAGCTTGTAAAAGATAAGTTGATAGTTCAATCATGGTATGGAACGGACTGGGACAAGGGTAGCCTGGATTCAACTTTTGTTTTACTTTTTGAACAGAAAGGCAAAGATGCAGTGATTCACATGACTCATGCCAATATACCGGATAATAAAGTTGTGGGTATTAAACAAGGTTGGATTGATTATTACTGGACTCCGTGGAAGCAGCATCTTGCTTCGTTGAAATAAGAATAGAAAAGGATCAGTAGATAGCCAATTTTTTAATGGCTATTACTTTATCATTGCCTGTTATCTTAAGTACATAAACGCCTTTGCAACTTGCAGGTAAATTAATAGTATAGGTATTAGGATATGACATGGGCTCAAATTGTTGCTCAAATACTTGTTTGCCCAGCATATCTGTAACTACTACTGACTGATACGAAGTGCTTGCACCCAGGGAGATAGTAAAGTTTCCATGATTGGGATTAGGGTATACTTCGGTATTGGTGTTATCGTAATTACATGTGGAAGTATGGAATCTTTGTTCGTTACCGTCCTTATCTGTTTCTGTAAGGCGATAATAATTTGTACCGTATAAAGGCATTTGGTCAGTGTATGAATAATTGCGCGGGCTTGTAGAATTTCCTGCTGCAGGAACATTGACTATAGGAATAAAATCCACACCGTTATCTGAACGCTCAATTGTAAAATGGTCAGAACTTGTTTCAGTAGCCGTAGACCAGCTAAGCAGCATGCCATTATTATCTGTGCTGTTTTCACATCCAAAGCTTAATAATTCTATTGGCAATACTACAGGACAACCTGTACAAGTTGCAGGTGGGCAAGCACCTCCGCTAATAGCTGTTAGAATAAGACAAAGCCCGCCACAACCATTAGCCGTGGGAGATGTGTTGGTTGCCGTTACAGTATATGTTGCAGGTACACATGCGTACTCATAGCCATGTGCTGCATCAATGCCGTCACCTTCATGGACATCGGCTATGAGACCAGATGTGCAAGAAAAACTAATGGGGTATGCAGTTGGTTGCCCTTCGTTTATTTCGCAATTTTCGTATATAAACTCCTTGTTTACGGTTGTTGTTATTGTTCCGGTAACGCTTCCGCCTGTTGTGCATGCAATAAGGCTTATTGTAGAAGCAGTTATGCTACCGCCATTTAAAGTGCAACCTGTTGCATAAACCGATGCGGCAAAATTTATTCCGTATGGTGCATAATTGTAGCCTGTTTCTGTGCATACTATAGTGTGCACGGCCGCTGCTGCGGCAGGGTAGTAATACGTCATTGCAGTACCCGAATTGCCCGTGTTAGCTGTTGTAAGTAATGTAGCTGGGTTACCATCTACTTTAACCGGGCCCGAACCCGGGCCGTTCCATCCATCATAAGCTATCATAATAAGCTCGTTAGGATGAGTTGTAGTAATTGTAAACGTAGAAGCCCCATTGGCATTAGCCGTAGCATCTAAAAGTTGCGCTTTTAAGCTAATGTATAAAGGCAGAAATAAAGTCAATAATAGTAATTTCTTCATTAATTAATATTGTGTTTACACAAATGTAAAGAAAGAAAATAGAAAATACTATTTTATCGACGAAAGTTACTGTAAATCATACAGACTGCAGTTTCAGACAGACTATTTTCCGCTTTTACGTTTTTCTCTGCCGCGAACTTTTTTTATGTTTTTATTTGTTGCCTAAAATAGCATTTCATTACATAAAAAAACGGTTTCATTACATCAAAAGGCTTGTTCATTACATATACTATTAAGATGGTAATCAAAATGTTTAAGAAAGGAAATTAAGCTACGTGTATTTTGATTACTAATCATGTACATTTGTGCTAACCGCGACAATATAATAGCCATCTCAACTCGGTTTTATTATGGCACGCAAACTTAAATTAGTTGTTTTGGATGATGATCCTTACAGTGTAAGTATGATACGTGAGTTATGCAGGAATTCGCAGATAGTAGAAATCAGTAAAACATTTAATTCTCCTTTAAATTTTATAAAGCAAGTACCATTGCTCGATTTTGATTTGGCGGTGCTTGACGTTCAGATGCCGGAAATGGAGGGTACTACCGTGGCTCAAATGCTTAAAAAGAAGCCATTTATATTTATTACAGGCGCCGATAACAGATTGCGCGATGTGCTCAGTCTTTCTCCTATTGATGTTGTAACCAAACCGATTATAAAGGCCAGGTTAGATAAAGCTTTCGAAAAGGCGTATGAACTTTTATCAGACAAAAAAGAATATGCCATGTTTAATGTTGCAGAATCGAATCGGAAAATAAAAATGCGTCTTCCGGATATATTGCTTGTTGTAACTGATGAGGTAGCCCCACGCCATAAAATTGTGTATTTAAAAGATGGATCGAGTTATACTATTATGGATTATAGCCTTGAAGAATTTATTGAAGCATGCCCTACACTTGTTCAGGTAAATAAAAGAGAAGCTGTTTCTATGGAAATAGTAAGCGAGGTGGAATATGACATGATAATACTTAGGAACATTCCGGGCAACGAAATTCCTAAATATGTTACCTTAGGCAGAGCATTTTCTAAGCCGTTTAAAGAAAAGATGTTTTATAAATAGAATCCGGTTAGGAAATTCTTTCCCAAACATGATTTTTTGAAACGCTACAAGGTGACAAGGTTGGAGTGCCCATTGTGTTAACCTTTACTCCACAGCTTTTGCAAACGTATTTTTCAATTCCTTTTTCGCCCATATATATCCAATTGTGCAAAAAGGACTTCTTGCATCCCTTTATTTTGGGTGTGTTTGTTCTTACTTCAACCTCGTTACACGCTGAACAACAATATACCTTTAACTCTTTGGTCTTATTCATAAAGTAGAACTAAAATATTTAAGTACAAACCTGAACAGATTCTCTCCTTCAGTTCTATATATAATCATTTTTTGCTATTTACCATCATCAATACGCATGTTGATGGCACGTAAACCCTTCGGGGTTTCTTCTATATCAAATACTACCTTGTCGTTTTCGCGGATAGGCGATTTTAAACCCGATTCGTGAACGAATACCTGCTCGGAGCTACCTTCCATAGTGACAAATCCGAAATGCTTATCGGTATTAAAAAATTTAACTACGCCTTTTTTCATTGTTTTTGTTTGTTAACTGAATTAAACTAATCTACTTTCTTCCTATCTCTTTCATAAATGATACATGCGACCTTACCGCGCTTAAAACGGTTGGATATTCTGTATATCTGATATTATACTGCAGGCAAACTTCTCTTACCAGTTTACTTACCATAGGATAATGCACATGGCTTATTTTAGGAAACAGATGATGCTCTATTTGGAAGTTAAGGCCTCCGGTAAACCACAACACAATTTTGCTTTTGTTGGCAAAATTGGCAGTGGTAAGTAATTGATGTACAGTCCAGTCGTGGTCAATTTGTTGAGTTTGTTCGTTTGGCACCGGAAAGTCTGCCCCTTCAACCAGGTGGGCAAGTTGAAAAACTACACTTATTAGCCAGCCGCAAACAAATGATGTAATAAGGTACCCTATAAGTGTTTTTAAAAATCCTACCATAAATACAGGCAGTACCAAAAAGAAGAACAGGTATAAAATTTTGCTAATCCAAAATTCAAAATGCTCCTTAGGTTTCATTTTCTTTAAGGTTACATCTGTGGTAAGTTTACCTGTAAAATATTTTTTAAAGTCGAGGCTAAATACCCATATTAAATAAGTAAACCCATATAGCAATACCCAATAAATATGCTGGTACCTGTGAAACCAGTGTTTAGGCTGGTTGTTATTGGTACGAAACCAGGGTTTAATATCAATATCATCATCAAGCCCCTCTATATTTGTAAAGGAGTGATGATTAACATTGTGTTTTTGTTTCCACAGGTAGGCATTACCACCCATTACATTCAACGAAAAAGCCATAATCTCGTTCACCCATCGTTTACCCGAGTAAGTGCCGTGGGCTCCTTCGTGCATCAGGTTAAAACCTATAGCTGCAAGGTTGGTGCCAAACAATACACATACCAGTATATTTACCCAAATGGGTGCAATTTGTGTAATAAGTAATAAATAGGATGATATTGCTATTAAAACCAAAATAGCAGTTTTAAGGTAAAGACGTATGTTCCCGGTTGGCTTCCTTTCAGAAGAAACGAAGTACTCGTTAACCTTTTTTCTCAGCACAGCCGAAAAATCGAGGTTATTGTTACTGTATGTTGCCTTTAATTCCGCCATATATTCTTTATTCTTTAAAATTCACTTGATTCTAAATTTTCATAAAGGTAGCTTTTATCACTTAACAAAAGGATGATTAGAAATTACATCAATGTTTTTGTGCAATAATTTATGTATGCTCTTTAGGTAAGATAACTCATCCGGAGAGCAAAATGACATTGCAGTTCCTGTGGCGCCGGCCCTTCCTGTACGGCCAATTCGGTGAACATAGGTTTCGGCTTCTTCGGGTAATTCAAAGTTTATTACGTGCGAAAGTCTGTCAATATCTATACCTCTGGAAGCTATATCTGTAGCTACAAGTACACGGGTGGTTCTGTTTTTAAATCCTTTTAAAGCTTTTTCGCGTGCATTTTGCGATTTGTTGCCATGTATGGCCTCGGCTTTAATATTGTTGTTATTTAATTCTTTAACCACTTTATCAGCTCCGCGCTTTGTGCGGGTAAATACAAGTGCATTTTCTATCAAACTATCTTTAAGAATGTGCTTTAGTAATGCCCTTTTATTTTCTTTAGTTACAAAAAATACACCCTGTTTAATAAGGTCGGCAGTTTTAACTATGGGCTCTATAGTTATGCTTACGGGGTTTTGCAATAGGGTAGAGGCCAGCTTTTTAATTTCTTGCGGAACGGTTGCAGAGAAAAAAAGCGTTTGCTTTTTTGCCGGAAGGCGGGCGATAATTTTATTAATGTCGCGCATAAAGCCCATATCCAGCATACGGTCTGCTTCATCCAATACAAAATACTCAACATCGTTTAGTTTAATAAAGCCCTGTTGCATAAGGTCGAGCAGCCTGCCCGGTGTTGCAATAAGTATATCAACACCATTACGTAATATATTGGTTTGCTTATGTTGCGAAACGCCGCCAAATACTACAGTGTGCCTTAACGGAAGTTTGCTGCCATAGGCTGTAAAGCTTTCGTCTATTTGCAATGCAAGTTCGCGGGTTGGGGCAAGTATAAGCGCTTTAATAGAGCGTGTACGCGGACTATTAGTAGTTAATAATTGCAGGATAGGTAATGCAAATGCTGCGGTTTTACCGGTTCCGGTTTGTGCGCATCCAAAAATATCTTTGCCTTGTAATATAACGGGTATAGATTTTTCCTGGATGGGTGTGGGTTGTGAATACCCTTGTTTACTTAAAGACTCGAGAAGAGGTGCTATAAGATTTAAGTCGTGAAATGTCATAAAATGAATATGAATTAATTTATAAATATGGAAAGCATAACGTATGTCTTTCCGTTTGTTAACTAATTAAGAGGAGCGTAAAACTATACTGGGGTTTTGGTGAGTTTCACCTGAGATGGAGATACAGTCTTCGAAAGAAGTTGTGCAAAGATACACTAAATTAAGTTAGGCCGGGGATTTATTATTCTTTATAACCTTTAACTGGCTTATATAGGGCGCTTTTTGTAAGGAATATAGTGCTTCTCGTAAAAGGCCTTCTTATCGTTATTGTAAGAGCTAACGCCTCCCAGCAACGAGATGAAATAAATATAGTACCACGCCAAATCTAATTGGTGAGGCAAATACCCTGCCCTTGCGCTGGTAGGAAACAGGTGGTGATTATTATGCCATTCGCCTGCAACAAGCCCCGGCCAATATTGGTTTATCGACATATCATCCCAGTTAAAATCAGTACCTTTTTTGCGTTTGTCCTTGCCTTTTCCATGTCCTTCGAAATTAAAGGTGCGTATACCTATGGCCCAAAAAGCAGCTCCGGCAAAAATGGCACACACAAGTGCAAATCCGCCTATAAGGTAAAACACTGTGAACCAAAAAGCCCAGTTTAGCAGGATATGCACAATTGTTCGGGCAGGATGTGCAATGGTGCCCCACTTTTGGTATTGCTTATATGTATTGGGTGTAACACCTGTATGGTCTATAAAAGTTTTGATTTTAGAATATTCCTCTTCGCTCAAATTTTTTGCAATAGATTGATGATTGGTATCAGCTAAAAAGCAATACAGGAATCCACAGTTGGCATTGTAAGGGTCGCCCGGCATATCTGATTTGGCATGGTGTACATGGTGCGAAACAATGTACATTTCTTCGGGCACTACTTTTATTACCAGGTTTTGTGTAATAAAACTCCAAAACCTGTTTTTGAATGTATATGCCCTATGTGTACCATATCTGTGGTACCAAACTGTACCATGGCTGCCCATAGCCACCATTCCATAAAAAGCGCCAATTAACAATAGAGGTATGGTAAAATACTTTACAAAAAACAGGATAAAGAAGGGTAGCAGGCACAGCACCCAAAACCATCCAATAAAATTCATCCAGTTCTTTTTAGTTCTGAAAATATTTTGTCTGTAAAAAAATTCTTTAAGTATTTGGCCTGCGGTTGGTTTAACAACGTTACCATCCTTATCTGCCCAGCCGTACCCGGGAGGTTCTAATACGATATCAATAAAGGCCATTGTAAAATGAGGTTTTTGTAAAAATAAGCAATGTAAAGCAAATGTTACTGGTTTGCAGCCTTTTTTATCTCATTCCCGGAATGGCGGTGCTGCGGTCTTTTGTGCTGCGGCTTGCCTTTCCCCGGCTTCCTATAAGCAAGATGTGCATTTTTTTTAGGGTCGTATTCTGGCCCTTGGCCAAGTTGAGCAGGAAGCGGAACCTTTTTTATTTCGTGTCCAATAAGGTCCTCAATTTTTTTGAATTTATACTGGTCCTCTTCATTAACAAAGGTAAGTGCAACCCCCGTAGATGCTGCCCTGGCAGTGCGGCCAACACGGTGTACATAATCCTCTGCATCGCGGGGCACATCAAAATTAATTACCAGGCTTATCGATTCTATGTCTATGCCCCTTGATAAAATATCGGTTGCCACCAGCACGTTGAATTTTCGGCTTTTGTATTCGCGTATCACCTCGTTCCTCCTGTCCTGCTCAAGGTCTGAATGTATGGCTGCTACATTAATTCCGGCCTTGCGCAGTTCTCTTTCCATTTCCTTAACCTTATCTTTGGTAGATGAAAATATCAGCACGCTTTCTTCCGTTTTCCCTTTCAACAGGTCCTTTAGCAATTCCATTTTTTGATTGTTGTACACCACATAAGCGGCTTGCAAAATACCCTCAGCAGGCTTTGATAATGCTATGTTTATCTGTTCAGGGTTGTTCAGTATTTTCTTGGCGAGCTCTCTTATTTTATGGGGCATAGTAGCCGAAAATAAAAGGCTTTGGCGTTGTTTGGGCAGGTATCCTATTATCTTGCTTATATCTTCGTTAAAGCCCATATCCAACATACGGTCGGCTTCATCCAACACTAAATGTTCCACCGAATTAAATTTTACATAACCCATATTTAAGTGCGATATAAGCCTTCCGGGTGTAGCAATAATAATATTGGCACCGTGCACCAGTGCTTTCTTTTCCTGTTCGTACGAGCTGCCATCGTTGCCACCATAAATAGCCAATGCGCTTATAGATGCAAAGTAGGTAAAGCCCTGTATGGCTTCATCTATTTGTATAGCAAGTTCGCGGGTTGGAACAATAACCAATGTGTTTATAGTGTCGCTTTTACTCTTAATTATTTTATTAATTAAAGGCAGCAGGTAAGCCGCCGTTTTGCCGGTACCTGTTTGAGCGCAGGCAATAATGTCGCGGTTATTAAGTATAATGGGTATAGCCTGTTCCTGTATGGGGGTGGGTTGGTTAAAACCCATTGATAATAAACCCTCTGTAAGTTCGGGTTCAAAGTTAAAATCCTGGAATGTCAAAATGTATTTATGTAATGTAGTTTATGTGGTAGGATGAGGCAAAGATACGAATAATGCGGCACACGGTATAAGGGGTAAGCCTTTACTGATTTTGATTTACGTACATTTGTCGTAATACATTATTATGGACGGAAAGCTTGAGATAGGGAAGATGAATACACTACGTGTGGTTAAGCATGTAGATTTTGGTATTTACCTGGATGGATTTGAATTTGGTGAAATACTAATGCCTACCCGTTATGTGCCTGCCAATTGCAAAGACGGGGATAGTGTAGATGCCTTTATTTATCTCGATTCTGAAGACCGTATAATTGCCACTACCGAAAAGCCCTATGCTATGGTTGGCGATTTTGCATTGCTTAAAGCAATTTCGGTAAACAGGTTTGGCGCTTTTTTAGATTGGGGCCTACCCAAGGATTTGCTTGTACCATTTGTGGAGCAAAACCAAAAAATGGAAGAAGGCAAACAGTATGTAGTGTATGTTTATTTAGATGATACTACGAACCGTATTGTAGCATCGGCAAGGGTTGAAGATTTTTTAGATGCAACACCGCCCGAATTTACCGAGGGCCAGGAGGTAGATTTACTTGTTTACACCCAAACCGACCTCGGTTATAAAGCTATTATAAACCGTACACACACCGGTGTAATCTATAGCAATCAGGTATTTAAAAATATACATAGAGGTACGGCTATAAAAGGGTATATAAAGAAAGTGAGGCCCGACCAAAAAATTGACCTTATGCTTGATAAGCCGGGGTATAATAAGGTAGGCGATATATCATCACAAATAATGGATAAGCTTAAAGAACATAATGGATTTATTGCTCTGGTAGATAAGAGCCCTGCCGAAGAAATTTACAATATGTTTGGTGTAAGCAAAAAAGCATTTAAAATGGCCATAGGTGGCCTGTACAAAGCCCGACTAATTACCATTGAAGAAGGCGGGATAAGGGCGGTGGCTAAGAAGTAAGAGGTTTTCCTAAATCTTAAAATTTAGCATATACGATGTTCGAAGTTAAATCTTCATTTGTAAAAAATACGTACGTTGTATTGTAAAATCGAAATTAATTGTATAAACTTGTCTATTGGATTAAGACACTCCATTTTTTAGGTTAAAAATCATCAGTACAGTGTAATTAAGAAAGCACCGAAAAATGAGAAAATTTACTTTAGGGATTTCTATTGTAATATTTGTTGCAGGTGCAATTCTTGTGTCTTTTCACTACGTAAAAAAATCAACATATAGTATTGTAGGCAAAGTTGAAGAGCATGAAAAAGCAGGAATGCCTGAAACAGATAATCCTGACTTGGCGCAACAACAGCAATTTGATCAAACAGTTGACCGCAACCTGGGTTATGTTCCAACCGAAAGGCTGATAGCCGCGCATCAATACACACAACAGTTAATTGAAGAAGATAAACTTAAAAGGGCTCATATAGCCATACCCGGTATTGTTTGGCAGGAAAGGGGGCCAAGTAATGTTGGTGGAAGAACAGCAGCCATAATGCTTGATCCAAACGATGCAACACACAAAGCTGCTTTTGCCGGTGGTATTGATGGTGGGTTATGGAAAACAGTAGATATAACGTTAGCCGCACCTGTGTGGACTGCCGTAAATGATTTTTTTAATAACCTTGCGGTTACCACCATAGCATATAGCCCTGTAAGCACCACAACCATGTATTTTGGTACCGGCGAAGGATGGTTTAACGTAGATGCGGTAAAAGGTGCCGGTATATGGAAATCGACCGATGGTGGCGTAACTTGGAACCAATTGGCTGCTACAGTAGGCAACACCAATTTTGATTTCGTTCAAAAAATTGTGGTGGATGCCACAGGTAATATTTATGCCGCTACCCGCAGTACTTTTTGTACCAATGGTGGTTTGTACAGGTCTACCGATGGGGGTGTAACATGGAATTTAGTATTAGGTACCCAAGGTGGAACATGTGCTGCATCTAACTGCTGGGCATCGGATGTTGAAATTGCAGCAGACGGAACCTTGTATGCAAGTCTGGGTATTTTCTCCCCGGGATATCTATATAAATCGGCAACAGGCAATGCCGGTTCGTGGACGCAGTTGAATATAGGTGGAGGCAGTGGCTTTCCGGCTCCAACACCAACTAATTATGAAAGAATTTCTATTGGCTGTGCACCTTCAAGTGCCGCTACCGTGTATGTTTTAACACAATCGACTACCACCAATGGATTATTTAATATTTATAAAACCACCAATGCGGGTGCTTTATGGGCTACTACCGGGGCCCCTTCGTGGCAGGACCAGTGCGCTGCAGGTGTTTTCGATTTTACACGTGGCCAGGCATGGTACGACTTAACAGTTGCGGTTGATCCTAATAACGCGAATAATGTTTTTATTGGCGGGGTAGATATTATGAAATCTACAAACGGAGGAACCTCATGGACACAAATAACGGATTGGTCGGGTGGTTGCTATCCTTATGTACATGCCGACCAACATGCGTTTCTGTTTGCGCCGGGCAGTTCTACGGTTATGTATGCCGGTAATGATGGTGGCGTGTGGGCAACTGTAAATGCCACTGCTGCTCTTCCAGCCTTTACAAATAAAAATACGGGTTACAATGTAACGCAGTTTTATTCTGTGGCTATGAATCCTACATCGGGCAGTAACGAATTTTTGTGTGGTGCACAAGACAACGGCTGCCAAAAATTTTCCACCCCCGGAATTAATGCCACTACTCAGGCAACCGGTGGCGACGGAGCTTTCTGTCATATAGATCAGCTTAATGCTACCTACCAGCTTACATCGTATGTATACACCGATTACTTTATTTCTACAAACGGGGGTGTAAGTTTTAATAATGTAAACCTGGGTAACAATGGTTTATTTATAAACCCCAGCGATTTTGATAACACGGCCAAAATTTTGTACAGTTCATGCGTTGCCGGAGAATACCACAGATGGAATAACCCCGAGGCGTTTCCTGCTGCTGCTGTAACGGCTACACCTGCCATTGCAGCTTTTGGTGGCGGACAGATTACTGCGGTTACTGTATCGCCCAATACTGCAAATCGTGTTTTCTTCGGTTTGAATAACGGAAGGGTAGTTAGGGTAGATGCTGCCAATGGCGGAGCGCCTGTAGGAACAAACATATCTACAGGCTTACCTAATTCAACTGTTTCTTGTGTAGCTGTTGAAACAGGTAACGATAATCACCTTTTGGTAACTTATTCTAACTACGGAACTTTATACCTCGGAGAATCTTTTAATGGTGGCACATCATGGACCAACGACATAGGTAATATACCCGATATGCCTATCCGTTGGGTATTGTTAGACCCTCATATTAATACCAAAGCTCTTATTGCAACCGAAGTAGGTGTATGGTCTACCAATGCCTTAGCAGGTGCCGCTACAAACTGGGGGCCATCGAATACAGGCTTGGCAAATGTGCGCACAGATATGATTCAATACCGTGCTTCGGATGGGTTAGTAGCTGCGGCAACGCACGGCAGAGGCCTATTTACTACTGATGGCAGCAATAATAGTCCGCTACCTGTCAACATGCTTAGTTTTTCAGGCGTTGCAGGGCCAAGCGATAATTTGTTAAGATGGATTACTGCTACCGAAACAAATAACCGCGAATTTGAAGTGCAAAGGTCGACAGACGGTGAAACCTTTACTGTTATTGGCAATGTGCAGGGTGCAGGTACATCGAGCCAACAACACAACTATAATTTTACCGATAATAACGTAACGCCCAATACCCTTTATTATTATCGTTTAAGGCAGGTAAGCTTTGATGGCAGCTATACGTTTTCAAAAATAATTTCTTTAACCACAGCCTCAGGCAATGGCGTTCCGGTATTGTCCGTTTATCCTAACCCGTTTGTTAATAGCATTAATGTAAACTTTACAGCAAACCTTTCTGATGTAATGGTAAACCTTTACGATTTATCGGGCAGGCTAATTTATCAAAGTACCCAAAATGGGCTTACAGGCACCGAACTGAACCTTGATTTTACCAAACAGAATTTAAGTAAGGGCATATACATCCTTAATATTATAAGTGGCTCTAATACCTATAATTTCAGGATAGCTAAGGTGCAGTAAGCCAGTATAGTTCTATCCCCAAATCCATCCTCCCCTTATCTTCGTATATAGTTTATACGCATGAAGAAGATTACCTCTTACATACTCTTATTAATTTATGCAAACGGCCTTTTGGCGCCGGTATCGCCAATAGTTAACGATGCATTGGCCCACATGTTTTGGCGAGCCCAGCACATGGCAACCGTGCATTGTGTAAATGGACAGTATCATGTGCATTACGACTTGTATAAGGCAGGTACCAACGATAATAAAAAGAATAATTCTTCAAAAAATGATGAAGTGTTTTCACTCCATATTCAGCCTGCGGATAATGTTACCGATTTTGTTTTTTGGAATAAAACCTTCACCCTGAAGGATAAGGATAATATAGATAGCCCTTTTATTAGGATAAGTATTCCTCCGCCTAAAGCAGCCTGATTCCATTGTTTTCAGACGTTCATTTGTACTTGCTCTCAAGTATTAAATGATTTTTTTCAGGCTCAAATTTTAAATTCAGTATTATGAATGATTTCATTACTTTCATAAAGAAGGTAATATGTATATACTTGTTTGCTGTTTGCTCACTTACTGCAAATGCCAACATACTTAAGGGCAGGGTGGTAGATTCTGCTACACACGAAGCTGTTCCTTTTGTAATTGTGGCTTTGCAGGATTCTGCGGGAAAACAATATTCAACCGTATCTGACCAGGCGGGCAATTTTAAGTTTGCTGTACTACATGCCGGGCAATATGCCTTAGGTATTTCTATACTTGGATATAGGCCGTTAAGCATGCCGGTAAACATTACTACAGATAAAATGGATGTAACACTAAAGCTTGCTAAAAGCGCCGTGAGTTTATCGCAAATAACCGTAAGCGGTTCCACCCGCGATTTGGGGCAAACCCTAAATGCAATTAACAGTATAGATATTATGTTAAGGCCCGTAAACTCTGCACAGGATTTAATGCGTTTGGTGCCAGGTTTGTTTCTTGCACAGCACCAGGGCGGGGGCAAGGCAGAACAAATTTTTTTACGTGGATTTGATGCCGATCATGGTACCGACTTTGCCGTTTTTTGGGATGGAGTACCTGTAAATATGCCATCGCATGCACATGGGCAGGGGTATGCCGATTCGCACTTTATGATACCCGAAGACATTGAACAGTTAAACGTATATAAAGGAACCTATGCAACCCAGTTTGGAGATTTTGCAACATCGGGAGCAGCCACATTCTCCACCAAAAATGATGTAGAGAGTATGGTGAAAACAGAATTCGGAACCTATGGGTATAACCGTATAATGACAACGCTTAACCTTATTGGGCAGGACAAACATTTTTTATCGAAGTATAAAGAGACTGCCTACATTTCTGCAGAAAATACATACAATTCAGCAACGTATTTTGTTAATCCTCAGAACTACGAACGTTTTAATATTTTTGGAAAATACAACGGACAACTATCCGAAAAAACTACCCTTACCCTCGAAGCTTCTTATTTTAAATCTTCCTGGAACGGTTCTGGTCAGATACCTTTGCGGGCAGTATCAGAAGGGCTTGTATCCCGCTTTGGTGCGCTCGACCCGAGCGAAGGCGGAACGACAGACCGTACAAACGCTAACCTGATTTTAAAAACCGTTTTTGATAATGGTGCTGTTTTAAAAAACCAGGTATACTATTCGTATTATCAGCTTAACTTGTTTACCGATTTTACTTTTTATTTGGTAGATACCCTTCATGGCGATGGCATTAACCAAACAGACAAAGGAAGAAATATTTTTGGATACAATGGTTCGTATGAAATGCATACTAATATAGGCGACAATGATTTGAAAACCGTAATTGGGCTTACCACCAAAGCGGATATGGGGCAGCTATCTCTACGTCACCAGGAACAAAGAGTGATATTGGATACCGTGAGTATAGGTAACTTGTACGAACAAAATGCGGCTGCATATATTGATGAAACATATCATTTCACACATAATATTTATGTAGATGCGGGTGTAAGAGCAGATTATTTTTATTTCCAATATAAGTCTATAGCACCTGTGTTGCCAAGTTCTTTGGTTGAGTATCCGCAATTTGGAGATGGCACAGCAACAAAAATGAAAGTCAGCCCCAAGCTTAGTTTATATGATGATGTAAGCCCAAACGTACAATTATATGCACGTGTGGGATATGGGTTTCATTCTAATGATGCTAGGGTAGTGGTAAGTTCTGCTGCAAATAATACATTGCCAACGGCATTGGGGTATGAAATAGGTTCAACATTTAAACCGTTCAGCAAGATGCTGGTGAATGCCGCCCTGTGGGGTATAAATCTGCAAAACGAATTAACTTATGACCAGGATATTGCAGCCGATGTAATAAATGGCCCTACACAAAGGCTTGGCGCCGATCTTTCTGTGCGTTATCAGTTAGGCAAAATTATTTATTTCGATGTGGATGTTAATTATTCTCACGGCCGTTTTATTGATAGTGCAAAGGGACACAATTATATTCCGCTTGCACCTACACTTACAAGTGTTGCGGGCATAACCATAAAAACCGCCAAAGGCTTTAGCGCCAGCCTGCGTTACAGGTATATGGACGACAGGCCTGCAAATAGCGAAAATACGGTTGTGGCTTACGGCTATTATGTAATGGATGCTGTGGTAAAATATCGCATTAAGCAATATGAAGCAGGCTTGCAGGTAGAAAATATATTTAATGTAAACTGGAACGAAGCGCAATTTGACACGCTTACAAGATTGAAAGGAGAGCCTTTAGGAGGAATCGACCAATTGTGTTTTACACCTGGGGCACCAAGGTTGATAAAAGTAAATCTTAGTTATTACTTTTGAGTGCTGTGAAAATGATTGATTACATAAACAAAGGATTGAAATATCTTCTCTTTACTTTCCTGATATGGTTGTTTATACACCTGTTTATGTTCCAGGTTATGCATATCGATTCCGCATCTATGCACGATACGCTATATGAAGGAGATAATATAGTGGTAAACAAAATGGCCTATGGTCCCCGCATTCCTATTACACCACTTTCTTTGCCTTTCAGCGGTTCTCGTGCTTTTGTAGATTGGATAAAGTTGCCGTACATGCGCCTGTTTGGATATTCGCATATTAAACGCAACGATGTAATGGTTTTTAACTTACCCACTGATGATAAAAAACCTGTTGATGAGAGAGAACTTTATGTGAAGCGTTGTGTTGCCTTGCCCGGAGATATTTTTAAAATTGATAGTTCATTTATTTATATAAATGGAATACTGCAACAGGAAAAAATAAAAATGCCTGCCGATTTTAGTGTTTCATCAAAAAAGGCATACAACCCAAACTTCTTTCCTAATAATTCACGCTTCCAGTGGAACCTGGATTATTTCGGGCCGCTTACTGTTCCTAAAAAAGGAGACAGTGCTGGAATAAATATGGATAACATAGATTTATACAGCAGAATTATAAGTGTGTACGAAAGCAATAAGCTGGAGATTAAGAAAGACACTATATATATTAATGGTAAAAAGGCAAACACTTACACCTTTAAAATGAACTATTATTTTGTGCTTGGGGACAACAGGCATAATTCTATCGATTCGCGTTACTGGGGTTTTGTACCCGAAGACCATATAATAGGAAAAGTGTCTATGGTTTTGTATTCCTCGGGCAACGATTCCATTCCGTCGCGGAAATTTAAAACTATAGAGTAAAAATTTATTTGTTGGTGAGATGTTTCTGAAGGTTCGGTAGCCCACCTTCCAAATTTAAGTTGTTGATATTCAATGTATTTAATAATATTTAACAATCCTTAAATCCAAGGGGGTATGTTTTACCGTAGTTAAGTAGTACAGAAAAGTGGGCGCGTGTCCTACTTAAAAATTAAAAACTAAAAATTGTTGACACATGAGAAAGCCTATTAAGCTTTTATTTGCAGGAGCAACACTATGTGCAATCGCATCCGCCTTTATTGTTTGGGATGCCGGTAAAGCACATGTTAAGGCATCAAGCCACAGGGAAGCTCCCCTTATTGCTAACGACCCATTAGCAGATAATACCGACTTGTATGCCTTCCGTAGCCCGGACGATACAAACACGGTAACTATCATAGCTAATTACATTCCATTTGAGTTGCCACAGGGTGGCCCTAACTATTCTTCTTTCGGGGAGAATATCCGTTACGAAATCCACATTAAGAACAATGACTCGAACACCACGAGCGACGATATTACCTATCGTTTTACGTTCACTCAAACCAACCAGGACCCTACCACTTTTTTTAACATACGCTTAGGTAAGCAAAACTTAATGACTACCTATGTAGCTGAAAAAAGTGTAGAAGGCGGACCGTTTGTAACTATTGTTGCCAATGGTATTGTTCCTCCTAATAATATCGGCCCCCGTTCTATTGATAGCGCCGGAATTGGACTGAATGCAGGAACATACGATGGCCTTGCAGCCGCTGATATTTTCCCTGCAACAGGCGGAGGCGGAGAAACCATTTTCTGCGGACCTGTTGACGATCCATTCTTTGTTGACTTAGGTGGTATATTCGACTTAGGACAAACAAGAGCGGGCAACTGGCCTAAGGATGGTTTGTCGCATAAAAATTGCCATACCATTGCTATCAAGGTTCCTATTTCCAGTTTATCATGGCATCATTTGTCTGTTAGTTCTGCTACAAATATTCTCGATTCAAGGTTTGTAATCGGTGTATGGGCATCGGCAAGCAGGCAAACTACACGTACCTTAAACGGAAATGGTACCGAAAGTTATTCAGGTGCATGGGTACAAGTATCGCGTTTAGGAATGCCTTTAACCAACGAAGCAGTTATACCAATCGGCAATAAGGATAAATGGAACTCACTTACTCCTTATACCGAAGATCCTACAATGGATACCTTCTTCTGTCGTCCTGAACTTTCATTATATATGGATAACACAGAATTTGGCGGTGCAGTACCTGCAATGGCTAAACTAAGAGTACAACGTAATTCGTTAGGTACTTATGGTTTTGGTAATAACCAACAAGGTTTGTATCCAATATATGCCAGCAATGGCGGTGCAGGAACAGCACTTGATACCGGTGCAGCTGGTTTTGGTAAATATTTGCTACGTAAAAACAGCCCCCGTTCCGTAGATATTCTTCCTATTTTCCACACGGGTGTGCCTAACTTGCCTCCTTACCAATTAGCTACAGGTAAAGCAGGTGGAAACCCGTTAAAAGCAGGAAAACCATTTATCAATAACTTCTTACCTGTTATTGGAGATATGCTACGCCTTAACATGGCAGTGCCTGTTACCCCACGTAACAGCCCAGACTTTAGTTCGGAAGGTATTGTAAAAGCTTGTGTACTTGGTTTAACCGATCCAAGGTTTGCCGGTAGCGCTGCTTTACAAAACATTCCTAACATGGATGGTTTCCCTAACGGACGCAGGTTGGAAGATGATGTTACACGTATTGAACTACAGGCAGTAAGCGGTGTTGCATTAGCAGCTATTGGCTTGTGGTACGACGATTATAGCAACAATCCTGTAACTCCCGATCTTTTAAATGTGCTTGGTTATTCTACCGGTGTTAGCCAAAACGATACCACCTTTAAGGTAACCTTCCCATATGTACAGGATCCATGGAGCGGATTTGCAAATCATAGTGGCCAATAAGCTTCAACTATCTTAATTAAAAAGATATAAACCCATAAATAATATAACAATGAGAACGAAAAAATTAATCCCAAAAATTTTAACCCTTACCGCGGCAATAGCAGTTGCTGCAGGCTTCGGGATATGGGATTCAAAAAAATCGCATGTTCAGGCATCCAGCCACCGGGAAGCTCCGCTTATAGCGAACGACCCCCTGGCAGATAACACCGACTTATATGCCTTCCGTAGCCCGGATGATACCAACTTTGTAACTATAATAGCCAACTACATCCCGTTTGAATTACCACAGGGTGGGCCTAACTATTATAGCTTTGGTGAAAACATTCGTTACGAAATTCACATTAAGAATAATGATTCGAATACGAATAGCGACGATATAACCTATCGTTTCACTTTTACAAGTGTTAACCAGGATCCAACTACATTCTTTAATATCCGTTTAGGCCAGCAAAATTTAAAAACTACCTATTTGGCTGAAAAGAGTGTTGAAGGCGGACCATTTACTACTATAGTAGCAAGTGGTACGGTTCCTCCTCCAAATATCGGCCCCCGTTCTATTGATAGCAATGGTATTGGATTAGGCGCAGCAAATTACGATGCACTTATTAATTCTGCTATTGCTACTGCTGTAGGTGGTGGAGGCGAAAAAGTGTATTGCGGCCCTGCTGACGATCCGTTTTTTGTTGACTTAGGCGGTGTATTCGACATTGGCGAAACCAGGAATGGAGGACATGGAGAATATGCACCTGAAGATGGATGCGCATGTAAAAATGTTCATACCATTGCAATTAAAGTGCCTATTCAAACCCTGCAATGGCATCACCTGCCTATAACAGCGGCTACTAATATCCTCGACGCGAACTTTATCATTGGCGTATGGGCATCTGCAAGCCGTCCTCAAATTCGTACACTTAATGGCAACGGTACCATAAACGACGCCGGACCTTATGTACAGGTATCGCGTTTAGGTATGCCATTAACCAACGAAGTTATCACTCCAATCGGCGAAAAGGACAAGTGGAACTCGCTTACTCCTTATACCGAAGATGCTACGATGGATACATTCTTCTGTCGTCCTGAACTTGGTTTATACATGGATGCTACCCTTTATGGAAGTGCAGTACCTTCTTTATCAAAACTCAGGATACAACGCAATTCGTTAGGTAGCTTTGGCTTTGGTAACGACCAACAAGGTTTGTACCCATTATATGCTACCAATGCAGGGGCAGGAACAGCACTTGATACCAATGGTTATGGTAAATATTTACTGCGTAAAAACAGCCCACGTTCAGTAGATCTTCTTCCAATATTCCATACTGGTGTTCCTAACTTAGCTCCGTATCAATTAGCAACCGGTAAAGGTGGAAACCCATTGGCAAACGGCAAACCGTTTATCAATAACTTCCTGCCCGGTGTGTTAGGTGATATGCTGAGGCTTAACATGGCAGTGCCTGTTACCAAAAGAAACGATCCTAACTTCAGTTCGGAAGGTTTAATACAGGCAGCAGTGCTTGGATTAACAAGCCCAACATACGATGGTTCTGCCAATTTGCAGTTCATTCCTAATATGGATGGTTTCCCTAACGGACGCCGTTTAGAGGATGATGTAACACGTATTGAATTACAAGCCGTGAGTGGCGGTGTATTAGCAGCGATAGGTTTGTGGTACGATGATTATCCTGGATTTGGTTCACCGGTTACTACCGATTTGTTGAACGTACTTGGATACAGCACAGGTGTAAATGCGAACGACACAACATTTAAGCCAGCCTTCCCTTATGTACAGGCTCCTTGGAGTGGCTACGGACGTTGCGGCGGAAATACTGCATCGCAGCCAACAGGTATATTTGGTTTTGGAACAGGTGTTGCTGCGCCACCTTTGGCTATGGCACAAAACTATCCAAACCCATTCAGTACCGCAACCAATTTCAAAATTCACCTCGATACCAGGCTTAACATTAGCTTGTATATCTACGATCTTTCGGGCAGAAGGGTAGGTACCGTAGTGAACAATGAAATTAAAGAACCGGGAGATTATATTTTAACATGGAATGCCCCGGGCAATACTGCTCCTGGTATTTACATTGCATCATTAACTACCGGAGAAACCATTGTGCAAACAATGAAAATGACTTTAGTAAGGTAAAAATGAAAATTTAATTTTAGCTTTGAAGCCGTTCCGCTAAATGCGGAGCGGCTTTTTTTATAAACTATATGAACAGGAAATACGCGTACATATCATTGGTGGGTTTTACTGCTGTGTTCTTCATCATCATTTTAATATTTTCTAAAAATCCTGAAGATAAAATACCACCGTTTAAAGAAAGAACGGGTACCATAGCTCTGGGGTCCGAGTGGCTCAATTCTAAAAAAGCCATGGAAGGATTGTTGGCAGCTATTGCTCAAAATCCAAAAGATTATAAATCGATGATAGCGCTTACACAAGCCTATATACAGGAATCGCGCACTACAGGAGATTATGCTTACTATGATAAAGCAGGGCTGGAACTATTGGATAAGGTTTTAAAAAATAATCCAAAAAATTTTGATGCGCTTACATTAAAATCATTGATATATCTTTCTCAACACCATTTCTCAGATGCGCTGGGTGTTGCTAAGCAGGCACAAGCTATTAATCCATACAATGCATTTATTTATGGCGAGCTTGATGACAGCTATCTTGAATTGGGCCGTTACGATTCGGCTGTAATGATGGCTGATAAAATGGTTTCTGTGCGCCCTGATTTACGTTCTTATGCCCGTGTATCATATTTACGGGAAATTTACGGAGATCTTCCCGGCGCTATTTCGGCCATTAAATTGGCTGTTTCTGCGGGCTATCCCGGGTTAGAACAAACCGAGTGGGCCAGAATGATACTGGAACATTTGTACGAAATTACTGGCAAGCTCGACAGTGCAAATATGGTATGCGTGCGTGCATTGCAGGAAAGGCCAGATTACCCTTTTGCTATTGCTGCGTTAGGGCGTTTAGAGGAAGCCAAAGGTAATTATGCACAAGCCATAACCTACATGGAAAAAGCTAAAGGCATGATAATTGAATATTCATTCAGGGATGCGCTGACAGATTTATACAGGCTAAATAATGAACCTACAAAAGGAGACCAAAGCGCGAACGATGTAATTGATGAACTGGGTGGTAATTTGGGAGACGAATCTCAAAGCATACATGGGCATTATGCTGATAAGGAATTGGCCTATGCATATTTAAAGACTAATCCACCCGATTTGGATAAGGCACTGAAGCATGCATTAACAGAATACGACAGAAGGCCGGATAATATTGATGTATGCGAGGCTGTGGCTTGGGTAAGATATAAGCGTGGTGAGTTTGCGCAAGCCGATACATTGATTAATAAAGCTATTATGCGTACGCATTCTAAAAATCCTGTATTGTTATGCCAGGCCGGGCTTATTAAAATAAAAGCAGGGGAGAAGGATAAGGGAGCCGAACTGATAAAAGAAGCCGTTCAGCAGGATCCATACTTTGATATTAATTTGAGAAAAGAAGCAAGCGCATATCTACCTGCCGATATTAAGTAAGTATGCTTCAACAAAGCAACCCCGAAATTGATAAAAGAGCAAAGTGGCTCATGCTACTGCTTGCATTGTGTATGTACCAAGCTGCAAGTGCGCATGCTGTAGTAGCTAATTTGTCGAAAACCGATGCTTTTTATCTCTACCTGCAATTAGGGTTTACACATATTATACCCTTGGGGTTTGATCATATATTATTTATCCTTAGTCTCTTTTTGCTCAATCCCAAATTAAAACCTGTTATTTGGCAGGCAACTGCATTTACGGTTGCACACACCATTACACTGGGTTTATCCATGTACGGACTTATTTCTCCACCCAGTCACATTATAGAACCTATAATCGCTCTCTCCATTATGTTTGTGGCGGTAGAAAATATTATTACAGATAAATTACGACCCACACGTGTTGCAATTGTATTTGGTTTTGGCCTTATCCACGGAATGGGGTTTGCCAGTGCATTGGGCCAGTTAGGTCTGCCACGCAACCAGTTTTTGCTTTCGCTGCTTACTTTTAATTTAGGTGTAGAATTGGGGCAGCTTACTATAATATTGGCCGCATGGTTTTTGGTGGGCAAGTGGTTTAGCGAAAAGCCGTGGTACCGCAAACGCATTGTATATCCTGCATCTGCATTAATTGCATGTATTGCTCTTTTCTGGACGGTGCAACGCGTTTTCTTTCCTTGATAAAACACAAAAAGACCGAATTACTCCAGTCCTTTTCTTTTTGTGGGACTATTTGGCAACATGGCGAACCATTTTGTGCAGGATTTAGCTGATACTTATGCAAAGATAGCAGGCTTATAGTTAATTCATTGCAATTCTGTATACTCAATGTTGCCTTTTTTTAATAGTCTCTTACCGTTATTAATTTATACCTTATCGGGTATAAATGATTCAGGTTAAAGTCATTTTATACCCAAAAGGGTATAAAATTTTACATTTATCGCATGTCGTAATATGTGATAAATGGTTCAATCCATGTTATTTATAATAGCAAAAACCTACAATTATCTACATCTGGTAACAAGAAGCGACATACAGTGAAGTATTCTTCGATTCATTTCGTTAATCAGTAGTACAACGCAATTTTTTCCATAACAAGTATGAAGCATGAATTCTTAAAACTGCGGATACACCCGGCTACGATTAATGTAATGGTTGATAAAACCTGGGAATTCGCTTACAGGGTACTATGGCGTAAATATTCTCTGAGCAATTCCGAAGTAAAATTATCGAAGCTATATATTAGTTTCCTTTATGAGGATATTCCAGCACATGAGTTTTTTCGAGAAGCAAATAAACTGCATGTCAGGCTTTGCGAACATGCCGCAGAGGTAATTGGCACCGTGCCGCCCCATCCCTGCATATTTTATAGCAAACTACTTTACAGCATTCATTCAGATGCTACATCAATCGGATAATCGACCTTTAGCAGCTATCTTTAAAACTAATATTTATGGTAACGAATAAATCAATAATAAAATTAAAACCGTATACAATAAAGGAACTTTCAAGTCTTTATGGCGTAGATTGGCGTACTATTAAAAATTGGATAAAGCCTTTTGAACATGAGTTGGGTGAAAAATTAGGCCGTTATTATAATATCCTTCAAATGGAACATATTTTTAATAAACTTGGTTATCCGGTAGATTTACAGGTATAGCAATATCATTATTGGTAATTACTATGAAGATACAGTACTGTTCAGACCTGCACCTTGAATTCCCTGACAATAAAAGGTTCATGGAAACGCACCCAATTATACCGAATGGAGAGATACTTATTTTGGCCGGGGATATAGTTCCATTCCAACTGATTGAAAAGCACGCCGATTTCTTTAATTATATATCGGAGAATTTTAAGTCTACCTACTGGATACCCGGTAATCATGAGTATTATGGTTATGATTTAGCTAATAAGAGGGGAGCATTTATTGAAAAAATAAGAGCCAATGTGTTTCTGGTAAATAATCTGCTTGTACAAGAGGGAGATATTAATCTTATTTTTTCCACCCTTTGGACTGATATAAGCCCTCAGAATGAATGGTTTATTTCACAAAACATATCGGATTTTCGGGTAATAAAGTATAATAGTCTGCCTTTTACCACATTAAATTACAATGAACAACACCGGGAGTGCCTTAGATTTATAACAGATGCTGTTAAACAGGTAAATAAGGGTAAAACCTTAGTTGTTACTCATCACGCTCCCACCCAAATGAATTACCCTGAACAATATAAGGGCAGCAGGCTTAATGAGGCCTTTGCTGTGGAATTATATGATTTTATTTTCGCAAATAATGTAGATTATTGGATTTACGGCCATCATCATTACAATACCCCTTCATTTAGCATTGGCCATACGACCATGCTTACAAACCAACTTGGATATATACAATACAGGGAAGATAAAAACTACAGGAGGGACATTTATATAGACTTCTAACAGTAACTATTGCGACTTTCTTTTCACATTAATCTTCCTAAGAAGTCGGGCAAAATATTTTTCCATATTCTCACCAGGTTTCATAGGAAAATTCTGAAGTGCAAGGGAAAAACCGTCCAATAATGCATTATACTGATTAAAATTCTCGTTTAGGATGGCTTCATCTTCTGTTTCCCAATAATGGCCGTCATCAAGTACTTTGAACTTAGATAAGTATTTATTGCTTAAATATTTCAATAAATGAATAATAATTTTATGGATTTGTGGCCCGGCAAACTGGGTTTTAGTGAATAGTGTATACAAATACTTCTTTCGCTCTTTATCCTTTTCTTTCCCGAAGAATTTCAGATGAGATGAACTACTCATTCTACCATTGGATAGAAATGAAATTGAAATGCTTTCGCAATCCGGAGGAGTAAAATGTATGCCGTATATTTTATTGTTGTATATCTTCTTTCCCAGGCTATTTTGGGGGAAGGTATCTTCATAAATGCGATATTTCCATTTATATATCTCAGCTATATCCCTTACTTCTTCTATCAGTGCTGGTAAGGAAGCCTCCTTATTAAATCTTCCGCTATAATATATCGATAGGCCCATAATGCCTTACATGTTAAGAAACAAAAATAGTTATTTCCCTCTTTTACCTTCCATAGTGCTGTCTAACGTAAAACACTTTATGATTTGATGAGATTAATAATGAGTTGTATCATCAGTTCTTTTTCAGCAGGATTACTTTGTGCTACCAATAATGCAAGTGCCACCAGGGCATTATCATTTATTTTTAACTCGCCGGATTTCTTGAATCTATGCTTATTTTTTTCTAAGAACCATACAAACAAAAATGCCCCAATACGCTTATTCCCATCAGTAAATGGATGGTTTTTTATGACAAAATATAGCAAATGGGCTGCTTGTTCTTCTATGCTCGGATATAAATATGTGCCGCCAAATGTCTGTACCACATTGCCAAGCAGGCCTTGAAAGCTTTCGTCCTTCTGTTGTCCGAAAAGCTCGGTTGCTTGCTTTTTGACAATAAGTTGTTTTTTTAACTCATGAATGGCGCTTACCGCTTCCTTATATTTTATCTCATAAGTGATATTGGCATCTAATTTGCCAGTACGTATGTCTTCGCTATCATATTGATTGAGCAGGATAAAACTTTGGGTATAGATAGTGATTATCTCAAGCAGCCCTTTTGCCTCTGATAATTGCAGATCTCCCGACTTGCCAGACTGTCGAATTAATTTTACAGCTTGTTCCAAGTCCTTTATGCCATATTTTAACTGCTGTAAGCGTTTTTCATTTATTGCATAGCCCTTGACAAGGTAATCCTTCAGACGTTGCGTTGCCCATTGCCGAAATTGGGTGCCTTGCTTGGATTTTACCCTGTATCCTACAGAGATAATTACGTCAAGGTTATAAAATATTACAGGTTTATCTGAATTTGCAATGTGCATTTTTTGCACATTGCTTTTTTCATCCAATTCCCCCTCCTTAAAAACGTTATTTATATGCTTAGTAATAACCGTTCTGTCTTTTTGGAATAATGCTGTTATTTGCTTTTGAGAAAGCCAAACGGTTTCTTTATCAAAGTGAACCTCAACTCCGGTTTCACCGTCTTTGGTCTTGTATATTTCTATCTCTTTCATAGATGGTTAAGCCTATAATAATTTTAATGCTCAAAAGTATCTAAAATTAAGCATCTATAAATAAAGTAAGTATTATCGACAATAATGTATCTGTTCATAAAAGGCTTTAAATTTTTACAAGAACATTTTCATTCAATACTTTTCCAGTCATGTGTTCATGTAATTTGGGATAATTGATAATGTATCCGTTATATGAAATTAGTTTAAGCATTAATACGTATATTAATTTATGAATAGTCATTGATATGAAATAAAGCTCTTTAAAAGCTTCGTCTTCATTCCTTTCATTTACAGGTAACTTTCCATGTAAGAATCTATTCCTGTCATCTATGCAGCCATATTCTATGCTATTTAATTCATAGCCGAAATTTTTAAAGGGAGCTGTCAGGGCATCACGATTTGTAGGCTGATTCAAATTATTGAGTTTATTTGAAAGGATTCGAAACTGATTAGCATCAATCTTAGATTCTTTGTTAAGGGTTGTAATTAATTCAAGGAAAGCTGGTTTAATGATATCATCCCAAGATTTTGTTTCTATAACATTAGGGCTTCTAATGCCTAATTCATTTTTTATTGTATGACAAATAGCTTCATAAGCAACACAATATGACGCAGCTTTTAGTTCTAAAGGCTGTTTGTTTGCTTCTAATACAATCAATGCTGCTCTTGATAAGGAATCATGCTCTTGAAAAAATTCAGCTAACTTCGAAAGTAGGTCAGCTGGGAATAACGGAAGTTTTTCGTACCATTTTTTTATTTCATCATGATTTATTTTCTCACCTTTATTTTTGGCTAATGGTACTAAAACAGAATAGGGGTTTGAAGTAATTATACTATATCCTGTTAAGATAGACTCCCTCATTGATGTATAGAAAAGATCAAGTTTTTCATCAAACTTATCCGAATCACATGCTATATAGTATGCCTCATTTAAATGAAGGTCACCTTCAATAAAACCAAAGGTATTTAATATAGAAAAGGCAATTTCTTGAAAAATGCGGAAAGTACAAATTTGAAAAGAATCAATCCCCCAGAATACCTTGTCTTCTATCTGGAATGTATATAAATCAAAATTGGAATCTTTAATCGTGATCTTAATTAGATGACAATTTTTTGCCTTAATATCTGCTTTATACCACCAATGTTGGTAATCTCTAAATGATAATTTCTGCGATACGTCCACCGGAATAATTACTCTATGAAATTTATCATCAAAATTCTTTAAGTCAGTAGTTATAATCTGAGAAACAGAACCTGAAACCTCAAAGTCCCACTCATCATTTAATTCCTTAATACTTGTAAGTAAGGTAAATCTCCCTGGGAAATGAAAAATATTACCTGATTCATTTTTTGCTTTGTAATCTTTGATTTGTGCGTCTAAAATATCATTGTAATATTTTCGGTCATCGCCTATAAGTTGGAATGAAATCTTAAACTGGTTCTTTTCTTTTTCCAATTTTATTTTTTTGCCTGCAAGGAAGTCTGCCCCGCCATTTACTACAAATGTATCAGAGTACAATAATTCCTTTACTACATCTAAACTCTGTGCAAGATTCTTTTTGATTTCAATCATACTATTTACAATATCCGGAGGGCTTCATTTTTTAGCTTTGAATTTTACGACTCTCTTTTTTTTTGAACCTAATTCTGCAAGTAAAATATCAAAATGTTTTGAAATTTGCTTTCTGATTGCAGCTGAATTCATTCCTTCCTTACTCGTTCCTTCCGCATTTTTGTAGTATTTTCTGGCAGCATTATAGGCATACGTTAGAAAATTTCTTTCACCCAAATGTGTATAGCGATAATATATCTGTTTTTTAAAAAGCACAGGTGATTTACTATTCTTCCCTTTCCACATTAAGACGGTTTTCAGGATTCTTGCTTTCATTTTTCTAAAGTACCTGGATAAACTACCGGGGCGAATATAAATATGCTGACCACTAAACTCAAACCCAAGGTATTGGAGGTTTTTATAATGTTTTGTTTCATCGGCAAATTCAGCAAATTTATCCACTGCAACCAATTTTTTTACATCAAATCCTCTTAGTTTTCCATTTTTCGCATAGGCAAATTTTACAAGTTCAGTCTTTTTACTTTGAATAGTTAGATGATATTTTGAAATCTTATCCTTTATAATATCATTCACCTCAAAAGTTTTCCCAGACGGCACAATGACCAAAATATCATCACAATATCTTCGATAAATGATGCCTTCTTTTTGCCCATATTCATACATAAATTTGTCAAAATCAATTAAGTATATGTTAGACAGTAACGCACTGAGCGCAGAACCTTGAGGAATACCAAAAAATCTCTTTCTCCCATCAGGCAAATTTTCGCAAGCGTCATTAACTACGAATAAATTATGTTCTCTCAGCAAATCGAATTTTTCTTTAAACGATTTGCCTGGCACTATATCTGTAAGAGTTTTCGGTAAATTCTTTTTTAAGATTTTTTTCAAATCAACATTGAAATGCTTTAATAAGGTATTTCTATTGATGTAACTATATTTTGTAAGAGAACGAAACACTTTATATTGGTCTTCCGGAAGTTCATTTACATCTAATATTTTGCACCATGTATCCTTTAAAGTTTTATGGTCAATACTGTCAAAATACCCTTTAATATCTATAGCAATTGCAGTACATGGGCCTATTTTACGGATAAGTTCAAATACTTCCTTTGCAAATTGAATATTGCATTTACCGTCAAGGTCAGTCCGATATGCAAGTACACAACTATCGAAACCATTAGCCTTTATATATTCCTGGTATTTTTTGCCAAGGACAAATGAGTAAAAGGCATAGATATAAGTATCGAAATGGGAAGCAAAGGATATAGGCCTAATTTTGGTCTCTAAACCATATTTACCTTCATCCTCCTGATAACGGTATCTGGGGGTTTTGATAAGAATTTTAACAAGTGGTAGGTAGGGATGTGCAGCAACTTTTTTTGTATCACTTACAATTTCCTGAACTTGCTTTTTTTGTTTAGGGAAGTTAAACCTATGGTCAAAGTGGAGATATTTTTTAGTATCAAACCCCTTTTCAACTTTCTGGACGAAACTTGCCCATATATCTTCATTATAAAGCATACACATTTAAAATTTCAATGGGAGCGTGGGTCATGAATATTCCGGTAAACCGGAACCATGTATTTTGACATGCTCCCCAATTCACTAAGGACTTTCACCTTTGAGGACCCTATCTCCGCCCTTGGCCGAACATCGCTGTCTGACACTACCGTGAAGTTCAATCTTGATTGAACGCCATTCGGTTTCTCCACCCCCTTTAAAATAGCAGGGTTTCCGGGGAATATGAACATGAGGAAGAATATGAAATATATAACAATTATTATCAACCTTATTCTATTTATGCTTAACTTTGCCATAATAGCATTGTCCGAGCAGGTAACAGATAAGTTAACGGGCATGGCATCGTTAATGATGCTGTGCCAAACAGTTATAAACTTAAACCTTCTACCCTCACTCCAATGAATGAGGCAATTAGTTAACGTCAATTTCTGTGCCAAAAGCGTTCAAACTGTCAGAATTGTCAAATTGGCATACTTTCTGTCACTTTTCGTCCATTTTAAACATCCCATACCCTGCTCCCTGCTCTTTTACCATATTATCTGGTATCTTTCCCCTTTTTTCGCCTTTTTTATCCCACAACCCGGCTTTTACCTCTTCCTCATGCATTTTATGGTTCAGTTCCAGTAAACGCTTCAGGATTTCCTTCCGGGCATCTGGATGGATAGTGTACCGAATTCTATCGTTCTCAGGTAGATAATCCACTTCATAAAAATCATGCCGGAGTGAAATATCTGCCCAGTTATAAGCGCTTAATACAGCTTCGTCAATTTTTTTATGCAATTCACGTAAATGCAATATCATTTTTACATACTCCTCTGCTTTATCAACTTCTCCGGGTTTATATGCATTGGCACCCTTATTATTTTCCTTCAAATAATCTCTATATTTTTTTTCACCCAGTTTACCATATTGAGTAAGTAAAACGGCTCCAGCTGTCAAATCCTTTTCATTGTACAAATTATACAGTTTAGTTAATCCAATACTCATTGCAAGCATTAAATTACTTCGGTATTCATAATAATACACCCCTATAGATTCTAATTGGGTTACCAATTCAGAAGAAACTCCGAGTGAAAAAGGAAATGTTTCGAAAGCAGTAGTTGGGGTATATCGTATAGTTGATGTCCCCATTGTAGAACAATATTTCCATGACCATGCCTCATGAAGTGAAGAGTTTAAAATCAGAATATCGATATATTTGTTTGAAGCTATAACCACAGTTGCATCTGAGTACACAATACTTGTGTTCTGGAAGCTAAAGATTAAATATCTTGTAACCTTTGAGACTATTATTATCTTATCAAGTTGCCGGATTGCATTATATAAATTTGGTCTTGATCTCTGATAAAGCCACCAATTTTCTCGTGCCGTTTTATCTGATTTGAGCATCTCCCTTTCAGGCTTTACTTTGGTTCTTATTATCTCATATAAAGTCGGGAAATTTACTCTACAGGCTTCTTCTTTCCAATTGTGAAAGTTTATGACAAATCGAGTTGGTAACTGCTTAGGGTAAGAATTGAGATCATCACCATCAAGGTAAAGACTTATTGCTTGTGCGTTTACCTCATTTTCTGACAACAGTTCGTTATATTTAGTTTCATTAAGGATAAAACCATCCCCGTAAACAGAAACACCCTTGAAACTTTTATTAACATTAGAGAATAAAACGTACGGTTCACTAAGGTGTTGGTTTTCATCTAAAAAGGAACTGATGTGGTTTACTTTACGCAGATTTAGGGAGTATTCAATATTGCTTATCTCTCTTGAAATACCAATCATAGATATATCGACAGCAGCCAGACCAGGCCACTTTATCGATTTGATAGCAAAATGAATTCTGAATCCTTTTTCTATTAGATATTCTAAACAACTTATTCGACTTTCACCTTGAGAAATTGTGTTTGTAGAAATAAGACAGAATAACCCTTTGGGGCCTATAATTGATGCATCTCGCTTGAAAAAATACGTAACGAAATCACTTTGTCCACCTGAATTAATATAATATGTTTTCAAATAGTTGAGATATGGGGTGCCAAAGTTTTGCGATATTTTACTACCAGCTAAAAATGGTGGATTTCCAAGTATGCAATCAAACCCTTCAGCATCTTTAAAAACTTCGGGAAATTCAATAAACCAGTGAAAGAATTTCTTCTCTATGGCTACCGCTGTTGCTTTGGCTGATTTTTGAGTTTGAATGGCACTTTTCCCTCTTAAATGCTTTTGGTACTCCGCATCGCTAAGCAATAAGTTCTTTGTAGCATCAGTTTTAGGGATAAAAAACTGTGCCACCTGCATATCGGCAAGGGTTTTTAATTTCCAATGCTGCGCCCCACTGCTTAGTTTTTCGTATAGTCTCTGCTTATCTTTTATATCATCCGGTGTTTTTTCCGGCAGTCGTTTCCATAGGTCAAATGCTGCGGTAATACTATCAAAAAGTGCAGTATAGTCCTCCTCAAAGTCCAATTTAATTTGGGTTCTTTGTTTAATTTCATCTCTATTCTTTTTGGCAAAAGCAGAAGCAATTATTTTTTCATCGCCCGGTAATGCCTTAAATGCTTCTGTTGCTATGCCTTTATCCAATTCGCTCCGGTGCGCCAATCCCACAATAGCATCGCCATTTTTTATATGGTGGTCAAGAAAGTTTAGCGGTTCGCATGGATTATGGGCTTCCAACCAAAGTGCTACCTTGCACAATTCCACTGCCATTGGGTTCATATCTACTCCATAAATACATTGCCGGATTACTTCCCGCTTCGCTTTCCGTAATGCTGTTGGGTTTGGCTGTTCTTCTTCTTCAATAATACCTGCACAAACCTCGGCAATCCTTCTTGCTGCGCTAATAAGTATATGCCCGCTTCCACAAGCGACATCACAAACTTTCAGGGTAAGCAAAAATCTGTTTATTAATTCCTCTCGGGCATTTCTATTTGCACTTCCCTTTAGGTTTTTACTCTTTATTTGTTCATCAATGAGTTTTTTTCTATCCTCAATTAGATAATCTAAACTATGTTTAATAAGTGGCTGTACCAATTCTTCAGGGGTGTAATGCGTACCGCTTTTGCCTCTTTCCCCACTCCCTTGCAAGCCCATATCCCAATGTGAGGCATCGGTCGGCAATGATTTTACAAATGAAATACGGTAATCAAGCAGTCCTTGATAAACGCTGCCGAATTCTTCCACATCCAATTGCCTGTAATTAATACGCTGCATAGTCCTGTTTTCATTCTCAAAATAGCTTAGATAGAAAATGGCTTCCAGTAAAACTGCATTGTTTACATTACATTCATCAAAAGGGAGAGTAGCACCTATTTCAAATAAGCCCGTACCCAATGCATGTAGTCCGAGTTTTTGCGCAAGTGTATCTTTTTCAAATAAGCGAAGGGTTTGCATCAGGCGTATCCATAAATCATGCTGTTTACCTTCTATCCGGTGTCGGGTTGCTGCCAGTTTTCTTAATCGTTCAATGGAATAGCATAAATCATAAATTCCTGTTAATCGCCTTGTTTCAGCATCCGTATTATCGGGATAAACCAACCTGCGCTCTTCAATAGTCATTAAAAAGAGAAGACGATAAATCAACCGTAAAAGAATACGGTAAAATTGTTCTTCCGTAAATTTTCCATCCGCAATTCGCTGGCGAAGCTCTTTATTCATTGGGTGCTGAAGCAATCCCTTACCCAATACCTTAATGGAATGTTCCATTGCAGAACTCAATTGGCTTCGTATCCTGCCACCCGATTCAATTGCATCCTGATGGTATTGCTCTATCAAACTATCTGCTACCTGTTCCCTGCGCTGAGGCATCCGGCTTGCATGAAGCAAGCGATAAAGCAGTACAAACTCTGCATAAAGAGATTCATCAAATATCTTTTCAAGGTTGAATTCGACATATATAGGTTTACTAATTCGCCCGGTGTCCCTAAGTAATCGCAACTGCAAACCGTTTGCTACCAAACCAAAAGTATGTTCCGTATTATTAAGGTAATCCTGAAGTAATGCGTGAGGTGACATTCGCAACCTGCTACCTTCAGGCTTCTTATCCAATACATCCCTGAAACTGGTAATAAGCAATGGGAAATTATCTCGCTGTACATCTCGGTGACTTATTTCATAGGATTTTTCGCCAACAACCTCTGGGTCTTTTTGAAATTCAGGGTTATAACCGAGAATACTAAAGAAGGGCATCATCCAATGGGTGCGGGTTTCGGTAGTTCCCTTGTCCGTTTCCTTTAATCGCTCTTTCCTGCTTTTGAAGGTCGTCCACTGGCGCGAAGCATCTTCCCAAGCTCTGCCTGTTTCCTGGCGCATATTAGCAGTAGAATCGAAACCAAAATCCTTTGCTTTTTGCCCGATAACATGCTCTAAATCCCTGTCAAACCTCTCAAGAAGGTCATAAGAAATTAGATTACCTGATATATATATACTTGTAAATTCAGGCATCTTTTATTTATTGGAATGTTCGGGAAACAGTATATAAATGCCAAGAATATCAGGGGGGATAAGTGAACCTACTTCAAATTCCACGCTTCCTAATGCTTTTCTATATCGTTCGTGAGCAGTAACAAGGCTTTCATTCTCTATTTTTACTAAGGCTTTCAGTTTTTCTTCCTCGTTTAAAACTGTACTTATTTCTTCCTCAAGGAATTGCTTTCTTTGATTTTCATTCAAATCGGCAACTGCAACCGCAGTAAAAAGTAATTTATTGGCTTCTTCTTTTGATAGTATTCTTCCTTCTTTATAGCTGCCTTCGTAGGAGTAAAGTAATAGTTCTTCTGCAACCAATTCATTCCCGATTGATTTATGCCGAATTACATTCCGGATGCGGAAAACAATGAGTGTAGTTTTTGTTTCAACAGTTTTACTGCGGAATGCCGAACATCGGGCTATGCGCAGGTAAGATTCATTGTGAAAAGCATTGGCAAGTATGGCGCGGCAAAGTTGTTCTGTGAAAGGGTTATTTCGTCCAATGTACGGATAACCCTCTGGTGTTGGAGATTCAAAGGATAATAAAAAAGGTTCTTTACCAGTTAGAGAATCAATAACGGACAATGGTAGGTTCTGAACAAAAAGCCGGAATCCTTTTTTGTATGGCTCTACTTGGCCTCCTAACCTGCCTATTGCGTTGATAACAAACTCTCTAACTGATTCAGGGTTACCTAAAGCATCATCCATTTGCCGTATATCTTGCCCTACATCCAAATCGCCCATAATACCATGCTGTGCAAAAAGGTCGTGTGTTTTAGTATGTATTTCTTTTGCTTTTTCGTATTCCTGTTCCAGTTTATTTTCTACTTCCAGGTTTTCAGAAGGCCCAAAATCTAATTTACCTTGTTGAATTTGATCCCTCGCCAGTCCCTCATTAAAGAAAAGGGCTGTACCTACTGCTTCCATTACTGTTTCACTATCTTCAGGGAATGGCACTGCCACACCAATCTCTTTCCTGATTTGAATTGCCTTACGCAAAAGCACTTTCAGAACAACCCCATCCATAGGATTATCCTTTCCGTAAAGCATAAAGGTTTTGACTTCTTTGCATACCTGCCCAAAGCGGTCAACCCGTCCTTCTCTTTGTTCCAGGCGATTTGGATTCCAGGGAAGGTCGTAATGAATAATTGAATTAAAATGCTCCTGTAGATTTATTCCTTCACTCAGACAGTCTGTACAAACAAGTAAGTGAGTATCTTGTTTGCCAAGTGCCTCCACCTTCTCTTTTCTAAGGTCATCGTGCATTTCTCCTGTTACTATTTCAATTTCAAGTTTAGGGAATTCCTTTTTTAAGTGCTTACGCATAAACTCACCGAGATAATCTGCCGTTTCAATGTATCGGCAGAAAATTATAGGGTGCAACTTATCTTTAAGCAAAGATTTTGCAAGTGTCAACGCTGAATGGGCTTTCCTGTCAGACAAATTTTGCCCGATACTTTCCAATTCTATAGCAAAAGACTTTAATTTTCGTACTTCGCCCTCAGAAAATTCCCCCTGTTCAAGAATATCTGCCGAGGTCTTATCACTTTGCATTTCCCGTGAATCGCTTATTTGTGCCTTTCCCTCCTCAAACAATAATTCTGCTAATTCAGCATTTTTGTTGAATGCTCGGTTTCTTAGCATTTCAATACCTGCCGCAGGGCTACTCATTACCCCACGTAACAGGGCAAGAGCTGCCCAAAATTTAACCCTTTGCTTGAAACTTCTATCGTTTGGGTCTTTCACTATTTCCCTCGCAAAAAGGACTAATTTATCAAATACAGCAGCATATTCATCCCCAATTTCATAGGGAATTTCCTTAGAATCTCTCTTAGGGAAAGGGGTTTCCTCAACAAATTTTTCTATGTCTTTTCGCTGCCGTTGAATGTAATTTTCCGAAAGTTCACGCACATGGTCTTTACGTGAAATATCAAAATCATGCTGCTCAAATCTTGGGCTTAAAAGACCGAGCAGGGACTGAAACTGCTGTTGTATACCGCTATGCGGCGTTGCAGTTAATAATAATAAATGACGTTTCTGATTTGCAGAAAGCGCTTTTAACAATTTGTACCGTTGCTGTTGGTTTGAAGATTTTTGTCCCCCGGTATTACTGCACGTATGGGCTTCATCTACAATTACAAATTCTGGACATTCTCTTATAAATTGCTGATTATGAGTTTCTGACTTTACATAATCAATGGAAATAACTTGGAATGGATAATGAGTAAAAATAGTTTGCGTTGGGAGCAATGAACGCTCCAAACTCCTTATTGTTCCTGACCGAATAATTACTGCATCAATGCTGAATTTATCCTTCAATTCTTGTTGCCATTGTTCACACAGGTGGGGTAAACATATTACAGCAAAACTATTTAATTCGCCCCTGTCTATCAGTTCCCTGACAATTATTCCCGCCTCTATTGTTTTTCCTATTCCCACGTCATCAGCTATCAGCAAACGGATTATTTTTTGGCGTAATGAAAGAATTAAGGGGACTAATTGATAACTGCGGGGGCGAAAAGAGAGTTTACCAAAACACCTGAAAGGGCCCGCCCCATTCCTAAAAAGTAGACGTGAGGCATTGTAAAGCAGCCGAGCCGTTGCAAAATCCCCAGCATCATCTGAAGATGGAGGGCTGAAATTGAATTTTTCAAGTTTATCTTCAGGTAATCGTAATCCTCTGAATACGGCAATCGTTTCTTCTTCCATCCCACCGAGGGGCTTTAGGTTAATTATCTCGCTATCCAAAGAAGGCATTACAACCCATTCCCTGTCGTATAATTTTACCAATGAACCTATGTCAAATTCCTGGCTCATCTTACTTTAGTAAAAATGTGAGGATATTGTTTTACGAATTCTTCAAGCGGCTGCGCATAATGCCAAACAATTACTTCATACCCTTTATTTTTCATACACTCTCTCTTGCCAGTATCAAATCGTTTAACCTTTTCATCGTCATGATGAGAACCATCACAAAAAACGCAAACTTGTACACCATTAAGGTAAATGAAATCAGGAATTGTGCTGCAATCTTTGAATGGAATCTGCGCTTGGTCGGGTAGGCGGAGGTTATTTCCATAAAGATACTTGATAAACTTTTGCTCTGTAGAGCTGGTTTCGTCAATCATTGTTTTTAGCTGTTCGTATTGCTCTTCATAGGTTCTGAAATAATTGTTCTTCTTTAGCTCGTACTTTTCCGATTTCAACTGTTCCAGACATCCTTTAATAAGAAAGCGATCAATTACATTATGGTCTCGTTGGTTATAATAGCTTAATAAATCTGCATAGGAAGCTGCTCCAAATTTTTTCCCTTCCTCCTCTGGCAAATCAAAATGACATACTTTCCATGCCTCTTCAACCACTTTTTTAAATAAATCAAGCTCATCAACAATCTGCGATAATACACCTAAACTTCCTTCGGCAGCCTCGTAAATCATAATATTTGGCTCTTCTGGTTTCCCCATAAGTTGAACTCCTAATTCAGATTGTTCCACTTGGAATGTTTGTTCTATTCCGCGCTTTAAAGCATACATAAGAGTTATGATGCCATCTTCTGTAAGATTAAGGTTTTTAGCTGGAACAATGTAAAGGGTGTCCGCAGTATCAGTAGTATAAAGGCTTACATTAATAATTTCTTCAGAATCAGCTTTCCTATTTTGTAAATCCTTTTGTTTTTTCCAGAACCCTGTTCTCTTGCCAATTAAAAAACCCGGTTCTTTGTCTTTTTTCCCTGAACTATTCACTTGAACCAACTCTGCCGCAGGATAATACTTAATATGCAAATAGGGCTCCTTATCAACATTTACTTGAACTTCGTGAATTCGGTCAGTCTTACCCTGTAAGTTAATATATGTATCTATTTTAAACCCTAACCGCATACGTTCTTCTTCTTCGCATGTAATTCTTGAACGGGGTCGGGTACGGACTTCTTGCATTTTAAGCAGATTGGAAATATCAATCCTTGAAGCATTAATAGAAAGGTCATCATTGCTAATGGGGCAAACCGTATTGTTATAGTCTCCTCCGTATAGAATGTAACCAGAAGATTTTGCTACTTTGGCGGGAATCAATGGCTCGGCAGCAGCTAACCATTCCATTTGATTAACCTGGTATTTTTTCCCTGAATGATAAATTATTGAATTAGGCCCGAATTCACGAAGCGCAATGAATCGGGGTCTGCTAATAAAATCACCGCTATCATCGCTTGGGATGAAAGCCCTGATAGGTAGTCTTGTGAAGTTATAACCCGGTAAAAATCCTTCCGCAGCTAAATATCTAAAGGGGTAGAATTCCGATAATTGATTTCTATTGGAGCTTTTACTTGGGTCATTTCGTAATAATTCAAGTTGCCGATTGGCGTATTTCATTTCTCGTTCTGGTTCAATTTTGTCCCGCATTGGAATTGTAGGGTCATTCAATTTTTGCGTGGCTCTGTTCAATTGTTCTTTCGCCTTTCTATACATTTCCCTCCAGCGATTTAATTTATCGTCAAGTAATTTTGGAGCGTTCCTAAGATTACGTTGAATCCAATCGTTTGTGAACCAAGATTCTTTCTCTAACTTCCCCTTAATATCTACAAGAGCTTCTGAAAATGTTGTTGCAATATTGTTTAATACTGTTTCTTCTAATTTTAATCGCTTTTTCACCTCTTCTTTCAACTCCAGCTTAGACTCAATGGGGTCTTCCACTACAATCATGACTATTGATTCATTCAATGCTTCAATGTTTGCTTCTGCTAAAAACATAGCATTCAAGTGTGTTAACAATAGTTCTTCCAAAGTAAGATTAAGCCTTGGAGGAGTAACCTTCCCTGTAACCATGTGATTACGGTGGTCAAAATAATGCTTGTCATGGGAGGAATAACTACCGCAAAAAGTAATTATTAATGCAGATTGCCCGCTTCGCCCAGCCCGACCACTTCGCTGAATATAATTTGAGGGACTAGGGGGTACATTGCGCATTTGAACTATATTCAAATCTGAAATATCTACACCAAGCTCCATAGTTGGAGAACAATAAAGGGCAGAAATCTTACCTTCTTTAAATTCATTTTCGTATTGTTCTCGCAATTCTGATTTTACCTGCCCTGTATGGTCTTTTGCATTTAGCTGTTTAATGAATTTAAAATCCTGTTTGTAATAGTTTTGGAAAAATATATTAGGTTTCGCTTTTTCAGTAGTACCCTTACGTATTCTTACCTTATCCTCCCAAACATTTTCATCATCGCCAAGTTTCCACTGAATACAAACTCCATTTAATTGATATAATGCTTCTTGGGAAATATTTTCAAATTTTCGAAGTTTTCCAAGAGTAACAAGCACTTCAAGGATTTTTTCAATTAATTCATTTAAAGCATCATTCCGAAGCCGTAAATCCTTTTTCTCTAATTCATTCTTAAGGAACCATCCGAAAGCACTCCTTGCTCCAACAGGAAATGCCTGTACTCTGCCAGAAACGTATTGTACTTTTGAAAGTGACATATAATCTGGTATTCTAATATCTTCATCCTCATCTAAAGACCAGTCATCTTTTAGATTATCTCTAAGAAGTTTTTTTTTCTGGTCTGGCTGGTTAAAGAAATCAAAACATAAGGCATAAGAGGTTCTAAAAAAATCTAATAGATTATGCAGTATGTAATATCTCTCTTTTTGATTAAGGGTTTTAAATTCCGGAATTGAATCCCATATACTATTAACTGATTCCTGATTTAATCCGGCATATTCAATTGTAAGTAATGCAACCTGTTCAAGGTTTGGAAGAATGACACGCCAGCCCCTACGAAGGTCAGTAATGATACGGTAATATAAGTATCCTTTCAGTGCCTTCTCATTTTCTTTAAATTGAAATGTACCTGATAATGCAGGTGATTTTGAATATTCCTCCTGTTCAAGTTTTAAGGCTGTGAAAACTTCAGAATCAATATTCTGATAGTTAAGTTCGCCATTATTCTTCAATGCCTGATATACTGCTGAACGCAATTGCCCTACCTTGACAAAATCATTAAAATGGCCAGATTGAAGTGCTGCATCCTGCCTTACATCTGTAAAACATAATAGCTTCTGTTCTTTTGATGCTATTTTCTGTAGGTGTAAATTTTTTATTGTCAAATAACTTAAAACAGTTGTAGCAGTACTTCTACCTTCAGCGCTTAATCGGCTAAGTTTATTACCTTCTCTAAATCGTCCTGCCCCAAATGTTAATTTACTACTTGGGTCAAATGGGAGTCGATAAGGAATAAAATACCCTTTTGAATAACTTTCTTCCTCAAAATCGCTTACATTCCCATGTGGACTGAACCAAATCGGACGAGGGATTTTTCTCTTATGCTCTTTTTTTACAATTCTTTCATTATTACGTATGTTAAACCAACTTGCAGGCAAATAATAAATATCTTCTACCTCATTCCAAATTTGGTCATTAGGCTTATCCAGAAAGATATATCCCAATTCTGAGCTGAATTCTTCATCGTCCTCCTCTTCGCTATCAAAAAAATCACGAGGTTCAAGTTTATTGTCCGCTGTATTCCATTTTACACAGATAAATTCATACCCTGATGATTGACTGAAAACAGCTTGAAAAAATGGAAGTTTACCCTCCTCATCACTTGTTTTACTTTTAGCTTCAAGCGTAATTTGTCTTTTTTGTTGACTTTCAAGAGTTACATAAACAGAACCTGTTTGGGCTACAAACTGATGAAATTTATGGGGTAAATAAGAACGTAAGGGGCGTTGTTTCGATATTGAGATATTTACTTTTGATGTATCTTCAAGCAGATTGATTATGCTGTTGAAGCAAGTTTCAAGTTTTTCGGAAGTAGCATCAGCAAGCTGTGTACTGATTTCCTTAATAATTAGCGGGTCTTTTCTAAAATAAATGCCATCTCTTTTTTCAAGACAAATATTTTGCTCCATCCATCTTGATAATTCTGATTTTTTTATTTCTTCTTCATTATGAATTCGGTGATTATTTACTATCTCAATTTTTAGTTTTCCTATATTTACTGGTGCTTCACCCAGCATACAACGCAAAGTTTCACCAATAACTTGGGTTTTATCAAAATGAGAGCCAAATATTTCAGTAGCAACCCGGGCCGTTTCATTTTTCTGATTTTCAATTGACCCCTCTGTAGTCATAGTAGCGGAAGTACCAATGGAAATCACATTCTTGTTTTCACATCTTGATTTTAACCTTCTAATTAAAAATGCTACATCAGCCCCTTGTCTTCCCCTATAAGTGTGCAACTCATCAAATACAAGAAACATTAGGTTTTTGTACATGGCATTTGCAACACTAACATCCTCAGACCTGGTTAAAATTAATTCCAGCATCATATAATTAGTCAGCAAGATATGGGGCGGATTGTCTTTTATCTCCTTCCTTTGTTGCTGACTTTCCTGCCCAGTATATTTTTTTACGTTAATCGGGAATAGTGTCTTTTTTTCAGCTTCATAGTTATTCTTATACTCATTAATTGCATCTTCCTGTGAATTAATTAAAGCATTCATCGGGTAAACTATCACGGCCTGAATACCTTGTAGTTCAGGATTACTTAGAATATAATCAAAGATAGTTCCAATATAAGTTAGTGACTTGCCAGAACCTGTACCTGAAGTAACAATAAAACTCTCTCGATTTTTGCCCTTTTTTATGGCTTCAACCTGATGCTTATATAAAGAGAAGTTTTTAAAGGCGGCTTTCAAATCTGAATGTAATGTTCCATCCTTAACAAGTTCTTCAATGGTTGCTCCAGTTTCGTAGGCCGGGTTAAAATGAATAAGAGCTTCCGGTAAAAGTTTATCAGAATCTATCGCCTTTTTTACCTCATTTTTTATATGCTCATCCCTGATATTGATAAAACTATGTATATAGGACTTATAGTCCTCAACAATTGACTTATGAATTTCATAGCTGTTCATTTATAAATGAATTTGGGTCTGCAAAATACACTCTATGGTTGACTTAATAGTCATATCGACAAAAATAGCTGTTTTCTCAGGTTAGATGGCAGGTAAAAGTGATATTAATTGCATACCAATATAGTTTCACGCCATGTTCAAGGATGAATCCTATTAACCTCCTACCTGTCTTTTAGTAAAGGACATACATGCTCATCGCATACTCATTCCATGCTCACGCCATGCTCATTGCATGAAAATAACAATTCATTGCATGGTAATCCCATGAAAATAAAAATTCATCCCATGCTAATTTTGAATCTGTATGACCTATTCTTTGTTTTCGGGGGAAATATCCATAAAATTATCTCATTGAATTTCAACCATATAATTAACGCACCATAAATTTCTTGATGCTTAACCCAACTTTTTTTGAAATAAAACGTTCTTATATATAGTTATTTAAAATAACATTTATATATTTGCGGCCTGATACCATGAAAAAGGATAAAAAAATAACTATCAAGTTCTACCTCAATAAGCTGCTGGATGCCGCCACAGGGGATAAGGGGCAGAAATATTACCCCCTGTATATACAGGTAACCTATAACCGTAAGAATATGCAGCTTAAAAGCATGTACGGCGAATACTATCAAACATTAGAGGAGGTAAAGAAAGGACTGGTGGAGTTTGAGGAAAAGATGCTATGTAAAGTGATACGTTATGAATCTTCCCATACTACAGGTGACTATGACCTGAAAGGGTTAAAGCGCAAATACGAGGTGTACTCCGGCTCTATATCCGAAGCTCTGGAGAACTACCTCAAGCCCAAACTGAGGCTGACGGTATTAAAGACCAAAAGCTGGCTTGTACCCGTGCTGAACTTTAACCAACCCCGAGCAACTGTAGATAGGCTGTATATGGCATCCAGGAAATTGTTCGGTGACCTGGAGCGTTTTATGAATGTAAAACTCCATGAAGAACTGCAAGCCTACACTTACTATAAACGCCTTTACCCAGATATATTCCTTGATTTTAGTTTTCCTGCCGTTATAGAATGGGTGGAAGGAAGCTATAAAAAGGAACTGGAATCGAAATTAAAGACTACCTATAAAAACAAGCCCGAAATTGTAAAAATAGTAATGACCCTCATAGAACAGGCCGTGTCTGAAAACCTGAAACAACTGGGCACATAATTTTTTTATTCATAATGTTCTTATATATAAATTATTAAAATAACTAATTATGTTAAATTCCATAGAAAACAACAAGCAAGTATGAATCAAAAAATCAAAACCTAAAAACCATGCAGGAAAAAGAAAAAATCTGCCTCCATTGCCGGGAGGCATTTATCCCCAAAAGGTCGGACGCACAATACTGCTCTCCCAGTTGCAAGCAGTTAGCCTACCTTACTCGTAAAAATGAAGAAGGGAGTATAAGACAAGAGTTAATAGAGCCACAGGAAGAGGAATTACCAGTAAAAACACTCGTAAAAACATCAGTCAATACATCCGTAAAATCAGCCTCTATTGCGGATAATAAGCCAGCCGTTAATGAACAGACAGAGCCTATTCCCTCTTTAACCAATAGGCAACAAAAAAAGCAGGTTATTCAGCAAAATGCGGAAGCAGATGAAGATGAAAACGAGGGGCCAAAATCGGATGAAGATTACATGGAATGGAAACAACTGGAATGGGATGTTAAAAAAGCAATGGGAGAGGACATGTCTTCACGGATGAAAAAGTGGGGATATGCTTATACTGACCATGTTGCTAAAACAAACATCCAATTCAGACAGTGGATTAATACCGTTATAGGGTTTAGCAAAAGAGAGATTTCGGCAAAGGAGGTCAGAGAGCTTATCGGGCTTATAAGAAAATACCAGGAGGGTTATGATTATAAATACCTGCCTTCAGACTACCCCTACAAAGAATACATAGAAGACCTGAAAGACAAGTTAAAGCTGGTAGCAGTTACCCTTGAAATGGACGAGGAAGATACTGCACCTATGACTATCTCTGAGAAACGTAAAACAGATTTCACCTATATTTTGATGGATATTGATGAATAATTTGACCTATGCAAGGTAATTCCCAACACAACAGTAAAATAAGCCAATATGTAATCCTCTATTTTTTTAACTAAAATGTTCTTATAAAATTAAATATATATAAACATAATACAATTCAAAACAAAGATGCAACCAAGTCAATTTAACCAAATCAAAAACCAAAAGCAATGAGAATCGCAGAATTCAATGTACCCTGTGAAGTCATCAGGGAGTTTGCCCTGGAGATGACCAATCGTACCCTCACCAATGAAATTACAGGCATCACAGAAGATGGTGAGCTTGAAATAGTGGTGCGCTACGAAAAAGAAGAAGCCAAAGAAGTGGATAAGCTTGAAGAAATCCTCGAAAGGCTTAATGAGGACATGGAAGAAGAGGAGGAGGAAGATTAAATTCCTCTGCTGAAAAGTGGGGGCTATGCCCCCTACTTTCGGTTCAATAATTTGGACATGTCAAGGAAAGTATTTAATATTGTAACACATTGATATTCAATATGAATAGTGTAAACATGGAACAATACTAACTATACTGAAAACAAACGGAAAACGCAAAACAAACCACCATGAGAATCATACACAGCAAGAATCAGGACGAGGATTTAATAATAGAAGAAGCCAAAACTTTTGAATGCTGCAAAAATTTAACCGATGAACAGATTACAGAGCTATTGGAAACCATCCGCACCTTTGCCGAAATCACTTACTATACATTCGCCAGAAATAATGAGGAGAAAAATAAGGAAGGGGAAGAATCAGATTACGGCATTGCAAGTTAATCCTTCATATAATAACAAAATTCTACTTTAATATGACTGACGATTTATTATTTGAAAAGTTTGCCAAAGGCACACATAAAGTGCGCGCTTTAACAGGCAACTGTGTTATTTACACAAGGGTATCAACTAAGGAGCAGGCTGATAATAACATGAGTCTTGAAACCCAAAAGAAAGCCTGTGAACAGTTTGCCAAAAAGAATAACTACACTACGTTGGGTTGTTTTGGCGGTACGTATGAAAGTGCCAAAACAGATGAACGTAAAGAGTTCAACCGTATGCTGCAATTTGTAAAAAAGAGCAGAGAGAAAATATCACATATAATAGTATACAGTGTTGACCGCTTCTCCCGTTCAGGAGGCAATGCCATTTATATTACAGAGCAATTAAAGAAGCAGGGAGTTATGGTTATGGCAGTAACCCAGCCCACCGATACTACAACTCCAAGCGGGAGCCTCCAGCAAAATATACAGTTTATCTTTTCCGAATATGATAATCAGCTAAGAAAGGAAAAATGTATGGCGGGAGTAAAGGAAGCCCTACTTAGAGGTGAGTGGTGTCATCATGCGCCGATGGGATATGATGAACTAAATATAAACGGTGAAAGAAAGATAGTGGTTAACGCACAGGGGAAACTTTTGAGAAAAGCATTTGTATGGAAGGCCGAAGGTATAGGAGCAGAGGAGATAAGGAGGAAATTAGCCGCTATGGGGTTAAAACTGTATCCTCAAAAAATAGCCTATATACTTCGTAATCCATTTTATTGCGGATTTATGGCACATGATGCGTTGGAAGGTAAATTAGTGGAAGGTAAACATGAGAAACTTATTTCAAAGGAACTATTCTTAAAGGTAAATGAGATAATAAGCCAACGCACGCAGGGATATACTGTTAAACATGAGAATAATAACTTACCCCTGAAGAACTTCTTAAAGTGCGGCCACTGTGATGCTAATATGCCGGGATATATAGTAAGAAAGAAAAAGCTATGGTATTACAAATGCAGGAAAAGGGGATGTTCCAATAACAAGAGCGCAAAAGAACTGCATGATATTTTTAAAGCTATATTGGACAGAATAAAATTGGATGAACAGTATAAGGAACTTCTAAAAGAGCAACTGATAAGAACCTATAACAAGCATAATAAGGTGAATGTGAAAAATACAGCCCAAATAACACAGCACTTAAATGAGGTAACAGCAAAGCTTGAACGTTTAGAAGAAAGATATGTGCTGGAAGAAATTAGTCAGGAAATGTTTCTGAAATTCCAAGCTAAGTTTAAACAAGAAGCCATTGAAATCCGCAAGAAACTTGAAAAATCATCTGTTCAGGTGTCTAACCTTGACCGTTGCGTGGACACAGTTTTAGGCTATACCGCAAACTTGCATGAATTGTGGGATTCTGAAGGATATAAGGAGAGGCAAAGGCTGCAATACCTGTTATTTCCTAAGGGTATCTACTATAATAAAAGAACTAATGAATGCCGAACTACGGAGTTAAAAAGCCCATTTTTGTGGATGATACAACAGTCGCAGGCTTTAAGTGGTAATAAAGTCGGAATACCGGAATTGAACTTGCGGTATTCCGACTTGGTGGTCCCGAAGGGAGTCGAACCCCTAACCTTCTGATCCGTAGTCAGATGCTCTATCCAGTTAAGCTACGGGACCTTAATTAAAGAAAATTTATCCTTTTATTTCCGCTGTCAATCCTTTTTCTCCCAATGCAAGCAATAGTGGGCGCAGTTCTTTTAAGCCGCCGCGCTTTACATCGCACTTGCCCATATAATGTACCAAAAAAGTGCATTGTTCTGCCTGTTCTTTACTATGTCCGCATACTTTTACCAGGGTATCAATAACATGGTCAAAAGTATTCACCTCATCATTGTAAAGCATCAGCATATAAACCTTGCTCTTAAGGCTCTTTTCTAATGTTGTCTTTTCCTTTTTAGTGTAGGTCATTTGTAAAAAATTGGGTGCAAATATAATAAAATATGAACTTGTGGCTTATTTGTTATTCAGCAACTGAGCCTGTTTCAGGCTTATCTTTTTGCCCTGGTAATACGCTACAATAAACGATTGGTCGTATCCATCCTGAATAAGCTCTTTCTTCATCTGGTCGGCAGTTTTATAGTCAGGGTAACTACCAACAGTATACGAAGTAATGCCGCTGTCATCCTTATGCGCTTTAATACCGCCGCTAGATATTTGTAATAACTTGTTGGCCATATCTATAGGTATAGTGCCCGAATAAGCGCCCACCTGTACACAAAAAACAACTTTACTGTTTCCCGTTGTATCAGTTATTGCAGGTGTATTATTTACGGGCGGAGCAACCCTAGAAGAAGCCACCACATTAAGTGTGGATGTAGCCAAGGCCATCTCTTGTTTTTCGCTGTTTACAAGGTATAGAAACTTGCCAGTAACTGTTTGTTGACCCGATGCGGTAGAAAGCGCCGTTAATTCGTATGTTACTGTAAACACTGAATCTGTAGGCAAGTTCGACCATACATATTGCAGTTTTCCATCTTCAAAATTATAGGTAGCGCCTTGTTTATCGCCCTCTGCCGCTGTAAACCCCGGGGGGATGGTTTCTTCCAGTTTCGCAAATCCTGAAATGGCACCCCTGTGTATAGTTACACTTACCTTAATATCATCGGCGGGTGCTACATTGCCCGAAGAAAGGGTACGGCTGGCGAAAGAATTACTTACCGTAACAGGGCCTTTATTTGCAAGGGTATTTGCGCTGGCTGTAGTGTCTTTAACTGCAGGTTGTATATTTACAGGTGTTATTGGCGGAGTATTGCTTGGTTGCGTTGTATTATTATTTGTTTGCGGAGCCTGCGTATTATCGGGTGCCTGTATGCCATTTGGTAATGCATCGAGGTTTGGAGTTTGCGAAACATTAACCCCTCCGCTGCTTAGCAATTGGTTGGCTTGCGCAAGTCCAATGCGTTGTCCGTTAGAATAAGCAACAACAAATGCATCCTTAATAGGTGTTCTTGCAATAATGTCCTGCTTAGCTATGGTTGCTTTAGGTAAACTGCTGTATGTTCCACAGTTGTAACGCAAGTAGCCGTTAGGCGCATTGTAAGAATATAGCGGGCTTAAGTTATATAGTTTTGCAGGCGGCACAGGGTGTTGGAATGCACCTACCTGTACCGAGAAAAATAATCCTTTTATATCGGCAACAGGTGTAGATACAATTATATTGTTGTTATTTGTTTGTGGTTGCTGAACGTTAGTTACGTTATTATTGGCGGACTGTGTGGTATTTGTATTGTTATCCGGTTGCGTTGCATTATTTGCTGGCTGAGTAACATTATTTTGTGGCGGTGTATTTGCAACAGCAGTCTGTGTGGTATTCGTATTGCCATTCAGGATAGCAATAGCTTTATATAATGGAATTTGTTTGCCATTTAAAAAGGCTACCACAAATGCGTCTTTAAATCCGATACCATGAATTTTATCCTGGGCATTTTTCGCTACGTTATATTCTTTAAAGATACCTGCCATGTATTTGGTAAGGCCTGTAGCCGTTTTTTCTCCTGTGATAGGATCAATACCTTTAAATAAGTTTTGACGTATCGCATTCCTGAATGCACCTATCTGTACCTTAAATACTAAACCCTCGGGCAAAGGTTGATTTATAGGTATAGGCTTTGTAGCCGAATAGGGTGAACTCGGTAGCTCAGTAAATACATCTTCGGCCGATAAGGTAATAGAATTTCTATTGTTCGAATTAGTAGTGTTGTTGTTGTTTGCAGTGTTGTTTGCCGAATTGGTATTGTTATCCGGTTGAGTAGAATTATTAGCATTGTTCGAATTATTCTGCGCAACCAAGTTATTGTTAGTAGCAGCGTTGTTGTTATTTGTAGTGTTGTTTGCCGAATTGGTATTGTTATCCGGCTGGGTAGAATTATTAGCATTGTTCGAATTATTCTGCGCAACCAAGTTATTGTTAGTAGCAGCGTTGTTTGCCGAATTGGTATTGTTATCGGGTTGTGTAGTATTATTCGGGTTGCTGTTATTGTTATTCTGTGCAACCTGATTATTGTTAGTCGGGTTGTTATTATTTGCTGCGGTATTATTGTTCTCAGTCGCATTCAGATGAAGCGCGTTCGGATCAATGTGTGTATTTGGAGACGATAAAGCAGAATCTATCTTATTCGCATTCTGAATAGCTACACTATTGTTGGCAGTATTGTTTTGAGCTGAGTTGGTATTATTATCAGGCTGTGTACTGTTATTTGGATTGCTTGTATTGTTATTCTGAGCAACTTGATTATTGTTTGCAGGATTGGTATTGTTTGCTGAGTTGGTATTGTTATCGGGTTGTGTAGTGTTGTTCAGATTGCTTGTATTGTTATTCTGAGCAACCTGATTATTGTTTGCAGGATTAGTGTTATTCGCTGAGTTGGTATTATTATCGGGTTGAGCATTGTTGTTCTGAGCAACCTGATTGTTGTTTGCAGAAGTTGCGTTATTCGCCGAATTGGTATTGTTATCCGGCTGGGTATTGTTGTTTGGATTGGTTGAATTGTTGTACTGAGCAACTTGGTTATTGTTTGCAGAAGTTGCGTTGTTCGCCGAATTGGTATTGTTATCCGGCTGTGTATTGTTGTTTGGATTGTTTGAATTGTTGTTCTGTGCAACTTGGTTATTGTTTGCAGGATTAGTGTTGTTCGCCGAATTGGTATTATTATCCGGCTGTGTATTGTTGTTTGGATTGTTTGAATTGTTGTTCTGAGCAACCTGATTATTGTTTACAGGATTAGTGTTGTTCGCTGAGTTGGTGCTGTTATTCGGCTGAGCAGTGTTATTCGGATTGCTTGTATTGTTATTCTGAGCAACCTGATTATTGTTTGCAGGATTAATATTGTTCGCCGAATTGGTATTGTTATCCGGCTGTGTATTGTTGTTTGGATTGGTTGAATTGTTGTTCTGAACAACTTGGTTATTGTTTACGGGATTGGTATTGTTTGCAGAATTATTGGGGTTATTATCAATAGAAGATGAATTATTATTAGAAGCAACGAGAGGTGTATTCGAAGCTGTAACAGAGGCCAGCGAAGGTTTTACATTCAAATAAATATCCTGAGCCTGCTGTTGTTTTAAAAGTGCCGTAGACAGAAACTTTGCGGCGTCATCAAGGTAGCCCTGTTTAAGATAAGGCTTGTCGGCGCTGTCGGCTTTTTGTTTCGCAATTAGCGATTTGTTGTAATAAAAATTTGCATCCTGGTTTAATAGTTTGGCGGTAGTTAATTTATCCGAATAATCATTTTGTTCTACATTTTGCCAAACCGCTAACTGCTGTTTGTTGGCTATAAATTGGTTGGAATTAGCCGTATTTGCAGTTTCAGAACTTTGTAAACGTTTTTGCTGGGCCAGGTCATCTAGCGAATCTGCCCTGTGCGATAATAACCTTGCCTGTGTAGGATTAGTTGCATGAGTAGCTTCCTGGCGGTCATTATTAGCCTGGCTGGTTAGCGTATCTGCATCCTTCATAAAAGCAGTAGCGGTTTGGTTAGCCTGTGATGCTGTAGGATTAGTATACTGAATATTTGAAGTAGAAATTACATTTTGTATTCCGCTTGTTGTGTTATTGTATTGTACTGCTTGCTGGCTATTTGGGTTAGTTGTATTGTTAGCATTGTTCTGGGCAACTTGGTTATTGTTTGCCGTATTAGTGCTGTTCGCTGAGTTTGTATTATTATTCGGTTGAGCAGTATTGTTTGAATTGCTTGTATTGTTATTCTGAGCAACCTGGTTATTGTTTGCCGTATTAGTGCTGTTCGCTGAGTTTGTATTATTATTCGGTTGAGCAGTATTGTTTGAATTGCTTGAATTGTTGTTCTGGGTAACCTGGTTATTGTTTGTAGGATTAGAATTGTTTGCCGAGTTCGTATTATTATCCGGTTGGGTAGTATTGTTCGGATTGTTTGAATTGTTATTCTGTGCTACCTGATTGTTGTTTGCAGAATTTGCGCTGTTCGCCGAGTTCGTGTTATTATTTGGTTGGGTAGTATTGTTCGGATTGTTTGAATTGTTATTCTGCACAACTTGGTTATTGTTTGCAGAAGTTGCGTTATTCGCCGAGTTTGTATTATTATATGGTTGAGTAGTGTTGTTCGGATTGCTTGAATTGTTGTTCTGCGCAACTTGGTTATTGTTTGCAGGATTAGAATTGTTTGCCGAGTTCGTATTATTATCTGGTTGAGTAGTATTGTTCGGATTGGTCGAATTGTTGTTCTGCGCAACCTGATTATTGTTTGTAGGATTGTTGTGGTTTGCTGTTGGAGTATAATGCGCTATATCATTCTTTATAGTGGCAACATCTGTTGTAGAAACCAGGGGTGAACCCTCCTGTGCAGCATTTTTGCTAATACTGTCTGTCGTTTTTGCTTGAGCATTTTGTTCAACATATTGAGTATGCAATTGTTGCTCCAATTTTTGGTTGTCTTCTATTTCTTTTTGTTTTGCCTTTTTGCTTTCGCTCAAATCCTTAGCTTGTTGTAACAACGCGACTTTTTCCTGGGCATTGTCAGTCTTTTGGGCCTGATCTATATAATCCTGAGATTGTTGTTGCAACCCATCTATTTCCTTCTTCAGTTTATCTGTTTTTTGCGCTACTTCAACCGAATCATGTTTAGTATTTTGTGCCTCCTGGCGTATAAGGTCGCCTGCGGTAACAGGTGTTACAGGGTCAGATGACTCCTGTTTCTTTAGGTTATTCTGTTGGGTTTGCAGTTGGGCAATAGCATCTTTATTGTTTGTTGTTTTGGAAGCTGAATCAAGACTGGCAGAGTATTTTTTAGCAAGTGTTGCACGTTTTTCTTTTGTTTGGGCATCAGTTTGTTCCTGTGCTGCAATTTGGTACGCTTCCGTTGCTTTCTTTGTAAGTTCATCCGCTTCAGCTTTTAAGGATGCTGCTTTAGCAAGGCTATCATTTTTTGCAGATGGGTCGGTTATATTATTTGCTTTGGCAGCAATGTCCTGCACTTCATTATTTAAATTTTGTGCCTCCTGCATTTTGTCATTGGCATATTGCGTTGCCCTGTCTGCATCTTCCTTAGATGCCTTAGCATCCTGTTCCTGCTGGTTCGCATCGCTATCCGCAATCTTTACCAATTGGGTAGTGCTGGTATTGTCAACAGGGCTAGATGTATTGTTGTTTGCCGCATTGGTATTGTTATCCGGTTGAGTAGAATTATTAGGATTGCTGGTGTTATTCTGCGCAACTTGAGTGTTGTTTGCCGCATTGGTGTTGTTATCAGGTTGTGTGGTATTGTTCGGATTGCTTGTATTATTCTGCGCAACTTGAGTGTTGTTTGCCGCGTTGGTGTTGTTATCAGGTTGTGTTGTGTTGTTCAGATTGCTTGAATTATTCTGTGCAACTTGATTGTTATTTGCAGTATTGGTGTTATTCGTAGAGTTTGTATTATTATTGGGCTGAGTAGTATTGTTCGGATTGCTTGTATTATTTTGAGTAACTTGATTATTATTCGAAGGATTGGTATTGTTCGGGTTGCTTGAATTGTTATTCTGCGCTACCTGATTGTTATTAGCAGGATTTGTGTTTGCTGAGTTTGTATTATTATCAGGCTGTGTTGCGTTTTGAGTAACCGCATTGTTGTTAGGATTAACAATAGGGGCCGTACTATCAATATTTACATCCAGTTGCGCCTGCTTCTTTATATAATCCAGCGCTAGTAAATATTCATTGCTTATACCGCCCGTAGTTTCAAAGTGGTTTGTAATAATTAACTTATCTGTAGCGCTATCGTATCCAATTTCTTGCTTAAGGGTAGTAAGCTCTTGCTCCTTAGGAATAAGAACAGGAGCGGTTTGTGTAGTATGCCCGGGTGTTTCTACTGTATATACCAGTTGCTGTCCATTAGGCAGGCTCATAAAAAAGCTGCCATCGTCGTGCGATGAATTGTATACACCAACCGCTTTATTTGTTTCATAGTACTTAACTGTAATGGTAGATGCTGCCGGTGTTCTACCCATGTCGGTAAATGCAATACCTTTCATCAGTACATTTTCCGGTGCATGTTGTTGTACTTTAATCTTGTATATATCTATAGTGCCTTTAGGGCTCGAACGGGTAGAGGCGAAGTAGGCGGTTTGGTTTAAGGTATCTGCAATAAATAAAATGTCATCGTCAGGCGTGTTAATAGGAAAATCCATGTTGACGGGAGTAGACCATGTGCCTGTTGCATCATTGCGTACCGACTTAAACACATCATACCCACCCATACTGTTATGCCCCATCGAGCTAAAGTATAGCGTGTGTGTGGGTGCATCGTAAAACGGGAAATCTTCGTCGTAAGGTGTATTGATTATGGTACCCAGGTTGGTAGGCTTGCTAAATCCTCCTGTTGGTAATCGTTTAACTTCATAAATATCCTTGCCGTTAGAATAATCATCGCCATAGCTGGAAAAAAACACTTCGTTCTTGTCGGATGATAAGTATATAACCGAGTTGAACACTTGTTTTTTATCAAGTTTACTTTTAAAGTCGTCCGGTTCTATAAGTGTGCTCCCGCCGTTAGCGCTTAAATCATAGGCATGATAATAATCGCTTAGCGAAAGTTCTTTTTTTACCAGCACATCCAGGTCGTGAACATCCTTAAGTAAAGTTTTCCCATTTTCACACTGTTCTATCAGGCGGAATACAGGATGCTTTTTTGATTGGGAAGAAGGAGCAATCTGCTCAAATTGCTTATATGTTTTTATAGCGTCATCAAACCGATAGTTTAAATGGTATGCCCTTGCCAGGTAAAAAAATGCGAGTTTATCTATAGATGGATCTTTGGTTGCCATTTCAAGATAATCCACAGGCTTTTCTTTATCTGCTTTTGAAAGAAGCATGCAGGTCCCCAGCCTGTAATTATAGTCCGGGTTGTCGGGATGCAGACTTAGCAATTCTGCATACAAAGGATATGCACTTTCAAAATCTTCGGCTTCAAAATATTTTTGCGCCTCTTTTTTACGGTCGGCTTCCGAAGAAGGACCCTGTGCAGCCGATTTATGACTGATAATCAAAAATAAAGCGGCAGTTACCATACATATAACTTGCCGCAATGTCCTCTTCATATATAATCTTATTACCAAACTGCCAAATAAATGGTTTATGGGTCGAACACCCATGCCTAAGCTACAAAGTTAATGAATTTGACGGTGAAATGGCGGAAACTTAACTAATTCTTCCCTTTAATACCGAAGATTCTAAGGGTAGATTCCTCGTTTTTAAGTAACCGAAGTATGTTTTTCCGGTGGGTGATTATAACCATAATTGGCAATAATATGGCACCGGCCATAAGCCATGGATGAGTTGCCTTGTATATAATAAGCCATATAGGAAAGCTAAGTATTGCCAGCATTGAAGCCAGTGATACATAATGCGATATAACTAATACCAAAAAGAACACCACAAAACAGAGCAGAGCAACAGTGGGATTAATGCCAAAAATAATGCCCATAGTAGTAGCAACACCTTTGCCGCCTTTAAAGCCAACATATATAGGCAAAATGTGTCCTATTACGGCTGCTACAGCCATGGCCACCTCAAGATGTAGGCGTGTAGAAGATCCTGAAGGATAGCTACTTAGGCATACGAGGCCAACAGCTACCCAGCCTTTCATAATATCCAAAAACAGAACTAAAAAACCTGTCTTTTTTCCAAAGGTTCGTATTGTGTTAGTAGCACCGGCATTTTTGCTTCCAAATTCACGCACGTCCTGACCATGAAAATACCTGCCAAGCCATACCGAAAAAGGAATGGAACCGATTAGGTAAGCCATAGTTACCAGTACTATATCCTGCGTTTCAATCATACTATTCCCGCTTTGTTAGCACAAAGTTACGGAAATGTTAGCAAATCTCCTAATTATACCCGGTTTTACCCCAGATATCCCTTTAGCAGCTTGCTTTTGGAGTTATGGCGCAGCCTCCGAATGGCCTTGTCTTTTATCTGCCTAACCCTTTCAGGAGATATTTCGAGCCTTCTTGCAATTTCTTCTACAAGCATAGGTTGAGACATGGCACCCAATCCAAAATAGTACTTTAATACATCTGCCTCACGTGGGGGCAAAGTAGAAAGTGTTCTGGATACTTCCTGTTTTAAAGATTGTTTAAACAATTCAGTTTCAGGACTTACTGCTGTTTCGTCCTCGGTAACATCGTATAAACTGCCGTCGTCATCTTCGCCACCAAGGGGTGCATCCATAGATACAGTGCGGGCATAATTTTGGAACGATATTTTAACATCCTCTGTAGTCAGGTCGGTTATTTCCGCTACTTCTTCCAGAGTGGGTTCTCTTCCAAATTCCTGTTCAAGTCGCGAACTGGCCTGTGTTATTTTGTGCATCGTATTTATCTTGTTCACGGGCAGGCGTACCAACCTCGAGTTTTCAGCAAGGGCTTGATGTATGGTCTGGCGTATCCACCACACTGCATACGAAATGAATTTAAATCCTTTGGAAGGATCGAACCGCCTGGCGGCTTTTATCAATCCAACGTTGCCTTCATTTATTAAGTCTTGCAGGCTTAGTCCTCGGTTTTGGTATTGTTTTGCTACCGACACAACAAACCTTAGATTGGCTTTGGTAAGTTTCTCTAAAGCATCCATGTCTCCGTTCTGTATCTTTTTTGCCAAATCCACTTCTTCGTCGGGGGTAATCATATCTACCCTGCTTATGTCTTGCAGATATTTGTCCAGTCCCGGCGTATCCCGGTTGGTTACTTTCTGCGATATTTTAAGTTGTCTCATAACAATTACTTTAGTTTATTATATGTACGTATAAAGACGTATCGCGGTTACGTATTACCTTACCTAATTATTACATAGTTTTGGGTTGTTAAAAAATATGAAAAAACGTAACCCTCTGATATTAATCGCTAATGATGATGGCATAACATCGCGTGGTATAAAAGCCATGGTTGATGTTGCTTCTAAGTTTGGAAGAATTTTTGTTGTGGCTCCCGATAAACCACAATCTGGAATGGGGCATGCCATTACTGTAAATACAGGGCTTGGAGTAACACCTTATCATTTTGAAAAAACGGAGCAAGCCTATAGCTGTACGGGTACTCCGGCAGATTGTGTTAAGCTGGCCATTTATCATTTAATGAAAGAAAAACCTGATTTATGCCTTTCCGGTATTAATCATGGCGCGAATGTTTCTATTAATGTAATTTATTCAGGTACTATGTCTGCTGCTTTAGAAGGATCCCTTGAAGGCGTTCCTTCGGCTGGAATTTCTTTATGCAATAATGATGTTAACAGGGATCTTATAGCCGTAAAAAAAGCTACAAAGGCCATTATTGAAATGATGCTGGAACATCCACACGATAATAATTTATGCCTGAATGTAAACGTGCCCGATATACCCGTAAACAAATTAAAAGGTATTAGGTTTTGCAGGCAGAGCAAAGGCAATTGGAAAGAACTTTACGAAGAGCACAAAAGCCCGGATGGAGGAGAGTTTTTATGGCTCACCGGCAAGTTTGAGAACCTGGAAAAGCGCATGAAGGATACTGACCTGTGGGCTATTGATAATGGATATGTATCTGTAGTACCTATTCATGCCGATATGACTAATCCAACAGAATTACAAAAAATAAAACACTGGGATATTAACTGGCCTTAGTGGGTGTTTCGTCGGGCTTTAAAAACTTCAGCTTGGTGAAATTATATGCCATTTTATTTACATCCGGAGAAAGCTTTAAAAGCAAAATAGGAGTGAGGTAAACTACTGATATTATAACTGAGTTAATTGCTATGTTTATATACCTGTTGCCTGTTTGAGGTATAAGCAAAGATACCAGCCAGGTAAGGGCTGTTATTACTAAAACCCAAACGCAGTTCATGCCAAAAGGCTGCATTTTAAAAAAGTACTGCACAAATAGTAAACGCACAAGGTTATTAATGATTACGCTTACAGCGGCTGCTATAGCGGCACCCGTAATTCCGTAAACGGGAATAAAAATTAGGTTGCTTACTATAGTAACGGCTATCAATAAAAACATCAACCATAAATCGTACCTGTACATTTTAGATGTAACAAGTATAATACCGTTAAGCCCTGTTATCATATCTACGTAAGTGGCAAGTGCCAGAAACAATAAGGCATACTTTCCTTCGGAATAATCGTTGGGCATAAACGAAAAAATTGAAGTTAAATTCACCCAAATACCAAGGAATAAAATTCCGCCGAGCACCATAGTAATTACTGTTGTTTTATGGTATAAGTCGGCCATGCTTGTTAAATCTTTTTTACGCCAAAACCTTGCTATAAGTGGATACGTGGCCCTTTGTATTGAGCGGAACGGAAGGCTTATTAAAACGGGAAAACTGAAAATGGTAGTATAAATACCTGCTTTGCTAAGATTGAGCATCCCGGTTACCATAAGTGTATCTATGTTACGTATAATGGCACCGCCAATAGAACTTAGAATAGTAAAAATTCCGTAAAGCATGATTGCTTTAAATAAGCGCTTAAACAGCGGACTGCGCACAGGCATTATATGCAGCTGCTTTAGATAGAGTACATATACAACCAGTATAACTGTAAGCAAAAGGTTGCTTGCTACGTATATAGCAACAAATTGGTGGAAGTCGATAAGTTTAAACGCATACAAGCTTATACATAATGTAACCAGTATTCTTGCAAAAATTTCGTTTATAAAGGTAGCTACTACAGTTTTTAAAAGCGCGCGCAGGTAAGTATCGAAAAACTGAAAGTATACTATTGAAAATGCTAATGGGATAAGGTAATTGTAATACTCTACCAGCATTGGTGATTCGGTGCTGTAGTGCTTTACAATTAAGGGCTTAAACAGTAAAAAGATAATAGTTACAAGTACAAAGCCGCCAAATACAATGGCGTTTCCCCAAAACAAAAAGCCATGGTGTTTCTTTTCCTTGTTTTCGAAATAGGGGAAGAAGCGGATACCTATGCTTGTCATACCCAGCGCAGCAAACTGAGCATAAAATATAGCTACTGTCATTAGTACATTGGCTAATCCTACCTGGGCGGTTGTTAAAAAATTGGTAAATAGCAATACTTTATTTACAAAGCCAAGTGCTGCCCCGGCGTATGAAACAATGGTAAGATTTAAACTTTGGCGCTGTACTATTCCCATTAATTATGATGTAAAAACAAAGATATTCCTTAATAAGTAGAGGCTAACGCACAATTTTAGATAGTATTACCAACCTATTGTTAAATAAAGTTAAGTGTTGGCGTATTAAACTTTTATTATTTTTGTCTCGCAATGGTTTCGCCAAATGGTGAATGAAAAGGGAATCGGGTGAAAATCCCGGACAGTTCCCGCTGCTGTGAGCTCTTAAAAATGTTTTTGAATTCTTATTGTCACTGTTGTAAAACGGGAAGGCATCAAAAACAGAGCGAGTCAGAAGACCTGCCAGTGCAAAAAAACTGAGGCCACCCTCAGTTCCATCATTGCTTCGGGAAGAAAGCGAAGGAACCACAAGGATTCACTCCCTGTCTACACCCTTCACTTCTAACAGCTGCAAATGGTTTAAAATAAGTTTAAAACTGTTTGTTCTTTGCTGCGGTGGACCAGTGAAGCACAAACAAAAAAACAAAATGAACAATGAAACAAAATTTCAAAAAGACGTTGAAGGTCTCTAAACAGTTTTTCCGGATTTCCGGAATTCTATCATTTGTGTTGGCAACCTGCACAATGAATGTAAAAGCTCAGTCGTACAAATTAAACCAGGTAATTGTACTGAACGATGGCAACATACTCAGTTCCGGCGGACAACATACCAGGGTAGGTAGCTATAATCCTGTTACCAAGGTATACCAGGATTTCGATACCATTGCTGCAAAATATGGTTCTCATGTTATTATTGACAGCGGATATATTTATGTAGGAGCGGATTCTTTATTGATAAAATATGACCTGAATACACATGCTAAATTAGCTACACAAACTGTTGTGGGTATACGCGAAATGGCTGTATGGGGCAAACAGATACTGGTTACAACCGGTACTACTTTCCCGCTCAAATCTTATTTCCTGGCATATAATAAAAGCAATCTTTCGCTGGCATACCAAGACACAACTATAAGCCATGCTACCGAAGGAATTCAGGTATTACATGATTCTGCCTATATCGCTATTAATGACTTTGGCTCTGGCTCCATTGGAAAATTAGGTGTGGTTGACCTGCACGCTCAAAAAGAAAAGCATGAAGTTGATTTAGGCCCGACAGGATTAAACCCATATAGTGTTTTTGTAGAACCAAACAACCAAAAGATATATACAGTAAATAACCTGGTTTACAATAACTCCAGCGTAACTAAGTACGATGCGCCAAGCACCACCTTTAACAATAATTCACTCCATTTAACTGCTGGATGCACAGGTTCTGTTTTCTATCAAGGTAATGTTTATTTCGAGGCAAGCAATGATGATAATATTGGCGTATTTAGCGCCACTTCTCTCACTGTTTGGGATTCGCTTAAGATACATAAATACGTTTACGGTATGGGTATTGATTCGGCTGATGGATATATGTATGTTGGACAAACCGACTACGTTTCCTATGGAAATGTATTTATATACGACCTATTTGGGCATGCCATTGATTCATTTGCCGTTGACGTTAGCCCCGGAAATTTTGCGTTTGACGTAAGAACAGTAACCGGAATACCAACAATTGCAAACCCTGTATCTGTTAATGTATACCCTAACCCAACTTCTTCTATGTTAAATGTAACAATAGGAGGAAACGTATCTTTGCAAAAGATTATAATAACCGATGCATTGGGTAAAACTGTATGTCAAAAGCTCCTGAATAATTCGGAAAAAGCAATAGCGCTGAATATAGCAAACTATAGCAGTGGCATTTATTTCCTTACTGTTCAAACAACAGATGGAACTTTGGTGCATAATAAAATTGTAAAACAATAAGTACCTTTGTAAAGTAGGAAGTTTATAAAACCAGGCAAGTATTGAAATTTTATAAACTTTCTACTTTTCAAATTTTATAAATAATAACATGAAAACAGAAAAAATAAACTTACGTTTCGGAATTATCACGCTGATGGTATTGGCTGGTGCATTTAGCCGCCTTATTCCGCATCCATGGGATTTTACTGCTATTGGAGCCACGGCTCTTTTTGGGGCCGCCTATTTTTCCAATCGCATCATTGCGTTGCTCGTTCCGTTAGTTTCGGTATGGTTGAGCGATATCGTTATGAATAACACCGTTTATTCTTCATTCCATGGAAATAAATTGTGGTTGTTCCCCGAAGTATTTCCATGGCAATATGCTGGTTTTGCACTTATTACCCTTGTAGGATTCGGTTTGCTTAAAAAGGTAAAACTCACGTCGGTAATTGGTTCCAGCTTGGTGGCATCCATTATATTTTTCCTGATGTCAAACATTGGGGTATGGTTAGGCAACTCTTTGTATCCGCAAAACTTTGCAGGCCTTACAGCATGCTATGCAGCAGGTATTCCTTTCTTTTGGAACACTATAGCCGGAGATTTGTTTTTCTGCGGTGTGTTGTTCGGAGTGTTTGAACTGGCGAAATATAAATTTCCGGTTCTACAGGTAGCTAAAGCATAATGGTTGCCGGTAAACGCGCTGTTGTTCTTTGGACAGGTGGTAAAGATTGTAATCTTGCCCTGCACGAAGCTAAAATAGCCGGTTACAATATTGTTGCGCTTGTAACATTTATGATGGGCGATGGTAAATTTAAGGCCCATCCTATAGATGTTATGAAGTTGCAAGCCAAGGCTTTGGGCATTCCGCACATTACAGTTCCTGTGGCTGAGCCTTATACCGAAAGTTATGAGAATGCCATACAGAAACTCAAGGAAGAGCATAGTATAGATACTGTGGTTACCGGAGATATTGCCGAAATACACGGCAACTTTAACTGGATTACCGAAAGGAGCAAACCAGCGGGCGTAAAAGTTTATTTACCGCTCTGGCATTTAGACAGAAGCCAGGTATTGCAAAGGATAATCTTCTTAGGTTTCAACGTTATTTTTTCGTGCGTGAAAGAACCCTGGTTCACTGCCGAATGGCTTGGTAAGAGGTTAAATGAAAATACGGTAGAACAATTGCGCATCATACATAATCTTGACCTTTGTGGTGAGGAGGGGGAATATCATACCTTAGTGCTCAATGGCCCCGGTTATGATTCTGAAATTGAGATAGACTCATTTGATACCCGTAAGGAAAATGAAATTTTTTATATGGGAGAGCCAAATTTTTTATTGAAGAATAAAAGGTCCGCAACTTTAAACAGTTAACCATGAAAGCCTGTTCTTTTCTTCCGGCAGCTACCAGTATGATACATCAAATGGGCTTAGAAGAGCATTTGCATGGCGTAACCTTTGAATGTTCTTCCGATAAGCCCAAAGTGGTACGCTCGCACATGGAAGGAAATACCTACACCAGCGCGGAGATTGAGAAATTTGTTTCCGACAGCAAACAAATGGGCAAAAGCCTGTATTATATTGATGGAGAACTGCTACAAAAAATAGCGCCCGATGTAATTTTTACGCAGGATGTTTGCGATGTGTGCCAGATAGGTACAAGCTATGCCGAAAGAGCCATCCATAAATTGAAAAAACAACCGCAGGTAATACCGCTTACTCCGCGTACACTTAACGATGTATATGATAACGCGATTACCATTGCCAAAGCGTTGGGCAAGGAAGAAGCTGCCTACACTTTATTGGCGCAGTCAAAAAAGCGTACAGATAAAATTACAGATGAACTACGCAAGCACAACGCTCCGTTAAAACGGGTGATGGTAATGGAATGGCTCGATCCTATATATAACTGTGGCCATTGGATACCATACCAAATTGCACAAGCAGGCGGTGTGGATATGTTATCAAATCCTGCGGGCTATTCCATTATTACTGATTGGGAAAAAATAGCACGATATAACCCCGAAGTTTTAGTTGTTGCTCCCTGCGGCTTTCATATAGATAGAACCTTAAAAGAAATGAGTAAACTGCAAAACCTGCCGGGATGGAATGAATTGGCGGCTGTAAAAAACAATGCTGTGTACGTTGCAGATGCCGATTTGTTTACCTGCCCAAGCCTTCATTTGGTAGATGGAATTGAAATACTGGCATCCATGTTTCATCCAACTATATTTACTTTAGATAAAAAATACAAAAACGTGTGGATGCCTTTGCACAGTGCAGATTTAAAGGCTGTACATAAATAAAAAGCCATGGAAGAAAAGAAGTATAACTACGTTACCAAACTGGATGTTAAATTCAAACATCTGGATAGAATAGATATTCCTAAAATGGTAGAGGAATGTAAGGATAAGTGGTTTAACCAAACCCTTACCCAGGTTAACGACAGCGTAGTAAGAATTGGTATTGTAGAAGGTGAATACCATTGGCACAAGCATGATAAGGATGATGAGTTTTTCCTTGTACTGGAGGGACAATTCCTTATTGATTTGGAAGACCGTACTATTGAACTGAATCCTGGACAGGGCACAACTATTACAAAAGGATTGATGCACAGGCCCAGGGCTCCGAAGAAGACGGTAGTACTAATGGTGGAGACTAGCAATATACAACCCACCGGCGATTGAGTGACAATGAAGGTTATCTTTGTTAAAATATTTTCAGAATGATTGTTGTAACCGGCGCGGCAGGATTTATTGGAAGTTGTTTGGTGCAAAAGCTAAACGACGAAGAATTTTTCGATGTAGTGTTGGTAGATGATTTTTCGAATGCTGCCAAGGCCCCAAATCTGCAAGGCAAAAAATTTACGGCGCTTGTACACCGCGATGATTTTGCGGACTGGCTCACTAAAAATCATAGGCTGGTGCAATTTGTTTTTCATATTGGCGCACGTACCGATACTACCGAAAAGGATGTAAATATTTTTAACAAGCTTAACCTGGATTATACCAAAAAAGTTTGGCAGTTATGTACGGAATATGGATTGCCCTTAGTGTATGCTTCATCGGCTGCAACCTATGGTGCAGGAGAAAATGGGTATGAAGATAACCATAGTATAATTGAAAAATTAGAGCCACTTAATCCTTACGGTGCATCTAAAAACGATTTTGATAAATGGGCTTTAAAGCAAACTAAGGCGCCTTACTTTTGGGCAGGGCTAAAGTTCTTCAACGTATATGGCCCTAACGAATACCATAAGGCCAGGATGGCATCGGTTATCTTCCATGCTTACAACCAAATTAAACAAGTAGGAGAGGTTAAGTTATTCCGCTCGCATAAGCCTGATTACAAGGATGGGGAGCAAATGCGCGATTTTGTATATGTAAAAGACGTAGTAGATATATGCTTCTTTTTACTACACCATCGTAAAGATTCTGGTTTATATAACCTGGGATCGGGCAAAGCAAGGACATTCCTTGATTTGGTGAACAACATATTTTTTGCGTTGGATAAAGAACCTAAAATTAAGTTTATAGATACGCCCATAGATATACGCGATACCTACCAATATTTTACCGAGGCTAATATGTCCAAGATTCGCTCTATTGGATACGATAAGCCATTCCATACATTGGAATCTGGAGTGAATGATTACGTCAAAAATTATTTGGTTGAAGGGAAGTATTTCTAAGCTATTCCGCAACCTGCTTTTTAAGCGAAAGCAAATCTTCTTTTATCCTTTCTAAAGATTTCAGCACCTGTTCTTGTTCGGTGTTTTCTCTTTTGTTTTCTCTAAAGTGTTTTTTCGCGCCTTCAAGGGTAAAGCCCTGTTCCTTTATCAGGTTATGCAATATACGTACATTGGTAATATCTAGCTCTTTGTATAAGCGGTTGCCACGCGCATCCTTATCAGGATGAATAAGTGTAGGAAATTCTTTCTCCCAAAACCTAAGTAGGGAAGGAGCCACCTTAAACATTTCGGCCACCTCGCTAATGGAGTGAAATACTTTTATCGTTTCTTTTTCTTTATAAGGCATTTTTATAAGTTAAAAGTTGTGGGATTTTATTTTTCACTTTTCACTATTCGTTTTTCATTTATTACCTTGCTCCTTGTTTAAAATTCTCAATAAATTTTTTACTAAAGTCCGATAATATAAGCCTGCCGCTCATTTCAGCACGTTCTAAAAGCAGCTTATCCCAATTCTCGGTGCCTTCCCAAAACACTTTTTTTAGTTGTGCCATAGCTTCGGGGCTGCTTTGTGCAAGTTTGCCGGCAAGTTCGTTTATACCTTTATCCAGGTCGGCTATGGAAGAAAATACATCAGCATACAATCCTTTTTCTTTGGCCCAGGAAGAGCCCATCCATTCACTTGCATTAATCGACATTTGTGCAAAAGCCGAAGTACCAATTTTTCTTTCTACCGCAGGGCCAACTACAAATGGGCCTATGCCTACATTTAGCTCGCTTAGTTTAGCCGATGCGGCCTCGGTTGCAAGGGTATAATCGGCAGCAGCAGCAAGGCCAACACCTCCGCCCACAGCTTTGCCTTGTACACGGGCAATAACAAATTTTGGTGCCTTGCGCATAGCATTAATAACGGCTGCAAAACCCGAAAAGAATTTTTTACCTGTTTCTAAATCTGTAATGGTAACTAGCTCATCGAAGGACGCGCCGGCACAAAATGTTTTTTCTCCTTCGCTTTTTAATACAATTACGTTGGCTTCTTTATTTTGTCCTGCCTTTTCAACTTCCTGTGCAAGGCTCATCAACAGTGTGCCCGGCAAAGAGTTGCTCTGCGGATGAAAAAACGTTACTGTTGCAATTCCGTTTTCTATAATAGTTCCTACTTTTCCTTCACTCATAATTACCTAAACTGTTTGTGATGCATTTATATGCGAATTTTCGTCTTTTACCTCTCCCTGTTCGCAACGCAGGGTACGCGATGGAAAGCGTTGTACAAGTAACAAATTATGTGTGGCAAAAATAATCGACCTGCCTGTTCTGCTAATATCAAGTAATAGTCGCATAATATCTTCCGATGTTTCCGGGTCAAGGTTACCTGTCGGCTCGTCGGCCAAAATTATTTCAGGATCGTTAAGCAAGGCACGGGCCACGGCTACACGTTGCTGTTCACCACCCGATAGCTCATGAGGCATTTTAAATCCTTTGGTTTGCAAGCCCACTTTTTCCAATACATCGTTTACTCGTTCTTCCATTAATTTTTTGTCCTTCCAGCCTGTGGCATGAAGCACAAAATTTAAATTGTCTTTAACACTGCGGTCCATTAGCAACTGAAAATCCTGGAAAACAATTCCCAGGTGCCTTCTTAATAAAGGAACCTGTTTGCGCTTAAGCTTTTTCAGGTCGAATTCTCCTACACGCCCTTCACCTTCTGCCAGGGGCAATTCTCCGTATAATGTTTCTAATAAGCTGCTTTTACCACTTCCTGTTTTGCCCATCAGGTATACAAATTCCCCTTTTTTTACTTCGAAATTAACACGGCTTAGGATAAGGTTTTTATCCTGGTAAATGGTTACATTTTTTAAATCTATTACAACATCCAGGTGCGTCATCGGGTTCTAAATTCTATAAAACAATGTTACGAAAAAACAGGGTGGCGCAAACGGAAATCAAAACAAATTTTCAACACAGAATAGAGAATAGTATCGGGTATATTTAATCAATAGTACGTTGGTAATTTGCGCAAGGGATAGAAGTGGAAAGCCCACAACGAAGCGAGGACTTGTAACGTATAGCCCGACCCGAAGGGTTGCGCCCAAATAAAAAGAAAGAATTAGAACAGTTTTTTCAACACTCTTAAGTTGTGGGTGTAGCCTTTTCTTTCCTGGTTGAAAATACCCAGGTGATCAAATTTATCTACGTGTACCCTGCCCGAAGCGTGTATTATTTGCAGGTCTTCCAGCACTATGCCAACATGTGTAATATGCCCTTCTTCATTATCAAAAAAGGCAAGGTCGCCCGGTTCAGCTTCTTCGGGGAAGCTTAATGCTTCGCCCTTTTCTACCTGCTGCGATGCATCGCGCGGTAGTTGTATTCCGTTAAGCCGGAATATAAGTTGTGTAAACCCTGAACAATCGATACCCAAAGGTGTGCGGCCACCCCACAGGTAAGGAGCATTTAAAAATGTGAAAGCATCTTCTACCAAATCGGCACGTTTTATTTTGCCGGTAGGATTAAGAATAGTGCCTTGGTACGAATACTTTTTGTTTTCGATTGAAAACTCGCTACCTTTTACAAAGGGTAACATGCAGCCTGCCGTAATAGGAAAGGCTATGTTATCAGACTCATTGGTTACAATGCCAACAATATCTGCAGCTATGGCAGGTGTTTGCTTTTTTAACGCTTGGTAGGTATCCTTAGATATAGTCAGAAACTGTTTCTTGTCTATCCAGCCTTCGTAATTATCAACCCCTGAACGTACACGTATCCAGTTTTTAAACTCTTCCAGCACTTCGAAATATTCTCCGAATAAAAGCTGTGTTACCATCTCGCTTTTATCCGATGTTTCCCGGCGGCAAGGTATTGCGCTTAAATTACAAAAGCCGAAAGAGTTCATTTAACAATTACATATTTTCAATAACCAATGCGCTTGCTCCGCCACCGCCATTGCAAATACCGGCAGCGCCATATTTACCTTTGTTTTGTTTTAGTACATTGATAAGGGTTACCACTATACGCGCACCCGAACATCCCAAAGGATGTCCAAGAGCCACTGCACCACCATGCACATTAACCTTATCAGCATTCAGGTTTAACAGTTTGTTATTGGCAAGTGCAACTACCGAAAATGCTTCGTTAATTTCAAAATAATCGATATCGCTTATTTTTAATTTAGCCTTTGCAATAGCTATAGGCAAAGCCTTTGCAGGGGTTGTTGTAAACTTTTCAGGAGCCTGTTCTGCATCGCCGTATCCTACAATTTTTGCAAGAGGTTTTAATCCCAGTTCCTCAGCTTTTTCCTTGCTCATAATAACCAGGGCAGCAGCTCCATCATTTAATGTAGAAGCATTAGCGGCGGTTACCGTACCATCTTTTTGGAATACGGGAGAGAGAGAAGGGATTTTATCAAATTTTACATTTTTATATTCTTCGTCTTCGTTCATTACAATAGCCGGCCCTTTACGTTGTGGTATTTCCACAGGTACTACTTCATCTTTAAAGGCTCCTTTTTTCCATGCTTCTGCTGCACGTGTGTAAGAAGCAATAGCATAGGTATCTTGCTGTTCGCGGGTAATGTTGCAATCTTTTGCGCACAGTTCGCCTGCAAGCCCCATGTGTGTATGTGTAAATGGGTCGGTAAGGCCATCGTACACCATTCCATCTATAAGGGTGCCATTGCCCATGCGGTATCCTTTGCGTGCTTTATCTAAATAATAGGGTGCAAGCGACATACTTTCCATTCCACCTGCAACCACTACATCGTTATCGCCCAACATAATGCTTTGTGCGGCCCACATAATAGATTTCATGCCCGATGCACATACTTTATTTACCGTTGTGCATGGTACATTATCAGGTATGCCGGCATGGCGTGCAGCCTGGCGGGCAGGGGCCTGGCCTACACCACCTTGTAATACATTGCCCATAAATACCTCGTTTACCTTCGATGGGTCGAGCTTTATTTTTGCAAGTGCTTGTTTTATTGCCGTTGCGCCCAGCATAACAGCCGGAACTTCTGAAAGTGCACCACCGAAACTTCCGATAGGTGTGCGTACTGCCGAAACGATATAAACTTCTTTTGTCATAAAATTTGTTTTTTGCTAAGATGCCCAAAAATAAGCTTTTTTATACTCGAAATACAGGGGCAAAGTTCTGAAATAAAACACTAATTTTGGACATTCAGGGGCCGCAATACTATATATGAATAAACAAGGTAAAAAACCTATTCCTTCAAAACCTGCTCCTAAGGTTACTATTGCTAAAGGGCCATTTCATTTCGAGGGCCGAAAATTTCATTACGCATTTTGTATTACTGTAGTGGTTTTTTGTTTTTTTCTGTACGGTAACAGCATTAGTAATGGTTTTTCGCTGGATGATGAGTTTGTAACGCACGGAGATACAGTTGTACACAAAGGCATTTCCAGTATTCCTAAACTTTTTAAAATGCGCTATGCCTGGGATCAAAAAGGTTCTTATGGTTACCGCCCTATAGTAAAAGCATCATTTTCACTGGAGCAGCAATTTTTTGGTGATTCGCCGCATACAGGCCATTTTATAAATATTTTGATGTATGCCTTTTTATGCATTTTTTTATTTTACCTGGTGCGAAAGCTATTTTACGATTACGTAAGCGATTATTTTCTTTTTGCAGTCTTTGCTGTTTTCATAGCCCATCCTATGCATACCGAGGTGGTAGATAGCCTTAAAAACAGGGATGTATTGCTGTCCTGCATATTTGGGTTTTATAGTTGTTTTGGTTTTTTGAAAGGATTTGAAACTGAAGATATTGTAAAAAAAGTAGTGTGGATCCTTTCCGGAATGGTTGCGTTCTGCCTGTCAGAATTATCAAAACCAGATGCTGTGATTTTTTTAGCCATAATCCCCCTGGTTATATTCTTTTTTGATAAAAATACTTACAAAACAGGCCTACTTACTGTGCTGTTGTTATTTGTGACAAGTTTTGGCCTTAAGTTTTTTGTGCATAGTGTATTACCGCATCAATCGTATCACCGTACATTAATTTTTATTGAAGACCCTTTATTGCATACTCATTGGTTTCAACGGATAGCCTTAGGGTTTTACAGCTTATGGTTTTATGTACACAAACTTATTTTCCCGAAAGATATGGTTTGCTATTACGGGTACGACGATATAAATCCTACTCCGCGATGGACGGACATTAATGTTGTAATGGGTATGTTTATTGCTATGGGGTGGGCTTACCTTGTATACCGAAATAGGAAAGGCAATAAGGTTTTACTGTTTTCTTTATTGTTTTTTGGTGGCACTACCGCAGCGTATATTAATGTAATAGGTGTTGGCCCCGGTCTGGTGGCCGATAGGTTTACCTTTGTGCCTTCGTTAGGATATTCGATATGCCTGGTGTTTTTAATTTATTACCTGCTTAAACTGCCTTTGCTTACTAAGTTGGGCGGCATACAGTCCCGTAATTTATATACTGTTGCAGGTATCATCGTATTGCTATTTTTCATCAGGACAATAGTGCGTAACCCTGATTGGAAAAGCCACCTTTCTATATACGAGCATGATGTAAAGCTCGCTCCACGCTCGGCTAAATTGCAGTCGTTACTGGCATCGTGTTATAACCAGCAAATACAGCAAGACCCGGGCATGTCGGATGAGGATAAAGCGAAATATTATACCGGAGCCGAACAAGCATATATGGCTTCTTTAGCAGTTTACCCGGAGTACGTTACATCATTAAACAACCTAGGTATGATACAATACAGTTATTACCATAACTTACCTAAGGCACTTGGATATTTTAGGGATGCCGTAAAGTACGACACTACCTATGTTGAAGCATTGTTTAATACGGGTGACTGTTATATGGAATTAGACAAACTTGATTCGGCGGAACAATACCTGATGCAAACCATTAAGATAAACCCCGAGTATTATATGGCATATATATACCTTGCCAAAGTAGACTTTAAAGAAGGCAGGCTGGATAAAGTATTAAAATTTAGCCAGGATGCTTTAGATCACGGGCACAATTCCGATTTCCTGTATGTGAATATCGGCAATGTATACCTTGCACAGAAAGATACCAATAAAGCGGCAGAAAATTATGCAAAGGCGCTTGATATAAATGCTAATAACCTGCCCCTTGCCGGATTTTTGGCAAAATATAATTACGAACATGGTGACATAGATAAAGCAAAATTTTACGCTAAAATGGCTAAAAGAGCCAAAGAACAAAGCGATAAGGTGACGCGTTTGCAATAGCCTTGCATTTGATTATTCATTGCAAAATGGTACATTTGTTTATCTAACTGAAGAATCATGAAAAAACCAATACTGCTAACGGGTATACTTTTATTTTTTATTGCTATAGCTTCATTCTCGTTACATAAATATAAGGCGCATAAAGGCGACGTAGATGAATTACAAGGCGGGGGAGACGATATAGAATACTTTAAATGGGAACTAAAACGCCTTGCAGATCCTGCAACGGGTAAGATACCTGAAAATATTCGTTCACTTGAGCTTGCATATGCAGCTACTTTGCCAAACGATGCAAACTCTGATAATGCAGATAGCCGTGTGTTGGCTGCGGGTTGGATACACAGAGGGCCCTATAATATTGGAGGAAGAACACGGTCGTTTGCAGCCGATGTAAACAACGAAGCCATTTTACTTGCGGGAACAACGTCGGGTGGAATGTGGAGAAGCGCAGATAGTGGTAAATCATGGAATCTTACTACTCCTTTGGCAGTTGAGCAAGGAGTGTCATGCCTGGCACAAGATACAAGAGTGGGGCATTCGAGTATCTGGTATTATGCAACAGGAGAGGCCTATGGCGCATCGGCAAGTGCATCGGGGGCATACTTTTTTGGCACGGGGGTATACCGGTCATTAGATGACGGGCAAACATGGAGTATTTTACCGTCTACCAGCGTAAACAGCGATAATTTTGGCAGCCAGTGGCAGGCAACATGGAGTATGGCGAATAATCCGCATGCCCCTGATTCTATAAGCCAATTGTATATTTCTACGGTAGGAGGAATACAGATGACTACAGATACCGGAAGAACGTGGACAAAAGTATTGGGAACCAGCCTGGGCAGCAATTATTATACAGATGTAAAGGTTTCTGATTCAGGCATAGTATATGCTACAATGAGTAGTGATGGCTCTCAGGTAGGAATTTTTCGTTCAGCTGATGGCGTAACATTTACTAATATCACGCCTCCTGGTTTTCCTGCCACATATAACCGCATTGTAGGTGGCATATCTAAAAAAGACCCTAACCAGGTTTACTTTATAGCCAACACCCCCGGCTATGGAATGCCTGATACAAATTTTTTGGGACAGGTAGAGTGGAACAGCCTATGGAAATACAAATATATTTCGGGTAATGGAAGCGGTGCAGGTGGTGTATGGTATGATTTGTCGGCTAACCTGCCTTCGCATGGCGGCTTGTTTGATAAGTATAATTGCCAGGGTTCGTATGATATGTTTGTAACGTTTTTACCTACAGATACGGCCACAGTTTTTATCGGTGGCACAGATATTTTCCGTTCAACTACAGGTTTTTTTGATACCACACATTCGGCCCATATTGGCGGGTATATGATAGGCGCCAGCCTGCCTTCAATCAAGACGTACCCTAATCATCACCCAGACCAGCATGTGGCATTTTTCTCTCATTCTACTCCGTACATCATGTATTCATCTAACGATGGTGGAGTATACAGAACAAATAATGATACTGCTAAAAATGTTACATGGACTTCGTTGAATAACGGGTACGAAACCACCATGTTCTATACCGTTGCATCCGATCACTATCGTTCGGGCGGGCAAGTGCTTATTGGAGGTGCACAAGATAATAACAGCTTGTTCGATAATTCACCCACTAACGTGTGGACAAAACCAATTTTTGGCGATGGATCATTTTGCGATATAGCAGATAGCGGTACCGTATTCTACTACTCTTCGCAACAGGGTAAAATGTTTAAAACACAAATGGATACTACAAACGGAACGGTTGTGGATTTTAGAAGGATAGACCCTATTGGCGGTAAAGGATACCAGTTTGTTAATCCGTATGTTGTAGATCCGAACAACAACCATCTTATGTACCTGGCCGGTGGCAAATACTTATGGAGGAACAACGATCTTTCGGCCATTCCTTTTTCCGACCAGTACGATTCTATAAACACCAATTGGGTAAGGTATACGGATAGTGTACCCTTAAGTGGTAGCACCATTACCGCTGTAGCCGTAAGCACTACTCCTGCAAACCGCGTTTATTATGGAACAGATGGAGGCAGGGTATACATTGTAAACAATGCCAATGTTGGAACTCCAATACCTGTAGATATTACTTCCTTAAGCGGGGTAAACCGGTTTCCGGGCGGTGGCGCGTATGTTAGTTCTATTGCGGTTGACCCGGCTAATGGAAATAACGTAGTTGTTACATTCTCTAATTACGGCTTGTACAATAACATATATTATACAACCAATGGTGGCACCAGTTGGACAAAAGAAGGTGGTAATTTATCAAGTGGAGTAAGTCCTTCAATCAGGTGGGCAGCCATACAGCATGTTAGTGGTGGCCGTACCATATATTGGATTGGCGCCAGTACCGGCCTTTATGCGGTGGATTCAATGATGGGTAATACCAACGTATGGGTTCAGCAGGGAACAAACACTATTGGAAATGCCGTTTGCGATATGGTTGATGTCCGTCAGTCGGATGGCCTTGTTGCTGTTGCAACACATTCCCATGGCATTTATTCGGAGAATATTACCAATATTAACCAAATAAATACTACAGATGATATTCAGCCACAGGTAACCAATGTAGATGTTAGCGTTTATCCTAACCCATTTACCCAAACTGCAACTTTGAGTTTTACAATGGCGCATCAGGGCAATGTTATCTTGCGAATATTTGATGAACAGGGTCGCCTGGTACAGGAATCGGATAAAGGAAACATGCAACCGGGCAACCATACTATACAATTTGATGCGGTAAACAGGCCGGCAGGTGTATATTTTTGCAACCTAATTGCAGGTGGAAATGTGTATACAAAGCGCGTTGTGCTTATAAAATAAATTAAACTCCCGGTAAAATTGTGGTAAGGCAATTCGTACGATTTTTTGTTCTGTCCGCATTGCTTTACCTATCTAACGTATTGCATGGGCAAAATAACTGCACTGCTAATAATACTGCCTTTAAAGAGGGAGAAAAGGTTACCTACAAAATATATTATCATTGGGGTTTTGTATGGCTCGAATCGGGTGAGGTGACATTTAGCACTGCCCTAAAAAGTTATTATGGTATACCATGCTATTACCTTAAGGCATACGGTTCTACATATGCAAAATACGATTGGTTTTATAAAGTACGCGATACATTTCAAACCTATTTGGATACCACATCATTTGCTTCCATGCGTTTTATACGTACCACCAACGAAGGTTCTACACATGTAAGCAACGATAATGTGTTTAACAACAATGAACATAAAGTATATTGCCTTTCCAGGGATAAGAACAACAAATACCATGAAGATACTGTACGATTACCATCTTGCACATTTGATGTATTAACCGGTGTATATTATACCCGTTGTTTCGATTTCAGCAAGTATAAATACAACGACACCATACCGCTTAAACTTTACCTTGATGCAAAGATTTATCATATTCACTTAAGATATCTTGGCAAAGAAAAAGTAGCTACAGATTTTGGCAAATACAAGTGCGTAAAATTCAGTGTAAGCCTTATTAGTGGCACTATATTTAAAGAAGGAGAGGAAATGACAGTATGGGTTACAGATGATAAAAACAGGTTGCCTGTATATATAGAAGCGCCCATAATTGTTGGCTCGGTAAAAGTAGAGTTGCAATCTTTTTCTAACCTTCGCAATGCTATGGATGCAAAAGTCAAGTAGTTTTGCAGAAGGCAATGAGAAAAGAACAAAGTGATACCCGGCAAATAGTATCCGTTAAAATAGCTTTTGCATTATGCATTATTGCGGCGGTACTATTATCTGCTTGTAACCCCGCCCGCAGGGTTGCCGAGGGGCAGTATTTGCTAAAGCATAATGCTATTGTTTATCCCGGCGCAACACAGGGAGGTAAAGGCATAGGTAAAAAAATAACAAGATTCACTACACAGGAATTAAACAGCCTTACCATAACTCCTGAAATTGCTCCCCAGTTTGTGCTTGCTTACATAAAACAAAAACCTAACACAAAAATATTAGGTATTATTCCTTTGCATTTGTTTGTGTATAACCTGGTAAATCCGGAAAAGGCCCGCGAAAAAAAATTAGAGCACGATCAAAAGATTGACGCGAAAAACAGGCAAAGAATTGCTGAAGGGAAAAGCCCCATGACAGATGAACAGATAAAAGCAAAAAAGCAAAAAAAGACATGGAGAGAGTGGCTTATGGGTGCCGGGGAACCCCCCGTGATACTTGATTCTGATTTGATGAATGCATCGCTGAAACAAATAAGGCTGTTTTTGCAAAGCAAAGGCTTTTACGATTGCAAAGTGCGCGATTCGGTGAGCGCGGAAAAGAAAAAGGCAAAAGTGTTTTATATAATCAGGCCGGGCAAACCTTATAAAATAGATTCGTTAAAATACATATGCGAAGATCCTGCCTTGCTCCCGGTCTTATATGCCGATTCGGCTAATTGTTTAATAAACCAGGGAGATAACTTTGACAGGGATGTTATTTTAAAAGAAAGAGACCGCATTACACATTACCTTAATGATAACGGGTATTACGCTTTTACAAAAGAGTATATTCATTTTGATATAGACAGCGCCCTTACAAGCCATCATGTAAATATAACCATCGGCATAAAAAAATTCGAAAGGCAGGATACTGTTAATCCGGATACTGTTGTAGAAACTCCGCATCCTATATTTCACATAAATAATGTGGTTATACAAATGCAGTACAATCCGTCGAATGCCATTTATCAGCCAAATGATTCGACGATTATTGGCGACTATAAAATGGTTTATCCGAAGGGCGAAATGGGATTTAAACTTAAAAGGTTGCTGAAAAAAATATTCATAAAAGAAGGAGATATATATCGTATTTCTAATGTAGACTATACATATACAGGTTTTGTGCAGCTAAAAACGTTCCGGTATATAAGTATAAAATTTGTGTCAATACCCAACGATATGCTCAATTGCTACATACAGCTTATGCCAACACTACCCAAAGCTATCGGTGTTGATGCCGAAGGTACAAACACAAGTGGCGATTTGGGCGTACAGGGCGATCTTTCTTTTGATAACAACAATCTTTTCAAGGGTGCCGAATTATTTCAGTTTAAGCTTAGGGGAGCATTTGAAGCGCAAAAAATTATTGGCGCCAACACAGGTAGTAATGCCGCTGTTCCTTTTAATACTATTGATATAGGCCCTGAACTTGATCTTTCCATTCCCCGCCCGCTTTTCCCATTTAACCTTGGCGCTAATATCGATTCGGTAGATAGTAAAGTGTTTCATCATAAGGGTAATTTCGGCTTGTGGCCAAAATCTAATCCTCAAACTATTTTTAAATTAACATACGATTATCAAAATCGGCCTACCGATTATAACCGTAATATATTTGGGCTTGCTTATACATTTAATTATGATCCCTTCGAGAAAAAAAATCTGCATAAATGGAATATCTCACTTAGGTTTCCGGAAATAAATTATGTACATGCTACACTTTTTCCCGCGTTTCAAAGCACTTTACAAAGCCTGCAGAACTTCTTTTTGCTCAACAGTTTTACCAACCACTTTATACCCGACCTTGGCCTTACTGTGCAATTTGATAACCAGGGTTTAACCAAACAACATCATTTCGATTTTGTAAAAATAAGTACTGAAGAATCGGGATGGCTACTCAGGGCCCTTACTCCTGTATTAAATGGGCAGCTACCGCAATTTATACCCGATGCCAGCGAAAGCTATTCCCTGTTTGGCGTGCCCTATTCTTACTACGTAAAAGGAGACATAGATTACAGACATTATTGGGTGCCTACTAAGGATGATAAATTTGTGGGCAGAATTTTTATGGGCATGGGTATACCTATGGCAGGCGTACCCCAGGAATTACCCTTTGATAAAAGTTATTGGGCAGGTGGTTCAAATGATATACGCGCATGGGAAGCCCGTGCATTGGGCCCGGGAGGCAATACACAGCAAACCATTATAGACCAGATTGGAGATATTAAACTTGAAGCGAATGGAGAATACCGCGTAAGCGTTATAAAAGTATTTGGCCTTGGTTTTTTTGTGGATGCGGGCAATATATGGTTGCTTAACCGAACTCCTAATTTGCCCAATGCCGATTTTAAGTTTAGCGGCCCCAATGCTTTTTATAATCAAATTGCCGTAGGTGGCGGCTTTGGATTAAGGTTCGATTTTACCTATTTTGTGTTCAGGCTTGATTTTGGCTGGCGGCTTCGCGATCCGGCACTGCCATTGGGCCACGAATGGGATGCAGCAGCAAAACTTCCGTTATTGCCTAACGCCGTTAACTTCGGTATAGGTTATCCGTTTTAAAAGAAGAATAGGGTGTTTCTTAAATATTTTTAACTTTTGTACGTTTATACAGATGGTTTAAAGCGCAATATTTTGGGAAAGAAGGCAGGTATAGTGTTTTTGTGTGTAATAATGAGCATTAGCCTGCTTGCGCAAAAAAAATGCACCTTAAGTATTATTATTACAGATTCTGCGGCAGGTAAAGGATTTGTAATGCCCGATTATCAAAAGAAATTCGATTCTCCTTTGCAGTGCAGGCACGAAGTACAACGTATGCTTTTCAGTTTGTACGATAATGCATACTTAACCGCCTCGGCTGATAGTATAGTACAGGATTCAACGCACCTAAAGGCGTATATTACCCATGGCAGTGCTTTTGAATGGGCCTATCTTAACAAGGGCAATGTAGATGAAGGGGTACTAAGCCAAACGGGATACAGACAAAAGGTATTTTTCCATAAACCATTTTACTATAAGGCCGTGCGCAAGGCCATGGATAAAATACTTATACTGTACGAAGACCATGGTTACCCCTTTGCGCAAATAAAACTGGATAGTGTAAAGCTGGATGGAAACCGTATTTCTGCCTCGCTGAACATTCGTAAAAACAAGGTGGAAAAAATAGACAGCATCGTAATAAAAGGAGACCTAAAGCTATCTCCGCAATACCTGTATGGCTACCTGGGTATTAAACCCGGCGATTTATACGACGAATCTAAAATACGGGTGATAAGTTCAAGGCTTAAGGCATTAACATTTTTGAGCGAAACAAAAGCCATGCAGGTTGTTTTTGTAGAGGATAAAGTAAAAGTTTTGCTTTACCTCAACAAAAAATCAGCTGATCAGTTTAATGGCATTGTAGGTATTTTGCCCGATAATACCACAGGTAAAATAACCATAACCGGTGATATAAGCCTGCAACTGCAAAACTCTTTCCATCACGCTGAAGAAATTGCTTTTCACTGGCAGCACCTGCAGCCCCAAACTGAAAACCTTACCCTGCACCTTAGCTATCCCTACCTTTTTACCACGCCTATTGGGGTAGATGGAGACCTTAAATTATTTAAGCAGGATACTACTTACCTGCAGGTAGATTCTAAAATTGGCCTGAAGTATTTGCTTATTGGCGGTAATTATATTGGTGTTTTTTACGAAAATATTACATCATCTTTATTGTCCACTTCTACCATTGCTAACCTGACTGTATTGCCACCTTATGCCGATGTAAGCACAGATTTGTATGGGCTGGAATATAAGGCGAATACGCTCGATTACATTTATAACCCTCGCCGGGGATATGAAATATTGGCAAGCGTAGCGGTAGGTACAAAAACTATACATGTTAATTCAAGGCTTAATCCGATCGCTTATGATGGCCTGCAATTAAGTTCGGATGAATACAGGGCAAACCTAAATGGGGCATTTTACATTCCTTTATTTAATCGCAGTACTATTAAGTTTGGGGTGCAGGGCGGTTATATCAATGCTCCATCCCTCTTACTTAACGATTTATACCGTATAGGCGGATTCAGTGTATTGCGGGGTTTCGATGAACAATCTATTTATGTATCGGCGTATTCGGTAGGTACGGTGGAGCTACATTATTTACTCGAACAAAATTCCTACCTCTTTTTATTTTACGATCAGGGATGGTGCCGCGAAACAGGCCTTGAGTCTATACAATACTTCAACGATACTCCTGCCGGTTTTGGTGCAGGTATGAGCTTTCAAACCAAAGCGGGTGTGTTTTCTTTGTCCTATGCTTTAGGCAACGGACATAACAATCCTACAAGTTTTAAAAACGGTAAAATAAGTTTTGGAATCGCAAGTACTTTCTAAAACCCAAAGGGCTATTAGTGGTGGTTTTCGTGTTCTCCGTGGCTCTTGTCGGTATCATCCTTTAAAAGAAAGTAAAAGCCTGTAATAAAACCAATACCTGTAAAGAAAACACCAAAGGTGCTTAACCCATGAGCAGCAGCATCAACATCTAAAACGGCATAGCGAAAAGGCAATAAAAAAGTTACTACGAATATTGCCAGGGATATTATTATGCTCTTTTTCATAAGTATGGGTTGTTTATTTGCGACACAAAAATAATAAAAAATTAATACCCCGCAAGGGCAAGGCTAATATCGCTTTTTGTCCCTTATTTTATATGGAAAATGTTTTTGTAAAATAGTTGTAAAATCCTTATGTAGTTTAGTGTTTGAAGCTATTATAGTTTTCCCAAAAATAGGATTATCAGTGCCATAAAAGTCGGTTGCCTTGCCTCCGGCTTCCTCTACAATGATGGTCCCGGCTGATACATCCCAGGGTTTTAGCCCGTATTCGTAAAATACTTCAAAACGCCCGCAGGCAACATAACATAAATCTACCGATGCCGAGCCTATACGTCGTATACCCTGAGTGTGCTGCATAAGATCGTGCAATAGTTTTAAATATTGGCCCTGTAGTTTAAAATCGTTATAAGGAAAGCCAGTGGCAATCAATGCATCTTCCAGTTTAGCCTGTTTCGAAACCGATATTTTTTTGCCATTAAGTTTTGCTCCCTTTCCTTTTATGGCCGAAAAGCATTCTTTATGGTTCAATTCATTTACTACTCCCAAAATGGGTTTATCGTTTTTATGTAGCCCTATGCTTATGGCAAAACAGGGTAGCTTATGTAAAAAGTTAGTAGTGCCATCTAGTGGATCAATCACCCATGTATACTCCTTTTTAGCACTTTCTCCGCTTTCTTCTGCCAGTATTCCGCTGCCCGGTAATATCTTTTGAAGCCCTTTTATAATAAGCTTTTCCGAGTTTTTATCTACATAGCTTACCAAGTCGTTAAAGCCTTTCTTTTTAATGTCGGAAGGTGATAGCTTGTTCAATTCACCCATGATAAAATAACCTGCTTCTTCAGATAATTCTATAACCTGATTACTGATGTTATTGAGTTGAAGTGCGGGCATCGTATCTTTTTTTGAAATAGAATATTCCTATAATTCCTGCTATAATACAGAGAGGAGATATAATTTGAGCCTGAGTAATAGATAATCCGAAAATATGGTACTTGATATTAACGCGTATTAGCTCAATTAAGAAACGTTCTACGCCATTCATAACAAGGTATACACAAAACATAACTCCCGGTGCCTTTATCCTTTTGCGTAGCCCCCACCACAAAATAGCAAACAAGATAAGGCCCATTACGGTTTCGTAAAAAGGAGTAGGGTAAACGGGCGGATTGAGCATGAAGCAATGCGTATCTATACATCCTGGAATTTGAACTCCTTCGTTTATTACGTTATGCGGGTAACTGAACGACCACATCCAGTCGGGTAAAAAGCCCATCCAGCCGGGTTTTGGTGCAGGGTTAGGAATGCCCCAGTCTCCATCGCCTGCCATTTGGCAACCAATACGGCCCACTGCATACGCTATCATCATTGATGGCGCGCCTGCATCAATCATGTGTAGTATAGGTATGCCTTTTTTTCGGGTATAATACACTACAGCAAAAGCGCCAAACAGCAATCCTCCATATACGGTTAAGCCGCTGAAGGAAAAAATAGTTTCAATTGGATGTTGTAAAAAGTCGCCAATGTTTTCGAGGGCATCAAAAACCTTAGCGCCCAAAATACCTGCGCCTGCCGCAATAAGGGTGATGTTACCTACAATTTGGTATGGATGCACTTCAACAGTTTCTTCAATGGGTACGGCTAATTTTGTTTTTTCTTTTTCGCGGTAGCGCAAAAAAGTGTAGCTAATACCTGCAATTAATCCCCCTATAAGGTTTCCATCTTTCGAAATGACAAAGCCCTGGGTATCGTTAACAAAATTGTGGAAGTTTAGGGCTATATAAACAAGCTTATAGCCTAGTATAAAGGCGATAATGAATGATTCAATAAGTTCGCCTGCCGATGCGGGTTTGCCTATCCATAATTTTTCGGTAAAGGAGTGAAGGAGCCCTTCCTTTTCCTTTCGTTTTAGTTCTTTAGAAACGGTATAGCTGGCAGACAGAAATGAAATGGCCAGGAAAAAGCCGAAGGTCTGTATCATTTTCAAAAACTCCAGCTTTACGTGAAACAGGTCGGCAAACAGGTAATATAAAGATGGATACATATTAGCAGAGGGTAGATGATAATTCTAATTGTTCTGCTTTTTCTATAGGTGTACTAATAATTTCGGCAGTTACAGTTCCGTCACCATTAACCTCTTTAAGCAATACTGTAGCAAAAGTTCTTACCAGCTTTTCATCAAACGGAACCCGCACACGCACATAATTATCGGTAAAGCCATGCAGCCACCCTTCCTTATTATCTCCTTCAAAAAGGGTTTTTCTTTGGGATCCTATAGAACTGTTGTAAAATTTACGCAATTTCTTTTCAGATAGAATTTGCAACATGCGGTTTCTTTTTCTGCGTAATTCCATTGGTACTACATCATCGCTGTCGGCTGCGAGGGTGTTGGCTCTTTCAGAATAGGTAAATACGTGTAGGTACGACACATCTAACCCATTAAGAAAATTATAAGTCTCTAAAAAGTTTTCTTCTGTTTCGCCCGGAAAGCCTACAATAACATCGGCACCAATACAACAATGCGGCATTAAAGATTTAATGAGTGCGACTCTTTCGGCATACAAATCACTCATATACCTGCGGCGCATTTTTTTAAGTGTGCTATCCGATCCGGATTGTAAGGGGATATGAAAGTGCGGCACAAATTTTTCAGATTGTGCAACAAATTCTATGATTTCGTTTTTAAGCAGGTTAGGCTCTATAGATGAAATACGGTAACGTAGGGGCGCATCTACATTTTCCAGTGCCTGCACCAGTTCAAAAAATGATTCTTTGTGTTTGTGGGTAGATGGGTCCTGTATTCCAAAATCGCCAAGGTTAACACCTGTAAGTACAATTTCTTTGATGCCTTTGTCCGCAATTTCATGTACATTTTTTACTGCGTTTTCAATGGTATTACTGCGGCTGGCACCACGTGCAAGAGGTATGGTACAATAACTACAGGTGTAATCGCAGCCATCCTGTACTTTTAAAAAGCTTCGGGTTCTGTCGCCCGAAGAATAGGCCGAATGAAACGCAAGTGGCTTTTCTATTTCGCAGGAATGTATTTCGGTATTGGCCTTTTTATCCAGGTTTTGCAAATAGTTTACAATGTTGAATTTTTCTGATGCGCCCAATACAATATCAACCCCTTCAATTTTCGAAATCTCTTCAGGCTTAAGCTGGGCATAGCATCCTATTACAGCTACAAAAGCACCCGGCGAACGGCGCAGGGCCGAACGTACTATAAGCCTGCATTCCTTATCGGCATCTTGTGTTACCGAGCAGGTATTGATGATATATACATCTGCTTTTTCTTTAAAAGGCACTTTGGTAAAGCCATTTTCTGAAAGATTTTTGGCAATAGCAGAAGATTCAGAAAAATTGAGCTTGCAACCCAGCGTGTGTACTGCGAAACTATTGGCATTGTCCATAACGCAAAAGTAAGGAATTAAAATCAATAAAGAATTTCAATAAATGCTTGCCGTCCTTCTCCTTGGGGATAACTTTCAACAATTGTGTATTCATAACTGGGCATTAATCATTATTCACTAAGCACCAATAGAAACTATCTTTGATTACCAATACATAACGCTATGCTTAAAAAAAGCTATGTTTATTACGCACTGCTGGCCCTTGTAGTGCTTGCAGCCTGCGGAAGAAAGCCCCGCGAAAACAAGTACACTGTTTTTAAATTTAACGAAATGGGCGATGTAACCTCGCTCGACCCCGCATCGGCACGTAGTTTTGAAAATACTGAGGTGGTAAACCAGCTATATAATGGCCTGGTAACTATGGACGATTCGTTTAAGGTTCGCCCATGTATAGCCAAATCGTGGGAGATTACAAATAACGGGCAGCTTTACACCTTTCACATAAGGCAGGATGTATATTTCCAGGACGATACGTTGTTTCCAGGCAGCAAGGGCAGAAAAGTAATCGCTTCGGATTTTGTGCATAGCTTTTTCCGCCTGTTTGATGCAAGGGTTTCAGATGCTACAACATTGCTCGAAGACGTTGACAGGATTTACCCGGGTACCTTCCAGGGATTTTATGCCCCCAACGATTCTACCTTTATGATATACCTTAAAAAGGCCTATGCGCCTTTCCTGAATATACTTACCATGAAGTATTTTTCGGTAATACCTATTGAGGCGGTAGATAAATACGGACAGGATTTCGGAGAACATCCTATTGGCACCGGCCCGTTTAAATTACGCAGATGGGAACATGGTGTTAAACTTATTATGGTACGTAACGACCATTACTTTGAGAAAGGTGCCGATGGAAAATCTTTACCTTATATAGATGGGGTAGTGGTAACGTTTTTAAAGGATGTTGAAACTTCATTCCTGCAATTTTTAGATGGTAAACTGGATATGGTAACCGGCATTGCAGCCATGAATCCTAAAGAGGCTTTTGGAGGAAATGGAGAACTTAGAAAAGAATTGAAGGACAGATTTTATGTGCAACGTGCCCCTTTTATAAAGACAGATTACCTCGGCTTTATGATTGATACTACCCGCCAGCATGTGGAGAAAAATCCGCTGCATATAAAGGCTGTTAGGCAGGCAATTAACTATGCCATTAACAAAGAAGAACTTGTAAGATACCTGCGTTATGGGGTGGGTATTCCTGCCGAAAATGGTTTTGTGCCGCCTTTTTTACCGGGCAGTAAAAACAACAAAGTAAAAGGGTATAGCTACGATCCGGATAAGGCTAATATTTTGCTGGCACAAGCAGGATATCCTAACGGAAATAATTTTCCTCCACTTGTATTACGTGTTAGTGGTGAGTGGGAGCCCATGGCGCTTGCCATACAGGGCCAGTTGCAAAGGGTAGGCATACGTGTGAATGTGCTAAAAGAACCGCCTGCAGTACTTGCGGAATGTGTGGCCAGTGGACAATGCTATTTCTTTAAAAAATCGTGGGTGGGTGATTACCCTGATGGAGAGAATTTTCTTTCTCTTTTCTGCACCAAAAATTTTTCTCCCGAAGGCACAAACTACTTCCACTACTCAAATAAGGAATATGATGAACTGTTTGAAAAGGCTATAAGCGAATCTGACAATGCAACACGCTATGCCGATTATGCAAAACTTGACCAAATGATGATTGATGATGCCCCCGTGGTGCCTTTATACTATGATGAAGTATTGCATATTGTAAATAAGCGCATAACCGGCTTGCCTATAAACTCCCTTAATTTGCTTGATCTGCGCTACGTAAACAAGGTGGCGGAGCAGTAAGAATAAATATTATAAAAATAAATAACCCCGACTATTGCCGGGGTTATTTGTTTAAGCTATGTTACAACGATTTATACTTTCACCGCTGCCATATTGTTTATCATTTCAGTGCCAAACTCAGAGCACTTAAGAACAGTAGCACCTTCCATTTGTCTTTCAAAATCGTAGGTTACTCTCTTAGATGCAATAGCGGCTTCCATGCTCTTATAAATAAGGTCAGCAGCTTCTTGCCAGCCTAAGTGTTCAAACATCATAGCGCCCGATAATATTACAGAACCCGGGTTTACTTTATCAAGGTCGGCATATTTAGGAGCTGTACCGTGGGTAGCTTCAAAAATAGCGTGGCCTGTTAAGTAGTTGATGTTTGCACCCGGTGCAATTCCGATACCACCTACTTGTGCAGCCAATGCATCAGATAAATAGTCGCCATTAAGGTTAAGTGTAGCAATTACATCAAAATCTTCTGGGCGGGTAAGCACCTGTTGCAAAGTAATATCGGCAATAGCATCTTTAATTAATATTTTGCCCGATGCTAAAGCAGCTTTTTGTTCTGCATTCGCAGCTTCTTCGCCTTTTTCTTTCTTGGTTTTTTCCCATTGGTTCCAGGTATACACTTTACCGGCAAAGCCAGCTTCGGCAACACCATAACCCCAATCGCGGAAGGCACCTTCGGTAAATTTCATAATGTTTCCTTTATGAACCAGGGTAACCGATTTACGTTTATGTAGGATTGCATACTCTATAGCGGCATATATCAAACGTACACTTCCTGCACGGCTAACGGGCTTAATTCCTAAACCAACCTGCACATCCGATGGCCTGTCTACTCCTGATGCTTTATACCATTCAGCATTTTTTTCTTTTGTTCCAAAACGGATTTTAGCAAAGTCTTTCGGAAATTCTTTTGCAATAAAATCAAGTACTTTTTGCGCTTCCGGTGTTCCGGCTGCAAATTCAATACCTGCATAAATGTCTTCAGTATTTTCGCGGAAGATAACCATATCCACTGCTCCGGGCCTTTTTACCGGAGAAGGTACACCTTCGAACCACCTAACGGGTCTTAAGCATACATATAAGTCTATTATTTGGCGTAGTGCCACATTAAGCGAACGGATACCACCGCCAACAGGGGTAGTAAGCGGTCCTTTTATTCCTACTAAATATTCTTTAAAAGCGGCAAGGGTTTCATCGGGCAGCCAGTTACCGGTTTTGGTAAATGCTTTTTCGCCTGCCAATACTTCTTTCCATTCTACTTTACGTTTGCCTTTGTATGCTGTTTTAACAGCTGCATCGAATACGCGAACCGAAGCGCGCCATATATCGCGGCCTGTGCCATCGCCTTCTATAAAAGGAATAATTGGGTTATCCGGAACTTCCAGTTTACCATTTTTTGTTGTGATTGTTTGTGTGCTCATGTCTTTTAGTTTGTAAAGTTCGTAAAGGTAAAAGTTTATAAAGTACTAACGTACAATTTTTCTTTTATAATGATTTAATAACCGAAAATATCTTGCATTGTTAAATAATTCACCTTGCCATATTTTTCAAGGGCCTTGATGTCCATATCTTTTTTGTTGCCTATAACCAATATGGTATAAGGTTGATGGGATATTTTATCGGTATGGAATTTTTGAATATCCGCAAAAGTCATACCGGGGACTTTTTCGTATGTATCCTTGCGGGTATCATGGTCTACTCCAAGGCGGCGGGCATTCTCGTAGTTGAATAGTTCACCCTCTCTAATAATTCTGGTAGAGGCTATGTCTTTCAAAATCGCATCTTTAGAAGTGCTCCACAATTGGTCATATTTAGGCATGTCTTCATTCATCAATTGGAACATTCCGGTCATGGCTTCGGGTAATTTATCTTCCTGTGCGCCTATATAAGCAAGATTAGTGTAATAACTGCTGCTATCCATAGGTGCAATATAACGACAGAAGGTGGCATAGGCCAACGCTTTAGATTCTCTTAGGGTTTGAAATACTACCGATGCCATACTGCCGCCAAAATATTCATTATACATAGCGCTTGCAGGCCCAAGGGTAGGGTCATATTTTCCGCCTCTGGAAAGGATAATAATTTCAGCCTGTTTCATATCATGGTCAACCACATACACTTCATTTTTGCCTGCTTGCTGTTCAAAATGCTGAGGTTCGGGCAGGGCATCAAACTTTTCGGGCATTTTATGATACTGCGTCAAATCATTTTTCACAGTTTCCATGCTTTGGGGTCCATAGAATAAAACGTGATGCGGGTAAGATGTAAGGTGGTGCAACACATCTGTAAGTTCTTGTGGCTTAAGGTCCTTCAGTTCCTTGTTGTTCAGGGTGTAGTTAAACGGATTATGCTCGCCAAACATGCCATAGTTTTCCATCGATTGAAACAACAGCACATTCTTATCCTGCTCGTCATTTTCGCGTTGTTGCAACATGGCGCCTACAACGCTGCGCATTACAGCTGTATCGGGTTGCACATCTGCCAAAAGGTTTTCCATCAACTGGGTTGCCTTTACATAATTGGCCGAAAGCCCCGTCATGAATATGTATAGCCTGTCTTTGTCTGTAAACGTGTTAAAGGAGCAAGCTATTTTATAAAACTCCTGTTGTACCTCGGCAGGCTTTAGTTTAGATGTACCTCCGTATTCAAGATACTTTAACGCAGGCTTAACCAGTTTGCTGTATTTGCCTCCAAAATCGAAAAAATAATACACCGCAAAGGTGCTGTCTTCGTTATTGTTAAGGTAGTATACGGGTAGTTTATTCGCTACAGTAAATTGTTGTATGTCCTTTTTATAATCTGCATACACAGGCTGTACATCGGGCACTTTTTCTTCTTCTATCTTTTTTGCAAAAGGCGAGGAAGCACCGTCGGCATTGGTTTGTATGGGTGTAATAGCCGGCTTGGTTACTTTTTCTACGGCTGTATCAGCGCCAACCTTTTTATAAACCACTACATAGTTATTTTTAAAATTTTCTTTCGCAAAATTCATTACATCCTGCTTGGTAATTTTAGAAAGACGATCGATTTCTCCCACCGCATTCTCCCATCCCTGCCCATCGGTAAACGATTGCACAAACGAAAAAGCCCTGAATCCATTATTCCTGTATTGCTGTATTTCCTGCAATTTCATATTGTTGATTACTGCACCTAACAGCCAATCGGGAAAATCTCCTGTTTTAAGTTTATCCTGTTCTTTCAATAAAATATCCCTGGCATCTTCCAACGACTGCCCTGGTTTTGGATAAGCCTGCAATGCCCAAACAGAATAATCCTTCATGTTGTTATTAAAGGCATTAGCGTTTAATACCTTAAATTGTTGTTTTAGGTCAAGGTCGAACAAGCCGGCCTGCCCGTTACTTAGTAATTGCGACATAAGGTCGAGCATATCAGTTTCCTTAGTGCCATTACCCGGAAAGCGGTATCCAATATTTACATATGCAGCCTCAGGCCCTACAACTGTTTTATATTCCGGTGTAGTAATTGGGTCTTCCTGTGGAGGAGCAAAGTCGGCTATAGGCTTTGAAGGAAAAGCACCCCAGTACTTATCTATCATGCGTATAGCGGTATCGGGGTTTATATCACCGCTTAAGGCTATTACCATATTGTTTGGCACATAGTACTTATGAAAGTATTCGATAATGTATTTAAGCGAAGGATTTTTTAAATCGTGTATGGTGCCAATGGTAGTTTGTGTGCCATAAGGATGCTTTTTGAAAAGGAGAGCGTTCATGGCTTCATAAACTTTCTCATCATCATTATCCAGGTTCCTGTTTTTTTCTTCGTATACGGCCTCCAACTCAGTGTGGAATATACGCATTACAGGGTCGTTAAAGCGGTTAGATTCTACTTGCAGCCAGGGCTCCAACTCATTAGACGGTATATCTTCAATAAAAACGGTTTGCTCTACAGAAGTGAAGGCGTTGGTGCCTCGCGCGCCAATAGAAGTCATCATTTTATCGTATTCATTGGCTACTGCGTAATGCGATGCCAGGTAAGATACACTGTCTATTTGGTGATATATTTTTCTGCGGGCTGCAGTATCGGTTGTATGACGGTAAACTTCAAAAAGAGTATCTACTTCATCCAACAAAGGTTTTTCCTTTGTAAAGTCAGCGGTACCATATTGGCTCGTTCCTTTAAACAACATGTGCTCAAGGTAGTGAGCCAGTCCGGTTGCATCGTGCGGGTCGAATTTACTGCCGGCTTTGGTGGCAATAAGAGTTTGTATGCGGGGCTGTGCTTTATAGTCGCTTATATACACGGTAAGGCCATTGGGTAGGGTATAAATCCTTCCATTGGTAGGGTCGTTCGGTACGGTTACATAAGCGTATTTGTCTTTTTTAGATGTACAGCCCGCAAATAACAATATCATTGCAGGTAGAACCAGGAGGATTCTCTTCATGTTGTGTTTTTTAGGATTACAAATATAGAATAATCAACCAGTTACATATCAAGGCCCAAACCAAGTTGATTTTGCAGATCCTCTACTTCCGGATTTTTACCCTTCATGTGTTGGAATTTTTCTTCCTGTGTATAGGGTTTATGCGGAGTTTCGGTTTTGGATATTATAATATTCAATCTCAAATTAGTATGCTTCAATTTCGTCCTTAAAAAATCGGTAAGGTTGTTCCTGTCTTCATCAATAGATTTTTGCTGCACCGAATTACCAACTGTAACATCAATAACCGATCCTTCGGTTTCCGATTTTTTGGTAACGGCCTGCGATAAAGTGGCACAAAGGCTAAATTTCTTTTCTTTATGTATGTTGATGTATTCTTTCCAAAATTCTACAATGGCTTCATCCACCAATGGTGCCGCAGGTGGCTGTGCCTGGGTGGTCTGGCTTGATGCTTGTGCCGATGGTTTTTCGCCCATCATTTTACTTACCGAGGGCAACGAAACCTTTTTTACAACTGGTGGTGGCGCTTCAACCTTTGGAGGTGCAACAGGTGTTGCTTCTATGGGTTTGGCTACAGTTGCCGCCGGCTTAACAGGCGTTGGTGCTGCCGGTGCAGCTGCACTTGCCTTCGGTACTACCTTTACTTCGGGTACTGTAGAGGTGGCAATCGGTGTTTTAGAATTGGGCGAAAGGGCGCAAAGTTTTATTAATGTAATCTCTACCAGCAGGCGTTGGTTTACCGCCATTTTATAGCTTACGTCGCATTGATTAAGTATAGTTAGCCCGGTAAATAAAAGCGATTCAGGATATTGGCCTGCTTGCGCTACATACCTTTCTTTAAGCGTTCCGCCTTTTTCAAGTAGTTGTGCCGTAGCAGGATTTTTACCTACAATCAGGTTGCGAAAGTGCTCACCCATTCCGCCAATAAAGAGATGGCCATCGAAGCCGTTTGCCAATATCTCATTAAATACAAGAAGGGTAGATGCCACATCGGCATTCAGTATGTTTTCGGTTATTTTAAAATAGTAATCGTAATCGAGTATGTTCAGGTTATCTATTACCTTTTTGTAGGTAAGCTGCTTGCCTGCAAAGCTCACCATCTGGTCATAAATAGATAAGGCATCGCGCATCGATCCATCTGCTTTTTCTGCAATAATATGCAGGGCTTCAGGGTCGGCTTCTACATGTTCCTGTGTAGAAATATAGGCCAGGTGTTTGGCTACATCTTTAAGCTGTATACGTTTAAAATCAAACGTTTGACAGCGTGATAAAATGGTGGGTATTATCTTATGCTTTTCGGTTGTAGCTAATATGAAAATAGCGTGTGCGGGGGGTTCTTCAAGTGTTTTAAGAAAAGCATTAAAAGCAGCCTGCGAAAGCATGTGAACCTCGTCGATGATATATACTTTAAAATTGCCAAGCTGGGGTGCAAAGCGCACCTGTTCTATAAGGCCCCGTATATCATCTACCGAGTTGTTCGAAGCAGCATCCAATTCATGAATATTAAGCGAGCGTCCGTCGTTAAAGCTTTTACACGATTCGCACTGGTTGCAGGCTTCAATATCGGCAGTAAGATTTTGACAATTAATGGTTTTGGCTAAAATACGGGCGCAACTTGTTTTGCCTACCCCACGTGTTCCGCAAAACAAAAAGCTTTGAGCGAGGTGGTGGTTGGCAATAGCGTTTTTAAGTGTGTTTACAATGGCCTCTTGCCCCACCACGCTTTTAAACGTTGCAGGTCTGTACTTCCGCGCCGATACTACAAAGTCTTCCATAATGTTTCAAATATAAACAAAATTAAACCCGTACAAATAACAAATTGTTATTTGTACGAGGTCAATGAAATGTGATGCTGAAACGAGTTCAGCATGACTTTGTTGTTCTTGCTTGTTAAGTTATCTTGTCACCCTGTCCCGATAGCTATCGGGATTGTTTCATGGCCGCATACATATAAGCACCTTTATCGGTAAAGTCTTATGGGTTATCTTTACAAAATGAATTTGGAACAGGATAAAGCGATAGAACAAAAAACAGACTATTCGAAAGCGGGAACGCTGTTGATTGATAAGCCCCTAAGGTGGACATCTTTTGATGTGGTGAGTAGGGTACGCAGTGCTATGAAACGCAGGTATGGTAAAAAGCACAAAGTTGGCCATGCCGGTACATTAGACCCTTTGGCAAGCGGCTTGCTTATTATAGCCACCGGTGCAAATACTAAAAAGATAAACGAATACCAGGATATGGAAAAGGAATACACGGGAGTGTTTTTCCTGGGTGCTACAAGGCCATCGTATGATAAGGAAACGGAGGTGGATGAAACCTTTTCTACCGAAAATATTACTGAAGAGGCCATATACAAAGCCACCCTAAAATTTATGGGCGAGATAGACCAGGTGCCGCCTGTTTATTCTGCTATTAAGATAGATGGCAAAAGAGCCTACGAAAGCGCCCGCAAGGGTAAGGATTTAGAAATGCAGTCACGTAAAGTGACCATAAAAGCATTTGAGATTACCAAAATAGAGATGCCTTACGTACATTTTAAGGTGATTTGCTCAAAAGGTACCTATATACGTTCCTTAGCTCGCGATTTTGGACAAGCTTTAGGCTGCGGGGCCTACCTGGACGCGCTAATCAGGACCCGGATAGGTGATTTAAAGCTGGAAAATGCCCTAAGCGTGGAACAGGTGCAAGATTTGTTCGAAACGGGCGTCTAATGCCCTGAATGGCCTATTAATACTCACTTTTTAAAGATTTCTATTGACAAGGGCACTTTGAGGTGCTATATTCGCACACTTTTTAAACGCAGCCTCTCACAATTTAATACATTCCTATGAAGCTTTCAGAATTTAATTTTCAACTCCCGAAAGAGTTAATTGCAGAACATCCCAGTGCTCATCGCGACGAAGCCCGCCTTATGGTGGTGCATCGTAAAACAGGCAAAATAGAACACAAGGTTTTTAAAGATGTATTGTCTTATTTCAACCCGCACGATGTACTTATTCTTAATGATACCAAGGTATTTCCGGCCCGCTTGTATGGACGCAAAGAAAAAACCGGAGCTAAAATAGAAGTGTTTTTATTAAGGGAACTGCACCGCGAAAGCTTTTTATGGGATGTGCTGGTAGACCCTGCCCGTAAAATACGTATTGGCAACAAGCTTTATTTTGGTAAAGATGATGAGCTGGTTGCCGAGGTAATTGATAACACTACATCGCGCGGAAGGACACTACGCTTTTTATACGATGGCAGTTTTGATGAATTTAAAAAGCTGATTGAAACCTTGGGAGAAACCCCGCTGCCAAAGTATATTAAAAGAGAAGTAAAACCATCTGATCGAGAAAGATACCAAACCGTATACGCAAAAAACGAAGGCGCTGTTGCAGCACCTACCGCCGGTTTGCACTTTAGTAAAGAGCTTTTGAAAAAGATAGAACTTAAGGGTATCGACTTGTCGTATGTTACCCTGCACGTTGGCCTTGGTACCTTCAGGACAATTGAAGTAGAAGACCTTAGCAAACATAAAATGGATTCGGAGCAGTTGATGATAACCCAGCATGCAGCCGACATAGTAAACAAAGGAAAAGCAGCGAAGAAAAAGATATGTGCCGTAGGTACAACCTCTATGCGTGCCATTGAAACATCGGTGTCTACTGACGGACAACTAAAGGCGATTGATGGCTGGACCAACAAGTTTATTTTCCCACCTTACGACTTTAGGATTGCCAATTGTATGATAACAAACTTCCACGTTCCCTGTTCAAGCCTGCTGATTATGGTGTGCGCTTTTGGAGGATACGAACTTACTATGAAAGCATACAAAGAAGCGGTAAAAAATAAATACAAGTTTTTCTCGTACGGAGACGCAATGCTCATCCTTTAAAAAAAGGTGAGTAAAATTGGGGGAGTGATTGTATTTTTTATGAAATTTGCGCAATTTTATAATTAAACGCACCACTTGAACGTACTGTTTTTACATCCCCTTTAATGACAGAAATACCGCATAAGCGTTACGTTATTATTGTAGCCGGAGGCAACGGAGCCCGCATGAATAGCCCTGTTCCCAAGCAATTTCTTAAATTGGATGGTAAGCCGGTGGTAATGCATACCATCAATAAATTTATTGATACCGATCCGAATATTGAAGTGATTTTGGTTATTCCGCAGGATCACCAAACGATATGGGATAACCTTTGCCAGGAGTTTATGTTTCATAAACCGGTAAAAATTGCATACAGCGGCGAAAGCCGTTTTCAATCTGTAAAAAATGGCCTGGCACATATTACTGAATTCAGTATTGTAGGAGTGCACGACGCGGTGCGCCCACTGGTGAGCAGCAAAACAATTAAAGCGGCATACAAAGCAGCCGAAATGTATGGCAACGCCATTCCCGGTGTGCCTATCAATGATTCAATAAGACAGATAGAGTCTACACGTAATATCGCATTAGACCGTTCCCGTTATTGTGCTATACAAACTCCCCAGTGTTTTCGTTCCGATATTCTTAAAAAAGCATACGAACAGGATTACAAATACACATTTACCGATGATGCCACCGTGGTAGAGGCCATGGGCGAAGAAATACGGCTGGTAGATGGTAACACAGAAAATCTTAAAATAACAGGCCCAAAAGACCTTATAGTAGCCGAAGCTTTATTGAAGGCCGAAGCGCAGACCTTTACACCGGCAAAAAGCTAATCTCTTTTTGAATACTGAATATTGAACATTCAATATTGAATGATGAAATATAGTTTAATTCCCGTAACTTCGAAATTTGTTATTCAGGATTCAATATTCGATATTTTACAGGCATGTCCATAGCAGATAAACATACTCCGAACATTCGTCACCTTAATGCCGGTGAGATAAAAGCCTTTTTTGTAGAAAGGAAAGAGCCTGCATTCCGCGCTGCACAGGTATATGAATGGCTGTGGAAAAAATCGGCCCATTCGTTTGATGAAATGAGCAACCTGCCCAAATCTACCCGCGAAGTACTTAAAGAAAATTTTGTAATTGGCGCTGTAGTAAACGAGTTAACCCAGCTAAGTAAAGACGGAACTATAAAAAATGCATTCCGGTTGCACGATGGAAAAAAAGTAGAAGGTGTTTTAATTCCGGCTGAAAAACGTATGACGGCCTGTATCTCATCCCAGGTGGGCTGTAGCCTTGAATGCAAATTTTGTGCTACAGGCAGGCTTAAACGCGAACGCAACCTGGAAGCGGATGAGATATACGATGAGGTAGTATTTCTTCAAAGGCAGGCCATGGAAAAATACAATACCCCACTTACCAATATTGTGCTTATGGGCATGGGCGAGCCTTTGCTCAACTATGCCAACGTAATAGCTGCCATAGAAAAAATAACATCGCCGGAAGGACTTAATCTTTCATCGCAACGTATTACATTATCTACTGCGGGCGTTGCTAAAATGATTAAAAAACTTGGCGATGATGAAGTGAAATTTAATCTCGCATTATCGTTGCATGCCGCTACCGATGAAAAGCGAAATAAGATAATGTCCATCAACGAAACTAATCCCTTAAAAGATGTAGCTGAGGCATTGCGGCATTTTTATAAAAAAACAAAAAGCCGTATAACCTTTGAATATATAGTATTCCAGGATTTTAACGATTCTCCGGAAGATGTGTATCACCTGGCCGAGTTTTGCAAAAAGGTGCCCAGTAAGGTAAACCTGATAGAATACAATCCTATTGATAAAGGCGAGTTTAAACAAACTGTGCCCGAAAGATTAAACATGTTTGTAAAGTACCTTAAGAGTAGGGATATTATTGTAAATGTACGCCGCAGCCGTGGTAAGGATATTGATGCTGCCTGCGGGCAACTTGCCAATAAGGTAGTTAGCGAGGCTTCCCGTTAAGAATAGCAATTAGTTGTTTTTCAGGTCGGATTCCCAGCGTTTTTGTTTTTTTGTTCAACCCATATGGTTATGCGCATGCTATTAGTCAATAGTAAATATCCCAAAGCCAGTTTACAGATATAAAAAGCCGTATACCCAAAACCTACATGCTTAATGAGTGATCCAGTCTCCATAGATTGAAAATCGCCAATAAGTTGCATTACAAGTAAGGGTATAGCATCAATAAAAAATAATCCGCCAAGAATAATTATGGCTATTTGTATAACAGCCATACTGTCAATTTTTATGTCAATGATTTCTTGGCCGAAATGTTTGTCAAGCGATAGTTTATCAATAACCCATGTACTTTTAAATAATAAAAGCCGTATAAGAAAATAGTAAATCGCGAGTGTTATAAAAGTAATTAATACTAACTCTATAATGCTTTCTGAATCCCAGCCATATATTGGGATACCGGCGTATAAATGAGGAATGGTTTCCCAAAGGCTAATAAACAAACTGAGTCCAAAAAGTTTCAGGATTATGGTAAAAATGGTTCGTGGTGTCATGGGGATAGTGATTTAAAGGATAATAACGAAAATATAAAGAATATGTTAGAAATTGAATTACATAATTAGGTCTTGTTACTTTGTTTTACACAGCAAAGCTGCTATGATGCGGTGCCTTCTTCAAATGGAAGGAGAATACAGAGCCTGCACCCGGAGTACTCATTACTTGTATGGTTTGATGGTGTGCTTCTAAAATATGTTTTACAATAGATAAGCCCAATCCTGTTCCACCTTGCTCGCGCGATCGGCCTTTATCAACCCTATAAAAACGTTCGAACAGGCGGGGCAGATGTTCGGGCGCTATGCCAATGCCATTATCAGCTACTTCTATCATTACCTGTTCCTTTTCATTTTTAAGGCGTATTTTAGTTGAGCCATCTGTTTTTCCGTAACGTATAGAATTAACTACGAGGTTAACCAATACCTGCCGTATCCTAAAGCGGTCGCCTATTACAGCCATTTTTTCTGTCTCGTTAAGCAGCAGCAATGAAATGTTTTTTTTCTGTGCATCCAGTTCTTCCGATTCTAATACTTCCCTACACAAATCTACCATATCAAAAGGCTCCATTTCGTCTTTATACTCACTGGTTTCAAGCTGAGAAATAGTATCAAGGTCTTCTAATATGCGTATCAGGCGTTCTATGCTCTGGTCGGTTCTTTCAAGATAGCGGGAGGATAATTCGGGATCCTCGATATTATTTTCTAAAAGGGTAGATACATATCCCTGTATATGGAATAAAGGTGTTTTCATTTCGTGCGATACATTACCCAAAAACTCTTTCCTGTGCCTTTCAAGCTTCTCTATTTTTTCAAGCTCTTCTTTTCGTTCACGTAATAGTCTTTTAATTCCTTCTTCCAGGTCGGTAAGTGATGGATTATCGAATTTAGACTCACCGGCTAAAATGTCGGTTATCCTTTTCAATTTTCTGCCTACAATAAAATAATAGAAGGTGTATATAAGTGTAAAGCAGGTAACCGAAATTACCAGCAAAATAGGTGTAGAGAGAGATAATAAAGAGGGGAAAAGGAAGTCAAGCGCGTATAAGATGCCTGTAATAAGCAACGCGCAACCGATGGCTATTATAAACGAATCCCTTTTCAATTTTTTAAATTATTGCATCAAAATTAAACTGTTTCGGGTTCTTTTCACATCTATTAACAATAGCTTAATAACAAGCAAAGGTTCAAATTGCTACATTTGTGTCCGTAATTAAGCCTTTGAGGATGAAGACTTTTTTTAAAATAGCATTTTTAGTTCTTGTTTCTTTTTGTCTTTTTGGCAAACAAGGCTCGGGTGCAATGTTGCAAAAACGTCATCCTGAAGGTAGAGTAGTTATCCAGCTTATCAACGCTGACACGTATTTTGCCGGAACCACATCGCAGCATGAGCCTGTACGTAAAATGCTTATGCGCCGCTTTCATCATGGCATCGACGAAAGTGCGTTCACCATCCCTGATTATTCGAGAGGCAAAGTTTTTGCCTGTGCAGATATTTCATTAAATATTGTTAGCTCCTACCAAAGCAGCCACCAGTATTTTTTTTCTCCCTATAAAGCATTGCCCGTACAACAGGCAATCCTTTCCTCGCTGCCTTTAAGGGCACCTCCAGTTAGTTAAGTTACAAGTTCATAAAGTTTGTAAAGTTCATAAAGTCTTGAATTTTACGTCCGAATTATGAACTTTCAGAATGAATTGCATTCTCATTTTTCATTCCCAACTTTAATCTTTTTCCTTTACAAACTTTTTCCTAATTATGGTACAATTTGCATTTAAAAACAAACATTTTATAATAGTAGTAGCCTTGCTGGTGGCTATACTGGGCATGGTGTCGGTAGGCAGGCTGCCTGTAGATATTTTGCCTGTATTCAAGTCGCCTGCCATTGAGATTATTACTACCTACAACGGTATGCCCCCTGAAATGGTAGAAAAAGATATATCTACCCGGTTTGAAAGATTTACCAGCCAAGCCGATGGTATAAAGAGCATAGAATCGAAAAGCATGACGGGTGTAAGCATTGTTAAAGATTACTTTCAGCCCGATGCCAGCCCCGATGCTGCATTGGCGGGAGTATCTTCTTTGGTAACGAGTGATATGAGCCACTTGCCGCCCGGTACACAGCCTCCTATTGTTTTACCGTTCGATCCTACCGGTTCTTTCCCTCTCTCATTGCTTACCGTAAGCAGCGATTCGCTGGATGAACAGGAACTGTGGGACGTTTCTCAATATACCATTCGCAGTCTTTTGCAAACCGCCAAAGGTATTATTGCACCCGCGGTTTACGGAGGGAAAATAAGGCAGGTGCTTGTGTTTGTATATCCCGATAAGTTGCAGGATTACAACCTTTCGCAAACCGATGTAATGCGCGCCGTGGAGAAAAACAATGTGTTAATACCTACCGGCGATATAAATATCGGTTCGCTTAACTATGCTGTATCTGCCAATGCCATGTTTAAAACGGTAGATGACTTTAACAGCATTGTGGTTAAGATGGATGATAGCGGGCACCCTGTTTACCTTAAAGATGTTGGTTATGCCAAAGATGCCAGCATGATACAAACCAACATGGTTAGGGTGAATGGCAAAAACCAGGTATATATTCCCCTGTATCGCCGCAATGGTTCTAACATTATTGATGCTGTAAATGCAGTGAGAGATAAGTTGCCACTAATACAGGCACAAATACCGCACTCTATAAAGCTGAATGTAATATTCGACCAATCGGTGTATGTGAAGCATTCCATAAGCGGATTACTTAAGGAAGGTATTACAGGTATTGTACTTCTTTGTTTGGTGTTGTTGCTTTTCCTTGGTAACTATCGTTCTGCCCTGATAGTAGCCATCAGTATACCGCTTGCTTTAATGGTGGTTTTCCTGGGGCTCAGCATCACTGGTAATTCTATAAATAGTATGACATTGGGTGGAATGGCGCTGGCTATAGGCTTGTTGGTAGATACTGCCATAGTAGTGCTGGAAAATATAGATAAACATTTGCACCAGGGCCAGGTACCCGAACATGCAGCCCTGATAGGGACAAGAGAAGTTACTATGCCCGTTATCATTACTGCACTTACTATAATGATTGTGTTTTTGCCAATCGTATTTCTTACAGGCATTGCAAAGTTTTTATTTCCACCATTGGCAATTGCGGTGTGTTTAGCCATGGCGGGTTCTCTCTTCTTTTCGCTTACGCTGGTGCCGATAATGACTGGGGCCATGCTAAAAGCTCCTGTAAAAGGAGTGGGGCATAAAGGCGTCTTGGGCAAATTCCAAGACTTTTTAAACTGGGCTACCGAGAAGTATGAAAACCTCTTAAGCAGAACTCTTAAAGGATGGAAGTGGGTAATATCTGCGGTTGGGGTATTGCTTATTGCAGCGGTATTTATGTTAAAGGGCATAGGCTCCGAATTTTTTCCGCAAATGGATGTGGGGCAGTTTACCATTTTCGTACACCTCGATCCCGGTACACGCATAGAGGTAACCCGCGATAAGATAGCTGCTATTGAGGAAGAAATAAAGGGTAGTATGGGCGCGGAGCTGAATTCTGTAGTTTCGAATATAGGAGTAACGCCAAATATCTCTGCTGCCTATTCACCCAATTCAGGCACACAGGATGCGTTTATAAATGTTCAGTTGATTGAAAAGCACGAAACCCCTACTAAGGATTATGTTGCCAAGCTGCGTGACAAACTGAACAATGATTTTCCGGGCATAAGTTTTGCATACAATATGAGCGGTATAGTAGGTTCGGCGCTTAACAACGGCGTGCCTTCGCCTATAGATATTCAAATTACAGGCAGTAAATTCCCCAAGCTGAATGATATTGCGCAGGAAATAAAAGACAGTGTAAAAAATGTGGAAGGTGCCAAAGATGTACGCCTTGACCAGCGTATCGACCATCCTGAAATAGAGATACACATCGACAGGACAAGGGCCGCCTTTGTAGGATTAACCGTGGAAGAGATTATAAAGAATCTTGAAAGCGCGCTTAATTCATCATCTACATTTAACAGCCATTTATTATGGGTGGATGAAAGCACGGGCAACGATTATTTTGTGGGTATTACCTATCCTCAGTATAAGCTCGATAACCCTCAAGCTGTTGAAGATATAGCCATAAGCAATGATGCAAAACATCAAAAAACAATATTGCTTAAAGATGTGGCCACAATTAGTTTAAATTCTCAACCCATTGAAATAAATCATACCGATGTACAGCGAACATTTGATGTGTTTGTAAATGTGCAGGGCAGAGATATTGGTTCGGTTGCAAAAGAAATTGAGAATAAGATAAAACCTATCCATGATAAAATCCCGAAAGGATATACCCTGGGCATAAAAGGTGAAATTAAAAGTATGAACGAGGCTTTTGGCAACCTTGGCTTTGGCCTTATTCTGGCCATTGTAATGGTGTATTTAATTATAGTGCCATTGCTAAGGTCATTCAAACTGCCCTTAATCATTATCATGGTGGTGCCACTCGGATTGATTGGTGTAATCTTTATGCTGTTTTTTAGTCACACATTCTTAAACATACAATCGTTTATGGGTATAATAATGATGGTGGGTATAACGGTATCGTACAGTACGCTGCTGGTAGATAAAATGAATGCCAATCTTACCAAAGAAGAAGAAAAACCCAGCCTTATGGGCGCCATAAAACGCGTAGGCAAAGAACCTTTAATGGAGGCCATAACAAAAGGTGCTTCCAATCGTTTTCGCCCCATACTCATGAGTGCTACGGTAGCCATGTTCTCGCTTTTCCCGATGGGCTTTGGGCATGAGATAGGGGGCGAAGCCAATGTGCCATTGGCAAGGGCGATTATAGGCGGTGTATTTGCAGCTATGATACTTAGCCTGTTTGTAGTGCCTGTTATTTTTTATCTCTTCAATAAAAGAAAGCATGAACAGGTGCCGATAGTTGTTAAGAGCAATGAAAACGATCCTAATTAAAAATTATAAAACAAACGGAAATAAATCATAAAATGAAACACAAAATAATATACATACCGGCTTTAGCGGGATTAATTTTTTCGCTGGCGGCATGCAGTTCTTCTGAAAAAAAGGAGAATGCGGATGCGCAAAATTCGGCATTTTCTAAGGTGTTGGTGGCGCAGGTGCAAAACCAAAACGTACAGAGTACAGTAACCATATCGGGCAATGCCGATGCTAACCAAATGGTAAAGATATATGCTATGAGTAATGGTTATGTACAATCGTGGAGGCACGACATTGGCGAAAGCGTAAAACGAGATGAGGTACTTGCAACACTCGCCAACCCTGAACTGATGCAGGAACAAGCCAAGGCACAAGCTGTACTGGATGGAGATAAATCTATTTACGACAGGCTGGAATCTATTTACAAAAAAACACCGGAACTTACCCCGCTTGAGCAGGTAGATGAAGCCAAAGCAAAATACGAAAGCGCGCTGGCGCAGCTTAATGCCATCAATTCGCAGATAAGTTATTTAACCATAAGGGCCCCTTTCAATGGGGTGATAACACAGCGTTTTGTAGATACGGGCTCTGTAGTGCAGGATGGCCTTAGCAGGGCTGACGCCAAGCCATTATTTATGATAGAAGATATGTCGATAATACGTTTATCGGTAGAGGTGCCCGAAATAAATTCGGCCAGCATAAACAAAGGCACCTTGGTTAAAGTTACAATCCCTGATCTGCCCAACACAAGTTACGATGCCAAGGTATCACGCGTGTCGTATGGCCTTAGTGAAGACACTAAGACCATGTTGGTACAGGTGGATATATCTAACAAAGATGCTAAAATCCACCCAGGCATGTTTGCCAATGTAGTGTTCAATATTTCATCGCAACCTAATGTAATGTGTGTGCCTAACCAAGCGGTAACTGTATACGAAGAAGAGCCATTCGTATATAAAGTTGTTCCGGTAGATAGCACAGCGCATAATAACTGGGCGGATGGAGTGAAGTGCCGCGTGCAAAAACTAAAAGTACAACTGGGTGTGAGCGGCCAAAGCACTACACAGGTGCGTTATGCCAATTTTAATCCAGGCGACAGAATAGTTGTTTCGGGTACAAACTTTTGTACCAACGGAGCCATTGTAATAGCCAAAGAAGCGTTACAGAGTAACAACGTAGCATCTCATTAATTGTAAACACTATGAATAAAATATTCAGAATATTTGTGTTGTTGACGTTTTGCTCTCCCGCATACGGACAGCAATTCGGTAAAGAAATACCGGTTAACCTGCCGACCATACTAAAACTGGCAGGAGCAAAAAATCTTACCATTAAACAATACGATTTGGTATACCAGCGTAGCCTTGCCGCAATTGATAAGGCCGACGAATGGTATTTACCTACCTTGTACATTGGGCCCGAAGTGCATTATTTAAACGGGGCCGTTATGAATACCAATGGCAGCATACTTGATAATATAACCCAAAAAGAAATGTGGCTTGGCGGTGGCTTTAATGCAGAGTGGGATTTTAGCAATGGCATATATAATGTAAGGGCTAAAAAGCAGCAAAGCGAGGCTATAAAAGATGAAGGACAAGCACAACGTAACGCAGTTATTTTAAAGGCTATAGCAGTGTACTATGATTTGGTTACCGCCCAGTTTAGATACAACCAGTTTAACAGCCTGCTAACGCAAGCCGATACGATTACAAAGCAAATAAAAGTACAGGTAGATGCAGGCTTGCGCTACCAATCGGAATACTTGCTGGCACAAAGTAATTATAGCCATATACAAATAGAATTAGCAAGCGCCCGAATTGAAATGCTCCAGCAATCGAATGCATTGCTAAGTTTATTGAATATTGATACCAATGCAATGTTTGTAAGTGCAGATACGGGTGTAGCCGTATTGCAACTGATGAACAATATTAGCGATACCAGCATGACTGCCTATTCTCAATATCTTGCAAACAGGCCCGAGTATAAAAGCATGCAAGCCGAAATGAATGTTACCGAAGAGGAGAAGAAAACAACTACAGTTGGCATGCTTATGCCGAAACTTTTTTTAGGAAGTTTGCCTGATGGAGAGCTGGGTTCGTTCGGTGCTCCTTATAACGGTACGTTCAGGCTGGATGGAGGATTGCTGTGGAGCATACCCTTAGGAAGACTTATATATAAAGGCGACCTGAAAATATATAACGACGATTTGCTTATCCAACAAAATGGGTTGGATCAACTTACCAACCGGGTACATTTTGAGGTAGATAATGCCCGTGCGCAAATAATGGTGGCTATGCAGCAAATTAAAATAGCGGGTACAGCTTTACAGCAATCTAAAAATGCTTTAAGCCAAAGCATACAAAGGGAAGCACTGGGTACGGTAAAGCCCTTCGAGGTGTTTCAGTCGGAACAGTTTTATGTACAGGCCGAACTGGATTATTTAAATGCAGTTAGCAGTTATAACAAGGCCCAATACCAAATGTATGTAGCAATTGGTAATAATTTATAAAGGAATGGCAAAGCTCGGAAAGTATATAGTTTTGCTTTTTATGTTGTGTAGCTGGCTGCACACATTTGCCCAAAAGGTGAATTATTCAGGGGTTCCGCAGGCGGTTATTGATGGTATAAGGAATAAATATGCCGGCGGAATTTTAAACAAAATTAAAAGGAAGAAAGAAGGTTTTGTTGCCACTATTTACTTACATGATAAAAAGTCGGAAGCTACTTTTGCTGCCAATGGCGATTGGCAAGAAACAATAACTGATGAGGAGTGGAAAGGCCTTACTGACAGTGCACGGAAGGCTTTTAGAAAAAGTAGTTACTGGCAATGGCAAATAGAGGAAATTAAGCTGATAGAAACACCTAAAAGCGAAAATATATACCGTTTTATGGTAAAAGATGTAGACCCGTTCGATTTTGAATACTTCAGGCCCTATTCAAGAGAATATACGGTGTATATATCCGAATCGGGAAGGATAACAAAAGTAGAATAGGCAAAGGGGTTAAAACTCGAACTTGTAGCCTATGCCTTTCAGGGTTTTTATCTTATCCTCGCCCAGCTTTTGGCGCAGTTTGCGTATGTGTACATCAATCGTTCTGTCGCCTACTACCACATCTTCTCCCCAAATTTTGTGCAAAATATCTTCGCGGCTAAACACCTTGCCCGGCTTTGACGCCAGCAGATTAAGCAGTTCAAATTCTTTTTTAGGAAGCGAAAGGTCGCTGCTGCCAACCTTAACGGTGTAGCTTTCTTTATCAATGCTAATACCACCACCTACATCTACTACGGTGCTGCCATTTTCGGGTGTGGTTCTTCTTCTAAGCAATGCGCTTATGCGGCTGATAAGCACCCTTGGCTTAATGGGTTTGGCCACATAGTCGTCGGCCCCGGCATCCAGGCCGGCAATTTGCGAATAGTCTTCGGTGCGGGCAGTAAGAAAGATGATAAGTGAATCCTTGCATTCATTAGATGCCCTAAGTTCCTTGCATGTTTCAATGCCATCCATTTCGGGCATCATCACATCCAGTACAATAAGTTTAGGGCAAACCTTTTTTGCTATTTGTACGGCTTCTTTTCCGTTCGAAGCGCAAAAAACGTCATATCCTTCTTTTTTCAGGCTAAATGACAAAAATTCCAAAACATCGGGTTCATCATCTACCAGCAAAATTTTAACGTTTTCCATATTAATTGTTTAAATATAAGCAGAATTAGTGTATTCAGGGCGCAAATTTAGGCTTATTACATAACAAGTTTAACAAGGTTTAATGCTTAACAAATCCTTAACATTGACATCACACGGGCTTAAGATTGCAAGTACACTTTTGCCGCGTCCAAAACAAAACCGGACACAATCTTTAACAAAACAATTAAACTATGAAAACAATGACATCTAAGAAAATTTTGTTAGCCATGGCTGGTATGATGCTCGCAGCCACATGCTTACAAGCACAGGACGATGCTCCTCCAATACCTTCCGCAAAGGTATTAGACGACAACGGAATTTCTGCTATTACAAACGGTGCGGGCTCTAGCCAGGGCAAAGGCGGATTTTGGGGCTATGCTTTCGGTGACTATGCTTACATGGGAGCAGGTGACTCAGCAGGCCGCGGTACTAAACAACAATATAAAGGCTTAGGCGCTGCAGGACAACCTGCCGGACAAAATGCGTTTGAAATACGTCGTGCCTATTTAGGATATGATATCGCTCCGAACAAAAAGTTCAGCGGTTGTGTTTTATTAGCTTATGAAGGCGACCAGGACGTTAACCAAAACAGGGTAATGTACATGAAGTATGCTTATGTAAAATGGAAAAACATCTGGAAGGGTACCGATCTTAAAATAGGTCAACAATCTACCTGTTCTTTTGCTTCTGCATACAATACTGAGCCTTTATCACTTTACAGGGCTTCAGAAAAGACCATCATGGATATGCACGGTATGGATGGTTCTTCGGATATGGGTATTAACTTAGGTGGTAAAATTGTAACCTTTAAAAGCGGCGATTCTACAAAGTTTCCTTGCTTTATTGGTTATAACTTAATGGTTGGTAACAACTCAGGTAACAATCCTGTAGCTGGTTTCACAGGTAACGCCACTTCATTAAGCGGTGGTTCTCCTGCAGTAACCCTTAACCCTTTTAATAACACCACAGATAATGCAAAGAAGTTTAGGTATAACCTATTTGTTAATGCATTGAATGGTGCTTTAACAGTAGGATACTATGGTGATTTCATCAACTATGGTAACTATTATACCGGTACCGCAAAAGGATACCAAATGTCTATTATGACTAACAAAGCTTACGCTGTGTATAACCATAAATGGTTTGGTATTGGTGTTGAGTACGTAATGCAAACCATGACCAATGGCGAAATTGAAACAACTTATGTTCCTGCTCCCGGTAAGAACACTGTAGATACAACTTCAGCTTCTCAAGGTGGCCTTTCAATCTTTGCACATGGTACCATCATACAAAATGCTCTGAACATTTTTGTAAGATACGATATGTACACTGCTGATAATAATTTCACCTACACGGTTAACTCAACCAGCAACCTTCCAAACAAGGCTGCTGAAACCTTTACCACAGCAATGCCTAACTTAGGTGGTACTGCAGGTAGCCTTTCAACATATAAAGCAATTCCTTACAAAGAAACATTTATTAACGCAGGTATAGACTGGACACCTACCAAGGATAAAAAAGTTCACATCATGCCTAACGTATGGATGTATCAAATTAAAAATGCATACGGTGCTGATAACCTTGCAAGTGCTAACTACATGCTTTATCGCGTAACATTCTTATTCGCATTTTAATGAAAAATTAAGACTATATGAGGGTTAGGAGTAAATTACTCTTAACCCTTTATAGCTTAAAATGATAAACAAGTAACCCTTTCTAATAATCAATAAAATGAAAAACAAAATTTATAGTCAACTTGCAGTAGCCGGCCTTGCGCTTGCTATGGGCTTGTCTTCCTGCAACTCGGATAATAAGGGAGATAAAGCCGCAGATAATTCTGCTGACAAGCAACTTTTAGGTGCAGGATCTACCTTTGGGTATCCCATCTATTCAAAAATGTTTGCTGAATACGGTAAAACCGACAGCACACAAACCAACTACCAATCCATTGGTTCGGGTGGTGGTATTAAACAACTTATGAGCAAAACGGTTGACTTTGGTGCATCAGATGCTTTTTTAAGTGATGATGATATGTCTAAAGCTCCGGCAAAAGTGGTGCAATTTCCTACCTGCCTTGGCGCAGTAGTACTTTCGTACAACTTGCCCGATAACCCAGAATTGAAAATGACCCCTGAAATTATTTCGGGCATATTCATGAAAACAATCAGCAAATGGAACGATCCTAAGATTAAAGCTGAAAACCCCGGTGCTAAACTTCCTGACCAGGAAATTACAGTTGTGCACCGTAGCGATGGCAGCGGAACAACATTTATTTTTACCGATTATTTAGCTAAAGTTAGCGACGACTTTAAGAGCAAGATTGGTGCAGGTAAATCGGTTAACTGGCCTGATGGAGAAATTGGAGGCAAAGGTAACGAAGGTGTGGCAGGTGTTATTAAACAAACTCCGGGCGCTATTGGTTATATTGAGCTAACATACGCGCTTCAAAACAGCATGGTGTTTGCACAGGTAAAAAATTCTGCCGGAAACTATGTTAAAGCATCTTTGGAATCTGCCAGCAATTGCGCTAACATTGATATTCCTGCAGATACACGTATAACAATTACCAACTCCAGTGCAGAGCAAGGATATCCTATCTCGAGCTTTACATGGATTTTGATTTACCAGGAACAAAATTATAACAACAGGACCAAAGGAAAAGCTACTACACTTTTAAAAGAATTGTGGTGGATGATACATACAGGACAACAGTTTTGCGCACCGCTTAACTATGCTCCTCTTCCTGCCAAGGCTGTTACCGCAGGCGAAGCGATACTTAAATCGGTTACCTACGGCGGACAACCTGTGTTGCAATAACGATATTGAAAAAGATGCTTAATCGACTCACCGCCCGCTAAAAGTTCTTTTTGTGTGAGGTTGTGTTTTGGTAAAAGGGAGAGCCGGCGGGCGCTCCCTTTTTAAACTTAAAATGTGATTTAGAATAAAAGTATATGAAGAAAAACTGGAGCATAATTGAAAATAAAATATTTCAACGTTGGCTAAGTTTTTCAGCTATTATAGCGGTTATACTCATCTTTGCGTTCTTTCTTACCTTAACTGTTTCTTCGTGGCCGGGTATAAAAAATAACGGCATTTCGTTTTTATGGGGCAAAACATGGGACCCTGTAAACGATCATTTCGGTATGCTTCCTTTTTTGGTAGGTACCCTTCTCACTTCTTTCCTGGCTTTAATTATCTCGGCTCCGTTTTCACTGGCGGCCGCAATATTTTTGGGCGAATATTTTCCTAAAGGAACTATCGCTTCTTCATTACGCAATGTTATTGAATTACTTGCAGCCATACCATCTGTAGTATATGGCTTTTGGGGATTATTTACCGTAGTGCCACTCATAAGGGCCTTCGAAATAAAATTCCATATGGCCTCATCGGGCTTGGGCATTTTTACAGCAGCGTTGGTGGTTTCTATAATGTTAATACCTTATTCTGTTTCGCTTATAAGGCAGGTTATAAGCATGACCCCTTTACAATTAAAAGAAGCTGCCTACGCATTAGGCGGCACACAAACCGAAGTTATTTGGAAGGTGATACTTCCTTACAATCGCTCGGGTATTTCGGCAGGCTTGTTGCTTTCATTAGGCAGGGCACTTGGCGAAACCATGGCGGTAACTATACTTATTGGCAATGCGGCCGAAATGCCACATAGCATATTCAGTCCTTCAAATACTATGGCCAGCGTTATTGCAAACGAATTTACCGAAGCGGTAGGCGATAAATATTCTGCCTCGCTGATTGAAATAGGCCTGTTATTATTTATTGTTACCATGATCATAAATTTAATTGGCCGTAAAATAATAAAAAGCGTTACTTTATAATACCATGGATATATCAAATACCATGGCGATACCAAATACTATGGATACAGCAGAAACAAGTGGAATAAAGAGGAGGAAACTAAAAGACAGGATTTTCCGTTATTTAGTTTTCGGACTCACTTTTTGTTGTATTAGCATCGTTTTTATTATCCTGTTTTACATCTTTGAAAAAGGTATTGGTAGCCTTAATGTTGCCCTGTTTACCCAAATGCCCAAGCCTGTTGGCGAAACAGGAGGCGGTGTTTTGAATGCCATCATAGGTAGCCTTATGCTTATTTCTGTAGCCTCGGTAATAGCCATTCCTTTTGGTGTTTCGGTGGGTATATTTTTAGCCGATAACAGGGGTAAAAAAGTAGCCGACAGGGTAAGTGTAGCCATAGATGTATTGCAGGGTATACCGGCCATTGTTATAGGTATTGTAATTTATGTGTGGGTTGTAAAACCTATGGGCACTTTCTCTGCGCTCTCAGGTAGTATAGCCTTAGGCATTATGATGCTACCGCCTATTATAAAAAATACGGAAGAAACTATTGTACTTATTCCAAATACATTAAAGGAAGCATCGCTGGCGTTGGGCGCTTCTTATTTCAGAACAGTTATAAAAGTTTTATTACCTGCGGGTATAGGCGGTATTTTTAGCGGATGCATTTTAGGTGTTGCGCGTATAGCCGGTGAAGTAGCGCCACTTTTATTTACTGCATTTGGTAATCCGTACATGAGTTATAATATTATGAAACCCGTAAACAGTTTACCATTGGTACTGTTTAACTATGCATCCAGCCCTTACGACGACTGGCACCGCATAGCCTGGGGAGCCACATTTATATTGGTAAGCATGGTGCTTATACTTAATTTTATAGTAAAATATTTCGAAAGCAAATGGAAGGTACAATTTTAAGAACCGAAAACCTGAAGGTTTCTTTTGGCGCAACCAATGTGCTTAAAGGAATTAATATGGACATACCTGAGAAAAAAGTTACGGCTTTTATGGGTCCCTCGGGTTGTGGTAAAACCACTTTTTTACGCGCCATTAACCGTATGCACGACCTTACCCCCGAAGCAAAAGTAGAAGGTAAAATAAGGCTGCATTATGAGGATGTGTACAAGATGGATGCCATGACTTTAAGGCGTAGGGTAGGTATGGTGTTCCAGCGGCCAAATCCGTTTCCAACCATGTCTATTTTAGAAAACGTAATTGCAGGTTTTACCCTTAACGGAATAAAACTAAAAGGCAAAGAAAAAGAAGAGATTGTAGAAGATGCTTTGAAAAAAGTAGCACTGTGGGAAGAAGTGAAAGATAAACTGAATGTACGCAGTACCTCACTCTCGGGTGGGCAGCAACAAAGGCTTTGCCTGGCACGTACGGTTGCCATGAAACCCGAAGTTATTTTGCTGGATGAACCCACATCGGCTCTTGATCCTCTGTCTACTGCCAAAATTGAAGATTTAATGTACGAGCTAAAAGGCAACTACACGCTGGTTATTGTTACACATAATATGCAGCAAGCTGCCCGTATTAGCGATGTTACTGCATTCTTCTATCTCGGCGAATTATTGGAATTCGACGATACCAAAAAAGTATTTACTAATCCTAAAAACGAAAAAACACAGAACTATATTACCGGAAGGTTCGGATAGGCCAACCGGGTAAAAGTTTATAAAATTCATAAAGTAAAAAGTACGGTATGACTTTACGAACTTTATAAACCCTAAATTTTACAAACTTTAAACTTTATAAACTTTACAAACTAAAATGGAGCATCTTCAAGCTGAACTCGATTCTCTGAGAAGTGAATTATCTCAAATGTTTACTCTTGTACTGGCACAGGTACGCAGGGCCGAGCGGGCTTTTTTAAGTAACGACAGGCCCGTAATGAAAGAAATAGCATCTACCGAAAAACTGGTAAATGCTATGGAACTGCAGATAGATAGCCGTAGCGAAACAGTACTGGCTTTATTTACGCCGGTAGCGGTAGATTTACGTTTTGTTTTATCGGCCCTTAAAATAAATATTAACCTTGAAAGGATTGGCGATCTTGCGGATGGTGTAGGAAGAACCGTATCTCACATAAAGGATGGTTTTGATAAAGCGCTGCTCGAAAATGTAGGAGCCCACAAAGCGTTTAAAGCTTCTGTAGAAATGTTTGAATCATTGATACAGGCTTACGAAAAGGAAGATACATTACTTGCCCGCGATATTTTTGTAAAAGATAAAGTAATAGATGATATTGTAAACCAAGCCATTACTTCGGTTGAAGAATATGCTAAAAATAATCCCGATCATTTTTCGGATGCCATACAGCTGTTAAGCATTATGAAAATGATGGAAAGAATGGGCGACCACCTGAAAAATATTTCGGAAGAAATAATATTTTATGCCGAAGCAAGAGTGCTAAAGCATAGTGGTAAAGGTGCGGGCGCTAAGTAATTATTGCTTGTCGTATTTTCTCCACTTATTCAAAATTTCCTCGAACCCGGCAGGTAATTCAGAATCGAACGAAACCTTTTTACCTGTTGTAGGGTGAATAAAGCCCAGCGTTTTTGCATGTAGCGCCTGGGCAGGAATAAGCGCAAAACAGTTTTCGATAAACTGGCTGTATTTAGTAGTTACCTGCCCGCGTAAAACACTGTTTCCGCCATACGTGGTATCGTTAAATACCGGGTGCCCTAAATAATTAAGGTGCACACGTATTTGGTGTGTACGGCCTGTTTCAAGTTTACATTCAATTAAGGAAACATATTTAAAGCGTTCCAGCACTTTGTAGTGGGTAACGGCATGGCGGCCATGCTTACCATCAGGAAAGGCGGCCATTTTTTTACGGTCGCGCAGGTCTCTGCCAATGTGCGCGGTTATGGTTCCGGCATCGTCAATAAAATCGCCCCATACCAGCGCGTAATATTTTCTGTCCACATCTTTTTCAAAAAAAGCTTTTGCCAGTTTGTTCATCGCTTTATCGTTCTTGGCAATCAGTAATAAGCCCGAAGTGTTTTTATCTATACGGTGTACAAGCCCCGGCCTTAATTCCGCAAAAGGGTCCTTTTCTGAACGCTTTTTGGTGGGCAACTTGCTACAGTGGTACACCAGCGCATTCATCAAAGTGCCCGTAAAGTTACCTACCCCCGGATGCACCACCATGCCGGCTTCTTTATTTACTACAATAATGTCATCGTCTTCGTAAACAATGTTAATGGGTATATCCTGGGGTATAAGTTCTATTTCTTTTTTAGGATAGGCAAAAATGATGCTTATATCATCGCCCGGCCTTACCTTATAACTTGATTTACTGGTTTTGCCGTTTACTAATATGTTGCCGCTTTCAAGCGCGGCCTGTATACGTGTGCGTGTGGCATTCGCTATTTTATGCAACAAAAATTTATCAATCCTCAACAGATCCTGCCCGGGATCGGCAATAAACCTGAAATGTTCATACATTTCCTGGTCTTCGTCTGGTATTTCAGTTGTATTGGCCACGTTTTTTGTAAATATACTAAATAGGGATAGGGGATAAAATAAAAAAGGAGCCTGTGGGCTCCTTTTCATAACTAAGAAAATGTATTATTTCTTAGGCATTGAATCTTTCTTCATGCTATCGCCTTTAGCAGCAGCAGCCTTTGCCATAGAATCGGCTTTAGCTTTAGCAGCAGCAGCAGCAGCAACAGTTTTCATTGAATCTGCTTTTGTCATAGAATCTTGCTTAGCTTTTTCAGCAGCAGCTTTTTGTTCGGCGCTAGGACCGCAGGCAACAAATGCGAATATACCTGCAACAGCAATTAAAGTGAGAATTTTTTTCATTTTCGTGTTGGTTTGATGGATTAAAATTGGCTGCAAATGTATAATTATTTTCTTTTCACAAACAAATTCGTGCTTTTTTTCTAAAAAATCTTACTTTTCTGTTATAACAAACTCAGTCCTACGGTTTTTCTGCCGTCCTTCCTCGGTATCATTGCTGGCAACAGGGTTTGCCGAACCATTGCCCGAAAAACTAAGCCTGCCTGCTGTAATACCATCTTTTTCTATGGCCTGCATTACGGTAAAGGCTCTATCCTTCGATAGTGCAAGGTTATCGGTTTCATTGCCAACATTATCGGTATAGCCGGCAATTTTAATTTTTATGGTGGGGTATTCCTTTAAAAACTTTACAAACTCCTGTATTACAGCTAATGATACGGGCTCTATCAAGGTAGAATTGGTTTTATAGTAGATGTTATTCAGCGGATAGTGCATCCCGGCCGCAATAGGTTTAATTTCAATATTTTCTACCTGGGGGGCGCCTTTAAAGGTGTCTTTTGCTGTTATCAGGGTTGATGCGAACGAAAACCCTTTTTTCTTTATCGTCATAATACTGGGGTTTTTGGTGGTAGACACCATAGTATATTCACCTGTAACAGTATCATATATCACCGAACCCGGCTTATTTGTTACCGCATCTTTTACACTGATAGTCACGCCTTTTGTGTCTCCATCCGGGGTGTTTATTTTACCTTTTCTAAGGGCTACATGTTCGGGCCTTGCCTTTAAATACAGGCCAAATTGGAACAAATCGTACCCGCCCACGCTGCGGCCACTGGTGCGATTAGGGTCGTTTGAGCAGAAATACCCTGTTTTGCCATCGGTGCTTACAAAAAAACCAAGGTCGTCGCCGGCACTATTTATGGGGTAGCCAATATTGGTAGGTTCTTGCCAGTTTTTGCCTGTGCTATCAATGCGGGAATAAAAAATATCGTAACCACCAATACCCATGTGCCCATCCGATGAAAAGTAAAGTGTATGGCTATCCGAATGGATAAAAGGGGTTTTATCATTACCGGGAGTATTTATAGGTGCGCCCATATTAATTGCGCCGCTCCATTCTCCCGTTGTAGGATTTTTTTCTGTTTTATAAATATCTGCTTTGCCCATTCCACCTTCGCGCTCGCTTGCAAAATATAAGGTTAGTCCATCGGCGGAAACAGAAGGTTGCGAATCCCATGCAGAAGGATCGTTTACCTGTTGACCCATGTTTTGTATTTCGCCCCATTTGCCATCTGAAGCGTAGTTGCAAAAATAGATATCGCAATTCAGTTTTGCGCCGCCTTCATCCTTGCATATTGTAAAGTAAAGTACTTTGTTATCTATGGTTACAGATGGGCCACCTTCGTTTTGTCCTTTATTAAATGGTGGTGGCATTTGGGTTCCGGCAGTAAAAGTGCCATCGGCCTGCATTGTACTTTCCATAAAGTATTCTTTCATTTCGTCTTCGGCAGCAAATACCTGGTCCTGCGAATGGTGGGGCAGTTTGCGTGTAAAATAGGCACGTGTATTATCGGGCGAAATAGCTGCAAGGTATTCATTGCGCTCGGTACAAATGTTTTTAACGGGGTAGGGGTCGAAGGGAACAGGATTATCAAAAATATCTGAGTAGAATTTGGCATACTTCAGCATCTTTTTCGCCTCGTACAAAAAGCCATCGTAATCTTTCGAAAATTTCTTTTCGTCATCATCTTTAAAGGATAAAAACTTTTGAAGATAGGTTACTGCGTCCTTATATTTTTCATCTTCGTAATAACTAAATCCTACATAGTAATAGGGGTCGGAATGATAATGCGGGCATTGCTTAATTACTTTTAAAAAGTAAAGCACAGCAGGTGCAAATGGCGATTGGTTTAGTATTGCAGTTTTAATAATTTCTTCGGCATAGGCAAAGTTGGCATCTACATAATCGGGCTCTGCTTCAAGGCATTGCTTTAAAAAAGCCACGCGCTGTTCCTTTTGGTATTTTTTTTTGTCGGTTCCTTTTTTGTAAAGATCCACTGCTTGTTGGTTATCGGGCGGCTGGCAAGCATCCTGCGCTATGCCATTAAAGCAAAAAGCGCAAAGCAACAGGATAATAGTAAAACGAAAAGTGGATTTGCTATTCATACTTGAAGAATACAAATTTACACAAGGATGAAATACAAAAGTTTGGAGGCAAGGAATAGCTTGTTAACAAAGCTTGTTGAATTTAAATGGCACCTACTTCAATAAGGGTAATAAGGTGTTCTATTTCTTTGTCTTCCCCATCAATATCGTAGGTAGATTTTAGGTTATTGCCAAACAGGCAAGCTACAGTTTGCCATAAAAAAGCGGAAAATGAACCCCTCAGTTCCTTCACCATATCGTAAGATGTTTCACCGGTTTGACGGTCTATAAGTTTTATTAAAAGCCTGCCTTGTTTTACCGTAAGGTTTTTCAATTCATCCGAATATTGCTTCATCAGCTGTTTTTCCGTGGTTTTAAGGTAGTGTTTTCTGTCCGCATTATCCGGCATGTTTTTTACGGCTTCTTCGCATTGGGCAAAGGTTACCTCGGCCATAATGGCGTATGGATACACAATTTTTATGTCGCGTTGTAGCGTGTAATATTTTATAGCCTCGTCGTAGCTTTTAAATACCCTGTTGCTTAGCACCAGTACTTCTCCCAGGTCTACATAAGGCAGGGTATCGCCATTTACAATGATGGCGGGCAAGCGTTCGGGCAGGTTAATAACAATGCGCCCTGTATCGGCTTTTTGGCAGCTGGCTGTAAGATAGCTTAGGCTACTAAGTAACAGTATGAAAACCCTCTTGTACATACTATATTGAACGCTTTTTAAGCCCAAAAGTTGTGAAATTCACTTCAAAGTTATGTTATAATCTTAAATATAGGTAAAGCGGTGTTTTGTGCTTAGGTTAAGAATTAAGTATACTAATAATCAATTTGTTACATAAATTGGCCTGAAAAAAACTTATCGAGTTATTAACAAACAATTAACAAAATTCGCTAGTTTTTACTATATTTGCAGCGTTTACCGTATAAAAATGGGTATATATTTCCTGGTTTTCATTGTAGCGTTTTTGGTGGTATTTATATGCACCCCATCGTTAATAAGGGTATCGCTGCGTAAAAACCTTACCGATGCCCCCGGCGACTTACGTAAACTACATACCAAAAGCATACCCACCCTTGGCGGTGTAATGATATTTGCCGGAACCCTTTTTGCTTTTACCCTTTTACTGCCTACCATATATGCCTACATGCGTGGTGATTTAACTGTAAGCCAGCTGGTTAATTCAAACCAAATGATTAACACAGGGCAAATGTTAAGTTCGAGCGATAATACAAAAGCCACACAAATTATAAGCGATGGTAACTACCTTATCGCAGCCATGTTGCTGTTGTTTTTTATAGGTGTAAAGGATGATATTATTGGGACTGCGGCAGTGTTTAAATTATTAGGGCACATTATTATTGGTATGATTCTTGTGGTTATGGGTGGCATACGTATAACAGGCTTCCATGGCTTATTTGGTATATATGCAATACCTTATTGGGCGAGTGTTTTTCTGTCGGTGTTTACATATGTAGTGGTAGTTAACGCCATTAATTTTATTGATGGAATTGATGGCCTTGCCGCGGGAATTGGCTTTATTGGTGCAGCAGCATTCGGCACATGGTTTGCCTTTGCACACAATGCCATGCTGGCATCATTGGCCTTTGCATTAAGTGGTTCTTTACTCGGATTTTTGATTTACAATTTCTCTCCCGCTAAAATATTCATGGGCGATTCCGGCTCACTAATCATCGGCCTTATCCTATCTGTATTGGGTATAAAACTTATAGAGTACGATCCGGCACAGTTGCCTTTAAACGTGGCACGTATTTCAAGGCCATTGTTTGTAATGAGCGTGTTGGCATACCCTTTAATAGATGCATTGCGCATTGTTATTGTACGAAGCCTTAAAGGTGTTTCTCCTCTCGAGGCCGATCGCAATCATATACATCATGCCCTGCTCGATATGAAGTTTAATCACAGGATGATATCTGCTACGTTATATAGCTATACAATCATTATTATTGGCCTTTCGGTAGCGGTAAAAGATGTTATGGATTCTACCTGGGCCTTTATACTGGTTGGCGGCTTGGCTGTGGTAACCTTACAAATACCTTTAATAATAAGGATTCGCAAGCGTATGACACGCAAAGCCAGCAGTATAGTAAAGGAAATGGAACGCCACCAGGCTATTTAGCACGCCCAACGTTCTTTAATTTAAATCTTTTCTTTCGGTAAAACTTAGTCGATCAGGCCTTTGTCCTTAGCCTGTGCATCGTACTTGCGCATAATGCCTAACCATACAACAAGCAATACACAAATCAATATAATATAAAACGCATCCGGAAGGAAACCAAGTTTTTCGAGGTAATGAAAAGACCACATGAATACCTTACCCAGCCAGTTAAAAAACGGGCTTCCGGAAACGCTATACCAATCGAGTAGTGTCATTATTGTTTATTTTGCGCAAATCTAATAATAATTTTGAACCACGAATAATCGCTTTTTAAACTTTTTTTAACCGGTATATTTTCCATGCTGCTCAGGATAATTAAATCGAACCCCCTTATATCGCTGGCTCTGCCTGTGCTACTTGCGGCAAGCCTTTGGGGCAGCGTATACTTTGTGCATGGGCCGCAGGAAATAAAAAGCGGCATACCTATGTTCGAGGTGTTTTTCCGCTGGGTGCTTAACCTACCTGCTTTGGCTACCCTTATTGGCCTTGGGTTGCTAATATTAGAAGCCTATCTATGGAACGGGTTCATTAATAAACAATCATTGCTTAAGCAATCATCGTATTTAACTGCTACTTTTTATCTGTTATTATACAGTTGCAGGCCCCTACTTATAAGCTTTTATCCTTCCATGTTCGCTTCGCTATTTTTAATACTGGCTTTGCGCAGCCTGGCCGAGAGCTATAAAAAGGAACGAGCGCTTGCCGAGGCATTTGATGCCGGCATTTTTATAGGTTTGGCATCCTTGCTTTATTTTCCCCTAATTATTTTTATCCTGTTTTTATGGATAGGCTTGCTTACCATGCGCTCCATCGTGTGGCGCGAATGGGTGGTTTCGCTGGTGGGTTTTATTTTGCCTTTTGGTTTTGCGCTTGGGTATTATGCTGTATTCTATACTCCCGAAAAATTCTGGTACGAAAAGCTTATAGCCGCTACGGCCCATTATAACAGGCCCGCACCGTTGCACTGGCAAACTGCTGTGTTGCTTGGTGTAGTAGCGCTGGCTGGTATTGTTTGCTTTTTCTTTTTTATGCAAAAAATATCCGATAATGTGGTTAAAAACCAAAAAATATCCGCGCTTATAATTTGGTTTGTTTGTTTTTCTATAGGTTCTATATTACTATCTCCTGCAAAAGATGCCCGTGCTTTTACCCTGCTGGTGCTGCCCTGTTCGTTTGTTTTCGCTAATTATTTTACCCGGGCCAAACGGAAATTTATTCCCGAGCTTTTATTTATAATGATGCTGGGTGCTATTGTAATAAATATTTTTTTCTGACGGGCATTTCTTAACTTCGCACCGTAATTAAATCTGTAGTATGGCAAAGTTTGGCGTAGTAGTGTTCCCGGGGTCCAATTGCGACCACGATATGATATATACCTTAGAGACTATCTTAAAACAAAAGGTGGTTCCCTTATGGCATAAAACAACCGACTTACAAGGTTGCGAATGCATTATTCTGCCCGGTGGTTTTTCTTTCGGAGATTATTTAAGGTCAGGTGCCTTATCCAAGTTTTCGCCTGTAATGGCCGAGGTTTCAAAGTTTGCAGCCAAGGGCGGATATGTGTTTGGTATTTGCAATGGCTTTCAAATTTTATGCGAGGCAGGTTTACTGCCGGGTGCTTTGTTGGCGAATACCAGCCGTAAGTTCAACTGCAAAAACGTAATGCTATCTGCACAAAACTATGATACGGCCCTAACAAAAGATATTCCTAAAAATAAAGTACTTACCATACCTATTGCACATGGCGAGGGACGCTTTTATGCTGATGCGGAAACCCTGCAAAAGATGAGTAAAAATGGGCAAATACTCTTTAAATATTGTAATGAAAAAGGTGAGCAAACCAATGATGCCAATCCAAACGGTTCGTTAGAAAATATTGCAGGTATTTGCAACGAAACCAAAAATGTATTTGGCATGATGCCCCACCCTGAAAGGGCTGCGGATAAGCATTTGGGCAACGAAGATGGAAATTTTATTTTGAAATCGCTTATACAAGCTGTTAAGATGAAGAATGCGGCTTTGTATAGAAGTGCATCTCTTTAACATATTCTGCCACTGAGGGCGGCATCATATAGCGGACATCTTTTTTGTTTTTTATCGCATCCCTAATAAAGGTAGACGACAGTTCCATAACCGGCGCTTCGGTAATTTTTACCGATGGATGTTTTTCAAGTTCGGCTGGTACAGGGGTATTCTCTTTGCGTGGATACACGTATATTTCAAAGTCCTTTAATATCTGGTCGGCATTTTTCCATTTGTGCAGTGTTGCCAAATTATCGAGCCCCATAATAAGTACAAATTTTATATCCGGGTGCTTTTCTGTAAGATAGGTAAGTGTGTTAATAGTATATGATGGGCGTGGCATATCAAATTCTATGTTGCTTGCCTTAAAGCGGGTATCATATTCAATAGCCATGCGTACCATAGTAATACGGTGGTTTTCGGCAAGCAGGCTTTTTGATGGTTTTAATGGGTTTTGCGGCGATACTACGTACCAAACCTGTTGCAGGTCGGTAAACTCAACCATGTATTCGGCAATAACCAGGTGCCCTACATGTATCGGATTAAAGGACCCAAAAAAAAGGCCTATTTTCTTTTTGCCGGCCATACATTATAAATATCGAATATTGAATAAGGAATATCGAATGTTGAAGTTATTGAATACCGAACTTCTGAATTCAGCATTCTATATTCAGTATTCAAGGAGTTCGTTTTGTTTGCACATGACTGAAATCGGGGCAGGTGTCGCAATGATTTTTGGGCCTGAAAATAAAGCAGCCCGAGAAAAGGATACCTGTTGCCAGCAGCAAACAAAAAAAAGTAAGCTTTGAGAATGATTTCATTTCGTGCGCAAATATAACATCGTCCACGTTACGTAAATAACTCTTCCTTCAATAACTTAAAAATAGCTAATTTTAGCGGCACTTAGAAGCATGAAGACACTTTTTTTTCATATAGGCCGGTATTTTTTAATGATGTCGAGGGTATTCTCTAAGCCCGAAAAGCTTAGTGTGTACAAGCGTGAGTTCTTTCACGAGGTGGATAATTTGGGGATTGGTTCGCTTCCTATTATAGCTATAATATCCCTGTTTATGGGTGCAGTTATCACCATACAGGCGGCTTTTGGTTTTACCAGCCCCTGGGTTCCTTTGTATGCGGTAGGTTTAACAACCCGCGATTCTGTAATACTGGAGTTTTCGCCAACCATTGTAAGCCTTATCCTGGCGGGTAAAGTAGGTTCTAATATAGCATCCGAAATAGGTACTATGCGTGTAACCGAACAAATAGACGCACTTGAAATTATGGGCATCAACTCCCCGGCTTTTCTTGTACTGCCAAAGGTTTTAGCATGTATGATAATAAATCCATTCCTGATTATTATAAGTATGTTTTTGGGCCTTTTTGGCGGATGGGCACTCGGTATGTTTGCTCGTGTTATCACATCTTACCAATATGTATATGGCCTTCAATTCGAGTTTAACCCCTTTAATATTACCTACGCACTTATTAAAACGGTTGTATTTGCGTTTATCATTTCTTCGGTATCGGCATACCATGGTTACTATACCAATGGTGGCGCATTAGAAGTTGGTAAATCGAGCACCAAGGCGGTAGTGTATTGCAGCATACTCATACTTATCTTCAACTTTTTACTCACACAATTGCTGCTTGCTTAAAGGTTATGCTGGAACTAAAACATATAAATAAATCGTTTGGCAAAAGGCACATTACACAAGATGTGTCGTGCCAGTTTGAACAGGGTAAAACCAACCTTATCATAGGAGAAAGTGGTTCGGGTAAAACAGTATTGCTAAAGTGTATGGTGGGCCTTGTAGAGGTAGATTCGGGCGAGGTGCTGTATAATGGGCGCGACTTTCTTAAAATGCCAATGAAGGAAAAGCAAGCCTTACGAAAGGAGATAGGCATGCTGTTTCAGGGGGGGGCGCTATTTGATTCTAAAACGGTAGAAGAAAACATAACCTTTCCGCTTTCTATGTTTACCGATATGAGCGAGGAAGAAAAGATAGAAAGGGCCAATTTTTGCTTATCTCGTGTTAATCTTAAAAATGTAAATAAACTCTATCCTTCTGAAATAAGTGGCGGAATGAAAAAAAGGGTAGCCATAGCTCGTGCTATAGCTCCCAACCCTCGTTACCTGTTTTGCGATGAGCCCAACTCGGGCCTCGATCCTAAAACATCTATTGTTATTGATAAGCTTATAAAAGAGATTACCATAGAGTTTAATATTACCACAATTGTAATAACCCACGACATGAATTCGGTTATGGAAATAGGTGATAAAGTGGTGTTTATATGCAATCAGCAAAAATGGTGGGAGGGAACCAACGAAAGCATATTGCATACCGATAATAAGGAGCTGAATGACTTTATATACGTATCTAAATTCTTAAAAGAGCTTAAGGATAGGGCAAATGATACAGTAAAATAATTAGCAAAAAGCTATTGTTTATTGGATTAGTATGTTATTTTTGTATAAGTAAGCCAACCAAAAAAAGGAGGGAACATGATACTACAAATAGAAAAACAAAAAAATTGCATCATTGTTAAGGTAAATTCAGATAAGTTGGATAGCCTTATAGCACCCGAACTTAAAGCCGAATTAGTAAGCATACATGCACAAGGCGCCAGGAATATTATTATAGATATGTCGGAAACAAGGTATTGCGATTCTTCGGGCCTTAGTGCAATACTTGTGGGCAATCGGCTTTGCAAAAACGGCGGTGGCAAACTGGTACTTACCGGTATTAAGGAACCCGTAAAAAAACTTATTCTTATTTCCCAACTCGATACCATACTTAACACTGCCGTAAGCGTAGATGAAGGCGTAGCCATGCTGGGCGAGGTTAAGACAAGAAGCTAAGTTGGACACATTTGATGTAACCATCCTGGGATGTAGTTCCGCTACACCGGCTTTCGGCAGAAATCCTACCTCGCAATTAGTACGCTTTTCGGGGCATTATTTTTTAGTGGATTGTGGAGAAGCCACACAAATGCAGCTGCGCAGGTTTTCAATTAAATTTCAGCGCATAGGCCATATATTCATAAGCCATTTGCATGGCGATCATTTTTTAGGGCTTTCAGGGTTATTATCAAGCATGCACCTATTGGGCCGTACCGAACCTTTGCATCTTTATGCCGAAGAAGGCCTGAAAGATATTTTAGATGCTACACATAAGCATTCGCGCACAACACTGCAATACCCTATTGTGTTCCACCCTTTAAATATGGACAAAGCAGAGGTGCTGTTTGAGGATGAGGGTATAATAATTCGGTCGATGGTGATGAAACACAGCATACCTTGTTGTGGCTTTTTGTTTGAAGAAAAGCAAGGCTTGCGCAAGATTATAAAAGAAAAGATAGAAGAGTATAAGATACCCATTGCTCAGATGGAAAGCATTAAAAAAGGAAGTAATTTTACAAGCTCTGCGGGCAAGATAATATCAAATAATGAGATTAGCATAGCGCCACCACCACCACGCAAATACGCATATTGTTCCGATACCATTTATAACGAAGATATTTTGCCCGAAATAAGCGATGCCGACCTGCTTTACCACGAAGCTACCTTTACTGAAGATATGAAGGATAGGGCGAGGCAAACCATGCACTGCACGGCTAAAGATGCTGCCACCATTGCACTTAAAGCCAATGTAGCTAAGCTTATAATAGGCCACTTTTCAGCCAGGTATAAGGATTTAAACCCATTGTTAGAAGAGGCAAAACATGTTTTTCCGAATACAGTGTTGGCAGAAGAAGGTGTAGAGTTTAAGGTAGAAAGTGTAAAGGTGAACGTATAGTTTATGGCGGAAGATATACATAAGCATTCATCTACTCTTAGCCTTGATGAGCGCTATATGCGTGAAGCCCTTAAAGAGGCAAAAAGAGCGTTTGATAAAGACGAAGTACCTATAGGCGCAATTGTAGTTTGCGATGATACCATTATTGCCCGTGCCCATAATTTAACCGAACAATTAACCGATGTTACCGCGCATGCCGAAATGCAGGCATTTACATCGGCCAGCAATCACCAGGGGGGTAAATATTTGCCCGAATGCACATTATATGTAACCATAGAGCCCTGCCCCATGTGTGCAGGCGCGGCATTTTGGATACAAATTGGGAGGATAGTATACGGTGCAGCCGATCCTAAAAGGGGCTATAGCAAACTGGCATCGGGCTTATTGCATCCTAAAACAAAAATAACAGCCGGTATATTGCAGGAAGAATGTTCGGCCCTGATGAAAAACTATTTTGAAAGCAAAAGAGATAAGGGAAATTAAATCTAAAACCGCTTTTTTGTCGTATCTTTGCACCCTGAAATTTCTCTTAAATCTTAATTCTAAAATCTTAAATAAATAAGCTATGTATCCGGAAACTTTAGTAAAACCAATGAAGTCGGAGCTTACAACAGCCGGCTTTGAAGACCTAACCACCCCAACCGCGGTAGATAATGCTATCCGCCAGGCGGGTACAACATTGTTAGTATTTAATTCGGTATGCGGATGTTCTGCCGGCGCTGCAAGGCCCGGAATTTTAATGTCCTTACAAAATGAAAAACAACCCGCGCATAAGGTAACCGTATTTGCAGGATTTGATGTAGAAGCTACATCACAGGCACGTAGGTATACACTTCCTTATCCTCCATCTTCTCCATCTATAGCATTGTTTAAAGATGGTAAGCTGGTGCATTTTATCGAACGTCATCATATAGAAGGCCATTCTGCACAAATGGTTGCAGAAAACCTGGCAGCAGCATACGACGAGTACTGCTAATCGTAGAAATTAAAATTATGAAAAGGCTATCCGAAAGGGTGGCCTTTTTAAGTTTCCTCATTTCACTTCGTTTATTCGGAATGACACATGTAACACGTAAAAGCATAGTCATAATGGAATTGGAGCAGGGTCGACCACGCTCCAATTCCAACTAAAATAACCAAGTAGATTTGTCATTCCGATCTGCCCATTGGCAGAGAGGAATCTGGTAGTTTATTTACCGCCTTTAATCCAGTTAACAATATGGTCGCTAAGCGGAGATTCTTGACTCATAGCCACACCAGCCCAGTTGCCGTTTTCGTCAATCAAAAATTTTTGAAAGTTCCACATAACAGGGGCATCCTGTTTACCGTTTTCCGACTTCTCGGTAAGCCATTTGTATAATGCATCCATATCATCGCCTTTCACCGATATTTTCGCCATCATTTGAAAGGTTACTCCGTAGTTTTTGGTGCAAAATATTTTTATAGAATCGTTAGGTCCCGGTTCTTGCTGGCCAAAGTTATTAGCAGGAAAGCCTATAATGGTAAACTTAGCGCCGCCGTAGGTTTTGTATAGCTTTTCAAGGTCGGTATATTGTGGTGTAAAACCACACATAGATGCGGTATTAACCACCATTACTTTTTTACCTTTTAACGAAGAAAAATCAAAGTCTTTTCCATCTATGGTTTTGGCTTTAAAATCGTACAGTGTTTTCATAGGTTTAGATACCGAAGCGGATAACAGAAGGGTTGCTACCGCTACAGTTAAGGTAAAAAGTTGTTTAATCATGGCTCAAAATTTTTATAAAGTTAGATAAAAACCCATTGGACAATAAAATCAGGGATGTATTTAAAGGTGAAATGCCTTATAAAAGGGGTAAACGCGGGCTATTTTAAATTAAATACCGTTTTCTTTGGAAATCATGGGAAATAATATACATTTGTAGTCTAAAATTGCAGCAATGCGCAAGATTATAATCCTACTCGCTTTTTGTACCGGCTTTTCCCTCATGGGCTCAGCTCAGTATTACCTGGATTATGGTGCAAGGCTGGGTGTATCTAACTACCTTGGCGATATAGGCGGTTTGGAAAAAACTGCACGCCCCTGGGTTTTGGATATGAAATTACAAGAAACACGTTGGAATTTTGGAGGATATGCACGTTACAAATTACGCGATCCTTTTGCCGTAGAAGCTGACCTTGATTACTTAAGGTTATCGGGTGCTGATAGCTTATCTACAAACCCGGGCAGAAGGGGCAGGAATTTAAACTTCCGCAACGATATTTTAGACCTTAGCCTTAAAGGCATTTGGACATTTTATGAAAACCCTGACTTAGGAAATACCTACAGATACCAGAACTCTTTCGATGCATTTTTAACCCTTGGTATAAGTTTCATTTGGAGTAACCCTAAAGGCTACGGAGATCCTCCGGGTGGGCATGGCTATGGATGGTATTCACTCCACCCTTTAGAAACAGAAGGAGTGCATTACAACCGTTTTCAGCCGGGCATACCTGTAGGTGCAGGCTTTAACTTTACATTAAGCAAAACACTACGTATAGGCTGGCAAATACAATGGACCGAAACATTTACAGACTACCTGGATGATATAAGCAACAAATATCCCACTGCGGCACAGTATGCAAATATGTCGCCCGAGGCACAGTATTTCTCCAATAGGGCTACTGCTCAATCTGCATCAGATGCCGGCATTGGTAACTATGGCGATGGAAACAAAAGGGGAGACCCTACCAATCACGATAGCTTTTTAACTGCTACTGTTACAGTAGGCTACGTTATCCGCGGAAGAAGTAATTTTTACCGTTCGCACTACGGTAATATCTTCAGCAAGGGCAAGTACAGGATGAGGAGAAGAAGGGCCAAGTTCTAAAACGGAATATCGAATACTGAATAAGCCGGTCCAACTCATAGTCCCTAAATTCTGAATTACGAAGTTTTATAACAATTATGCTATAGCAGCATTTATTTCTGCTCTTGTCACCATTCATTGTTACTTTTGCTATAACACTTCAAAATTCTACATTCCTTGTTCGATATTCAGAATTCAAAAAATACGCGATTACATCCTAATCTTATCCGTGCAGTTATAGAATCGCTCAGGGTTATTTTTTCCGAAGATAAGTATGCCGATGCGGTGGTTAAGAATATGCTTAAATCCAATCCGAAATGGGGTTCGGCCGATCGTAAATTTTTAGCCGAAACCACCTATGAAGCCGTTAGGTGGTGGCGCAAACTGTGGAGTATTTATGGCAAAGAAGTCTCGTTAAAAGACGCCGCATTGTGGGAATTGCTGGGCATTTATTTTACCCTGGCAGGATATGAATTGCCAGCCTGGAAGGAGTTTGAAAAGGTTAAAACCATTAATATAGACGAGGCACAGGCTAAGGTAGAAAGTGTAAGGTGTCTTAAGGAATCTATACCCGACTGGTTGGATGAAATGGGAAGTAAAGAGTTGGGGCCTAAGTGGGATGAAGAAATACATTACCTGAATGAGCAGGCCCCTGTTATAATACGTGCAAATACATTAAAAACATCGGTGGAAAAACTGCGCATTGCATTAAAGGATGAAGATGTGCCGACTGAGTTGGTATCTAATCACCCCGATGCACTTAGGCTAGAAGTGCGCAAAAATATTTTTTCTACCATTTGCTTTCGCGATGGATTGTTTGAGGTGCAGGATGCATCATCGCAAGAGGTGGCATATTTTTTGGATATTAAGCCCGGCATGCGTGTAATTGATGCTTGTGCAGGGGCAGGTGGTAAAACATTACACATGGCTACCATAATGCAAAACAAAGGCAAAATAATAGCCCTTGATGTGCACGATTGGAAGCTGAAAGAAATGCAAAAACGAGCATCGCGGGCGGGAGTAAGCATTATTGAACCAAGGGTAATTGAATCTACCAAGGCAATAAAAAGGCTTGAAAAAAGCGCTGACAGGCTGTTGTTGGATGTTCCTTGTTCCGGGCTGGGTGTGCTCAGGCGCAACCCTGATATAAAGTGGAAACTGTCTCCCGATTCTATGGCAAGGATTAAGCAACAACAGCATGATATAATTACTTCGTATTCTATTATGCTTAAACAAGGAGGTAAAATGGTGTATGCCACATGCAGTATATTACCATCAGAAAATGAAGGCATAGTAGATAAGTTTGTAGCAGAAAACCCTGCATTTAAAAAGGTGGCCGAGAAAAAGATACTTCCTTCACAAGCTGGCGCTGATGGGTTTTATATGGCGCTGGTGGAGAGAGTCGGTTAACAGAAAGAGAGTGTAATTACTTCTGTATTACAAACTTCCCGAACTTTCTTTCCGAAACAAAATCACTTATTTTTTTGATTTTTAATATTTGATAATCAATTAGTTATGAAATTATTTTGTGTTTTATATATTAAACTTGCATTTTGCAAGTAATGATGAAATTTTCCCTGTAATTACCTGATAACCATAGCTGTTTTCGGTGATGAAAATGATGAATTCTGAAGTGCCGTTAGCACTTCAGAATCACGAACACCGTAATTAACAAAAAAAATAATAGTGAGTAACAATAAGGTGCGACCCTGAAACAAGTTCAGGGTGACTGGATTAATTATAATTCCTAATTGAATTTAAATCTTATCCAACGCCTGCTTTAAATCTGCAACCAGGTATTCGGCTTCGTCAAGCCCAATATAAATACGTACAAGGTTTTCGGGCAGGTCGCTCATTTTGCGGTTAGCTTCGGGCATAGCACAGAAAGGGAACACTAACGATTCGTGCCCGCCCCAGGATGTAGCAATTATAAAGCGTTTAAGGTTATTTACAAATCTTTCTATGCCGGCAACATCAGCTTTAAGTTGTATAGAAAACAGGCCTGTGGCCGATTTCATTTGTTTTTTTGCTAACTCAAGTTGTGGATTGTTTTTCGAAAATGGATAATTCATTTTCTCAATTTTAGGATGGCTCTCAATTGCAGTTACAACCAGCGGAGTTACCTCTGCTGTCTTTTTAACACGCAGTTCAAGTGTGCGCAGGCTGCGTATCATAAGCCATGCATCGTGCGGAGAAATAATGGCTCCCAGGTTCATATATTCTTTGGCAAACATGCTGTCTATCCTTGCTTGCGAGCCGCAAACCACACCTGCAACCACATCGCTATGGCCGCCAATATATTTACTTGCCGAGTGCAGCACTAAGTCGACACCCAATGCAATCGGGCTTTGACAAAGCGGGGAAGAATAGCTGTTATCTATAACAGTGGCTATTCCTTTTTTCTTGGCAATTTTGGTAACGGCTTCAATATCCTGGAGTTCAAACGTAATAGAATTAGGGCTTTCGAGGTATATCAGTTTGGTGTTAGGTTGTATGGCTTTTTCTATATTTTCTACATTGCGGCCATCTACCATAGCGGTAGTTACGCCATAATTCACCAGGTATTTGTTGAATAAGGCATTGGTCCAGCTATAGGGTTTTTGCACACATATGGCATGGTCGCCGGCCTTTACTACAGACATAACCGCAGCTACCACAGCTGCAGTTCCGCTACCAAAAACAAGGGCATCTTCGGCTCCTTCAAGGGCTGCCAACTTTTTGCGCAATATGCCTACTGTAGGATTGTACCCACGTGTATAAAATGGAATCTTAAACTCGTTTACCAATACTTTTCTAAGCTCCTTTACATTCTTTACACAGAAGTTTGAGCTTTGAATAATGGGTGGAGAAACGGCATTAAAATAGTTTTCGTGCTCTTCTCCTAAATGATTAAGAATGCTTGGGATATCCATGGTAATAGTTTAAAAGTTTGTAAAGTTATAAAGTTTGTAAAGTATCATAAGGCAATAGAACTAAATATTCTAAACCTTTATAAACTTTAAGAACTTTCTACTTTAAAAACTCTTAACTACTCTTGGAATTTTTTAACGATAACCGAAGCATTGTGTCCTCCGAAACCGAATGTATTGCTAAGGGCAGCACGTACAACTCTTTTTTGTGCCTTATTAAAGGTAAAATTGAGCTTGTTATCCAGTTCAGGGTCGTCGGTAAAATGGTTGATGGTAGGAGGGATAAGGTCGTTTTTTACTGCCATAATGCAGGCAATAGCTTCTATGGCTCCGGCAGCACCCAAAAGGTGACCGGTCATAGATTTGGTTGAGCTAATATTGAGCTTGTATGCATCTTCTCCAAATACTTTAAGTATTGCTTTTGTTTCAGCAATATCTCCAAGCGGGGTAGAAGTGCCGTGTACATTAATATAATCTATATCGCTTGTCTTTAACCCTGAATCCTTAAGTGCCTTTTTCATTACGTTGATAGCTCCCAATCCTTCAGGGTGTGGGGCAGTCATGTGATGTGCATCGGCCGACATACCTTCTCCTGCAAGTTCAGCATATATTTTAGCGCCTCTTGCTTTAGCATGTTCTAATTCTTCCAGTATAATACATCCGGCGCCTTCGCCCATTACAAAACCATCGCGGTCCTTATCAAAGGGGCGTGATGCTGTTTGTGGTGAATCGTTACGTTCCGAAAGGGCCTTCATGGCATTAAATCCGCCCATTCCGGCAGCATCTATAGCAGCCTCTGAACCACCTGTTACTATAATATTGGCTTTGCCTAAACGTATATATGTAAGCGAATCTATAAGTGCATTAGTAGATGAAGCACATGCCGAAACAGTAGTGAAGTTTGGCCCTCTTAATCCATACTTAATAGAGATATGTCCCGAAAGGATATCTACAATCATCTTTGGAATAAAGAAAGGATTGAACCTTGGAGTACCGTCGCCTTTGGCAAAACCAATACACTCTTCCAGGAATGTATCCAGTCCGCCAATACCCGAACCCCAGATAACGCCGGCCATATCGCGGTCAATCGCATCCAGGTTAAGGCCCGAATCCTTTATAGCTTCGGCAGCGGCAACAAGGCCGTACTGTGCATAAGGGTCTATCTTGCGTCCTTCTTTCCTTTCAAAGTGGTCTTCTACCTTAAAGCCCTTAAGCTCGCAGGCAAAACGCGTTTTAAACTTTGAAGCATCAAAGCGTGTAATAGGCGCAGCACCGCTAACCCCATTGGTGAGGTTAGTCCAGTACTCGTTAACGTTATTTCCGAGAGGTGTAAGGGCGCCTAAGCCCGTAACCACTACACGCTTCAGCTCCATATATAAGTTACGTAATTATTTATTTTACGTTGGCCTCTATGTACGCAATAGCCTCTCCTACGGTGTTAATCTTTTCAGCTTGCTCGTCAGGAATGGCAATATTGAATTCTTTTTCAAAGTCCATAATAAGCTCAACAGTGTCAAGGGAATCAGCCCCCAAATCATTTGTGAAACTTGCTTGTGGGGTAACTTCTTTTTCGTCTACGCCCAGTTTGTCAACAATGATTTTTTTTACTCTTGATTCGATGGAGGCATCATTTTTAGTTGTCATGAGATAAGTTGATTTTTAAATTGGCTGCAAAAATAATAAAAATGACATACAAAAGGCTGCACCCTACTATTTACTTTTTTATTAACAATTCGGCTTTTGCGTTATAAATGTTAAATTTGCCCTAAATGCCTATCTTTATAGGGTATAAAACACAAAAAAGCTATGGAAGACAAGAATAAAGGCCAGGTAAATATAAATATAGAACTGCCCGAAGATGTAGCAGAAGGAATATATTCTAACCTTGCTGTTATTACCCATTCAAACTCTGAGTTTATTATAGATTATATACGTATTATGCCCGGTGTGCCCAAGGCCAAGGTTAAAGCCCGTATATTACTTACACCGCAGCATGCCAAGCGCTTGCTTAAAGCATTAAACGAAAATGTTGCCAAGTTCGAATCGGTAAATGGTACTATAGAGGAAACCGAGGTAAACGCTATGGGTTTAAGCTTTGGCGGCCCTACTGCACAAGCCTGATTAACGATAAACTATAAGCGATGAGCTATGAACTATAAACAAAGTTCTTTAATCTATCGTTTATTGTTCATAGTTTATAGCTACCTGAAACTTATTCGTCCACTTAACCTTATTATAATAGTATTTGCCCAATATATGGTGAGGTATGCTTTTATGCAACCTATATATAAGGCAGCAGGGTTTAACTTGCAATTAGATAAATTGGTGTTCGGCATTTTTTCAATTGCCTTTGTATGCATGGCTGCCGGTGGCTACATTATAAATGATTATTACGATGTAGAGATAGATAAAATAAACAAGCCCGATAAACTTATTATAAGTAGGTATATTAACCCAAAGAACGCTTTGGTTGCCTATTGGGTATTTAGCCTGGCCAGTATTATAATGGGTTGTTGGGCATCATGGAGGGCCGGTTTGCCCGCTATGAGTCTTTTATTTTTTATTTATTTGGGTGGATTATGGTTTTATTCCACAAAGCTAAAATACCAGCCACTTGTAGGCAATATTATTGTAGCACTATTCCTATCACTGGTACCATTAGCAGCAGGCATTATTGAACTATATGCGGGCATGCAAAACCATTTGTTCGAGGGGCGCAGCCTTAACCTCAAGCATATTTTTTACGGAATAGCCGGCATATCCCTGTTTGCATTTCTTTCTTCGCTGGCACGCGAAATTGCTAAGGATATGGAAGATGTAAAAGGAGATATGGCAAAAGGATGCCGCACACTACCTATTGTATTGGGCCAGAAAACTGCCGGCCGTGCAGTGGAGGCTTTATGCACCCTTATCTTCGTTTTATTGGTGGGGCTGCAATATGAAGAATGGAAGGTGAGGGATATGATTTCTATGGCTTATGTTGCCCTGTTTATACAACTACCTATTATATGGATTGTAGTAAAAATGGATAAAGCAGCCACACAACAGCAGCTGCACAAAGTGAGCAATTGGATAAAAGTGTTGATGGTTTTAGGTATTTCTTATTTATTTGTGTGGATGTTTGTATTAAATATGCAGTATGGAATTGAATGATTTTATTTCGGGGAAACTAAAAATAGTGCTTGCATCACAGTCCAAAAGACGGCAGCAGCTGCTTGAAGAAATTGGGTTAAAGTTTGAGCTTAAGATTAAGGATACAGATGAATCGTACCCCGACCATTTGCAATGCGAAGAAGTGGTAAGATATATAGCTGAAAAAAAATCGGCTGCATTTACTGATGCCGAAGTGCCCAATGATGCAATTGTAATTACTGCCGATACCATAGTATGGCTTGATGGAGGCTCTTTACTAAAACCCAAAGATGAAAAGGATGCCATAGATATGCTGGGCAAACTATCAGGCCGCAAACACAGGGTGGCAACGGGTGTGTGCCTGCGCTCTAAAAACAAAAAGAAAGTGTTTCATGTACTTACCGATGTATACTTTAAACCCCTTAGCCTGGAAGAAAGAACCTATTATGTAAAAACCTACAAGCCATACGACAAATCGGGTTCCTATGGCATACAGGAGTGGATTGGCTTAATAGGTATTGAAAAAATTGAGGGCTCGTACACCAATGTTATGGGCTTGCCCATGAAAGAACTTTACGAAGAGTTACTGAGGTTTTAGGTAGCCGTTTTTCCTGCGTCTTCTTTTACTAATTTCGCCTTCTCTTAGAATATGAGTTTATCCACAAAAAGTATAGTTATTTGGCTATTGGCAGGCTGCCTGCTAATATGGGGCATGGTAGTGGTGGGTGGAATTACAAGGCTTACCGGTTCGGGCTTATCTATGGCCAAATGGAAAATTGCTACCGTAGTTCCTCCACTTAATGATGTTCAGTGGCAAGCCGAGTTTAACGACTACAAGCAAACCCCACAGTTTAAGGATGTAAACAGCTATTTTACCTTACAAGATTATAAACATATTTATTGGTGGGAGTTTATACACCGCCTTATTGGCCGAATGATTGGCGTAGTGTTCCTGATACCATTTGCGTTTTTTGTTTTAAAGGGCTGGTTAAAAGGAAAGTTGTTGATTCAGTCACTAATAATATTTGCAATGGGCGGTGCACAGGGCGTGTTGGGCTGGTTTATGGTTGCCAGTGGCCTACAAGATGTTCCACATGTAAGTCATTATTTTTTGGCTGCTCACCTTATTACAGCATTCATAACCTTTGGCTACTCGTTTTGGGTGGCGCTTGATTTGATTTACCCGAATTCAGAATTTAGAATTCAGAATTCAGAATTAAGGAAGTGGAGTTGGGTTCTTTTGTTTTTTGTACTTATACAAATAATGTACGGGGCCTTTACTTCAGGCCTGCATGCCGGGCAGTTCGATCCAACCTGGCCCAAAATGGGTGAACATTGGATAGCCCCTGAGGTTACCGCGCTTTCGCCTTGGTGGAAGAACTTTATAGATGGCATTGCAGGGGTTCAGTTTGTACACAGATATAATGCTTATGTGGTGGTGTTATTGGTTTTTTTAATATGGTTTAAAGCCCGCAGATTGCAATTGTTGCCCACACAACGCAATGGCATTAATATATTGATGGTAATGGTTTGCGTCCAATTTTTATTAGGTGTATTTACCCTTGTTTATTCGGTGCCGGTGGTGTTGGGTGTGCTGCATCAAACAGGAGCGTTTCTGTTGTTTGCTTCCACCATTTTTGTTATCAACCAATGGAGGGTAGCGGAGCAAACGGTTGCGTAAGGAATACTATTCCTTTTCACATTCTTTAACAAGCGGCTACCAATTTACAAGCCCCTGTTCCGTTAATGAACCTTTGTAATCTTTGGTTGTATCACCTCTTGAATCCAATCATACTAACATGAAAAAGTTATCGGTATTCCTTATCGCTTATTCCTTATCCCTTGCCAACCTTTATGCCCAAAAAACAGAACCCATCTATCCCTTAAACCTGCAACCCCACGAACCGGAGTACTACAATACCCAGGCAACCTTGTGGGGACAAGAGGTTAAGAAACATCCTAAAGATGCCAATACATGGGAAAACTATTACCGTGCCATGCGCTATTCAAATAAAATGAATGAGCATAGTCCTGCAGCGGATAAGAAAAAGATAGTGGAGAACCTTGTTGACGATATGGAAAAAAATGTGCCAAACTCGGTGGAGTTCTATAATTGTAAGGTTAGCCTGATGGGCAATACAACTAAGGATACCGTGGAATACATTAAGTTGATTAAGAAGGGACTCTCTATTAATCCGGCTAATCCGGGGCTGCTTGAATCGTACATCATTTATTGCGAAATATACGGGCATACAGACAAGCTGAAGGAGCTATACACGCGGCTTTATAACACAAACACTTTCGCCCGTGGCATTGAAGAATGCGATTACAACATATTAATGTCCTTAGATAAAAATGCTATTGTTTTTGTGCGGGGAGATAATGACACCTTTCCTTTGCGCCTGTTGCAAGAGGTGAAGGGAATACGCACAGATGTAACTGTAATTAATACGTTCATGGCAAAGGATATTCCTGCGTATACCAAGCGTTTATTGAAAGAAAAGAATGTTACCCTGGCCGATAATATTTTAAATGCCGGCAGCCAAGCGGATGACGAAATGGACTTCATCAAAAAGCTAGTCCTTGCAATTAATAATGTTTCTCCACAAATACCCTTGTTTTTCGACACATTTGGCAATCCCCAGGAAACATTCCCTGATAGCCTTTATTGCACTGGCCTGGCCTGGAAGTATAGTCCTACTCGCATGAATAATATTTCGAGGCTAAAGAATAATATAGAAAATCATTTCCATCTTGATTATTTAGATGATGCATCATATCACGAGACAGGTATATCTGCACAATTGGTGGAAGATTTGAAAACGGCTTATGTTACGCCTTTTGCAATATTATGCAAGCACTATATGGAAATGTCGGAAACGAACGACCGCAGTGAATTTTATAGAAATTATGTGATGAAATATGCTGCCAAACTGGGCAAAGAGAAAGAGATGGAAGATTTTTTGCAGGGGAAAAGAGGGACACTTTAAAAAGTTAAATAGCTGTGAACAGGTTTTCGATGATGGAAGATAGGGAGTTGATGCTTTACCTGCAAAAGGGTGAGGCTTCGGCTTTTGATGAACTCTATACCCGATATCATAAACCTATGCTTGGTTACTTTATCCGGATGTTTAACTACGATAAACCAAAAGCCCAGGATGCTTTACACGATTTATTTTTAAAGGTGATTGAAAAACCTCATCTATATGATGCAAGTAAACCCTTTAGTTCCTGGCTATATGCTATTGCCCATAATCAGTGCAAAAACCAATACAAGCATAACGAGGTAGTAAAGAAAGCCCACGCAGAATTAAAGCATACAGAAGATGTGCTGGATGAACGCTTTTTAACATCTGCTGCTGCAAAAATGGATGTAAAAGATTTTAAGCAAGCATTACTTGAAGCATTGCGTGAATTGCCTGCCGATAAAAAAGCAACATTTATTTTGCGTTACCAGGAAGACAAGCCTATTGCCGAGATTGCGGGAATAATGGAATGTTCGGAAGGGACGGTGAAATCACGGATACATTATACCTTAAAAATATTATCTGACAAATTAAAAATATATAATCCTTTAATTTAAATAGCTATGGAAACGGGCAACGGAATGGATGATTTATTAAAACGCGCAATGCAGTTCGATTCAGGAGAACTACCTGAACCAGACCCAAGCATGCAAACCAAACTACGCAAAAAAGTATTAAGAAAAAAGACTCTAGGCGGAAACAGGTTTATATCTGTAATTATAGGTTTTTTTAATATAGATATAAAACTTTACCATGCCGGGCTTGCAATGGTTGGTGTTGCTCTGGTACTTATTATTGTTCACAGTACGGGCGAGCGATCAACACATGCAGGAGATTCAATTATGGTAGCAGATACCAATTCGGGATCCAGCCTTAAAGATGATACTTTTTTAGTGAGGAACTTTAGCGCACAGATATATTAGAGTACAGGAAAAAGGGCCTTATTCCTTAACAAATTTAATGTTGAAGGTTTTTTGCGGATTGCTTACAATCATAAAATACATTCCGCGGGGTAGGGTAGATGTATTTACCTTGAAGTTATTTATACCTGATTGAACTTCTTCAATAAAATAAGAAGTTACTATCCTACCCGATATATCTGTGATTGTAATTTTGATTGGGTCGGGACTTTGTGATGAATAACTCAGGGTCATATCTCCCTTTGTAGGATTAGGAAAGAGGTTAACTGCATAGTTGGCCGCTATAGTAACCGAAACGTTTTCTGAATATGTAACATTGCCATCATCATCGGTTTGTTTAACTCTATAATAAGATACGCCAGGGTATGGATTTTCGTCAATTGCGGTGTAATATAAATTTTGACTACTGTTGCCAGCGCCGGGAAGCGTGGCAACTATATTCCAGTCCTGCGCATCTACAGATTTTTCCAGCGTAAATAATTTATTGTTGGTTTCGGTACCTGTAGCCCAATCTAATTTTACTATACTGTTTAGCTGCTCATAGTTTGCATTGAAGTATAAAAACTTTACAGGCAAAGCACAGTTAGGTGTTATTATTATTTGTCCGTTACCGGCCTGAAAGCCTTGTGTGTGTACTACACCTGTTGCCGCGGGCACGGTATAACTGCTACCACCACCGCCAGCTGCTAATGAACCACCACCGCCACCAAAATAGCCACCACCACCGCCACCGCCACCGCCACAAGTAACGGGGCAGCATGTTAATGATGTACCTCCGGTTGCAGAAGCTCCTGCAGTTCCTGCACCCCAAAAAGTTCCTGCTGCACCTCCTGCCACTTGTGTGCCACCTAGGCCATCATCGGTACCTGCACAACAAGCGCCACCTGCACCATTGCCACCAATTAACCCTCCACCTGCACCACCTGCTACCGCTGCACCTGTACATCCTGTACAAGCTGCACCGCCGCCGCCGCCGCCAACTACCAATACATTTGCATAAGCATAAGGAGGTATTCTTATATCTGAAGCGCCACCACCACCACCCATATTATAATTGTATGAGTTATATCCTCCATATCCAGGGGCTCCACCGTTAAAACCACCTGCAGAAATTTGGCAACTTAAAGTAAGCCCGTCCGATTGGCCAACACCCCCTACGAATATATGCAGTACGGTACCTCCGGCAACCGGGATATTAGCCTGTACCCTTCCGCCATTACCCCCTGCTGCGGTTTTGGGGGCTATAGTAAGGTTTGTAACAGTGCCACCCTGTGCTCCGCGCACATCTACAAGTATAGATGTTGCACAAACAGGTACAGTATACGTTTGTACACCACCTGTATAATTGAATGTAGTGGCCTGGCAATAGGCCAAGTTTGCAAGAGCAATAAAAAGTGAGCTGAATAGAGTGGTTTTCACTTGATTTCTAAAAAGTCAAATATAGTAAATGAATTAAAAAAACAAAAGAAATTTTATCACCAAGAAAATGATTTATATGAGGTTACGAAAATATACGACCAAAAAGGCCTGCCACCTTATTAATAAAGTATCATAATTTAGTAAAATTAGAAGGAATAAATTTATTGTATAATAAATCTTCCGGTTGAAATAAGTTCGCCCGTATGGCTTAAAGCCCTATAAAGATATATTCCTGATGCTTTATCACTTAGGTCGACTTGATTAGTAGCATAAACTAAGTTGTTGTTATAAATCATTTCACCTAAAGAGTTATATATTTCAAGTGTACCATTGGTGGTTGGTTGGTAACCTTCAACTTGAAAAGTAAACTTGCCTGTGTTTGGATTAGGATATAAATTTACCGAATAAAAATTATTTACATTACCTATACCAAGAGCTATTGGCATATTTAAATTATCAATATAAATTGGTGAACCATTGCCCGAAACGTTTTCGAAAGCAAACATAACATGCGTTGCATTTACAATAGCCGGAATTTTTATAGTGTCTGTCCTCCAATCGGTACTCTTAGGTGTAAATATGCCAACAGAATTAGTGTCGGCTCCCGTTTGTACGGTGTTTCCGGTAGTGCCCAATGTCATGCCACCTTTCGAATATACCTGGTGAAAGGTTGCACCGCAATCGGTAGAATAGTAAATATTAAGTGTATCGCTGTATTGATTATTAAAAGGTGCGTATGCAACATCAAAATAAACCAAAGGATTACCTACCCAGGTAAAGTCATACTCGGGTGTATAAATGCGTTGCTTTTGGCCAAGAATTTCAAGTGGAACTTTACCATTTTTCCATGAATTAGTTAACGCGTTGGCAGCGCCATAAGCTTGTGCATTATCAAAATACATACACTGGTTGCTTGAACCATACCCACCTACGCCATTATATTGTTGCCATACATAATTTGAGTTTGTTGGATTGTAATTTGCCCATCCGGCAGGTGGAAATGTAACCGACTGGAATGTTTGTGCTAAAGGAAGAGCAGCAGTTGTGGCCACAGAAACGTAAGATTTCATTACCAAGGTATCGGTGCCGTTTACGTCGCTTACTATTTCACTAACATCATACGCGCCCGAATTATTATACGTAACACTTGGGTTTGTAGCGTTAGATGTAGCGGGGTTGCCACCGGGGAAAAGCCATTTGCGGGAAGTGATGGCTGCGTTAGCTACGCTCATATCAGTATAGTTAACTAATAAGCCGGAACATCCAAATGTAGGTGTACCTGCAAAATAGGGAGAAGTAGCAGGAGGTTCAATACCTATAACTGCTTCATCCCACCAGTCGAAATTGTATCCCACAAATAAAGCATTGGCTGCATAATATCCGTTATCTGCGCCACCCCAGCCCCAGTTCATATCAAAGTTACCGCTGTTATCATAGCCATCGCAAACCCAGGTATGTCCTGCATTTGCTGTAGAATCAAATCCTACATACTGAACAGGCCTGCCATTATTTAGTTCATTTTCAATTAGGGCTAACCAGTTGTTGGCAGTATAGTTTGATTTATACACGCCTTGTATAGTAGCAGGATTATATGCGAAATACTTTACGTAAGAATTTTGAGCACAGATAGGATAATCGCCATCAATAACCCATGCGCCGCTGCCACCCGGGCTGTAATCCATACAAACGCTAACACCGCAATCGTACATTAGTTGCGCAACCTGGCTGTTTGGGCCACTAAGGTTTAAGGGCATAGAGGACCAAACATAATTAGAGGTATCGTAGTCTGCGCTTAACTGGCCATAACTTTGTTGGTAGCCATATATTTGCATATCGAAATAAGAGCTTGAACCATGTCCGTGTGACGGATATTGCCAGTATCTCATTATTTGAGCCATGGCAGTAGCAACACATCCTGTTACCGAACCACCGGGGCACATATCGTTATAATAAGGTGATTGATTCCAGGTAGAACTTAACAAGGGGTTTACAAAGGACATTACTCTGTGTTGGTTTGGCCTTCTGTTATTCAAATAGCCAAACCATTCGGTTGCTACATCAGCCGCCGCAGAAATATTTTGAGTTCTGGCAACCTGTATTTCTTGTTTGCGGCAATTTAACCACCATGCAACATTATTATTAGCTGAAGGCATTACGAAATTGCCCTTATTTGAATATCCAAGTATTGGATGTGCAGCATCTTCGGCAGCAACAATTACAAAGCCCTTGTTGATATTTACATTAAATATATAATAAACGGGTTGGTTGTTGGCATCATATTCTGTAACCGCAAGAGTAAGGTTAGGTGTGCCTGTGTTAAAAGTTTGATTATAAAAATTTGCAGCCACAGTTTCTGCTGTCTGCTGTGTTACAGGATTTGCATTTGCAACTGAAGTAATTAATAGTAAACCTAAAGATAAGTACTTTATTTTTTTCAAAGTGCTGCTTATTAAATGTTAATACTTGTATTATACTATACAAAGTAACGAAAAATGCATGAATTTACCAAGACAGGTAAATTGTTAATTCATTTTGTTGTAGCTACATCAATCTCGTTTATATGCAAGGTGCTATCAAGGGTCGGGGTAAGCGCCTGGATGAACGCATTTTTTAATATGCCTCCTACAGCTGTCCATGCATCGGGCACAGGGTTTTTAAAAGTGCCATGTATAGGAATTTTAGTGGCAAATTGATCCTCGTGTTTGTGATTGGAAAAAATATCGGTTATGAATTGTGTACCGTTTGCAATAAGCCAATGCCAAATATTTCTATTTTCCTTATAGTCCGTTTCTATATCTATATTATGGAATAAGGGTTTGGTATAACCTATAAAAGCTCCGTCCTTGGCTGCCATTTCAGTATATAACTCGAATGTTCCACCTTTAATTTTAAATTTAAAATAGGCCTGTGTAAAGTCATTGAAAGAAGTTAACTGCACTCCTTTCATCTTTTCTCGTAGTTCGAAAGTAGGTTGGAGAGCAAGTGCATTCAGTTCCACATCTAACGATAACGTTCCGGTTTGAAAACATGTAGCTGTTGCTGTAATAGTTGATGGTAAGATTTTATCTTTATCTACCTTATTCCTTAGGTTAGTGGCACGGGCATATATATTGCTTATAAATATATCTACGTTAGGAGTACTGTGAAAATCCATGTAATGTATCTCACCATTATTTATATCCACGCGGTTAATGTTTAAAGGCATAAGGTTTTTAACTACCTGTATCCAACTGCTATCCATTCCTGATTGTGAAGAAGCCTTAGTAGGGCCCGAAACAAAATTTATTTTGGGTTCAATGAATTTTATTTTGGCAACAATGGCACCATGAAACAAAGCGGCCCATTCTAAAGAGAGGTCTATCATTTTTGCAGAAAAAAAAGGCACGGGTACCTCGCCAGTCATAGTATTAAGGTCTACTCCCTTAATTTGATAAGCACCTCTCCATAAACGTATCGAAATATCATCCACATGACCGCGGTAGCCAGGTATTGTATTCAATTCCTTATTTACATAATGCAGAACCAGGGTAGGTAAGTAAATTCGGAAAGCAACTAAAACAACAACTAATACAATGGCAATGCGAATAAGTATTTTTTTTTTGTGATGTTTTTTAGGTGTGTCCAATATTTCCTTTTTCATAATTAAGAGTGTAAAAAATGGAGTACATTATATAACATACTCCATTTAATTCATGCTTTAAAATTTACCTGGATACTTCATGGACTTTATTCTTATGCCACAGTTTTTCAATATAGTCAGCGTCTTCCTGATTACGGGGATGTACTCCTATAACTATATGTCCTTTTTTAATGCCCGATTCATATAATTTGGCACGTTCTTCAGGAATTCCTGCGCCAATTAAGGTGCCAATTAGTCCTCCCGTAACGGCTCCGGCGCCTGCACCTGCTAAACCCGCAACAATAGGCCCTGCTATTACTATTCCAAGGCCCGGAATTACAATGCTGGTTCCAACGGCTGTTACAATGGCTGCAATAGCGCCAATAGTGCCTCCTATAGCAGAGCCCTTTCCCGCGCCTTCCGCGGCTTTAGTTCCTATTTCCGTTTCTTTTACATTTCCCGAGAAATGTTTTTTTCGGGTTTCGTCCGACATGATTAAATTAATCTCATCTTTCGAGTAACCTCGGTCACGAAGAGTGTTATAAGCATTCTCAGCGCTTTCCCTGTCTTCAAACACGCCTGTTAGCATATAACGGTCTGATGTCATAGTATCAGGCATTTCATTTTGATTTTTCATTTTTTGATTTTTTTTAGTTATTAATTTTTGACAAAGCAAAAGTCGTAAGCGGATAACCATAAGCGTTATACAGCTCTGCCAATAAATTACATTAATCACATATCAATATCTCGCAATCTGTAATGCAGTTTAGGAGCTGTGAATAATGTAAGTTTTTTCGAAAGGGATATAAGAGGTATTTGCTAAATGAGAGAGACCTTTGTAGTACTTAAAACCAATTAAAATATCAAATTATGGAATCAGGTAAAGTATTATTAGGAGTGCTGGCAGGTGTTGCAGGCGGTGCATTATTAGGAATTTTGTTTGCCCCGGAAAAAGGATCAAGAACCCGCAAAAAGATTATGCGAAAAGGAGAAGATTATGCCGATATAATAAAGGATAAAGTGGATGAACTTGTAGAAACCATAACAGACAAGTACGAAGACCTAAAAGGTGAAACTGAAAGCATAAGCGCTAAAGGGAAAGCGAAGTATGACGGTATTGCTAAGGAAATAAAGCATTCACACAGTTGATATAGTATTCATAACCAAACTCCCTTAGTCATGAAAAACAGTATGAGGCTATTTTCATTAGCGTTCCTTATTTCGTCTTTGAGTTCTTGCAGTGTTGTAACAGGAATTTTTAAAGTAGGAATGGGAGTTGGGGCTTTTATTGTTGCAATAGTAGTGATAATGGTAATAGTTATTATTCTCCGGTTGATTAAAAAATAAAGCTTCTCTTCTTAATCAATAAACTTGATATTCCGGCTTTTGTTTACCCAATAAGCGCCTTATGAAAAACAGCAGCATCTTAAAAGGAGTAAAGAAACTTATAAATCTTTTTAAAGAAGCCTTTAGTGAATTTATTAGTGATAACGTACTTAAACTAAGTGCTGCTCTTTCGTACTATACAGTTTTCTCCCTTGCTCCTTTACTGATTATTATTACATCTGTATGCAGTTTATGGCTTGGCCCTAAAGCAATACAAGGAGAATTAAACGGGCAAATTAAAAACCTGGTTGGAGATAAGGCGGCTTCACAAATTCAGGATATGGTCGCAAATACAAGTCTTACTTCTAATTCTGCCTTTGTGGCGATTGTAGGAGGTATCATTCTGGTCATAGGCGCATCGGGCATATTTGCAGAAATTCAGGATTCTATAAACTATATTTGGGGAATAAAATCTAAGCCTAACCTGGGGTTAAAAAGGTTTTTAAAAAACCGCATCATGTCATTTTCTATGATAGGGTCACTGGGCTTTTTATTATTAGTTAGCCTGCTCTTTAGTTCTGCAATGGAGCTAATGAATAAAAGGCTCTTAATTTATTTACATTCTGAAACTGCGTATATATATTACCTGTTAAATATTGTTGTTGTATTTATTTTAACCACCCTGTTGTTTTTGGTGATTTTTAAAATACTACCGGATGGTAAAATATCTTTTAAGGATTGCTTTTTAGGTGCTTCGTTTACAGCAATACTTTTTATGCTGGGAAAATTTCTTATCGGTGCCTATTTGGGTAGTTCTGCAATGACTACTGTTTATGGTTCGGCAGGTTCATTAGCAATAATTCTTGCCTGGGTATACTATTCAGCAATAATTCTTTATTTCGGTGCAGAGTTTACCAAAGTGTATTCAAAAACATACGGGAAAAATATTATTCCCGACAAGTACACTGTTTTGATTCCTAAATCTGAGGGAAATCTTTAAAAAATTGTTTTGTAGCCCCGCCGGGAATCCCCGCCTGACCGGACGGGCAGGGAACCTGGATTTGAAGCTGACATTATGGAGAGATTTTTGTTTGTAGAAACGCTCTACCCGCACCTGACTTAAAATACGCTTCACGTTTAATTGCTTCTTCTCTTGTCGCAAATTTTTCGAAGTAAACTATCTCAAAAGGTATAAAAGCCTTTATTGATTTTGTTTTGCCCGAATTATGCTCTTTCAATCGTACTTCAAGATTTTCACAATGACCTTTATAGAAATGGTGGCTGTTTATGCTCTTTATAACGTAGGTGTAAAACATGCAAATACTTTGTAGCCCCGCCGGGAATCGAACCTGGATTTGAAGCTTCGGAGGCTTCCGCACTATCCATTGTACTACAGGGCTATAGTTTGTAAAAGTAGAAAGAATTCCCGAGCCAGTTATTGTTCGTCGTCTGCTACTTCATGCAAGGCAACATCCAGCCGGTTATGCTTTACAAAGTTGCACCAGTGACAATCTTCCTTGCCGCACCCTTTGCTGAATTCATGGTTTTGTATTTTATTCCATGTATCGGTTATCTGGTCAGTAACAATGGCTATGTCCTCCGGGGTTATCATTACTTTTTCCGACTTGTATTCCTCTTTCACAGGCTCTACAAAATCAAATTCCGAACTTAAGGCCTGCCAGTCGTTTGTTTTTTGATTATCGAGTAATATTTTATAAAATACAGCCTGTCTCCAATAATCGCCTCCTAAGGCATCACCTTCAGATGGACGTTTAAGTTTCTTTTTTGCGTTTTCGTACTTACCTGTTTTGTAATCTACTACGTTCACTTTTCTGCCGTCAAATTCCAGCTTATCCAGCTTCCCATTAAGTGGTATTCCTTTCACTTCAATATTGCGCATGTTTTTTTCTACAATCACTACTTTATTCCATTTATCGATATAAAAGTCATAGTAAGCAGGTAATATTTTTTTACCATAATCCATGCGCCGGTTAAACTGTTCTTTAGTAAACGATTCGCGGTTGCGGCGCATATATTCCGCAAAGTCTTCCAGCATTTCTTCTTTATCCGGAAAGGTATTGTCACGGGCTTTCATCTTTTCAAATAAAGCCTGCAACGTTAAGTGTATAGCGCTACCAAAGGCCATTGATTCGCTTTTGGCGGCAGGAACCCGCACTAAATTTTGGTAATAGAATTTTATGGGGCACTCCAAATAATTATTCAAATGGGTTACACTTAGGGTATAGTTTTCCAGTAATTTATTGAGATAGTTTTTATCTATCAGCTTAACCTCGGGGGCCACAGTAGCTTGGAATTGCAGGGCCATATATTCTGTCAGAATGTTTTCGTTCACCTCTTTCTTTACCTCTGTAATGCCCGAATCACTTAGTATTTCACTTACAAAAGCAGAGCGTTCCAGCAACCTGCTTTTATCATCTTTCGTAGGATATGATATTTGCAAATGTGTTTTAGCACGTGTCATTGCTACATAAAACAAGCGGCGCGATTCTTCCAGTTCATCTACTTCATACTTAGATTCTGAAATAGTATCGGGCAATTTAAATGTACGGGCACCGGATGCGTTTTTATCATCCCACACATTTTTGGTACAGCCTATTATAAATACATGTTCAAACTCGGTTCCCTTAGATGCATGGGCCGTCATCAGGTTTATTCCATTTTCTGCCGATGTTACTTTTTGCAAGGGTATTCGTATGTTATGGGCTTTCATGATGTCAATCATGTTTAAAAGCCTTTGCAGTGTAATGCCCGGTTCTTTCCTCGTTTCTGTTTTTACAAAGTTGAACAGGGCAGTAATCACTTCCATTAGCCAGGGCTTTTCGGAAGATGCCATTACGTATTTTAAAATGCCTGCTTCGCGTATTACTTCTTCAAATATTTCCTGTACGGTAATATTGTTCATCTTTTTAATCAGGCTTTCCAGTACATCGCTAACTCGTTTTGTCTCGTTTATTTCGGATGGATTGAATAGATCAGCCACTGTGCCTGTCGCCTTTTCGTTTATCAGCCTGCGCATTGAATACCTTTCTTTTCCGCGCAAGCCATAATTTTTTTGCGATACTTCCATGCTTATTCTTGCAATTTCTAATGCAGGAATAGTAAAGAAATCGAAATGCAAAATTTCGAACAGCATTCCTTCGGCGCCAAAAGGAGTGTCATTTTCAGATGCAATATATTTTAAGAGTGTAAGTATCTTTTCTACAAAAGGCAGTTCTAGCAAGTTTATGTTACGCCTCATGTTTATACCAATCTTCCTTTTTTCAAGATACGCTGCAAGGTCTTCAACTTGCCTGTGGTTACGGTATATTACGGCAATTTCGGTAGGCGAAACACCTTCTTTTAGCAGGTGTTCTATATTGCTCGTTATACCAATTACTTCGCTGGCTATGTTCGGAAACTCAACTAATAAGGGTTGTGCTTTAAACGCTGCCAGTTCCGGATTCGCAGCTTTAAGATTTTTATCTAAGCTCGGGTCGTTGTTAACTATTCTTTCTTTATTATGTTCTATTAACAACTTTGCAATATCTAATATGGCCTGTGTAGAGCGATAGTTTTCAGTAAGTACAACTTTTTTTAAATCCGCTTCGTAGGTAGATGCAAAGTGTTTTATATTTTCCACATTGGCATCCTGGAATGAAAAGATAGACTGATCATCGTCGCCCACTACAAACACGTTAGGCACATCCCAATAGCTTATCAGGTTTTGCAGCAACAGGTTTTGCGAACCACTTGTATCTTGAAACTCGTCTACCAAAAAATACAAATATCTTTCCTGGTAATTGAGCAGAATGGCTTTATCTTTTTTAAATGCAGCCAGCACCCATAATATCATATCATCAAAAGTGTAGCGGGCAGCATCGTGCATCAGCTTTTCATAAGCTGGGAAAAGATTAACCGCAGCACGAAGCTTTTCCATATCCTCGGTTTCTTTCTCAACAGCTGCTATTTTAAGGTCTCCTGCCTTATAATCTTTTGTGTTACGCTTGTAAATAAACTCTTCACGTGTAGGAATTTCTTTCAGGTACTCATCAATCTTATTATTAAGAAAATCAACGGTCCATGCTTCTCTTTTCATGAGTGAGAACAGGTTCTTCACTCTGAATGTTTCATACGAAATATCACTTTTAAACTTTTTAAGCGGACTATCTACAGATAAAGAATCCAGCAGCTTTTGAAAGAGCTCGATCTCTTCAAGTTCCGAAATAGCCTCGAGATTCTGTTTGCCGAAATAATAAAGATTATCCTGTATTACCTCATTACAAAACGAGTGAAAGGTGTGTATGTTCACCCTATAGGCGGCAGGGCCTATAAGTTTAAAAAGACGGTTGCGCATTTCTACCCGGCCGGTATCAGTATATGTGAGGCATAAAATACTGTGAGGATGCGTATCGGTATTCTGTAATATTTTGCCAATGCGTGCTGCAAGTATTTGCGTTTTGCCTGTGCCGGGGCCTGCAATTACAAGCACAGGGCCCTCTATTGCATTAACGGCTTCGTGCTGCGCAGGGTTAAGCTTTTTTACAGCCTCCTCAAAAGATTCATCGTATTTCTGCCCGCTTTGGTTCATCGGGATATTATCTCAGTTCGAACTTTTCTCCCAGGTATAATTTGCGTGCTTCGGGGTCGTCGGCAAGTTGCTGTGCAGTGCCTGCTTTTAATATTCTTCCTTCGTATAAAAGGTAAGCCCTATCAGTTATCGAAAGGGTTTCGTGTACATTGTGATCTGTTATAAGTATGCCAATATTTTTTGCTTTAAGCGCTGCAATAATTTTTTGGATGTCTTCCACCGCAATAGGGTCGATACCTGCAAAAGGCTCGTCAAGTAGTATAAAGGAAGGATCAACGGCAAGGCAACGTGCAATTTCTGTTCTTCTGCGTTCGCCACCCGACAGAAAATCTCCACGTACATCGCGTATATGTTGCAGGCCAAATTCATCCAGTAACGATTCCAGCTTTTGTTGCTGTTCGTCCTTTGTGCGGTCGGTCATTTCGAGCACCAACTTTAAATTATTTTCTACAGTAAGTTTACGGAAGATAGATGGCTCTTGCGGAAGATACGTAATGCCAAGCTGGGCACGCTTGTACATGGGTTCGTCTGTAATTACTTTATCTTCCAAAAATATATCGCCCGAGTTAGGTTTTATAAGCCCCACAATCATATAAAAAGATGTGGTTTTACCGGCACCATTTGGCCCAAGTAATCCAACTACTTCACCTTGCGCCACCTGTATAGATACGTTATTCACTACAGTGCGCCTTTTATATTTTTTTATCATTTCTGACGTGCGAAGTATCATACTAAAAAATTATTTGTAATGTGCCCAAAATACCAAAACGGGTAATATTCGGAGCGTTAAGATACGAAAGCCTCCAGACAGCATCGATACGTAAAACTTTAAAAATATTTTCAATACCCAAATCTGCTTCAGCGTAAGGCCCTTCGTTTAAGCTGGTGAGTGTAGGCGGCAATATAAGCGTTTGAACATTTTGAGGGTTTATTTTGCCTATGAGCAATTTAGTTCCGGCAACTTCTCTCCATTTAAGTTTGCGAAGAAGAGGTACTTTATTAAAAAAGAATCCTTCGAAATGGTGGTCTAAGCGGAGCGAAAAATATTGATCGCTGCCAAACTCGTAATAGTTCATTAGGTTATAGGCTGTTGGGTCGTACACGTATGTTTCGTTACCCGGATGTAGTTCCATTAAAGGGTAAGGCACTACACCCCATATTTTACCGCCTGATAAGATAAAATGTGTATCGCCAAAAGGATTGATATGCAATATTTCGGTAAGGGCAAATATAAGTTTGTGGTATTGGTAATCTCCGCCAAAAATGCCTTTAAACCCAGCGGTGTATTCAAGTTGTAATGTTGGATAGCGTGTGCCAACATCTGTGCGGCTCATAGTAGACACAATATACTTATCGTTATATGCAAAATTTATGTAAGCCTGAAAGCCGGGGTTATGAATGCTTGGCTTGTTAAGTATTTCCCCATTCCCCCCATAATAAAGGTACTGCGCATTTTGCAGGGGAGAAAAGATACGGTCAAACACGGAAAGTTGTATTTCAAGTCCTGTAAAAATATCACGATCGTACGTAAATTTTGTTTCCTGTACACGGGTAAGGTTACTAAGAGGCGTACGGGCAAGTGCAGAGGTAAGTATATTATCTGAACCAAAAAGATTATCCGTTCGCCCCAAAATCTGGTAGTCATCGGTATAATGCATTTCGAGTTGTTGCCAGGGTTTTTTAGTGATGAACGTTTTAAGTCCGATGTTATATTTCATCTTTTTATCCAGGAAGCCGTAGGCGCCGTACCCGCTTAGTTCATACCATTCGCTGAACTTGTTACTTGTTCTGCCGCCAAATCGCACACGGGTTCCTTCTACTGTGTTGTAACTTATAAAGTTGGCAAAAGGCCCAATGTCGAAGTTGCCAAACGTAATATAACTGGTAACAAAAAGAGTTGCAGCTTTAAGCGTTATATTATATACGGGCAGGGTTTGTATGGTATCCACCATTTTATAAATATTCTTTTCTTCTTTCGACAAAGGCTCTTGCCGAATTGAATCCCAATACTTGTTGGAGCGGTCACTTGCACTGTCTTCTACCCGCAGGTTATTGGTAATGGAATAAAATTTGGGATTTTTAGGTTTATTAATTATAAAGTTATCGTACAGGGTGGTTTTTCTTCCGTACATGCCTATAGTTTTCTTGCCCAATGCAAAATCTATAATGAGTTTGTTTTTACTCATCATCCAATATTTTTTATCTACCTGGGTGTATTCCTGTATTACACTAAAGGTCTGTACAAAATTTAGGTTTACATCTGTTGGCATGGTCATTTCAAGGCGCTGAATTGCATAGGTGGTATCCGCAATCCACATATTGCCCGAAAAAGCAAATTCCTGCTTATGCTTGGGTTTAAACTGAATTTGGTAACACCAATGCCCATCCAAGAACATACTATCTATTAAATAATACTTGTAAAACACTTTCCATGTATTTGAAATGGGGCTGTTGAATTCCTGCCCAAGAAAAAGAAACGTGTTTTTATAAATGTCTACGTTTTGGTACATGTCGCCCATAAACTGCGATGCACTTTGGTTTTTAAAACCAGAGAACTTGGTGGCTTTAATAACTTCCTGCCTGGTTTTTGGTGAGCTGCGGTAGTAATAATCTGAAACAGCTTCGGTTATAAAGATGGGTAGGTAGGGCTTTTCTTTTACATTGCTGCTATCTATATAATTGAAAATAAATTTTACCGGCTTAAGTACCTTTTTCTCTTCATAACTTTTAGGCAGGTTGTTCATATCAAATTCTACCTTATTGTAAGCCTGGTACTCGTATGAATCTAAATAGCTGGGGTCGTTGCTGTCTTTATGGTCTACGACAAGTCGCATTATTTTCCATGCCGGGTTTTCTCCGGGGTGGATCACCACTTCTTCGAGGCTGGTGGATTGGGGTTGCAAAAAGAAATCTATGCTTTGTTCCTGGTGGTTTATGATCGCTTTAGAAACAGGATTGTAACCTATATAAGAAACCTGTAAAGAATCGGACGAAGAATTTGTCTCTAGTTTGTATGTCCCATTAATATCTGTGGTGGTGCCAATGGTAGTATTACGTAATTGCAGATTGACAAAGGGCATGGGTTCACGAGTTTGTGCATCGTAAACTTTGCCCGTAATAATAGTTGAATGCTGCGCCTTTAGAATACCTGTTAAGGCCATTAGCATAATGGCATTTGCAAATAAAACTATAGCGTTACGCTTTAGCATTTTGTTTTATCAGGAAAGATGGACAAGGTAATTGCCATACCCGCTCTTCATAAGTGGCTCAGCTAATTTATGCAATTGATCTTTTGTTATAAATCCCATACGATAAGCTACTTCTTCAATACATCCTATTTGCATACCCTGGCGTTCCTGCAATACCTGTACAAACTGGCCTGCCTGCATAAGCGATGCAAACGTTCCGGTATCCAGCCATGCGGTACCCCTTTCCAGCATACCTACTTTTAGTTTGCCGCGTGTCAGGTATTCTTTATTTACATCGGTTATCTCGTATTCTCCTCGCGCGCTGGGCTTAAGGTTTTTGGCTATTTCTACCACACTGTTATCGTAAAAATAAAGCCCCGGTACTGCATAATTAGAACGCGGTTGTTTGGGCTTTTCTTCTATAGAAAGTACATTGTAATTTTTATCAAACTCTACTACGCCATATCTTTCAGGATCGGAAACATGGTACGCAAATATAATGCCCCCATCAGGGTTTTGGTTTTCCTGTAAAAGCCTGCCAAGGCCCACCCCGTGAAAAATATTATCTCCTAAAACAAGGGCCACTTTATCTTTTCCAATAAATTTTTCTCCTATTACAAAAGCCTGCGCAAGTCCGTTAGGCACTTCCTGTATTGCATATTCAAACTTACATCCCAGTTTTTTTCCGTCACCCAGCAATTTTTTAAAACCGTCAATGTCATGTGGAGTAGATATAATAAGTATTTCCTTTATCCCTGTCATCATTAATACTGATAAGGGGAAATATATCATTGGCTTATCATAAATGGGCATAAGTTGTTTACTCACTGCAAGCGTAAGGGGGTGCAGCCGAGTTCCGGAGCCACCTGCCAGTATAATTCCTTTCATAAAATAGGGTTAGAATTTTGTTGGTTAAAGATACAAACTTTCTTTACTTTTTCAAGAAAGGAGTTATTAAGAACATTTGCACTATCCATTACCCCACAGAGTGAAACAGTGTACTACACTTTAATGCCTATTATCAATATGTCATCTACCTGTTCAAGATTGCCTTTCCACAGTTCAAAGGTTTCTTCCAGCTTCTTTTTTTGTTCTTCCACCTGTTTATCTTCATTGGATAACAAAACATCAAGCAGTTGTTTGTATTTAAATTTTTTGCCCTTTGGGCCACCAAACTGGTCAGCATACCCATCAGTGAATAAGTATAAAGTGCTGCCTTTCGGGATAGTTAGATTATGCGTATTAAAAGGTACCGGAGCATCCACCTTGCCAATGGGTTGTTTGTCAGCATTCACTTCATGTACGGCTTTATTATAAATATAAACAAGCGGATTATAAGCTCCACTCCATTGCACTTGTATTAAGCCATTGGCTAATAGCTGATAGCTAATAGCTAAAAGAGAGATATCCATACCATCCTGAACGTTATTTTCACTTTTCTCAAAAGTTTCGAGTACCAATTGGCGCACCTTATCAAGTATTTTGCCTGTTTCAGTAATACCAAACTCTTTTACGGTTCTGTTAAGTGCATTGCTGCATACTACGCTAACCATGGCACCCGGTACACCGTGGCCTGTGCAGTCGGCTGCTGCTATATATAAATTATCACCGGCTTTTTCCATCCAGTAAAAGTCTCCAGCCACTATATCTTTGGGTTTATAAAGCACAAAAGATTCGGGCAGGTATTGTTTAACTAAATTTAATGGAGGCAGAATGGCATCTTGCAAACGTTTAGCGTAATTAATACTATCAATAATGCTCTGGTTTTTTTCTTCTATTTCTGTAAATGAGTCTTTTAGTTTTAAGGAAGTGATAAAGTTTTCTTTGGTAAGATTATAGCGGGTCTTCATTCCTGCATATGAAAAAATGATAAAAATTATACTGAATAAATAGGCACTAAGCAGGTTGGGGATTTCCATGAGGGGTTCAGGACGAATCAAAACTATCATAACCAGTGCAATGGCATGATTGATGAGTGTTACCACCATCAGGCTTTTCGCTTTTCCAAAATAAAGTACACCGCGGACCAGGGTAATGGTACTTACGCCAAGAATATAATTGTGAACATTTTCGATATGTGTTTTGGAAGCCATAAAACTGAATAATGTGGCTATGATTACCGATACCGAGTATGTGAGTATTGCCGGTGGCAATTTTATTTTTTTGTGCAGCGCTACCGAACAAAAAAGTACAAAAGATAAAGGCAATGCCAGGTAAAGGAAGCCAACAACCTGGTGCAACCCGCTACGAATTTCTAAAAACGCGAAAAAAGGGATGATGATAGCAGCCAGCAGCCAAATTTTTGCAATAGATTTGGTGGCGAGGTTCTGTTCTTCCTGTTCCCATGCTAAATCGTAATTGGCCCCTTGATTCATTATAATATCCCTTTTATGATGAAAATACTGTGTGATAAAGATACAAACCTGATGATATTTGAAAGAAAAATTTTATCAAGAATTAGCCCTATATTTGTTAGCTAAATAAAGAACAGAATATGAAATTTGCAACCAAAGCCATACATGCCGGGCAGGAACCTGACCCTGCAACAGGCGCTATAATGACCCCCATTTACCAGACCTCTACTTATGTGCAGGCGGCACCGGGTAAGCACAAAGGATTTGAATATTCGCGTACACATAACCCTACCCGTAAGGCGCTGGAAAACAACCTTGCCGCTTTAGAAGATGGCAAATATGGCCTATGTTTTGGCAGCGGTATGGCAGCTACCGATTGCATTATAAAGCTTTTAAAGCCGGGTGATGAGGTTGTATCTACAAACGATTTGTATGGGGGTACCTATAGAATGTTTACCAAAATATTCGCCAATTATGGTATTAAATTTCACTTTATACCTATGGCAAGCGCTGCCGAGGTAGAAAAGCATATCAATAAGAATACTAAGCTTATTTGGGTAGAGACTCCTACCAACCCTATGCTTAATATTATTGATATTAAAGCCATTGCCGACCTTGCCAAAAAACATAAAGCATTGCTTGCGGTAGATAATACGTTTGCTTCTCCTTACCTGCAACAGCCGCTTAATTTGGGGGCAGATATAGTAATGCATTCAGTTACAAAATACCTGGGTGGCCATTCCGATTTAGTAATGGGAGCCATTGTTTGCAAAGATGATAAACTTGCAGAGCAACTTTATTTTATACAAAACAGTTGTGGGGCTGTTCCCGCTCCACATGATTGTTTTTTAGTGCTTCGCGGAATAAAAACCCTGCACATACGTATGGAAAGGCATTGCGAGAATGGTAAGAAAGTAGCCATGTATCTTATTTCTCATGATAAGGTTGCGAACGTATATTGGCCCGGCTTATTTACACATGCTAACCACGAAATTGCCCGAAGGCAAATGAAGGATTTTGGTGGAATGATGTCATTTACTTTAAAGGAAGATACACAGGAAGCAGCTTTTAAAATACTATCACGTTTCAATGTTTTCTCTTTGGCAGAATCATTAGGTGGAGTAGAATCTTTATGTGGGCACCCTGCCAGTATGACGCATGCATCTATTCCACGTGAGGAAAGAATGAAAACAGGCGTGGTAGACTCGCTCATCCGCCTGAGTGTAGGTATAGAAGATGCCGATGATTTGATTGATGATTTGAAACAAGCCTTAAGCTAAGAACATGTTAAACCTTACAGGCAAAAAAGCAATGGTGTGCGGTAGCACGCAAGGCATAGGGAAGGCCACAGCAGTACAATTCGCAAAACAGGGTGCAAGTGTAACTCTTGTTGCACGTAACGAGGAGGCCCTTAAACAGACCCTTGCCGAACTTGCTACCGATGCGGGACAGAAGCACGATTATATATGTGCCGATTTTAACCAGCCCGATGAATTAAAAAAGAAAGTGGAAGCATATATTACTAAAGGTACTGCATATCACATACTGGTAAATAATAGCGGTGGCCCTCCGGGTGGAGAAATTATAGAAGCTAAAATTGAAGATTTCAAAACCACCTTCGAAAGGCACTTGGTTTGCAATCATATCCTTACCCAGTTGCTCGTTCCGGGAATGAAAAAAGAAAAATACGGGCGCATTATAAATGTTATTTCTACTTCGGTAAAAGAACCGATAAAAGGCCTTGGGGTATCGAACACCATACGTGCCGCAGTTGCCAATTGGAGTAAGACTATGGCAATGGAGCTTGGACAATTTGGAATAACCGTAAATAATGTGTTACCGGGCGCTACGGAAACAGGCAGGATAACCGATATTATTTCCCGTACTTCTCAAAAATCGGGTAAGAGTGAAGCACAGGTTAAAGCCGATATGCTGAGCAAAATTCCTGTAGGGCGTTTTGCAAAACCTGAAGAACTGGCGTATGCTATTACATTTTTAGCTTCGGAAGAAGCAGGATACATAAATGGCACAAACATGCCCGTAGATGGTGGCAGGATGGGATGCCTGTAGTATATTTGCAAAAATAAATAACGATAAAACACAAAACAATAAATATGAAAACAGCAGAGATTGTAACAGAAAAAGGAACCATGAAAGTGGAACTATATGAAAAAGAAACACCGGGAACAGTAGCTAACTTTGTAAAACTGGCAAAGGCCGGCTTTTATAACGGACTTACATTCCACAGGGTAATACCCGATTTTGTTATACAAGGCGGATGCCCCAATGGAACTGGCACCGGAGGCCCGGGCTACACCATTATGTGCGAAACATCGGCTGAAAAACAATACCACGATAAAGGAGTATTAAGCATGGCACATGCAGGAAAAAATACAGGAGGCTCACAGTTTTTTATTTGCCATAGCCGCACCAATACAAAACACTTAGATGGTGTTCATACTTGCTTTGGTAAGGTTGTTGAAGGAGTAGATGTAATTGATAAAATAAAGCAAGGAGACGTTATTACTAAGATAACTATTTCGGAGTAATCATAAGTTCAATCAAAAGTAAAGCCCAAATTCTACCAGTCAGTGGATTTGTGATTGATTTTTACGACGATATTACCTTGCTTGTCAATTGCTCCCCAAAGATTATTTAATTCAATCTTTGCTTCTCCGTTTATAAACTTACAAGCATATTGATATTGTAAATCTATTACCTGTTTTCCAGTTGTATCAATGTAGCCGCACTTTCCAGAACCAATAACACCATTGTCGTTGCGAACGACACAAAGACCTTCTGAAAATTCATCAACCCAATCATATTGTGCTTTTATTTTTTCCTCTCCCTTTATATTAACAAATCCGTATTTATCGTTTTTCCTGAAGCTTGCTAATCCGTTATGGACGCTACCTAGATATTCGAACTGAGGTTTTACAATGTACTTTCCTGTCTCATCAATAAGCCCCCATTTTTTGTCTAATTCAACGGCAGAGCAACCTTCGGAAAACATTTCAGCCATGTCATAAATCGGAGCTATTACGACATTGCCATCGAGATCTCTAAAGCCCGTTTTGCCATCTTTCTCAATTTGAAAATACTTTATTCCTTCACTTTCACCAACTTTCTTTGAGTTTACTTGAGGGTTATTAAGTACTTCTTCAAAACTTTCTTTACCTGATTGATTAGTATTTTTACTACCACAAGCAAAAAGAACAAGGGAGAATAGAAATAACTTGCTAATAAGAATTAAGACTTCTCTCACTGCTATCTTTGTACGTATTGTTTATCGTAATACTTTTGGTAATCGCCGCTGGTAACATCGTTCAGCCATTTTTCATTGGCAAGGTACCAGTCAACGGTTTTTTCTAAGCCTTCTTCAAATTGTAAAGAGGGTTTCCAGCCAAGTTCTTTTTGTATTTTGGATGAGTCGATAGCGTAACGTAAATCATGGCCGGCGCGGTCCTTTACAAACGTTATAAGCTTTGCCGATGTGCCCGCAGGGCGGTTTAATTTCGTATCCATTATTTTGCAAAGCAGGTGTATAAGGTCAATATTTTTCCATTCGTTGTGGCCACCAACATTGTAGCTGTTGCCTATTTCACCTTTATGCAAAATTAAATCTATAGCGCTGGCGTGGTCTACTACATAAAGCCAGTCGCGAACGTTTTCGCCTTTGCCATATACAGGCACGGGTTTACCGTTCTTAATATTATTTAAAGCAAGCGGTATAAGCTTTTCCGGAAAATGATTGGGCCCGTAATTATTCGAACAATTAGAAATAAGTACGGGCAAATGGTAAGTATGATGGTATGCCATTACAAAATGGTCGGCGCTGGCTTTAGAAGCGGAGTAGGGGCTACGTGGGTCGTAATTGGTTTCTTCGGTAAATAAGCCCGTACTGCCCAATGAACCATACACCTCATCCGTAGATACCTGGTAAAATATTTTTCCTGTTGTATCTGTCCAGTTCTTTTTTGCGGCGTTTAGCAGGTTGATGGTACCTATTACATTGGTAATGGCAAACTCAGTAGGGTTAGATATGGAACGGTCAACATGCGATTCGGCAGCAAGGTGCACCACCGCATCAAAATTATGTTTTTGGAAAAGCTCATCAATAAACTTACCATCCGTAATGTCTCCCTTTACAAAAGTGTAATTAGATTTTTTCTCAATATCTGTAAGATTTTCCAGGTTGCCTGCATAGGTAAGCGCATCCAGGTTAACTATATTGGTATTGGGATAACTATTTACAAAACGGCGTACCACATGAGAGCCGATAAACCCTGCTCCGCCGGTAACAAGTATGGTTTTGAAATTACGCATGATTACAAACTCCAATATGTAAATTTCTTAATCTTATTTCTGTAGATGCCTTTAACATCAGATATTACACCCTGTTTGGTAAGTATGGTAGAAAAATAATCTTCTGTAAGGCTTAAGTAAGGCTTGTGATTAACGGCGATAATAACTGCATCGTAATCGTTGGCAGGTTTTTTTACCAATTCAAAACCGTATTCTTCGTTCAGTTCGTGAGAGTCGGCATAAGGGTCGCTTACATCCACTGTTACAAAGAATGATTTTAATTCTTTTACAACATCTGCAATACGGGAGTTACGTATATCGGTAACATTTTCCTTAAAGGTAGCACCCATTACAAGCACCTTGGCTTTGGATATGTCTTTTCCGGTTGCAAGTATTTTCTTAACCGTATTCTTGGCAACATAAAATCCCATAGAATCGTTTACATACCTGCCCGAATTAATAACGTGGGTATGGTATCCCAATGCTTCCGCTTTGTGGATGAGGTAATAAGGATCTACGCCAATACAGTGTCCGCCTACCAAACCAGGAGAGAATTTTAAAAAATTCCATTTGGTACCTGATGCTTCTAACACATCATAAGTATTAATGTTCATCTTGTTGAAGATGATAGAGAGTTCGTTCATTAAAGCTATGTTCACATCGCGTTGCGTGTTCTCAATAATCTTTGCAGCCTCTGCAACCTTAATCGAAGGGGCCCTATGCACGCCGGGTTTTACAATAATTGAATATACTTTTGCAATAGTATCAAGTGCTTCTGCATCATTACCCGATACTATTTTAAGAATGCTGGTAATGGTATGTTCCTTATCGCCGGGGTTTATACGTTCGGGTGAAAAACCTACTTTAAAATCTTTACCCATCTTTAATCCCGATAATTTTTCAAGAACCGGAACACAGTCTTCCTCGGTACATCCCGGGTATACGGTTGATTCATACACCACGTAATCACCTTTCTTTAACACCTTGCCAATGCTTTCGCTGGCTTTTAGCACGGGGGTAAGGTCTGGCTTGTTGCTATTATCTACGGGGGTAGGCACGGCCACAATATAAAAGGAAGCTTTTTTCAAATCTTCCAATGAATCGGTAAACAGAATATCGCTGTCTTTAAATTCGCTTTCGGGTAACTCGGCGCTGGGATCTATGCCCTTTTTCATCATATCTACGCGCTTGCGGTTAATGTCGAATCCTATTACAGATACTTTTTTTGCAAACGCCAACGCTATTGGCAAGCCCACATAGCCAAGCCCTATAAGCGCAATTTTAGCTTTCTTGTCAATAATTTCCTGGTGCATATTAAATCTTTACAGGTTTATTTTTTGCTGAATAAATACGTTCAATTATTTCTACCACTTTCATGCCTTCCAGTGCGTTGGTAGTAACGCTGGAATCACCCTTCAATGTTCTTACTACGTTTTCAATTATATAATGGTGGTTAGCTGCTGAACCTTTGTAAGCTCCGTAATCATTGGCGGGGTTGGTAGGGTCAAGTTTTGGTAAAGTGTAATCTTTTATGTGGCAATATTCTACTTTGTCCATATACTGGCCGCCCACTTTAAGGGTGCCATATTGTCCGATTACAGTAAGGCTACTTTCGAAATTGGTATCCCACACAGAGGTGGAAAAATTTATACACCCAATGCCTTGTTTTGTAAAATCGAATGTAACCATGCCGCTATCGTGGTTAAATTCTGTGCTGGTTTTATGGTTAAAGTTTTTGAAGTTGTATTTGATGTTATTTATGTCTCCAAATAACCAGTACATCATATCAATAAAGTGAGAGAACTGTGTAAACAGCACCCCACCATCCATATCTTTTTTGCCTTTCCATGTTCCGGCTTTATAGTAGCGGTCGTCACGGTTCCAGTAGCAGTTAAGCTGAACCATATAAATATCTCCCAATTTTTTAGAATCGATAAGTTCCTTTAACCATTGTGCGGGAGGGGAGTAGCGGTTTTGCATTACACAAAACACTTGCCTATGCACTTGTAAAGCTTTATGTAACACTTCTTCACAATCGCTTTTGGTAAGGGCCATAGGCTTTTCGCATACTACATGCTTTTTCGCCTCGAGGGCTTTTAGCGAGTATGGAGCATGTAAACCATTGGGGGTACAAACACAAACCACATCTATATTATCGCCCTTAGCAAGCATATCATCTATAGAAGAATAGTAGGGCACATTATATTGCTCTACTCCAGCTTTTTCTTTAGATAATACATCGCACAAGGCCACAAGTTCAGAATCGGCATTACGGGTAATCATCTCTGCATGGCGCTTACCTATATGCCCGCATCCAACAACCGCGAATTTTATTTTACCTGTACTCATCTATTTCACTTTGCGGACCTCTCCGTTTTCTAAAATATATTCTTCTTTGCTTTCAGGGCAAATGGCTATGCCTTTGTCATTGAATTTGAGCCTGTGTCCGTATTCGCTCATCCAGCCCATTTGTTTCGCAGGATTACCTACCAATAAGGCATAAGGTTTTACATGTTTGGTAACAACTGCTCCTGCGCCTATAAAAGCATATTCGCCTATATCATGGCCACAGACTATAGTAGCATTGGCCCCAATAGTAGCTCCCTTTTTTACTACCGTAGTAGCATATTGGTTTTTGCGATTTACGGCACTGCGTGGGTTAATTACATTGGTAAATACCATCGAGGGCCCCAGGAACACATCGTCTTGGCAAACTACGCCCGTATATATAGATACATTATTTTGCACCTTAACATTATTGCCCAACACCACACCCGGAGATACCACTACATTTTGTCCAATATTGCAATTTTTGCCAAGGGTACAATCGGGCATAATGTGGCTAAAGTGCCATATTTTGGTTCCTTCGCCAATTTGGCAGCCGGCATCTACTACTGCTGTAGGATGTATAGTAACTGATTCAGAATTACTCACATTGCTTTTTATAGGTGTGCAAAGGTAATGAAAAAGGCGGTTTTTGGGGAAGAGAGTATATTTTAAAGACTAAAACCCTTTCAAAAGCGTTTTTAAATAAGTTTGTCACATGAAGGTCAGAAGACATATCAGTTGTTTGTTGATTCTAATATCTGTTATTGCAGGCGTATCTTCGTGTGGAAATATTGGTGAAAAGCCAAAGAAGAGCTTTCAAACACTACTAACCAATGATAGTCTGAAATATTGGGAGCGTAGTAGGAAGCATCAAGGCATAGTATATACAAGAGGGTGGGTATATGATTCAAAAAGGCATATTGTAGCCGGATATTCCTGGGTTAATGGTAAAAGATGTACCCCAAGCTATATCATTAACAGCCTACAAAAAAGATTTATAAAAGGGTATCTTAAAACAGACAGGTTTTATCAGAATAAGCTCGGAGACTCTATTTATGATTTTTATGAGAAATCGTACGAAAAGGATAAGATTATCAGGATAACAGAAGATAGCCTTATACAATTTATTTCAGCAGATGGGCATGGAGAGATGGATACTGCTCTTGCATCCAAAGATCAAGCAACACGCATAATTGTTACGGATACTTCAGGCAAAGAAATTTTGGATTATACCCACATTATTCCTTTTGATAGTATCAAATAAGCTCTTCCCCTAATAGGAAAGGTAGGGATGGGGTCACCTACTTCAACCCGTACTTATCCATATACTTCTTGTCTAAGGCAGTCTGTACGCTGGTAAGTTGTATGTTTTTACCGTTGATAAATGCCAAAACCACATTATTGGTTCTCATATCCAGTGCATCACCGGTAGATACAAACAAGGTAGCATCCTTGCCCTCTTCCAGTGTGCCAAGGTGGGCATCTATACCTAATATTTTAGCTGCGTTGGATGTAATAGCTTGCAGGGCTTCTTCTTTGGTAAGTCCGTATGCAGATGCTGTTCCTGCCATAAAAGGAAGATTACGTGTTGCATTTTGTTCCTGGTCGCCTGCATTTTCAAGGCAAAACAAAATACCTGCTTGCTGTAGTTTATAGGGTAGGGTATAAGGGCCATCTATTTCATCATCGGGCATGTGGGGCAACGAATGCAGCCTTTCCACAATAACCGCAACATTATTTTGTTTCAAAAAATCAGTTACTTTCCATGCATCATCTGCACCTACAATAACGATTTTCTGTATGCCGAGGTTTTTAATAAGCGTAACCGAAGCGATTATTTCTTTGGCATAATTACAATGTATAAACAGGGTTTGCGTTCCGGCAAATATGCCCTTCATAGCTTCCAGCTTAATGTCGGTTTCATCATGTGTTTTTTGTTTGGAATATGCCTGTGCATCTTCCAGGAATTTTTCCAGCACCAATATTTGCTTGTCGTAATTTTTGTTTTCCGCAGGTAGGCTAAGATGGTCGTCATCTATAGGCACTGCTGCATACATGGCTGGCCAGTTTACGTGTACTCCATCATCCATTTTATAGCAGGCATCCTCCCAGTTCCAGCCATCAAGACTAACTACAGAAGATGTACCCGAAATAAGCCCACCACGAGGAGTTATTTGTGCCGTTAAAATACCATTCAACCTAACCACAGGTGTAATTTTAGAATCGGTGTTATAGGCAATGAGTGAGCGAAGTTCAGGATTTAGCTGTCCAATATCGGCTACATCGGTCGTGGCTCTCACTGCTTCTGATTCTACTAGGCCAAGCGTTGCATCGGGAGCAATAAAGCCCGGGTAAATTTGTTTCCCAACACAGCTTATAGTAGTATCATATTCTCCAGCCTGTATGCGGATGGTTGTAGCATCGCCTACTAAAACCAGTTTACCATTTTTAATACCAATTGCACTGTTTTGTATCACTTTGCCATTACCCAAATGGGCGGTTCCGTTCAGCAATAAAATACTTTTGGTTTCTACCTTAGCAGGAATAGGTTGTTGAGCAAAAGTGAAAAGTGAGAAATGAAAAGTGAAGAGTAGAAGGATGATTTTTTTCATGATAAATATGTCTTAAATCTTAATTCGTAAATCTTAAATGGTGGTTTATTTTTTGCCCGGAGGTTTAGGCTCTTTCAATACTAGGTTTATAAGTCTTGCCCTTTCGGTGTCTATTTCTTTTTTCATGGCTTTGTTGGCTTGTGCATCGTATTCGCAAATGCCATCTACAAAAGTCTTTTCTACCTTGCTATAAACCGACAATGGGTTGCCTGACCATAGCACCACATCAGCATCCTTGCCTACTTTTATGCTGCCCATGTGCTCATCTAAATGAAGCAGCTTGGCCGGATTGAGTGTTACTGTTCTCCACGCCTGCATTTCGGTTAGTCCTCCATATTTAACAGTTTTGGCTGCTTCCTGGTTAAGGCGGCGTTGCATTTCATCGTCATCCGAATTAATGGCAGTTACAATACCCATTTTAGTGGTAATGGCTGCATTATACGGAATAGCTTCCATTACTTCCATTTTATATGCCCACCAATCGGCAAATGTAGAAACACCCACATTACGTGCTTTTATTTTGTCGGCTAATTTGTATGCTTCAAGGCCATGTGTAAAGGTGTTAAAGTGGAAATGGAAAGAATCGGCTACATGCAAGAGCATATTCATTTCAGATTGCACATAAGAATGGCATGTGATAAAGCGCTTGCCATCCAAAATTTGTGCGAGTGTTTCTAATCGTAAATCTCTGCGTGGTGCATCGGTAGCATCCTGTTCTTTTTTAGAAAGCTTGGAATAGGCATCCCATGTTTTTTCATATTCTCTGGCACGGGTAAAACGGTCGTAGTAGAATTGCTCAACACCCATACGTGTTTGTGGGTAGCGTACTACAAAAGGGTCTCCCCAGTTCGATTCTTTTACATTTTCGCCGAGTGCAAATTTTATAAAAGGCACAGCAAAAGATATCTTTAATTGTTCCGGCATCATACCCCAGCGCAGTTTAATAATGCCACTTTGTCCGCCAATAGGGTTAGCTGAGCCATGCAATACCTGGCAAGCAACCACCCCGCCTGAAAGGCTACGGTAAATACTTATGTCTTCCGAATTAAGCACGTCACCTATGCGTACTTCTGCGCTTATGGCTTCGGTACCTTCGTTTACATCACCGCTTACAGCTATGTGCGAATGTTCATCAATTATACCGGATGTAAGAAATTTACCTGTGCCATCTATAACGGTAGCATCCGATACAGAAATACTTTTTCCAATAGCTACAATTTGTCCGTCCTTCAGTTCAACATCAGTATTACTTAGGGCGCTATCGCTTTCACCCGTCCATACTGTGGCATTTTTAATTACTACTATCTTACATACTTTCTGTATGGAATCCATTTCTTTTTTCGTTCTGCCATAAGCCACAAAGGGGTAACGTAGTTCATTTATAGATGGCACATCAGGCTTCGGTTCCGTGCTTGCAGAATCTACAAAAGGAGAAGCCAGTATAGCTTTCCATGTGGTTTGTGTGGTTCCGTTTATAACACCTGTACCTGCTATAGATTTATGGTCGGAAGAAAGTAAACCACTCAACTGTATCGGGTGAAGCGTATCTCCTTCATGCCTGAAAGAAATAGTAACAGTAGGATAACTGAATTTAAAATAATTAGGCAGTCCTTTTTTCTTACCATCGGTAATAGTTGCAGTGGGTGCAATTATGTTGCCATTAAGCACTATTTCGTAAGAGCCATCTCCATCTATGGTAAGATTATATTTACCACGTATATCAATATTAGCGGTGTCATTAACCTGGTAAGGAGTGCCGTTAATCCAGTTGGAGTAGATAGCGGTACCATTTTTAAAAATATCTCCCGATGTAACGATAAAGTTTGCTGTCATGCCTTTTTTCAAAGCACCTAATTCATCCTGTTCTCCCATCATTTGTGCAGGAGTGTAAGTGAGGTCCTTAAGGGCAGTTTGTGGTGTTAATCCATACTGTATTGCTTTTCTAAGGTTGGCCCAAAACTGGCCTTTATCTTTAAGTCCGTCTGTTGTAAGCGCAAAAGTTATACCTGCTTTTTCCAGTTGTGCAGGATTAAGGGGAGCCATTTCCCAATTTAAAAGGCTGGCATAGTCTATAAGTTGTGCATCGTAAGGGTCCTGTACCTTTGGTTTATCCGGGAAAGTAAGCGGAATAATGAATTGCCTTCCTGTCATTTTTATATCGTCAAGGCGCTCGTATTCATCCCCTGCTCCCTTAATAATGTAGTTTGCTTTAAATTCTCTCGCCACTTTATCTGCCCTAAAAACAGAAAGCCTATCATTTACCATAAATATTTGGGGCAGGCTCATCAGGCTGTTAAATGCATCCAGCGAAATGTTGGATTCTGTTTTGTGTTTGGCATTTTTATACCATTCTGCATCTAAATAGGTTTGTCTTAAGAGTGCAATGGCACCCATTAATGAAGCAGGGTAATCCTGTGTAGATGTACCTCTGTTAAAGGATAATCCCGAAGCGGCTTTGCCTTTTATCACGGCTATATTATCATTGGTATCGGCAAAGTTTACAAAGGCATAAGAGCCCTGTACTATACCATCGTGCTGGGATGTAAGTGTAGCTCCAAAGCCCAATGCCCTGTATGCAGATGCTTCTACAGGGTTAGCATGGAAAATATCTTCGGCATCATTTTGTGCTTTAATGGCCTGGTTATAATCATAAGCACCTAACGTATTGCGCATTAGCTGCGTGGGTGGCCTGGGCATTGGTGGTTTTGGAGCAGGCATACCGTAGCCGGTATATAAATCAATAAAGGAAGGGTAGATAGTTTTGCCTTTACAATCGAACACTACACTACCTTCGGGTATGGTAATGTTATTGCCAATCTCCATAACCTTTCCGTCCTTTATAATTAAGGTGGCATCATCTAATACAGTTGCGTAGTCCTGGTAAATATGCGCATGGGTAAAGGCATACCACGTATGTCGGTTATCGTGGATGCCATTAACGTGAAATGTTTGTTGAGCGATAATGCTGTTTGCCAGCAAGGCAAACGAGCCAATAAGGAGAATATTTTTTTTCATACGTAGAAGGGAGACTTTTCGGGGTGAGGTGAATAAGGCTGCAATTTTACTAAATTTGTGCTTAAATCTTTCACCATGTATCAAATATTGCTGCCAATCCATTCTTTTTTACGCTGGGCGATGCTCATTTTAATGCTTGCCGTAATCATAAAATCTTTACAGGGAATGATGTCCAAACGGGCTTTTGCTACATCCGACAATAAAATAAGTTTATTTAATATGATTGCTGCCCACACACAGTTGCTGGTTGCTATACTACTCTATTTTGTAAGCCCCTTTGTTAAGTTTAACAGCGATACAATGACAAATACAGAAATGAGGTTTTTTACTATGGAACATTCTGTGATGATGCTTATAGCCATAGTGCTTATCACTATGGGTAGAATAATGAGTAAAAAAGCACCTACAGATGCTGGAAAATTCAAACGTTTATTTTGGTTTAACCTTATAGCCCTGCTAGTGATATTTGCCGCTATTCCTTGGCCTTGCATGGGCATGGTACACAGGCCCTGGTTTTAAGTCCTTTAAATAATGAATATCGAACAAGGAATATCCAATATCGAAATTAAAAACCAAAATAACAAAGTGGGTTCTAACTTCGGAATTCATTATTCAATATTTATTATTCGATATTTCAAATGATAGAAAGGCTCGCGAAAAAGGAAAAAGCGGTTTTAGTTGGGGTATGTCACAAGGAACAAAAGAAGGAACAACTCGACGAATATTTAGATGAGCTAAGTTTTTTATGCTCTACCGCAGGTGCCATACCTATTAAAACATTTACCCAAAACGTAGACCATTACGACCCTGCAACCCTTATAAGAAAGGGTAAAGTGCAGGAGATAAAAAAATTTATTGAAGATAACCCCGATGTGAACATGGTTATTTTTGATGAGGAACTTAGCCCGTCGCAACAAAGAAATCTTGAAAAAGAAACAGGCCGAAAGGTACTCGACCGCACAGGCCTAATCCTGGATATTTTTGCTGATAGGGCCCAAACCGCATATGCCAAAACGCAGGTAGAGCTGGCCCAATACGAATATCTACTTCCTCGCCTGGCCGGTATGTGGACGCACTTGGAAAAGCAACGTGGTGGTATTGGTATGCGTGGCCCCGGTGAAACAGAAATAGAAACTGACCGCCGCCGCATACGTAACCGTATAGCCCTGCTTAAGGAAAGGATAGTAGCCATAGATAAACAAATGACTACCCAGCGTAGAAATCGCGGACAGTTAATAAGGGTTTCTTTGGTGGGATATACCAATGCAGGTAAATCTACCCTGATGAATTTATTGAGCCATTCGGAGGTGTTTGCCGAAAATGCCTTGTTTGCAACATTAGATACTACAGTGCGAAAAGTAACCTTTGAGAACACTCCTTTTCTTTTATCGGATACGGTAGGGTTTATACGCAAACTGCCTACCTTTTTAATTGAAGCCTTTAAATCTACCCTTGATGAAGTAAGGGAGGCAGATATATTGCTACATGTGGTGGATATATCTCACCCTTCGTTTGAAGACCAGATTAAAGTGGTAAATCAAACGCTTACTGAGCTTAAAGCTATTGATAAATCTACCTTACTGGTTTTTAATAAGGCCGACCTTTTCCGCACGCAGGATGAAGACAGGAATCCTATACCAATGACCATAGACGAACTTAAAAATTCATATATAGCTAAAGAACATGAGCATAGTGTATTTATTTCGGCAGTGGGCAGGCAAAATATAGAAGAATTGCGCAGCGCTATGATAAACCTTATACGCAGAGAATATAGCGTAAAGTATCCTTACAGTATAGTTTAAATAGTAATGAACCATCTTGGCTTCCTTGATACTTTTGCCGCATTAAGGAACTTTGTTTTAATAGTTGGAGTTGTTGTATTAACTGCGCTTATTGCTTCATTATGGAAGTTTGCCGGGTATAAACGGACCTATTATTCACTTTCCTTTTTTGCCGTTGCCGTTCCTTGTTTTGTAATATTTGGTGGGAATTGGTACGATAAAATAAGTGATCTTATGCAAGCCATTATAGTGTCGCTTGTCATGGAACTGCCACCTATAGTGTTAGTGCTTTCTGTTAGGAACCTGAACAAACAGGTTGAAATACCCAAATGGTTTTCAATAACTAATGTCATCTTAAGCTCTATTTTTATAGTTATCTTTTTAATTGGAGTTATGATAGGTGGTGGCGGAGGTGGGATGATAGGATAAATTATACATTTGCAGTATGAAAATAGATTCTAAAACGGTAGATAAGCTGGCAGATTTGGCCAAGTTGGAGTTTGATGAAGCTTCGAAAGTAGAAATCATCACCGACCTTAACCGTATTGTATCTTTTGTAGAAAAACTTAACGAAATGGATACGTCCAACGTTGAGCCACTGGTATATTTAACCGAGGATACCAATGTAATGCGCGCCGATGAGGTAAAGCAGGAAATCAGCCAGCAGGATGCATTAAAAAATGCACCAAAAAGGGACTCCGATTATATCAAAGTCCCTAAGGTTATAGATAAAAAATAAAGTACTTTATCAGGAAGGATCCTTCTTAGCAGGAGGTGCTGCAGGTGTAAGGCTCTTTGCAGAGTTTAACATGGTTTGCACTTCGGGCTGGCCAAATGTATAAACTGTGCCGTCGGTACCTTGTTGCAGGTCCTCTATATAATAGGTAGTAGTTCCTTTTTTAACTAAAGAATAGAAGTGGAATTCTTCCTTGGCATTGGCAAAAGCATTGGTATCCTTTTGGGTTGAGTAAAGCAGGTTATTGCTATCGTTAACCACCCATGTTTTTACCTTGTTAAGGTCGTCTCCTGCAAGGTCGCTCTTTTTCATTGCAATAGCTTCTCCCGATACGTTTATCATGATATGAAAGCCACGGCCTACGTATACATGCACACTGCCTGATGTTTGGGCATCAATACCCCATAATTTATGAGCGGTATCGGGTACATCTATCGTCGCATTAATGCCTGCTTTCGTAAGGTCTAACCTAACCATACCAGCCGCAACAGGGTTGGCATCTTCCTGTGCTTGTTCGTGTTTGCAAGAGTTAAGGCTAAGAAAACCTAAACAAAGTGTAAAGAGTGCAATTTTTTTATACATGTAAATTGATGTTTAATAGTACCTGACAAATGTATAATTATTTTAATTAGCCCTAACCCGCTAAAGGGATATAAATCTTGCAGTTTTGGCTTAAAACCGTATATTTGCTATATATGGAGTATGAGATAAAACCCCATGAAAAACTAAGCCTCGGTATTAAAGAGTTATGGCAATACAGGGAGCTTTTTTTCTTTTTTACGTGGCGGGATATAAAGATAAAGTATAAGCAAACGGTGTTGGGCTTTGCATGGGCCGTGTTGCAACCCATTATCATGATGCTTATTTTTTCTGCGGTAGGTAGCGCATTTAACATACCCAAGGCAGGCATACCCAGGCCACTTTTCGTTTACTCAGGGTTATTATTATGGAACATATTTGCATCAGGAATAACCAATGCAGGTAATAGCATGGTATCCAATGCCAACATCATTAAAAAAATTTACTTCCCCAGGCTTATTATTCCAATTTCATCTGTGCTTGTTGCCTTATTCGATTTTATAATGACATTCACGGTTTTTATAGCCATGCTCATCTATTATTTTGTTACAGGGCAAATACATATAGATATCGTAGGCTTTATGCTTATGTTGCCTGTAAGCATTTTCATAACCTCACTTTCAACATTTGGCCTCGGTTCTTTACTGGCGGCCCTTAATGTTAAATACCGCGATTTTAGGTATGTAATACCCTTTATGGTTTCTGTTTTGCTTTTTTTAAGCCCTGTAATGTACCCGATATCCGGAAGTCATTTTGTGTGGGCCAAATATCTTTTCGCACTTAATCCATTATACAGCGCCATCGCTCTTTTTAGAACTACGTTTAGCGACAGCACTTTGCATATTTACCTGGTGCTTATAAGCCTGGCATCTTCTTTGTTTTTGTTTGTTGCAGGAGTATTTTATTTCCGTAAAACCGAAGCTTATTTTGCCGACATGGCATAGATGATGAACCCCATACTCGAAATAAAAAGTGTTTCAAAAAAGTTTCGCATACAGCACAATGCGCAGCCATACCTAAGCATGCGCGATTCTATTACTTCTGTCTTCAAGCGTGAAAAAATGACGGCTGAAGATTTTTATGCTTTACAGGATATTAGTTTTAATGTAGAACAAGGCGAGAGCTTAGCTATAATAGGTAAAAATGGCGCAGGAAAATCAACCTTGTTAAAAGTGCTATCGCGTATCACTCCTCCCAGTTCGGGTTCCATTATATCCAGAGGAAATATTGCCAGCCTGCTGGAAGTAGGTACCGGTTTCCATCCGGAACTTAATGGCAGGGAAAATATATTTTTAAATGGTTCTATACTTGGAATGAAGCGTAAAGAGATACAGGCCAAGTTTGACGAAATAGTTGATTTTAGTGGCACCGAAAAATTTCTCGATACACCTTTAAAGCATTATAGCAGCGGTATGCAATTACGCCTGGCATTTTCGGTGGCTGCCTTTTTAGAACCTGAGATAATGATAATAGATGAAGTACTGGCGGTAGGTGATGCAAGCTTTCAAAAAAAATGCATGGGTAAAATGGAAGATGTAAGCCGTAGCGGACGTACAATATTATTTGTAAGCCATGATTTGAATGCGGTTTCTACCCTTTGTAAAAAGGCCATTTTGCTGGAAGGCGGAAAAATTAAAATAAGTGGCGATACACAAGACGTTGTATCTTCTTATTTGCAGTCTGCTGGTATTTCATCGACATGGGTGCAGAAAAAAGATATTTCAACGCCTCATTTTAAATCGGTAGATGTAAAGCTTAAAGGCGAACAACCTGCACATAAACTGGAAATAAGTTTCGAAATACAATGTACCGCCAATATGCTTCCTTCGTTCGTGGCTTTCGATATTTTAGATAAGATGAATACCCCATTGGGGCAAGCAATTCCAGTAGTTGAGCCTTTTATACGTGCCGGAAACGAGGTTAGAAAATACGAGGTGGAAATAGGTCTGCCTGCCATTATTCCGGGCGATTATTACATCGGTGTTTGGATGGGCCCGCATTATAACGAAACATACGATTGGCAAAAAGAGTGTGTTGAATTTTCGATTGTGGATAGCCCCCAAAAAAACAGGACATTTCAACACACGGCAAATCACGGATATTTTGTACCCGAGTCAAAATTGATTCAATAAAGAAGATGCTTACCACATTTAAAAAATATCTGAAAGAAAGAAGCGAGTATTTAAAGTACGTCCCTATATACCATAAGTATAAAGAGTTTACGATGATAGGAAAGGATGATTGTGTGCAATGCCTGTCGTTAATATCAAAGTTTACTGATGTAAAGGGCGTAGTAGTGGAATGTGGTGTGTGGAGAGGAGGAATGAGTGCGGCTATGGCAGATGTGTTAGGAAAGGAAAGGAAATATTATCTCTTTGATAGCTTTGAGGGACTTCCGCCTGCTAAAGAGATTGATGGGCAAGCGGCATTGGCTTGGCAAAACGATGTAAATTCTCCGGGATATTATGATAACTGCAAAGCAGAAATGGAGTGGGCGGAAAAAGCCATGAAGAAAACAGAAGTAAGCAATTATAAACTGGTAAAAGGTTGGTTTGAAAATACCTTGCCGACCTATAATTTTGAAGAAAAAATTGCTGTATTACGCCTGGATGCTGACTGGTATGAATCGACCATGGTATGCCTCGAAAACCTTTTCCCAAAAATGGCGGAAGGCGGCATTATAATATTTGATGATTATTATGTATGGGATGGCTGTTCGAAAGCGCTACATGATTATCTATCAAAAAACAAAAGAGCTGAAAGAATAATGCAAGCCTACTCATGCGGTTGTTATATTATTAAAAGATAAGCAATGCAACCCAAAGACTATACCGATAATTTTTTCGACTATCACCTCGAAGGTGCGCTTAACTCTGCCAAAGCGGTTATTCCGGTTGTAATGAAGTATGTTCAGCCTGCTTCGGTAATTGATGTGGGTTGTGGAATAGGGGCTTGGTTATCCGTATGGAAACAGAATGGCGCTAAAGAAATTTTTGGTGTGGATGGTTCGTACATCGATACAAGCAAATTGCTCATTGATAATACAACGTTTCAACCAGTCGACCTCGAGAAAGGATACAATAGTGAAAAGAAATATGATCTTGTAAGTTGCCTTGAAGTCGCTGAACATTTGCATTCGCAATTTGCAGAGGGATTTATAAAATCACTTTGTGCATTGGGCGATGTAATCTTGTTTTCGGCAGCTATACCAGGCCAGGAGGGCACAATGCATGTTAACGAACAATACCCGGATTATTGGGTAGCTTTATTTAAAGAAAATGGCTTTATACCTGTAGACTGCCTCCGCCAACAATTATGGAATAACAAAGAGATACAATGGTGGTACAGGCAAAACATTATGTTTTTTGTAAAGGAATCAGTAGTTGCAAATTATCCGGGCTTTAAAGAAGTTTTGTTCGAAAACAAAAGGCCCGTTTTATCACTGGTGCATCCCGAAGCTTTTTCGGGTAAATCGGCTAAAGCCGTGTATTATGAGGGAGTGCTAAGTTCGCCCGTATCAGCAATTAGATATTTTATGCGTAAATGGGTTGGTGCTAATAAACAAAAATAATGAGGGAAGACAATTTAGATAGATTGAGTGATTATATCAACATTCCTAAATCAGATTATTATTACCTGGTATACAAACCCCTTATTCGTGATTTAGCCGTGTGTTTAAAAAAGTTTGCAAAAGGCAGGGTACTTGATATTGGTTGTGGAAATAAGCCGTACGAAGGAATGTTTAAAAAGCTGATAACTGAATACGTGGGCAGCGACATTATACAGTCAAGTCTTAACAAGGTAGATTATATTTGCGAAGCAACAAAAATACCCCTACCCAACGCAAGCTTCGATACAATATTTTCTACCCAGGCTATTGAACATGTTGCGGATCATCAGGCGCTCGTTAACGAAGCCTATCGCTTAGTAAAGCCTGGCGGTTACCTAATTCTTTCCGGGCCTATGTATTGGCACTTGCACGAAGAGCCTTACGATTATTTTAGGTTTACTAAGCATGGTTTTAGGTATATACTGGAAAAGGCAGGTTTTACTAACTTGGAAATAATTGCCAATGGAGGTAAATGGGCCACACTTGGGCAAGTTATACTACATACGTTGCCAAGAAGACTTACAAACATAAGAATGGCGAGAAGAATACATAATTGGTTTTTCGCTTACCTGGATAAAAATTTTTTTAACGAGTTTAATACAATGAATTACGTAGCGGTAGGTAAAAAGTAAAAATGGCTGCAAAAATTTCTATAGTAATACCATGCTACAACCAGGGGCACTTTATAAAAGAAGCCTTGCAAAATATTGATAAAAGTTTGTGCGAGGTTATTATTGTTAACGATGGCTCTACCGACGTTAAAACAATTGAAGTGCTTGCGGGACTTGAGAAGGAAGGTTACAGGGTAATCAGCCAAAAAAATATGGGACTGGGTGCTGCCAGAAATAATGGAATAAAAGTTGCCAGCGGGAAATATGTTCTTCCCTTAGATAGTGATAATAAAATAAAGCCAGGCTATATTACTGAAGCGGTACATATACTTGATAACAATGAAAAAATAAATGTAGTGTATGCCGATGCTGAATACTTTGGAGATAAGCAGGGCATGTTTCAATCGGGGGAATTTAACCTTCAAAGATTGATGATAGAAAACTACATCGATGCCTGCGCAGTGTATCGCAAATCAGTTTGGGAAGAACTTGGAGGTTATGATGAAAAAATGCCTGTAATGGGTTACGAAGATTGGGACTTTTGGCTACGCATAGCTTTTTATAAAGGCGGATTTAACTATATACATAAACCATTGTTCGATTACAGATATTCTAACGCGTCTATGATTAGAACCGTAAAAACAGAAGATTATGAGAAGGTGATGAATTATGTGGGAAAGAAGTATGGGCAGTATCTCGGTAAAGAATACCTGAACAAGCTTATATATTACAAGGCATCCAAAAAAGGCCTGGCTTTTTATATTATGCTTAGGAGTGGCTTCCCAAGGCTGCATAACCTGTTGCGTAAAATGGGCATTGTTAAGCCCAAAGATGTGATCTAACACTACAGACGAATGCCTGCAACTGTCGATATTTTACTTTCGGTTTATAATGGAGAGTCATTCTTGCAGCAGCAACTGGATAGTATAGCAGGGCAATCATATTCAGATTGGAGGTTAATACTAAGGGATGATGGTTCTTCGGATAAGAGCCGGGAAATCATTGAGCAGTTTAAAAATAATCACCCAGAGAAAATAGAAATTGTAAAGGATACCAAAGGTAACATTGGGTACAATGCTTCCTTCATGGAATTGATGGGACATGCAACAGCTGACCATATTCTGTTATGCGACCATGATGATTTCTGGTATCCCGAAAAAATATCAGTATTACTTGCAGCAATAAAAGATGAAGAAAAAAAGGACAATACAAAAGGCATACTGGCCTTCTGTGATTTGCAGTTAACGGATGAGAAGTTGAATATTACACACGATTCATTTCTAAGAAAAATGCGGTTTAATAAAAATAATGGTAACCAGGTCTTTTTTTTGAAAAATTATGTGCCTGGATGTAGTACTATGTTTAATAAGGCCTTGTTACAGGAGGCTTTTAAAACGCAGAATCTTATAGGGTTTCACGACCAATGGTTAATTACGCTTGCCGCTGCTATTAACGGAATAGTTTGTGTAAATAAGCCCTTAATGAAATATAGGCAACACGATAAAAATGCGATCGGCATTAAAGCAGATCAGGCTCAAACTTTGGGATTATTTATTAAAGATGCGCTCAAGTATGCCTTTCAAAATAAAAAATACAGGCAACTTATGTATTCTAAAAATATTGCCCAGTTGCAAAATATATGTTCGGTTCTTCCGGGGGCAGTTTCGAAGGAGGCAAGTGATTTCGATGCAATTGACAGAAGTGCTTACATATCCCGTAAGCTAAAAAACATAAGCAAACCCTATTTAATAGGCCGTTCGTTTTTAGAGCAGCTAACATACATTATTTGTTTTTAAATCAGTATTAGTGGACGTATCAATAATCATAGTAAACTACAATACGTATAAGTATACGACTAAGTGCATTGACTCGGTTATTCGTTTTACAAAGGGAGTTAATTACCAAATCATTTTAGTGGACAATGCCTCAACAGAATGTTCGCCGGATGTATTTAAACAAGAATTTCCGGCGATAGAATTAATTAAAAGCGAAGTAAATAGTGGGTTTACGGGTGGCAATAATCTTGGAATCGAAAAAGCCAAAGGAGATTATATATTGCTCCTCAACAGTGATACAGAACTAACGGAGGATTCAATTTCTACGTGTGTAAATTTTTTAAAAACTCATCAAAAAATTGGAGTTGTAACATGCAAACTTCTATATCCCGATGGAACCATTCAAAAGCAATGTCAACGTTTCCCTTCCATCAAACTAACCTTGTTAGAATTATTTCGTCTTCATAAATTAATTTCACAACCTAAGAGGGGCGCTTTACTACAAGGCGGTTTTTTCGATCATTTAACAAGTATTTACTGCGATTCGGTATGGGGGGCATTCTTTATGTTTCCAAAAAAAATACTGAACCAATTTGAAGGCAATAAACTACCCGGCGATATTTTTATGTATGCGGAAGATATGCTATGGTGTTATGCCATTAAACAAATGGGATATAAAGTGTATTACAACGCAGAAACGGCCGTAATTCACCACATGGGTGCATCGGCCCAACCTTCGGTGCTAGTACATAAGCATCAAAACGAATATGATATTATTGTAAAATATAGCGGTACATTGTATGCTAAAGCGCTTATGTTTTTGCGTGGACTGTTATATAGTACGCATACAGGCAGGCAAGGCTATGCCTCTCAGGTAGCGCGCTTAAGTTTTAACTTGTTTTTTAAAGGTAAAGCAGCATGAAACTAAGTGTATGTATTCCCTCCTATAACCCGACCGTAACATTAACCACTACGGTTGATTCTTTAGTAAGTCAAAAGCATTTAATTGACGAGGTGGTTATTGTTATTGATAACAAGGACTATCCAAAGCAGACGGAAGAACTGCAAAAGAAATACGATGGCATATTTAAGAAATTGAATATAGTACAGCAAGTTAATACAGGTAGAGCAGGAGCAAGGAACAAATGCGCTGAGATTGCGAGTGGCGATATCATCCTTTTCCTGGATGATGATATGATACCTGAAGATAATCTTATACAAAAGCATCTTGAATATCATGGCAAGGAAGGGGAGTGTATAGTTACCGGGAGTGGGTTTAACGATCCTACTAAGGCTAAGACCGATTTTGCTAAATACATTGTATATACGGAAGGTCTGTGGCAAAAAGATATTCCAACGAATAAACTTGTAACATACGATAAGTTTGCATTTACAGCCTGTAACATGTCAATACCTGCCGGCCTTTTTAAAGGGTTAGGCGGATTCGATGACAGGCTGAAAGATGGTGAAGATTTCGATCTTGGTGTGCGTGCTTTAGATAATGGGGTGAAAATCCTGTATGATGGGGCTATCAAAGCCTGGCACAATGATAATACAAATTTAAAAGGAGTTATACGCAGGCATAATGAATACAATAAGGGTAGAATTAGTATTATAAAACTGCATCCTGAATACCTTAAAAAATTTCCTGTTTTTCTACCTCCGTCCCCCGGTTTCCTAAAAATGATTTTGATTGGCATATTCAGTTTCACAGTAGCTCCTTTTGTGCTGGCAGACTCATTTATTTTCAGAGTGTTACCTTTGAAGTTTAAATTTACGCTGTACAGGTTAACAATTGCTTCCTATGTTAACAGGGATAGCAAGTAATATCTTTGGAGTTCAGCTCCCGAAATGAAAAAGAACATTATATATATTCTTTCTTTTATCAGCAAGTCAATTGAGTTTGAGCTGGTTGCTAAGTTGCTTGATAGGGATAAATTTAATTTATCTTTTATACTCCTGCATGATAAGGATTCTTACATGGAGGAGTTTTTGAAGCAGAGTGGGATAAATACATACAGAATAAATTATTCAGGGAAAAAGAATGTACTTTCTGCTATATCTAAAATACGAAAGATATTAAAGAAAGAAAAAGCGGATATTGTGCATTGTCACTTGTTCGACGCGTGTTTTACGGGACTGGTAGCAGCTAAATCTATTGGTGTACGCAGAAGAATACATACCCGCCATAATTCCACCATCCACCATGCATATCATCCCGGCACAGTAAAGTATGATAGGTTAATAAATAGGTTATCCACCGATATAATAGCGGTAAGCTCGGTAGTTAAAGATGTTTTAGTAAATCTTGAAGGCGCAGATGCTTCAAAAATTTCAATCATTCATCATGGTTTTAATATGAATGATTTTGATTGTGTAAGTAACGAACGCAGGGAGAAAATACTAACCAAATATAATTTTGGTAAGGATAGGCCTGTTGTGGGTGTTATATCCAGGTTTATACATTGGAAGGGCGTACAGTATATTATACCTGCGTTTAAAAAATTGCTGAAAGAATTTCCAACTGCGCATTTGGTTTTGGCTAATGCAGAAGGCCCTTATGCGAATGAAATAGAAAAACTTTTGGCCACTTTACCTCAGGGAAGTTTCACGAAGATATTATTTGAAGAAGATGTATATGCATTGTTTAAAACATTCGATCTTTTTGTACATACCCCTATAGATAAAGATAGTGAAGCCTTTGGGCAGGTTTATGTAGAGGCAATGGCATCAAAAGTGCCCTCGGTGGTAACGCTTTCGGGCATTGCAAACGATTATATAAAGGATAATCATAATGCAGCCGTAGTGTCTTTTAAAGATTCGGATGGTATACATCTACGAATGGTTGAATTGCTGAATAACAAAGCTCTTAGAGAAAGTATTGTTATAACCGCTGATAGAGAAGTACGAGAGATGTTCCCCATTATTGAAAAGATTAAAAAATTAGAAATGCTGTTTTCAAAAGGTAGCAGGTAAACAAATGAAATTCTCTTTAATATTACCTACATATAATAGAGCAGATGCTGTGGCTAAGGCTATAAACTCAGCATTAAAACAAACTGAGAAAGATTTTGAGATTATTGTAGTGGATGATGGCAGTACAGATAAAACGGCTGAAACCGTAAAAACTATTACCGACCCCAAAGTCGCTTATTATTATAAAACTAATGCTGAACGTGGTGCTGCAAGAAACTTTGGTATTAACAAAGCCAAAGGAGATTACGTTGGTTTTTTAGATTCTGATGATATTCTTTATCCGAACCATTTTGCAAATGCACTTAACGTAATTGCAAAATTTAATAAACCGGAAGTGTTTCATTTAGGGTTTGAGGTAAAGGATGATGAAGGAGAAATTTTGTGGGATACGCATTATACTATGCCTACAGCTAATCAGGCACTAATTAAAGGTAATTTACTCAGTTGCAACGGGGTGTTTGTACGAAGTGATATTGCAAAAGCAAACCTGTTTAAAGAAGACAGAACTCTTGCAGGGTTGGAAGACTGGGAATTGTGGTTACGACTTGCAATAAAATATACAGTGCATATGGATAGTGGTGTAACTTCCTGCATTATAAATCATGAAAGCAGGAGCGTACTTGCCATTAATAAGGATAAATTAATAGCCAGGATAGAAGCCATGATTAATTACATTACAAATAATAATGATGTAGTAAAATACTACGGCAGTGCTGCTATGCGAGATTTTAAAGCAAGTTGCTACACATACTGTGCTTTGCATTTGTCGATGGCTAAATATAAAAGGGAAACATGGCCCTATTTAAGGAAGGGAATAAGCACATCGCCAAAAAGCATATTTAGCAAAAGGTTTGCGGTTACTATAAAGCATTTATTATTCTGAGGGTGGAAGGCGTAAACAAAATATTATTTATAACCCAATGGCAATATGATGATGCCTTAGTGCAAACGTATACGCTTCCTTATATAAATATTGTAAAGAAAATAACCAATGCAAACTGTTATCTGGTTACAACCGGTAAGGGTAATAACGATACTAAATTATCCGAACGCGGCGGAATTAATTTAATAGAGCTGCCCGACCCAACAAAAGGAGGAAGACTGCAATGGTTTAAAAATTTGTCTATCCTGAACAGGTTTGTAAAGAAGGAACAGATACCCGTAATGCATACCTGGTGTACCCCGGCGGGCGCTATTGGAGCAATTTTAAAAATGCGCAATAGCGGTATCAAGTTAGTTTTGGATAGTGTAGAACCACATGCTGAAGCAATGGTAGAATGTAAGATATGGCCTAAAGGCGGAATAAAATTCCGGGGACTTTTCTTTCTTGAGAAATTGCAGTTTAAAAAAGCCGAGCACCTGATTTTTGCCGCCACTGAAATGGACAAATACGTAAAAAATAAGTTTGGTTTAACAGTATCTGGTGATGTAAAACCAGCCTGTGTCGACCTTTCTTTATTCTCAGATAAACTTTTAAAAAATTCCGAATTATTAAAAAAGCTTGGCCTTGACGGTAAGATTGTTTGTGTATATGCCGGAAAGTTTGGTGGATTTTATTTAGAAGATGAAACCTTTCAGTTTGTAAAGCAATGCGAAGAATTTTGGGGAAAAGATAAATTCAGATTTTTGGCCTTGAGCAATGCTACAGATGAATACATGAATGAAAAAATGGCCAAATTCAATATTCAGCCTGAAACAGTTGTGAAATTGTTTGTTCCTTATAAAGAAGTGGCTCAATACATGGGGCTGGCCGATTTTGCTTTCAGCGCGTATAAGCCTGTTCCTTCCAAACGTTACGGAACTCCTATAAAAAATGGAGAATACTGGGCTTTGGGTTTGCCTGTTGTAATTCCACCTAATATTTCCGATGATTCAGCAATAATAGAAAAGCATAATGCAGGTGCTATATTAAGGGGCTTCAGTAAAGAAGATTACATGAAATCTATTTCACAAATAGATTCAATTACTAAAGGGAAAACGAGAGATGAGATTTATAAAACCATTCGTTCGCTGGCCGAGCAATACCGTAACTTCAGTATTGCAGAACAGGTTTATAAAAGCATTTACGGTTAATCCATCCTTTGGCGCGGATGGTATACCATGTAAAAAATAATCGGTAGTATAAGTAATACTAATATTGTTGCCGATACCAGCCCGCCAATCATTACAATTGCCAATGGCTTTTGAGCTTCGGAACCAATGCCGGTGCTTATAGCGGCGGGGAATAAGCCTACCATATCTATTAGTGCGGTCATAACCACAGGTCTAACCCTTTCACGCACTCCGTTTACAATTGCCTCTACCAGGTTTTGCTTTTGTTGAAGGTTACGTTTAAACTGCACCAAAAGTATTACACCGTTCTGTATACAAACCCCAAACAGTGCTATAAGGCCAATACCTGCCGAAATGCTGAAATTGGTATTGGTAAGCAGCAAGGCGAAAATACCGCCTATTAATGCAAATGGTACATTAAGCAGGATAATGGTAGAATCTCTTAAATTACCAAATGTCATAAACAGGATTAGGAATATTAAGAGCAAACTTATAGGCACAACTTGTTTAAGTCGGTTCACAGCCCTAACCTGGCTTTCGAATTCACCAATCCATGCTATTTTGTAGCCCTTGGGTACTTTTACATTCGATGTTCTTTGTTGGCATTCGGCTATTGCGCTTCCCATATCCCTGTCGCGTACCGAGAATTTAACTGCAATTACACGTTGGTTATTGGCACGGTAAATAGAGCTGATTCCAGTTTTTTGTGTAATGGTCGAAATCATTTTTAGTGGTACTTCACCGCCATTCATGGTAGGTACCATCAGGTCGCCTATCTGGTCCACCGTATGCCTGAATTCAGGGGCGTAACGTACCCTGAGGTCAAACAATCTTTCACCTTCAAATACTTGGGTAGCTGCCTGTCCGCCAATTGCCATCTGCACCACAGCATTAGCATTTGCAGTGCTTACACCGTATAAGCCCATTTTATCCTGTTCAAGGTCTATGTCGAGTTCCGGCTGCCCTAAATTTCGTAATACTCCTAAATCTTCAATGCCTTTTATTTTGGTCAGGGTATCAAAAACCTGTTTTGCTTTTTCATTTAACACAGCAAAGTCAGACCCTGAAATTTGGCAACCAAGGGCTGCATTCATACCCGATACAGCCTGTTCAACATTATCCCGTATGGGCTGCGAAAAATTAAATACTACTCCTTCATGCTTTGAAACAAGCACCTGGTTCATCTCATCAATCAGCGAATCTTTACTTATGTTCCGCTTCCAGTCCTCTTTAGGATAAAGTATTACGTCGCACTGTATATCCGAGAAAGCCTCAGGGTCGGTACCATCATCAGGCCGGCCGGTTTGAGAAACAACAGTTTTTACTTCTTTAAAACTGCCTAATTCTTTCCTCATGCTGTCGGCCAGCGCAGATGAGTTAGGCAAAGCTATACCCAATGGGGTTTGCGCTTTAACCCAAAGTGCTCCTTCATCAAGGTGTGGTAAAAATTCAGAACCTAAAAATGAAGCGATATACAAGCTGCCTCCAAGCAGGGCTATAGCAAGCATTAAGCTTACACGTTTATGCCTGAAGGTATAATTAAACAATTTCATGTATCCTTTTTCCAGGCCGATAACAACAGGGTTATGTTTTTCGTACACATTTTTATTAAGGAGCATGTGTATTAAAACAGGCACAAGGGTAAGTGTAAAGATTAATGCACCCAAAAGCGCAAATCCCAGTGTCCATGCAAGAGGAGAGAATATCTTTCCTTCCACATTTTCGAATGAAAATATGGGAATTAAAGCGGTGATAATAATAAGCTTGGCAAAAAAGATGGCCTTACCCATATCCATGGTGGTAAGTTTTATCCATCCCATTTTAGAACGCTTATTGAATTTTTCCTTACCCAGCTCTCGGTATTTTTTATCAAATACCACAAAGCATCCCTCCACCAAGACGACGGCCCCATCAATTATGATACCAAAATCAACTGCACCTAAAGAAAGCAGGTTTACAGGCATTCCTTTTATAAGCATACATATAAATGCAAACAAAAGTGAAAGGGGAATGATCAGCGCAACAATAAGGGTAGCCCTCCAATCGGCCATAAACAAGAATACAAGCCCGATTACAAGAACGATTCCTTCTACAAGGTTATGTAGCACTGTATCTGTACAGTAAGTAATAAGTGTATTGCGATCGTAAAAAGGTACAATTTTAACATCCGAAGGAAGTATGGAATTGTTTAGCTCATTTATTTTAGCGCGTACAGCTTTTAATATTTCCTGTGGGTTTCTGCCTTTGCGCATCACCACAACTCCTTCTACCACATCGTTAGATGTATCCATCCCCACGCGGCCAAGACGAGGCATACAATTTACGTTTACATCTGCCACATTTTTTACAAGCAGCGGAACACCATTCATATTTTTAATGATGACATTCTTTATTTCGTCAACACTGTTTAGCAAGCCAATTCCTCTTACTACAAAGGATACTTCGCCCTGGTCTATAACATCGCCACCGGCATTTATGTTGCTATTCGAAACCGCATTGTATACATCCAGTGCCGTAATGTTGTATTTACGCAGCAAGTTGGGGTTTACATCTATTTCATAATCTTTGGTGGGGCCGCCATAAGTATTAACATCCGCAACTCCTTCAACCGCATGCAGGTTGCGTTCTATCACCCAGTTTTCTATCGTTTTTAATTCAAGAGCAGATTTGGTTTTGCTTTGTACCGTAAACCTGAATATTTCATCGGTAGGCCCATAAGGTGGTTCTACTTCGGGTTGCACACCTGTAGGTAATTGTACGTTCCCCAATAAGTTCATTACCTGGGCGCGTGCATGGTAATCATCTACACCATCGTTAAAAATAAGGGTAATTTGAGATAAGCCGAACATAGTAGTTGAGTGAATGGAGGTCTTTTCCTGTACCGAGTTCATTGCTAACTCTATAGGTATGGTTACCTGCCTTTCAACTTCCGATGCACCCCGGCCCTGCCATTGGGTAATAATAATAATTTGCGTGTTGGTAATATCAGGGTAGGCCTCAATGGGAGTTTGGTTATAGGCAATAGCTCCCAGTATGCCAATAACTACGGTGGCGAAGAGAATAAAAATTTTATTCTTTAACGAAAAAGCAACAATCTGTTTTACAATCTTGTTCATTTATGCCAACGGTTATTGCCCATATACATAAAGACTATTTTTACATACCACTACCTCGTTAGGCTGCAAGCCTTTTTTTACATAAGCCATTGTTGCATTCGTACCGTCAATAGATATTCTTCTTTTTTCAAATTGGCTTTTGCCTCTTGAAACCATAACATAGTAGTCGTTATCATAAAATACCAGGGCCTCTTTGGGAACTCCAATGGCCTTAGTATGTTTATCTATATGCACATCTATGGTTGCAAACATGCCTGCTTTTAAAAGGCCTTTGGAGTTATCAACTACTATCCTGGCCTGCATGGTGCTGGCAGAAGAATCGAGCATATTGGCAATTTTTGAAATAGCGCCTTTTATTTTATTGTCGGGATAAGCTACCGTAGTAATGTCAACCGAATCATCTTTTGATATGAGAGGGATGTCGTTTTCATAAACGTTTGCCTCTACCCAAACCGTTTTTAAAAACGAAACTGTAAACAGGGGAGTTGTATTATCTGCCCTTACATTTACTCCTTCGCTAACCGATTTTGATACCACATAGCCATCGATAGGGGAGGTGATGGTATACGTAGCATTAGAATCGCCGCCCGAAAGTTTATACGTTTTAAGATATGTCTCTACGGTTTGTACCGCAACTGTAGCCGACTTGTAATCATTTTGTGCTTGCATTACATCTTTTTCCGAATACACTTTTGTTTTATAAAGTTCGTTGGCAATATCCAGGTTTCTTTTTGCAGTTTTCAGCTGGCCCTGTGCTACTGCATACTGGCCTTCGTAGTTCCCCACATCAGCGCTTTTAAGTATAGCAAGTGTTTGGCCTTTGGTTACATAATCGCCCTGCGAAACATTTACTTTTAAAACGTTTCCGCTTACAAAACTGTAAACAGGAGAGAGGTAATCCATATCAAACGTTACTTTGCCATTCAATACAAGGTCAGTTTTCTCTTCCTGTATTTTTACCGTGTCAACTGTTATCTGCTTCATCTGGATAGAGTTAAGCTCCACCAAATTCGAATCAGTTGTTTCATCAGATGACCGCGGTGCGGGACTCTTACATGCTGCAACAAGTAATAGGGTGAGTAGTGCAGCACATATATATTGTATTCGGAACATAGGTTATTTTATTATATCAATACCGGTTGTAAAATTCATATAATGGATAGCATTAAAATAGTGTACGTGCAGGTTTATCAAATTATTTTTTCCATCGATATAGGTACTTATTTGGCTTAACAAGTCCAATAAATTTATGTACCGTTTGTCGTAATTTTTTACTGCATTATCCATCATCTCATCCAGGTTTTTTTCATAATCCGCATCAATTTGGTGCAATTGATTATTAATCTGGTAAAAGCTTATGTAGGCATTGGTTACTTCGTTTTTTACGGTTTGTAATACAATGCTATCGTTTAGCTGCGCCTGGCTTTTTTGATATTTTGCGGCTGCTACGTTCCACTGGTTGCGGTTAAATACAGGCAAATCAATGCTTGCCGATATTCCCCAATAATCCGGTATTACTGAGCCTGCGCCTATATTAGATATACCCAATGAAAGATCGGGTACCGAAGTAGCGTGTTGCAGGGTAAGATTTTTATCCTGGTAGGTAATCCCTGCAGTTGCTAACATTAAATCGGGCCTGCTTTTTTCGGCGCTATCCATCATAGCCTGGTAAGTAGGTATGTTAGCGGGAGAAGGTGTAAGTTGTTTTGCTACTAAATATGTTTTTTCAGGATATGCCAGTAATGTTTTAAGGTCTTTCTCATCATTATTTGCAGCTTGCTGGCTTGTTACTTCCTGTGCAACAACATCCTGTAATTGGGCCTGCAGGCGTATTAAATCGTTACCGGAAGCATTGCCTAGTTTGTACAATTGTTGTGTAACATCTATAAGGTGGCTTATTTTTGTTTCTTCTGAGTGGTACATTGCAATTTGTTGCTGGTTGCTGTACAAATCAGATATATCAGTATACATCTGGTATTTAAGGCTTCGCAACACATCGGCAAGTTGGTATTTAGCCTCATCTACACCCACAAGGGCAAGTTTGGCAGTTGCACTATGACGGCCAGCAATGGTAATAAGTTGTTGTAACTGGAATGTATGGTCTACTTCGCCTCCGGGATATTGGTTATCGAAAAACTTTTTGCTCTCCTGATTATATAGGGTTTGCCCATAGGTAAGATTAGGATTGTACCAAAGCTTAGCCTGCAGGTATTGGGCATGGGCAATATCTACATTGTATTTATCCATCAATAAAGTAAGATTTTTACTCACAAACCTTTGCTCGGCATCGGGTATTGAAAGAGATACTGTATCCTCCTGTAAAGGCTGTATTTCCTGAGAAAAGGCAGGAGTACACCATTCGCATAGCAATATACTGAAGGTTATAAATAAAAGGGAAAGCTTTTTCATAAATTAGTAACAAGCACCTAAACGCTATGAATAGACGACAAATGTTTCTGTCTCTTGCGGCTAAATAGAGTACAAAGTTAGATGTATAGCTAACCCCAGGGTTTAAAATGGGATTAGAAATTCATTAGAAAATGAAGCGTATGGCTAAAAACAGCCCTTATAAAGGCAAGGAAATACTAAAGATAGTGCCTTTGTTTAATTCAGAATTTACCGCGATGGTTCCGTTGTGCAGGCGTATTATTTTATCTGCTAACGATAGTCCAATGCCTGTACCGGGGTGCCTGTTTGCATTGGCCGCTCTGTAAAATGGACGGAAAATGTTTTTTATTTCGTTGGAGTCTATACCAATGCCCGAATCCTTTATAGTAATAAGTACATTATTATCTGCACAGCTAATATTGCACTGCACTTCGCTATTACCCGAAAATTTAATGGCATTTTTTACAACATTACTAATAGCTATAAACAGCAAGCGCCTGTTGCCCAGTATGGTAAACTTTGTTTTATCAATTGGCACATTGTATTCTGTTTTTATATGATTGGTTTTACTTTCCCATTCATCCACTACTTCCCAAAGCAATTCATCAAGTTGTATTTTATCAACCTGGTTGTTATCTATGTTTGCCTGTGCCAGTTCAAGCAGGCTATTTATAAGTAAATTTAATTTTTCCGATTCTTTTATGATAGAGCGCAAAGCATTTTTGTAATCTTCTTTTTCTCTGTCATTTTTCAGGGTTATTTCTGCATTACCAAGTATAGATGTTAAAGGAGTCCGAAGCTCGTGCGAGGCATTTGTAATAAAAGATTGCTGTGCTTCAAAAGATTGTTCAAGGTGTTCGAGTAGCGTATTGATGGTGGTAGACAGCTGGTTTATTTCATCATTTTTATATTTAGTTAAATGCAGTCGCTGGTGCAGGCTGGTGGCACGTATAATTTTTACATCGTTTATTATTTTAGAAATAGGTAATAGTGCCAGTGTGGCAAATATGCGCCCTAAAAGAAATGTAATAAGCAGAGATGCAAGAAAAGAACAGACCATAATCCATGCCAGGCGTTTCATGTTCAAAAAACCTGTATCATCAATGGCAGATGCAATTACCACAAAATTACCTGAGTTATCCTGGTAATAGAGCCCTGCAATCTGTACTTGTCCTTTTGTAAAGTTTACTTTTTTCTGTTCAATAACCCGGTTAATAATTTCCCTGGGCCATTTTACACTGTCTTCCTTAATAAATACGGGTTGATAATTAGCATTATAAATACGAATAACCTCGTGCGATAGGGTTTGCGGGTATTTTTCCAATACCTTTTTGAAACTTTCTTCCGACATATTATCCTGTGCAAGATAAAGTTCACCAATGGTAAGTGCCCTGTCATCTAACTTTGTGTAAAAATTATCCTTTCGGTTTTGTTCTACTAAATAATAAATGCCTACCAGTACTACAAATAGTAGGATGGCAAACATGAATGTAAACTGAAAAGAAAGCCTGTCTTTTATTTTCATTGCCTGAAAATATTACGAATCTTTTAAAACATAACCACTGCCAATAACTGTATGAATAAGTTTTTTAGAATGGTTTTTATCTATCTTGCTTCTAAGGTAGTTAATGTATACATCTATATGGTTTGTACCACGGTCAAAGTTTTCGCCCCACACGGATTCTGCAATAAATTTTCGCGACAGTACTTTATTATTATTGGTTATGAGTACTTCGAGCAGGATAAATTCCTTTTTTGTTAAAAGCACTTCTTTTCCACCTCTGTGCACTGTTCTGTTTTTCGAATTTAAAATCAGGTCTGCTATAGTGTATGTTTCTCCAGCGGTAATACTTTGTCTTCGTTTCAGTGCCTTAATGCGGGCCAATAATTCATCAAAATGAAATGGTTTTGTAAGGTAATCGTCGGCCCCGTTTTCCAATCCAAGCACTTTATCACTTACACTTCCCAGGGCAGTAAGCATTAATATGGGCAGTTCTTTTTTTTGCGACCTTACCAGTTTGCAAATTTCAAGCCCATTATTACCCGGTAGAATGATATCAAGAATGAGCAAATCAAAATTCTCTTGTATTGCGGCGTTTTGACCTGCAATACCATCGTGTAGAACAGTTACGTTATATTCTTGTTCTTCCAGACCCGTTCTGATAAAATTAGCCACTTCGGGTTCGTCCTCAATTAGTAATATATTCATTACAGGTAATTAAATATGCTCGAAGTACAAATGTAGCACAACCATACATAACCTTTCTACTTAATAATGAGGAGGCTAAATAATAAAGTCCCCATTAATGGAGACTTTAAGAATTTAATAAACAAGGTTACTTGGTTGCAGGAGCTTTTTTATCCTGTGTTTTTCTTGCAGGAACTTTTTTTACTTCTTTTTTATCCGTTTTTGCAGCCTTTTTATTATCTTTTTTTTCGATGGGTGCTTTTTGTTGGATTAATGGGTTTGCATAGGCGATGCCGGCGAAAATCAACAGTGAAGCAGTTATTATACTTATCTTTTTCATAACGTATTGTATTATATATGAGATTTAGAATATGCAAAAGTAATTGGATAATATGAAGAGAAAATGAAGAGAAAAAAGAGCTATTCCTTAATCAATTGCCCTTTGCCGTAGGTAGTGCAATTTAAGGGTGTCGGATTACCGGTATAATAAACATTGCCTTGCTTAAAGATTGCAACATCCATGCGCCCGCTTGATGTTATATAGCAATCGCCTATAGTAGCGGTAGATAAAAAGGTGTATTGGGATTGCAGTTTATCGCAATATAAAAATCCGGTTCCGGAAAAGAAATTGCAGGTAAAATTAGCGGTTATGCCTGATAATGTAAGGTCTCCCGAACCAAAAAGATGCGTGTTAACAGTAACTGAATGCACGATAAGGTTAATATCGCCCGAACTATTGGTTTTTATCTGGAAAGAACTAGCATTTAGTGTATCCGTACTTTGAATATTACCATAGCCGTAGCTTGTTATGTAGGTAATATCGGGCATGGTAAGGTATACATTAATTGTGCTTTTTTTATAGCTTCTTAGCCAATCGCAAATGTTATTGTTCTTTAATGTAAGTACTCCATTTGAAACAGATGTGCCAATGTTTTTAATCAGGTTTTCACCACCCTGTATTTCTACCTGTTCTTGTGGTCCCGTAGATAAAAAAACGTTTATATCATCATACACAGATATTTGGTCGAAATAAGGTACTGTTACAGTTATTGAAGATGGCTTGCCTGCGGCTTCAAAGCAATCGCATACAGGGGCTTTATGGCAACGCCAGTTTAACATTGCAACCATAAGGAAACAAAATAGTGTTTTAAAATGTCCGGTTTTTTTCATGTTTTAAAATCTGTATCCCATTCCCCATTCAATATAATCGGCACTGGCATAGTGTAATAATAAGGTAAGGTTAATGATGGTGTGCCTGTTGGCGTAATACCTTACCCCAATACGGTCGTATATTTCTGAACCTTTGTACATTGTGTATGTATATGCGCCAAGTTCGTATGGTAAAGCGAACTTGCCTACGGTAACTTCGTAGCACACCTTTAAACCCGATTGTATATTTTCCAATGAATTTTTGAGATAAATACCATTATCTGCCATACGCACAATATTGGTTTGGTTGTAAAAAACATCAATGCCTCCACCCAGTTTGCTTTTGGTACTTAGCTTATAATAACGGGTATAGTTAAGTGTTACTGCCCCATATTTACCCTGGTCGGGTGGTTCACGTTCCGATAGCCCGAATGCCAGGTAAACATTGTTTTCTATTTTATTGGCATGGCTCACCGAATCTTTGTAAGGTTTTGGTAAATATTTACCCGGTTTTATGCAGTAGGATAATCCCGTATTGAATGTAAGAACGTTAATACCAAGGTTAGGTGCCTGGTAGTTTCCGTCCGATGCATGGGTTACTCCTAAGCCTAATTCAAGGCGGGTTCGGCTGGATAAATAAATGTGAGAATTAAAACGAACATTCAAAAGGGCATCTACATGCGAACCTATTACATCATTTTTATGATTGTTCAATCTATCGAAAATAACCGGCATATAAGCCAGGCCAATGCCTATCCTAAAGTACAAATCTTCCCTGTAACTTTTTTGCATATGAAAGTTTATGAAAGGATAAACTCCTATCATATTACCCAATTGTGTTGGGTTGCCCAACCATGCATAATAAAAGGCTACTCCTGTTTCAGGGCTGTGATATGCTAACTGCCATGGCAAATTAGCCGAAGGCTTGCTTACATAATTAAGTTCTATTGCCGGAACATGTGCTTTAAGCAGAACATCCATGGGTCCATAAATAGGTATAATAAAACCATAGTGTATGTTTGCTGTTATCCACTGGCCGCAACGTATGCTATCCTGGCCTTTGGCATTAGGTTTAAGTAACAGCACTAATAGAATAAGGAGTGGTAATTTGATCCGCAAACGCATAAAACAAATTTAGGGTTGTTTTGTTGTTGCGGCATTTTTCCATCTAAAGGTTTCCACCATGTGGTATATATCCTTTTTTATAAAAGCGAGCACAGGTTCTAAAGAATCTTTATTTGGAACCGAATAGAAATACAAGGCGCCCCGGATGAAATTTGTTGTACTATCCGTAAGATAAAACTGCATGTTCGATGCCGCATTTCCTTCTATATCATATATCAGGCCATATACTTTCTCCTTCGGGTTAACAACTTCCCTTTCATTAATGGCAGATGCCTTTACTTCATGCTTTACAGCAAATGTCCTGCATTCATCCAAAAGACTGGCCAAATTATCGTCTACTGTCCTGTAGCTAAGGTATAACTTAGCCCTGAATTTGGGGTATACCACATTTAGCCAGCAGGGTTGTGCATCGGCGTCGCTGTCTTTTACAACTACTGCATAAGTAGGGTAGTCGAAAGTAAAGGGGCAGTCCTTGCTATAGTTCGTATATTGTTTATCGGGCAGGCTAATTCTAAAATAGCCTTTGCGTTTGGGCTGATAGCTATCGTCTCCCATACAGGAAGATAATAGTAATAAACACAAAATGAAGCACTTAGGTAGTAAAGATGGCTTAAGCATAAGAGCAAAGTTAACATGTTCTGCGAAAAGCAGTTTTTTATGGTAAATAAGGGATATTAAAGGTAATAAAGACCAAATACTGCATTTTTTTGCGAAAAAGCGTTACCAGAAAAATAAAATGTGCTACATTTGCACACAAATTTGAGAATTAAGTTTTGCTTATACTCAAGTTTAATTAATGATTTTTTATTACTTAATTTTATTTCTATTATGAACATTTTTGTATCAAACTTAAACTTTAAAGTTAAAAGTGAAGACTTGCAAAACTTATTTTCACAGTATGGTGAAGTAGTATCAAGCAAGGTAATTACCGACAAATTTTCGGGCAGGTCCAGAGGATTTGGATTCGTTGAAATGAAAAACGACGGCGATGGCGAAAAGGCTATCAATGAACTTAATCAAAAAGATTACGAAGGAAGGAACATATCAGTATCTGTAGCTAAGCCAAGGACAGAAAACTCAGGCGGCGGCAGAAGAGACGACAGAGAATAATTTCTTGTAAATTAGTTTCGAAATTGGGGAATGGCTTTAAGCCACTCCCCTTTCTTTTTATTTACTTTTTTCTAAAAGTATAGGGTGCAACCCATAGGTAATCAAAATTTTATGGAAGCCATAAAATGCAAAGCCCGCAATTAATTGCGGGCTTTTTTGTTGTCGGGAAAGCGGGATTCGAACCCGCGACCTCACGCACCCCAAGCGTGCGCGCTAACCTGGCTGCGCCACTCCCCGAAACTATCGACAGAACATTTAAAATATTTCAAGGATTAATTCGTTCTTCCTTGCAGGCTTTGTTTGGTAAGGGTATTGTAAACTAGGCCTTAATATTTTAGCTTTGCAAAAGTAATTTTTTTTGAATAGCTCACATCGTTTTGTTTATGCGCATTTTTACCATCACCGGGCTTTTCCTTCTTATTTGTTTTACCGGTTTTTCGCAGTTACACAATGTGTCAGGTTATATAAAAGATGCATCTAACGGACAGACCATTCCGGGGGTAAGCGTGTATACAGATGAGGATAAAGAAAAAGGTTCTACCACCGATGCCAATGGCTATTATAAACTTTTACTTACCGATGGCAAATACCACTTGCATCTATCTTTTATCGGATACAGGGATACCATATTGCTTATAAACATAAAGGCCGACAGACAGCTAAATGTGAGTTTAACATCCGCCACAGTAAACGTGCAAACGGTAACTATACTCGGCGAAAAAGCGAATAATAATGTGGTAGGTTCTCAAATGGGAACCATTACCCTGCAAACTAAAGATATTAAAACCATACCCGTATTTATGGGCGAGCCCGATATACTTAAGGTAATACAGCTATTGCCGGGTGTGCAAGGTGCAGGCGATGCAAATACAGGCCTGTATGTGCGTGGTGGCGGACCTGACCAAAACCTGGTAATGCTTGACGGGGCTACGGTTTACAATGCAGGACACCTTTTAGGATTCTTTTCTATTTTTAATTCGAACGCTATTGAGGATGTGGAATTGATTAAGGGCAATATGCCCGCCAACTATGGAGGGCGCATATCATCTGTTCTCGATATTCAGGCTAAAGAAGGCGATATGGAACATTACCATGTAGATGGAGGTATTGGCCTTATTGCTTCGCACGTAACGGTTCAGGGCCCAATAAAAAAAGATACCGCCGCGTTTATTATATCTGCTCGCCGCACGTATATAGATTTATTTATGGGGAAGCCATTCATAAGCCCAAGTTCTGCTTTCTATGGCACCAGCTATTATTTTTACGATATAAATGCCAAAGTGAATTATCGTTTTTCTCCAAAAAATTCGCTTTCGCTTACGGGGTATTATGGGCAAGATGCCTTTAATTTTAGCGACACTAAAGCGGGTTTTGGCGCTAACATCCCCTGGGGTAATGCTATTGGCGATTTAACATGGAGGCATATTTTCAGTGAAAAGCTTTTGATGACTACTTCTTTTAATTTCACTGACTACAATTTTACGTTTACAGGCAGTGAAACAGGGTTTAATTTTTCCTTATTCTCCGGCATACACGATTACCAGGTAAAAGTAAATTTCGACTGGCTGCCTAATCCCAAGCATCATATTAAATATGGGGTAGAGGATATTTTTCACGTGTTTGTGCCCAGCGCCATATCTGCCCAAGAACAAAGTGTAGGTTTTAATGCTACAGATATAGACAAACTTTATGCCAACGAAGGGGGCGCATATATTACAGATGATTACGATTTAACCGAAAGAATAAGGATAAGTGCAGGGCTGCGCTATTCTATATTTCAGCAGGTAGGTCCGTTTGATAGGTATGTGCAAAATGCACAGGGCTTTACTACAGATACGATACATTATAAAATAGGCCAAAATGTGGCACTATACCAAGGGTGGGAACCTCGTATATCTTTTCGTTACCAGTTAGGCACCGATGCATCTATAAAGGGCGGGTATAGTCGCAACTACCAATACATTCACCTGGCTTCTATAAGTTCAGTATCACTGCCTACCGATATTTGGTTTCCTTCTACGTCGCTGGTTAAGCCATCCATAGGAGATCAATATGCTATCGGATTTTACAAAAATTTGGATGAAAATATGTTCGAGACCTCGGTGGAGACTTATTACAAATACATGCAAAACTTGCTTGAATATAAAGATGGTGTTACCCCCGAAGCCAATGTAGGCAGTAATCCTGATGAGAATTTTACATTCGGAACAGGGCAGGCATACGGTATAGAATTCTTCCTTAAAAAGAGATTAGGAAAACTAAATGGTTGGATAGGCTATACCCTGGCATGGACTACAGAAACGTTCCCTGATTTAAATAACGGGCAAACGTTTTATGCTAAGTATGACAGAAGAAATGATTTATCTGTTGTGCTTAATTACCGCCTTAACGATAGGTGGACTTTTTCAAGCGTGTTTGTTTTTGCCACAGGCGAGGCGCTTACTCTTCCGGATGGATGGTACATTATTGAGGGCAGCCTCGTAGAACAATACGGCGATAGAAATGCATTCCGCCTTGCACCCTACGACCGCCTTGATGTAGCTGCTACCTATACACCCGACAAACAAAAGCATTACGCAAAAAGAAAAGAAAGATGGGAAGCAAAAATGCAAAAGCAAGGTGCGGCAGATACCATTTACCAGGATAAACGGCCAAAGTGGATAAAGAACATGCATAGCAGCTGGACTTTTTCTATATTTAATGTATACAACAGGTATAACCCATACTTTATCTATTTCGATATATCCGGTAATTTGTACAACGGCAATCTTAACATACAGGCAAAGCAGGTTTCATTGTTCCCTATTTTACCATCGGTTACATGGAATTTTCAATTTTAAGTGAAATGAAAAAGGCATTGAAATATTTTATTTTGCTTCCACTCATGGGGTTTTTGCTGGCCGGGTGCCAAAAAGATGTAACGCTCAATGTTCCTAATCCGCCGCCGGAAATAGTGTTGGAAGGGCACATAGAACCTAACCAGAGTCCGTATTTATATGTGTCCCATAACTTTGCTTTTTTTGGAAGCACCACCATTCACACTATACTTAGCCAGGATGTTGTGCATGGTGCTAAAGTCGCGGTAACCGATGGCATTACTACCGATACACTCAGGGAAATTATACCTTCGATAGGGTACTATCAAGCGTTTCATATTATTGGCGTGGTGGGCAGAACATATAAACTTACCGTGGTTGCCGAAGGCCAAACCCTCACCGCATCTACTACTATGCTTCAACCGGTCCCGCTCGATTCTGTGTGGTTCCAGGTGCAACCGGGTTTTGATACATTAGGGTATATGTGGGCCACCTTTCATGATCCGCCACAGCCGGGCAATAACTATCGCTGGCTGGCAGAACGCCTGGGGAAAGACACAACCTTTGTACCCCCTCGCGAATCGGTATTTAATGATGCAATAATTAACGGGCAAAAATTTACATTTTACTACGAAAGAGGCATTTTTCCTGGCTCAAATGCCAATGATGATACTGATGCAGAAAGACATTATTTTAAAAAAGGAGAAAAGGTGGTGGTTAAATTCTGTACGATAGATAATCTTGCCTATAATTTTTATAACGAATATTATTTTCAGCAGGGTAATAACGATAATCCCTTTGGCTCCCCTGCGCCCGTGCAGGGAAATATAACCGGTGGCTTAGGAATTTGGTGTGCGTATGCTTCTGTTCTTGATACGGTTATATGCAAGTAAATTTTACATTTGGCATTTATTTTAAAACATCACAAAATAGGTAAACAGAATTACTGATTTATGGATACACAAGAACATGTTAAGTGCCTTATAATAGGCTCGGGACCGGCAGGATATACCGCCGCAATATATGCAGCGCGCGCCGATATGAAACCCGTTATGGTGGCGGGCCTTCAACCAGGAGGGCAGCTTACCATTACTACTGAAGTAGAAAATTATCCCGGCTATCCTAAAGGTATACAAGGGCCGGAAATGATGGAAGATTTTCGCAAACAGGCAGAACGATTCGGCACCGATATACGCTGGACCTATGTAAGTTCGGTGGATTTTTCAAAAGCCCCATATAAGGTGGTAGTGGAAGAAAAGACCACCATACTGGCTGATTCAGTAATTATTGCCACAGGGGCATCTGCCAAATGGCTGGGTTTACCATCCGAACAAAGGCTTAACGGCTTTGGAGTGTCTGCCTGTGCGGTATGCGATGGTTATTTTTTCCGTACACAGGATGTGGCCATTGTGGGTGGCGGAGATACTGCAGCTGAAGAGGCCTCTTACCTGGCTAAATTGTGCAAAAAAGTATATATGTTGGTGCGTAAAGACGAATTAAGGGCATCGAAAGCCATGCAGAACAGAGTACGTAATACTCCTAATATCGAGCTGATTTACAACGCAGAAACCAAGGAAATACTAGGTGAAAAAGCTGTAGAAGGCGTTAAGATATTTAATACCAAAATAAAAGAAGAAAAGGTGCTGAATATCACTGGCTTTTTCGTTGCTATAGGCCATCAGCCAAATACTGATATTTTTAAGGGAATGCTTGATATGGATGAGCAAGGATACCTTAAAACCATTCCCGGTAGTAGCCGTACAAATATTAAAGGCGTTTTTGCCTGCGGTGATGCACAGGATAAAATTTACAGACAGGCAGTTACAGCGGCAGGTAGCGGTTGCATGGCAGCCCTTGATGCAGAACGGTATCTGGCAGCTGAAGGGTTGCATTAATATTTTTTTGGTATATTGCCACCTATTAGCGCGGAGCCCTATGAGGAGAGTTTTTTACTTGCTTATTGCAGTTTTTGCTTTTTTCAATGTCCATGCCCAGGAAGATTTAAAAAAGCAGATAGCACACGAAAGGGTGTACGACCTTAAAGATATCTACGATTCAACATACGGTATTCAACTCTTCGACAAGTTTAACCCGGCCGCAGGCGGCGACTCGGTAAGAAAAACATTGCAAGGATATATGTGCAATGGTTTTGTTCAGGATCACTACAAAGATGGTTCCCTTTTGCATAAAGGTTTTTATACCGATGGCGTACTAAGCTTGTATACCAATTACTATCCTAATGGCCAGGAAGAGCGCACCTTTAAAGCGGTTACTGAGCGTAAGTCAGAAATGAAAAAATACTTCTCCAGCGGCAAGTTAAAATCGGATGTACAGTTTTTCGACGGCAATGCTATATCTTATCACGACTTTCACGAAAACGGCACCCCGGCTTATGTTGAAGAGTATGATAAAAAACACGAACGCCTTTTACAGCGCTGTTCATATTTCGAAGATGGCAAACCTGAATCGATATTCGTACCTATTACAGATAAATCTCCGATTAAATATTCGCACAAGGAATACTACCCTGGCGGCACACAGCTTAAGGAAGACTATGTTATGTTGTTTAGCCCGGATGCCCTTGATTTTATTAAGGATGGAGAGGATAAAGCATACGATGAAAAAGGCAATGTAACCTCGGATATTATATACGTAGACGGGCAGGAGAATCAGAAGATAAAGTAGGCATGAAAAAAATCGGCCGCGATTTTTACCTGCGCGAAGATGTAGTAAATATCAGCAAAGAACTTATTGGCAAATTCCTGGTAACCCGTTTTAATGGCAAACTTACTTCCGGCATGATTATTGAAACCGAAGCGTATAATGGCTCTGTAGATAAAGCTTCGCATGCATACAACTTTAGGCGCACCGCCCGCAACGAGGTAATGTATGGCGTGGGCGGTGCGTCCTACGTTTATCTATGTTATGGCATCCATAACTTGTTTAATATTGTTACCAATAAAAAGGATGTACCGCATGCTGTTTTAATACGCGCCATATTGCCTAAAGATGGCGTAGAAACTATGCTTAAAAGACGGAAACTAAAAACCATAACTAAAAAAGTATCGGATGGGCCGGGCACATTATCGCAGGCATTAGGAATAAAAACAAATCATTCCGGCACACCATTGAATAGTGAACTTATTTGGGTGGAGGATAGAAATATAAACTTTAAGAAAAGCGAAATTGAAGCCGGGCCTCGTATTGGTGTTGATTATGCGGGTAAAGATGCTTTACTGCCATATCGGTTCAGGCTTACAGAACAAACAGTTAATAAAATAAGAAATGAGTGGTATTCCTAAAATAATATTGGCAGCGGGCAAAGAGCAATCACCCAAACGTTTTCATCCCTGGATATTTTCGGGTGCCATTAAGCGTAAAGAAGGTGAAATGGTGGACGGAACAGTGGTAGAAGTATATTCTAATCATAATGAGTACTTAGGCACTGGCCATTATCAGAATGGTTCTATAGCGGTCCGCATATTTTCTTTTAATAAAATAGTTCCGGATGAGAAATTTTGGACGGAAAAAATAGAAAGTGCTTATAATTATCGTAAGGCATTAGAATTAACAGATAGTAGTAATACGAACGTATACCGCCTTGTATTTGCCGAAGGCGATGGGTTACCCGGGCTTATTATTGATTATTATAACGGCACTGCCGTTTTTCAGGCGCATGATATTGGCATGTACAACCAAAGAGAATATATAGTAGCTGCCCTTAAAAAAGTGTATGGACCAGCGTTAAAAGCTGTGTACGACAAGAGCAGCGAAAGCATTGGCGGCAGGCATGCAGCAGATGTGAAGAATGGGTTTTTGTTTGGAAGTGACAATGAAAAGGAAGTGATTGAAAACGGTAACAAGTTTAAAATAGATTTTATAGAAGGACAGAAAACAGGCTTCTTTATAGACCAGCGTGAAAATCGTAAACTGGTTGCACATTATGCTCCGGGTAAAAAAATGTTGGATTGCTTTTGCTATGCGGGTGGTTTTTCGGTTTACGGATTGAAGGCAGGAGCACAGCATGTAGCATCAGTAGATGCTTCGAAGACTGCAATACAGCTTACCGATAATAATGTAGATATCAACTTTGGTAAAAGCGAAAAACATGAATCTCATGTGGCAGATGCATTCGATTTTCTGAAAGAAAAGCAAAGCCAGTACGACCTTATGGTAATTGACCCACCTGCATTCGCTAAGCACCGTGAAGCCAAGCACCAGGCAATAATGGGATATAAAAGATTAAATGCGTTGGCAATAGCAGGTGTAAACCCGGGTGGTATAATATTTACTTTCTCCTGTTCGCAGGTGGTGGATAAGTACTTGTTTCATGGTGCCATAACAGCCGCTGCTATTGAAGCAGGAAGGAATGTAAGAATAATGCAATACCTATCTCAACCGGCGGATCATCCAATTAGTATCTATCATCCCGAAGGTGAGTATCTGAAAGGAATGGTGCTCTTTGTTGAATAAATTATTTTCTTTTCAGGATTAATACCTGGTTTGCATCGTACACGGTGGCAAACGAACCTGAGCTTTTAAGGCTGTCTCTAAGCTTTGTATAATCTGCTTTATTTAAGGGATAGGTATTCCGCACCGGCGCATCAAGTATTGCAATGTACTGGGCATCTACAGTATTCGGGAAGGCATAAATTTTTTCGCGGTTGGCCATATGCGGACAAAAAGCAGAACTGGCACTTAATGGTGCATCATCTGGTATCAGCTTAAAAGCCTTATAAATTTCTGAAGTGTTCATATCCGAATTGTATTGACTGGAGGTGTAAAATCTCGCACTGTTACTTATTTGCTGGTGGTCGAGTAAATATATGGTTGCTCCAAAAGAAGTGAATATATAAAAAATACCCATATATAATTGTGCTTTGGTTGATTTGAAACTAAGTATAGAATCAGCCAATGCGAGGCTAAGTATTGGGACTAATTCTATAGAATATTGCGCATCTACACCAGCTATAGATGGATTGTTGGATAACAATTTTTGTAAAAAAATGGGAATCAGCATCAGTAAATAGTAAGGACGGTACAGCAATGCCAGCCCTCCCGAAGCAATGGTTACAAGCAGTAACTCCAATTTTATACCCGTCGCTCCTTGTGGAGTGGCTAAAAGTAAACCAATAACAGTGGCAGGGTGTTTTACCATTGTGCCAATAATTTCGGGTACGGTGTTGCCCAAGGCCGCATATTTTCCTAACTGGTAATTGGTGCTCATGTTTTCTAATGGAGGCATTACATAAGTAACTATGACTACAAAGTAAACAAGTGCGAAAACCATTAGGGGAAACTCAAAAAGTAAATGTGTTTTATAGTTACGCAGGCCATCCTTCACCATAATGCCAAGCATGATAAATGCCATCCACAAAGCCATATTTTCTTTAGAAAGTAGAATCAGGACAAAGCAAACCAGGAACAGTTTTTTTCTCTGTTTCTCATGAAAATAAATGAGCCAGGGAACGAACATTGCTCCCACAACGTTGTTATGAAAATCGTACGACAGGGCTGAGAATATGCCCCAAATGCTGAAAAACTGGAAAGTGATTATTAAGGGAAGATAGCCTGTTGGGAATTTGCATTTGCAATATTTATAAATACCATACCCGCCAAATAATACAGATGCAATTTGTATGAACAGTAGAGTATAGGAGCCGAACAAATAGTAAAAAGGCACGTACAAAAACATAATGGGGGAGAAATGGTCACCCAAAAAATTCATGCGGGATACCGTCAGATCCAATAGGAAACAGGGCATCTTAAAATGAGCAAGCTCGTAGAGGGCATGATTGTAAAGCCCCAGATCGAGTGCAAACGTGCGGAACTGATAATGATTAACGAGAGAGATTAGGCAATAAATAGTTGTAAATAGCACGAATGTACCTTTAAGCAAACTTTGTTCCCACCTGTTTGTATCCGTATGTAAGGCTTCTGTCACAGGTATAAAAGTAAAGGATAGTATTATAGTTTTTCCAGCACTCTTTCCATAGCCATACCACGAGAGCCTTTAAGCAAAACTGTTTTTCCGCTCAACGGGTTTTTGCTAAGCCAATCCATGAAAGATTCAGTGCTATCAAATGATTGAGCTGAAGATTTTGTTTTCTTAAACTCTTTACCTACAAGATAAACTCCATCCCATACTTTTTTGCTTTCTATAAATTCTGCCAGCGATTGGTGTTCGTTTACGCTGTCCTCGCCCAGTTCGAACATATCACCCAAAATAAGTACTTTACCTTTTTCGGGGAGCAGGGCAAAATTTTCAATAGCAGTTTTCATGCTGCTGGGGTTAGCATTATAGGCATCTACCCAAATAGTGTTGCTTGCTTTTTTTACAATCTGCGAACGGTTATTCGAAGGTACATATCCTTCAATGGCTGCTTTTACCTGTGAAGGTGTAAGTCCGAAATGCGTGCCTACACACGCGGCAACGAGCATATTGTAAAAGTTATATTTTCCTGCAAGGTTGCTTTGAATTTCTACCCCGTTAATTACTCCTTTTGCCAAGAAACTTTCTTTGTCATCAATGCCTTTGCAATCCGCCGTGTGTGTGCCGTAGGTTATCCTACTAATACCTTCTGATAAACGCATGAGTAATTCATCATCTGCATTCACAAATAGTTTGCCCCCGCTTGCTTTTATAAATTTGTACATCTCACTTTTTCCCTTTATTACTCCTTCGGGTCCGCCAAAGCCTTCGAGGTGTGCCTTGCCAATATTGGTTATGATGCCGTAATCGGGCTCAGCAATAGTGCAGAGTTCAGCAATCTCTCCCTGGTGGTTTGCACCCATTTCTATAATAGCAATCTCATGTTCCTTTTTAAGAGTTAGCAAGGTAAGCGGAACACCAATGTGGTTATTAAGGTTGCCTTGGGTAAACAAGGTTTTGTATTTAGCAGATAATACCGCAGCTGTAAGCTCTTTGGTAGTTGTTTTGCCGTTGCTGCCTGTTATTCCTATAAACGGAATCTTGCTTTGCCTGCGGTGATAATTAGCAAGCTTTTGTAAAGTTTTTAAAACATCATCTACCAAAATACAGCCATCACTGAAATGCGCTTCTTCATCTATCACTGAGTACTTAGCTCCCTTGCTTATGGCTTCCTTGGCAAATGTATTAGCATTAAAAGTAGGGCCTTTAAGAGCAAAAAATATACTATCCTGTTTTATATTGCGGGTATCGGTGCACACCACAGGGTGTTTTAAATAGAGGCTATATATATCTTCAATACTTGGGTATTTCATTTACTAATGATTAACTATTATTGAATCGCCACCTATTTTATGCTCTTCTATTAATTTGTCACCGGCATAAGTTCTTGAGTATCCATAAGGACCTTCTAAGCGACCACCAACCTCTGTTAAATACCAACTATTTTGATATTCAGCAACACTAATCCAGAAATCATATTTTTTTGCTTTAGATACAAAATAAGCAGTCAATTCGTATTCAGTTATTCCATTTGATGAAGGTTCAGGGTTATCCTTTCGTAGTTTGATTGAGTCTATTGTGCCTTTGATAATATTTTCTTCCTGTATCGACTTGTGCGTCTTATTGAAAGGGTGAAAGTAAAATGTAGCCAATAATTTATCAAACTTTTTTCTAAACGAGCTATCCATGTGAACACTATCCTTATGTCCTCTAAGGCTTAAATCAAGTGCATAAAGCATAAATTGCTTATCAATTAATTTATTTCTCAGTTCACTGCTATCATTGACTATTAAGCAGTGCAAAAACTCGTTTGCTATAGATTTTGAATCTTTAAAACCACCATGCTGAGAAAGAAATTTTGTAGGTTTACATGATATCACCAAAAGCAATAATATAAACACTTTATTTCTCATTCCATTGCTTTAAAATAGTTGATGATGGCCCTTTTTACCATGCTTTTTTGCTCACCCGGTTTAAGTGGGGGCAGATTAGTAAGGGCTTCCCAATGGGGCCAGCCATCAGCATCCTTACCCGTAAATTTATAATATCCAAGCGGTGACAACAAAGTGCACAGGGCAATATGCAACACGTCAAGTTTTTCATCTTTGGTAAATTTTTTATATCCCTTGCCCAGTTCCTGTGTGCCTATTAACAGCAATATTCCTTCTATCTCAATTCCTTCTCCGAATTGCAGTTCCATCCTTTTCATTAAAACGTCCCAGTCTTCTTTCAGTGTTTCATCCATAAGGTAAAAATACTTTATAATGTTGAATTTTGAATGCTGAATTTTAAATTTTAATACCAACCTATTGTTACTTGAAAGTATTAGATAGAACGCTGATGACGCTGATTTTTATGATGCAATAAGATTCTTACTGTTCCCTACTATTTAAAGTTATCAGTGTTTATCATAATTATCTGCGTTATCCGCGTTCCATATTCTCTGCTTCTTAGTTTATATTTACTTTTGTCTCCGTATGAAATTGAATATAATCTTAATTATTCCCCTTGCATGGGGTATATATAAAGGTCTGCGTAAAGGTTTTATTGTAGAACTTGCATCTATATTGGCAATTATATTGGGTGTATATGCCTGTTCCAAATTCTCTGATGTGGTGGCTGGCTTTTTAGGAACACATATACATAGTCACGTATCCTCAGTTTACCTTTCCATATGTGCCACGGTATTGGTTTTTATAGGAGTGGTTGCATTGGTGTTTTTCCTGGCAAAGCGTATACAAAAGCTGGCAGAAACGCTTTTCCTGGGTATGGCCAACAGGATACTCGGTGCCCTGTTCGGTATGTTAAAATGGGCCCTATTGCTCAGTTTTATACTTTACTTTTTCGATATACTGAACCAGAAGGCAGGGATTGTAGAGCAAGCTACCTTGCAACAATCGTGGGTATATTGCCACCTTGTAAAATTAGCCCCATTGGTAATGCCTACCCTGTTAAAGAGTAAGGCGATGTTGATGATTTAAAATCATATTTCGCTCCTACGGAGCTTGTTTTATCTGGAGGTAGGAATTTCTATTAATATGTCGTTCCTACGGAACTCAATAACGGATTATATATGTATCGCGGTTCCAAGTCCCGTAGGGATGAAATAATAATAGAATTGAAGAATAGTTAATAAGTGCCAAACTCCTTTAGGAGTGACATAATGGATATTTCCTTAACCCAAATTAAATTATGCTTTGGCCGTAATAGAATACTTGGCCAGCATTTCCTCAATCTTTTCCACCATATCTCTGGAACCTATAAATAGGGGAGAACGTTGGTGTAAGGCAGTAGGTGTTACTTCCATAACGCGTTTAGAACCTGTGCTGGCTTTTCCACCCGCCTGTTCAATGATAAAAGCTAATGGGTTGCACTCGTACACAAGGCGTAATTTGCCTTTAGGCGATGCCGAGGTTGTAGGATAGAGGAACACACCACCTTTGATGAGGTTACGGTGGAAATCGGCTACCGCAGAACCAATATAACGTGAAGAATAGGGACGGCCCGATTCGGTGTTTTCTTCCTGGCAATATTTGATAAACTTCTTCACTCCTTCCGGGAAGTGTACATAGTTTCCTTCGTTGATAGAATATATTTTGCCCTGGCGCGGTATTTGCATATTAGGATGTGATAAGCAAAACTCGCCAATAGATGGGTCGAGTGTAAAGCCATTTACACCTTTACCTGTGGTATACACCATCATGGTAGATGAACCATATATTACATAGCCCGCTGCAACTTGCTCGGTGCCGGGTTGTAAAAAGTCTTCCAGTGTACCCGGGCCGGATAAAGAGGTACGGCGGTAAATAGAAAATATGGTACCTATAGATACGTTAACATCAATATTAGAAGAACCATCCAGCGGGTCGAGAGCCACTATATATTTAGCACCCTTAGATACCGCATTATCTACCGTAATTATTTCTTCGTTTTCTTCGGATGCAATGGCGCAACATTCACCACCTACGCTAAGTGCGGCTATAAATTGGTTGTTGGCATAAATGTCGAGTTTTTTTACATTTTCACCTTGTATATTAACTCCACCTGTTTCTCCAAGTATATCGGCCAGGCCCGCTTTGTTAACCTCGCGGTGAACTATTTTGGCGGCTATTCCTATATCGCTTAACAGGCGGGTAAGTTCTCCCTTAGAATATTGGAAATCCGCCTGCTTTTCTACAATAAATTCTCCTAGTGTTTTAACTGAGCCCATAGTATAAATAAATAGGTTAATGAATGAACAAATATAGGTATTTTTGGATTCTTTAAACATAGCAACGAACATGAACTTTACGGTACGCAAAGCAGTAAAAAAAGATGCGGCAGATATACTCCGCCTTATTAAAGAATTAGCTGAATACGAAAAAGCTCCGCAAGAGGTGAGAGTTAGTCTGCAAGAACTGGAAAATGACGGCTTTGGCCCTAATGCCGTATATAGCGCTTTTGTGGCAGAGGCTGATGGAGTTATTTTAGGCATGGCTCTCTATTATGTAAAGTATTCTACCTGGAAAGGGAAATGCATTTATTTGGATGATATAGTGGTAAGTGAAAAATACAGGCGTTTTGGTATTGGGGGCAAATTGTTTGAAGAAGTGGTGAAAGTGTGCCAGGCTATGGGTGCCCGTAAAATGGACTGGCAGGTGCTCGACTGGAATGAGCCTGCTATTGCATTTTATAAAAAGTACAATACTGTGTTTAGCGATGAGTGGATTAACTGCACATTGCACGAGAAGCAATTAAAAGATTTGAAGTTGTAATATGAAAGTCTTTAAGTTTGGTGGTGCATCGGTGAAAGATGCGCAGGGTATTAAGAATGTTGGGAATATATTGAAAATGTATCCTAACGAGCAACTCATTGTTGTAATTTCTGCAATGGGAAAAACAACGAATGCTTTGGAGAATGTGGTTAGAGCGAAAAGTTCTGAGGAGGCTGAAAGCTTCATTAAGGAATTAGAAAATTATCATTTTGGAGTTGCAAAAGAGTGTATTACCGGAAGATGGAAAGGGCATGATGTAAATATGGCTGGCATTCAAAAATTATTTAATAATTTAAGAAAAGTTGTAAAGGAATATCCTAGAGATAATTTTGATGAACGGTACGATCAGATAGTTTCATTCGGTGAAAAGCTCTCATGCCAAATGTTGGGTGCCTATCTTTCAGATGAGGGTGTACCCAATATGTGGTTAGCTCCTGAAAGAAATATAGCAACAGACGATAATTACAGGAATGCCAATGTAAACTTTCCAACAACAGAAAGCTGGTTGAAGGCAAATGTTGCAGATGAATTTGAAGTTGCAGACATTTTAGTTATTGAAGGTTTTGTAGGAATAAATAGGGCGGGAAAAAATACAACTCTGGGCCGCGAAGGTTCTGACTACACAGCTGCAATTGTTGCGTATTGTTTAGATGCTGAATCGGTAACTATTTGGAAGGATGTACCCGGCGTACTTAATGCCGATCCTAAGTGGTTTGATGATACCGTTATGCTGGAACACATGAGCTACCAGGATGCGGTTGAGTTATCATATTACGGTGCTACCGTTATCCACCCAAAGACCATAAAGCCTTTGCAGAATAAGGGCATACCGCTTTTTGTAAAATCATTTGTAAAGCCCGATGACCCGGGAACACGTATTGATAACGACTTTTCGCAATTGCCTGTGCCCTGTTTTATTTTTAAAGTTAGCCAGGTGCTTATTTCAGTTTCGCCAAAAGATTTTTCTTTTATTGCGGAAGAAAACCTGAGTGGTATATTTAAAGAATTGGCAAAACATAAAGTGAAGGTGAATGTGATGCAAAACTCAGCGCTTAACTTTTCTATTTGTATGGATGATGATGCCGAAAAGGTGCCGGGGCTTATTGCAGAACTGAAAGAAAACTTTAGGGTGCTTTATAATAAAAGCCTTGAGCTAATTACCATACGTTATTACGACCAGGCCACTATTGACCGTGTATGCCTCAATAAAAGGATATTACTGGAACATAAGAGCAGGTATACCGTACAATTGGTGGTGCAGGAGAAGTAGTTACCCTCTCCTTTCCTCTCCCAAATGGGCACCCCATAATAATATCAAATAAGCTTACGCTTCTACAACAGAAGACTTCTCCTTGCGTTTGCGCTCGTTTTCATCCAAAACAATTTTACGCATACGTATACTCTTAGGAGTGAGTTCTACGTATTCATCTTCCTGTATGTACTCAAGCGCTTCCTCTAACGAGAAAACAATTTTAGGTGCAAGGGCAACAGCAGTATCGCTGCCGCTGGCACGCATGTTTGTAAGCTGTTTTGCTTTGGCAATATTTATCACCAGGTCATCCGGGCGAATGTGTTCGCCAATAATCATTCCGGCATAAAGTTCTTCTCCGGGATCTACAAAAAATCTGCCTCTGTCTTGTAATTTATCAATAGAGTAAGCAGTACCCACGCCTTTTTCCATAGCTATAAGTACGCCTGAAATACGGCCCGGAATGTTGCCCTTGTAAGGCAAATATTTGTCAAAACGGTGAGCTATAATGGCCTCGCCGGCTGTTGCGGTAAGCATTTGGTTACGTAAGCCAATAATACCACGCGAAGGAATATTAAATTCCAAATGTTGGTAATCGCCTTTGGGCTCCATTACTGTTAATTCGCCTTTGTGTTGTGTTACAATGTTTATGGCTTTGCTGGCTGCATCTAAAGGACAGTCAACTGTTAGTACCTCATAAGGTTCGCATTTAACGCCGTCAATTTCTTTTATAATAACCTTAGGCTGTCCCACTTGCAATTCATATCCTTCGCGGCGCATAGTTTCAATAAGGATAGATAAGTGTAATATACCGCGTCCGAAAACAAGCAGCGCATCAGGCGAAGCAGTTTCTTCCACTCTTAATGCAAGGTTCTTTTCTGTTTCGCGGAACAAACGTTCTCTTACGTGACGCGATGTAACAAACTTGCCTTCTTTGCCAAAAAACGGTGAGTTGTTAATGGTGAAAAGCATATTCATGGTAGGCTCATCTACATTAATAACTGGTAGGCCTTCGGGGTTTTCAAAATCGGCAATGGTATCGCCAATATCAAATTTTTCTATTCCAAATACGGCACAAATATCACCTGCTTTTACTTCGGCGGCTCTCTTTCTGCCAAGCCCTTCGAAGGTGTACAGTTCTTTTACTCTCGATTTATCAATCTTTCCATCTCTGCGAACGATAGATATAGGCTGGCCTTCTTTTATCATACCTCTGAATAGCCTTCCTACCGCAATCTTACCTGTGTAAGAAGAATAGTCGATAGAAGTAATTTGCATTTGCAAAGTGCCCTGGTGCTCAGGAGCGGCTGGGAAATATTCAATAATCTTATCTAACAATGGGCTTATGTCTGTGGTTGGAACTTTCCAGTCATTCGACATCCATCCATTTTTCGAAGAACCATACACAGTAGGGAATCCTAACTGTGCTTCAGTAGCATTCAGTTTGCAGAACAAATCAAAAACAGCTTCGTTGGTTTCCTCGGGGGTACAGTTTGGTTTATCTACTTTATTAACTACTACAATGGCTTTTAGTCCGCGTTCTAATGCTTTGGTAAGCACAAAACGGGTTTGTGGCATAGGGCCTTCAAAAGCATCCACAAGTAAAAGCACGCCGTCTGCCATGTTAAGCACACGTTCTACTTCTCCGCCAAAATCACTGTGGCCGGGGGTATCTATAATGTTAATCTTAACGTCTTTATAGTTTACAGACGCGTTTTTGGAGAAAATGGTAATGCCACGTTCACGTTCCAAATCGTTGCTATCCATAATTAATTCACCCGATTCCTGGTTATCACGGAATAGGCTGCATTGTTTTAATATCTTGTCTACCAGCGTTGTTTTACCGTGATCGACGTGCGCAATAATTGCGATGTTTCTGATTGATTTCATGTATATATTCTTAATAAAAGCGTGCAAAGGTACGACTTATAATGGTATAAACTACCATTACAGGCATTATAGGGCAATATTTAAGGAAAACTTAGGTTTGGCTTAACACAAAGAGAAACAGTACAGTAACTATCAAAATAAGCACTATAAAAATCTTCCAGGTGCCTTTAAAATAATCTTTATCCCGCTTTTTATCCTGCCTGTACAAAAACAACATTATAAATGCAAAAACAGCCATTGCTATCAAAAAGAAAAGCATTTGGCCCTTGGTAATAAGTTGTTCTTCTAAAAGCATAAAACCTAATATGGGCTCAAAGGTAGGAGGAAATTGATTGCTTGGGCCTATATCTTAAAGGGTAGGGCTAAGTAAATAATTACCTTTGTATTATGAAGAAAGGGAAGTGGCTTATTTTCATATTGCTATTGGCATTTTCGGTCCCCTTGCAGGCAGGCAAAATAAAAAAGGGGTATAAGGCCCTTGCCATGTACGATTATTTTAAGGCCCTACACCTGTTTAAAAAAGCTTATAAACATAAGCATAACCTTTTCCCCACGGCCTACGGGATAAGCAGCGTATCATCTCGTAACGATAACCACTTTTATAATTTAGATACCGCCTATGTATATATCCTTAAAGCAAAAAAGGCATTCATGGCTGCCTCGCTATCTAAAAGGCTAAGTTGGAAAAAGAGTTATGGAATAGATTCCTTATCTGTAATCCATTTGGAGGATACCATTGAGCAAAAAGCCTTCATTTTGTCTACCGTTCGCAATACGATTGATGGTTTTAACCACTTTATAAATATGTACACTAAGGCTAAAGAGGTGTCGGATGCTGTTGAATTACGCAACCTATTAGCATTTACCATTGCATCTAAAGAAAATAGTTACCAGGCTTATAAAGGGTTTATGGATACATACCCCAACTCTACCGAATTTGATGAAGCAAAAAAGCGTTACGAAATATTGCTTTTTAAAACCTTTACCGCCGAACATAAACTATCCAGCTTTGTTGAGTTTATTGCTCAACACCCCGAAAGCCCGTATATACCTAGCGCCGAGGATTCTATATATCGCATTACTACTCCGCATCACCTTATAAAAGAGTATTACAGTTTTATACATGCTTACCCGGCTAACCACAATGTGGCAGAGGCGTGGCACAAGGTGTATTCTATTTATACCATAGATGCTAAACCCCAAACGTTCGTACGCTTTCATAAAGATTATCCGGATTATCCCTTTGCCCAGCACGCCGATACTGATTTAGTATTGGCTCAAACACATTTTTATCCTGCCCACGAAGGCAATGAATGGGGCTATATAGATAGTACAGGTAAAGTACGTGTGCCGTTTAAATACGAGTGGGTAGATACCAATTTTTATGATGGCCTTGCATCGGTTGCTATGAATGATAAGCTGGGCTTCATTAATAAAAGAGGGGAGCTTGTAATACCGTGCATTTATGATGAAGCAGACCATTTTCACAATACGCTTTCGGTAGTTAAAAAGGGAACTCTTAGTGGAATTATCTCCAGCCTTAACCAAATTGTAGTGCCCTTCGAATACCAGGAGATATCGAACTTTACACAAGGCATGGCTGTAATAGAAAAGAATGGAAAGTACGGCTATATGAATTTGTTGGGCGAAGAAGTGGTGCCTCCTAAATATAAAGATGCCGGCGATTTTTCTGAAGGGCTGGGCTATATACAGGATAGCGGCAACAAATACGGATTTATTAATGTTGTGGGGCAGGTAGTAATACCCTGTAAATATGATTGGGCAGGCAAATTTAAAGATGGCCTTGCGAAAGTGAGAGACGACAAACAATTCGGCTTGATAAACACCAAAGGTGATACGATATTGGATTGCGAATACGATAATATATGCGACTTTACCGATAGCCTGGCTATGGTGGTGCAGGATGGAAAGGTGGGCTACATAAACCGTAAAGGAGAAATACGGATTCCGTTAAAGTATGAATTTGTAAGCGACCTGGTTACGGGTGGGGCATTTAAAAAGGGCTTTGCTAAAGTACAACTGCATAAAAAGAGGGGCTTTATAGATGCAAAGGGTAAACAGGTTATCATTCCTAAATATGATGAGGTAATAAACTTTAGCTACGGCCTTGCACCGGCAATGCTCAATAAAAAGTGGGGATATATAGATAGCAAGGGCAATGAAACTATTCCTTTAAAGTATGATGTGGCTGCACCGTTTTCGGATAGCCTTGCAAGAGTAGCAATAAAAGGTAAAGTAGGATTTATAGACTTAAAGGGCAAAGCAGTTATTGCACTACAATATGATACTGCAACCGATTTTGAAAACGGTGTTTCGGAAGTAATAACCAATGGCAAATATGGTTTGATAGATAAAAAAGGTACCGTTATTGTGCCTTGTGTGTGGAATAGCATACAACACATGGGCGATTTTTTGCAGGTTGATGTAAATGGTAAAACGGCTTATTACAACCTTAAAACACATAAATATATTTGGCAGGAAAAAGGTTTTGTAATTGCGCAACCTGTGCCACCGCAGCAAACTCCTGCTGCAGCTAAAAAGCCAACCGTGGATCCTAAAAAAGTGAAATAGGGCTCAACCTTATTTTCTTACATTCGGGTTTATATAACCTATTAAACCTATATGTATATGAGAACACTTTTTATTTTGTTGACCGGCCTTGGGGTAAGCGCTTTATGGTCGGAAAAGCCAACAGTTAGTAAAACGCCTGCACCCAAATCCACGCATCATTATGCTGTGCTTATACGTACAAGTACTGATGCACGCCAGCTGCAGGCAGATGTAAATCAATACCTGAACGGGCAATTGGCAGATACATATGCCGGCAGTTATGTTGGCGATTCACTGGTATATTCTAAAGTGGATGTTACGCCAAGCGGGCAAATTACAATGGCTATGGTAATGGAAAAATAGGAAGGACCGCTTTACGCGGTTGCAGTCTCGTTCTTTGGTATCCTGTTTAGTAATATAAATCCTATTATAAACAAGGAAAGCAGGAAGGCGATGGAGTTGCGCATATCATGTGTAATGTCGTATACCCATCCATAAAGGAATAAGCCAAGCATGCTGCCTATGTTTTCACACACATCGTAAAAGCTGAAAAACGAGGCGTGATCTACCGTATCTGCCGGTAGTATTTTAGAGTAGGTGGAGCGGGAGAGTGCCTGTATTCCACCCATAACCAAACCTACAAGGAATGCCAGGGCATAAAACTGTACAGCCGTATATGTAAAGTAAGCAGCTATGCATACTATTACCCATACCAATACTGCAATTTTTAACATAAATACATCTCCTCTTTTTTTCGCAATCATCGAAAAAATGAATGCCCCACCCACAGCAACAAATTGTATTACGAGTATGGTGCCAATAAGCGAAGCAGTGGAAAGATGCAAAGCATCTTCGCCAAACAAAGTAGCGATGAGCATTATGGTACGTACCCCTGTATTATATACAAAAAAGGCAATCAGGAATCTTCGTAATACTTTGGTGGTTTTAAGAATGTTCCATACTTTGCGTAGTTCCTGGTAGCCCTTCCAAATTTTCATTTCGGCAGGCTTTTTAACAATACCCATAGGGTTTGTGGGTAGGTTAATGAATGAGTATTGGGCAAAGCCTATCCACCAAATTCCAACAGTCAAAAATGAAATACGGGTAGCCATCCCCACTGCATCTGGCCCTGTAAGCCCTATCAAACTGGGCTTAAGTACCATAACAAGGTTTAGTATAAGCTGAATAGAACTACCTATGTATCCTAATGAAAAGCCTTTTGCGCTTACCCTGTTTTGCTCGCCAGGTTCAACAATTTCAGGCAGATAAGCATTATAAAAAACTATACTGCCGGCATAACCTACGCATGCAAAAATTATGGTAGATATCCCTATCCACAATGTTGAGGAAGTGAAAAAATACATGCAGCAGCAGGAAAGTGCCCCCATGTAACAAAAGAATTTCATAAATACTTTTTTATTGCCCGTATAGTCTGCAATACCAGAAAGCAATGGGGAAATGGCCGCAATAACAAAAAAGGCAAATGCCAATGCATAGGTCATTAACGCATCGGGCAAAAAGTGCATGCCCAAAAAGCTTACGGTGCCATCGGCCGAAGTTTTAGCTATTGTGCCGGCAACAGTCGCATAGTAAATAGGAAAAATAGTTGATGTAATTGCAAGGTGGTAAACCGAGTTGGCCCAGTCGTACATTACCCAGGCGCGTTCTGCTTTTTTATCTCCTTTTTTAAATGTCATGGATATGCAAAGTAACAAACAAAACCTTTAATGCTTAAAGTTTTTTTCGCAAAAACTCAAAAACGAAATAACCGACTACTCCCGTAATAACGGCAATTGTAAAGTTTGTTATGGTAAGAATATCCTGCAAGGCCCATGTCAAAGACTTGCCTGCATTGCTGTTTGAACGCGTAAACTCTCCCATCAATAAATTCGAATAGAATAGAAAAATAATGAATCCTATTTCAATAATCGCCCTTAGCATGCGGGTATGGGGTTTATTTCTTGAATTGTTATTTTCCACTTTTCAATAATTTGAGGAATCAAGATACACAATTTTCATAAAAATTATTTTACAATTCATTAATATTTTATTCATCTTTGCACCCGTAATTTGATTCAGGTCAAACTATTAACAACAAAAACCGGAGAATGAAGGTAAACTTCTTTCAAAATATCCTGAATATCAGCAATGCCTACAGGCCTTTAAGGTCATGTGTTGTAATTGCCGAAAATTGGTGGCTCATGCTCACCTGCCGACCGGTTTTTTGTATCCGACGTTGATAGGGCTTTAGTTTATAAAGCCCCTACCTTAAGGAATCCGAAAGGCGGATTAAAAATTTCAAAATCGATTACTATTTCTGTTTTAATTATAGTAGATGACAGAACAATTTATTGTAGAAGTTGCCAATGAGCAACATTTCCGTTTCGCAGAAACTATCTGTGCCGAAATGGAAGCTTCGGCCGCAGCCCGTGGTACGGGTATTGCCAAGCGTAGTCCTGATTATGTGGAGTTAAAAATGCAGGAAGGTAAAGCTGTAATAGCTACTACAAAAAAGGGCGAATGGGCAGGTTTTTGTTATACCGAATCGTGGAGCCACGGTAAGTATGTTGCTAATTCGGGGCTTATTGTAGCGCCACAATTCCGCAAGAGTGGACTGGCTAAAGAGATAAAGAAAAAAATATTTGAGTTATCGAGAAAAAACTATCCTGATGCAAAAATATTTGGGCTTACGACGGGACTTGCGGTGATGAAAATAAACTCCGATTTGGGTTACGAACCAGTAACATATTCTGAGCTTACGCAAGACGAAGCCTTTTGGAGCGGTTGCAAAAGCTGTGTGAATTTCGATATCCTGACCATGAAGGAAAGGAAGAACTGCTTGTGTACCGCTATGCTGTATGACCCGGCTGAGAAAAAGGAGCCTATACAAAAGCCGCATTTCGATGTTTCTAAAAAATCGAAACCTTTGGAAAGGCTTATGAATATGAAGCGCATAAAATTTTTAGGCAGTAGTAGTAAGGAAAAGTTGAAAAAACAATTGATTGATAAACATTATATACCAGCAGAAGAAAATGAAGAAGAAGAATAAAGTAGTACTGGCTTTTAGCGGGGGATTAGATACCTCGTTTTGTGCAGTATACCTTAAAGAACAGGGTATGGATGTGCATGCCTTTACTATTAATACGGGTGGCTTTTCGGATGCTGATGTAAAGAGATTGGAGAAGCATGCAAAGGCCTTAGGAGTGTCCTCGTTTAAATGTGTGAATGTTACGAAGGACTACTACGAAAAGATTTTAAAGTACCTCATTTTCGGAAATGTATTAAAGAATAATACTTACCCGCTGTCGGTAAGTGCCGAGCGTGTTAGCCAGGCGGTTGCAGCTGCTGAATACGCCAAAGCCATTAAAGCGGATGCCATTGCGCATGGAAGTACCGGCGCAGGTAACGACCAGGTTAGGTTCGATATGATATTTAACATTCTGATGCCTGAGGCAGAAATCATTACGCCTATACGTGATTTGAAGTTGTCTCGCGAAGCGGAAATTGAATTTCTGAAAAAGCACGGCGTTAAAATGGATTTTGAAAAGGCCAAGTATAGTATTAATAAAGGTATTTGGGGTACATCGGTAGGTGGTAAAGAAACGCTTACTTCTAACCTGCCTTTGCCGGAAGATGCATGGCCCACTAAAGTAACTAAGACTAAAACAGAGAAGATTACGCTTAGCTTTCATAAAGGAGAATTAAAAGCAATTAACAGCAAAAATTTTAAGCATCCCGTAGATGCCATTCATTACCTGAATGAGATTGCTGCACCTTATGGAATAGGCCGCGATATACATGTTGGCGATACCATTATTGGTATTAAAGGCAGGGTAGGCTTTGAAGCTGCTGCACCTGTGCTTATTATAAAGGCACACCACGCACTGGAAAAACATGTGCTTACAAAATGGCAATCTTACTGGAAAGATAGCATGGCAACATGGTATGGCAACTGGCTGCACGAAGGGCAATTCCTTGATCCTGTAATGCGCAATATCGAGGCATTCCTGCAAAGCACACAAGCTTTTGTAAATGGTAAGGTGCATATTGCATTAGCTCCGCACAGGTATTTGGTAGAGGGTATTGAATCGGAACACGATTTGATGTCTGCTAAGTTTGGCAAGTACGGTGAAATTAATAAAGCATGGAGTGGTGAAGACGTAAAAGGCTTTACAAAGATATTCGGTAACCAGGCTGCTATTTTTTACCAGGTTAATAATGTTGCAATAAAGAGCAATGAAAATTAAGGTTGGAATAGTAGGGGGTGCCGGTTATACTGGTGGAGAGACTTTAAGGTTGCTGCTTCTTCATCCCAATGTAGAGATTGTTTTTGTACATAGCAAAAGCCAGGCTGGCAAACCTTTGTATGCAGTACATAATGATTGCCTGGGATTGACTGACTTAAAGTTTACCGACAAGCTAAGCACTAATGTAGATTTATTATTTCTCTGCTTAGGTCATGGAGAAGCAAAGAAGTGGCTAACAGCTAATAGCCAACAGCTAAAAGCCAGTACCCGCATTATAGACTTAAGCCAGGATTTCAGACATAAGGAAAGTAATACATTCCAAAAGAGAAACTTTGTGTATGGCTTACCCGAGTTAAATAAAAACGCTATCAAAAAAGCTGAAAACATTGCCAACCCGGGGTGCTTTGCTACATGTATACAATTGGCTTTATTGCCGCTGGCTCACGAACATCAAATTAACAGCGAGGTGCATGTATCGGCTATAACGGGCTCTACGGGTGCGGGGCAATCATTAAGTGAAACATCCCATTTTTCGTGGAGGCAAAATAACATTAGCCCTTATAAAGTATTCGAGCACCAGCATCTTAAAGAAATTAATGAATCGCTTGAGCAATTGCATCCTTCTGCAAAATCGAATGTAAAGTTTGTACCTTATCGCGGGCCTTTTACAAGGGGTATATTGGCAACTGTATATTTGAAATTAGCCAATAGCCAACAGCTAATAGCCAATAGCTATAAAGAATTTTACAAAACCTCTCCATTTGTGCATGTAGCGCCATTTGAAGTGGATGTAAAGCAGGTGGTAAATACCAACAATTGCTTTTTGAGCGTAAACAAAATAGGCACTGAACTGGCAGTTGTAAGCGCTATAGATAACTTGCTGAAGGGTGCAGCGGGACAGGCAGTACAAAATATGAACCTTATGTTTGGATTACCCGAAACTACAGGACTAAAACTAAAAGCGGTAGCATTTTAAAATAAAATTAAAACCATCAAAAGCACTTTCAACTTTACAAACTTTAAGAACTTTATAAACTGAAGTATGAAACTATTCGACGTTTATCCTTTGTTTGATATTGAGCCTGTAAAGGCGCAGGGATGCTGGCTGTGGGACAGCAAAGGTGAAAAGTATCTCGACCTTTACGGAGGACATGCCGTTATATCCATAGGCCATACACATCCGCATTATGTAAAAATGTTGGATGAACAATTAAAGAAAATTGCGTTTTATTCCAACTCGGTTAGAATAAAGCAACAGGAAGAACTGGCACAAAAATTGGGAGAGTTAAGCGGCTATACCGATTACAATCTTTTCCTTTGCAATTCAGGTGCCGAAGCCAATGAAAATGCACTCAAGTTGGCATCGTTTATTACAGGAAGAAAAAAAGTAATTGCTTTTGAAAAGAGCTTCCACGGAAGAACTTCATTAGCTGTTGCCGCTACGAATGATAAGTCTATACAGGCCCCTGTAAACTCAGTACACGATATTGTATTTGTTCCTTTTAATGATGCGGAAGCAATTAAAAAGGCAATTGATAAAGACACATGTGCTGTTATTATTGAGGGTATACAAGGTGTGGCTGGCATTCGCGTTGCTGATAATGAGTTTTTAAAAGTACTTCGGGAAGAATGTACAAAAAACGGGGCAATGCTTGTGCTGGATGAAGTACAATCTGGTTATGGGAGATCGGGTAAGTTTTTTGCTCACCAATATTCAGGTATAAAACCGGATATCATTACAACAGCTAAAGGCATGGGCAATGGATTCCCAATAGCCGGTGTGTTGATTAGCCCAAATATAGCAGCCAAGCATGGCATGCTTGGTACAACGTTTGGTGGCAACTATTTAGCCTGTGCAGCCGGAATTGCAGTGCTCGATGTAATTAAGTGTGAGAAGTTAATAGAGAATAGTGAAAAGATGGGTGAGTACTTAATAGGAAAACTAAAGGGTATTGACGGAGTTAAAGAAGTAAGAGGCACGGGCCTTATGCTCGGTATAGAACTTGATTTTAATGCTGGCCCAATACGAAACGATTTAGTATTTAAGCAACATATTTTTACAGGCTCGGCATCCAATAAAAATACAATACGATTATTGCCACCATTGAATATGGGCAAGGAAGAGGCCGACCATTTCCTGAAAGCATTTGCAACCACTTTAAAGTCACACCTACAAACTGCTTCCTGATGAAGAATTTCACCTCTGTACATGATGTAAAAAAGCCTATGGCCCTTATTAAAGAAGCTATAGAACTAAAGAGACATCCACACAAGTATAAGAAGTTAGGTAAAAACAAGACGATCGGGCTATTGTTTTTGAATCTGAGTTTGCGCACGCGTTTAAGTTCTCAAAAAGCGGCACAGCTAATGGGCATGAATGTGATGGTGATGAACATGGATAAAGAAGGCTGGGCACTTGAGTGGAATGATGGAGCTATAATGAACAGTAACAAAACGGAGCATATTAAAGATGCCGCTATGGTACTAAGTACGTATTTTGATATCATTGGCATTCGTTGCTTCCCGACACTTACAGACAGAGAAGCAGATTACAGCGAGCATGTAATAAAACAACTTATAAAATACGCTACTGTTCCGGTTATAAGCCTTGAATCAGCAACCTTGCATCCCTTGCAAAGCTTAGCAGATAGTATCAGTATTTTTGAGAAATGGAATAAGAAAAGTAAACCCAAAATAGTACTTACCTGGGCACCGCATGTTAAAGCCTTGCCACAGGCGGTAAGCAATTCCTTTTTAGAATGGATGCAAGCCCTTGATATGGATATTACAGTTACGCATCCTAAAGGATATGAACTTGCAACCAAGTTTACAAAAGGTATTAAGGTAGAACACAATCAGCAAAAGGCATTGCAGGATGCCAACTTTGTTTATGTAAAGAATTGGTCAGCTTATGAGCCATACGGACAAACGCCGGTAGTAAAGGAAGACTGGCTGTTAAGTGAAAAGAAAATGAAAGCAACCGATAACGGCTATGTAATGCATTGCTTGCCTGTACGTAGAAATGTAGAATTGCCCGATGAATTATTAGATGGAAAGAGAAGCCTTATTCCTTTACAAGCTGAAAACAGACTATATTCGGCTGCCGTGGTAATTAAAAAAATACTGCAGGCTCACACCAAATGAAGGAGCTGTATATTATAAAAGTCGGAGGCAATGTAATTGATGATGAGAAAAACCTCGGCATTTTTCTTAAGAAATTTAGTGCTATAAATGCACCTAAAATACTTGTGCATGGAGGCGGAAAATTGGCTACTGATTTGTCTTCAAAGCTTGGTATAGAAGCTAAAATGGTGGATGGCAAAAGAATTACCGACGGTAATACCTTAGAAATTGTAACTATGGTATATGCCGGATTAATCAATAAATCAATCGTAGCAAAACTTAATTCGCTTGGAACAAATACTCTTGGCGTTTGTGGGGCCGATATGGGCCTGATTCCGGCGAAAAAGAGAAAAGTAGGGACAATAGATTATGGTTTTGTGGGAGATATATTGATGGATGACATCCCGGCAAAAAAATGGACCGATTTATTGGATAATAATATATGTGCGGTTGTCGCACCTATTACTGCGGATGCTAAAGGACAGTTGTTGAACACCAATGCCGATACCATTGCTTCATCTATTGCACAGGCTTTGAGTAAAGCCTATAAAACAACGCTGATTTATTGTTTCGAGAAGGATGGAGTATTGAGCAATCCTAAAGATGATACATCTGTTATCCGGGAGATACAAATGAAAATGTATGCTCAGTTAAAGAGTGAAGGCATTATTTCGAAAGGGATGATACCTAAAATGGATAATTCATGGGAGGCAATAAACAAAGGTGTTGCAAAGGTTGTTATAGGCAATGCTTTAGAGGTAGATAAATTGATTTCCTCCACCGGGGGTACACATTTAAGCCTTGATTAATGTTGCACGACGAAGCCATAGAATTATTAAAAAAGCTGATTGCTATTCCTTCATTAAGCAAAGAAGAGAAGGGTACTGCTGATGCGATAGAGGCCTACATGAAAACTAAAGGGGTAGATGTAAAGAGGCATTTGAATAATGTATGGGCCACCAACAAACACTTTGATGCCGCTAAGCCCAGCATACTTTTAAACTCTCACCACGACACCGTAAAACCTAATAAAAGCTACACCAAAAATCCACATGAAGCTATTGTTGAGGATGGCAAGCTATATGGGCTTGGCAGCAATGATGCGGGTGGAGCATTGGTTTCTTTACTCGCTGCATTTTTTAATTTCTATGATAAGAAGGATTTGAAGTATAACTTGGTTTATGCAGCCACGGCTGAGGAAGAGATATCGGGTAAGAATGGAATTGTTGCACTGTTGCCTAATCTTGATAAAATAGATTTTGCAATTGTTGGCGAGCCTACTCAAATGCAATTAGCTATTGCAGAAAAAGGTGTTATTGTAATAGATTGTGTTGCCCGGGGTAAATCGGGCCATGCAGCAAGAGAGGAAGGTGTGAATGCGATATATGAGGCCATGAAAGATATACAATGGCTCAAATCATTTGCGTTTCCTAAAATATCTCCATTGCTAGGCCGTGTTAAGATGACAGTTGCCATTATAAAAGCGGGCACGCAACACAACGTAATTCCCGATACATGCGAGTTTACGGTTGATGTGCGTGTAAACGAATGCTACACCAATGAGGAAATAGTGGCAATTATAAAAGAAAATGTAAAGTGTGAAGTTAACCCACGTTCATTAAGGCTAAAGTCATCGTTTATTGTTGAAGAGCATCCAATAGTAAAAGCGGGCAAAAGCCTTGGTTTAACTACGTATGGTTCGCCCACAATCTCAGACAGGGCGCTAATGCCGTTTACCAGTTTAAAGATGGGACCCGGAGATTCTGCACGTTCGCATATTGCAGATGAATATATTTATATTGAGGAAATAAAAACGGGCATAGATACATATATAAAAATGCTTAGTAAAAATTTATAGTATGGCAAAAAAACTTTGGCAAAAGGATGTTGAGGTAAATAAACTGGTTGAAAAATTCACAGTGGGTAAAGATGCTGAGTTCGACCTGTTGCTTGCAGAGCATGATGTAAAGGCATCTGTGGCTCATGCAAAAATGCTCGGCAAAGTGGGATTATTAAATGCCGCTGACGTTAAAAAGCTATTATCAGGTTTCGAAATTATAGAAAAACAAATAAAGCAAGGCAAGTTTAAAATAGAAGATGGAGTAGAGGATGTGCATTCGCAGATTGAGATGCAGCTTACTAAGATTACGGGAGAGGCGGGAAAGAAAATACACATTGGCAGATCGAGAAACGACCAGGTGCTTACGGCAATAAAACTTTACTTGCGTAGCGAACTGAAAGCGATAAGCAATGAAGTTAGTAAGCTGTTCGATGTATTTTTAAAACAAAGCGAGCAACATAAAAATGTGTCATTACCGGGCTATACGCATTTGCAAATTGCCATGCCTTCTTCGTTTGGCTTATGGCTGGGCGCTTATGCCGAAAGCCTTTGCGACGATATGGAGCTTGTAGTAGCAGCCTATCATATTTGTAATAAAAATCCATTAGGCAGCGCGGCAGGGTATGGTTCTTCTTTTCCGCTGGATAGAAAACTTACTACTGATTTAATTGGCTTTGGCGACATGAATATAAATTCTGTGTATGCCCAAATGACACGTGGCAAAGCAGAAAAAGCGGTTGCAGTGGCTATTGCCTCGGTAGCGCATACATTGGCTAAGTTTTCGTACGATGTGTGTTTATATATGTCGCAAAACTTTGGATTTATTTCCTTCCCGGAAGAACTTACAACAGGTAGCAGCATTATGCCACATAAAAAGAACCCCGATGTATTTGAACTTGTACGCGGCAAATGCAACATTATACAAGGTGTACCTAACCAGTTAACCCTGCTTACATCTAACCTGCCCAGCGGCTACCATAGGGATATGCAACTGACTAAAGAAGTATTGTTTCCCGCTATACAACAATTGAAAGATTGCCTGGGTATACTTGCTTTTGCATTACCGCAAATGAAAGTGAACAAAGAGATACTGAAAGATAAAAAGTACGCCTACCTGTACAGTGTAGATGCTGTGAACGAATTGGTAAAAAAAGGGATGTCGTTTAGGGATGCATATAAAAAGGTAGGATTGGATATTAAAGCCGAAAAGTTTATTCCTCCTGCTAAAATAAAACATACTCACATAGGTAGTATAGATAATCCCGGAACAGATTTAATCCGTAAGCAGTTTAAAAAAGTGCTGGGGAAATTCTAAAATAAAAAAGGCAGCTAATTAGCTGCCTTTAATAAGTATCAAACATTTTATTCCTGAGGTGTTCCTTCTTCGTCTTCTTTTTTAGGCCTAATCATTATGCCATACGCCACAATACCATAACCTATAATTAAGATAATAGGAGCAACCACCATTCTGCGTGTAGAAAAGAGTTCTTCGCTAAACACATTTGGATCTGTTGAACCACCACCCGAAAGGGTAATGTATCCAATCACCAGCAATGCCACACCAATAAGCAGGAACATATAGTTCTGCCTGCCAAACGCAAAGTTTGTCATAGGGCGGCTTACGGGAGCATCCTCTTTCGAATCTTTTTTTATGTTTGAGTAGTGTACCATATTAGCAGCTCATTGCAGGCATATACTTTTCACAAACGGCATCAAGCACCTTGTTTTGTGCTTTTAAGCATTCTACCGCGCTGTTCAAAGCATCCTTTTGTTCTTGTTCTGTAAAGTTTCTCATCATAGCTGCCCATACTTCCCTGTGGTATATGTCAGCTGTTTCGTGTTCTTTAAAATATTCTACGGTTTTTTCATCGTTAATACCGTAAAATTCCATCAGGCCTTCCAGTTTGGTGTGGCTAATGGTTGGTATTTCAGCTTCGTAAGCATACATGGCAGCAGCGCCTTCAACAGGCTTTTCCATCAGCTTAACCATTTTGCCAACTGCATCTACACAAAGTTGCGAAGGGGTGTAGTCGTTCAGTTCTTTAGCCGATATACCCATACCCAGTGCAAATTGTTCCCAAAGTGCAATGTGGCTTTGCTCATCTGCAAGGTTTCTCTTAATATCTTCGGTAGGATTAGCATTGTAAATATGCTCTACCATAGATGGAACCGCCTTTACCAGGTGGTAATATTCTTTAATATATCCGCACAATGCCTCTTTGGTAAGAGTTCCGGCTGACCATTGTTGGTAAAAAGGGTGTTTTAGCAAACTGTATTGCTCTATTTTTTTGTCGATTTGTGTTACTACCATAACGTTTGAATTATTGGATGATTAATGTGTGAACGCAAATGTATAAAAAAAACAATTCTTGGAATAGCGTATTCGCTTATATATACATTTGCGCCCATGATTCGTTCAATTATACCTGCTTTTTTTGGTTTTTTTCTTGTAACGGGGTGCATACGTCCACACAGGGCTTTTGATAAGTATACCCCTTCGCCCGTGCCCGACTATAGTAAAGAAAGCGCCTGGGTGGCTCTGCCCTGGCAACATGATGCAGCCGATACCATACCTTCAAATTCGGGGTTAAAGGATGAACAGGCTACCGCCAAAGTGGATGTGTTCTTTATTTATCCTACCCTCGATTTTAGCAATAAAGGCTGGAATGCAGATATAACGGATGTAGACCTTAACCACAAGATAGAAAAGACTACTATACGCCAACAGGCTAGTGTATTTAATGGATCCTGCCGTATATTTTCTCCCCGTTACCGCCAAGCTACGCTCTATTCGTTTTTGGATACAAAAGGCGATGGCAAAAAGGCACTTGACCTTGCCTATAGTGATATAAGGCAGGCCTTTATCTATTATATGAAGAATTATAACAAGGGGCGCCCCATTATAATTGCCGGGCATAGCCAGGGTGCATTAATGTCGTACCGGTTATTAAAAGAGTTTTTTGATACAACAGCCTTAAGGCAAAAGCTGGTGGCTGCATATCCTATAGGGTTCCAAATTATAAAGGACTCGCTGAAAAACCTTAAACCCGGAGATTCGGCTACCGAAACCGGGTGCTATGTAACATGGAACACCGTTAAATGGGGTGGCTTAAGTAATGAAGATATGCGCGAACATTTTAAAGGAGTATGCGTGAATCCGTTAAGCTGGAAGCAGGATACTGCGTACGTTGATGCAAGGGAAAATAAAGGAAGTATATCGTATCGTTTTAATGGCATACTTCCTAATGTAGTGGGTGCTGCATGCCGCAACGGCGCTTTATGGGTAAGCAGGCCAAGCGAAGGAAGCTTCTTCGCTTTAAGAGGCAGTTACCACATTTACGATTATAGCTTTTTTTATATGAACATTAGGGCCAATGTGGCACAAAGGGTGCAGGCATATCTTGCAAAGCATCCTGAAACATCAAATCAATAAAGCATTTTATTGCTGATAGGCACCGATGGTAGGTGTTCCTAAAATTGACCCACCACTTAAATCCGGGGCATAAGTTCCATAGGTGTTTGTACCAGAACCAATAGCCGCTGAATTAGAAGTTACCCTGTAATCATCGCTAGGTGGCTCACCTGTGGCATTAAAGCTTGGATCAGCTGAAATGCATGCAGTATAATTCGCAGCCGGAAGAGGGGTCTTAACATCGCAATGGTCAAAATAATAGTGAAATGTGCCGCCTTGCGCATCTAAAGCCACTTCATTAGCTACGCTGCCATACACAATGCAATTGGTAAAAAAGGCGCTATCCAGGTTACGGCTTTGGTTGTTTCCGTTTACATCAGTGTAGTGGTTGTTGAGCAGCAGCAATGGAGTTTGCCTTTGGCTGTAGCTCCAGTAATTGGCAAAGGTGCATTGGTAAAACCTGTATTTACCACCCAGGCTAAGGTCGAGGTCGTAATACTGGCAATCTTCTATTAAGTTATTATCGCCCGTAATAAAACTGCCTTCGCCCAGCAAGCCAAATTCACTCATGCTTTTGATAATGGTATGATCCATTTGCAAGGTAGGTACACCCGGAGTAACATTGGTATCGGCCTCTACGCCTATGGTGCCATTTTTGATTACGGCCCAGCTTATCATGTTGTTTTTGCTTCCCGGCGATAACCATATTTCGCCCCATTGGCCGGGTACATATTTATATTCAGGCTCCAGCCTGTCACCCTGGAAGGTAACCGGGTTAGCTTGATTGCCCTGTACCTGCAACGATGCATTTGCGTAAATCCACAATACCCCGTTGTTATGAAAGTAAACCCTTGTGCCGGGTTGCATAGTTAATGTACAGCCGGTATCTATGGCATAGCCAAAAATAACGTAGGGTTTTAGGGCTGTCCATGTAGAGTTGGAACATGGTATGATACAATACGCAGGGCCTGAAGGAGGAAATACATTAGGCTTGAAAAAATAGGCATCCTGGCCATATGCTTCTAAATATACATTTTGTGTGTTGCCATTGGTACTGAACACAAGCGAATCTTCAATGACAATAGGGTTGTTTTGGTTGTTGGGATTTAATGTGCAGGTAACAAACACAAAAATGCTGTCCTTAGCCGGTATTTTAATGTTAGAAAAAGATGCGCCCGCAATACCATCTACATTAATTTTAAAAGGAGAAGTGTAATTACCTGCCAGTTTTATAGATGAAATATTTATGGGCTGGCTGGCTGTGTTCCTTACTAAAAAGCCACGTACAGTAGAGCCTACGGTTGTAAATACGGTATCGAATAAAACAGAATCGGTAGAAAAGGAAAGCTTGGCAGAGGAGTTGGTGATGATAGTATCTTTTTTGCAGGAAGATAAAACGCCAAGGCAAAAGCAAAATGCCGTTAAAACAAGAACAGTATTAGTTTTTTTAATTAGCAAAATGACTTGATTAGTTGGGAATACTAACGAAACAGAATACGCTTTGGTATGCAGGTCAGGATTTTTTTCTGCGGTTAATTTCATCCCTTATGTGCGAGGCTTTTTCATAATCCTCCCTGTCGAGTGCCTTTTGCAGCATTTCTTTCAAATCTTCCAACGATTTCTTTTTAACATCCTCTTCTTCTTTAGGAGCAGCAGATGTTGCTTTGGCTTCTTTTTTTGTTTCAATAGGTGTGATGCCTTCGTTTTTGGCTGCCTCTTCTTCCATTATAATTCCGGCAGAGTTAAGTATGAATTCGTATGTAAATATTGGGCAGTTAAAGCGCACGGCTAATGCAATAGCATCCGATGTACGTGCATCAATCTCTACTTCGTTATTATCGCGGGCACAAATAAGTTTAGCGTAAAATATGCCTTCTACCAGGTTGTAAATAATAACTTCCTTTAGTTGTATTTCGAAGGTATCGGCAAAGTTTTTAAATAGGTCGTGTGTAAGTGGCCTGCTGGGCTTCATGTTTTCCATTTCTATGGCAATGGCCTGTGCCTCGAAGCCTCCTATAATAATGGGTAACCTTCTTTTTCCTTTCGATTCGTTAAGTATAAGGGCATAGGCACCCGATTGGGTTTGGCTATATGATAAACCAATGATGTCTAACCGTATTTTTTTCATACTCACGTTACGCAGGCTTTCTAAATACTATAACGAATATACCAAATTTATACTTAATGCGAGGCTTTAATCTGTTTGATAGCTTCTGTTAGCTTAGGCACTACCTGGAAGGCATCGCCTACAATTCCATAGTCAGCTATTTTAAAAAACGGTGCTTCTTTATCGCTGTTTATAGCCACAATAATTTTAGATGAGCTTATACCCGCAAGGTGTTGTATAGCGCCCGAAATACCAATGGCAATATACAGGTTAGGCGATATGGTAATACCCGTTTGGCCCACGTGTTCGTGGTGTGGCCTCCAGCCCATATCCGCAACCGGTTTAGAGCATGCCGTAGCGGCACCAAGCACATCGGCAAGGGTTTCAATCATGCCCCAATTTTCAGGGCCTTTCATGCCTCTGCCTGCCGATACTACTATATCAGCTTCGGTAAGTACCACTTTGCCCGATGTCTTTTTTACTTCATTAACGGTAGTATCTACATCTGCAATAGCTGGTGAGAAAGCCTCAACAGCAGCGCTGGTATTATTAGAGGTGATATGATGAGAGTTGGTTGCAAGGGCAATTATTTTAATATCCGAAGTAACTTGTACATCGGTAAAACCTTTGCCCGAAAAGCATTTTTTCTTTACTACAAAGGGTTCGGTAGTGGCAGGTAATGCAACGGCACCTGCTACTAAGCCAGCTTTTAAGCGGGCTGCAAGCCTTGGGGCAACCGATTTACCGGTGTAAGTGTGAGAGAATACAATGTGTTTTGCACCTTCCTTAGTAGCTGCTTCGGCAATAGCGGCAGCATAAGCGCTTGCGCTTACAGTAGCCAGTTTAGGGTTGTTTGCATACAGCACTTTAGAACATCCGTATTCGCCCAATTTCTTTAGTTCATCGTCGGCTATGTTATTACCAAGTACAATGGCAGTTACATCACCGCCTGTTTTTTGAGCAAGTTCAAAGGCATAGGTTACAGCCTCGAAAGAAGGCTTTTTAAATTTTCCGTCCCAGTTTTCGGCAAATACTAATACTGACATTTTATCAAGATTTAGATGAGAAATAGGTTATAATTAAAATGCTTTGGCTTCAGTGTGCAAAAGCTTTGCAAGCTCTTCGGGGTGCTCGGCATCCACCATTTTGCAAGCCGATTTTGCAGGCGGGCTTTGAAATGATAACGAAGAAGTGGGCTTTGCGTTTACAGTAGGTTCTACCACTTTTAAAGGCTTGGTGCGTGCGCTCATAATACCCCTCATATTAGGGATGCGTGGTTCAGCAAAATCTTTTTGTGCGCTGGCAGCAAAGGGCAGGTTTACGCTTACTACTTCTTTGCCTCCGTCAATTTCTCTTTCCAGGGTTGCTTTACCTCCGTTTATATCCAACTTGGTAGCTACGGCAACCGAGGGTATATTTAAAAATTCTGCAATCATGCCCATCACCTGTCCGCTGTTATAATCAATCGATTCGCGGCCCGTAAGTATTACATCATATTTTTCATTCTTTGCATAAGCGGCTATTTCTTCAGCCACAAACAAAGCATCGGTAGGTTCGGCGTTTATACGTATAGCGTCATCGGCGCCTATTGCCAAAGCTTTGCGCAATGTAGGTTCAGTGGCAGCGGGTCCCACATTAATAACGCTAACGGTTCCTCCTTGTGCTTCCTTTATTTCGAGGGCACGGGTAAGGGCCATTTCATCGTATGGGTTTATAATAAACTGAACCCCGGCAGTATTAAAGGCCTTATTATCAGGGGTAAAGGTTATTTTGGTAGTAGTATCGGGTACGTGGCTTATGCAGACTAAAAATTTCATTCGTATATCTTGCTTTTAATTGTGATGTTTTGACAGGCATGCAAAAGTAATGAAAAATGGATGAGAAAATCAGTGCCTGAATATTACTTTAAGTGGCTTTTATTAAATATGGCTTTACGCGTATCAATTTTTGTATCAGGGCATTAGGGTGATGGGTTGATTATTAACGATTTGTTGGTTTGTTTCTACCATAATTTTTCCATATATTTGATGAAACAAATTTGCTATTGCAAAAAACTACTCCCCAAATGTATGTCCGGACAATCATTTGTTTTCAAGCAATTTATTGTAAAACAGAGTAAATGCGCCATGAAGGTGGGCACTGATGCCGTACTTTTAGGCGCGTGGGCTCATATTCCTCCAACAGGTTCTATATTAGATGTAGGAACGGGCACAGGTATTATAGCCATGATGGCTGCACAGCGCTCCGCCTGTAGTGTTGACGCTATAGAGATTGATATTGACGCCTACATACAGGCTGTAGAAAACAGTAAAAATTGCAAATGGGCAGACAGGATAAGTGTACACCATAAGTCTTTGCAGGATTATAGTACCGAAGCAGGCAAAAAATACGAAGCCATTGTGAGTAATCCACCCTATTTTTCAAATTCTTTGCAATCAGCCTCCGAATCGCGCACCTTGGCAAGGCATACCTGCACTCTTAAATTCGAGGAATTGCTGAACGGGGCGGTTTCCCTGCTTCACAAAAATGGCACCTTTGCTACCATACTTCCACCTAAAGAATCGGAGGATTTAATCAGCATAGCCAAAGAAAAAGGGCTTCATCTTACCAGGCTTACAAGGGTACAAACTTGTATTACTAAGCAACCCAAACGTATGCTTATGCAGTTTGATTTTGCTCCTAAGGCCTTTTCGGAAAATACTCTAATAATAGAAACAGGCGACCATTCCTACTCTTCTTCCTATAAAGAGCTAACACGGGATTTTTATTTGGGATTTTAATATTTTAGCGGAGACAAATCAATACTCCTCCTAATGAATAAGTTAACCCGTAAAGGTTTCGCTGCTTTCTCAATCTCTTTGTTCGCTCTGCTCCTTACTTCCTGCTTTCATAAAGATGTAATCACCGATAGGGCAGATGATATTATTAGTTCGATTATATATAAGGGCAAGGAAGGAAATTTTATCATTTGTAAGGAAGCTGTCTTCCAGGCTACTTCTAAATCATCTAATGGTGGTTTTACGCGTATTAGCGGGCGGAATGATTACCGTATTTCATCGTACGATTTAGCGACGGGTAAGTTATCGGCACGCGTGAATATGAAAAGTGGAATGGAGGATGGAGAGTTTATAATTATGGGTGCAACCGAAGGAAAAATATGGATATACAGTACAAACAAGGACCTTGGCCTGCATTGCCGCGACCCTAAAACGCTTGAGGTTATTACCGGCCCAAAGAAATTGGTAGAAGGCTCCACCATGAAAGTCATTACCCTCGCACCCGCACCCTGGTCAGAGTTGGACCGTTATTTTGCATTCGATTGGGAAAACAATATGCCTTTAATCACAGATGCGCAAGGGTATGTGTACGCTATAAATCCTGATAACTTTAGTGCAGAAAAAAGAGACAAAAAATTGGAGGTAGGGTTTTCTAAAGAGTGGTTTAACACAAGTTGTGGATTAAATGATGGGAGAAGCCTATACCTTAAAGGCGATAATCGAAATACTATTGAAATTGGAAATGCAGAAGATAAAAGCAAACTTTCCTTTTTGTTTGGCAAGTTTATTATAGATAACAACGATGCAAGGGCCGGGATAATTAAAAAGAAGCGCCTGGAAGAACTACAAAAAAGAGTGAAGGGCCTTGATGATTCTATCAAAGCTTATGAAAGCGGCCATAAGGATAATGACGAAGAATATTTTAGGGGAAACATGAGTAGGGTAGAAGAGGATAGGTATGAGCAGAATTCGAAAAATAAATCAGCGTTCGAAATGGCTAAAATGGACTTGGAGCATTTTAATTCTTTCGGAATGGACGAGAAAAATATGCTCACCAATGAGCCCAATACCTTTTTGGTGTATTATGCCAACAGCATTTCAGATACAGCAAGGGTTATTATTTGTAAGGTGAAATTTAATGCCGATTCTTCGTGCACTCAAATTTGGGAATGCCATCTTAATAACTTTTTCTTCGACCCTGATAAGGCCAGCCGTAAGGGAGCTTTTGAAACTGTATTTTCTAAAGGCGATCCGCAATTCCGCTACCAGTGGTTTGATGTGGAGGACAATAAACTAATTATTATTTCTCAACTCCAAATGGCCTGCATTGATATGAATACAGGCAAAGTGTTGTGGGAGATTAATATATAATAAGATAATTATGGTTCTTCTTCCTTACGTTTTAATTCCCTTAGTTCTTTCGTTGTTATTTAATGCTAAATGGAAGAGTATTACCTATGCTATTACTTTTATATTGATTGCAGCGTATCCCTTCTGCCTTACTGCTTTAAAAGTACATATGGCCGAGTTAATGTGGAACTTTTTTTTCATTTTTAACTATCTGTTTTTGCTCCCTTTTGCTCTTGGTTTGCAGTACTTTTTTAATAAGTGGATACTTAACAAGGATGAAGATGAGGATAGATAGCTGCTTTTCCTTTATTACCTTTGCGCTAAGGTAAGGTGCGATACTTTTTAAACATATCTTTTACAGGCACAGGCTATCACGGATGGCAGGCACAAAGCAATGCGGATAATACCGTTCAGGGCATTTGTAAATCTGCTATGGAAAAGATATTGGGGCACCCGGTTAATCTTATGGGTTGCGGGCGTACGGATACAGGTGTACACGCCGAAGAATTCTTCGCCCATTTCGATACGGATAATAAAAATTTGGTAAAGGATAAAAGAGACTGGCTGTACAAGTTTAATTCCGTACTTCCATTTACTATTGCAGTGAACGATATTTTGGCTGTAAAGGAAAATGCTAATGCCCGTTTTAATGCAGCATCGCGCACATATAAATATGTTATTACTACCCGTAAGGACCCATTCCTGCTTAACTTTTCACTTTTCTTTCCTTATGCTTTAGATGTAGTAAAGATGAACGAAGCATGTAAAAAGTTGAAAGAATTTAAAGAGTTTTCCAGTTTTAAAAAATCGAACACTCAAAATAAAACAGACACCTGCACTATAAGCCATGCCGCCTGGAAAAAGGAAGGACACACGCTGGTGTTTACCATTACTGCCGACCGCTTTTTACGCAACATGGTGCGTGCTATCGTGGGTACTATGTTAGCTGTTGGTAACGGGAAGTGTACAGTAGATGATTTTTGTCGTATTATTGAAAGCAAAAATCGTTCGCGTGCCGGAACATCTGTACTTGCCAGTGGGCTTTATCTTACCAAAATTGAATATCCTAAAGCGGTGTTTGAATGAGCCTGTATAAACTTACCATACGCCCTTTTCTCTTTCTCTTCTCACCCGAAGTTAGCCACACTATTACAATGGGGCTATTAAAAACATTTTGCAAAATACCGGGCATACCATCCTTGTTAAAAGCAATTCATCGGGTAAATGACCCAAGATTGGAACGGAGTATTGCAGGTTTAACGTTTCCTAATCCAGTTGGATTAGCGGCAGGGTTTGATAAAAATGCACTCTTCTTTCGTGAGATGGGTTACCTGGGTTTTGGCTTTGTAGAAGTGGGAACTGTTACACCCCTTGCACAATCAGGTAATGATAAGCCCAGGTTGTTCCGCCTGCCAAAAGATTCTGCACTTATTAACCGCATGGGCTTTAATAACGATGGGATGAATGCGGTAGCAGAAAGAATAAAAAAGAAAAGCAAGGACATTGTACTTGGTGGAAATATTGGCAAGAATAAAGTTACTCCCAATGAACAGGCCAATAGTGATTATGAAAAATGTTTTGATACACTTTTTGATGGTGTAGATTATTTTGTAGTGAATGTAAGTTCGCCCAATACACCTGGTTTGCGCAGCTTGCAGGATAAAGAGCCACTGACTAAATTATTGCTTAGCCTACAGGCAAAAAATAATGCAAAGCACAAACGTAAACCTATATTTTTAAAAATTGCGCCTGACCTAACCAACGAACAGTTGGATGATATTGTTAGCATAATGAACGAATGCAAGATTGACGCTTTGGTTGCAACGAATACTACTTTATCCCGAGAAGGGTTAAGGACAGCCGGAGTAGCCGAAATGGGAGCAGGCGGCTTGAGCGGTAAGCCACTTACAAAACGTGCAACCGAAGTGGTAAAATACCTGCACGATAAATCAAAGGGAGCTTTTCCTATTGTAGCTTCTGGGGGTATACATTCTGTTGAAGATGCCATGGAAAAGCTGGATGCAGGCGCTACACTTATTGAATTGTATACGGGTTTTATTTACGAAGGGCCTCTGTTGGCAAAAAGAATTTGTAAAGAGATATTACGTAGAAATAGGTCAATTACGAATTAAAAATTGCGAATTACGGACTTTATGAACTTTATACTTTACAAACTTAATAAACTACGGTAGCGTGATCGGGTTTCCAAACGCCAAAATAAATATAGGTCTACGTATTCTCGAAAAGCGGGAAGATGGCTATCATAATATAGAGAGTGTATTTTATCCTGTGGGCTGGTGCGATGCTCTTGAAGTAACTAAGCAGGAAGGCGATGGAAAAATGAGATTGCACCTGGCAGGTATTTCGTTACCGGGCAAACGTATTACCGACAACCTGTGCACCAAGCTGTATAAATCATTGGAGAAGAAACACAAATTACCTTCTTTGGATGTATGGTTACTAAAGGCTGTGCCCATTGGTGCCGGCTTGGGTGGAGGTTCTTCTGATGCTGCTCACTTTATGAAGATGCTCAACGAACTTTGCGCCTTGAATATTTCTGTGGAGGAAATGAAACAGCATGTGGCAGCACTGGGCAGCGATTGTTTATTTTTTATAGATAACACCCCTGTATTTGCAAGTGGCAGGGGAGAGGTGACGGAAGCAATAGATCTTGACTTAAGCCGTTATTATATATCTATTATCTATCCTGAAATATTAATAAGCACCCCCTTTGCATATAGCCTGGTTAAACCAAATGGTAAAGTAGAATCGTTAAAGGAATTGGTGAGCGTAAAAAATATAAACGACTGGAAACATACTGTGGTAAATGATTTTGAAGCACCCATTATCGAAAAGTTTCCGGCTATTGGAGATATAAAAGCAGAGCTATACAAACAAGGTGCTGTGTATGCAGCTATGTCGGGCAGCGGCTCGGCGGTATATGGTATATTCGATAAAAAAGTGGAAATGCGGCATGTGTTTCCTAAATACAAAATATGGGCGGGTGATTTAAAACTTCCTCGTTAAATAGAACGCTGATGACGCAGGTGAATATGATTGAATATGATTTTTATATCAGCGAGAATCTGCCGTATCAGCGTTATCTGCGTTCCATTAATTCCATTGTATCTTGAAAGTGTTATATAACATAGGTATTCGCTGCTACGGATTGGCAATTTTAATTGCTTCGCTGTTTAATGAAAAAGCCAAAAAGTGGAGAGGTGGGCGAAACAATATTTTTGTCGGGTTACAGCAAACGTTTAAAGATGTAAAAGAGCCTGTAGTATGGTTTCATTGTTCTTCGCTAGGCGAGTTTGAGCAGGGCAGGCCTGTTATTGAGGCGTTCAGGCAGCAAAAACCCGGGTATAAAATATTGCTTACTTTCTTCTCTCCTTCCGGATATGAGGTGAGGAAAGATTATAAAGGTGCCGATTATGTTTTCTATTTACCTCTTGATACTCCTACGAATGCTCAAAGATTTGTGAGCATAGTAAAACCCAAATTCTCAGTTTTTGTAAAATATGAATTTTGGTATAACTACTTGCGGGCGCTACATAACGCGGGTGCTCCTGTTTATCTTATCTCTGCTAAGTTTAGGGCCGACCAGTACTTTTTTAAAGGATATGGAACATGGTTTAGCAAACAACTGAAGGAATACAAAAAAATATTTGTACAGGAAGCAGGCTCGGAGAGCCTTCTTAAAAATATACATGTCGAAAATGTTGTAGTAGCCGGAGATACCCGCTTCGACAGGGTTATCGCCATAGCGCAGCAAGTACAGCCAGATAAAATAGTACAATCATTTAAAGGAAGTAATAAGCTATGGATATGTGGCAGTACCTGGTCTGAAGATGAAAAACTTATTCTTGAGACATTTGAAAAAGTAAAATCTGCAGGAGTAAAGTTATTGCTGGTACCACATGAAATAGGGGAGAGCAACATTAGCAGGATACTAAATATGTTTCCTCAATCTGTAAAATATTCCACGGCAAAGGAAGATGAATTAAGTGGTGCAGAGGCTTTGGTGGTGGATAAAATGGGACTGCTTTCTTCTCTTTATCAATATGGAGATATAGCCTACATTGGAGGTGGCTTTGGTAAGGGGATACACAATTTGCCGGAAGCAGCAGTGTTTGGTATTCCTGTTTTGTTTGGCCCCAACTATCACAAATTTAACGAGGCATTCGAACTTATCAATTGCAAGGGTGGCGCATCAATTTCTTCGGCTGAAGATTTATACAAACAGGTTTCTCAATTTTTAAAGGATGATGTCTTCCGCAAGCAGTGCGGAGATTCTGCAAAAAACTACATCTATACTACCAGCGGTGCTACAGATAAGATACTTGCTGAGTTAAATAATATTTAGGTTTTGGGCGTTCCCCTCGCCCTAAGGGGCCTGGGGTCGGGCTATACGTTACAAGTCCTCGTCCCGATAGCTATCGGGACTGTGGGCTTTCCACTTCTATCCCTAACGCAAACAACTAATAAGTTAGTTGTCACCCTGAACTTGTTTCAGGGTCACATACAATTACCAATTATAGGATGTGATGTTGAAACAAGTTCAACATGACTATAGAGTGAAGTTAATTACCATAGGGCAAGGGAACGTCCAAAAAGTAATTAAGAAAAAATAAAAACTAGTTTCCCATGGGATTAATAACCTTAGGGCATTTGGGCGGAGCCTGTTTTATATCCAACACGTACCTGATGCCTATGCGGGCCTCAAAACCATGATAGAAAACAGTTGTGGGCTCAATATAAGTGGTGGTGATTTTAGTGCTGGGGTCGTAAAGCGGTAAAGCAACATTACCATGCCCTGAACGTAAAATATCGCGGTTATAAAAGCCTTCGATAAATGGCCTGAAAAGGCTTTTGGTTATAAGTTCTACACCAACACCGCCTGCCACGGTAAACCAAAATTTAGGAAAGGTACCAATCACATCTCCATAAACCTGGGGGCTGTTTATTAAAAGATACTCTATGCGAGGGCCGATTAATATATAGGGCATAAGAAAGGATAACCTGTACTGAATTTTAAGGTAGTTGTTAAGTGTAATATAGGTGGTGCGGTTAGTAAACATTTGGAATACCAGTTCTTTAGAGCCCATTTGGTCGTAGCTTGCCTCCACCCTCCACCGGTAGTATGGGTTGTGAAAAAACTCTACAAGGCCAGCCACATTAAATCCAAGTAAATTACGTTCCTGTGTATTGAACTCGCTGGGGTTCCACTCGTGGGTACCATAGGTAATACCACCTGCCACTCCTACTGCATCAACTAGTTGAGCCTTGACTGAGTTAAGTGAAAAGGTAAAAATGAAAAGTGAAAAATAAAGGATTGTCTTTCTCATTTATACGTTTTTGTTTCTAAATTCTTAATCCTCAAATCTAAGATTACTATACACTTAACGCTTCAGCTGCCGCATTTATTTTCTTAACAAGTCCTTGTAATACTTTTCCGGGCCCAACTTCGTAGAATGTGGTGGCTCCATCGGCACTCATACGCTGTATGGTTTGTGTCCACCTAACAGGTGCTGTAAGTTGTGCTATAAGGTTCTTTTTTATGGTTTCAGGGTCTGTTTCCGGAGCGGCATTTACATTTTGATATACAGGGCAAATAGGTTTATTAAATGGCGTAACCTCAATAGCTTTCGATAGTTCAATACGGGCTGGCTCCATTAGTGGGGAGTGAAATGCACCACCTACAGGCAATAAAAGTGCACGTTTGGCTCCTGCCGCTTTCATCAGTTCGCAGGCTTTGGTAACACCCGGCACCGAGCCTGAAATAACCAACTGCCCCGGGCAGTTATAGTTAGCAGCTACCACAATTTCATCTGTTATAGATGCACATATTTCTTCCGCTTTAGCGTCATCCAATGCAAGTATGGCTGCCATAGTAGATGGGGTGGCTTCGCAGGCTTTTTGCATAGCCATAGCACGTTTGTAAACAAGTGTAAGCCCATCTTCAAAACTAATTGCTTTAGCGGCAGTAAGCGCTGAAAGTTCGCCAAGGGAATGCCCCGCAACCATATCGGGAGTAAACTTGTCACCCAGCATAAATGCCAATACAACCGAATGTAAAAAGATAGCAGGCTGTGTTACTTTGGTTTGTTTCAGTTCTTCATCGGTTCCGTTAAACATAATGTCGGTTAGGCGGAACCCAAGTGCTAAATTGCCTTGTTCAAAAAGGTTTTTTGCCTCGATAGAGCCCTCATACAACTCTTTACCCATGCCTTTAAATTGTGAACCCTGTCCCGGAAAAATGTATGCTTTCTTCATAAATAGGTTTTGTGCTTTTGGTTTGCTAAGGTAAGAAAACAATAAATAGAAGAATTAAAAATAGGAACTAAGGGCAAGTTAATGCTCTATTTTAAAAATTGGATTTTTGTACGCTTTCAAAGAATCAAGTTGTTCTTTGATGTTTTGTTCTAAATCTATAAAGACTTTTATTCCAATATCATGTTCTTGCTGCTCAAGGCTGACAAATGCATTATACATCTTTCTTTCGTATTCATCGTGTATAGAATCGAAAGTTTCAGATGAAAAAAAGGTTCGCAATTGATATGCTTTTCTTATTCTACGGGCGTATACTTCTACCAAATCAAACATGTCCTGTGTATATTGTAACTGGGCAATTGCCTCTGCGGTGTCTTTCGGCTTTATCCAGGAACAACCTTTATCCAACTCTGCAACTATTTCATATGTCCATATAGGCGGCCCCGGGCTAACTATATAATAGCCGATAGAATGACAAGGATAAATTATTTCATTTCGGTAAGGTGTTGGATAACCTCTAAAGTCACTAATTTTTAACTTATTTGAATCCGACCATTCTTTGGTATACATATCATCTTTCTGAGCAGATGATATTAATGGTAAAACCAAAATAAATGGAATGAAAATGTACTTTGATAGTTTCATCATTATCTCCATAACGTAAAAACGTGTCGCAAGGTATAAAAACAATTAAATAGATTAGCAGAATCAAAATCAGATCTCATGCTTCAACACATTATAGAAAACCTGCAACGCAATAAAGCAGTTTTTAAAGAACTGTTATCGGGCATAACTCGCGAAAACTACTTATGGAAGCAACAACCTGAAAAATGGTGCCTGCTCGAAATTATTTGTCATTTGTATGATGAAGAACGGGAAGATTTTAGAGCAAGGGTAAAATCTACCTTAGAAAGCCCAACTACAGCTTGGCCCACTATTGATCCACCTGGCTGGGTAGCAAGCCGCAAGTATATAGAACAGGATTATGAAAAGAAGATTGTGGAGTTTATGACAGAAAGGGATGAATCAATAAAGTGGCTTACGTCCATAAAAAATCCAAATTGGAAAAATGCTTACATGCATCCTAAGGTTGGGCCTGTAACGGCACAACTGATTTTAGATAACTGGCTGGCTCACGACTACCTGCACATCAGGCAAATCACCAAATTAAAATACCTTAAAGCAGCTATCTACCGAAAAGCTGGATTATGCAGGAGAATGGTAATTGTGTGAGGTAATTCACCGTTTACCCTATTGTTAAAAAATGTGAAAGGCGGGGCATTTCCCGTTTTCTGCACATAAGCCGCTATAGAGGCAGACTAAGTTTGCAGTATAAATAATTGGGGTATGACAAAGCTATTTACTGTTTTATTGGGTTGTTTATTTGCGTTTTCAGTGGCTGCAAAGCCAAGTGGCAAGGTGGGTATAAAAATTACTGACGAACAGCAAAAGCCATTGGATGGGATTTTTGTACAATTGATGAATGCCAAAGATTCTACCATGGCAATGTATAGCGCCAGCACCAAAGATGGCAGTGCCGAATTTATAGAAGTAAAAAACGGAAACTACTTTATCTATATTGCTCAAACAGGATATAAAAATTACTTCTCTGCCGTATTTACAATTGATGATGCACATCCATCGCCAACATTAGCATCCATTATATTAGAAGCAAAATCGTTGCAGGCTGTTACCATTACATCTAAAGTTCCCGCAATAGAACATTATGCTGATAAAACAGTTGTTAATGTGCAGAATAGCCCACTTAATGCTGTAGGTACTGCGTTTGATGTAATACAACATTCGCCGGGTATAATGGTTGACCAAAACGATAATATAAGCATGCAGGGTAAGACGAACATCACAATTATGATTGATGGACGCATAACACCATTGTCGGGTAGCGACCTTGCCAACTTGCTTAAAAGTATGCCTGCCGAATCGGTAGATAAAATAGAGTTTATCACTAATCCATCGGCTAAATATGATGCCAGCGGAACCGCCGGAATTATAAACATAGTTTTGAAAAAGGATAAACGCATAGGTGCCAATGCTACTGTGTATGCGGGTTATAGCCAGGGTATTTATCCAAAATCGAATGATGGGTTTAGCTTTAACGACCACACTAAAAAGTTTAACATTTTTGGCAGCTACAACTATTCGTACCATGGCTCAGTTAATATTATAGACTTTGTTACCAATTTTTACAATGGTTCGCAATTTTTAAGCCGTACCACCCAACACGAATATCTTAAAACACCTGACATCACTAATACGGGGAGGCTGGGTACCGATTTTTTTGCGACGGATAAAACAACCTTCGGTGTTATTGCCGATGCATCTGTTTCAAAATTTGTTCCTTCTGAAACTACGAACACAAATGAGTATGACAGCGCGGATAATGAGAAATCATTTAGTTTAACAAATAGTAATTCGCCCAGTACCACGTATAACTACGCCCTTAACCTTAATATGAAGCATCAGTTTGATTCTACAGGCAGAGAACTGCTGGTAAATGCAGATTATGCCATTTTCAATACAGCTTCGTACCAAAATATAGGCACTGCCTATTACGATCCTTTGGGTAATTCGCTTGGCCTTAATTCTTACCTGTATGGCAATCTTCCCGGCTCATTAAATATATACTCGTTAAAAGCAGACTATGATGGAATGCTTGGCAAAGGCACTTTTGGTGCAGGAGCTAAAAGCAGTTATGTAAATACGGATAATAACGTTCACATATACGATGGAACTAACGATCAGGCACCTGTAGATACAGGACAGAGCAACCACTTTATTTATTCCGAAAATATAAATGCAGCCTATGTTACCTATGGCAGAAGTTTGGGTAAAGCGGATTTTCAGGCGGGGTTAAGAGCTGAACAAACTGTGACAAATGGCGATCAGGTTACAACAGGGCAAACATTTGCACGTAACTTTTGGCAGTTGTTTCCAAACATATCCATTAACGATTCTATCGGCAAGAATAATCAACTGGGTTTATCTTTAAGCAGGCGTATCGACAGGCCCACGTATAACCAGCTTAATCCATTCAGCCTGTATATTAATCCTACATTTTATCTTAATGGCAATCCTTCTTTGTTGCCGCAAAATGCTTACCTGGCGCAATTATCGGATGCCTTTAAGCAAGTGTTCTTTTTAACGTTTACCTATACGCACACGCAATATCCTATTACCACAGTTATAGAGCCCTTTGAAGGCAAGCCTAACATTGTTAAGCAAACCGAAGAGAACCTGAATAGCAGCGATAACTATACGCTTAATGGAACTTTACAATATCAGTTTACCAAGTGGTGGTCGACTACAAGCAGTGCCGATATTTTTGTAAGCCATTATAGCGCAAATATTGCCAATTCGGTTTTAAGCACGCAAAGATATACCTGGGATGTAAACACAACTCAAAGCTTTATTATCAATAAAAAAATAAGTGGAGATGTTAGCTTTTATTATTTCTCCGGTTTCGATTTAGGATATTTATTCCTGGGCCCACAGTCGAATTTAGCTGTAGGAGTACAAATTAAAGTACTGAAAAATAAGGGCACTATTAAGATTAACGCCAATGATATTTTTTGGCAAGAACTTACCAAGGGCACAACAATATTTAACGGCTTTAATGAATACGTTTTTGTAAAACGTGATAGCCGTGTTGTTGGAATTTCATTCACATATCATTTTGGCGGTTCATCCCAATCATCACTACGCAGCAAGGGCGGTGCCGAAGATGAAAAGAAGAGAGCAGGCGCAACTGGCTAATGTATACAAACAGGTGAAATAATTCACCTTTTTCGCATATCCGCTACCTGTACTGTAAAGTAATTTTGTAATAGATAAATCAGAAGAATGACCAAGGCAGAAATAGAAACCAAATTTCCCGGAGAGCTTGATGCCATCATGTTTTTTGAGCAACTTCGCTGGGGTGATAAAATAAGGTGCGCGTATTGCAATACTGAAAAAGTAAGCAAGCGCCAGCACGACCACAGGTTTCATTGCAGCCAGTGCCGCCGTACATTTTCGGTTACCACCGGCACCAACCTTCACAGTTCAAAACTTCCGTTAAAAATTTGGATGCAGGCATTTAGCATTGGTACCACCGGTGAAAAAGTGATACCCATAAAAGTATTGCAAAGCGGTTTAAAAGTTTCGTATACTACCGCATGGCGTATAAGGCATGGCTTAAAGGATATACTTGATGATGACGCAAATGATACCAGGGCAATAACAGAAAATCCTTTCGAATATTTTTGCCGCAGGGCAGTTACAATAAAGCCTGCGTTACACCAGGCCGCTGTTTGAGTGGTAAGCCTTGGGCGTAAATCCGTAATGTTCGCGAAACAGCCTGATAAAGGAACTGGCATTCTCAAAGCCTGAATTGCGGCACACATCTTCAACCTTAACTTCTCCTTCCAGCAAAAGTTTCCTTGAATAATCGAGCCTTTTTTGAACGTGGTAACGATGAGGGGTTATACCAAACAATTCTTTAAAAACACGTTTAAAATGGTGGGTAGATAAAAATGAAACAGTGGCCAGTTCATCTATGCTAATCCTTTTATCAATGTGCGCATCCATATAATCTTTGGCAAGGCTTAAGCGGCGGTATAACTCAGTACGGGTAGATAGTTTACTGGTTTTTATTTTATTAATTTCTCCGCTAAGATTTTTGTGAACCGTAAGCAAACGGGTTAGCATAGTGGTATAAATTTCATCCAAATCGGTTTCTTTTTTTACGCCAATATCTTCGTCCATTAAATTTCTCAGCTTAACAAAAAGTGTTTGTATAACCGGGTCAATATCGAATGTTTTTTCGAAAAAAGTTATAGGCTGGTCGCTTGATTTAAATGGGTCATCCAAAAGCCCCTCATCGTCTGTAATCATGCTGCGCATAAGGTCCTCTGCAAATTTTGGCTTAAAGGCCACCAATATCATTTCCTGTTCTTCTTCTTTATTATCGAAAGATGTTTTGTAGCTCTGCCCGCGGTTTATCACTACATAACTTTTGTTATTTATAATATGTTCGTGGCTGCCAAGTTTGTAGTATTGTTCACCGTTTAAGGTATAGCGGATGGATAAACGAGAAACATGATCTGCTGTTTCTTCCAGCTTTTTTGTTTTCAATAAAAGTGTTCCTGAATCGATAGAATGCATGTCGCGCGACTGGTGTGAGCAGAATACATTGCCCATCAGCATTGACTTTGCATTGTGACATAGCGGACAAAACCTGTTTTGTAATTTTTGCTCCAAACGCATTGAATTTATACCTCAAAGGTAGGAAACACCTATGCGCAGACTTTGTTAAAGAATGTTAAAACCCAATAGGAGTCCAATAGCTCGAAGATGATTAAAAGGTGAGTATTCAAATATTAGTAAATTGGGACAATCATTATTAGCACATGAATCTTTGTAGAGCAAAAATTGCGTTATACATTATAAGTGTTTCATGTATGGCTTTTGTTTCGAATGCCCAGACTTGGAGGCTCTACAATTACTATTCCCGTTACGATTCTATAGTAGATATATTAAAGACAAAGTTATGTAAAGGTGATAAGAATGCGCTTAAAGATTTAGGAGATTTATTAAGTAACAATGACACAGTAATTGACCATTTAGGATATCACCAACTTCAAAATACAGTTGCCGGAATTGCCAGAAGAACATTACAGGAAAATTTTGCTTTTACTGAGGAAGAAATCAAAGCTAATATTCTTGCAAGTCAAGAAGATTTCATCAGGTTTTTTGTGCAAAATGAAAATCAGATTGTATTTTCTGATATTGCAGGATGCTTTGTACTAACGCCTTTTGATAAGCGCAAAGTGGAATATGATTTGGAGAAAATAGATTTGAGGGAACTGGATAATTCTTCCTTACTTATGAAGTCATGCCTGGATGACCTTAAAGATGCCTGCGATGATGAGGACCCGGCTAAGGATATGCAGGCAGATATTGATAAAATAGGCGCATTAAGAACAAAAGCGGCAGAAGAATTTTTGCACAGCTGTTTCACCAAAAATTTCTTTAAAGAGTATAAATATCCTAAACCACAAGAAGTGAGGGATGCTGCTTGTAGAGCGCTGCGCTTCTTCCCTTCGGATAGCAATGTGCAGTTTATTGTAAAACAATGGCAACAAAAAAATGTGAATAGTGTACCTGCATTAAATTGCCTTGAAGTGCTCACAAACATACCAGCTCATGAAATGGTTGATTCCCTTCATTCACCCATGAAATATATGATGCATTGCATTGATTCTTTGAAAGTAGTTACTGTTATACGTCAGTTTGGCTATAGCTTGTATTTCCAGTTTAGCCTTGAATATTTTCAGAATAAGGAAGATTATTACGGGAAAATAATGGTTGCTGCAGGCGATAACAATATTCTGCGGCAGAATGCATTTTATGATTTGTTGGCTCTGCACAACCCTTGCATTTTAAAATATCTAGCAGCTATTGTTTACCAACACAGAACAAGATGGAATATTTATTACTTTGACAAGGATGCAGATTTTAATCCGGTTCATTTAATAGAACAGTTAACGGGCATAAAAGTTAAGGTAAAGGGTGATAACGAAATATATGAATATAGTGACCCTGAAGCAGCAATGAATTATTTAGTGTATTGGTATAATCATTACAGTGATTATAAATGGAATAGTGAAACAGGGCGTTTTGAGAATACCAAGGAAATGCCTTCTGTTGGCAGCAATCTCGATATTCTTTTCAGGCAACTCAATTCAAAAATAGATTCTGTTGCTGCCTCCGCCTATAGCCAGCTCGCAGATGGGGAGCCTGATGAAGTAAAGAAAAAATTACAAGAGTACAGGTATTCCATGTGGGATTTACCTTATGGCGGTGTGCCTATGTTTGCGGATAAAAGGTTAGTGGCTCAAGTTGAATTTTTTGATTTTTGCCGGAAAAATAGTATAGTCTATAAACCTTCAGCGGAATTAAAAAAGAGATTAGATTCTCTAAATGATTTGCAAGACAGTAAGCTTTACAACTGTGAAAACAGGCTTATATCATCATTGAAACTTGATGAAATAACCGGGGTGGAGTACTGGGGTTCAATTAGTAGCGAAAATGCTCCGTATTCTTTGGGCAGAATACTTGATAAGTTTTATACTAACCATTTTAACGAAATTGTGACCAGTACCTTGCAGCTAAGGCTATACTTAAAGAAGGCGTATGAATACAATAGGTTTGGAATAATTGGTACTTGTGGCAAGTACTTGTGGAAATTCGGTAATTGTAGTAGTGTTACAAAACAACAACTCAATAACTTGCAAAATATTGAAACCGATTCGGACATTATGAAGGAAATTGGAATTATACTTTATGAATCTGATGCTAATAACTCAAAATGTAATGGCGCAACAACCAGGGATTTCATGGATGAAATAAATGTGGAGGATAGCCTTGCGCATTATGATAAATTGCCTAATGAAGAACAGGAAAAGGTCTATTATGAACTTATATTTAATGAATATTTTTTGAATTGGACGGAAACAGGAAAAATGAGTTCCGAAACAAAAAACAAAATGATTCACTGGCTTAGGAGTTATGCAGAAAAGGTAAAAGCCGGTGATTTTGGGCATGCCGAATCTTTGAGCTTTGCGGAATGGTTAAATTGCAAGGATAGACCGGAAGTAAAGCAAATGACTCAACTCGATAAGATTTCAGATAAGGAGGTAAGAAAGCAAGCCTTGGGTTTACAGCTTTTAACTACGCGTTATAAAGATATACCCCTAATCATAAAGCATTATGAAGGATTGTCGCGCGAAAGAAAAGACGAATATTGGTTTTTGCTGGACCATATAGAAGATGATCTTGCTATTCCGGCAACCATATCCGTTAAAGCAGAAGCAGATACTGTTTTGAAACGTTACAAACGATTACCTGAAAAAGATTTTTATAAAGCCTATATGTATGATTTTGGGTATCGTGATAAGCTGGACGGTACGGTGAATTACGACCAACTATATGATATGCTAGAGTATGATATATCTGATGCCTTTGTTGGCGGAGGTGGAGGTAAGAGGCGTTACCCTGCATTTACAGTGGTTCGGTTTTTGGAGTTGCAATTCGGAACCTTATTAGGCTTCAACTGGCGCATGGAATATTATCGTCCGAGCTTTATTCGCACCGAATATGAGCGCACTTGTGCATGGATGAAATACCTTAGAGACAAGGGCTTTGTAAAAATTCCCGCATTCAAGCCACCTTCGTGGAGCAATTAATCAGGCTGGAAACCAATCCTTAGATGTGCGGTATACAGTGCCTTTAAAAAGCGCTACTTTTTGCCCATCCTGGTTGGTGATGTTGATATGATAAATACCAATTTTGTTGGATACGTTTATCTCTTCTGCTTCGGCGGTAATAATATCGCCTTCTTTTAACGAAACAATGTGCGAGATAGATGTTTCAACCGAAACACTTTTTCTGCCGTGTGAATTAGATGCAAATGCCAGGGCACTATCGGCCAATGAATACGTAATGCCACCATGCGCAATAGCGAAACCGTTGAGCATCTCCTTGCGGATTTTCATTCGCAAAATGCAATGGCCCGGTTCTACTTTAACACGTTCTATGCCCAGCCACTGACTAAACCAATCGCTGTTATACATGGTATCTACAACCTTTTTTGCTAATTCGTTTTTATCCATTGTGAAATGTTTTCAGGTGTTTTCAATAAATGCGCCTTGTGTGCTTACGTCGTAATATTTTATATGCAAAGCTTCACATTCTTCCTTCCATTTCTTTAATTTATATGCAGATACTGAAGAATCGAAAATGAGCTTATCAAAGATAAAAGCATTTTGCAAGGCAGCTATGTTTTGCCTGTAATTACCTGATAATACAAGGTAATGCACTTTTACTTTTGTTGTGGGGATATCGTCACTCTTTATAAAAGCAATTTTCAGATTGTTGAACTGAGCGTAGTTATGGTGAACGTAAAGATGGTGATTGAGTAGCAATGCTGAGGTGTCCCGCAATAAAGAAGAGTCTCTGACTCCTCTTGCCCACCAATGGCATTGCATGTTGTAGCAAAAGTCGAGCGAGTCTATAGGTTGAGTAGTTACACATTGCCTGCCCGAGATAAATGTAATTGCCGAATGCTTGGGAACATCGTACACCACAAATAATGGTTGGTGGGAGTGAGTATAATCTTTGTAAACCCGTATACCCAGAAAAATTACAAAGCAAGAGAGTGAAAGCACTAAAGCCCTATATTTTTTTGTAAAGACAAAAACTAAAAAGGCAATAAGTACCAAATAAAGTAATAGCGATTCGTACACCGAAATACTGATTCCTTTTGTAACAAAGAGGGGCAGGTTATGGGCTTTATCTACAAAGGCATTCATAAGTAACAGACTTTTTTGTAAAACCCATGCCGTAACTGTAGAAAGCAAGGGAATATGTGCGGTGAGAAAAAATAAAACTCCTGAATAGATTACAATAGACAGGAGCGGTACGATAAGTAAATTGGTAAACACAAAGTAGTTGGGGAACTGATGAAAGTATAAAATAGAAAGAGGCACAATCGCCATTTGTGCAGATATGGAAAGGCATGCAAGTTCCCATAGTTTATCAATGAAATAATTGCGAAACTCGAACAGGCTATAAAGCTTTGGGTAAATGATAATAATGCCAAATACTGATAAGTAGGAAAGTTGGAAGCCTGCATCTGCCAATTGAAAGGGATTAATAAGCAACACCAAAAATGCTGAAGCAGCAAGTGTGTTGATGTTGTTTGTGTATCTGCCAAAATATCTGCCTATTACCAAAAAACTGAACATTACAGTTGCTCTAACTACTGGAGTAGCCATACCTGTGAACAATGCATAAAGCCATAGGAGTAGAACAAGTATAACAGTGCGCATTAGTTTGCCATGTTTCATTCTTTCCAATGGTAAAAGAAGTAGGCCCAGCAACCAGAACAATATCCCTACATGCAAGCCTGCAACACATATTACGTGTATGGTTCCGCTATCGGCAAACTGCCCTATTACCTGTTGCGACAGATCGTCGCGGTAACCTAAAAGTATGGCAGAGGCTACGGCAGCTTCTTTGCCTTTTATGTTTGTATCGAGTAAAGCAATAAGGTTCTCTCTGCATCGGTTTGTAAAGTTAATTAATGGAGAGGCATGGTTCTTGCCGGTAAAGGAATAGCGTCCTGCTTTAACATAGGCTTCGTGGTAAATGCCATGTAGGGCCAAATAGTTTTTGTAATCAAACTCATTGGGGTTGCCGGGCGGTTTTATGTTTTGGAGGTATGTGTTTACATATAACACATCTCCATATTTAATTAATTTGGAAATTGAATCTTTCTCGATATAGAATAGTGCTTTACCCGAAGTGTGCTGTGGTTTTCCGTTGGTGTTGATAGCGGTAATTTCTCCAATAATTTTTATGGTTTTCTCTTTTTGTTGGGGAGAAGAAACAACTGAAACCATAAGGCTATCCGTTTTGTCATTTAAATAATATCCAAAATAAGAATGGTTTTGAAATGGCTGTTTTAAAAGGGTTACGGAGTATCCTGTAGCAATCAGAAAGAGAGAAACCAGCATTCCGAATACCCATCTTGTTTTGTAATTACTGTTTTTGTTTTCGTACCAGTTCCATGCAAGGAGCAAACAAAAAGAGGAAAGAATAATAGTATAAAACGCAGTAGAAGAAATATGAAAATACAAAGCAGGAATAATCCCTATAGCAAGGGGTGTAACAAGCCTAATAAAGGGCATTTGGCTAAGCCTGAAATTCATCCTGATGTGTAATTAACATCAAGTATAATTAAAATACAAATAGAACACTGATGACGCGGATTATTATGATTAAATATGATAAAAGTATGGAGCTTGCCTAATCAGTTCATATCATAAGCATCAGCGTAATCAGCGTTCCATGAAATTCTTAATTAAACCCCGAATTAGGTAGGATGGTGTAATCGATAAGCTGCACGTTGGCGTAGTAGTAGTGCAGTATTTGCTGATAGTTATAACCAATTTGTGCCATGTGCATAGCGCCTTCCTGGCAAAGGCCCACACGGTGCCCAAAGCCCCGCCCATGCAGGGTTACATTATTACTGTCTTGTTCTACACTAAAGCAGGTGGAGTGTAGATTAAGGTCGAGCCGCATTTCTTTTAAAGGAATGGTGTAACCCTTGTCGTAAAATAAAATCCTGCGGTTTATAGGAATCGAATCCCAATAGGCTTCTTTACGCAAGGTGTCTTTTTGCAGGTTCTTTTCTTTTTTGTCAAGGTAATCTGTCCATGTTTTTAAAGCCATATGTTTTTCCCATACTGCAGAGTTTTGATGCAGGCAAAATGTATCCGGGGTTGCGCGCAGATAGGGTAGGGGTGCGTTCCATACATCTTCCGAGTTTAAGGTATATCCTCCGCAGTTAGAAAAAAAGGCTGCATCAATAAGCTGGCTGTTTTCATCTACCAAAACTACGCCTTTGGTTTCTTCAACGGCTTGTATAACCGAGGGTGTAGTAGCCACTCCCTGGAAAACCTGGCAATGCACACCGTCGCATAATTCGCTGCCATCGGTAATATGTTTGGCAAGGTTGCTGAGTGCATAAGTGCGGCAAATTATTGCTTGCACTTTAAAATATTCGGGTTGTTTTCTTCGGCCTGCTTCACATTCTATTACACCTGCAATGTAGTGTTCCAGCTGGCAAATGTTTATAAGCTTTAGTTCTGTTATTTGTGAAGATGTGATAAGATCATCATCATACAAGCGCGTTTTGGTTGCGCTAACCGGCCTTATGTTTAATTGGTTTCTTCCGCTGCCATATTCTTTAAAGCGTACATTGGAAAATGTACCCAGGCTCTTGCCAAACGATTTAAGAATTACAGAATCCTTATTTATGCTTACTTCATATACGCTTTGTAAGGTGCAGGTATCAACGGTTTTGCCATCGGCCACGATAATATAATTGCCTGCGGCGGGAGCGACAATAACAGATTTTACGGGCTGTGTACTGTATATAAGTACGCTTACATTTAGGGTAGAAGAAGCTAAGAGTGGCAGGCAAATTAATAAGGTGAATATGTATACGGCCTGCTTTATCATGCTGTTTTTTTAGTTTGTACTGCAAATTCAGTTATGATGGAAGCCGCTTTGGCAGATGCGCCCGGGCCGCCTAAGGTTTCTCTTACCAGTTTTAAATTTTGTAACATGGTTGTGCGGTAGGTTCCTTCTTCCAGCAAGTTTTTAAGTTCTGTTGTAAGATTTTCCGGAGTTAGTTTATGCTGGATAAACTCTTTCACCACTTCGCGGTTCATGATAAGGTTTACTATGCCAATAAACTTTAATTTTTTGCCTACCAGTTGCTTGGCAAGTAAGTAAGATATATTGCCTGCAAAACCTTTTGAGCGGTAACAGATAGCTTCGGGCACACCCCATAACGCGGCTTCGAGTGTTGCAGTACCCGATGTAACTAAAGCCGCGGATGCATTGTGCAATAGCCCGTAGGTATTATCGTAAACAATGCTAATATTATTCTTTCCTAAAAAAGGGCGGTACCATTCTTTACGTGATGATGGTGCGCCGCCAATTACAAACTGGTAGTTCGGAAATTCATCTGCAACTTGTGTCATAACCGGGAGCATATTGCCAATTTCTTGTTTGCGGCTGCCGGGCAGTAGAGCTATAATAGGTTTATCGGGTAATTTATTTTCCTGGATAAATTTTGCCAAATCCGATTTAGAGGGTTCACTAATTACATCGAGCAATGGGTGTCCTACAAAATCTACCTTATAATCATACTTGGTATAAAATTCGGTTTCGAAGGGGAAGATGACAAGCATTTTATCTACCACCTCTTTTATAAGATGCACGCGCGATGCCTTCCAGGCCCACACCTGTGGCGAAATGTAGTACACAACTTTTAACCCGGCTTGCTTTGCGAACTTGGCTATGCGCAGGTTAAAGCCCGGATAATCCACTAAAATTAATACATCGGGCTTGTATTCTAAAATATCTTTTTTGCAAAAATCTATGTTCTTAAGTATAGTAGGCAGATGTTGTATTACCTCCATAAAGCCCATAAACGCAAGGTCGCGGTAATGCTTTACAAGGGTTACGCCGTGTTGCTGCATCAGGTCACCACCCCAACCGCGAAATTCGGCAGAAGGGTCGTTTAGTTTAATATGTTTTACAAGGTTGGATGAGTGCAGGTCGCCGGACGCCTCGCCGGCAATGATGTAATACCTCATCTCACATTATTTTCGTTACCGCTACATATCCTGCATAAAGTATAGTAGCAAACACCACACCTTTGGATGATTGGTCGCGGTTTGTCCAAATAAATATAAAAAAGAGAAGTAGGTTTGGTATTACACAAAGACTGAGGGTGGCAACAAAAATTTCGCCTCCCCGCAAGTACTTAATAAAATCGACGATAGGCATAACTCTGTGGAGTACCAGGTAGTAAATACCAAAGGTTACAATAGGGCAGAGCATGCCTGTTATTGCGCCAAATGCAAACGTATCGAACCTTTTCTTTTTATACTTTTTTTGAGTGCCCGCTATATAATCCATAGAGTGCAAAGGTAGGACAAAAGCAATTATGAATTATAAATTATGAATTCACAATTAATTGGAACCATAATTATTACCCATTACAGGCTTCGCAATTACTAATTTTTAATTCCTAATTAATAATTGACCGACCTATCTCCAAACTGAAAGAATGATACCCGTAATAATAAGGCTCACTACATGGTAGCCCGCATCTATCAAAAATAGCTTGAAGCTTTTACGCAGGTACATATGGCTTTGTGCTACCATAACTATAACGAATGTACTTGCCACAAGGCCCGCTTTGCAACCTGTCATCCAGTCGTGGGTGTACATAGCAGTTTCCATGTAGGCAAGTGCAAGAACACCAATCAGCGAAAACAGCAAGCTCATAAACATATACTTGGGCATTTCTTTTTGCATGGCAGCTTTTTTTTCTGCGTCGGTAGGCATGGTTATGTTGTGGCCTTCCATCCATGGTTTGCCAAATAGCATAGAGAACCACATTGCGCCAATGGCAAAATAAATAATGGTGCATACTGCTACCGCCAGGTAATTAAGGTGACATAAAATCATGGTGTTGGAGTTTTTGGGGTTAGTACATCAAATATAGTAAAAATGAAGAAATGTTTTTATTATTTGGGCGTTCCCCTGCCCCGAGCGGCAGGGTCGGGCTATCCGTTACACGTCCTCGTTCCGATAGCTATCGGGACACTCCGGGCTTTTCACTTCACCTGCGTAAGCAAGCACGAACCCCTTCATAATAATTAGAGCTGTGAGTAATCCCTAACGCAAACGTCCAATTTTTGGTTAATAAACCGGGCATTTAGTTAATTAGCTTTTATTCCGCCTAACAACAAAAACAAAAAAATCGTCCTTGTTCCAAACAAAATCTTTGTCATAGTTCGTAGTATTGGTAGCAGAATACCCTAATTCATACTCGTTGTTTTTGTTTGCTCGGATACAAAACACATAATCGAAGTGGTCGCTGTTTTTAAATATTTTCCTTTTTTGTTTGTCGGTATGCTTTATTCTATCCATGCCAATAAATACGGGTTTTCCTTCTGCCACTCTTTCACCAATAATATTGTGCTTGGGCATATTTTGCGACATCACAAATATTTCGGGCGCCACTTGTGGCGGGCATAACTGGTAACCGTGGCTTTTGGCGCTATCCAGTATATCATCCCACATAAGGCCCGACATCATCCTAAATCCTAAATCTTTTGCACTTACAATAACGAGCGTAAGTACAGCTCCGCTATCGTATTGGTGAATTTCGCTTACCAGGGTGTCAACCATCGTGGGCACGGCTTTTTCTCCCAGTTCTATACCATAAAATATACGGTCGGAGAAAAGCACACACTTAAGTTGCAGGGTATCTTTTTTATGTTTTTTTTGGTACATGGTACTTTGCCCGTGCTGCGCCGATGCAATATATGGAGCAAAAAGAAGTACGAATAAGACTATGGGGATTATCTTTTTCATTCGGGGGGGATTAAAATGAGCCTAACAAATCTATCTAATTTGTGCATTTAAAAAAACTAATGTTGGGCTATTATTTGAAGTTGATGGGATATCTGACAGTTTTTCAGGGGCTTATTAAAGCTGAGCAGCATCTTTGTTATTCGGGCGTTACCACTAAAGTGTGCTCGTCCGTCCAATCAGGCGGGCTTTGCTCTACTTCAGGAAGGCTATAAATTATACTATTTGTTACATATAATTAATATTTTATTTACATTTGTAATGAATGAAAAAATCATTCAAGTGAATAGTGAAAGACGAAAAGTGAACAATCCCTAAGAATTATATCAACTGGTAAGCCCCGTCCGAATGGCCGTTAGGCCGGGCGGGCGTAACCTCAAACTGAAAAGCGTTAAGTATTTGATTATTAGGGTTCGACAGGTTATCACGGGTTAGCAGTTTTTTTGATAACGCGTAAGGAAAGGGTGGTAACCCATTATTCGTATGATTATAAACGACTTAGGGGTTAACAAGGGTTCTCACTTTTCAAATGGTAGAAGATTATATAATTTGGTGGCATCGCTTCATTTTTTATGATAATTTACTCTGATTATCAGGTAGAAGGCTCTAAAAAGTGTCCAATTGTTAAAAATGAAAAGCAATAGGATGCGATGCTGAATTTCAATCACGAACTCAATACTGTACGATAAGGGAAGTGAGTAAACGAGTTCAGCATGACGGGAGGGCTTTCGCGTTAGGGATAGAAGTAGAAAGCCCGGAGTGAAGCGAGGACTTGTAACGTATAGCCCGACCTGAAGGGGAACGCCATAATAAAAGAGGTAAAAGGGTAGGGTAGGTAGGTCAAAATACTGACTATTGACAACTATATTGAAAGAATCCTTATATTTGCACCCTTATAAAAAATAAATAACAAAAAAAGCAACAAGCTGTCATGTATTTAACATCAGAAGCAAAAAAGAAGATCTACAAAGAATTTGGCGGTTCGGAAACCAACACCGGCCTTTCTGAAAGCCAAATTGCGGTATTTACAACCCGCGTAAACCACCTTACCAAACAACTACAGGCTAACCCAAAGGACGTGAACACAAAACGCGCACTTGTAAACCTGGTAGGTAAGCGTAAAAGACTGCTCGAATACCTTAAAAGGACCGACATTACAAGGTATAGGGCCATTCTTAAGAAACTAGACATCCGTAGGTAGTTTTTTAGTTTATAAAGTTCATAAAAGTTAAAGTTTGTAAAGGGTTTAGAATTCTTTACTTTCTTTTCGTTATGTATTACTTTATAGACTTTCTACTTTACAAACTTTATAACTCATTTTTATAACTCATTATGAAACCAACGAACATTTCAATCGCTTTACCCGGAGAAGGGGGGCGTACCATTTCAATAGAAACCGGCAAATTGGCAAAACAAGCCGATGGATCGGTAGTAGTAAGATGCGGCGACACCATGTTGCTCGCCACCGCAGTATCTAACAAAGATGCCAAAGAAGATGTGGATTTTATGCCTCTTTCGGTAGATTACCAGGAAAAATATGCCTCTGCGGGCCGTTTTCCGGGTGGTTTCTTTAAAAGAGAAGCACGCCCATCAGAATACGAAATACTTATATCAAGGTTAGTTGACAGGGCTCTTCGTCCTCTCTTTCCGGATGATTACCATGCTGAAACCCAGGTTTTGGTGTATCTTATTTCTTTAGATGCAAATGTTATGCCCGATTCACTTGCAGGATTAGCTGCATCGGCTGCCATAGCAGTATCTGACATACCATTTAATGGTCCTATTGCCGAAGTGCGTGTGGCTAAAATAGATGGCAAACTGGTTATTAACCCATCGCGTACCGAGCTTGATAAAGCCACTTTAGAGATTATGGTTGCAGGCACTGCCCATGATATTAATATGGTGGAAGGCGAACTAAAGGAATGCAGCGAAGCCGAAATGACTGAAGCGCTTAAATATGCACACGATGTTATCAAGAATTTGTGCAAGGCCCAGTTAGAATTATCTGAAAAGGTAGGCAAGCTGAAGAAAAGAGAGTTTTCGCACGAGAAGAACGACGATACATTAAAGGCCAATATCCGCAAAGCTTGTTACGACGGTTTTTACAAGATTGCCGGAGAAGGTACTGCAAACAAACATTTGCGCGGAGAAAAATTTGAAGCGGTTAGAGAAGCATTTTTAGCTACGCTTAGCGAAGACGAAAGAACTGAAAAGAAGGGCATGATTAAGCGTTACTTCTTCGAACTTGAAAAAGAAGCGGTACGTAATTATGTACTTGATAAACACATCCGCCTTGATGGACGTAAGCTGGATGAGATACGCCCTATATGGTCGGAAATAGATTACCTGCCCGGTGCGCATGGTTCTGCCATATTTACCCGCGGCGAAACACAATCGTTAACCACCGTTACATTAGGCGGCAAGCTTGATGCACAGATGATTGACGGAGCCGTGTTTGAAGGCGACAATAAATTTATGCTGCATTATAACTTCCCTCCGTTTTCTACAGGCGAGGTGAAGATGATGCGCGGTACAGGCCGACGTGAAATTGGCCACGGTAACCTTGCACTAAGGGCGCTTAAGCCAGTAATGCCTAAGGATAATCCGTATACAGTACGTATTGTATCAGATATTTTAGAATCGAATGGTTCATCATCTATGGCTACGGTTTGTGCCGGATGCCTTGCACTGATGGATGGAGGAATACAAATTAGCAAGCCTGTTGCAGGTATTGCTATGGGGCTCATCAGCGATCCTTCGACCAAAAAGTACGCCGTGCTTTCTGATATTTTGGGTGATGAAGATCACCTTGGCGACATGGACTTTAAAGTTACCGGTACTAAAGATGGAATCACTGCCTGCCAAATGGATATTAAGATAGATGGATTATCTTACGAAGTGTTGGCACAAGCATTGGAACAAGCCCGCAAAGGCAGGTTGCACATACTTGGCGAAATGGCTAAAACCATTGAAGCACCAAGAGCTGAATTTAAAGCACATGCTCCACGTATTGTACAATTAACAATACCTAAGGAAATGATTGGCGCTGTAATAGGCCCCGGTGGTAAAATTATACAAGGTATACAAGCTGATACCGGTGCTACTATAGTAATAGAAGAAATAAATGGCAAGGGCGTAATTGACGTTTCTGCTACCAATAAAGAATCTATTGATGCTGCACTGGCTAAGATTAGAGGCATTACAGCAATACCCGAAGTAGGAACTATATATGATGGCACCGTTAAATCTGTAGTGGAATTCGGAGCTTTTGTTGAATTTTTACCTGGCAAAGAAGGCCTTTTACATATTTCTGAAATAGACTGGAAGCGCCTTGATAGCCTTGCCGGTATTATTAAGGAAGGTGATAAGGTGCAGGTTAAACTTGTAGCGGTAGATCCTAAGACAGGTAAATACAGGTTGTCGAAAAAGGCCTTGATGCCAAGGCCACAACAGGCCTAAGTTTTAAATGTTTTGGGCTAAAGCCCGAAGTCACGATGAAATTCTTATACCCCGACTTAAAAGTCGGGGCTACTTATATGGAATTTTATCCTTTTCAATTGCCCTGACCTTAAGGTCGGGGATTAGTAACAACAACGGTAAATTGGGCTTTAGCCCAAAATTAGCACCTGTACTAAGATTTGATCAATTCTTCGGCAAAGGCTTTGATGTTCACTCCATCAAAGTTACCCGAGCTCATAAGTAGCAAGTTGCTATTTACAAATTGCATTTCCTTTAACGAGGCAATCATTTTTGCCGAATCGGTGTATACTTCAATGTTTCCGCCAAAATAAGCTTTTACTTCATCGGGGTTAAGCTCCGGAAGCCTTTTGTGGGCAAGGGTATGCGGGTTAAAATATACTTTGCGTATATCAGCTTTATCCATGGTTCCTTTATATTCTTTCAGGAAATCTTTGGTGAGGCTGCTAAAGGTATGTAGTTCCATGCAGGCCACCAGCTTGCGATTGGGGAACTGCTCCTTAACTGCGTCAATGGTTGCTTTTAGCTTGGATGGAGAATGGGCAAAATCCCAATATATACTGCACTTTGGTGTACGGGCAACAGTCTGCAATCTGCGTGCCGCACCTTTAAAGGAGGCTATGGCTTTGTTGAATTCTGCAGAGGTAAGGCCCAGCAGTTTGCACACTTCCCTTGCACCATTAAGGTTGGTTAGGTTGTGTTTGCCAAATATCTCTAATGCAACTTTTCCTTCGGGCTCGTTCAGGTAGGTAATGCCGTCTGTTACGCTGTGGTCGGGCAATCCGTAGGGTATACTTTTAACTTCCTTAGGAATAAAGCTTGCAAGCTTGTTTAGTTCTTCATCCGTATTGCAATGTACCAGCGCTCCGCCCTGGGGCATTTGCTTTATAAAGTTCTCAAATTGCACCAGGTAGCTTTGGTACGTAGGGAACACATTTACATGATCCCAGGCAATGCCTGATATTAAAGCTATTTGAGGATGATATAATAAAAACTTGGGCCTTTTATCCAATGCTGATGCCAGGTATTCGTCTCCTTCAAATATGGCTATTTGTGCCTCGTGTGATAGGTGCAGACTGGTTTCAAAGCCTTCTAGTGCCGCACCCACCAGATAGTCGAACTTTTTGTTGTTATACTTTAGTGCGTGTAATGCCATTGCAGTTATCGTTGTCTTGCCATGACTACCGGCAATAACAACACGGGTTTTATTTTTGGTCTGCTCATACAGGTATTCGGGATAGGAATATATTTTAAGCCCCAGTTCCTGCGCCTTTATTAGTTCCGGGTTATCGCCGCGGGCATGCATGCCCAATATAACCGCATCAAGGTCAGGTGTTATACGGTTAACATCCCAGCCTTCGGTAGGCGGGAGAAGGCCATGCTTTTTTAAGTTGCTTTTTGCCGGGTCGAATATTTCATCGTCAGAGCCTGTTACCTGTATCCCCTTTTGGTGCAGGGCAATGGCGAGGTTGTGCATGGCGCTGCCGCCTGTAGCTATTAGATGTACTTTCATGTTTTTTGTCTGCAATCGTTCACAAAAATATAGCTAACTTTGAAAGGTATTTTACGAGAAATAAAACTTTACTAACATGGAATTGTATACAATACATACGGGTAATTTTAAGCTGGATGGCGGTGCTATGTTTGGTGTGGTGCCCAAATCGATGTGGAACAAGCTTAACCCCGGCGACGAAAACAATATGTGTTCATGGGCCATGCGCTGCTTGCTGGTACAGGATGGCAAACGCCTTATCCTTATAGATAATGGCATGGGCGATAAACAAGATGCCAAGTTTTTTGGATACTACTATATGCACGGTAATGATTCATTGGAGAAATCGCTTAACAAGCATGGCTTTACAACGGATGACATTACCGATGTGTTTCTTACGCATTTGCACTTCGATCATTGCGGAGGCAGCATAAAATGGAATAAGGACAAAACAGGCTATATACCTGCTTTTAAGAATGCAACATACTGGAGCAACCCTGCACACTGGGAATGGGCCACAAACCCTAATGCCCGCGAAAAGGCCAGTTTCCTAAAAGAAAATATATTACCCATTAAAGAAAGCGGGCAATTAAAAATGCTGGATGGTGATGGCAGTAAACAATTGCCTTTTTCTGCATTATATGTCTATGGGCATACCGAAGCTATGATGCTGCCAAGGGTAATTTATAAAAACCGCCCCGTAGTTTTTTGTGCCGATTTATTGCCCGCACGTTGGCATATACCTCTGCCTTATGTAATGGCCTATGATGTTCGCCCACTGAATTCTTTGAGTGAAAAAGAAAGATTGCTCGACCAATTTTACGAAGAAGATACCGTCCTCTTTTTTGAACACGACCCCGGCGCGGAATGTGGTTTACTCCAAAGAACAGAGAGAGGCAATATTGCTCTTAAGGAAGTACATTCCTTAACAGAGATATTTAATTAACCGCATTTATTGTGTTTGCAAAAGCAACAATAGATAAGATACGAAGCTCATCTGCTGCTATGGAAAAGGGAGGTAAGCTTTCACTTTTTGTACTCGACTTCATCTATAAAGAAAAGTTGTTTAAGCTTTTTGTCCCTAAAGAAGTCGGCGGTAAAATGCTACCATTGCCCGATGCATTGCACATATTTGAAGAAGCATCTCGTATCGATGGCAACCTTGGGTGGGCTGTTACCATTGGCTCGGGTGGTGGATATTTTTATGCGTACATGCAAACCAAAACTGCTAAAAAGGTTTTTGCAGATAAGAAAGCTGTTATAGCCGGAAGCGGGCATCCCAATGCTATTGCTACAAAGACAAAACGTGGCTACAAAGTTACCGGCCAATGGAAATATGCCAGTGGCGCACCTTATGCAACTGCTTTTACCGCCAATGCAATGATTAAAGGCAGTAACAAAATGCTGGCTTTTACTTTTTTGCCTGCACAGGTATCAATCCTTAAAGACTGGAATGCATTTGGCATGCGGGCCACCGAGAGTCATAGCTTTAAAGTAACTAATGCATTTGTTCCAAATGAGATGACTTTCGACCTATCCAACAAAAGCCTTTATTACAAAAGCCCCATTTATCAATACCCATTTTTGCAGTTTGCGGAAGCATCTTTTGCTGCTGTGGCTATAGGCCTGGGTAAACATTTTATGGAGGAAGCCCACACTATGTTAAAGAACTACAAAGCGGTTTGGGGAGCTAAATCTGAAAGATACCGTTTTGTAAAAACCAAAGTGAAATACGCTGAAGAGATGATGCAGGAAGCTATCGATACCTTTTATAAAGTGGCAAATAAGTCATGGGATAAAATGTTGAAAGAAGGCAAGCTGAAAACAAAGTTTCAACATAATGTGAGTAAAACCAGCCGTGAAACGTCTGCAACAGTACTCGCATATGCCGATGGACTTATACAATATCTTGGAATGCAAGCTGTGATGCAGGGTTCGAATATTAACCGGGTATGGCGCGACATGCATACTGCATGCCAGCATGTGTTGCTCGTTCCCACTAAATAATGCTAAATGAAAGAGGATGTAAAATATGGAATGCACCACATTAATATGAGTAGCCTGGTTATAAATTTGTCTATTCTTTTAGTTGTTCTCATCCTTATCGATTTTTATGTTCACAAAGGACTGATGACCGCGTTTGCGCGTGCTTCAAAGCCTGTAAGGCGGCTTATAAGCACTTTATTCTGGATAGCTGCTGTTGGCTTTTTTAGTTTGCTTGTCTACAATATTTGTGTCTTTTCTGCCAGCACAATGACTACCAGCAGGCCATTTAAACTCCTTATGGCTTCTTTTGTTATATTGTATGTTCCTAAAGTTTTGTTCAGTTTGTTTTTGCTGGTCGAGGATGTTATTCGTTTACTTAGAGCAATCGGGTTAGGGACAAAAAAACTGGTTAATAAAGAACCGGTAAAAGCATCCGAACTGTTTCAATCGCGCAGGCGTTTTATAAGTCAATCTGCAACCATACTTGCCGGACTTCCCTTTATTGGGGGCATTTATGGAGTTATGAAAGGTAAATACAATTTCAGAATACACAAGGCAGAGATTGCATACAAAGACCTACCCAAAGAATTCGACGGCTTTACCATTACACAGGTTTCCGATATTCATTGCGGAAGTTTTGGAGACATGGAAGAGGTATTGCGTGGTGTAAGGCTTGCCACTGCTCAAAATTCTGATATCATGTTTTTTACAGGGGACATGGTCAACTTCCGTTCCGATGAAACGGACAGATGGACAAATGTTTTTAAAGAACTGAAGGCTCCCATGGGTGTATACTCCATACTGGGTAACCACGACTATGGCGACTATGCCCAATGGAATTCAGAACAAGAGAAGAAGGCAAACCTTGATAAGCTGTGCGACTTTCATAAGCAAATGGGTTTTAAACTGATGCGTAACGAAAATCTGAAGCTTGAACGGAATGGCAAAACCATCGACCTGCTGGGTATGGAGAACTGGGGCCGGGGTGGCTTTAGCAAATATGGCGACATAGCTAAAACTATGGTGGGCACCTCTCCCGATTCGTTTAAAATATTAATGTCGCACGATCCTACCTTTTGGGAGGATAATGTGATGAACATGGGACAAACCATTCATCTTACCCTTTCGGGCCATACCCACGGAATGCAATATGGATTTGAGATACCCGGCTTTATAAAGTTTTCGCCTGTGCAGTTTAGGTACAAACGCTGGGCTGGCTTATATGCCGAAAATGGCCGCTACCTTTACGTCAATCGTGGCTTTGGGTACATTGGCTTCCCGGGGCGTGTAGGCATCTGGCCCGAGATTACTGTGATTACGCTTAAGTGCGCTTAATAATTTCAAAGAGCCTTTCAGTAAAGATAAACTATGAACGATGAGCTATAAATGGGTTCATCACCTTTTCCCTTTCACCTTTTTTGTCATTTTCTGTCAGTTTATGTCGTTATAGCAACTTTTTAAGGGGTACCCCCCATTTGAAAACTGCTACCCACTGGCACCCACTTTTGTATTCATTATCAAACACTTGATGGGTTCCACCCCTATTTGAAAATTGGAAACCCGTGGAAACCCGTCGAGCCCTCATTATCAATCATTTAGCGTTTTTTAGTTTGGGGTAACGGGTTACCAAGTAATCTAAAATTCTTACGCCCTTTATATGGGCACAAGTCTGAATTCGCACTAAGTACTGTCTTCCCGTTTGGGAAGATAAAGTAGGGCAGATTAACCGCAAAGTTCGCCAAGTTATTACGCAAAGAACGCAAACCATAGTCATCCTGAACTCGTTTCAGGGGTCACATCCAATGTAGCTATTCCTATCCTTACTAATTACTAATTCACTCTTGTGCGCAAACGCAAATATAAACAAAATATTTAATATGTAATAAAATAAATAGTTTTATTTATTTGACAGTTCAGCCAAACTTAATTCCGCGTTTGCGAACTGTTGGGTCCAGAAGCCATGAAGTTTTCCATTTTTATAGTTCTTCTCTTTTTCTCTAGTCTCTATGATTTTCTCCTTAGCATAGTTGCTCAAAGATTTCAAAGATTTAATTCTTGAGTTTTCGTCAATCCTTATTAAGCAATTCTTGGGTATTTTATGTGCTTTCAATCTTCCATCTTTTTCTGTAGAAACAGTAAAGCCCAAGTCTTTTGAAGAAATGTTAAATAAGTCTTTTAGTTGAGGTGTATCAAGTGAGTATAATCTTCTATTTGTCTTTCTTGAGAGGAAATCACCGACTTGGCATTTTGGATTAGCACAATATTTGGTTTGTTTGTCAACCTTGAAAATACTTTAGTGAGTATTCTTGTTTTCCCAGCCCCATTTTTTCCAGCAATGAGGATAACATTGCCAAGTTTTTCCATTTTGATATGTTCTAGCCCGTCCTTTGGCTCAGGGGTAATCGGTATGTCAACTTTTGTAATTCTCATTGGATATACGGTCTTGTGTGGTTACCTTAATTCAAACTTTTTCCTATAATAGTGTATACTTTCTTAGGGCATTTGCCTCTGGAGAAGCTTGTGGTACTAATATAAAGGATATTTAATTACGCAGTACCTTTTTATATCATGCACGGGGCTATTAATATATAACCCCTCAGGGGTTAATGCCGGATGTATTTTGCGTTAGGGATAGAAAATGGTAACAGCCGAAGGCTTTACGCTTCGATAGCCCGACCCCGACGATAGGAGAGGGAACGCCCAAATAATAATTAAGATTTCTCTTTAGGCCTAATAATTAATCGTAAAGACTGGTCGTAAGTAGCGTAGCTCCAAGCCCAGTTGATGAAAATGATAAGGCGGTTTTTCATACCTACAATCGACATAAGGTGGATGAACATCCACACCAGCCATGCCAAAAGGCCCTGGAATTTTATGTGAGGTAAATCCACCACCGCTAAATTCCGGCCCACGGTTGCCATAGAGCCGAGGTCTTTATAGTGGAAAGGCTTTAAGGGTTTGTTGGCAATAATATTTTCAAGGTTCTTTGCAAGGGCTTCGCCCTGTTGTATTGCTACCTGTGCCACCTGCGGATGCCCTTTAGGATATTCTTCTTCGGTCATGTAAGCAATATCGCCGATGGCATACACGTTTTCAAACCCTTCAACTTTATTGTAACTATCTACCTTTATGCGGTTGTTGGCTATAATAGTCTCCGCGGGTATTCCTTCCATGGTATTTCCTTTTACGCCCGCCGCCCAAATCAGGGTTCTGGCTTTTAAGGTGGTGCCGTTAGATAGTGTTACCGTTTTACCATCGTAGTCGGTTACACGGGTATTCAGAAAAAGATTTACACTAAGTTTTTCGAGGTATTGTTTTGCTTTTTGTGATGCATTGGCCGACATTACATTCAATAGCTTTGGAGAGGCTTCTACCAGTGATACCTGCATGTATTTAAAATCAAGCTCGGGGAAATCTTTGGGCAATATTTGTTTTTTCATTTCGGCCAGTGCACCCGAAACCTCGACGCCGGTAGGTCCGCCGCCAACTACCACAATATTCATCATGGCCTGTTGCTCTTCCTTATCTTCGGTGCCCAGCGCCTGCTCGTAGTTTTCTAATATTTTGTTGCGTATGCCCAGCGCTTCCGACACGGACTTCATAGGCATAGAATGCGACATGATTTTTTGGTTACCGAAAAAGTTGGTATCGGCACCAATAGCAAGTACAAGGTAGTCGTAGTTTATTTTGCCAATAGAGGTATTTAAAAAGTTCTCCTTTGTATTTACCGATGTTACTTCCGCTAAGCGTATATGTATGTTCTTGCTTTCCTGGAAGGCCTTACGGAATGGGAAGGAAATGGCACTCGGCTCGAGTCCGGCAGTGGCTACCTGGTAAAATAACGGCTGAAACATGTGGTAGTTGTTTTTATCTACAAGTACTACCTGTATCTTTTTGTCTACAAGGTCCCGGGCCAGTTTAAGGCCACCAAAGCCGCCGCCAATAATTACTACTCTTTTGTATTCTGATTCGGTGATATTGGCTTTCATAATTGCGCAAATAATTGATTTAAATATATAGTAAAAAATAAGTACAGATTCTCTTTATAAGGTAGAAACCTTATTTTTGTAGTTATGAGGATATCATACAACTGGTTAAAGAATTACGTAAAAACAGACTTGCCACCCGCAGAGGTAGCTGCTTTACTTACGGGCGTTGGTCTGGAGGTGGAAGTAACCGAACCTTTTGAATCTATAAAAGGAGGACTTAAAGATGTGGTGATAGGCGAGGTGAAAACTTGCGCAAAGCATCCTAATGCCGATAGGCTTTCTATAACTACCGTTGATGTTGGAGGAAGGGTTTTGCAGATTGTATGCGGTGCCGCTAATGTGGCTGCCGGACAAAAAGTGGTAGTAGCCACCGAAGGTGCTGTACTCTTCCCTTTTCAGGGTGAATCTTTCCAGATTAGGAAAAGCAAAATACGTGGTGAAGCATCAGAAGGAATGATATGCGCCGAAGATGAGATAGGGCTGGGGGCATCACACGCAGGGATAATGGTATTACCGGCAGAAACCAAAGTGGGTATGCCTGCTACTGATTATTTTAAGATTTATACCGATACCATTTTTGAAGTAAATATTACCCCTAATCGTGCCGATGCTATTTCGCATATTGGTGTTGCACGCGACCTGGCTGCGGCTATAAACCTGCAAAAGAAAGGTTCTGTTGTACTTACATTACCCAAAGTAAGTGAGAATACGGGAAGCGGATATGATGTAGAAGTGAAGATAGAAAACCCTGAAGCCTGCCTCAGATATTCAGGCATAACTTTATCAGGCATAAAGGTGCAACAATCGCCACAATGGCTTAAAGACTATTTATTAGCTGTAGGATTGCGCCCCATCAATAATATTGTAGATGTTACCAATTTTGTAATGCTCGAAACCGGACAGCCGCTACACGCCTTTGATGCTGATGTTATTGCAGGGAAAAGAGTAGTGGTGCGCCTGGCCAAGCAAGGCGAAACAATGGTTACCTTAGATGGAGCCGAACGTAAACTGAGTACTAACGACCTGCTTATATGCAACGAAAAGGAAGCAATGTGTATTGCAGGCGTGTATGGTGGAATAAATTCGGGTGTTAAAGAAGCTACTACCAACATATTTATAGAAAGCGCTTGTTTTAATGCCTCATCTATACGTAAAACAGCACGCCACCACCAATTGCATACCGATGCTGCATATCGTTTTGAACGTGGTACCGATATTAATGGAACCTTGTTTGCTTTAAACCGTGCTGTTGATTTAATACTCGAAACGGGTGGAGGAAAAGCTGCTTCTGCTATTAAGGATATGTACCCGGTTAAACAGGAAGAGAAACAGATGGAATTTTCGGTAAGCTATGCCAATAGGCTTATTGGTCACCCTATTTCGGGTGCCGAAATAAAAAATATTATTCAGCAAGTAGGTATTAAGGTTGTTAGTGAAGCGGGAGATATACTAAAACTTTCTATCCCTATATATCGTATGGATATTACCACCCCGGCCGATATTGTAGAAGAAGTGATTCGTTTTTACGGATTGAATAATATACCGATTCATAATTTCCTGAAGATGCCAATGGTTCATTCGGGTGGTATTTCATCCGATAAAGTGGTGGATAAGATAAGTGATTTGCTTTCGGGCAATGGCTTTACCGAGATTATGAGTACCTCGCTTTCATCATCCCGCTTTATTACCGATTCTTCGGTAGTTAAGGTTGCTAATCCTTTAAGTTCCGATCTGGATGTGTTAAGGAATTCCCTGCTCAATAATGGCCTGCTTTGCATAGCCTATAACCAAAACCATCAAAAGGCAGATTTAAAGTTATATGAGTTTGGCAGAGTGTACAAAAAGGATGGAGCAAAGTATAACGAAGAGGAGCATTACTCACTTTGGATAACAGGAAATAAAACCCCTGAAACATGGAATGTAAAGCAAACCAGGACTGACTTTTACGAAATAAAAGGCTATGTAAATTTGTTATTAGAGAGGCTGTTGGGCAAACTATTATTGAAAGAGGAAAGCATAGCAAACGAGCAATTCGAAAGCGGGCTGAGCTATTCTCATAAAAATAAAGTTCTTGTTACTTTTGGAAAGATAAACCCCACTGTGCTTAAAGCCCATGATGTAAAGGGAGAAGTGTACTATGCTGACTTCAACTACAGAAACGTATTAAGTTTGATAAGTGAAAAAACAGAAATTAAAGAAGTAAGCAGGATACCACAGGTAATAAGAGATTTGTCGCTTATTATAAATAAAGATATTGCATTCGGTACTTTGTTAATACTGGCACAACAAACAGAAAAGAATTTATTGAAAGATGTAACCGTCTTCGATGTATATGAAGGAGAGAAGATGCAAGCAGGTAAAAAATCGTACACACTAAGATTTGTGTTGCAGGACGAAAACAAGACGCTTACAGATAAAGAAATCGATAAGGCGATGGACAGTCTTATTAAGGTGTACGAAGTAAAAGTGGGGGCAGAAGTACGGTCAAAATAATTTCTTCATTATTTCTTCATAATCGAAGATTATGTTTGTTTAACCTAAAAAATTTAGCTGCCATGAAACCAGTAATTACAGTATCATTAATTCTTTTGTTCGCAGGCAATATTATTGCCCAGGATGCTCCTCAGCCGGCACCTGCAGCAGGACACAAAGCAGTTGCTCAGGACAGGGATAAAAAGGATAAGGATAAAGAACATCACCGTCATCACCACGACCATAAGGATAAAAAATAAAGGGGATTAAGAGGGTTTATGAAAAGGAGAATTTAATTCTCCTTTTTTAGTTTAAGGTTGTTGTGGATAAGGTCGTAGCTGTAGGTTTGCATTACAGCTTGCAGCGTGGCAGCAAGTGAATCGCGGATATGTGGTTGAGTAGTAACAAGGTTTTGGGTAAGCATGCTATCGGCTTCATAATTATATAATGCTGTAACCTTTTTCCCTTCTATTTGCAGGCAATAGTTTCCCTTAGCAATCTGGTAGCAATCGTTAATATAACTTACAGCGTAATGATGATTGGCGTTGGTGTCAAATACACTTTTACCTAAAGCAAAATACGGATTTGGGTAGTGTATATAATCCAGCACCGAAGGCATTATGTCTATATGCTGTGTTACTGAATGCGAAACGCCCTTTAGGTTGGAATTATGCATGTAATATATAATAGGTATTTCGTAAATGCCTACACGGTTGGAGAAATAAGCTTCTGCACTGGGCCCTGCATGGTCGGCTGTTATTACAAATAGGGTGCTGTCGTACCAGGGTTGCTGAGATGCCGTTTTGAAAAATTCTCTCAGGGCCATATCCGAATACCGTACACATTTAAGGATAGGCAGTTCATCCCCATCTTGCTTAAACACATTTTTGTATTTGGCCGGCACCTCGAAAGGATGGTGTGATGACAAAGAAAATATGGCAGCATAAAAGGGTTGGTGCAATGTATCGAGTTCTTTGGCAAAATATTGAAAGAAGGGTTCGTCCCAAATGCCCCAATGCCCGTCGAAGTCGGCAGTATTGTTATACTCGTTATAGCCATAATAATAGTCGAACCCAATTTGTTTGCAGAAGGAAGTAAAGCCCATGGTGCCATTCCTTCCGCCATGAAAAAATGCAGTGCGGTACCCGATTTTGTCCAATAGGCTGGCTAAAGAAACCGGCGCATCGGCGCTATAATCTGAAGTAATATAGGCTTCATCCATCCATGAAGGAAGCCCGGCTACAACGGCGGGTATGCCTTCAATTGATTTTTTTCCATCCGAAAATGCATCATCAAAAACAAGCGATTGCGTGATGAGTGAATCAAGGAAAGGTGTGCTGGTTTTATGCAGATTATTTAAACTGCCCATGTACTCTTTCGAAAAGCTTTCCATGATTATGGTAACCACGTTTAGCTTACGCGTGGCCTTGCCCGAGCCCGGATGTTCAGTATTGTACAGTTTTTTTGCTGTTTGTTGCGAAAAGAATTTGTATTCCTTTATAGGTGGCGCACCCATTGTATTTGCAATACTAAAGGGGGTATTTAGCACCAATGGAATATCAAGGGCAGGAGCATAATCGGCAGCATCAATAATGCTTAGAGGCCTGAGTTGCCATCCTCCTCTTAGTCCCAACACAAGCAAGCCAATACTTATAATATAGGATGATATGGCGGCGGCTATATAATGATGGCCGTCTTCTATCGGCTTAATTGGTTTTCTGTCTACCCTGTTATACAGGTAATTAATGAATAGTATCATCCCCGCCCATAATAATAATACATACCAGTATTCTTTCAGTACAAACGGAAGCAAGTCTTTTGAATCATCGCCCAAGCTCAGGAATTTGAAAATATCGGCAGTGGAACGTTTAAATACATAACCGAAAAAAATAGTATCGGTAAGCTGAATGCAAATTGCAAAGCTGTTAATTATTAGAAAAGTTAACCGGGGTACATAACGGCGGTATATGCTGGTTTGCTTGCCAAAGGGTAGTATGCTTACCAGTATAAAAGGAATGTTTATCAGTATGATGGCCGATACATCAAACCGCAGGCCCACAAACATGTAATAAAGAAAGCTTGTAAGCTTTACATCAGCAAAATGATGGAAATTGTAAAGGTAAAAAAGAATCCTGCACAGCTCAAACATTAAAACCATGCTGAGCAGATGCATTGCAGCTCTCTTACAATATTCAGGTACGTATCGAATCATAAGCCACTTCCGCAACTATATACCGCGCAATATACGTTATTTCATGTCGCCGATAACCTTGGTGGCTTCGAACAGCTCAGGGTCTTTGGTAAGCTGTTTAAGCCATTGGTTCTCGGTCTTTGCTTCGTTAGTATCATTAGCCATTTTAGCACTTTCCTTAGATGTAGGATAAACCTTCATAAGAGGATTCACTTTGCTAATGCCTTCAAACTTTTTATTGTTATCGGTCTGTTCTTTTTGTTGCTTGCGGTAATCCTCAAGGTTAAGCGGATATAAGCTGTTATCTTTTTGCTTTTTGTATTGCAAAGCTTGTGCTTTTATCAACTGTATGGCTGAGTCACCGGCCATATTATTTTCTGCGTCGGCTTTTAGCTTAGGAAAATCCGGCGGACTGTTCCAGGTGGATGGAGCAAACGAAGGCATTTTAGGTTTATCAACACTGGCACCCCATGTACGGTAATCTGCCGGTGGTATCCTGTCAAAGTTTACAGGGTATTCAGATGCTTTTTCTTTTTGATATAAATATTCATATGAATCGGGTACCTGTATATCGGGGGTTACTCCATCCAGTTGGGTAGAGCCGCCATTGATACGGTAGAATTTGCTTATGGTAATTTTTACAGAACCCAAAGGTTTAAGGTCTTTAAAGGAAGCAGACACATAATCATCGAGGTTAAATATTTGTTGCACGGTTCCCTTGCCATAAGTGGTAGAACCCATAATCACGCCTCTTTTATAATCTTGTATTGCAGCAGCAAATATTTCCGACGCAGATGCGCTATAGCCATTCACCAGCACTACAAAAGGGCCACGATAAACAACAGAGGTATCATTGTCATCCAGCATTTGAGGTGGCTGTGTGCGGCTTTTAACCTGCACTACTGGGCCATTCGGAATAAGTAATCCAACCATTTTTACTACATCCTGCAAAGAACCTCCGCCATTATCGCGCAAATCCATTACAATACCCTGTACACCTTCGTTTCTTAACTCTATAAGTTGTTGCTTTATATCATTCCACGATGTGCGTGTACCCTCTCCGTCAAAATTGGTGTAGAATTCGGGCAGACGTATGTAGCCAATTTTTTCGCCCTGGTCTATAATTGCATCATGTGCGTAGGTTTCAGCAATTTCTATCACATCCCTTACTAATGCGATGGTTTTGGTTGTGTTATTGGCTTTACGAATGGTAAGCTTTACGGTGCTGCCTTTTTTACCGCGGATAATTGCAACGGCATCATCCAGCCTCATACCTTCAATATCTACAGCTTCTCCTGTATCCTGTGCTACCTTAAGTATAACATCACCCTCTTTCAGTTCCCCATTTTTCCATGCCGGGCTTCCGGGTATAACTTTAGTTACAGTAATGTTCCCGTTTTTATCCAGCAGCTGGGCTCCAATACCTTCTAACTGGCCGCTCATACGTATGTCAAAATCCTTTCTTTCCTGGGGAGCAAAATATTCGGTATGCGGGTCGAATGCATTTGCAATAGCATCGAAAAATTCCGAAAGTTTGTCATTTTCTTTCGTAGTAACATAGCCATGAAAAAGGTTTTCGTAGGTCTTTAATACTTTGGCCCGTGAATCTTTTTCCATCTGCTCGTAGGTCTTTATTTTTACAGCAGTGTCTTTTGTTTCTTTCGCTTTATCCTGTGCGTTCATAGCATCTGCCAGCCTAAACATAGCCTGCGATTTCAGCGATTTGTATCTTATTTCGTGTAGTTCCTTGTCGTCTTTGGCAAAGTTTACTTTTTCAGGATCAGTTTCAATTTGATCTTTTTTATCGTAATCAAAAGGCTGGGATAATATTTGTTTTACATCCACCGAATCCTCGCCAATACGTTTATCCAATATAGAGTTTACCAAGTCGTAAAATTCAAAAGTTCCGGCCTGTATTTGGTCGTCTATTTTATATTGATACTGCTTAAGCTTGGCAATGTCTTCCTGAGTAAAGTATTGTTTATAGTAATCAAGGCGCTTAAGATATATCTTGTATACCCTTGCCGACAAAGTATCGTTAATAGCCAGCGGTTTGTAATGCTCGGCTTGCAGGCCAGTCATCATAAGCTGCATAGCTACCCTGCGCTTATCGTTATTTTGCGTGGGGCGTAAAACACAACAAACTATAGAGCCTCCGGTAATTAAAAGGAGGCATACGAGAGCGATCCTGGATTTCTTCATTAAATAATTGATGAGTCTGTGCATAGAAAGCAATTAATGGATAGCAAAGATAAGTCTTTTAGAACGGGAGGGATTTAGCTACTTTCATAATTATTGTTAAATAGCTATATCACCACGTTTACGATTTTTTTAGGCACTACAATCACCTTTTTGATAGGATTGCCCTGTATCCATTTTTTAGCGTCTTCGCTGGCTAAAACCTCTTTTTCTACCTGTTCTTTGCTCATTTCTACAGGTAATTCTATCATAAAGCGGGTTTTGCCATTAAAGGAAACAGGGTAAGAAAATGTGCTTTCCTGCAAATAAGCATCGTTATATACGGGGAAGCTAGCATTTAATATAGAATCAGTATGGCCCAGCTTGCTCCACAGTTCCTCGGTAATATGCGGCGCGAAAGGAGAGAGGCATACCAGCAAGGGCTCCATGATAGCACGTTTGTTGCATTTAAGGTCGGCTAATTCGTTCAGGCAAATCATAAAAGCGCTTACCGATGTGTTTAAAGACAGACGTTCGATATCCTCGTTTACCTTTTTTATGGTTTTATGCAACACCTTTAATTCTGCCTTTGTGGGTTCCGTATCTTCAATTGCCAATTGCTCATTAGGATAAAAGGTTCTCCACAGCTTCTTTAAAAAGCCATGCACACCGCTTATGCCTTGTGTGCTCCAGGGTTTGCTAAGCTCTATCGGACCTAAAAACATTTCGTACATACGTAGGGTATCAGCACCAAATTGTTCTATTATGGCGTCAGGATTAATTACATTATGTTTTGATTTGGACATCTTCTCAACCTCACGCTGACAAATATAATTTGAGTTTTGGGGAAAGAAGAGAGGAACTTGGTTTGTTGGTGATAACTCCTCTTTAGCAAACCAGTCTTTACTATACATATCTATATTTAATTCATCCTTGTCCGAAACCATTGTTACTGGTACGTGAATGTACGTGTAAGCGTGGTCTCTCAATTGAATATTATGTTCGTGAATTATATTCTTGAATTTGGGATTCAATTTTATAAAGGAAGAATGGTATAGTTTAATAATTTCATTGCTTATTTGCTCATTATTGGATGAAGAGTCAACAACTTCTTTAGAAATATAAATCGCAGGAATTTTTGCTCCTGACATATTGATATTATTAAGTTGATACCAAATAAAGTTTGCTCGGATAATAAAAGCCGACACTCCTTGTATCATCCCCTGGTTTACCAATTTTTTAGCAGGCTCGTTAAAAGGGATAAGGTTATAGTCGTACAAAAATTTTGTCCAAAAGCGCACATACAATAAATGGCCTGTAACGTGCTCCGCTCCGCCAATGTAAAAGTCAACGTTTTCCCAATATTTTATTGCCTCTTTCGATGCAAACTCCTTGTCGTTGTTTGGATCCATGTAGCGCAGGTAATACCACGAGCTACCTGCCCAGCCAGGCATGGTGGTATATTCATAATCGTATTTGCCCTGATATTTCCAACCTTTTGCCCTTGCTAATGGTGGTTCGCCTGTTTCGGTGGGGCGGTAATCATCTATCTCGGGTAAGATGAGAGGCAATTCACTTTCCGGCATAGCTTGCGGTATGCCATCTTTATAGTAGATTGGAATAGGCTCTCCCCAATAGCGTTGGCGACCAAAAGCGGCATCGCGCAGACGATAGTTTACTTTGCCTTTTCCTATTCCCTTCTTTTCAATCTCACTTATTGCTTTCTTAATTGCATCCTTTACTTCCAATCCATTTAAAAAATCGGAATTGATGCATTTGCCTTCTTTTGCATCGTGACTTTCTTTGGAAAAATCCCAGCCTGTAGGGGCTTCTACCACTTGCGGAATTTCCAATAGAAAATGTTTTGCAAAAGCATGGTCGCGCGAATCGTGTGCAGGTACGCCCATTACAGCGCCTGTGCCATAGCCTGCCAATACATATTCGCCCACCCACACCGGCACTTTTTTACCTGTGAAAGGATGTATAACATAAGCCCCTGTAAATACCCCAGTCACTTTTTTAACTTCTGCCTGTCTTTCCCTTTCCGATTTATTTTTTACAGAATTTACATAAGCGGTTACTTTATCTTTTTCTGCTGAGGTAGTTATTTTATTCACCAATTCATTTTCAGGTGCAAGGGTAACAAAGCTTACTCCAAATACTGTATCGGGGCGTGTAGTAAACACCTCAATTGTTAATTGTTCATTGTCAATTTTGAATTGCAAAGAACTTCCTTCCGATTTTCCAATCCAGTTGCGTTGTGCTTCTCTAATACTTTCGGGCCAGTCGATAGTATTTAAATCATTTAACAAACGCTCGGCATAAGCAGTTATACGCAGACTCCATTGTGGCATGCGCTTACGTTCTACAGGGTAGCCGCCACGTTCCGATACTCCATCTTTTACTTCATCGTTCGCTAAAACTGTTCCTAATTTAGGGCACCAGTTTACCCAGGCTTCACTCAGGTATCCCAAGCGGAAGTTCATCAACACATCTGACTTTTCCTTTTCCGAAAATTTCTTCCAGTCCTCTTTGGTAAATGATTTTAATCCTGCATCTGCATCACCCTTACAACCTTCCTTCTCGAATACCGAAATAAGGTTTTCTATGGGCTCTGCTTTATTTGTGGATGTATTATACCAGGAGTTGAACAACTTCAAAAATATCCACTGTGTCCACTTATAAAAATGTGGATCCGATGTACGCACTTGCCTGCTCCAGTCAAACGAAAAACCTATTTTATCAAGCTGTTCGCGGTAACGGGCAATATTATTTTTGGTAGTCACTGCCGGATGCTGGCCTGTTTCTATAGCATATTGTTCTGCAGGTAAGCCAAATTCATCAAAGCCCATAGGGTGGAGTACGTTAAATCCCTTCAGGCGTTTAAACCTTGCCAATATATCAGATGCAATATATCCCAATGGATGCCCCACATGCAGCCCGGCACCAGAGGGGTAGGGGAACATATCCAACACATAATACTTGGGCTTGTTGGATGTATTCGAGACTTTATACGCTCCGTTCTCGTTCCACTTTTTGCGCCAATAGGCTTCTATTTCCCTAAAATTGTATTCCATAGTAGGCTTGCGAAATTAGGAAAATCCGCCGATTTAGCAATGTTTAGTATGGCTTAGTTCTTCAAATGCAAAGCCTCTTTTTGTAGTTGTGCTTCTGCAAGTTCTTTAGCCGCACTTTTATCTCCGTCCACAGTAAAAGGTAAGGAAGCGAGGAACACCTTTTCTTTTGCCAGCAAGGGTTTTATCTTAATCAGTTCGGCAAGTGTAAGTTTTCCAGTTGCAAAGTTCCTGCCATGGGTTTCAGCATTGCGCAAAGGTATTTGCTCCAGTATTTTTTCATTAGGCGTACGCAGGTATACCTCTATTTCTGTGGTGTTAGATAGGGTAAGTCCATTGTTGCTCTTGTATTTTTCGTAGCGGTATTTAAATCCGGCCAATGCAGCATGCACATCGGATAGTACCGCGGCCCCCGTAGGATAACTACCGGCACCACGGCCCGAGAAAAACTGTGTGCCCGAGTGTTCCGCATCAATGGTTATGCCATTAAACTCATTTTCTACGTGATAGAGAGGGTCGCTGGGGCTTACAAACTGGGGCGTTACCCACAGGCTCACCTTGCCTTCTTCGGTTTTATAAGCCTGTGCCACCTGGCGTATTTTATAGTCTGCCGCTTTGGCAAATTTAATATCAGATGGATGGATGTTTGATATACCGTAGTTAAATACATCATCGGGTTTCACCAGAACCCCAAAGCCATGTAAGGTGAGTATTACCAACTTATACAGGGCATCGTAGCTTTCTACATCCAACGTAGGGTCCGATTCTGCAAAGCCCAAACGCTGTGCTTCAGCCAGTGCAACCGAATAGTCCCATCCACGGTTATATACCGCCGAAAGAATATAGTTAGATGTGCCATTGCATAAGCCCCGTATTGAACTTATCGGCTCTTGCGAAAAATAACTATCTATAGTGCGAAGGATAGGAATACTTGCACATACACCTGCTTCGTATAGTAGGCCTGCCCCGGTTTTTTCCTGTAGGGCTAATAACTCGGGCAAGTTTTCCACCACCATTTTTTTATTGGCAGTCACCACATTCTTGCCTGCCTTAAGCGAATCGCGCACTATCTTAATTGCATCTTTCGAATTGTCTATTACCTCCACAACAAGGTTAATAGAATCATCATTCAATACTTCCTGCCTGTCAAAACTCAACAGGTTAGATTCTGCATTGCGCTTTTTAATAGGGTCGCGTACTACAATTTTATGCGGAGTGGCCGTTGGGGTTTGCAAAAGCGATAGTTCATAAAAGCCTTGTCCCACACAGCCCAATCCAAACAGCCCTATTTTAGGGGTCTTCATAATTTTTTGGTAGAAGCGCTGGATAACATAGGTAAGCTTAGGTACTTCTATCAGGAAGCCATCATGCCCATATAAGGAGTTTATTTCTTCGTAGGTTCCATCGCTTGCATGTTGCGCAATAAACTTAGATTCCGATGCAGGGAAAAGCAAATCGGAACTTATACCAATTGCCAATACTTTAGCTTTAATCTGTGCAAGAGCCTTTGCTGCGCCTCCACGCCCACGGCCTAAATTATGAGTATCCATCACTTTAGAAAGTGTGTAGTAAGAATATGCATTAAATGAACGCTTCACCAGCTTTTCTCCCTGGTAGCGTTGGTATGAAGAAGCTTTATAATCATCCACCTTTTCATCGGTCTCTTCTTTTTGTGCTTGCGCGTACGTTAGGTAGTTGCGGTAACTGAGTAATGCAACAGAACGTGCTGCTTTCAACCCTTCCTTACCTGCATCCGCTGTTGATTCCTTCCAGGTCGGGTCGGCTTCGATAGCTAATCGCTGACTTTCACGGAAAGCTATCCCCCAGGGTGAACTAACTGCATTGGATGCAACCACGATAACATGTTTAATAACTTCCGGCTGGCTCACGGCCCATTCTAAAGCTTGCTGACCACCTAATGAGCCACCTATTGCGGTGTGTATTTCTTCAATACCTAAATGCTGGCGCAATAAATCCAATGATGCCACAATATCGCGCACGGTTATAAAAGGGAACGTGTGATAGAAAGGCTTCTTAGTTTCAGGGTTTACCGATAATGGCCCCGTAGAGCCATAAGGAGAGCCCAAAATGTTGGCACACACAATAAAATAAGTTGCAGGGTCGAACAAGTTGTTTTTGCCTATCATTCCGGGCCACCAGTCTGCCGCATCCGAATTAGCGGTAAGGGCATGGTGTATCCATATCACGTTATTCTTTTCCTTATTCAGTTTGCCCCATGTGCTGTATGCAAGTGTAAAACCTTTCAGTTTTTTACCTGACTCAAGCGTAAAGTCTTTTTCGTAGTTAAATGTTTGTTGGCTCATCGTATCCGTTTAATATTTTTTGTTTGTTAGTTCATGGAAATGGTTTGTCCCTCTCTGTGAGGAGCGCACCTTGTTTTTATGTTTTGGTAAAAGTAGATGCGTTAACAAACCTGCATACAGCAGCACATGCAACACATCGCGCAACAAAGGATAGAAAATATACTCCTGCCTTTGAACTCCGCTTTTGTTTGATTGTTTTGTTTTACGTTCATTTTGTAATAATTATAATTCCCGTCTTGCGTTGGGCAGGTTTGGCACCTTTTCCTTTTATTTTTCGGAGGGTTGCCAGAGGTTCAACGAGCCTGTTCTCTTACCTCTTCTGTATAACAATTACACCACGTAACACTACCAGGAGTAATTGATTAAGCGCTGCAAATGTATGTACGAATTGGGTTTGGTTGGAAGAAGTTGATTACGAAACAGCCTTAATTCACTGATAACCAGTATTTAAAAATGAAATTTAACTCCTCTATTTCAGCAAAGGCTGCTCATCAGTGTTGTCAAGTCCATGGCCCTTCATAAACTTCTTTACTATGGCATCGGTTCCTTTAAACCCATTTTTAGAAAGCATGGTATAGTAGTCACTTATTATTTTAGATGTTTTAGTAACCGGTTTTTGCTTGCTTATTTTAGCAAACAACTTTTTTAATTCCGGCAAAAGTACATGTGTATCTGCATTAAACACAGGGGTGTTGTCCTCGCCTGTAAGCAGTATTTTCAGGTAGGAGTAATATAATTCTTTAGCCTCTCCGTTGCAAATACTTTTAGGATAGGCAACAAAGTATTTATCCCAGTTATCTATCCTGTGGTATAATGTATCAAAGCTTATAACAAGGCCTCCATCTTCTACAAAGCCCTGTTCCAAATCATTTTGCTGTAACCACAAAAATTGCTTTAAATCGAGTGTAACCCAATTTTTAAAGCTTTGATAGTAGTAATCGGGTAAAACGTCTAAATAAGCCTCGCCCTCGGTAGAAAAGACTCCTAAGCCACATGCTTTAAGATTATTTATAAATGTAATTACTCTTGGCGATGCACTAGTATCAGCGCCTACTGAGGAATCTGCCACGCCAGCATACCATTTAACCACAGAATCGGTTATAGAAAATAGCACCTTGTTCAACTTATCCCTGAAACAAAGAAATGAAGAATCTGCCGAAATGCTATCGCTAAGCGGAATACAGGTTTTAAAGTAATCCATGGCAAAAGCTATCGATTCCGGCCTTGCACTATCAAGCCCCTTTACATACGTTTTAAAGGAATTATAGTCTCCTTTAGTGTGTAAAAGTTTAACATGGTTAGTTGCAACTATTCTTTGTATATATCCCGGCTTTAGCAATTCAGTTTTAAGTGTGAGGCCTTTGTCAGGGTCACTACTACTGGCCTTTTTGCTGGTCCCGCAGGCTGCAATGACTGAAAGTAAGCTTAAAAAAATGGTTATTCTTTTTAGAGCCATTTAGCCTGATGTTTTATAATCTGGTTAAACGAATTTTTCTCCTTTACGGGCTTTCACTTCATTAACGAAGTTACGTATTTGTTGTTCGTCCTGCTTTTTGCAAATGAGCAATATATCTTCCGATTCTACTACTATGTAGTCTTCCAGGCCTTCCATTACAACCAATTTGTTTTTTGGCACGTGTACAATGCAGCCTTTCGATTGGTAGAGCATTACGTTTTTACCTACCACGGCATTCTTGTCTTTGTCTTTTTCCATGTGCTGGTAAAGGGACCCCCATGTACCCAGGTCGGACCATCCAATAGCCGAACTGCGCACATAAACATTATCAGCTTTCTCCATTACACCATAGTCGATAGATATGTTTTTGCACTGCTCGTAAACTTTTTCAATGTATTTTTTCTCAGCAGGGGTGTTATATGCATCCTTACCTTCACGGAACAAGGCAGCCTCTTCGGGCATGTATTTTTCCATGGCTTTAATAATACTGCTTATGCTCCATGTAAATATGCCTGAGTTCCATAAAAAGTCGCCACTTTGTAAAAAAAACTGTGCCATTTCAAGGTCGGGCTTTTCAGTAAATGTTTTTACTTTTTTAATACGCGGATCCTTTTCTTTAACCTTCGATTCTACATATTGTATATAGCCATACCCCGTATCCGGCCTCATGGGGCGTATACCCATAGTTATAAGGCAATCTTCCGATGCGGCTTTTTCATAGCATGCCTTTATAGCCTTTCCGAAAGTTTTGTCTTTTAATATAAGGTGGTCGGATGGAGCTACAACCACTAAGGCTTTAGGATCTTTTTTAGCTATCTTATAAGAAGCATAAGCTATACAGGGTGCCGTGTTCTTTCTGAGCGGTTCGCACAAAATATTTTCATCGAGTATTTCGGGCAGCTGCTTTTTTACCATGTCTTTATACGATGCATGGGTAACCACCAAAATATTTTCGGGTGGGCAAAGCTTATGAGCGTAACGTTCGTAGGTTTGCTGTAATAAGCTTTTACCTATGCCAAGCACATCTATAAACTGTTTTGGATGCACAGAACGGCTCATGGGCCAAAACCGGCTACCAACACCCCCTGCCATTATTACACAATAGTTGTGTTTCATTACGTTTTAAGCTTTCAGTTTTTGCAATGCGCTGCGCAGGCTATCTATAACCGAAGTAATTCCATTTGCTTCAGCAGTACCTACCGATATACGGTACCATGTAGATTCTTGCGATGCGCCAAACGCATAAAAAGGAACGATGGCTACTTTGGCTTCATTAAGAATGTACTTGGTTATATCTTCGGTTGTTTTTATCTCTTGTCCGTTTGCTGTTTTCATCCCTTTAAGATCGAACTGCACGGTAAGGTAAATAGCAGCTTGTGGCTTAATGGCATTAACACGGTGGCCTTCTTTTTTAAGGTCCAAAAAGCCGTTATAAAAGTCGTTAAGGCGTTGCCATATTTTGCCCTTAAATGTTTCCATAAAGGCATCTACCGCTTTGCTGTTATCTAAAAATTTAGCCGCAGCAACCTGTTCAGCTTTAGGCGCCCAAGCTCCTACGTGGCCTATAATAGACTTCATTTTATCTATCACCTTTTTATTTCCCATGCTCCAGCCAACACGTACGCCGGTAGCAGCCAATGATTTAGAAATACCGTCTACAAACACCGTATAATCCTTCATTTCAGGGAAGAGGGTGACAGGGTTGTAATGCTTTACATCGCCAAAGGTTAATTGGTTATATACCTGGTCGTATAATAAGTATACGGGTTTCTTTTTATCACCCCTGCGTTTATTTTCCTGCAATACAAGTTTACAAATAGCTTCCAGTCCTTCCTTTGTAAATACAGTACCTGTAGGGTTTTGCGGAGAGCATAAAGAAATAAGACTAAGCTTGCCCATGTGTGGAAGTATATCATCGGCACGGGGCATAAAGTTATTTTCGGGGGTAGCCTCAACCATAATTGGCTTAGATGCCGTAAGATGTATGTAATGATTATTGTTCCAGGATGGAGCAGGGTACAATACATAATCTCCGGGATCTACTAATGCCCTATAAGCAGCATATATTATGGGGCGTGCACCACCGGCAATAAGTATTTCGGTTTGTGGCGAATATTCAAGCCCTAACCTTTGCGATAAAAATTTGGCTACTGCCTGGCGCAATGGCAATATGCCATCCGATGGTGGATAGTTTGATTGGTTATCATTGTAAGCCGCTATTATCTCCTTTTTAAATTCATCGGGTAAAGGAAATATATTGGGATTAAAATCGCCTACGGTAAAGTTGTAAATCTTTTCTCCATTACGGATTTTTTCATTTATCTCCCCCGATAGTTTTAGTATTTCGGAACCTATTAGGTTTTCGGCCATTTCCGAAACCTTAAGTTCACTGCTCCTTGTCTCTGTAAGCGTGGTCTTCATAAGCCTTGGTTTAACTAAGGCAAAAGTATAAAAAACAGCTTACAAACCCTTATTATTTTTTTAAAAGGCCAGCCTTATACCAAGCATAGCATTAAAGCCCTGTGTTGGGTAATTTAGCCAGCGTTCCTTGGTAACATTGGCTATATTGTTTATGTTAAGAAACGCAGTAAGGAGCCTATTATAATGGTAATCAAAACCAAGGTTTAAATCGGGGTAACCTGCTATTTTTTGAGCTAGCCACACAGGGCTGGTGCCGGGAGCAGGAATACCCACGGCAGGGATAGGCCCGTACTGGGTACCTATGTAAAGAAACGTGGCTTTAAATGTGCAGTTTTTGTAGATGTATTGGCCTGTCAATCCTATTTGCAGGTTAGGATGATACCATACGTATGCCTGCTGCGATGGAGTGTAGATGTTATAATCTCCCATCAGTGTAAGCTTAAGGTTATCCTTCATTATGTAGGTAAGCTCTCCGTGTCCGTTGATTACCCTCACGTTATCGTAAATAACCGAAAAGCGGTTCCTTAGTGTTTCTAAGGTATCGGTGGCAAACAAGGCCATATTATCTATTTCAGATTGTGAGCCATTAATATCGAATGACAAGTTAGATGCGATGGTGCCTGCAAATCCAACAAAAAAGTGGTACACTGTATTTGTTGGATGTAGCCTTGCCGTATCTATCATAAAAGGGTTTTCATCCGAAAGTGTTTTATACGAGTTTACATCATGCTTTCCATCTATACCTGCATATATAAGAGCCGCATCTCCGGCAATACGATATCGCGCAGTAAAGTCAGGGTAATAATAGAACGAAGATGCATCATAAAATATCTTAGCTCCAAGCCTTGCATCCCAATGTTTGCCTGCTGCACTAAAGTATGGATTAAACATCATGTTCCAGATATGCATAGTATCCTTACGGGTTACATCGCTATAATATTTTGCAAAGGCAATAATATCTATACGCTGCTTATCATAAAATGTAAAAAAGTGCATGTCGGCACCCAGGTTATTTTCCTTCGCTTTAAATACATCCGAAAAATTATACCCGGTAACTTTTATATCATGGCTTATGCCCGTAGAATCCTTTAAATTGCTTTTGTAGCCTATAGCACCGCCAAAGTAGTTGTAGTTTTCGCGGGTGGTATTATTGGTAATACTATTCTCCTGTATGTTATATCCGTAATCGTGCACAATGTGGTTATCGTAATCGGCTTGCGCATAAAGAATATGGTGCTTAAGGTAGGCATCACCATATAAGTTAACATCGTTATATCCATACGCAGCGTAGCCGTAATTTTTAATTGTGGCATCCGATGACAGATGGTTCAGGTGTATGCCGTAATCATAATCACGTGAACGAAGACAGTTAAAAAAATATTCTCCGTAAAGTGTATTGTAATTGCCAAAGCCCGCATTAAGATAAGAATGATAAAGTTTATCCAATGGTTCACCTTTCATGCGCATAGCCTCTAATGCATCGGGTGTATAGCTGGTAGCGTATTGGGTGTTCAGCAAATTATTGTACTCGGCTTTTCTTGCTGGCTTTACCGTATCTGCAATAGCAGGGTTGTTGTTCAGCTTAACGGCATCAGTAATAACGGGCCTGTATTTGCTTATTACGTTAAACTCAACGGTGTCAATCTTTTTATCCTGGGCAAAGGCGTTGCTATAGCTTAGTAAAGCCGCTGCAATGTATATGTACCTTGTTGGTTTCATGCCCGGTTATTGTTTAAAAAGTTTATCGTAGGCCGGAGTATTAAATGGTACTGTCATATCGGGTTGCACAGGCGGTGGAATGGCTTTCTTTTCCTTGTCATCTATTTTTTCTATTCTGCGTTTTGCATCACCTACCAAAGCGGTATCGGTGGCATTTTCTACAACGGTGCTTAATGTATGTTTTGCCTGGAACTCGTCGTGTACAGCCAGGTAATCATCCGACAAAAGTATAAGTCCCTTCGCCATCCATTCAGGGTACGATGGTTCCTGGTTCACCAAGTCGAATATGGTTTTTTCCGATTCGGGTATTTCTGTTTTCAGGTATTGTATATAGGCAATGTTGTATTTTGCTTCGGCCTCCATTTCGCTGTGGGTCATAGGTATTACCTTTTGGAAGTAAACGATAGCCGTATCATATTGTTCTTTGCCTACCTGGCTCTTGGCTATGGTAAATGTAGCTTCTGCATATATTTCCTGTTGCATTTTTGCTGTAGCAAGCACACTATCCGAAGCGCCTATAGCGGCATCATATTTTTTAAGATGGTAATTGCAGCGCATTTTTCCAACACGTGCATCGCTTATGTTCACTTCGTATTGCGCAACTAAAGCCAAACCATTGTAGTAGTTAAGAGCATTTGTGTAATCTTTCTTTTCAAATGCCAGCGCAGCTCCCTTCGCCAGTGCAGCTTCAGTAAAGAACCCCCTTGGCATTTTGGCTACATAGCCATAATCTACCAGGGCACTGTCTTTTTTGCCTGCTTTTAAATACGCTTCTCCGCGATAAAAATGCACCTCGGTTGAAAATACACCTTGAGGATATTTTTGAAGATACGTATTCGATATGGCTAAGGTCTTGTCAAAATCATTGCCCAGGTAACTTGCTTTAACCACCGAAAATGTTGTAGAATCAAGTGCCATTTGGCTTAAATCGGCACCTACACCATGAAAGTAATCCTGCATTTTTTGTATTTGTCCCGATGAGGTATACAGCGTTTTTATGTGTGCCAATGCTTCTGCTCCTTCGGGCGAATTCCGATCGCGTTTTACAACTTCTTCCCACGCTGCTTGTGCCTTATCATTCTGGCTCAGGTTATAGTATATCTGTCCTTTTTGCAATAAACATTCGGTAACATACGGACTATTAGGATAAGTATCCAGCACCTGTTGGTACTCGTCAATTGCCTGTGTTGGCTTATTATCTATGGCATAGGTGTTGGCAAGTTCCATCATTCCCGAAGGGCGATAGCTGCTGTTAGGATACATTTTTAGCAATGTTTCCAGCGTACTTACTTTGTCATCAAGCTTTTGCAGGGTGCCAAGCGCAATAGCTTTTTGGTAGGTAGCGTAGTCCGCGTCAAAAAAGTTAAGCTCCATGTTTTTATCATAGTATGGAATTGCATTTTCGTAATCCTGCCGAACAAAATACCCATCGGCAATACGGTTATATGCATCGCTCATCCTTTTCTTATCTGCCGATTCGGCATCGGTGTATTTTCTAAAATATATGTTAGAATAGTCGTAGTTCTTTTGCTCAAAATAAGAATAGCCAATACCATATTCTGCCTGGTTATATTCAGGTGAACTGAATGCCTGGGGCTGCACCATAAATAGTTTAAATGCTTCTATAGCATCGTCATATTTCTTTTGGCGGTAAAGGGCTTCCGATTTCCAGTAAAAGGCAAGCAGCCTCAGCTTTTGGTCGTAATCGTATTTCAGCGAATAGTCGAAATAGGTGAGTGCGTCATCCAGTTTGTTGTTATTGAAAAAGTCGACTGCTCTAAAGTAGGTTAGCTTTTGATATACAGCCTGTAATTCCGGGTCCCAGTTTTTTATCTTATTCATAGATTCCAGTGCCGCAGGATAGTTTTTGGTTGACTGGTAAACCTTAACAAGGTAACGGTACACCTCGTCTTTGTGGGTAGAATTTGGATAATCGGTAAGGTATTGGTTAAATGCTTTTATGGCTTCATCAAACGGGTCGAAGGAAAGTTCGTACGCTAATTTTGCATATTGCAGCAAGGCATCTTCTTTTAGTTTAGGGTCATAATTCATTTTGTATACCTCGCCAAAAGCATTGCTGGCAAAAGGTTTGTTGCCCGTTCTTAAATAAGCTACCCCAAGACAATAGAGCGCATTTTGTCCTAACGAATCATTATTATACGAAGCCGATTGCAGCCATGGAACTGATTCTTTATACTTATTGGCAGCAAAATAACAATAGCCCATTTCATACGATTCCTGTTCAGGCAGCGAACCACCTTTGGCATATTTTTCAAAATAAGGAATAGCATCGGAGTATTTGTGCAAACGGTAATACGATTCGGCAACCAGTTTTATAATTTGGTCAGAGTTTATTAACGCAGTTGGGCTTTTTGCAGAATCTATAAGAGGTATGGCAAACTGTACTGCATTGTTGTAATCACCCTGTAGGTAATAAAGTTGAGTTATATAATAAGGCACTACGCTACCAAAGTGAGGATCGTTTTTCAAGGCAAGAAAGCCAGTGACTGCAGTCTGGTAGTTTTTTTGACGATAGGCTATATATGCATAGTAGTACGTTGCTTGTGGAGAAAAGCTGCTTCCGGCATCCTTCACTTCGAAAAAGTCGTGCTTGGCTGAATCCTGCTTATTGGTTAGAAAATAGCAGTACCCACGTTTAAAATAAAATTCCGACACTTCATCTTTAGTAAGATAAGAAGGGTCTACTTTATCGTACCAGGGAATAGCATCTTTATATTTTAGTTTGCGGTAGATATAGTTACCCACCAAAAAATCTATTTTATGTACACGTGGGCTTTGTGGGTGCAGGGATATAAAACCTGTCATTCTTTTCTCTGCATCTTCATGAAAAAGGTACATGGAGCATACGGCCGAGTAATAGTCGGCATCTATTTTTTCTGTGCTTTGCGATTGTGGTAAGGAGTGAGAAACCTGTTCGAACAAATGTTCTGCTGCAGAATACTTTTGTGCGTCGTATAGTTCCTTGGCTTTAGCAAACGATGCGTCGGGTTCGCTGTATATAAGCGTTTGCTGCGCAGAAGCAAGGTAAGATACCATGCTCAGCAAAGCAACAGATAAAGTGCGGCGTAAGATTAAACCGTTGTGCATTTTCGGAAGACAAAGTTACGTAGGTGCTGCGCATGGCTTTGTTGTTGAGATTAAAGTTTTCAACCTGCTTCTGTTGATATAGACTAAGCAAGAATTGACAACGATCAAGTTTCTATTTTCATACTTTTGATCCCTGAATATAAAACGCATGGTTAAGAAGAATATTGTTTGTACGTTGCTTTTTCTATATAGCGGCCTCTGCTTTGGCCAGCAGGTTAAAGTGAAAGTGCTGCAAATGCAATCGCCCTCGGTGGGCCGTTACAAGCTTCACATACTTCCTATTACATACGATAGTACAATGACCGAAGCTAAGATGGTAGCTTGCGTAGATACCATGCCTGGCCATTTGTTCGGCGCAAAAATGTATAATGTTTTGTATGCCAATGATAGTACTCGTCTTGCAGTTCGTATAGACGCAGGAAATTATCTCTTCCACAAAAAATTTACGGTTACCATTTACTGGAAGAATGGAAATAGAAAAGAAATAGCCTTACTAAACAGGCATTATATGAAGTATAAGGAATTTGACTATTATCAAAATGATGCTCCTGCTGCACACGGAAGATATAAACACGGGAATAAAAAGCACAGATGGGTTTATTTTAATAGCCGTGGCTTAAAAGATAAGGTGGAAAAATATGCCCACGACGGCACAGTAAAAAAATCAAAGACGTACGACCCGCCTACAAAAACAATAAGGACTTTATTGAACCCAATTCATTCGTCTGGCACCCCTTATACCATTTATTAATAAAAGCCCCTTTGGGGTTTGGGGCAGCACTTTAAAAGTATAAATCGTCCGATCTTAGGCGCAGGTAGCGGTGCAGTGCAAAAAATGTACTTACCGAAGAAATAAATACGCCCAGCACAAGTACTATGCCCGCCAGCATATAATAGGTATTAGGATCGTCTAATTGTTTTAAGTCGGGCATTTGGGTTTCGGCGGCATGCATTACAGCGAGTATCATACATAGGGATATAAGCGCGGCATAGATGCCATGCAATATTCCTCTCCATATAAAGGGCAGGCTTATAAAGGTGCGCGTGGCGCCTACCAGTTGCATGGTTTTAATTAAAAAGCGTTTGCTATAAATGGTAAGCCGTATGGTATTATTAATAAGCGCCAAAGAAACCAGCAGCAACAATAAACTAAATCCGAAGAGCACCAGGCTAAGTTTACGGATGTTGCGGTTCATACCATCAATCATGGCCTCCTGATATATTACTTCTTTAACCTGCGGAAAAGCGGTGAACTTTTTTTCTATCCACTTAATGCTGTCCATATTTATGTACTCCGCCTTAAGGTGCACGTTGATAGAAGCGGGTAGTGGATTGTATTGCAGCAGGCCTTCAAAATCTTCTTTGTCATGCTGGTACAATTGTTTGGCGGCAGAATCTTTACTTATAAATGCGGTAGACTTTACATAATAGGATGCCTCCAATGATTTTTGTAGTTTTGTTATATCCGCATCTTTAACACTATTATTAAGGAATAGCTGTACGCTGGCTTCTTCTTTTACTGAACGGGTTATCTTTTGTCCGTTGAGTATCAATAAACCCAATAAGCCAAGTATAAATAGCACTAACGCAATGCTTACTACTGTGGTAATAGCGGATGATCTGAGCTTATTTACAAATGGTTTGGCTGCCAAAATTGAATATTTACGACACGAAATTAGTAAAATTAGATACCTACATTTTCACTATTTAAAAGAGATTTCAACATAGCATTGTGGTATAAGCAGGCCTATATTGCGGGATGAATTATCTTTGAAGCCGATTAATCAAGAATTCCATGAAAATAAACGTGCACAGAATCAACGATGCCTACCTGATGGAGGCACGTAACGAGAATAACAGAACCATGTTAATGGATGCTAATCCCGAGATTGGTGGAGGAGACGAGGCCTTTAGGCCGGTTCAGGCTATGCTGGCTTCTTTAGGCGGGTGTAGCGGTATAGATGTTTTACTGATATTAAAAAAACAAAAACAACAGGTAGATGATTTTAATATAGAGATTGAAGCAGAACGAGCTATGGATCAAACACCAGCTGTGGTTACGGGAATACACATGAAGTTTGTTTTGAAAGGCAAAGTTGAAAAAGAAAAGCTTGAAAAAGCCATCGAACTTAGCATTGATAAATACTGCACTGTGGCGAAGATGCTGGAAAAGACTGCCAAGATTACTTATTCTTCCCAAATAAATTAAATATGGCCCGTAAAAAACATCCTGAAACTTTAGCTATTCGTACACAGGCAGATCGCACCCAACACAAGGAACATGCGGTGCCGCTTTACCTAACGTCAAGTTTTGTATTTGATGATGCCGAAACCATGCGCGCCATGTTTGCAGATGAAAAACAGGGCAATATTTATAGCCGTTTCTCAAATCCCAACGTTACCGAGTTTACCGATAAAATTTGTTTGTTGGAAGGTGCGGAAGCCGGCGTAGCTTTTGCTTCGGGTATGGCTGCTGTGTTTGGCACTTTTGCTGCCCTGCTTAAAACAGGCGACCATATACTATGCTGCGAATCTGTGTTTGGGGCTACTCATACAGTATTAGAAAAACAATTAGAGCGTTGGGGCATAACGCATAGCTATGTAGATATTCAAAAGCCGGCTAACTGGGAAAGGGCTGTGAAGCCCAATACCAAAATGATTTTTGTAGAAACTCCATCTAACCCTGCATTGGATATTATTGATTTGGATTGGCTGGGAAAGTTTGCTAAAAAACATAAATGTATTTTAATTGTAGATAATTGCTTTGCTACACCTATTTTGCAAAATCCTATTAAATACGGGGCGCAGCTTGTAATACATTCTGCCACAAAATATTTGGATGGCCAGGGCCGTGTGTTGGGTGGTGTTACAGTTGGAAATAAAGACCTTATTAAAGAGATAAAATTATTTGTGCGTCAGACCGGGCCTTCCTTGTCTCCGTTTAATGCATGGGTATTGTCTAAAAGCTTGGAAACCCTTGCAGTGCGTATGGACAGGCATTCAGAAAATGCATTGAAAGTGGCAAAATATCTTGAAAAACATAAAGATGTGGAATCTGTAAAGTATCCTTTTCTTCCTTCTCATCCAAAATACGCGGTTGCCAAAAAGCAAATGAAATCGGGTGGGGGAATGGTATCCTTTATTATTAAAGGCGGCTTAAAACGTGGCAAAAAATTTCTCGACTCAATAGAACTGGCTTCCTTAACTGCTAACCTTGGCGATACACGTAGTATTGTTTCTCATCCTGCATCTACCACCCATGCAAAAATTACCGAGGCGCAACGATTAGCATCAGGCATATTGCCCGGTTTGATACGTATATCAGTAGGGTTGGAACATGTAGATGATATTATCGAGGATTTGGAAATCGCCTTTAAAAAATCGAAGTAAAAGGATTTATACACGTAATCCCATTACGCAAACGTCGTCCACCTGCTCAAAGTTTCTTTTCCAACTGGTAAACGATTCTTCCAGCAATTTCTTCTGCTCGCTCATTGGTTTTAAGTGAATGCTTAACAGCAATTCCTTTAATTGGGCCTGCTTGTATTTTTTCTCGTTTGGCCCCCCAAACTGGTCGGCATAGCCATCCGTAAACATATATATGCAATCGCCCTTTTGCAGGTTAGTCTCATGCAGGGTAAACGATTTTGTTTCGTTGCCTTCTCCTATAGGTATCTTATCTGCTTTAAATTCTATCAATTCACCTTTGCGTATTATCCATAAAGGATTATTGGCACAGGCGGCACCTAACAAATGTTTCTCAAAATTGATCGAACACAATACCGCATCCATACCATCCTTGGTATCGGTAGAACCATCGGGATTAAGTGCCTCTATAAGTGTTGTACGTATATTATCGAATATCTGGTTAGGCTGGCTCAGTTTCTTTTCGGTAATGGCCTGGTGCAAAAAAGTAATGTTGAGTAAAGACATAAATGCTCCTGGTACCCCGTGGCCCGTGCAATCGCAGCATGCTAAAAAGAAGGTGCCTTTATATTCCAGTGCCCAGTAAAAATCTCCGCTTACAATATCCCTCGGTTTAAATAATACAAAGTATTCAGGTAGATGCTGACCTAGATATTTTTCAGTTGTGAATAAAGCGGTTTGTATTCGTTTAGCGTAATGAATGCTATCCGTAAGGTCCTTATGCTTTTCTTCCAGCAACTGTTTCGCATCTTCAAGCTGAAAGAATGCTTTATCCAGCCCTTCTTTTTGTCTTTCTATAATCGACTTTTGCTGCCTGGCTATTTTTAAACGCTGGTTAATAAAGAATGCGAAAAATGCAAGCATTATAAAACCAATAGCCCCTGAATAGATAATAAGCTGTTGGCGTTTGTGCTGCTCCTGAGCCACCTCCATTTGTCTTTTGTTTTCTGCTTCGGCAACCGCCTGTTTTTTTACGTATTCATTTTTTGCCTCTTCTCGTCCCAATTCTTCTTTTTTATCCCCGTTGAATATGGTGTCTTTCTCTATAGTGGCGAGCTTAAAGTAATACAGTGCGCTGTCGGGTTTGCCCATTTTTTCAAAACACTGAGAGATGTCATCCAATTGGGCATAATATTCGTGGCGCGTATTAATTTGTTTTGCAAGTGCTGCCCCTTCCCTAAAATAATATAGTGCGCTGGCATATTCTCCGCGTTCTTTGGTAATTTCTCCAATACCCACCAGGGCATATACAACAGTATACTTGTCGTTTATTTTTTTACCTATTTCAAGGGCTTTTTGCTGTAGCGCAAGTGCACTATCCATAAGTATTATATCTATATCCTTTAAAGTTGGAGAAGGAATAGTGTGGGCATAATATAAAGCTATCAACCTTTTCTTTACGCTATCGGGTTGTTCAATAAAACGGCTATATAGCTTACCCAGGTTGTTGTATGAATATGCCATACCGTCCAGGTTGTTTGTTTCCATGCGTAAATGCATAGATTTCAAGAAACAATCCAGCGTAGTCATCAGGTTACGATCTTTCGATTCGTATACTTTACCAATATTGGTATATGCATCGGCCATACCCGCTTTGTCTCCCCTGTTGCGACAAATTTGCATGCTTTTTCTAAAGTACTTAATAGCCTGGGTGTCGCCCTGCTCAAGGTATATTATACCAATGTTGTTATTGGTAAGCGACATGTTATTGCTATCCTTCAGGTCGGCAGAAATATTAATACTTTTAAAAAAATACTCCAGTGCTGTGGGAAAGTCGCTCTGGTTTTCGTACACGAGCCCTATATTATTGTAAGACCGTGCAATACCTGCCGAATCACCCAGTTCTTCTTTCAGGTGTAATCCTTTAGTATAATAAAGCAATGCGTTTGGATAATCGGCCACATCAGAATAAGCATTACCAAGATTAATACATACTTTGCTTTCCGTTTTTTTTGCGAAAAGCGCCAAAGCGTGTTTGCCTGATGTTTTTAATTTTTCAGAAATTTCTATGGATGCCTTGCCATATTTTTCGGCCTGATCATATAGTGCGCCATAATTACATTCGCGGCATAGGTTATACCCTATTACCATTTTAGCGCTGTCGGTACTTTCGCTTTCAAACAAGTGTTTAAGCGAATCTATTTTAGATTGGCCCCAAGCAGGTGTAAATGCCAGCAGAATAAAGAAACAATATAGATATCTAAGGCGACTCATTTGAAATAAATGCTCCCTAAATTGATGTATATATGCATTCGGGGTTATTTACCCTGAACCATTTTTTTTGTTCCCGTACTAATGTCCGAAGTGCCACAATGTTCGCACCCGGTGGTTTCTTTACGTGTAACGGTTCTGTACGTTCTTCTTACAATAAAAAAAACTGCAGCAGCAAGCAATATATATATCAGTATGTTTTGCATTTTTATTCCGCGCCGAATTTCTTTTTAAGAGAAGCTGTAGTTGTAGAGCCCGGACGTTCCAACGGGAAGCCCAGTACCCTGTCCCACAACAAAGAAGCCAGTACACCCAATGCTCTTGAAACACCAAATAGCACAGTATAGAAATCGTATTCTACAATGCCAAAATGGATAAGAAGCGAACCGGAGTGTGCATCAACATTCGGCCAGGGGTTCTTAATCTTACCTGTAGATTGTAATATTGGAGGTGCTACTTCGTATACCATTTGCACAATTTCACAAATGTCATCATGCTTAATGTACCTTCTGTAAAAATCTTGTTGTGCTACAAAACGTGGGTCTGTTTTACGTAATACAGCATGTCCGTAACCGGGAACTACCCTGCCTTCGGCCAGGGTTTTCTTAATGTATTCTGCTATTTGTTCCTTAGTTGGCAATCCTCCGCCTAAAGCTTCACGCAATTGAAGAATCCACTTTACAACTTCCTGGTTGGCCAATCCATGTAAGGGGCCTGCAAGTGCATTCATGCCGCCTGCAAAGGAAATGTAAGGGTCGCTAAGGGTAGAGCCTACTAAGTGGGTAGTATGTGCTGAAGCGTTGCCACCTTCATGATCAGCATGAATAGTAAGATACAAGCGCATCAGGCGGTACACATCAAAATTATCGTATCCCATCATGTGGGCCATGTTTGCTGCCCAGTCTAACTTTGGATCTGGTTCTATATGCTCGTTGTTTTTATATTTTCTGCGGTAGATATATGCTGCAACACGTGGTAAACGCGCTATCAGGTTCATAGAATCTTCGTAGGTATAATCCCAATAATCTTTTTTGTTAATGCCTTTAGCATATGCAGCAGCAAAAAGAGATTCGGTTTGCATAGCCATAACCCCAATGCTAAATTCAGTCATAGGGTGGGTATTGGCAGGCAATGAATCAAGGGTATCGAACACGTGGCGAGGCACAATACTACGGCGTGCCCAGTTATTGGTAATCTCGTTTACTTCTTCTACGGTTGGTAGTTCGCCCATCAACATAAGATAAAAAATACCTTCAGGCAGTGGCTCAGTACCGTTTGGGGCCTTTGGTAGTTTCTCTCTCAATTCAGGAATAGAATAACCACGGAAGCGGATACCTTCTTCAGGATCCAGTTTTGATGTTTCAGTAATCAAACCGGTTATGCTACGCATACCCTGGTATACCTGTGCCACAGTATATTCGCCCATGGATTTTTCTCCATATTGGGCAATAAATTTTTTTACACTTTCTGCTTCGGCAGTCGCTTTCTTAATAAACTTCTCTTTAAGGGTGTCCATAGTTTTTCGTTGAATATGTAAGTATTAGGTTGATGCGTATTTAAATGTCTTTCCTCCGTAACGTGCCGATGTACCAAGTGCTTCTTCAATGCGCAATAGCTGGTTGTATTTGGCAATACGTTCGGAACGGCAGGCTGAACCGGTTTTGATAAGGCCGGTATTCAATGCCACGCTGAGGTCGGCAATGGTAGTATCTTCTGTTTCGCCCGAGCGGTGGCTAATGATATTGTTATATGAATTACGTTCTGCAAGCTGCACCGTATCAATGGTTTCGCTTAACGAACCTATCTGGTTTACTTTTATTAATACCGAGTTCGCAATTTTTTCGTCAATCCCTTTTTGTACACGGGTAACGTTGGTTACAAATAAGTCGTCGCCTACCAGTTGTACTTTGTCGCCCATTTTTTCAGTAAGGGCTTTCCATCCATCCCAATCGTCTTCTGCCAGTCCGTCTTCTATAGATACTATCGGATAGCTTTTTACCAGCTTAGCGTAATAATCTATCATATCTTTCGATGAAAGCTTTTCGCCCGAGGATTTTACAAAATGGTATTTCTTTTCTTTTTCAAGATAGAATGAAGAAGACGCTACATCTAATGCCAATGCAATTTCCTTGCCTGTTTTATATCCTGCTTTTTCAATTGCTTTAAGAATAAACTCTATGGCTTCTTCGTTCGATTTTAGGTTAGGGGCAAAGCCACCTTCATCACCTACACCGGTAGAATATTTTTTATCGTTAAGTAGTTTTTTTAGTGTATGAAATACTTCGGAGCCCATGCGTAAAGCCTCGGCAAAGGTAGAAGCACCCACAGGCATTATCATAAATTCCTGGAAGTCGATAGTATTATCCGCATGGCTGCCACCATTCAATATGTTCATCATAGGTATGGGCAGCACATTGGCATTAACTCCGCCAATGTATTTATATAGTGGTAAGTGAGATTCTTCTGCCGCTGCTTTAGCCACAGCCAGCGATATACCAAGTATTGCATTTGCACCCAGGTTAGCCTTGTTATCAGTAGCATCCAGGGTTAGCATTTTGTTATCTATCTGCCTTTGGTCGAAAATGTACATGCCTTTAAGCTCTTCCTGTAATATGTTGTTTACATTATTTACGGCTTTCAACACACCTTTGCCCATGTACACACTTTTGTCGCCGTCGCGTAGTTCTACTGCTTCGTGTATGCCTGTAGAAGCCCCCGAAGGAATGGCTACACGTCCTAAAATGCCGTTGTCGGTAATTACATCTACTTCTATGGTGGGGTTTCCTCTCGAATCTAATATTTGCCTGGCCTGGATACTTGCAATAAAACTCATAAATAGGTGTTCGGAAATGTTTAAATAAGCATTGAGCACCAAAGTTAAAAATAAAATGAAAGCAAGTCAAACTTGCTCCAAAATTATTAGTAGTTAGGGGTTTAGGCCCTGTAAAAACAGCCTAAAAAGGGAAGGGATTAAGCCAAATAAAATGCAAGTAATGCCCTGATTTGCATGGGCAAACCGAGCTATTTATAGGAATAAATGTCTGGCTATGTATTAAGCTTTTCCAGGCATTGCATGTAGGCTTGTTTCATACCTTCGCAAAGCGTAGCTTTGCCATAGTTTTGGCTTTTTTCAAGCTCTTTTATAGCCTCGTTTACACATCTTACCTGTTCTTTTAGCCAGCCTTCCAAGTCAATTGTCGCGTAGTTAGAGTTCATGTTACAACGGTTTTTGAGGGTTAATACTTTTTGTTTGATTGGTATCGGACGCGTAGCATTGTTGGTTGCAGTACATACGATAGCGGTTAAGTATGTCATGCACATATTGGTATGCCTCCTGTCCGCGGCAATATCCAAATGTTGCAATGGGGTCGTTATAATATTTAGGCTGAGATTCGTTGAGCATAAAGTAGCCCACATTGTTCTCCCACCTGGTAGGATCGAGCCCGTATTTTGCTGCCAGATTTTTGGCATCTATAACATGGCCTATACCCTGGTCGTACGATGCCAGATCGAAGGCAATACGTTCTTCTTTATCAGGTACAAATTTCATCCAGTAGTCGTCGGTAATTTTTAAATATTTTACCCCGCAGGCAATGCTTTTTTCGGGTGTCATATCTGCGCTATCTATATTAGAAGTAGTAGGCAAGGTCTGCATCAGCCCATACGCACCGCTCCACGATTTAGCCATAGGATCGAAGTGCGATTCTTCATATATCTGCGATGCCAAAAGCCTCCAGTCCCACCCAATTTTAGGGCTATATTTCTTTATCAAATCGTCATACGGAGATATTTTACCACCTGCCATAGATGAGTATTCGCTGGTTTGTATTACCTGTGCAAATTTTTTATCGCTGAAATAGCAATCGTATACAAATTGCATCATCCGTTGTTTCTTTTCCTTGCTTATCCATTCATTCAACGCATTCAACAACTCGGGCGAGTTTTTGCGTACTCCCCATGCAATTTTTTGAGGAAAACTAATGGGGGTCTTTACATCCAGGTTATCGTATGATGCAGCTACAATATCCGCGATGTTTTCATCGGCAATAGTGTAATCTATTTTGCCTTTAGCCACTTCGCTAATCATTTCTTCGGTCGATTCTGTTCCCGGCATTTCTACAACATCTATTTTGCCACCTATCTCGTTCGACAGGTCCTTAAGCCTTTCGTAAAAGGAAGAACCCCTGCGTACATATACCTGCTTTTCTGCAAGTTTCAAGGTACTCCGCACCAGGCTTTTTTCAAGCTCGGCCTGCGATAGCTTTTGCCAGTCATCGGGTTTGCGTTGTATCAATACTTGCTTAGATTCAAACAGGGCGGTAGTGAAATCGAACTCCTTACGCCGGCTATTTGTTATAGTAAGATTATCGGCCGCAATATCTCCTTCGCCCCGGTTTAGCATATCGAATATATTGTCTATATCCTTTACTACTACCACTTCCAGGTCGGCGCCAATACTACGGGCAAACGAATCTACCATTTCGTATTCGTAGCCCATAGGCACACCTTTATAAATAAAATAGCTGGTGGAATTATTTTCGGTAAGAAGGATGAGTTTTTTGCTCTTTTTCAGGTCATCCAAATCGCGATGCACACTAATGGAATCGGTAACCCCTGAATAGCTAAACCATTTTGGAAAAGCGCATTGTTTTACTTCGAAAAGAGAAGCTAAAAGAAAAAGTACGGCGCCTATTATTTTATAGTTTCTCCACATCATGGTCCCCCAAGTTTGCCCTTTCTCTTTATCTTTACGCAGGAATCAGAATTTCGTTTCATAACTATACTAAAATGCCTGTATTTTACGATGTTATAAATGCTTTAGAGGAGGAAATGAAGCTGGGGCTGCCGGGGTGGGATGCACAACGAAAGATGATTACCCCCGACAGGCAGAAGATTGACATGGAAAAAATACAAAAGAATAATCCGCGCACAAGTTCTGTACTGGTGTGGCTATATCCTAAACAAGATGAAATTTTTACCCGCCTTATTTTACGATCCCCGATAGGTAAAGTGCATGGGGGGCAGGTGGCTTTTCCGGGGGGTAAATACGAAGAGACCGATGTCGATTTATGGCAAACCGCCCTGCGCGAAGCGAATGAAGAAATAGGTTTACCTAAAGAAAGCATTACTAAGGTAGGCGAACTGAGCAGGGTATATATACCGCCGAGTAATTTTTGGGTGCACCCTTTTATAGGATACAGTAAAACAGAAATTGAAACCATAATAGAGCCTGCCGAAGTACAAAAAACAATTGAAATGAACTTGAGCTTATTGCTTGACCCTGAAATAAAGGGAGAAAAGCTTATTGTACACAGCAATTCGAACCAGGGACAAAACACGCCCTTTTATAATATTGAAGGCTACGTAGTATGGGGTGCCACAGCCATGATACTAAGCGAGCTGGAGGAATTGCTGAGGAAGGTGTATGCTAGGTTGAAATAGGTTTGTATACATACTTCGATATTTCTTATTCAACATTCAATATTCATTATTCTCTTAAATATTTCTTTACCTTTGCCCCATCTCTTTAAGGGGTGCCCCAGAATTAAGGGCTGAGATCATACCCAGTGAATGGACAACACAATGTGCCGTTCCGGACCTGAACAGGATAATGCCTGCGGAGGGAGGAGACAGAAAATAAATAGAATTGACGCAGGACGGCTACACCCCTTGTCTTCCGGTCGCTATTAATAACGCATAATGATATGAATATCATTTTACGCTCTTTGTTAGTACCTGTTCTTTTGGTTTCTTTCTTTACTGCCCATGGGCAGCACGTTTTTTCGGGCACCATAGCCGATTCAGTAACCGGTGAAAAACTGGTAGGCGTTTTAGTAAGTATAGATAATACCATGCTTGCTACTCCTACAGATATAGATGGAAAATTCCACTTGCGTTTAAAAGATGGGGAGTACAAAGCCTCTTTCAACTTTTTGGGATATAAAATACAAACACATACAATTTCGGTTCCTAAAGATTCTGCTTTAAAAATTAACCTGAGCCCTCTTACAGTACTATCTAACGAAGTAGTGATAACCTCTACACGTGCCAATGATAAAACGCCCACCGCATATACCAATGTAGATAAAACATACTTAGAAAAAAGCAATGTGGGCCAGGATTTGCCTTATCTACTCAACTATACTCCTTCAATGGTAGTAACGTCCGATGCCGGCACAGGTACCGGGTATACATATATACATTTAAGAGGGAGTGATGCCACACGTATTAACGTAACGATTGATGGCATACCTATTAATGATGCCGAGGACCAGGGCGTATATTGGGTAGACATGCCTGATATTGTTTCATCTACAGATAATATACAAATCCAGCGTGGGGTGGGTACATCTACCAACGGGGCAGGCGCTTTTGGCGGAAGTATAAATATAGAAACTACTAAATTATCTACACAGCCGTATGCCGAAGTCAGTAGCTCTGCCGGGTCGTTCAATACGTTTAAAAATACGTTCGATTTTGGTACTGGTTTGTTAGATGGGCATTGGGCATTCGACGGGCGTGCATCTAAAATTACATCTGATGGTTATGTAGACAGGGGCTCGTCTGACCTTGAATCTGCATTTTTTGATGCAGGCTATTACAGTAAAAAAACCATGATAAAATTTATTGGTTTTACAGGGACTGAAAAAACCTACCAGGCCTGGTATGGCTGCCCGCAAGATTCGCTTGCCACCAACCGAACGTTTAACCCGGCAGGCATGTACACTGATGCCAATGGCAATGTTCAGTTCTATCCAAATGAAACAGATAATTACAGGCAAGATTATTTTCAGTTGCATCTTTCGCAGCAAATAGGTACAAGATGGGAATTGAATGCCGCCCTTTTTCAAACCAATGGCAAAGGTTATTACGAAGATTTTGATGCAGGATACAGCTATTCTGCGTATGGATTACCCAACGCAGTGTATGGTGCAGACACTATAAGCAGCGGCAATTTTATTGAAGACCTTTGGTTAAATAATAATTTTTATGGCGCTACGTATTCACTTAAATATACCGACCATAATAAGCTTGATGCATCTATTGGTGGGGCATGGGACCAATATTGGGGACAGCATTATGCTGATGTAATATGGGCGCAAAATGGTGGGCTTCCATCCAACAATTATACCTATACAAGTTATAATGATTTAAAAACTGACTATAATATTTTTGCACGTGCCAATTACCAAATAACGCGTAAACTCAGCCTTTATGGAGATTTGCAGTTCAGGCATATCAATTATTCTTTTTATGGATTTAATGACCAGTTGCAAAATGTAACCCAAAATGTAATGCTGAGCTTTTTCAATCCCAAAGGCGGATTCAGCTATGATATGTCTTCTACTCAAAACTTATATGCCTCGGTAGCGGTAGGTAATAAAGAACCATCAATATACGACTATACCCAATCGAGCCCGAGCAGTCGCCCCCTGCCCGAGCATTTGGTGGATTACGAGGCTGGCTACAAACAACACTGGAAGAATGCTGCCATACAAGCTAACCTATTTTATATGGATTATACTAACCAGCTTGTGCTTAACGGGCAGGTGAATGATGTAGGTGCATACAATCGCATTAATGTGCCACAAAGTTATCGCGAAGGTATTGAGCTTATGGGCGCTGTAAATATTACCAAATGGCTTAACTGGGATGTAAATGTTGCCTATAGCCAAAACAAGATTAAAAACTTTAACGAATATGTAAATGTAGTGGACGCATACGGCGATGTACTGAGCGACACTTTGTACAAAACACATTCTTTGGTGGATATTTCGTTTTCACCCGATTGGGTTGCGAACAGCATACTCACGTTTACGCCTGTGAAAAATCTATCGTTTGCTTTGCTTACAAAATATGTTGGCCAGCAATACCTTGATAATACAGGCAACACCGACCGTATGATGGCTGCTTATTTTATAAATAATTTCAGGGTAAACTACGCTATCTTCCCAAAGTTTATGAAGGAAATAGATTTAACCTTGCTTTTAAATAATATAGGTAATGTTAAATATGTATCGAACGGGTATACTACCGAAACACTTCAGCAGGGAGTAATACAGAATAGTAATTATTATTTCCCACAGGCTTTACTAAGCTTTTTAGGAGGAGTGAATTTGAAGTTTTAATTACTTCAGCTTTTCCTGCAAAGATTGTGTAAGCTGGTCGTTGGTAAGGTTGTATTCAATCTTACCTCCGTATGCTAAAGAGGTAGCTCCTGTTTGTTCAGATACAACAATCGCAACAGCATCCGATTTTTCGGTTATTCCGGCCGCTGCCCTGTGCCTCATGCCAAGGTTGGTTGGGAAATCAGGCTTATCGGTACTGGGCAACACACAACGCACTGCATGAATTTTATTGTCTTTAATAATCATCGCCCCATCATGCAATGGGTTGTTCTTGTAAAAAATACTTTCTATTAACGATTCGGTTACTATGCTATCTATTACATCTCCTGTTTGTGCATAAAATTCAAGGTCTGTATCGTGAGCCAAAATAATAAGTGCGCCCGTTTTGCTACCCGACATATTGCGGCATGCTTTTAAAACAGGATGCAGGTCTATCGCCTTATGCTCACTCATTTGCAGCATTAAAAAGTTTTTGGTAAAGCTGCGCCGGTTAAAGAATTCTGTTTTGCCAAGTATCAGTAAAAACCTTCTCAACTCCTGCTGAAATACAATGATAATAGCTATTACACCCACATCTATAAAGCGGCTTAATATGCTGCCGAGCAATTGCATATCCAATGCTTTTACAACCAGCCATGCCAGGTAAAGCACTACCATGCCAATAAGTATGTTTATAGCCGATGTACCTTTAACAAGGCTGTAAATTTGGTATAGCAAAACGGCTACCAGCAGTATATCTACCGCATCTAACCAACGAAATGTGATGAACAGATTTATCATGCCTGCTTGGCCTTAGGGTGATTAAATTGGTTTACTAAGGTAATCACTTGGTGTGCTTCTTTTACATCATGTACCCTCAATATGTTTGCACCTTCAAGCAGGGCAAGGGTATTAAGTGCAATAGTGCCTGTTAAGGCGTTTTCGGGTTTGGTTTTAAGTACCTTGTTTATCATCGATTTGCGTGAAAGACCAGCCATTATAGGCATGCCCAGTTTTGTAAAATGATGAAAGTGCTTGAGCAAAGTAAAGTTATGTTCCACCGATTTGCCAAAGCCAAAGCCCGGGTCTATTATGATTTGTGTAACCCCTGCTTTTCTTAATTTTTCTATTTGCTGGATAAAAAATATTTCCACTTCTTTCACAACATCTGTATACGTAGGGTTTACCTGCATAGTCTCAGGAGTACCCTGTATATGCATTAAAATATAAGGCGTTTTGAGTTTAGCAACTATTTCAAACATAGCGCTGTCCATTGTTCCACCCGAAATATCATTTACAATTAATGCTCCTCTTTGCACGGCTTCTTTTGCCACGGTTGCACGATAGGTATCTACCGAAATCGGCGTATCAGGATGATATTTTACTAAATAGTCAAGCACAGGTAAAAGTCTTTTCAATTCTTCCTGTTCACCAATATCTATAGCATTAGGGCGGGTAGAGCAGGCACCAAGGTCCAATATATCCGCCCCTTCTTTAATTAGTTTTTCCGCTTGCTTAATTGCCTCTTCTGCTGAAATAAATTTGCCACCATCATAAAACGAATCGGGTGTAATATTTATTACTCCCATCACCAGTGGGCCATCAAAACGGAACTCTTTCCCATTCAGTAGTTTGATGGGTGCAAGAGATGTAGCTTTAATTACCGTTTTATTTTCCGGCATAGAGATAAGGATGTTTTCCAAAATTAAAACAATTCAGCCTACTTGCTTTGTTCCAGCAAAAACTTTATCACATCTACGCCATCGGCATAATCTTCCAGCCCTGGCGATTGGGTTTCTCCCAATCCTACAATAGATATTGGAGTGTGCTTTTTTAATTCCTTGTTCACCTCTTCACTCGCAGCAATGCATTGTATATTCTCAAAATCGGCAAGCAGGGTTTTGCCAAGGTTTTTCAGGTCTTTATAATATTCAAAATGTACCACAGCAATAGGTGAGGGGATGGCTGCATTTTCTGTTACCATTGCAAAATTATTATCTGTAAACACTTTCGAATCCATCAGGTAAATGGTGCGGTTATAGGCATAATTGTTGGCGTAAGCGTTGTGGTTTATCACCGCTCCGTACTTTTCAATATTTCTGAAAAAGTCAGCAAAATTGTACCCTTTAGGCACATATAGCTTCGATACATTCCTACACCCAAGACCGAAATAAGTGAAAATATCTTCGCCCAAAGCTGATAATTCTGCATCGCTTTCTTTTCCATCTAACACTGCAATACCATTCCTGTTTTTACGGATGATGTTGGGAACATTTTTAAAATAATATTCAAAATGTTTGGCGGAGTTATTACTACCTGTCGCTATCACCGCCCCCAATGCAGCGGTAGAAAGCTTATCTGCAAACTGTATTTGGCCTTGCCATGCAGGCTCAATTTCAACTAGTTTTTTTGTAATAAAGGGAAGCAATAATTTATCCTGGTGAGAGAGCTTTGCTGTTAAAATATTACCTGTAAGCAATACGCAAAGCATATCATGAAACCCCACCAGCGGAATGTTTCCCGCCATTATTACACCGACTGAAATTGGCTTTTTATTGTCTTCGGATACCGGATATTTAGATACCCATTTTTGCAACGCCTCTTTAGTAAGCCAGGGAGAAATTTGTTGCAAAGCATGAAGCGTATTCTCTTTTGTAAACCAATGATTTTGTATTTCTGCTGCTTTAATAACTTCCTCCCAATCTGCATGGGCAGAAGGATTTGCAAGATATTCCCTTATCTCATCTCCCAGTTTTTGAAAGCTCTCAATTGCTTTACTTGGTTTCATGCTGTGCAAAAATAGGAGTGAATAACACCGGCTTATTTAAAAACCTTATTAATCTTTTTAATCACTTTGTAAAACTCGCCATAGTGTATTTCGCTGGGCTGGGCGCTTACTTTAAACTCTTCCAGCAATAGCTTTTCAAGTTGCAGTTTGGCATCACGGCTTTCTTTAGCGGTGCTTAATGCCGACATAACCAAAGATGAGTTGGCGCTGTATACCTTAGAACGTATGTCCTCAGGTAACAGTCCTTCTATATTATCCATGCCTGCTTTCTTTAATCCTATAGCTATAAACTGGGCGTTTTCTTCCATACCTACCGACCTGAATGAACCACGCAGGCTTTCAATTTGGTCCATATTAGCTAATACCAAAAATCTGCCGAACTTTTCTTTAATAAACTTAAGCATGATGTTATTGGTAAGTGTTGCAGCATCATTGTAAACGAATACCTGTCCCTTAAAATCAAGCTTATTGTCGTTATGTTCAGGCTTTAAAAGCAGTTCTACATATTCTTTGTCTATATCGCTTTCTACCAAAATAATATCACTGGCATCGGTTAAAAAAATGTTTTTGTAAGCATTAAGTTCAACGCCTGCAATGCCTAAAGCAAGGCTGTAGGGCTCAACCCATTTGTCACCTTCGGTATTTATAATTTCGGTTTTGTCAAGTTTGTTTTTGCCACTTTGTTTTCTTTCAATCAACACATTGTGTCCTGCTTCTTTATGGCTAAGCATATAAACGCTTTGAGTGCTTACAATAACTTGTATTTTAAATTCTTCAGCAAGGTCTTGCAATACTCTGCCAAACTCGGCCTGAGAAGATGGGTTAAGAAAACTCTCTGGTTGTTCGACCAATAATACAGGCAATATTGTTTTACTGCCTATTGCCTTTTTAGCATTGAACAGGTGCATAAATACCAGATTCTTATTTCGTGCTCCACTGCCCCAGTTTTCTAATCTTGCAGTAACCCCTTTTTCGGTTAAGGATATCTCTAGAGGTAGGCTGCTAAGGCTATCCGAAGACAAGCTAACTTCCAAATCGTATTTTTCTTCCAGCTTGCCGAGTAGATCTGTAAGTTCTTTTTGTTGCCTTTTTACCGGAGCCTGTAGGGAACGCACATAGCCTTTCTTTTTTGTATTAGCTGATTCTTTTTCTTCAGATGTAAAGCCTTCAAATAATTCGTCAAAATTATTTTGTATGCTGAGGTTTGAAGGATTATGAAGTACTGTACTACTAACCGATTTTAGAAGCATCACCAAAGCCTGTTTTTTGTAATCGCTTTCAATAACTTGTCCGTTGTATGTAACAGATATGGCATTTTGTTTAACATCCCGTTTAAAGCTGAATTCAATATGCAGTTCTATATCCTGTGCTGTAGTGTCTTCTGCCTTACCCAATACTATTTCATCAATAAAGCGGGTTATTTTATTGTCAGTTTCAGTATTTAAAACAAATACGCCTTTAATCTTAATGTCTTCAGCGCTGTTTTCGCCTTTCCATGCCGAAAAGTCTTTTTCAAAATCTACATTAGCATTACCTATAGCAACTTGTATTGCCCTAAGTATGTTCGATTTGCCTGTATTGTTTTTACCGGTAATGGCAGTATAAAAACTGTTGAACTCCAGTTTGGTGTTTTCCAGGGTTCTAAAGTTTACTGTTTCAATAGATTTAATTCTCATAATTTATTTATAAAAGTTCGCAAATGTAGCATTTCTCATTTCTTATAAGAGGGATTGTTGAGAACTTGTAAAATTTGGTTTTTGAGTGTTAATTATTCTCCGCTTCAAGGGAAACATAGGGGTATCATTTTTAATATCTTTGTTTCATGCTTCGCTCCCTGCACATACAAAATTACGCCCTGATAGATTCGGTGGAAGTTATATTCCCCGATAACCTGGCTATAATTACCGGCGAAACAGGGGCGGGCAAGTCTATTTTGCTGGGTGCCTTGTCTTTAATATTAGGCCAAAGGGCAGAGGCAGAATTGGTTAACGATAAAAGCAAAAAGTGTATTGTAGAGGGGCGTTTTAAGAGTGCGCATACCCGCATAAAAGCCTTTTTTACCAATAACGACCTCGATTATGAAGAAGATATATTGTTACGCCGCGAAGTATCCCCCGAAGGTAAATCGAGGGCATTTATAAACGATACACCCGTTAACCTTGCCCAATTAAAGGGATTGGCTTCTATATTGCTGGATATACACTCTCAACATGAGAATTTGTTACTAAACGAGTCAGATTTTCAGCTTTCGGTGGTAGATGCTTATGCGGTCCATGCCAAGTTAATGGATGATTATAGGGTACAATACATTCGATATAAAACGGTAAGTAAAGAGCTGGAGAATGCCATTGCCATGGAGGATGAAGCCCGTAAGGAAAAGGATTATTTAGAGTTCCAGGTGGATGAAATGCTGGAAGCCAAGCTTGAAATAGGAGAGGACAAAAAGATAGAAGAAGAACTTGATTTACTCAACAATTCGGAACAAATAAAATCACAACTGACCACTGCATCTAATGTGCTTAGTATGGGTGATAAGAATATGATTTCTTCATTGCAGGAAATAAAGAATAAACTTAGTGCTATAGCCAAGCATAATACAACCCTGGCCGAATTGGTGCAAAGGTTGAACACTTCTATTATAGAGTTAAAGGATATTGCAGGAGAAATAGAAAACCTGGAGGAAAAAATACATCATAACCCAGAAAAAGCAGAGGAGCTTACCGCACGCTTGCAAACTATTTACCTACTGGCACAAAAGCATAGGGTAAAATCGGTGGAAGAATTATTGGGAATACAGCACCAGATATCCGAAAGGCTTCAAAACATTTCGTCGCTGGAAGAAAATATAAATAAGCTACAAGAAGAAAAGAAAAAGTTGGAAGAAGCCGTAGGTAAACTTGCTGAAAAAATTAACGCAGGGCGTAAAAAGGTTATTCCTGCATTAGAGAAAGATATACAAACCAACCTTACAGGCTTGGGAATGCCCAATGCCCAGCTTAAAATAGAATTAGAGACATTGCCTGAATTTTCGGCTACAGGAACTGATGGAGTACGCTTTATGTTCTCTGCAAATAAAGGTAAGGAGCTTAGAGAAGTTGAAAAAGTAGCATCGGGTGGTGAGATGTCTCGCCTTATGCTGGTTATAAAGGCGCTTATTGCCAAACTTACCGATATGCCCACCATAATTTTTGATGAAATAGATACAGGGGTTTCGGGGGCTGTAGCAGGTAAAATAGCCGAACTGGTATTAAAAATCAGTTCATCTATGCAGGTGATTATGATTACCCATTTGCCGCAAATAGCAAGCCGGGGCAATACGCACTTCCTGGTGTATAAAGAGGACGATAAACACCGCACCCTGACCCGTATTAAACAATTAAAGCCTGAAGAAAGGGTAGAAGAGATAGCCCGCATGATAAGCATGGGCAAACCGGGTACATCGGCCCTAAAAACAGCCAGCGAGTTGTTGCAAGGGCAGTAAAAATTTATTGAATAATACATGTGGCCATTTTCTCTGTTTAGAAAAAAGAAAGAAAATACATACTCCAAATTAACTAATGGTATGGATGAAAAAAGCCAAAAATTTCAGAAAGCTTTTGAGCAGGTTACCTTAGACATAAGACAAGGCATTGAAAATGATTCTCACATAAAAGCAAGCTCAGAAGCTCTGAAAGAATGGCAAAAGTCCGTAGATGACTCTATCAATGGGCTGTATGGAATGCAAAAAGAACAAGACCAGGCTTCAAGGAGCAATAAAGAATAACACTAATTGGGTAATGTAAGTGCCTATTCTATTATATTTGTAGGAATAAAACACATCATTTATGGGATATAACTTACTTAAAGGCAAAAGAGGAATAATCACGGGTGCACTCGATTCAAATTCCATAGCATGGAAAGTAGCTGAAAAAGCGCATGCCGAAGGCGCTACATTTGTATTGAGCAATGCCCCTATAGCCCTGCGTATGGGTGAAATTAAAAAGCTCGGTGATGCTACTAAATCTGAAATTATACCTGCAGATGCTACTAACGTAGAGGAGATTACCAATCTTTTCCAAAAATCTACCGAAGTTTTGGGTGGAAAAATAGATTTTGTGTTGCATTCTATTGGTATGTCGCCCAATGTGCGTAAAAACATTCCTTACGATGCCCTTAATTACGATTTTTACGCCAAAAGCCTTGATATATCTGCTATGTCTTTACATAAAATGCTGGCGGTAGCTAAAAAACTGGATGCCATAAGCGAATGGGGCAGTGTAGTAGCTTTATCATACATAGCTGCACAACGCGCTTACCCTTTTTATAACGATATGGCAGAAGCTAAAGCCATGCTTGAATCTATTGTACGCAGTTTTGGGTATCATTACGGAAAGGCAAAAAAAGTAAGAATAAACAGCGTATCTCAGTCGCCGACCAAAACAACGGCAGGCAGTGGTATCAAGGGCTTTGATTCTTTCTACAATTATGCCGATTCTATTTCGCCATTAGGCAATGCAAGCGCCGATTCATGTGCCGATTATTGCATTACTCTGTTCTCCGACCTTACACGTATGGTTACCATGCAAAACTTATACAACGATGGTGGATATTCTACCACAGGCGTTAGTATGGAAGTAATGGAGGCTATACCTGCAAAATAAATTGTGTTTAAGGACGTTATAGCAAATATGAAGTTTAAGGGCTTTAAAACGGCTATTTTGTTATGTGTGGCTTTGTGCATGGCCATCAATGTTGTTGCACAGGATAATGATGATGAGATGCCGGATGAACCCAAAACTCAAAGCACCCCGGCAAGTACAGTTAAAGTATATTATCCTTTTACCATGGAAGCGGGTGGTGAACTTTGCTTTCCGATAGAAAATTATGCGCTTAGAGATAATTTTAATGGTGTTTACTCCTGGCATGTTTCCGGCCAGTTTATGTTGTTCAAGCACTTTGAAGGAGGCCTGGAGTTTCAAAATCAGCAATTATCAACTGGATCGTCTGATTCCCGCGTAGTTTATATCATTCCAACAAATGAATTTTTTTACAACCTGGGCCTTAAGTTATCTTACCATTCCTCAGAATCTGGTCAATGGCTTTTTAACCCTTCTTTTGTAGTTGGTAAAACCTGGATAGTGTTTGATAATGCGCAACCTTCGCCAAGGCCTCCCGGAGGATATAAGCAACAAGCCTTTTTTATTACCCCTCGCATATCCGAAGGTATTAGGGTAGATGATGCTTTGCGTATTGGGGCATCGTTAGATTATACTTTTGTTAATTATGCATTTTCTCCTACTTATGTAGGAATAACCTCCACACAATATAATTCTCAGCAAACCATCAAGCCTACTCAGTTTCTTAGTTGGGGATTTTATGCTATTTATTTTTTAGGTAAACCTAAAAGCTAATTTATTATAATGGACACTTATAGGGCCATAGGGTTAATGTCCGGTACATCGCTCGATGGGCTTGATATTGCATATTGTAAGTTCCGGTACGAAAAGAAAAAATGGAAATTTTCGATAGAAGAGGCTACCACGTTAAAGTATACTAATGAGTGGCTTAAAAGACTTGGTGGGGCACATAACCTATCAGCCCTTTCACTTTTACAATTGGATAATGAATACGGAACCTACCTTGGTAATGCTGTAAAGCAGTTTGCAAAAGATCAACATATATCTAAAATAGATTTTGTGGCTTCGCACGGGCACACTATTTTTCATCAACCCGAAAAGCATTTTACATTCCAGTTGGGTAAGGGTACTGCAATTGCGTCTGCCTACAGGTTGCCTGTAATTAACGATTTCCGCAGCCTTGATGTTGCATTAGGCGGACAAGGTGCACCTTTAGTGCCTATTGGCGACAGGCTGCTTTTTTCTGAATATGCGTTTTGCTTAAACCTGGGTGGCATTGCCAATATATCATACGAGCACAAAGAGAAAAGAATAGCTTTTGATATTTGCCCGGTTAATATAGTGTTGAATCATCTTGCAAAAGCGTTAAATATGGAATTTGACAAAGATGGAAAGGTGGCAAAAAGGGGCAAGGTGGATGAGAAGCTGTTGAAACAACTTAATGCGCTAAATTATTATAGTAACTCTGCCCCTAAATCTATTGGCAGAGAGTGGGTAGAAGAGGAGTTTTTACCGCTTATAGATAATTCAAAAATTTCTATAGAAAATAAGCTGGCTACGGTTGTAGAGCATATTGCGATTCAGATAACGGAAGTATGTAAAGGGAAAAAAGGTAAAATGCTGGTTACGGGCGGTGGGGCGTTTAACAAGTATCTTATTGATAGAATCAAAAAATTATCTGGGGGCGTAAAAGTTATTGTACCCGATAAGCAGTTGGTGAATTATAAAGAAGCACTTGTATTTGCTTTTTTGGGAGTATTAAGATGGAGGGGAGAGGTTAACGTGCTTAAAAGTGTTACCGGTGCTTCTAAAAATAATTCAGGAGGTTCCATACATAGTGTATAAAACCTCCTGAAGTGTATATAAATACTTACAATAAATTAAAAGTCGTCACTGCCTCCGTATAAATCATCTTCGTCGTCATCCATGTGAAGATCGTCTAACGGTGGGGTTTCCTCAATAAACTCCATATCTTCACTTTCTTCGGCGTATTCGGTTTCTCCTTCTTCCTTTTCTTCACCATCTTCAAAAAAGTCGTCACCGCCCTTTTTACCCGCCTTTTTGGGGCCTTTTTTTGCTTTTTCTGGTTTTAATGCCGGTTTTTTAGAACCCGCAATAACACCCGGAGCCTTTTTCCCTTTCTTTTCGGATTCTTTGCTCTCCTTGCTTTTAGCTATAGGAGCTTTCTTGCCTTTTGGTGCGGTCTTCGCGGGTTTTGTTTTTGTTTTTTCCTTCGAAGATGAACCTGTCTTTTTTGCCATAGGTAGTTATAATATAAGATTAAGACAAAAGAATAAGATTTATAAGCGCAATAATAAAAATTATTTAAATACAAATGTATACAATAATATTACCTTTTTATACGTTTTTGGTATAACTAACACAGGCTTGTTCATATATTCCCCCCGCCGCCTTAAATTAATGTATGAGGGTAAAATACTTTAGTCGTTTGAAACTTGAATCTTTTAAAACCCTACAAGTATGTTTCACTCAATCCTGTTACAAGCCGCTACGCCTACAGTAACCGCTGTGGTTGCTGATACCGCAAAAAAAATTGCCGATGCCGCCGCTGCCGCGCCAGCCGAAGCCCAAATGAGCCTTATTGACCTTGTAAAAAGCGGTGGGCCAATTATGTATCCACTCGGCCTGTTGTCTCTTATAGCAGTTTATTTCTTTATAGAAAGATATTTGTTTATCAAAAGGTCGGCTAAGATGTCGCCCAATTTTGTTGATTCCCTGCGCGATTTCATACATAATAACAATATAGATGCTGCCAAAGCTTTTTGCAAAAATACCGATAGCCCCCAGGCACGTATTATGCTTAAGGGTATAACCAAACTTAATAAGCCTATCAACGAAATAGAAACATCGCTTGAAAATGCGGGGCGAATAGAGGCGTATAAACTTGAAAAAAATGTAAACCTTTTAGGTATTATAGCGGGTATTGCTCCTATGTTCGGGTTTATTGGTACAATATTGGGGGTAATTAAAATATTTTATAATATATCACTGGATAATAATATAAGCATAGGCCATATTTCGGGCGGACTATATGAAAAGATGATAACCAGCGCCACCGGCCTTGCCATAGGCATATTCGCCTTTATAGCATACCACTGGCTTAATGTTATGGTAAACGCAGCTATAAAGAATATGGAAGTATCGTCGATAGATTTTATGGAAATGATACAGGAAGAAAAGCATTAAAACTAACCTGTTAATTACTAAGCGATGAAAATAAAAAGAGATAATAGGTTTAATGCCCATGTGGAGGCATCGGCCATGAACGACATCATGTTTTTCCTGTTGTTGTTCTTTCTTATTGTATCTACCTTGGTAAACCCGAGCGTGGTAAAACTTACATTACCTAATTCTAAGAAGGTAATGGAGATAAATAAGCAACAAATAACGTTAGAGGTTAGTAAGGACCTGAGGTATTATTTAAGCCCCGGTTCTATGAATATAAAAGATTCTATACCTGCGGGCAAGTTAGAAGATGCTATCAAAGCAAAAGTGACAGGCATGGATTCGCCTACAATTTTCCTTCATCTTGATAAATCGCTAACCGTGCAGGATTTGGTAAATATGTTGCAAATAGGAAGCGATTTAAAAATTAAAATGATATTGGCTACACACCCTAACACCTAAAGGTTGCATCTAAAAAACCACCAGCGAAATGAATAAAGAAGATAAGGATAGGGCTGCTTTAATTGGAAGAGGGCTCGCTTCGTTTAGTACGTCGGGATTTTTGGGTACTGTCCTAATCCACGGAGGAATTCTTGCCTTTCTGTTTTGGTTTGTGATAGTTACACCTCTTCCTCCTTACCCTCATGTGCAGCCTCCTTCGGTTGAGATAGCGCTCGATTTTGGTAATAACATAAATGGTACAGGCAATGTTGAGGCGCCTAATAAGGGCAATAATCCTACGCCCGATAATACACATACCACAAATTCATCATCGGCAGTTACTCCATCCAATTCTACAATTACCAATAATTCGGAGGATAACCCAAGTATGAATTCTTCAAAACATCCGGGTAAGGTAGATAAGATTGATACGGCAACACCTCGCCCTACGGTGAGTGTACAGTTGGCTTCGGCATTAAATAAGTTTAGTCATAGTAAAGGTCAGCCGGGCGGTAATGGTAATTCAGGACAAGAAGGGAATGCAGGCAGCCCCGATGGTAAAACACCGGGTGTGGGCAATGGCAATACCCCCGGCGGAGCAGAGTTTTTCCTAACAGGTAGGAACTTATTAAGTCATCCTACCCCGGTTAACGTATCGCAAGACCAGGGTAAGGTGGTGGTTGAAATTACAGTAGACCCAAGTGGAACGGTAATAAAAGCGGTACCGGGAGGAAAAGGATCTACAACCAGCAGCCCTTATTTATTCCAAAAAGCGAAAGAAACTGCTATGGCAACCAAATTTAGCCAAAGCAAAGACCCTAACACACCTCAGCAACAGGGCACAATGACCATAGTGTTTGAGATAAAGTAGGGTATTTTAGTTATTTTGGCATTTTAGCCATATCCATATAAAGCATATTCCAATGGTGGCCATCAGGGTCGGCAAAAGCAAAGCCATATAACCATCCCTGGCTTCCTCCGGGTTTAGTAAAAACTCTTCCTCCTGCATCCGGTACTTTTTTAGCCATTTGGTCCACCTCTTCGGGGCTGGAAAGCTCTACAGAGATAAGAACTTCAGTCGCTTCTTTTGTGTTTACAATGTTATGATGTGCAAAAGTTTTAAATACCGATTCTTCAAACAGCATAACTATAGATTTTTTTTCGCCTACCACCATACCGGCTGATATTTTTGTGTTGCCATATTTAACGTCAAACGAAAAGCCAAGTTTGGTAAAAAACTCTCGTGATCTATTTACATCTTTAACCGGCAGGTTAAGCCAAATGTCTTTTATCATAATCTGTTAGTTTGTATTGAGGAAGATGTGAAATTAAATAATTTTTACCATGCATTTACAATCTGTTTTGTTTACATACCATTCTATGCAAGCGCCCTGTGGGTCTATACGTGGGTCTTTTAAAAGCAGTTGAAATGTTTTGCCAATTTCCTGATGTTTATCCATAAAGTTGGGAATGTCAACATAAATATATTGTCCTTTTTTTATCGTAAATTGTTCCAGGTTATGGCTACTTAATTCTCCTTTTTTTAGTTCTTCTGCAGCTGCCCTGTATACAATTCCACCTCCATTTTCGGGCCTTGATATACCAAAATATTTCCTTTGTTCAGAAAAGGGTATAAGGGTATGCAGGGTTTGATGCGCATTTAATACATCATCAGGGAACGACTTTGCTTTTACACAAAACAATTCAATATTATCGGGAATAATATAGGTTGGGAATTCCATGGGCTGAAGATTAATTTGTTTTGTAGCTACAAAAATAAATAGATTGTATTAAATAAAAAATGCCCGCTGAAACCAGCGGGCATTTTTTAAAATAGGTGTTGTATTATTTTTGAGGTTTGTTCAGCGTTTTAAATGCAGTATTTGGCATAAGGCGGGTAAAAGTTTTTAAACCTGCGCTTTGGCCAATATCCATTACGTTTTCTCCTTTGTTATACTTAGAAATAAGTATTTGTGCAAACTTCTCGGTCGACATTTTGGGCATTGTAACACCTTTGCTCAGGTCGGTATCTACTACAGGTGGCAACACTTCTACCACTCTTATTTTAGTTCCGGCCAATTGGTGCCTAATAGACATGGTGGCAAAATGAATTGCAGCTTTAGATGCACAATAGGTGCCCAACATAGCAATAGGTATATAGGCTAATCCTGATGAAACCATAATTATTGCAGGCTCTGAAGATTTGTTAAGTAGTGCCATTGCTTTTTTAGAAATCATAATAGGCGCAATGTAGTTTATGTCCATCTCCATACTTATATTGCTTAATAACTCCTGTTCACTGTTTTTGGGAAAATCGAAGGTGGTACCTTTTCCTGCATTGTTTATCAGAATGTCTATTTTACCATGGTTTTTTTCAATGGTCGACATGGCCCTGCTCATGTCATCATTAGATGTAACGTCGCCCTGTATGCTTTCTACCTTGGGCAGAGCGGCTTTAAGTGCTGCAATTTTTGATGCATTGCGGTCAATAGAGATTACGGTGTTGTCGGGTGCCAGGGCTTTAGCCAGGCCCAGGCCTATACCTGTTGCACCGCCGGTAATTACAATAATTTTGTTTTTCATGTTGATGATTTATTAATTTTTACGAAGGACGTTAAGTTTATTAACTTACTTTACTTTTGTAATAACAATTTACAAAAAAGTTGTAACTGTCAAAATGGATAGCCTTAATAATCAGCAACATGAGAATAGATGGTAAAAACGTAGCCTACCAATTAAATGGCAAAATATACCATTGTGCTATGGATGTAACCATGGCATATATTGGTGGCAGATGGAAAACAGTAGTGTTATGGTATTTGCGCAAGAAAACATTACGATTTGCCGAATTAAAAAAGCATATACCCGAAATAACCGAAAAAATGCTGAGCATACAACTAAAAAAGCTGGAAGCCCAAGGTCTCATAAAACGAGAAGTATTTGGTACTAAACCGCCTGTGCGGGCCGAATATTCGTTAACAGAATTTGGTAAAACCCTTATACCCGCCATAGAAGCTATTGCCCTGTGGGGGAGAACCCTGGGATATGCTGAGGGTAGCATAGTAGAGGTAGATTAGTATACATAAGAAATTGAGGTTCGATTCCTGGCGGGGCTACAAATAATGATATTCAACACAATATTATTTTTATATTTGCACCTCCAAAAAAAATTGGGCCCGTTCGTCTAGGGGTTAGGACGTCAGGTTTTCATCCTGGAAACAGGGGTTCGATTCCCCTACGGGCTACCAAGTAAATCCTCTAACAATCAATATGTTAGGGGATTTTTGATTTTACAAAACTACAATTCATTCCCATTCGCTATAAATATTGAATTCAGGTTTCGCCAGTAAATAAGGAAGATTGGTGCATATCTTCTTTTTGTTCACCGAAAAAATTAATTGAATGAAAACCTCCTGCGTACCTTGAAACTCTAAATTCAATCAATCCCAATATTTATGGAAAGATTAACAACAAGAGGCAAGGTGGCTGTAAATAAAAGGATGAGTCGGTTAGAACGGCTTTATCTTCCAGCTATAATAGGAGGCTTAAGGGTAACCTTAAAACATTTCTTTAAAAAGAAAATCACAATATCTTATCCGGAACAAACCAGGCAATTTAGCCCTGTATACAGGGGCTTACATGTATTAAAGCGGGATGAAAATGGTGCGGAACGTTGTACAGCTTGTGGCCTGTGTGCGGTGGCGTGCCCCGCCGAAGCTATAGTAATGCAAGCGGCTGAACGTAAGCCGGGAGAAGAGCTTTTATACCGAGAAGAAAGGTATGCTGCTATGTATGAAATTAATATGCTTCGGTGCATTTTTTGCGGCTTGTGCGAAGAAGCCTGCCCTAAGGAAGCGATATTTCTTACCGACAGAACCGTTGCATCTCTTTATAATAGAAATGGATTTGTATATAGTAAAAACATGTTATTAGAACCTTTGGATAAAAATAAGCGAATAGATGTTTCTAAGCGGCAGACCGAAGAGGTGCTGGAATTTAAAACGCATCCCGAATATCAACATAACATGCTGTAAGCCGTTGTGAAAAAACACTTGTTTCGCTGCCTATGTAATTTGGCTTTTAAAATTATCAGTCTGACTGTACATTTTTTTTCTTGAACTAATATTACAAGATTCCCAATTACACGCAGTTACCTTTGAGAAACTAAAAGAAACGCTATTTTAATATATCCTTAACAAAAAATGAAAACCTTAATCTTTATTCTCATGACACTGGTAGCAAATAAAACTCTAACCGTAAAGAGTTCAAGTTTCGAAAGCAATGGTTCTATTCCTGCTAAATATACCTGCACAGGGGCCAACATTAGCCCCGAACTTACAATAACCGGTATTCCCGATGGAACAAAATCGTTGGCACTAATAATGGACGACCCTGATGCACCAAAGGGCGTATTTGTTCATTGGGTAATGTGGAACATCCCCGTAAGGGATAAAATTGGTGAAGGCAGCACCCCCGGTGCCGAAGGTAAAAACGGTAAGAATGAAAATAAATATACCGGCCCTTGTCCGCCTTCAGGTACTCATCATTATCACTTTAAAATATATGCCCTAAATGTTAAGTTAGATTTGCCAATAAGTACAGATAAAGAAGCGTTGTTAAAAGCTATGGATGGACATATTATTGCTTCGGGAGAGTTAATTGGTACCTATGAAAAGTAGTGTGAATTTTGACTACTGGAAATAAATCAAACAGAAAGTTTAAATCGTAAATGTTTTATTATGCGGCTGTAAAAAGCTGACATAAAATGACTATCTAAATCGTATGACTTTTGAGGACGATTTAACAAGATCCATTCCGCATTTTGGGCATTTTCCCCGTTTGTCAGATTTTACTTCAGGATGCATGGGGCATGTATATTTAGGAATGTTTGGTTCCGAATCTGATTTCTTATTTGTTTTCATAATGGGTTAATTTATTTAAATTGTTATACAAAACTATCGGTTGAAACTCCGATGCATTTAAATATTAGTCTAACGCAGTAAAATAAATGGCAAGTGTGCAATTTATTGGGTAGAACGGGTTGTCTCGTAAGTTAAAAGTTAAACGGCAAAATGGCTCCTGAATAGGAATAGCTGTACAGTTAATTGGCCGAAATAGTAAAGAAAAAAGTACTACCCTTACCGGAAGATGATTCAACCCAAATTTTACCGCCGTGGCGTTCTACTATTTTTTTACAAATTGCCAGGCCTATACCCATGCCAGGGTATTCGCCAATAGGGTGTAGCCGTTGAAAGATTTCAAAAATCTTTTCTTTAAATTTGGGATCGATACCCATGCCATTATCCTGTACCGAAAACTGGTGGAAGCTTTTATCAATACTACACGAAACTTTAATTACTGGGCCACCATTAGTTGTAAATTTTATGGCATTGCTAATCAGGTTTTGGAATAACTGCACCATTTGAAAATGGTTGCTTTTACATATCGGTAACTTTTCAATATTTATTACAGCTTTACTTTCTGTAATACTTGTGGCAAGGTTGTCCTGCACTTCCTGCAATATAAAATTAAAATCTTCTTCCTGTAGTTCTTCATTGCCTCTGTTAATTCTGGAATATTCCAGTAAGCCCGTTATAAGATCTCGCATCCGAAAGCCCGCATTTACCACATAGTCCATATACTGTTCGGTTTCTTTATCCAGATTTTTATCAAACTTTTCCTGCAATAATTGCAGGTAGCTGATAATTGTGCGCAAAGGTTCCTGCATATCGTGCGAAGCCACATACGCGAATTTTTCTAGTTCTTTATTGCTTCGGGTTATTTCGTTGGTGCTTTTTTCAAGCTCTTTATAAAGCTCCAGCAAGTCGGCTTTCTGCTTTTCAAGTTCAACGGTTTTGCGGTAAAGCTCGGTAAACACACTTACCTTGGCATTTATAACGTCGGGTACCAGTGGTTTTATCATGTAATCTACTGCGCCTGTTTTATAGCCCTCAAAAATATTTGCAGGCTTATCGTTGCTCGCAGTGAGAAATATGATGGGTATGTTCCTTAATTTTTCACTTTCACGTATCATCTTCGCCGTTTCAAAGCCATCTAACAAAGGCATGTGAACATCCATTAATATAAGAGCAAAGTTTTGTTCTTTTAACAATATTCTAAGCGCCTCTCTGCCCGATGTGGCCTTTACAAAGTTGTAGTTCTGCTTCCCTAACACTAATTCCAAAGCAAGCAGGTCTTCGCTTTTATCATCCACTAACAAAATATTTACATTCTGGTCTACATTCATAAACTCTTTTGAGCTTTCGGTTAATGGATTGATGAGCATACTGTTTATTTTACCCAAACACGCATCAAGGTTAATAATTGGTCAACATTTACGGGCTTGGTAATATAATCTGATGCACCCGATTCTATACACTTTTGCCTATCACCTTTCATAGCTTTTGCGGTTACGGCAATAATGGTAACCTCATCATTATCTTTGTTTTTGCGTATACGTTTCATGGTTTCGTATCCGTCCATTTCCGGCATCATTATATCCATTAGAACAATGTCTATGTCCGGATTTTTTTGCAAAATGGCAATTGCTTCTTCTCCACTTTCTGCATTCAATATGTTGATTTTAAATCGTTCCAGGGCAGTAGTAAGTGCAAACAGGTTACGTACATCGTCATCCACTATCAGCACCTTTTTACCACGCAATACATCTTCCGATTTTCTGTAATTCTCAATAGCACTGCGCATTTTTTCTGGCATACCAGCATACGATCTGTGCAGGAATAGCGCTGTCCTGTCGGCCAATTGGTTGAGTGTTCCCTTCTCTTTTGTGACAATGGCCTTAGCGAATTTTTTTACCTGTGTTTCATCCTTTTTAGGAATGGTTTTAGAAGACCTTATTATTACCGGGGTAGCGGGTATTCCATTGTTATTGCTAAGCGACCGAAGGAGCTTAATGCCCGAATCTCCCTCTGCAACAGGATCAAGAACCAGGCAATCGAACCTCTTCTTACTTACAAGTGTCATCGCTTCTTCCGGGGTTTTTGCCACTGTCATTTGTATGTCTTCTCCTGCAAGTGTGCTCGTAATGTCAATTATTTCGTCGGCGTCATCTTCCACAATCAGCATGTCCTTTACTTTTTTGTTGCTGACATATAGAATATCTTCAAACAGGTATTTAACTGCCTTGTCTTTTAAAGGTTTTTGCAGACAATTTCGTGCACCGCGTTTCAATCCGACTTCCTTATCTTCCTCACCAGATATAACATACACGGGTATATGACGGTAGGCCAGGTCATTTTTTAGGCGATCAAGTACCTTCCATCCGTTCATGTCAGGCATGTTTATATCCAGCGTTATAGCATCGGGTGTATATTGTTCCAGATAGTCGAGTACTTCGCTGCATTTGCTTACCAATATAAGTTTAAGCCCAAAATCATGTGCCTTTTTAAGCATTATTTCTGCAAACCTAAGGTCATCTTCTATCATTAACAAAAGTTTATCCTCGGGCAGTATATTTGTTCTGTCATCGCCTATTTCGTTAAGCATAAAGTTGTTTACGCCTATAAGATTGTCGGTTGGTACCTGCACCTGTCCATTGCCATTACTTTCAGGGGTAGGCCTGCGTTCTACTACTTGGGGAATATAACTAATAGGCAGGTATAAGGTAAACTTACTTCCTTCGCCTAATTCGCTTTCCAGTTCTATTATTCCGCCTAACAAATCTGCAAGGCCACGGCTAATAGATAATCCCAAGCCCGTGCCTCCATACTTTCTGCTGGTAGAACCTTCTGCCTGTTGGAATGCTTCGAAAATAATGTTTTGCTTCTCCTTGGATATGCCAATACCTGAGTCTGTAATTTCAAATGCCACTACCATTTTGGCATCGTCCAGTTCGGCATTTTTAATTATCGGGTTGTGAATTGCTTTATAAATTTTAAGTTTTACTCCACCTTTTTCGGTAAACTTAAATGAGTTGGAGAGTAAATTTTTTAATATCTGGTTTAGCCTGTGCGGATCGGTTTCTATAAATTCAGGAATGGTTTCATCTATATCGATAGTAAATTTAAGATGCTTGGATTCTGAAACATGCCTGAATGTGGATTCCACAAATTTTGTGATTTCCATAAAAGTAACGGGTATGCTTTCAACAGAAATATATCCTGATTCGATTTTGGAGATATCCAAAATATCATTAATCAACTGTATGAGGTCATCTCCGCAAGCATTTATGGTCCTTGCAAACTGTATTTGCTGGTCGTTCAAATTTCCTTCACGGTTTTCAATAAGTTCGTGTGCCAATATTTGTAAGCTGTTTAAAGGTGTGCGCAATTCATGCGACATATTAGCCAGGAACTCGGATTTATACTTTGAAGTAATTGTTAATTGTTGGGCTTTTTCTTCCAGCGATTTCCTGGCTACTTCTACTTCCTTGTTCTTTTGTTCTACTTCTTCTTTTTGATTTGCAAGCAGCAGGGCTTTTTCTTCCAGTTCTTCGTTTGTTTTACGCAGTACTTCCTGTTGGCTCGATAATTCACTTGCCAGCGATTGAGATTTCGCAAGCAAATCTTCCGTTCTCGAACTGGTTTCGATAGTATTAAGTACTATACCAATACTTTCGGTTAATCCTTCCAAAAAGTCCTGGTGAGTTTGGCTGAACGAATCAAAAGATGCAAGCTCAATTACGGCTTTCAGCTGTCCTTCGAACAACACCGGCAGTACAAGTATATTTACCGGCCTTGCTTCACCCAGGCCGGAACCTATTTGTATATAATCGTTAGGTACATTGGTTAATAGTATTCTTTCTTTTTCTAATGCGCATTGGCCCACTAAACCTTCGCCCATTGCAAATTCATTAGAGACATCCTTTCTTCTTCTGAATGCATATGCCGCAACCAGTTTAAGTTTGGAATCCATAAAAATTTCTTTTTCTTCCATAATATAAAACAGGCCATGCTGGGCATTTACAACCTGTGCAAGCTCCGACAGAATACGTTTTGTAACGGCATTCAATTCTTTTTGGCCCTGTAACATTTGTGTAAATTTCGCCAGGTTAGATTTCAGCCAGTCCTGCTCTTGGTTTCTAAGCGTAGTAGCCTTCAAATTCGCTATCATCTGGTTGATGGTATCCTTCAGCGCTTCCACCTCGCCCTTAGCTTCTACACCAATGGTACGGGTAAGGTCACCCTTTGTAACCGCCGATGCCACCTCGGCAATAGCACGTACCTGTGTGGTAAGATTCGCCGCAAGCTGGTTCACGTTTTCTGTAAGGTTTTTCCATGTGCCCGCACCACCAGGTACGTTAGCCTGGCCACCTAATTTACCGTCGGTACCTACCTCGCGTGCCACGGTAGTAACCTGGTCAGAGAAGATAGCGAGTGTATCTATCATCTCATTTATCGTTTCGGTAAGCTGCGCCACTTCACCTTTTGCATCAATAGAAAGTTTTTGCCTTAAGTTACCTTTCGCAACCGAGGTTACAACTTTTGCAATACCACGCACCTGCCCGGTAAGGTTACTCGCCATTTGGTTTACATTATCTGTAAGATCTTTCCATGTACCCGCAACACCTTTTACCTGCGCCTGTCCGCCAAGTTTACCTTCTGTACCCACTTCGCGCGCCACACGTGTTACCTCAGATGCAAAGGAGTTAAGCTGCTCTACCATTGTATTTATGGTATTCTTCAGCCCCAATATTTCACCTTTAACATCCACCGTAATAAGTTTTGAAAGGTCACCGCTTGCTACGGCTTTTGTAACCTCGGCAATGTTACGTACCTGTGCTGTAAGGTTACCCGCCATACCATTTACACTATCCGTTAAATCTTTCCATGTTCCACCTACGCCGGGCACAAAGGCCTGTCCACCTAGTTTACCTTCTGTACCCACCTCACGTGCCACACGAGTCACCTCAGATGCAAATGCACGCAACTGATCCACCATGGTATTAATAGTTTCTTTAAGCTGTAATATTTCACCGCGTACGTCCACCGTAATCTTTTTCGACATATCGCCATTAGCAACCGCTATTGTAACCTCGGCAATGTTACGTACCTGTGCCGTAAGGTTACCACCCATTTGGTTTACACTATCCGTTAAATCTTTCCATGTACCTGCTACACCGGGCACATTGGCCTGTCCGCCCAGTTTACCTTCTGTACCCACCTCACGTGCCACACGCGTTACTTCAGATGCGAATGCACGCAACTGATCCACCATGGTATTTAATGTTTCCTTAAGCTGTAATATTTCACCTTTAACGTCCACCGTAATCTTTTTCGACATATCGCCATTTGCTACGGCAACGGCCACCTCGGCAATGTTACGCACCTGTGCGGTAAGATTACCTGCCATCTGGTTCACACTATCCGTCAAATCTTTCCATGTACCGCCTACACCACGTACCTGTGCCTGCCCGCCCAGTTTACCTTCTGTACCTACTTCACGTGCTACCCGCGTTACCTCAGATGCAAAAGAGTTAAGCTGATCCACCATGGTATTGATGGTGTTTTTTAATTCTAATATTTCACCTTTAACGTCAACCGTAATTTTTTTAGATAAGTCACCTTTAGCCACCGCTGTTGTTACATCGGCAATGTTACGCACCTGCCCGGTAAGGTTACTTGCCATGTGGTTTACACTATCTGTTAAATCTTTCCATGTACCGGCAACACCTTTTACCTGTGCCTGTCCGCCCAGTTTACCCTCTGTACCTACCTCACGCGCCACCCGCGTTACCTCAGATGCAAAGGAGTTCAACTGCTCCACCATGGTATTGATGGTTTTCTTTAATTCCAATATTTCACCTTTAACGTCCACCGTAATTTGCCTTGATAAATCTCCTTTTGCAACCGCGGTTGTTACTTCGGCAATGTTACGCACCTGTCCGGTAAGGTTACTTGCCATTTGGTTCACACTATCTGTTAAATCTTTCCACGTTCCGCCCACACCTTTCACCTGTGCTTGTCCACCTAATTTACCTTCGGTACCTACCTCACGTGCTACACGCGTTACCTCACAAGAGAATGAGTTAAGCTGATCCACCATGGTGTTGATGGTTTTTTTCAATTCTAATATTTCACCTTCTACTGTAACCGTAATTTTTTTAGATAAGTCGCCATTTGCAACCGCTGTTGTTACCTCTGCAATGTTACGCACCTGTGCTGTAAGGTTACCCGCCATAAGGTTTACGCTATCTGTTAAATCTTTCCATGTTCCGCCTACACCTTTCACCTTGGCCTGTCCGCCCAGTTTACCTTCCGAACCTACCTCACGTGCTACCCGTGTTACCTCTGCACCAAAAGAGTTAAGCTGATCCACCATGGTATTGATGGTGTTTTTTAATTCCAATATTTCACCTTCTACCGTAACCGTAATTTTTTTAGATAAGTCGCCTTTTGCAACGGCTGTTGTCACCTCTGCAATGTTACGCACCTGTGCTGTAAGGTTACTTGCCATCTGGTTCACACTATCCGTTAAATCCTTCCAAACACCACCCACGCCGCGCACTTTAGCTTGTCCGCCCAGTTTACCTTCCGAACCTACCTCACGCGCTACACGCGTAACCTCCGAACCAAAAGAGTTAAGCTGATCCACCATGGTATTGATGGTGTTTTTTAATTCCAATATTTCACCACGTACGTCAACCGTAATTTTTTTAGATAAGTCACCTTTTGCCACTGCCGTTGTTACATCGGCAATGTTACGTACCTGGCCTGTAAGGTTACTTGCCATTTGGTTCACACTATCTGTTAAATCTTTCCATGTACCACCCACGCCTTTTACCTGTGCCTGTCCACCCAACTTACCTTCTGTACCAACCTCACGCGCTACACGCGTTACCTCTGATGCAAAAGAGTTAAGCTGATCCACCATGGTGTTAAAGGTGTTTTTTAATTCCAATATTTCACCTTTAACATCAACCGTAATTTTTTTAGATAAGTCGCCCTTTGCCACCGCTGTTGTTACATCTGCAATGTTCCGTACCTGCCCGGTAAGGTTACTTGCCATTTGGTTCACACTATCCGTTAAATCCTTCCACACACCGGCAACACCTTTTACCTTTGCCTGTCCGCCCAGTTTACCTGCTGTTCCTACTTCAAGCGCCACACGCGTTACCTCCATCGAAAACAGGTTAAGCTGTTTTACCATACCGTTCACTTCTTTGGCAATACGTAAAAACTCTCCCTGCAGTGCATGTCCTTCTATATCTAAGGGCATTTGTTGAGACAGGTTACCATTTGCCACCGATGTTATAACGTGTGCAATTTCTATAGTAGGATGCACAAGGTCGGATATAAGTGTATTTACCGAATCTACGCACTGGCCCCAAGAGCCTCTTGCGCCATCAATTTGAACACGTTGTGTTAATTTACCCTGTTTACCAATGCTATATCCTACTTTTTCAAACTCAACCACCATCTTTTCATTCAGCTCAATAATTTCATTCAGGGTATCGTATATTTTACCTTTAAGGCCTATTTGGTCTACAGGCATACGCACCGAGAAGTCTCCGTTTCTTACTTTTAAAAGAGTACTGAAAAACTCTGAATCGGCTAATTGTTCAACAATTTTTGGTTCTTTAGGCTTTGTCTGTTTTGCCTTTGCTTTCATAACCCTGATAGTTTTAACTCGTTTTGAATAAGTTATCGCATTTTAAGAACATGAAATAGTATTACAGGAATTTGCAGATTTCAATTAATAGTCTGGTCTTTCCCCCCTTAATACATAATGCTTACAACTGTGAGTTTACTATAGTAACGGTCAAAAGTCAGGTCCTTTTCGACGAACCTGCCTAAATTGTGTTTGAATGAAAGAATTACGTGGGCAGAATCGCTTACTTAAAAGGATATCTTACAGGGACTATGGCGGTTTGTTTTTTAATATATTCTGCATAATCAGGTTTATGAAATGTGTAAACCTTAAAATATTTTTACCGATAAATTTATCGCACTTACCTATATTCTTTAAAGGTTGATAGAATAATTAAGAGACCCGTGCTTGCGCCATACTACATTGCATTCATATTCTTATAAGCATACCTCCTTCCTGCGCCGATAATATCCCCCCTTAATCCTCGGCACGTTAAAACCCAGGAAGGAGGTTCTTTTTTGCCCCACACATTACCTGCACTTCCATAAAAGGATTACCAAAATTTTATTAATACGGAAAGGGAGCGAGTAGGAGTTACACGCCCGTTGGACGGGCATTATATTTTTCAATCTTAAAAAACAGATCATCATAATTGATGGGCTTGCTCACAAATTCGGCTGCACCCAGGCTTTTTGATTTCAGTTTTATGGTTTCTTTGTTAAAAGATGAAATAAGTATAATAGGTATAGTAAGGAAATAGAAATTCTTAAGCATAGTAAGCAAATTAAAACCCGACATACCTGGCATTACTATATCGCTTATGATAAGATCTACTTTCTGCTCTTCAATCACCTTTAATGCATCAAAGCTATTATCCACAGCTGATACACTATAGCCCTTATCGGTTAATTTTTTAGATAATACGGTAAGAGTCATCGGTTCGTCATCAACCACAAGTATTTTCATGATTAACCTGTATTAAAAAAATAGCCGGTTTAATATAAAAATGATGATGACCACAAGCACTATAACAATATTTATAATTTTTAACCTGTCCCATTTTTTATTGTAGTCACGCGATTGGCTCATTTTATCTACGATGTGACTGATATCATTCTTTACTTTTATAAAAGCGCTTTTTTCCTTGGTGATGTAATCATACGCTCCATATTTTAAAATGTCCACTGCAACTTCCACGTCATCCTGGCCCGAAACCATAATTACTTCAGTTTCCGGGTTTGTTTTTTTTATTTTATTCATTACCTGAAGCCCGTTCATACCCTTGTCAATATTGCCATTTAGGCGATAGTCCATTACAACTATTTCAGGCACTTCTGTTTCCATCTCTTTCAGGCACTTCTCTCCGCTGGAAAATACTTTAACATCAGCTTTCTCTTTATTTAGGGACTGCTTTAAAGATTCCATAAACATAACATCATCATCTACTAAAAAGATTTTTGTTTTCCCCCTTTTATTCATACAATATAAAATTAAGCTACATCCTGCTTGGGAGGGCCACCGTTGTGACCATCGCAAATTATTTTTATTACATTTTTTAGCGATGTAATTGCTCCTATATCTTTAAGTATATAAGAATAAGCACCTAATTCCATCGTATCGGTTACAGCCTGGTAACTGTCCCTGCTCGATAACATTACCACTTTTGTTTTCGGGCTAATGTTTTTTAGCCGGGCCAATACATCAGGTCCATTCATTGTATGGGGAGGCATGGGGTTTAAGTTATAATCAAGTATCACCAGGTTAGGATTCAACTTAATATTTTCAATGCATTCTTCGCCGCTGGTAAAACAATATATTTTATACTGTGTGTTTTTTTGCAGATAAAACACCAATGGGTATAAATATGTTATATCGTCATCTACAATAAATATAGACACCGAACGATGCCTCTTTTTATTAGAGAACCTGGATTTCGTTAATGGTTCCATGGCTAAATGGATTAGATATTTTTAAAATAACGGGTCGGCTGCGCTTAACCCCGGTTCGTCTAAGGTGCTTCCTAAAAGAGGCTTTATACTCATAACAGGTATAGTAGAATGATTTACTATCTGCCTTGCATGTCCGGTTAAAAAGTTCCCTTTAAGGGCAGATTCATGGTCAGTCATTATTACTATTAAATCAGCCTTTACTTCATCGGCATACTTTAATGCTTCGTCTGCAATGTTTTTTCCTTTAACAGTTTTTCGGTCATACCGAATGCCGGCTTTCTTCAGTGCATTTTCTACCGAATCAAGTTTTATGCCAAATTTCTTTTCGTCAATTTCTTCGTTGCTCGAAAGCAGGCCAAGTATATGTACTTTAGAACCGAATAAATTTGCCATTCTTATTACATGGTCTGTTTTTTGCCTGGAGTAAAGTGAATTATCAATAGGCATAACAATATTTGTAAATCCTTTTTTTGTTGCGTGTTGCTGTATTGTTATTACAGGGCAAATACCTGTATTTACAACCTTGTGGGCATTGCTGCCAATAAAGTATTCTTCAAACCCCTGAACACCATGTGTGCCCATTATTACCAAATCAATATGGTTTTCTTTTACAGCATCGGCAATACCTTGTGCAGCACGGCCACTGCCCACCAATGCGGTTACATTAATAGCATTTTCTTTTGAAATTCTGGCAGCCAGTCTTTCTGTTTTTTCTTTGGCTATTTCATATGCCCCCTCGTTTTCTACAATCAAAACTTCCGGTTCGTAAATGCTGTAACTATATTCAAAATTTTCTACAACATGTAAAAGGAACAAGTGCGCTTTTAGCAAACGAGCCATAAAAACAGCATGTTCCATAGCCAACAGTCCTGTTTCCGAAAAATCCGTAGGGATTAATATTCTTTTTATTTCCTGTGTTTTCATAGTATTTAGTTTTAAGGATTAGGCTTCCTTTAACCTTTTAACACGCACAGAAGTTGTTAAAGATAATTTCCAGGCACCGGCTTTCATTAGACAAAATCATGCTCCGCCTAATTTCAACCTCACTTGATGCCGGCACCCGGAAATCACCTGCTTCTGACTTTTTAATGCTTTTTAGGTTTTGAGGTCTCATTTTATCCGGCGTTTTAGTAAAGTTACTGCGTAATAAGGCTTTTTAACCAAATAATAGTTAAGCGGCTTATAAGTTTCGGTAAACTGAAGTTTTGTGGATTTAAATTTAACCCACGTAAACTACTAGTAGTGTTTAAATACAAAATAAGAAATGAGGCTTGATAAAACAATCAGGAAAATAAAAGCGCCTACAACAATAATAGTACGTCTCATACCTGATAAGTATTGCTTTTTCGCCAGGTGAACAAACACAACTTCAACAGAATTTTTTACCCTGTTAAAGGCATTTGGCTCTTTCAAAATGTAATCGTAAGCACCACGTGCTAAAAATTGAGTTGCCAACGAATTGCTTTTGTTTTCGGTTACAACTACAACAGGTATGTCCGGATCAATTTTCTTAATCTGTTTAAAGGTTTCCAGGCCATCCATTCCGGGTAAACTATAATCAAGAATAATTAAATCAGGTTTTAAGTTTAATTTTTGAATACACTCTTCTCCCGACTTAAACCTGGTTATGTTAAAGCTTTCATCCTTTGAAAGAAGATAATCCAGCATCATAGAATGCATTTCATTATCTTCAATAATAAAAACCCGTTTTAACCTCTCATCTTTCATATGAAGATTGTGTAAATAGGTTGTTTCAGGCGATACGCCCATATCAATAGTGTCCAGCATAATAGTAAATTACATCAAAAACTATAACTGCAAAAATGGTAACAGCCATTATAATGTTCCATTTCTGATAAATTTTATTCTCCCGCGCTTCTTTTGTCTTGGCTATTACGTTTTTTATCACGTTCTGTATTCTTACCAAAGTGCTTTCGCTTTTGGCAATATATTCAAAAGCCCCGCTTTTAATTGAATCTAAGGCAATTTGTAATTTATCCTGTCCCGAAAGCATAATAACGGTACTGTCTTCAGAATCTTCTTTAATTTTTTTAAGAATATCCAGCCCGTTTAAAGCCTGTGGATGCTGATCGTCATTTAAATAATAGTCGAGTATTACTATATCAGGCCTATCTTCCATTTTGTTCAGGCAATCCTCTCCACTTGTAAAAGTAGATACTTCAACTCCTGACTTAAATTGCTGTGTTAAGCTGTTCTTTAGCGACGAAAGAAACATCTTGTCATCGTCTACTAAATAAACAGAATACGAATCTTGGGATGTTTTCATGGCGATAAATTTTATTGGTATAAAGTTACCGCCTATGGGCCTAAAACTTGAGTGTTTTTCGGTGAATTGGGCTTAAAAGCACATAAACACTAAAAAGTAATTGGCAAATTATACAAGATGTTCTTTCTCTTCCTTAATTTCATCTACCGCGGCAGTGCACACATTCTTTATCCGGCTTAGCATAGGAGATATTTCTTCCGTGTGTTTTACTTCTCCTGCATAATCTTCTACCATTCGCAAATCCGCCTCAATTTCTTTTAAGCCTACAAACATTATGGATGGTTTCATTTTATGGGCCAGCGAGCTTAACGATTTCCAATCTTTTAGTTCAAGGTATTTTGTCATCCTATCCAGCATATCCGGGGTTTGATCAACAAAAAGCGAAAGCATTTCCTTTATAAATTTATTATCGCCGTTAGATAATTGCCTTAAATATGATAAGTCGATGTGTTTTTGAAGTGATGCCATAATATTGGAGTTAGTATTAGCTATAGTTTTAGAATTATTGCTGACATTGGGCTTTACAATAGATAGTATTTTTGAATATAGTGTTTTTTGATCAAAAGGTTTGGATATGTAGCCATTCATACCGGCAGCCACGCATTTTTCTTCTTCGCTCGATATAGCATGGGCGGTCATAGCCATTATAGGCATGTCTCGTTTTGGTGAAGAGAGTTTTGTACGTATGTACTTAGTAGCCTCATAGCCATCCATCTCTGGTAATTGTATATCCATCAGAATAAGGTCGTAGTTATTTCTCTGAACTTTTTCCACGGCTATTAACCCATTTTCGGCTACATCTACGTTCCATTTCCAATCGGTTAATACCTTTTTTGCCAATACCTGGTTTAGTACATTATCTTCAACCAGTAATATATTCAAGCCTTCCACGAGTTCAGTTATGGCGGCATCATCATTCTTTTTTATTTCTTGTTTTGTTTCGAGCCCCGGGTTTTTCTTATACTTAAGGTTAAAGTAGAAGGTAGAGCCTGCATTTGGCTTGCTCTTTACAGATATTTGGCCTCCGTGGAGTTCTACCAATTGTTTTACAATAGCCAGGCCAAGGCCGGTACCGCCGTATTTACGGGTAGTATCGCTGGTTGCCTGGGTAAACGAATCGAATATAGATTCAAGTTTATCCTCGGATATGCCAATGCCGGTATCTATTACCGAAAATTTTAATTCAGCTTCTTCAGGTGTTTCAGAAATCAGTTCGACAACAATTTTTATTTCACCCTTATCAGTAAATTTTATTGAATTGCCAACCAGGTTTAGCAATATCTGTGTAAGGCGGGTAGGGTCGCCAATTAGTTTGTCCGGAATATTTTTGGCTACAGATGTGGATAGTTTAGTATTCTTTTCTATTGACTTTTGCAGCATTAACTCTGAAGTTATTGATATTATCTGCGATAGCCTGAATGGTACTTTTTCAAAAGATATTTTACCAGCCTGCATTTTTGAAAAGTCAAGGATATCGTTTATGATAACCAATAAATTTTCGCCCGAAACTTTTATAGCGTCTATATATTGTTTCTGATCTTCCATCAAAGGTGTTTTAAGCAAAAGATCGGTAAAACCAACAATGGCATTCATTGGTGTACGTATTTCATGGCTCATATTGGCTAAAAACTGTTCCTTTACTTTCATCGATTCTTCAACCTGCTGCTTAGCCTTCATAAGCTCGTTAAGGGCCTTGCTGCCCTTCAGTAAAGAATGTTCGGCTATTTTATTGGCCCTAACCAGGTCCTGTTCAATTTGTTTACGGGTTGTAATATCCGAATCTATGGCTATAATCCTTTGTACTTCTCCATCTTTATCAAGCACAGGCGTAAGGGTGGTAATGGTCCAGTATTCCAGGCCATCTTTAGTGTGGTTTTTTCTCTCATACATTACGGCTCCCTTTTTTTGAACTACTTGTTTAAAAAGGTTAGCGCTTTCCGAAATGCTTGTTTCATTCCTTTTACGCAAAAGCTCGCCACGGGTGCCTTTTACTTCATTTAACGTATAGCCTGTAAGCTTTATAAACCCTTCATTCACCCATTCAATTAATCCCTGTTTATCTGTAATTACAACCGAATTATAAGATTTGGTAGCAGCCACTGCCAGGTTTTCCATTTCCTCCTCATGTATTCTTTCTGTCACATCCTGCCCTGTACCCACAATCTTTACCGGCTCTCCCTCGTTATTTAAAATTACTTCGCCGCGAGAATATAAAGTACGTACACCACCGTTACTGCGTACAATTCGATAATAAAAATCGGCAGGAGAATGTGTCCTGACGATTCCATCAATAATATTTTTAACAAAGTCGCGGTCGGCAGGATGAATATAGCTTGCTGCTTTATCCGGAAAAATGTATCCCTGTGTGGGCTCAATGCCATGAATGCGATAGAATTCATCTGACCAGCTTATTCTTTCATTCTTAATATCCCATTCCCAACTGCCCATAACTGCCAGTTTTTGGGCTTCAGAAAGTTTTTGTTTTTCAATAAGCAGCGCTTCAGTTTTTTCTTCCAATTCAAGTCGTAGCTTATATCTTTCAATGCCATAATTAATTGACCTTGACAATTCCTTGCCTTTAATTTTGCCTTTTATTAAAAAATCCTGGGCGCCATACTTAACGGCATTAATCCCTATCGATTCATCTTCGAGGCCGGTAAGAACAATAATAGGTGTATGCGATGCTTTTGCGTTTACTTTACTAAATGTGTCGAGCCCAGAACTATCTGGTAAAGAAAGATCGACAATTATCACTTCGAACTTTTGCGCACCAAGTAAATTAAGCCCTTCTGTCAAAGTACTTGCTGTAGTAACATTGCAGGAATTTGAATAAACCCCTTTTAAAAAAATGCGGATAAGGTCTCTATCCGCAGGGTTATCTTCAATCAGCAATAGGTTCATTGTGCTTTGCATTTGGTTTTACTTTTACTTTATTATCTACTCGCTTATAGTCTGTCCGTTTAATTGTAAAATAAAAAGTTGAGCCTTTACCCAGCTCAGATTCTACCCATATTGTGCCTCCATGTCGCTCCACAATTTTTTTACAAATACTAAGGCCTATGCCAGTGCCGGGGTATGTTTCCCGGTGGTTCAATCTTTGAAATATTACGAATATTTTTTTCCAATACTCCTTTTGTATGCCTATGCCATTATCTTTTACGGAAAAAAGATAGAATTCGTTTTGTTCTTCCGAAGAAATTATTATTTCGGGTTGTTTATTACTTCTGAATTTTAAGGCATTAACAATCAAGTTTTGGAATAATTGCCCTATTAAAACTTCGTCGGCATATATATCGGGCAAATTTTCAAACTTTATAACGGCATTTGTCGATTTAATCTGTTCACTCAGGTCACCCAGTATTTCATTTATAACTACGTACAAACTTACCCGTTCGAATGGCACTACCCTGTTAATGCGCGAATATTCGAGCAAGCTTGTAATTAGCTGCCTCATCCTAAGGCTTCCATCTACAGCATAATGAATAAATTCATCGGCTTCGGCATCCAGTTTACTTTTATATCGGTTAGAAAGCAGTTGAAGATAGCTGCTTATTGTTCTTAATGGCTCCTGCAAATCATGCGAGGCTACATAGGCAAATTGTTCCAGTTCGGTGTTTGAGCGGGCTAATTCATTCGCTTTATTTTCAAGCTCTTCTTTTGTTTTTTTTATTTCTGAAACGTCCCTGGTAACTTTCGAAAATCCTTTTACACTGCCATTTTCATTGTACAATGCCGTAAGGGTAATATTGGCCCAAAATTGGCTTCCATCTTTACGCACCCTCCATCCTTCCGATTCAAAATGCCCCATTTTAGCGGCCATCTCTAAATTATGGGCAGGTATTCCTTTTTTTATATCCTCGCGGGTGTAAAAGGCAGAAAAGTTTTTACCGATAATTTCATCTGCGGTGTAGCCTTTTATTCTTTCAACTCCTTCGTTCCAGCTTTTTACATTGCCTTCGGTATCCAATAAGTAAATGGCATAGTCTTTAACACTATGTACCATTTGCGTAAATTTTTCTTCCGTTTCTTTAAGTTGGGTTTCGGTTTCTTTCTGTATATCGAAAAGCATTTTTACCGCTTCGCTACCTACCTGGGTGTAATAGTTATCAAGTTCTTCAATTATGCTTAGGCACTCTGTAGGGTTTTCACAAAATGAGGGAAGAAACTTAAGGATGGCTTTTTTTTGGACTGAAAAAATAAGTACCAGGTCTGATGGGATAATCTCATCACGTGTAATACCCTTCATCGGCATTTTATTTTCTTTCCAAAGCAACATACCTTCCTGTGCGTCCTTGTAAAATGTACCTTTTTCTATACTGGTCAAAAATTTTTCCAAACTTGCCATTGTCATTTTTACGGCATCTTCTTCGTTAAGATCGGGATAGACTTTTCTTTCCGTTATTAATTTTACTAGTGGAATATTCGACGACTTAAGTATTTCAATATACGATAGAGTCAGTTTTTTTAGGCAACTGGTTTTTAAATACGTCGAAAAGCTTTGCAGGTCTTTCATAAGTGCAATCTACATTATTTGCCTAATTTTATTGGTAATTTAACTATGGTTAACCAAAACTCTTCAAGGGTACGCACCACATTTATAAATTGGTTAAAATCTACCGGTTTCATAATGTAGCAATTGGCATGATTGGAGTAAGTATTTAAAACATCCTGATCGGCCGATGAAGTGGTTAAAATAATTACCGGAATTTGTTTCAGTTTTGGATCAGATTTTACTTCAGCCAGTACCTCTCGTCCGTCCTTTTTCGGCAGGTTAAGGTCAAGCAAAACTATATCTATATCGGGTGTAGTTTCCACACCAAACTTATCTTCCTTCCTTAAAAAAAACAGTGCTTCCTCACCATCCATCACCACATGTAAATTATTCCTAATCTTCCCATCCTTCAGCGCTTCCTTGGTAAGCCTTATATCGGCAGGATTATCTTCTACCAGTAAAATACTTATAGGGCGGGGGTGTTTTGTATTTTCCATCATCCTGTTTTCTTGTGCCTTATCCATCACCGCATAAATTAAGGAAAACCATATCCGTGGAGCAAGTTATAAACTTTACCAATAAGAAGAAAAAGAGTTTGGTGAATGGGGTGAGAGGATAGGTAAACGCGTAAAAATAAAAGGCAAAATTACTAAAGCAGGTTTAGTACTTTAACAAAGTTTTCGCGGTAAAGGGCACCTACCGGTATTGGGGTATTATTGATATATATGGTTGTATCTTCTACCACGCCTACATTATCAATATTAACTATATACGAACGGTGAACACGAACAAATTTATCATGCAACTTACCCTCTATAGCTTTAAGGGTTAAATGCACCACATATTTTTTATCGAATGTATGTACTGCCAGGTAATCGCCCAAGGCCTCAATCCACAAAATATCTTTTAGCGGTACCTTATTAAGTACAGAATCCTTTTTAATGAAAAAATAGTCTTTTTCGATAGTAGCATTGACCGCTTTCTGTTTCGTATGGCTGTTGGCTTTCTCCACAGCCTTTAAAAACCGAGGTAATAAAATAGGCTTTACAAGGTAATCTACAATATTATGTTCAAAGGCATCCAGCGCATATTCCTTATGTGTTGTAGTAAGTATGGTAGCTGGCATATCCATGCTTTTTAGCATTTCCATACCCGTCATTTCAGGCATTTCTACGTCTAAAAATACAAGGTCTATATTGCCTGCTTTAAGTATTCCAATGGCCTCAACCGGGTTTGAGCAAACATTGCGTAACTGTAAATAATCCACCTGCTTAACCAGTTGGGTTAATACATTTCTCGAAGCATTGTCGTCGTCAATAATAATACAGTTCATGTGTTGAGGATTTGGGGAATTATAGTACTTTTTGTTATACAGGGCAAATGTAGAAAGGTTACGTTATTGTGATTTTAAATCTAATTTCTTTTTGGGTTTATATAATTCACTGAAAAATTTATGCTTTGCCACGCCTGCCATTTTTACATAACAACTGCGACAAACAAAACGCAACTTACCACTTTTTGTACGGTAAGCAGCATACATGTTTTTATAATCAATTTTTTCCATGCATTCGCTGCATAAAGCTTTGCTTTTCATGGTATTATAGGTAATAAAATTTAATCTCCCCCAAAATAGAATTTGTTAATTGCGCTTTAAAATATCAATGTGTTATGGCCATATAAATAACAAGTGTAATCATGGCTATAGATAAAACGACTATGATCATTTCTTCCGGTTTTTGCATAAATCTGTTCCCTCTGTGAATTTTTGTGCTCATGTGTCTGAATTTTACTTTTCATTTTTGTGTAGATAGTGAGGGTTAGTAACGTTAATTGTTGGTTATAAGGTGATTGGTGCAAATTGGTTAAGGCAACCCCTCCCCGTAATGCGCGGGATATATATAGTTGGGGAGAGGTGCCTTATTTTCATAATCTATAGTTCGTAATAAACTTCTGTAAAGTGTTCCGCTTCGTCTATCACGGCTTTGTGAATATTCTTTGAAGAGCAATATTGTTCACTTTCTGAATTTTTTATAAGTACTTTATTTGTCTGTTCGGGTTTACCCGGTTTATCTGTTATTGCAGGGTGGTGAATATAACTCCACCTAAAGTTTGTTTCATTTTCCAGTGCATCAAGTGTTTTGCGTTGCGCCTGGCTTATGGCTTTCCAGTCTTCGTTATTGGTCGGGATTGGGATTGTAGGCTCTGTTTCGTTCGTACCTGGATATCCTAATACGATTAGCTGGCGCACATCATCAGATTGTACGGCATTTATCAGATTTGTGGTATCCCTGTAATGTTCTAAAGGATCTGCTTTAATAGTATATGCGCTAATTACAACATCGGTCCCTTTTATTTTCGATCTTACATCATTTTTATTTACGGCCTCACCCTGCAGTATTGTTAGATTATGTCGTGATTTGATAAACTTTCCGGGCTGGGGAACAATCGCAGTTACCCTGTGCCCGCGATCCAAAGCTTCGTTTAAAATGCGTTCCCCCATTTCGGTAGAAGCTCCATACAACACAATTTTCTGACTTTCCATGCTTGATTAATTTGGGCGTAATACTTTAAAATTCAAATTCTATGCCAAGGTATATCCATAAGTATCATACATATTAGTTTATTTTACCAAAGCCATAAATCTGTCTTTGAATCAGGTATTTTCTTCGGTGAATCTTTTTTAACCTTATAGTAAGACAGCTATCTTTATGTTAAATAATGTTTATTCTAAATTTCATTTTTCAGGTTGATGTAACCTTTACCAAAAGGATGGGTATAAATAAAGAAGAAACTAATTATATTAATTCAATGGAGCATTCCTACTTCAAAAAAGGCGGGTTTGAATTACGACGGTGGCAACGGTGGCATTAGCGATTATTTTCTTGCAAAAATCCCTATTCTTAGCAAGATGAAAAACTTTTTTTTAATACGTTGGTTAAGAAATATATCGCTTACACGAAAGCTGTATTTTGTTGTAGGTATTATGGCAATACTTATTGCTGTTGAGCTTTGCACCCTTTCGTTTATGATTCATACACTCTCTGCTACCAGGGCGCTTGTAGGCGCGGAGGGATTATGGTCTAAAGCGGAAAAAGATGCCGTATATAGCTTAACAAGATATGGGTATACGCATAAGGAAAAAGATTATGAGCAATATCTTCAATTGTTAAAAGTACCACTCGGCGATCACAAAGCAAGGCTTGAGTTGATTAAGCCAAGTCCGGATATGGCAGCGTTGCGGCAAGGGTTTATAGAAGGGCGCCTTAATGAGGATGATATTGATGGCACCGTAAAATTGCTACGAAGGTTTCACAATATTTCCTATGTAAAAAAGGCAATAACCTTATGGACGCAGGGCGATCAAAATATTGCAGTTTTACAGGACATAGGTAGCAGATTGCACACGCAGGTATCTTTGGGCAAATCGTCGGAAGCGGAAATAAATCAAAGTATAGAACAGATAGACCAACTGAACGAAAATCTTACAATACTCGAGGACCAGTTTTCTTTTACTCTCGGGCAAGGTTCGCGATGGATAGAAGGCCTGATACTAGGTATACTTTTTATCATTGCAATGACAGTTGAGTTTTCAGGCCTGTTTCTTACTATATCGGTTAGTACTGCTATTTCTAAAGGTATTAATGAAATAGTAAAAGTAGCCGGCAGCGTATCCGAATCTGACTTTACGAAAAGAGCCGAAATATTTTCGAAGGATGAAATTGGAACATTGGCAATTTCATTTAATGCGATGATAGATGAACTTCAAAAAAAGATAAACGAAGAAAAGGAATCTAAAAAAGCTTTACATAAGCAACAGGAGCTCTACGAAACCTTAATTAAGGCACAAAGCGAAATGGGCGAGGGGGTTTGCGTTACCGAGGGGGCTAAAATAATTTATGTGAATGATGCTATTTGCAGCATGTATGGGTATACAAGGCAAGAAATACTTGAGTTTTCTTCCTTTCTGCAGGTAGTGCCCGAAGAAGAAAAGAAGGAATTAGCGGAACGTTTGAAACTGAGGATGACAGGCGAACGTGATATGATGACATCGGGAGGAACCAAAATACTACGAAAAGATGGCAGCGTAATAGATGTAGAATATACCGTGCGTAATTTAAATACCGACGGCCGGCAACAAACCATATCAATTATAAGGGATGTAACAGAAAAGAATATGGCGGCTCAGTTATTAAGCAATGAAAAAGCACGGGCTGAAAGCGCTGAGGTATCTAAAAAGGTGGGAGAGCAGTTTTTGGCTAACATGAGCCATGAGATACGTACACCTATGAATGCGATACTTGGATTTACCGATATTTTGAAAAAGACCGCTCTTACCGCCGATCAAAAAGAATACCTTGATGCAATTAAAATATCGGGCGATAACCTGCTTGTTATAATAAATGATATTCTCGATTTTTCGAGGATGCGTTCGGGCAAAATGCCCATTGAGAATAAGGGCTTTAGGCTTTCGAAGATAATTAAGATAAGCGCGGATTTAATGCAACCCAAGGCAAATGAAAAGAAACTGAGCCTTGTTGTAAATATTGGTAAAGATATACCCGATGATTTATCAGGAGACCCGACAAGGCTTATGCAGGTACTGTTAAACTTAACAGCCAACGCCATAAAGTTTACAGCGAAAGGTGAAGTGAGTATAAACGTAAATAAGCTATCGCATAAGAATAATAAAGTGGAACTTCAATTTCTTGTAAAGGATACCGGCATTGGCATTCCGGAGGATCAGCTTGAAAGCATATTCGATGCATTTATACAGGTAAACAGCGATACTGCGAGGATATATGGTGGTACCGGCCTTGGCCTGGCTATTGTAAAACAGCTTGCCGATTTGCAGAACGGAAGCGTATCGGTAACCAGCACAATTAATAAAGGCTCTTGTTTTGAATTTAAAATAGCCTATCCTATAAATACCAGTATTGTTGTTGAGGCAGAAGATGATGGCGAGCCGATGACAATTAAAGATGTAAGCGTATTGCTTGCGGAAGATAATGCAATGAACCAAATGCTTGCCAAAAAAGTACTTACGGATTGGGGATGGGAGGTTGAAATAGCAGATAGCGGAGAAAAAGCCATTGAGTTATTACAACAAAAAAATTTTGATGTAGTGCTTATGGATATTCAATTACCTGTAATGGATGGATACCAGGCTACACGTTACATACGTACTAACTTAAGCACTCCTAAAAGCAGTATACCCATAATTGCAATGACCGCATGCGCAATGCATGGTGAACAGGAAAAATGCCTGGAAGCCGGAATGAATGGATATGTGTCGAAGCCATTTAATGTTAAAACATTGTACACTAATATTTCACGGGTGCTTAATAAGGCAGTGTAATTAGTGATGCTCATAAAAAAAGCCCTGCTGTAGAGCAGGGCTTTTTAATTTAATCTTCAGTAACTTATTTGCTAATCTCAAACCTTAGGTTTCTTTCAGTGTCATTACCAATCATCCTGAGGAAATACATACCATTATCTAACCCTGAAACGTTCAGGTTTAAATGGGTACTATTTACATCGGTCTTTTGCTGCATCACTTCTCTGCCCGTTATATCATAAACTAAGAGTGAAGTAAAGCCCAAATTGTTGTCATTGATATCAATGTTAAGAATGCCCTTTGTAGGAACAGGATAAACTTTAATATCATCAGCATTATTTATTGCACTGATTCCTGTAATCTTAAGGTTTTCAACTACACTATCCATGCAGCCATGATTATCTGTAACAAATACCGTATAGCTGCCGCTACATTGATTTTTTATGGTATCTGTTGTTTGTCCTCCCGGAGACCAGGAGTAAGTATATCCGGGAACACCGCCATTGGCTGTTGCCCACAAAGTATTTTTGCAAATACCACTTTGTATAGAATATCCTAAAGATATGTTTAGCGCTGCCGGCTGTGTAATTATTACAGTGTCCTTACCTACCGCTCCGCAATTGTCGGTTACCGAAACAATATAGGTTCCTGCATGTAGGTTTACGGCTCTTAAACTATCGCCTTCCTGCGGAAACCAACTATATGTAAAAGGACCCGCCCCAATTGCCTTTATTGCTGCTGAACCTGTTAGATCACCGTAACACTTGGGATTAGTGATACCATTCCAGACCAATGCCAAAGCAGCGGGTTGAGTTACTGTAATTGAATCTTTTATCTTACATCCATGAGAATCGGTAGTTGTGATAGTATAAGTCCCCGATTTAAGGTTAACATCAGTAGCACTATTTGCATTGCCCGGCATCCAGTTATATGTGTAACGTGGCGTGCCTCCCATTACAAAAACACTGGCCGTGCCATTGCTGTCTCCATGACATGTAACGGGTGTAAAACTCACACTATCCTGCAATGCTGTAGGTTGGGTTATTGTAGCCGATGTTGTAAAAGTACTTCCGCATGCATCCCGAACGCCCACGCTATAAGTACCCTGGCTAAGGCCGGTTATTGAAGAAGTTGTAGCTCCTCCTGGCGCCCATAGATAACTGAATGGGGGCTGCCCGCCGCTAACTACCGCAAATGCTTTACCATTTGCAGCACCATGGCATGTTACATTGGTTATTGAATCAACTACGCTCATTGGTGTTGGTTGAGTAATTGTAACAGTTCTAACACCTACTTTGCCATTGTTATCAGTTACTGTAATTGTATAAGTGCCTGCAGTAAGGTTACTTATAGAAGAGTTGGTGCTTCCACCCGGAGCCCAGCTATAAGTATAAGGTGCAACTCCGCAACTTGGCGATGCCGAAGCACTGCCATTATTTCCACCGGCACATGTTACATTGGTTTGTGTTATTGCAATATTTAATCCGCTATGCAGTGTAATTGTAACATATCCATTACCGGGTTCATATCCTGTAGTTTGGGTAACCTGGTTTGCATTAGCAGATGTGAAGCCGCTACCGCCACCGCCACCGCCCCAGCATCCGCCGCCGCCGCCATAATAGCCGCCGCCGCCGCCGCCGCCTGCACTAGGGTTTCCTCCATCACCACCTACGCCAAGTGTTCCATCACCGCCTTGGCCCCAGCCATTGAAACCGGGTTCTCCCGGGCCGCCTGCTACTTGGGTTCCGCCACCGCCACCATATCCTACGTTTACGCAGTGTCCGCCTGTATTACCGGAAAGGCCACCGCCGGCACCACCAAATTCAGAGCCAAAAGAGCAGTCGAAACCGCCGCCGGCACCACCGCCTGCAACTATACTTCTGAATGATACTGTGTGGCCGTTTATACGAATATCTGAAGCACCACCGCCACCGCCGCCGGAATAATCTCCGAACGCGTTTTGTCCATTGCCACCGCCATTAAAACCACCTGCACCGCCAGCTGATTGAGTAGCCGGAAATCCACTTTCGCCTACATAAATAAATACCGAGTCTCCTGCGTTTACAGATAGAACTGCCTGCACGCGGCCGCCTAAACCTCCGTTGCTGCCTACGCTGCCAAACTCATTGGCTCCGCCGCCCTGGCCACCTGCCATATCTATAATTATAGAATCAATGCAAGGTGGAACAACCAGGAACTGTTCTGAGCCTGTGAAGCTATAATTAAATGTTTGTGCAAATGAGCTAGCGCCAAACAAACAAAGCGCTGCCGTAAAAATGCCTATATATACTTTTTTCATGTTGTTAGTTTTTAATTGTAATTTCTGTTTTGTAATCCTCCGCTTTCATACCATTATTAAGGATAAAAGTCAGCCTGTTTTTTAATACAGCATTTTTATCTAAATCTAAACCTTGTCCTGCCGCTAACTTTATTTCGTTACCTGTATAAACCTGTTTCCCCGTAGCATCTTTAAGGGTCCACGTAAATGCAAGTTCTTTATTGCCCGTGTTTTTAAATTGTATGCTGATAGCGGGGTATGCGCCTACCGTACCTGACTGGTAAGAAGTAACAATACCATTTTGTGCCCCCAGCATAACAGGTTTTGAATTGGAAGCGGTGAACCGCGATTGGGAAACTTGCCCGTAAGCAGTAATTCCTACCAGTAGCATTCCTGCTAAAACCAGTTTGTTAAATATCTTTTTCATGTTCTTGAGTTTTTTAATTTCAATTATGTGCTCTACCTTGATTAGTTACTAATCTCAAATTTTATATTTTTCTCTTCCTTATTGCCAACCATTCTCAGCATGTAAATGCCATTGTCTAAGCCTGCAACATTTATGGTAAAGTGCGTAGCCTTGATGTCTGTTTTTTGATTCATTACTGCTCTTCCTGCTAAATCATATACTATCAGAGAGGTAAAGCCCATGCTATTATCCTTTAAATCAATATTTAAAGTTCCTTTTGCTGGAATAGGATAAACATTTACATCCGTGCTGTTATTTATAGAGGTAATACCACTTACAACAAAACCACCTCTTCCGCTATCTACACAGCCATGGTTATCAGTAACCACAACAATATATTGCCCCGCACATTGGTTTTTAATAGTATCTGTAATTAATCCGCCGGGAGTCCACAGGTAGTTATATCCGGGAGTTCCGCCACGAACATTGGCCCATAAACTATTTTGACAAATACCACTTTGAATAGAAATACCCACCGATACATTTAAAGCAGGAGGTTGGGTAAGTACAATGGTATCGTTAGCTGCTGCACCACAATTATCTGTAACATGAACCATGTACGTACCTGCCGCTAAATTAATTGCTTTTGAGCTATCACCTTCTTCAGGAAACCAGCTATACACATAAGGTGTAGAACCATTAGCAATAATTTGTACCGAGCCATTATTATCTCCGTAGCATTTTGGATTGTTTATTGTTCCCCATCTTATAGTTAGCGGAGCAGGTTCTGTAATTGTTGCAGAATCGACAAACATGCATCCGCGTGCATCGGTAACAGTAATAGTATAGGTACCTTTCTTAAGATTAGCATCCGTTTGGTTATTAACATTTCCCGGCATCCAATTATAGCTGTAAGGTGTAGTACCACCCACAACCAAAATACTGGCTATGCCATCACTATCTCCCTGGCAGCTTACTCCGAAGGAGCTGATATTGCCAACTAATGCGAAAGGCTGGGTAATTATAACTCTGTCTACAAGTAAAGTACCGCAAGCATCTGTTACATTTAATGTATAAGTTCCTGCTGTTAATCCACTTTGCGAATTAGTAGTGTTACCGTTGGCAGCCCAGCTATAGGTATAAGGTGGATTGCCACCACTAACTATAGCCTTGGCATAACCAATATTATCACCATGGCAAGTTTCATTTGTTATAGAATCGTTTGCAACCAAGGCAGGAGGGCCTGTTATATTTGTAATAACCGAAGTGCTGCAACCGCCACCATCGGTAACTTTTACCGTATACGATCCTAATGTAAGGCCCGTAACATTGGCTGTAGTTTTACCGTTACTCCACATATAAGTGTAGGGTGGGGTACCACCTGATACGGTAGTATTTATACTGCCATTATTATCTTGTGGGCAAACCAGGTTGGTTTGAGTTATGCTAACTTTTACAACCGAATGCAATTGAATAATAACATAACCATTACCCGGTTGATACCCGGTTGTTTGAATAGGATTAAAAGCCGATGGTTCAGCATAACCGCTACCGCCGCCGCCGCCGCCCCAGCATCCGCCGCCGCCGCCATAATAACCGCCGCCACCGCCGCCGCCTGCGCTTGGGCTTCCGCCATCACCGCCTATGCCAAGTACACCATTACCGCCGGGGCCGTAACCGAAAAAGCCCGGTTCTCCCGCGCCACCTCCAAACTGTGTTCCACCATCGCCACCATGGCCTACGTTAGAACAGTGCCCGCCCGTATTACCCGAAAGGCCGCCACCATCACCGCCAAATTCCGAAGAAAAGGAGCAGTCGTAACCGCCACCTGCACCGCCGCCGCCAACTATAACACGGCTATTTAAAGTATGCCCGTTTATACGTATATCAGAAGCGCCACCGCCACCGCCGCCGGAAAAAACTCCAAATTCATTATTACCGGTGCCACCACCATTAAAACCGCCGGCACCACCTGCACTTTCGGTAGCCGATTGGCCTGCAGCTCCTACATGTATAAATAAAGAGTCGCCGATATTTACAGGTATAACCGCCTGTACCCTTCCGCCAAAGCCACCATTAGTACCTACGTTGCCAAAATCGTTTGCACCACCACCCTGGGCGCCTGCTACATCCACCGAAACCGAGTCTATGCACGAGCCTACAGGAATAGTAATGTATTGCTCATTACCTGTAAATTGAAATGTATCTACCTGTGCAACTGCATGAATGCCGCCCAAACAAAGCACTGCTGCACAAATACTGGTATAAATTCTTTTCATGAGTTTAATTTTTTATTGTAATTTCTGTTTTATAATCTGCTGCCTTCATTCCGTTATTAACTATAAAAGTCATTCTGTTCTTTAATACAGGGTTGTTCTTCTCATCCAAACTTTGTCCTGCTTCAAGTTTTATAGTATTGCCCGAGTAAACTTTCTGTCCGTTAGCATCCTTCAATGTCCAGTTAAACACTATTTCTTTAGTGCTTGTGTTTTTAAAATCAAGACAAATAGCCGGACGTAACCCAATTGTACCCGGCTGATACAAAGTCTTTATTCCATTTTGTTCTGCTAAAGAAATTTGGTTTGAATTGGATGGGGAAAATTGCGCCTGAGACACTTGTCCGTAAGCCGTAGTACTCAATATTAGTATTCCCCCAAATAGTAACGTGTAAAATGTTTTTTTCATGTCATTTAGATTTAAATAATGCATTAGTAATGTTCTAAGTTAGGCTCGGCTTTATCCGAGAAGAAGAAAAAATAGACGAAAAAAACACCTTGATCTAAACAGGCCTGATTAATAATAAGTTACAAATCGCCTTTATTTAAAAAATGTCGACGAACGTGGTATCACCATTATCGGATGTAAAAACCGTTAATGTGCCCAATTTTTATTCTGTTAATGTTTACCCAAACCCGGTGCGCGATAATTTAACCCTTAACTATAATTCGGTTGGTACAGGAGATATAAGCATTAAAGTGATTAGCATTTCGGGTGCTGAGGCGATGCCTGTAAGTAACATTACAAACATTCAAACGGGTAAAAACGTTATTCCTCTCAATACTTTTTCTCTTGCAAAGGGAATGTATATAATAGAGGTTGCGAACGAAGCGCAAACCTATTATAAGAAGTTTATAAAGCAGTAAGCCTAACGCTTATCTGAAGAATTAAAAGCCTGAAATATTCAAGCTTTTATTTTTTAGTGTTTAAGATTATTTAAAACCGGCTTTGGCCTTTTGCAAAGAAGGGCGCTCCTTTTATGCCTGTAAGAATAAGAGAGAATTCCCAGGCGCCACGTCCGCCGCTAAAGTTATTTAGGTATGATGTGTTTATATCATAGCTAAAGCGGAAAACGTGTTCGTTTTGTTTTATACCTATGTGTATTACAATGGCATCGTTAAACCTGTAATCGCAGCCAAGCAGTGGTGTATACGATGACCTTTGTATTTTGTAATACGCTAATAAGCCAATATCGGCTTCCGGAACCGAAGCTTGGTTCATGTATAAAAAGGTAGGCACAAGTTTAAGCTGCTCATTAACGGCAATATCGCATCCTGCGTTAACGTTAAAGCGCATAGGCAACAAGCTTTTGTAGCTTGTAAATGATTCATTAGGCTCGGTTACGTGTTGGATTGAAAACCCGGCAAAAGGATGAAACATTTTCCCCTTTTCGATATACTTATAATAGATGCCCAAATTAACATCAAATCTTATCATAGATGTTTTGGCAAAGCTTTCTCCGCTCGGAATACTTTGGTCAAAAGTACCCTGGTCCGAAGAGTATTGGTCGTCGTATGTAAAGTTGGTAGGGTTAAAATTTTTATAAAAAAAGCCAAGTTGTAAGCCCGTAGTTAAATAATGTTTTCCGCTTGATGATCCCGAAATATATTTGGATGCGCCATTACCTGTAATATTATAAGCTATGGAAGGCATAACGGTAAGTGTATTGAATCCTCCGGCCGGCGACCTGTTATCAATTATGTATCCGCCAACACCAAAATCTTTATCTGCTATTTTAATGGGCTGATCGTAGGCCAGATAAATTGTGGCATAGGGTTTTGCAAGCGATGCCCACTGCGAACGATAATCATTATATATTTTGTAATCGCCCCAGTTATCACCATACATACCTGTAAGTGCAGGGTTCATATAAAGCGTGGTTGCATCGTATTGCGACATGTGATAATCCTGGGCAACCAAACCGGTGCAGCTTAGCAGCAGGATAAGTATTGTATATAGAAAAACTTTCATAATCCTTTTATGTTTGATTATCTAAGTATTGTAACGTCTCCTGTTTGCTTTACTGTTATACCATTGATGGTTGTTCCTGTCAGCGTCCATGTATAGGCTCCTTCTGGTTGAGGTTTTCCATTATATTTTCCATCCCATCCTACACTTTGGCTGGTGGAGCGGAACAACTGGTTACCCCATTCATCAAATACCCTGAAATCCATTTCGCTGAAAGGGCCGCCTTTAACAAGTAATACGTCATTGTTTCCGTCTCCGTTAGGTGTAAATGCCGATGGTACAGCAGGGGCATTTACCTTAGGAGCAGGGCAGGTATCAACAGCTATTGTATCGGTAAATGCAGATCCGCAACCTGAATCTGAAAGGACAAACAATGTTACAGTATACGTTCCTGGTGCAGGGAAGGTATGGTTAGGATCTTGCTTGGTGCTGTGTGTAGAATCTCCAAACGACCAGTTCCATGAATTGATATTACCCGGGGTAACTACAGAACCATCGGTAAACATTGCTGAATCGGGGCAGAAATGAAGCTTGGTAAAGTCAGGTGTAGGCAAAGGATTTACATAGATATCTCTGTTTAATGTATCACGACATCCTGCACTTGTAACCACCGCGAAGGTAATATTCTGCAGTCCCAACGAAGTATACGTATTGGTAGGATTTTGAATAATGGATGTACCATTATCAAAGTTCCAGAACCATCCCGAAATAGCTCCTCTTGAATTAGTAGATATATCGGTAAAGTTTATAGTTGCATTCAAACAAGCAGGGCTGGTTTTAAAGTTGGCCCTTGGTTTAGATTGTATCGTAACTTGTATAGAATCCTTCACCGGATTACATGTTCCATTACCAATGCTGGTTAAGTAAAGTGTTACTGTACCTGTGCCCGTATCTGTAGTGCCCGGTGTATAAATTGCTGCAAGGGTAGAGTCATTCGGTGCAAAAGTACCGTCGCCGCTGGTGCTCCATTTGCCTCCACTTGCCACTGTAACTGCTCCGCTAAGGTTAACATCGGTGCCTGCGCAAATGGTTTGGTTGGTACCCGGGTTAATTGTAGGAGCAGGGGTAAAGGTTATTTTCATCGAGTCGGAAAGATTCAGACACGCATTGGTAGCGGTAAGTATAAGTGTAACGGTTTTTGCCGTTGTATCACCCGAACTTGCATTATATGTCGCATTCAATACTGAATCGTTAGGTGTAAAGGTTCCACTACCTGTAGTTGTCCACACACCTGTACCCGAACCACCGGTAATTTTACCGTTTAATACTACGTTCGCATTATTAGCACAAGCAGTTGTATCGTTTCCTGCTTCAACCGTTGGTATGGGTGTGATAGTTACGGTAACAGTATCTGAAGATGGGTTACATGTTCCATTGTGTGTAGATGTAAGTATAAGTTTTACAACCTTAGCCGCAGTATCCGCATTGCTAAGATTATACGTTGCATTTAATGCAGAGTCATTAGGGCTGAATGTACCACTGCCCAGGGTTGTCCAAATTCCTTTTGTAGAACCACCGGATATGCTTCCGTTAAGTGATGCGGTGGTTGTACCGGTACATATAAATATAGGTGCGCCGGCTTCTACATCCGGCGAAGGGCTGAAGGTTACCTTCATAGTATCACTTACCGCTTTACATGCACCATTGCCTGTAGATGTAAGTATCAGGTTAACAAAACCAGCAGCTGTATCGGCAGAACTTGGATTGTACGTTGCGTTTAATGTAGTATTATTTGGGGTAAATGCTCCGCTTCCGCCTGTGCTCCAAATACCACCTGATGCATCAAATATTCCACCCGCAAGAGTAACAAGGTTATTGTTTTTACAAACAGTTTGGTCAGGCCCTGCATTTACAACCGGATCGGGTAGGGTAGTTATAGTTAAAGAATCTGATGAAGCCAAACATCCGCCATTATTTGTAGATGTAAGTATTAAAGTAATATTTCCTACAGCCGTATCTGCATTGCTTGGTATATAGTAACCGTTCAGGGTTGTGTTATTAGGCACAAATATTCCGGTTCCGTTCGGAGTTGACCAGATACCGGTTCCACCGCCATTAAATATTTTTCCATTCAGGTGTACTGAATCGTTTGCACAGCCTGTAATGTTAATACCGGCTTCGGCTATAGGCGGAAGCGTATAATGTATGGTCATGGTATCCGTTACCGCAAGGCAGGTTCCATTACCTGTAGATGTAAGTATTATCCTCACGCTTCCCGCTGCTGTATCTGCAGAACTTGGAATATAGGTAGTGTTAAGTGCGGTATTGCTTGGGCTAAATGTACCTGTACCACTTGTCGACCATATTCCTGTTGATGCACCACCGCCTACAGTTCCATTTAATGTGGCGTTAAGGCTGTTGTTTTTACATATAAATTGATCGGGGCCCGCTTCAACTACAGGTGCATTTGTAATAGTTATTGTAATAGTTTTTGCAACAGGTATACATCCGCCTGTTGTAGTAAATGTAAGCGTTACACTACCCGCCGCAGTATCTGAATTACAAGGAATGTACGTTGCATTTAACGTAGTGTTGTTCGGGCTAAATGTACCGCAACCACTTGTTGTCCACACACCTGTATTAGTAGATGAAGTAGCGCTTAGAGAAACATGGTCGTTATTGGCGCATACTGTTTGGTTGCTTCCTGCATTGGCGGTGGGAACACTGCTGTATGTTATTTTTACAGAATCGGATACAGCATTACATCCACCATTATTTGCAGATGTAAGAATTAGTATAACCGATTTTGCCGTAGTATCTGCATTGCTCGGAATATAAGTAGCGTTTAAGGTATTGTTATTCGGCGTAAATGTTCCGCTGCCTAAGGTTGTCCATGTGCCAAAGCCAGTAGTAGATGAACCGTTAAGCGTATAATTAGGACTGCTCAAACAAATTGTTGTATCTCTTCCGGCTTCTACTGTAGGTGCATTGGTATAGGTTATCTTCATGGTATCGGTAACCACTTTACATTGTCCGTTACCTGTTGTAGTCAACGTAATAATTACACTGCCCGCTGCCGTATCTGCATTGCTTGGTGCGTAGGTTGCGTTCATGGTTGTATTATTCGGAGAGAACGTACCCGAACCCGAAGTAGACCATATACCACCGCTTGCAATGGTAAACGAACCATTCAGCGTAACCACGGCATTGTTAGAACATACCTGTAAATCGTTGCCCGCATTAGCTGTAGGTGCGTGAGTAAAGTTTATAGTTATATGGCTTACAACAGGGCCGCATGCTCCGCTATTGGTAGATGTAAGAGTAAGTGTAACGCTGCCTGCCGCTGTATCTGCATTGCTTGGAATATAAATGGCATTTAAGGTAGTGTTGTTAGGTGAAAATGTACCACTACCACCCGTGGTCCACACCCCTGTCAATGTGCTTGATGAACCATTTAATTGTACAGAATCGTTATTGGCGCAAAGTGTTTGATTAGGGCCAGCACTTACCACAGCAAGTGTATCTATTATAACATTTACTGTTCCGGGTAAACTTGTACATCCTGCAACTGTAACCGTTACAGAATACGTACCCGCATCTGCTTTTGGTGCAGCAGGTATACTTGGATTTTGTAAAGCAGAGACAAATGCATTGGGGCCTGTCCAGCTATAGGTTGCACCACCCACTAAAGGTGCAAAAAGATTTAATGTAGACCCTGCACAAATAGGACTGTTGCTCGTCGGTGCCGGTGCACTCGGTGTGGGGTTAACAATTACAGTTACGGTACCAGCCGCACTGGGGCATCCACCAACCGATACGGTTACTGAATAGGTACCTGCTGCCGCTAATGTTGCATTAGCTATCGAAGGATTTTGCAGGGCAGATATAAATCCATTAGGCCCCGTCCAGCTATATGTTGCGCCCACAACCGTAGGTGTAGATAAATTAAGGGTAGAGCCTTCGCAAATAGGGCTGTTGCTTGTTGCTGTAGGTGTACTTGGTATTGGGCTCACAATTACGTTTACTGTTCCTGCCGAACCTGTACATCCAGCCACTGAAATAGTGAGTGAGTACGTACCTGCAGCAGCTAATGTGGCCCCCGGGATAGTTGGGTTTTGTAACGCAGAAATAAAACCGTTTGGCCCGGTCCAGCTATACGTAGCGCCTGCAACGGCTGTAGTAAATAGGTTTAATGTTGAGCCCACACAAATTGGGCTATTACTTGTAGGCGATGGAGTAGCCGGTGTAGGGTTAATCACTACATTAACGGTTCCGGCAGTGCTTGTACATGTACCAACTGTTATCGTTACCGAATACGTTCCTGCATCAGCCAGGGTGACGTTTGGAATAGAAGGATTTTGTAAAGCCGAGATGAATCCGTTAGGGCCGGTCCAGCTATACGTAGCACCACCTACTGTTGGGGTAAATAAGTTAAGTGTAGAACCTTCGCACACGGGGCTATTGCTTGTTGCAACAGGTGTAGCAGGTGTAGGGAGAATAGTAACACTTACAGTTCCGGCAACTCCTGTACATCCGGCAACAGATATAGCAACAGAATATGTTCCTGCCGCTGCCAAAGTCACGTTTGGAATGGTAGGGTTTTGTAAAGCCGATATAAATCCATTAGGGCCGGTCCAGCTATACGTACCACCCACAACAAAAGGAGTGAATAGATTTAATGTAGAGCCTTCACATACAGGGCTATTGCTTGTAGGAGTAGGTGTAGCAGGAGGAGGATTGACAATAACATTTACAGTACCTACAGCGCTTGTACAGGTTCCAACTGTTACTGTCAATGAATAAGTTCCCGAAGCAGCTACTGTAGCACCAGGGATAGTTGGGTTTTGTAAAGCTGAGATAAATCCGTTAGGTCCAGTCCAGCTATAGGTAGCACCACCAACAGCTGCAGTAAATAAGTTTAATGTGGCACCGGCGCAAATAGGGCTATTGCTTGTTGGAGAAGGTGTAGCCGGTGTAGGATTAATTACAACTGCAACCGTACCAGCCGCACTTGGACATCCTGCAACAGTAACAGTAACAGAATATGTACCCGCTGCAGCTAAAGTTACATTCGCAATGGAAGGATTTTGTGAAGCTGAGATAAATCCATTAGGACCTGTCCAGCTATAGGTAGCGCCTGCAACCGAAGGTGTAAATAAATTAAGCGTAGAGCCTTCGCACACAGGGCTGTTGCTTGTAGGTGTAGGCGTAGAAGGTATAGGACTAACAACTACGGCTACTGTACCGGAAGCGCCTGTACATCCTGCAACGGTTACAGTTAGAGAATAGGTACCTGTAGCGGCAATGGTTGCACCGGGTATGGTAGGGTTTTGTAAGGCAGATATAAATCCGTTAGGACCTGTCCAGCTATAGGTTGCACCTACTACCGGGCTGGTAAACAAAGTTAATGTAGAACCTGCACAAATAGGGCTGTTGCTTGTTGGTGTAGGTGCAGAAGGTGCAGGATTAACTATTACAGCTACGGTGCCTGTAGCGCTGGTACATCCTCCCACACTTACAGTAAGCGAATACGTTCCTGCGGCAGCTATAGTTGCACCCGGTATAGTAGGGTTTTGTAAAGCGGATATAAAACCGTTAGGTCCAGTCCAGCTATAAGTGGCGCCTACCACCGCTGCGGTAAATAAATTTAATGTAGATCCTGCGCATATTGGGCTATTGCTGGTAGGTGTAGGTGTTGTAGGTGTAGGATTAATCACTACGGCAACAGTACCCGCAGCACTGGCACATCCCCCCACAGTTATAGTTAATGAATAAGTTCCTGCGGCAGCTAAAGTTACGTTAGGTATGGTAGGGTTTTGTAAAGCAGATATAAACCCATTAGGTCCTGTCCAGCTATACGTAGCGCCTACCACGGCGGTTGTAAATAAGGTTAGTGTTGAACCCTGACAAACAGGGCTGTTGCTGGTAGGGCTAGGCGTACCAGGTGTAGGATTAATGGTAACATTTACAGTTCCTGCTGCACTTGTACATCCTGCAACGGTCACGGTGAGAGAATATGTACCTGTAGCCGCTAAAGTTGCATTAGGTATAGTAGGGTTTTGTAGTGCGGATATGAATCCGTTAGGCCCGGTCCAGCTATAGGTGGCACCTACAACTAAGGGACCAAAAAGATTTAACGTAGAGCCTGCACAAACAGGGCTGTTACTTGTAGGTACCGGCGTAGTAGGTGTGGGATTAATAACTACGGCAACTGTGCCTGCAGCACTAGGGCATCCACCCACGGTTACGGTTAAAGAATACGTTCCTGTGGCTGCTAATGTTGCATTGGGAATAGTTGGGTTTTGTAACGCAGATATAAATCCGTTTGGTCCGGTCCAGCTATAGGTAGCCCCTACAACGGCGGCTGTAAATAAGTTTAATGTAGAGCCTGCACAAACAGGGCTATTGCTGGTAGGTGTAGGTGTAGTAGGTGTAGGATTAATTACCACAGCTACTGTACCTGCAACGCCGGCACATCCTGCAACAGTTATTGCTAAAGAATATGTGCCCGCAGCAGCTAATGTTACACCCGGAATAACAGGATTTTGTGCTGTGGAAGTGAATCCGTTAGGTCCTGTCCAGCTATAGGTAGCGCCTACAACAGGAGATGTAAATAAGTTTAAGGTATTGCCCACGCATACAGGGCTATTACTGGTTGGTGTTGGCGTTGCAGGTGCAGGGTTTACAACCACCGCAACTGTACCCACAGCGCTGGGGCATCCGGTAACAGTTACGGTTAAAGAGTATGTGCCTGTAGCCGCAATAGTAGCATTAGGAATAGTAGGGTTTTGCAAAGCAGATATAAACCCGTTAGGGCCTGTCCAGCTATAGGTAGCCCCTACAACCGCAGCTGTAAATAAATTTAATGTAGCGCCTGCACAAATAGGGCTATTGCTGGTTGGTGTTGGTGTAGCAGGCGTAGGATTAACAACTACGGCTACAGTACCTAACGCGCTTGCACAACCCGCAACAGTTATAGCTAAAGAATATGTGCCCGCGGCTGCTAAAGTTACCCCGGGAATAACAGGATTTTGTGCCGTGGATGTAAATCCATTGGGTCCGGTCCAGCTATAGGTAGCGCCTCCAACGGCAGCAGTAAATAAGTTTAAGGCATTGCCCACACATACAGGGCTGTTGCTTGTCGGCGAGGGTGTAGCAGGCGCCGGGTCTATTACTACAGTTACTGTACCTGGTGCACCGGGGCATCCGGCTAAAGTTACGGTTACCGAATATGTACCTGCCGCCGCTAGTGTAACGTTTGGTATAGTAGGGTTTTGCAACGCTGATATAAACCCGTTAGGGCCTGTCCAGCTATAGGTGGCACCTATAACAGTAGGTGTATTAAGTTGTAACGTAGTACCTGCACACACAGGGCTGTTGCTTGTTGGAACAGGAGCAGTGGGTGTAGGGTTTACCGTAACGGTAACAGTATTTGGGCCACCCTGGCAACTACCATCAAAAGCTATTACAGTATATGTAGTGGTTACAGCCGGAGAAGCATGAGGATTAGCATCGTTTGCATTATTTAACCCTGTTGCCGGCGACCATGTATATGTAGAGCCGAAGGGACCAGTAGGAGCACCACCCAAGATGCAACTATCACCCGAACATATGGTTTGGTTGGAGCCTGTGCTAAGTGCAAATGCAGTAGGACGGTGAGCAGGAATAAGACATGCGTTAAGGAACATTCTTGTTCCGTTTATATAATGCAGGTCGCCTACCGAATCCGCGGCATTTGCATTAGCCGTGCTGGTCATATAATCATGCCCGCCAATGTAAAAAACGTTTCCACCTACCGAATCCGGACTACCGTAGTGCCTTTCGGAAGCAACAATAGTATCTCTCGAAACCGAATAAACAGTATTGAATGTTTCAGTATCAAATGCCGATGCCCCTGTTAATTTCCAATTGGCCGTTGTTCCACTTCTTGGCGCTACAATACCTTGGAATTGTGCAAAGGCCATATCGGGGTTATCGTAATGATTGGCAGGAAGTGCACCGGCCATCTGTGTAGTTCCGCCCGTAGTATGAAAATGGCGTGGTGTCTGCATCAGGTTTTCATAGGTATTTTCACCTGCGCACTGTCCTAAAAAGTTTCCGCCTTCCTGTATAAATTGCCATACAGGCAACATAGTCGCACTATCTGCCAGCGTAGCGGTAGACCAGTGCATCTCCATACAAAATGTGTAACAATCGGCAAGCCCCTGGAATGCGCCTGCACTAATAGCCACAAAGTTTCCAAACTTGGCAGAATCCAATAATTTAGTGGCTACCTGTTGGTATGTTCCATTATTAAAGCATGCAATTTTTGGCCTTTGGTGCAGTGTATATCTTACGTCTACAGTAGTATTCGAACTTAACTGGTAAACCGCCACCTTCCATCGTTTTGCAAACCCACTTATAACTTGCAACGCAGTTTTTTCTCCCGGGTAATAAGGTTTGTTAAGCCAGGTAGTATCAATAATAAACTCACTTGCTTTAAAATATTGTAACGAAGCTGCCAGGGCTGTTGGATAAACCCTTGAAGCTACAGCAGAAAAATCGGAACTATCTTTAAGCTTTCCCGATTTTATTACCCAATATACAGGTATGTCATTTAGCTCGAGCGAATCTATAAGTCCGTATGCTTTAATATTAAAAGGATAGTTAAGCCATAAATTTTGGTGCGAGTTATCCATAGGAATTACCAACGAGCCGGCAGGAACAGTTTTTAAATTGACTGTAGGGTCGGGCATATCTGCCGATGTAGGGCAGGAATTAATGGTTACAGGTAATGTACCCGTTGTTAACGTTCCGGCTGTTACACAACCTATAGCGGCCCATGTAACAGTAGCATAATAATATAAGGTACCAACTGGAGTGGTAAGTGGTACATATATATATGTAGTAGTTCCTGTATTTGAATTGACCGTTTGTACCGGGGTTCCTCCTACATTAGAATTTATAACATTAGAATACCAGGTAACTGTAACATTAACGTTTTGGTTACCACCTGCACCACATGTTAGTGTATTAAACGTAAGGGTAAGGGGTTGGGCAGCCCTGTGTTCACAATAATTCAGGTTGCCGCTAAAAACAGTTATAGTGTTCGGATACTTGTAAGTAACGGCATTAACATTCTCACTTACAAGAAGTGAAACAAAAAATAAAATTAATAAGCGGTAAAATTTTGTCAAATGATTTCGTTTAACAATGAGGATTTATAAAACTAACTTACGTAAAATAACGAATGAAAGTTACTTTAACTGATTAGATTAAGATGAAATGCACTGCAAATGAATGAAATATAATTCAAAATAGTTAGAGTTTCGTATTAAGAATTATGTGTTTAGTAGGGCCAAAATTTAAAATCGACCAAAAGTTATTCTGAAAAACTATAGTTTTTTGTTGTTATGGCTAACTAATAGGATAGCATTATCTTTACCATTATGAAATTTAAGGCCGTACGCTTATTATTATATGTACTCGTTGTATTTGCAATATACCCATGCATTGCACAAAACCATGCAATTGATTCTTTGCGTGATTTTATTATCCGCGAAAAGGAAGATACAGACAAAGTAAAAGCACTTAATATACTTAGCCGTAAATTATACAATGCAGGCAAATACGATAGTGCACAAACTTGCGCCGAAAACGCCCTTGCATTGGCCGAAAAACTTGAGTTTACAAGTGGAAGAATAGATGCTATTTCCATGGAAGGTAATGTGAGTTGGGGTAAGGGCGATTATTCAAAATCGCTCGAATATCATTTAAAAGCAATTGATTTAAGCAAAGAAATCGGTTCGAAACTTGGCATAGCTTCAAATATGAACAGTATTGGTACTGTTTATGAGTTAGAGGGTAATTATACAAAGGCACTCGATTACTATCTTCAGGCTTTGTCATTATTCAAGGAAATGAATAAAAAGGAAGGAATTTCACGCGTATACTGTGCTTTGGGTAATATCTACGCAGAACAGTTTGATAATAAAAAGTCAATCGAATATGCCCAAAAGTCCTTAGCCATGGATAGTGAGGCGGGAAACCTTTCGGGTGTTGCAACCAACCTTATTAATCTTGGGGTTACTTACGATGGTATGGGTGAAGATGCTAAGGCACTAATTAACTATAAACGTGCCTTAACAATAGAAAATAAGTTGGGAGAAATAGATGCAATTGCAACAATTTTAAGCGATATAGGCCTTATTTACATAGGGCAAGATAGTACAAGGCAAGCTTTGGAATATTATACCCGGGCATTAAATATTTCAAGGCAAGTGGGAGATAAGGATGGAGTTGCAGCTTTTTTGGTGGGTGTAGGTACTGTTTATTCGCGGATGAAAAATTATACAAAGGCAAAAAGCTATCTCGATTCGGGTGTGAATCTTTCAAAAGCAATAGGAGTGAAGGACATAATACGTAATGCGTATGTCGAAATTACAAGAATGGATACGCTAACCGGTAACTTTAAACAGGGAATGTACGACTATAAAATGTATGTTATTTATAGAGACAGCCTGGTAAATGAAGCTTCGACACAAAAGCGTGTGCAGACTGAAATGAACTACGAATTTGACCAGAAACAAGCTGCTGCTAAAGCAGAGCAGGACAAAAAGGATACCATAGCAGAACAGGACAAAAAAAGACAACTCGTAATACGCGATGCCTTTATGGTTGGATTTGCTCTTATGCTTGCGCTTGCTTTTTTTATTTTCAGGGGATACAAGCAAAAGCAGAAAGCTAATAGTATTATTACGCAGCAAAAAGCCCTTGTTGAACAACAAAAAGAACTGGTTGAAGTAAAAAATAAAGAAGTTCTTGATTCTATAAACTATGCCAAGCGATTACAGGATGCTATTTTGCCTCCTTTAAGCCTTATTGAAAAAAAATTTCCTGAATCATTTTTATTATACAAGCCTAAAGATATTGTTGCGGGAGATTTTTATTGGTTGGAAAAAGCAGGTGATAATATTTTAATTGCAGCTGCCGACTGCACCGGCCATGGTGTGCCAGGTGCATTAGTAAGTGTTGTATGCAGTAACGCACTAAACAGAACAGTAAAAGAATTTAAAATAACCGAACCTGGTAAAATACTTGATAAAGTACGTGAACTGGTACTGGAAACTTTTGAGAAGAGTGAAGACAATGTACAGGATGGAATGGATATTTCTTTAGCCTCCCTCAATCCATTTGAAGGAGGGACCCGGATAAACTGGGCTGGAGCATATAACCCTTTATGGTACGTACAGCACGGACAAATACATGAAGTAGCCGGCGATAAGCAGCCAATAGGTAAAACAGATAGGCCGCAATCTTTCAATACACACACTTTAAATCTTAATAAAGGAGATACTCTGTATTTATTTACCGATGGCTATGCTGACCAGTTTGGAGGTGAAAAAGGTAAAAAGTTTAAGTACAAGGCTTTACAGGAAAAGTTGGTATTAATAAGCCAACAACCCATGGCTGAACAAAAAAGAATACTTGAAACAACACTTAATGAGTGGAAAGGTAACCTTGAACAGGTTGATGATATATTAATAATTGGTATAAGGGTATAGTTCTAAAAAACTCTTTCCCCTTTCACAACGCATCACACAACGCTTTTAATTTCCAGCTAAAGCAGGTTAATTTTTAATCCTGCCCCAACGTTTTCATTTTGGTCGCCGTTATTCCTCTTAGAAGCACAATTTAAAACGGGCCTTAAAAATTAATTTATTAAAGCATTAGCTATGAAAAAAAATCAATTACTAAGAATGAACAGGATAATTCTTTCCTTGTTCATTTTTCTTGTTTCATTATCTGTTGCGCATGCACAGAATTATACTATCAATACTGTAGGGGGAAATGGTACACCCGGCTTTTTGGGCGATGGAGGACAAGCTACCAATGCGGAAATAAACTCGCCTTATGGTGTGTATATTGATGCATCAGAAAATATTTTTATACCCGATAACCAAAATAACCGAACTCGCATAATAAACAGTGGTGGTGTTATTAATACTTTTGCCGGTAACGGAATTGCAGGTTTTTCGGGTGATGGGGGGCAGGCAACAGCCGCAGAAATGAGCAACCCTTATGGGGTTACAGGAGATGGAGCGGGAAATATATATGTAACAGCCAATAGCCGCGTTAGGAAAATAGCGCCAAATGGTATAATTACTACTATTGCAGGTACGGGGGTGGCCGGTTATTCCGGGGATGGAGGACAAGCTTCCAATGCTGAACTCAATGTTCCCGCAGGACTCGCTTTCGACCATTCGGGTAATTTGTACATCGCAGATTTAATTGCCCAATGTGTTCGTAAAATAAATACAAATGGTATCATCACTACAATTGCCGGTACAGGAGTATCGGGTTATAATGGGGATAATATTGCTGCAACTGCAGCCGAAATATCTAATCCTAATAGCGTTGCAATAGATCCTTCGGGTAACGTATTTATCTCCGACCAGTTTAATAACCGAATACGAGAAGTAAATACAAATGGCATAATAAGTACGTATGCAGGTACAGGTGTGGCTAGTTATACCGGCGATGGTGCGCAAGCTACAGCGGCAACTATAAACAGGCCATTTTATGTTTCGCTTGATGCTGCGGGCAACCTGTACATTTCAGATTTTGCCAACAATGCTATACGTAAAATAAGTAACACCGGTATTATTTCTACCATTGCTGGTACTGGTGTAGGAAGTTTTTCAGGCGATGGCGGACCTGCTACTGCAGCCACATTGCATGGCCCTACGGGTATTTCTCTCGACCCAAGTGATAATTTATTTATAACAGACCAGAGTAATGCACGTGTTCGGGCATTAGATATAATTTGTGGCCTTGGAGCCAGTATGGGTGTACCATCAGTTATACTTTGTAACGGCGGCACTTCCCATGTTTCGGTGGCACCTCAATTCGGTGCAGGCCCCTACGTGTTTTCATGGAACAGCGCTCCGGTGCAACATACAGCAACCGCTACACTTACCGCCGGAACATATATTGCAACAATAACCGATAACCAGGGTTGCACTGCAACTGCAAGTGTAACTATAACACAACCTGCCGCAATTAATATTGGCATGGCCAGTACGCCAACATCTTGTGGCGGAAACACCGGAACAGTTACCGCTACCCCATCGGGCGGAACCGGAGCGTATACATATGCGTGGGCTCCAATAGGCACCACCAGTGCAACTGCCACAGGCCTTAGTACAGGTACCTACTCAGTTACTGTTAATGATGCCAACGGTTGCGCTGCCACCGCATCTGTGGCCGTAACCAACCCTGGTATAACCGTTACTACAAATAATATTATTAATGAACCCTGTAATGGCAGTGCAGCAGGTGCTGCTACAGCTAACCCGGCAGGAGGCACAGCTCCATATACATATGCATGGGCTACATCTGGTGGGGTTGGTATAACTGCTTCTGGCCTTACCGCAGGCACATATACTGTAACATTAACCGACAATAATGGATGTGTAGCTACTGCAACAGCAACTATTACGGAACCTCTTGGATTAAACATTAACATGGCTGGCACACAGGCTACCTGCGGAAGCAGCAATGGCACAGCTACTGCTACTCCTTCGGGTGGAACAGGTGCATATACTTATATGTGGTCACCAATAGGCACTACCGGTGCAACTGCAACGGGTTTAAGTGCAGGTACGTATACCGTAAGTGTTAATGATGCCAACGGATGTACTTCTACGGCATCTGTGCAGGTAACCAACCCGGGTAACCTGGCGGTAAATACAAATGTTACCAACGTGGCATGCAATGGTAGTGCCACAGGCAGTTCGACTGCTAATCCAAGTGGAGGCACTGCACCTTATACTTATGTATGGGCTCCATCTGGAGGAACAGGTATTACTGCATCCGGATTAAGTGCAGGTACTTACACCGTAACACTTACCGACAACGGTGGTTGTATTACTACCGCCTCGGCAACTATTACGCAACCTGCAGCGTTATCCATAGCGCAAGGCTCATTACCTGCCTCATCGGGTAGTAACTGCGATGGCACAGCATGGGTAACAGTAAGTGGCGGTACATCTGCGTACACTTACGCATGGAACCCGGGCGGAGCAATAACAGATACCATTAAGAATGTATGCAATGGTAACTTTTGTTGCATTGTAACAGATCATAATGGTTGTAAAGACAGTACATGCGTAGATGTAGGTGTTACCGGCATTCCTGTAATTGGTACTTCTTCCTCCATCAAAATATTTCCAAGCCCTAATAACGGAATGTTTACAATTTCCGGCTTAAGCAAAGGGATACTGGTTGAAATATATGATTACACAGGCCAAAAAATTAACAACACAATATCTGACAATGATATAATGCAGGTTAACATTGCAGATAAAGCAAACGGAATTTACCTTATAAGAATAACAAGCAATGATGGTAAACTGTTGCAGCAATCCAAATTTATAAAAACCAATTAGGGTGTTGATGTGTTAAGTAGGAAAAAGGGAGAAGTTTTTCTCCCTTTTTTATTCTATTTCGCTAAGTTAATACAGGTGCACCCAACGTTTCGATTTTGGCTGCCGTTTTATCTGTTAAAGGATATTCTGTAATCATTTGAATTGAACCTTATAAAATTTAAAGTATGAAAACAACACAATTACCATTTACTAAAAGGATATTTATTTCCCTGGCTGTTTGTTTAGCTTCGGTTTCATTTATCCATGCACAAAATTATACCATTAACACCGTTGCAGGTAATGGCACATCGGGCTTTTCGGGCGATGGAGGACAAGCTACCAATGCGCAGATAAGTTCTCCTTACGGCGTATTTATAGATGCCGGTGAGAATATATTTATTCCGGATGGTTCTAACAATCGGGTGCGCATCGTAAACAGCAATGGTGTAATTAATACGTTTGCCGGTAATGGCACATCAGGTTTTTCCGGTGATGGAGGGCAAGCTACTGCAGCCGAAATGAGCAACCCTTATGGAGTTGTGGGAGATGGAGCTGGAAATATATATGTAACAGCGAATAGCCGTGTAAGGCAGGTGGCGACAAACGGTATAATTACCACAATTGCAGGTACCGGAGTGGCGGGTTATTCGGGTGACGGAGGGCAAGCCTCTGCCGCCGAACTAAATGTTCCGTCAGGGCTTGCTTTCGACCAATCGGGTAATTTGTACATAGCCGATTTAATTGGCCAGCGTATCCGTAAAATAAATACAAGCGGTATCATTACTACTATTGCCGGTACTGGGGTATCGGGTTATAATGGGGATAATATAGCAGCAACAACCGCTGAAATATCTAACCCTAATAGCGTAGCTATCGATCCCGCGGGTAATGTATTTATATCCGACCAGTTTAATAATCGTATTAGAGAAGTAAACACAAACGGCATTATAAGCACGTATGCGGGTACAGGCGTGGCAAGTTATACCGGCGATGGGTTGCAGGCTACAGCGGCAACTATTGATAGGCCTTTTTACGTTTCGTTGGATGGCGCAGGTAACCTTTACATTGCCGATTTTTCGAACAATGCTATACGTAAAGTAAGTAATGCAGGTATTATTACCACTATTGCAGGTACAGGTGTGGCAAGCTTTTCGGGCGATGGCGGCCTTGCCACAGCAGCTACTTTGCACGGCCCTTCAGGCATTTCTCTCGATCCGCTGGATAATCTGTATATAAGTGACCAAAGCAATGCGCGTATCCGCGAACTAAACATACAATGCACCTTAACATCTACTATAGGTGGTATTGCCACATCGGGTGGTAATTGCAATGGCGAAGCATGGGTTACGCCAAGTGGAGGAACTGCTCCTTACAGTTATTTGTGGAATCCCGGTGGAGGAACAACGGACACAATCAAATCGTTGTGTGGCGCAAATTATTGCTGTACCATAACCGATAACCAGGGCTGTGTTTCGCACCAATGTTTTATTGTTACCGGCATAGAAGAAGTAAACGATCTTGCCAATGTTAAGCTATACCCCAATCCAAACAACGGAGCTTTTACAATTTCGGGATTAAGCAAAGGACAGAAGCTTGAATTGTATAACTGTGAGGGCCAGAAAGTAGAAACCGAAACAGCTGAGGATGCTACTATGCAGTTTGATATTAACGGTAAAGCAAGTGGCATTTACCTTGTAAGAATAATATCTACTGACGGTAAAGATGTACGAATGGAAAAAATAATGAAAACGAACTAAAAAATAAGACTTTATACAGATGCCCTGTCCCGACAACCCGGGATGGGGCATTTTTCGTTATACCGCTACTATTACAATGCTATTGCAAAATGTAATACCTTTGGATTAATAACCCAGGTATAATGCGAACAAATACGTTAAAACAAATTGGAGCAATTTGCGCAATCATATTTAGTTTACATGGAACAAGCCAGGTAAACTGGTATTGGACAAGGCAAGGTGATAGCGCATCTGCCAATGCAAGCCAGGTGGCTACCGATAGAAAAAATAACGTGTATTATACAGGTTATGCCAGTTCAGGTTCAAGGGTTGCTTTTGGAAATAAAGGCCTTAACATTACAGGAATACAATCTGATTTTTTAGTTAAATACGATCCTAACGGCACACCCCTGTGGGCAAATAATGCCACTTCTTTAACTCCCGGTACACAGGTTTTTGGCATGTCTGTAGCTACCGATAGAAATAACAACGTTATAGAAGCCGGTTATTATGACGACTCTATTGCCTTTGGTGCCACGCATCTTTCTGCTAAAAATCAAGCTGAAAGCAGTTACTTGGTAAAATATACGTCGACGGGTACCCTTCTGTGGGCACGCACTCCAAAGTTTTCACACTCCACATCTAATTACGCGTATGGGGTAGCTGCGGATAAGCACAACAATATTTATATGGCAGGCTATTATTCTGATACCGTAATTTTTGGAGCAGATACACTTAAAGCTGCAGGTATAGATATGTATCTGGTAAAATATGATGCATTGGGCAATGTATTGTGGGCGCGCACACCAACACTTGGCGCTTCGGCGCATGTATACGGTTTGTCGGTAGCGGTAGACGACAGTTGCAATGCATTTGTCTCAGGTAACTTTTTTAAACAGGTTACTTTCGGAGGTATAAGCAAAACCGCTGCTGGCCAGGATATGGTATATGTTACCAAATTCGATTCAGCGGGTAATTCCAAATGGGTAGTAAACACCGGCGCTACCCCCGGCCAAATATGTCCCACCCCTCTTGCTGTCGACCTTACCAATAACGTATATGTATCCGCACAGTTCTCTAATCCATCGTTAGTAATAGGCGCTTATACAGTAACCGATGGCGCCTCGCCTTGCAGCAATGCATTGCTTGCCAAATACGACCGCAATGGTAATCCTTTATGGGCCACATGTGCCGCTTTTATTTCGCAGCAGGAAGTATGTGTTATTGTAGAATCGTCGGTAACAACAGATAAGTGTAATAACGTGTATTGGTCGGGCTTTTGCTCCGATACATTTGCGGTGGGATGTGTAAAAGTAACCGTGCCCGGCGCCAACATTAACCTAAGCAAGCCCTTTTCTTATTTTATGCGTCTCGATTCGGCAGGAACCGCTTTTTGTGGTGTAGCTTTAGATTGTAATAACCAACAGTTCTTTAGTAATGGCCTTGCTACCGACAGTCTTTCGCGTGTTTTATTCGCAAGCGATTTATATTCACCTTCAACCTTAGTTATCGGTAACGATACGGTTAATCAATACCAGGGGCAGCCCACCACGTTTTTAACCAAGTTTTCTATTGTGCCCACCATATACGGAAACGATAGCATTTGCAAAGGCGATAGCACCACTCTCAAAGTAAAGCTCTGCTCAAACTCCACCTACGAGTGGAGCACAGGAGCCACCACCGATAGCATTACTGTAAAACCGCTTGTAACAACCCGTTACTATATTACTACCAGTAACTGTAGTACCGATACCAGTTACGTAACTGTATTTGTTGGCACCGCCAATCCTTTGATAACAGGTAAAGACAGCATTTGTAAAGGCGATAGTATTTGGCTGGTTGGGCATGGAGGACTAAAGTATAAATGGAATAATAACCTGACTACCGATAGTATACATGTAAGCCCTGCAAGCACTACTACCTACACGCTTATGGCTAATACAGGCGGGTGTACGAAAGATACTACGTTTACTGTGGTGGTTAAACCATCGCCCATACCCGGCATTGCGGTTACACCGCTTAGCGATTCAATATGTGTGGGCGATAGCGCACTACTGGCAGGCAGCGGAGGATGTAAATATTTATGGACAAACACAGCGCAAACCCAAGACAGCATTTGGGTAAAACCACCCTCAACTACAACATATACATTACAGGTTACATGCCTAGGATGTACATCCAAAATAACGCAAAAAATAACGGTAGTTGCACCTGCGGCACAGGGTATAATACTTGCAAAAGATAGTATATGTACCAACGACAGTACCACTATGACAGCCTTTGGCGGAACAAAATATAAATGGCTGGCTCCAATACCGCCATCCTTCCAAAACAATGCAACCGTTACTGTAAAAGGAACACCACCGGGCACCACATTTAAGGTGGTTGTGTTTAGCCCTTGCGGTACGGATACTTTATCTAAAGTACTTCATGTAACGCCATTGCCTGTAATATCAGTTTCGGGTATACCCAATATGTGTTTGGGATATAATACCACGCTTAATGCATCGGGTGGTAGCACTTACACTTGGACGCCTTCGGCGGGCCTTAGTTGTAACAACTGTCCCAATCCAACTATTACACTCAATAGTAACAATACATATACGCTCACAGTTTCAAACGGGCGCTGCGCAAGCGATACAGTAATAAAGGTAACTGTGCAGCCTCCGCCAACGGTAAATATTACAGCTACTCCGCCCAGTTTGTGTTACGGTAGTTCAACCACATTAACGGCTACAGGCGGCGGAACATACTCCTGGAGCAATGGCGCTACAACTAACACTATTACTGTTAGCCCCGGCCACGATATAACCTACCGTGTTGTGGTTAATGATGGTTGCATAGATTCTAACCGGGTAACAATTCCTGTTGATTCACCATACTTCCAGGCTTGTTGCGATAGTTGCATTATTAAAGGTAGCACCATTGATATTGGTGCATATGGAGTAGGCATGGCTTATGCATGGTCTCCAGCAGCCGGCTTAAGCTGCGACAACTGCCCTTTTCCACAGGCCACCCCTACAAAAACTACTACATATACAGTTTGTGCAGTTGATGCAAAAGGATGCAAGACTTGCAGGGTAGTAACCGTTTGTTTGGAATGTTTGGACTTTAATGTGCCAAACGTATTTACACCTAACGACGATGGCATTAACGACGACTTTGAAGTGATGATTAATAATTACACTACCTATAGCATACAGATATTTGACAGATGGGGCAAAAAAGTATATTCATCTACCGACCCAACAGTATATTGGACCGGCAGGGTACAGGGTACCGAAAATATGGTACCCGATGGAACTTACTTTTACGAAATAGATGCTACATGTGATAGCAACACGTATAAAAAGAAAGGTTTTGTGCAGGTAATTGCAAGTGCGGTTAAGTAACTTACAACAAGGGTTCTTTTTCTTTGGTGGTAATTACAAATTTATCAATGTCAATTTCGCCTTTAACAGCGCTAAGTTTTAGTGTATTGTTGCTTCTGTAATCATAGCCATTGTTAAGCGGTATCTTAATCCATTTCCAGGTATCTGCTTTTTGCAGGTCTGTTTTTTGAAATATCCCTACATTAAAAACGCCGGTAATAGTTACAAATAAAGTCCCGTTTCCTTTGTATCTAAGCCATAAGAAATGATTTTTTTTAATAGTATCTCTATTCCTAAAATTATAAAAGCATTCTTTATCTTTTTCCAAATGGATGTAGGATGTATAATTGGTATAATCTCCATCTGCGCCTTTGCTTTCAGTATATATATCAGATGATGAAATACCTGAATCTACTACTTCGGCTTCAAAATAAAAATCTTTGCTCCAGTGCTCGGGGTGGGCATTTTCGTGCCATCTGTCTAACTGGTAAAAGATGGTTCTGTTATCGGGTGTTTTTTCATAAATGTAAACACTGCCCTGTCTTCTTACTTCAAATTGCAGGTTGTGTTTATCTATGGTAACACTTACATTTCTTTTCTCCGGTATTTCAGCCGAATCGTTACTAAAAGGTTGGTAGGTGCCACAAATAACATATTTGTTTTTATTGTTTGCTTTGCGTGCGGTTATAAGCACGTGGGTATCGCTAGTAGGGTAGCTTATTACAGGTTTATGGTTATCATCAAAAAGTACGTTGCCATTTTTTAAAACATCTTCAAACCTGCTGGTAATAGCCTGTGCGTATGCCGGCATTGCAGCCTGCCATATATAATCTGCGGGTTTGGCAAAAGGCGGGCTTAAATTAAAATAGCCCACATAGTAAAACTCGGCACCTGCTACAGCAAGACACTTAAGCAATCCCAGCCACTGGCCGGGTGTTATGTTTTCTTCATTTTTCTTCGACCAACCTGCGGCAACAAAAGGACTAAACAAATAATCTCCATCTGCTATTTCAGTTTTACGCCCAATTTCAATCCATTTCCAGCCATGCCATGCACCTGTCCAGTCTTTCCAGTTATTGGGCCAGCGCGGGTAAAAGTCGGGTGTAGAATAATAAATTCCGTTTATGGGTGTCATGCACTTTTTAAGTATGTGCCAGTCAAAACGGTCAATAGGCCCACCTTCGGTAATGTAAAAACTTAACGACGTATTTTTTAGTTCGGGCAACCCCTGCATAAACGTTGAAGAAAACACATTACGCATTTGCAACTTACGTGTAGAAGCAAAATCCTGCCACGAATTTATTTTCATAGAATCCTTCATGTGTATCATGGCAGGATCATCTTGTATATACTTAAACAGGTAAGGGCCCGGAGGCTCTTCCCCATTTTCATTAATACGGTTAATGGGTCGTTTTAAATTTTTTAATATCAGGCTTAAGTAGAATTTCTGCACATCTCCATCCACACGTAAAAATGTATCAGGAAAATTGAATTTAATTTCCGTGTTTTTAGCGCCATCTCTTACAAAGCTTATGGAGTAGGAGGGCGTAATTTTATCGTTAAATATCATAGGATACCTGCTGTCGTATCCAATGCTTTTAGGTGATCCCTGGGTCCAAAAAGTAATTACATCCAGCGGTATGTTGGGGTATTCGTTAGCCAGTACAATAGGCTTAGGCATTGCACCACGCGTGCCGTTAAAAATGCCGCCTGCATTAGGTATTACAATGCCATAGTTCCATTGCAGGGCCAGTTCTTGCTGAATATTGTAGCTAATGTCGAAAACGTCGGCATCTTTAACATCAGGTTGTCCGTTGCCTGCCAGGTATAAAGGGTCCATCCAGTTAAACAGCCTTAATAAATGATTACCCGGAAGATAGCGGGGCAGGGGATAGCTTTGTAGTTGTTGCAGTGCAGTAGCCTCGTTAGCAGGGTACCCGGCAGGATATTGCAAAGCGCTTTGATGTGTTGCAGTATTTTGGCAACTGGTGCAAATACTTAAACACAACATGGGAGCCAGTAAATACCGAATACGCATCATATCCGGATGCCTGTTATAAGTATATCATCTACCTGTTCAAGGCTACCCCTCCATTCATTAAGTGTTGTTTCAAGTATTTCTTTTTGCCTTGTTAATGGTTGATGGCTAATAGCTATAAGCTTTTCTTGCAGTTGCCTATACTTAAACTTTTTACCCTTTTCGCCTCCAAACTGGTCGGCATAGCCATCCGTAAACAGGTAAAGTATATCGCCTTTATTTAATTCCAGTATATGCGTAGAAAACGGTTTTTCTTCCCTGGTTTTGCCTATGGGTTGCTTGTCTGCGGCAAGTTCTTTCATCTCTCCCTTTTGAATATACCATAAAGGGTTGTAAGCCCCACTCCATTTTATTTGTTTGGTATTGGTGTTTATACTGCACAACGAAATATCCATCCCGTCTTGTATTTCGCCCTCACTCTTTTCGAATGTTTCCAGTACAAGTTCCCTGGTTTTATCCAATATTTTACCCGGTTCGGTTATTTTAAACTCTTTTACGGTTCTGTTTAGTGCGTTTGAACAAACAACGCTAACCATGGCGCCGGGTACACCGTGGCCAGTACAATCTGCGGCTGCAATAAAAATATGGTCGCCAACTTTTTCCAGCCAGTAAAAATCTCCCGCTACTATATCTTTCGGCTTGTACATAATAAACGATTCGGGCAAATGTTTTTGTACTATGCTTAAGGGCGGCAATATAGCATCCTGCAATCGTTTGGCATAAGTTATAGAGTCTAAAATATCCTTGTTTTTTTCTTCAACAATAGCTTTTTGTTCCTGTATTATTTCTTTTTGTTTACGTGTTACACGCAGTGCCCTGAGTATAATTACTGCAATTATTGCAATAGCCAGTGCAATGGCAGCAGTAAAAACCAGTACAATCTTTTGTCGTTTGCTGTCAGCCTCAGCCAGCGCAGTTTCTTCTTCATGTTTGGCTTGCTGTGTGCTAAGCTGTTTGTCATAATCAGCCTTGGCTTCCAGTTTTCCTATTTCTTTGCTTTTATCCTGGTTTACCAGCGAATCTTTGGCTGTTGTATATTTTCTGTAGGTTAAATACGCATTTTGCCATTGCTTTTCCTGCACATATAAATTGGTAAGGGTGTTGTAAACATTTTTCTTGCCTCCCAGGCTGCCAATAACACTGTCTATTGCAAGGGCTTGGTGAAGATAGTTTTCTGCTTCGGTATACCTGTTTAATTTTGTTAAAGCTTCGCCTATGTTATCGTCGGTAAGGGCAACAAAGTCTTTTTCATCGCCATCTTCGCCCATTTTTTTTGCCTTCAGGTCGTATTCAAGCGCTTTATCGTATTGGTTTAGTTTATAATAGATGCCTCCTATATTTCCGGTACAATAAATAATTATTCTTTGGGCTTTAATTTCCTCCCCAATGGCCAATGCTTTTAAATAACAATCGAGCGCCTTTTCATAATCTTCTTTGCCGGCATAAACAGTGCCGGTATTGCAAAGTACAAAAGCAACTTCGCCTTTATTGCCCAAAGCCTCTCTTATTTTTAATGCCTTGCTATCATAGTCCAGCGCTTTATCAAAGTCGCGCATATATACGTACAGGTTTGCCGCATCGATATAGCTGTTTGCCATCATGCTCTGTACTCCTGTACTTTCACTTATACTTACCTCCCTTAGTATGTACTGTAAGGCATTTGGATAATTTCCCAGTTCAATGTAGTCTATTCCAACATCCGAAAGCGCTTTACGAAGTTTATTTTTGCTCCCTGTTTGCTCATAATTTTTTGTTGCTTCAATTGCATAAGGTAGTGCCTCTTGAAATTCTCCATTATCCAGGTATGTTTCGCCTATAACTTGGTTGGCAAGCCCAATAAAGAATTGGATATTAGTCTTTTTTGCGAGGTCCAATGCCTTATTACAATACAGGTGGGCCGTATCGAACTTTTGGATTTCTGAGTAACACCGGGCAATAAATACCAGAGTTTTTACTTTGTTCGTATCTTCTTTCTCTGCTTTAAGCACCTTTCGTAAAGAGTCAATCTCGTGAGTTTGCCCTGCAACTAGTTTAATAAAACATGCAAAAAATAATAATAAAATGTTTTTTTTCATGGTAAATGAGGATGAGTGTTATTCTATTTCAATATCGTATTTATAAAGCAGGCCCACAATTCCATCGTGCGAGAACTTCGCTTTTTTCATGCGGTTTATGCTTGGGTCTATGCCATAATTAAAGGCACTGCGGAAGTCGGCACCCTCGAGTATAGAGTTTTCGAACTTAGCCATTTGCATGTCACATTTGTCAAATATTGCGCCCGATAAATCACTTTCGGTAAAATCGGTATCGTGCAGAATGCAGCTTTTAAATACCGTTTTTTTCAAATTCAGCTTGTAGAAGAGTGAAAAGTTAAGCACACAATTTTCGAATGTCATTTTAAGAAGCATTTTATTGCAATCGCTAAAGTTTACTCCCAATAGCTTGCAATCTTTAAAATGTACATCTTTAAATCCTGTCTTTTGCGGTTTTACCATGCTTAAATCGCAACCTGTAAACGAACATTCGCTAAAGTTTATGTTAGTAAGGCTGATGTTAGAAAAGTTACACGAAGTAAAGATGCAGTTTTCGTAATCGCCTTGTGGCAGGGCACTTTCGGTAAAATTTACCTTGTCGAATGTTTTTCCTTCTTCGTAAACTTTGCTCATACTTAATTATTCATCAAACATTACCCCGTTCTCATCGTATCGTTTTCTCGAAATAATCTGGTCGTGGTCGTAGATGTATTCACGTTGCATTTTTCCATCCAAAAAATACCAGTGGGCAATCCCATTCTTTTGTCCGCCAGAGAATGTGATTTCATTCCACAACCTGCCTTTTTCGTCGTAGCACTTTTGTAATCCGTTTTCTATTCCATTAACAAAAGGCATAGCAAATTGTAATGGACCATCGGTATAGTATATAAAATCTATTCCATTTTTCTTGCCGCTTTTATAAGCAGCTTTTTCTTCCAACAAGCCATTTTCAGCGTATGTGCGCACCGTATCGGTAATGCTATCATTAAGGTAAGGTGTTATAATTTGTTTGGCCCCCGAATTAAAATACGTAGTGCTTATACCATTCTTTTTGCCTGCTGTGTAAGGTACATCGTACCAAAGTTTACCGGTTTTAAAATAATGCTTTTCAACTCCTTCTTTTACTCCATTTTTATACGGAATTTCAACTGCAACCCTGTTACTATCATAATAATTTACTGCAATACCGTTCAGGGTGTCATTTATATAAGGAAATGTTTTAGCAAGCTTACCCGCCTTGTTGTATTCGTTTTGCGTGCCAAACTTCCTGCCTTTAACATAAGGTGTTTCGCTTTTTAATTTTCCATCCTCGTACATCTCTTTTTTGATGCCGGTAAAGGTAGTATCGATTTGGGCGAAGAGTGAAGAACTAAGAGTGAGGAATACAGGAAAGAGAAGTAGTTTTTTCATTTCTTCTTTATTAATAACACGTTTTGTGAGTCAATGGTTTGGATGAAATAATTTAATGTTGTGTTGTTTTCCAGTACTAGGTTCAGTAGATTTAATTGTTGGTCATATTTCCAAGTTCCGGACTTAAATGGGAATCCATTAATAACTGGAGGGATACGATTGCCTGAATCATCTATTAAGGCTGAATCGATACGGCTATTAGTAACAAAACTAAATGAACTGCTATAGGAATAGAAGCTTACAGATGATTTCTTAAAATCATTAGTTGATGTAGTGAGTTTTAACGTATCCAAATTGAGCAGCAGTAAACTGTCTGAGTTATTTCGTATAGTCCAAACACTATACATACCTATAAAAGCAGGTACCTTAATTTCATTTCCACTGGCATCGAAGTCTCTTTCACTTACGATCGAATCATTTAGACTATTGCATTCGGAAAAAAGTTTGCCGTTCCCATAATAAAACTTTGATAGGCCGTTGCGCTTTCCATTAACATATGCGTACTGGCAACTTAATGTTCCATCATCATTATAGCACTTCATAATTCCATTACGTCTACCGTCCTTGAAAGGTTCTATAACCCGTAACTTACCATTTTCAAAATAAGTTTTCGCGTCACCTATTACACTCCCATTTACATATGTTGTTTCATCCTGCAATCCGCCATTTTCAAAATAAATTTTTTCAACTCCGTTTATTCTATCGTCTTTATAGGGAGTTTCACGCATTAATTTTCCACTTTCGAAATAATATTTTTCGACTCCATTAAGTTTACCTTTCACCAAAAGCATTTCATAACGTTCGTGTCCATTAGAATAATTTTCTTTTTTGGTACCAGTGTATGTGCTATCTGGTAATGACTGCCCTATAAGTGAAAAGTGAAAAATAAATAATGAAAAGATGAGGAGTAGTTTCAGCGCAACTCTGCGGTTTAATCTGCGTTCCTCTGCGAGAAAGAACATAATGCTGGTTCTCGCCGATTTTCGCAAAGGTAGGCGCTGATTTTCGCAGATGCTACAAAGTTCGAAGTTACGCATGCCCATTTATAGGTAGATAGAAGATACTAAAGTAAGAAACTCTGAGAAAGTGAATAGTTAAGAGTTAAAAGTGCTTGCGTTAAGAGAACGTATACACTTCGACAGGCTCAGTGTGACAAGTTATTAATCTGACCTCGCAATGACGCCAGATTCCTAATTGTTAATTCCTAATTCCTAATTGCCGAAAGGCTACTTAATCTGGTCGTTGTCGGCATTAAACCTAAAGCCAAGACGCTTACCGGTTTGTATTTGCATTTTATTGCTCTCTTCCTCCATTACCGATACACTCACCTCTTTTACATTATCGAAGGGTTGTGCAAACAGGTTAAAATCGAGGGTATAGAGAAGGGCGGAAGTAATAATATCGTGTATGGCATCTTTATCGAGCACAGCGGTAGAAAAGTTGTTGTATAAAAAACCAAGCTGGCGTTTGCCTTCTACAAAATAATGCAACTCGTGGTTTACAAATAAGCGTGCTATTAGGTAACCCATATCGGCGCTACGGCTATATTTAAACGAATCGGACAAGAAGTTGTAAATGCTTATGGTACCACAATAGGCATTGGTTTCGTTATTTTTAAGGTAAGATGTGTGCCACACCTGGTGCGAGCGGTCGAACGAAAACACGTTGGATTGCATATAAAATACCAGCACATCTTCGGCAATGGTTAGCCACACTTCAAATTCGCTTTTTTCCTTGTATTGTATAATTATGCGCTTATCGAAGGTGGCGGCTTCTTTACTTAATTCCTGTGCCAGTTTTGCTACTACTTCTTTCAGGCTTTTAAATACGGTGCCTGTTTTTTCGCGCACGTTGAGCAGGGTCACTGTTTTTTCCTTCAGCAGCTTTACAATAAGGTCGTGTGGCGATAACTTGTCCATAAGGTTTTTACTACTTAGTAGGCTTTAGCAAATATAACCCTTTGCTTAGATGGTTTACCTGTGTATACGCACTTTCCTTCTTCAGGTTTCTGATTTAAAGGTATACAACGTATAGTAGCCTTTGTTTCATCCTTTATTTTATCGGCAGTGGCTACATCTCCATCCCAATGGGCATATACAAAGCCACCTTTTTTATCCAATATTTCTTTAAACTCGGCATATGTATCCGCAGTATGAGTATTTGCAGTACGAAAATCAGCAGCCTTTTTGTATAAGGCTTTTTGAATTTCGTCCAACAGGTTTTTTACATGCTCTGCAGTTTGTGCCACAGGTAAAAACTGCTTGGTGCGTGTATCGCGGCGTGCAACTTCTATAGTGCCATTTTCAAGGTCCTTTGGTCCTAAGCCAAGCCTTACAGGTACGCCTTTCATTTCATATTCTGCAAACTTCCAACCCGGGCTGCGCTTGTCGTCGTTATCATATTTAACACGTATACCCAGCGCTTCCAGTTCCTTCTTTATTTTTTCTACAGCTTCATTTATTTTAGTCAGTTGTCCTTCTTCGCGGTATATAGGTACTATAACTACTTGTATAGGTGCAAGCAGTGGCGGCAGTACCAATCCTTCATCATCTGAATGGGCCATAATAAGCGCACCAATCAATCTTGTAGAAACGCCCCATGATGTGGCCCACACATGTTCCGATCCACCTTCTTTATTTAAGAATTTTACATCAAATGCCTTAGCAAAGTTTTGCCCTAAAAAGTGAGATGTGCCGGCTTGCAATGCTTTTCCATCCTGCATTAATGCTTCGATGCAATAGGTATCTACAGCGCCTGCAAAACGTTCATTTTCTGTTTTGGTGCCTTTAATAACGGGTAAGCTCATAAAGTTTTCGGCAAACTCGGTATATACCCCCAGCATTTTAACGGTTTCTTCAATAGCTTCTTCTTTGGTAGCATGTGCCGTATGCCCTTCCTGCCATAAAAACTCTGCAGTACGCAGGAATAAGCGTGTGCGCATTTCCCACCTAACTACATTGGCCCATTGGTTAATTAATAAAGGCAGGTCGCGGTACGATTGTATCCATCCTTTATAGGTATCCCAAATAATAGTTTCGGATGTTGGGCGGATGATAAGTTCTTCTTCCAGTTTGGCATCTTCATCTACTACAATACCATTTTCGCTGTTTTTTAACCTGTAATGTGTTACTACGGCACATTCTTTGGCAAAACCTTCTACATGTGATGCCTCTTTTGCAAAAAATGACTTAGGTATTAAAAGCGGAAAATAGGCATTAGAATGCCCCGTTGCCTTAAACATGTGGTCGAGGGTAGATTGCATCCTTTCCCAAATGGCAAAACCATAGGGTTTTATAACCATACATCCCCTTACAGGTGAGTAATCGGCCAGGCCCGCTTTTATTACTATATCGTTGTACCATTGCGAATAATCTTTGTCCTTGGGGGTGATGACTTTGCTCATATATAACGTTAAAAAATGTTAATTAGCTAATGGTGATAACTTCTTCACAAAACCTTCATTTATTTGGACTAATTTAGCGTAGAAATCTGAAATAATAAAGAATTTTAAAGGGCACTAAAATAGGAAATTAAACGTTTTGCAAATTGCTAAGTCTAACTTAAAATGAACCGCACCAAACACAATACAGGAATTATGAAAAAACTCACGTATTTATCCGGTATAGCCATGATGATGATTGCATTATCATGCGGAGCCCAGAACAATGACGATGATGGTATTTATTCCACCCCAAGTTCTACTCCAAAAAAGGATGCTGCTGCTCCATCTAACAATACACAACAAAATACGTCTACTCCAAGTACGTACAATCAAAATAATAATAACGGATACCCTTCAAACGGGTCTGATTCGTTAGCTAACCAAAACAACAATAATAACGGACAACAATATTACGACCCAAGCCAGGATAATAACTACGATTATTCTGCACGTATCAGAAGATATGATGACAACTGGGGAGACTGGGGTTATTATGATGATGTGTATACCAACAGTGGTTGGTATAGTGGCGATCCGTACCAATATGGCATGAGTATTTATATGGGTTCTCCATGGTGGGGGCCTGCTTATTACACCTATGCATATTCTCCTTATGCTTATTGGGGCCTTGGCTGCGGTTGGGGCCTTGGATGGGATTTTGGCTGGGGCTGTGGATGGGGTTATCCTTATTATGGCTTTGGTTATGGATATGGATACGGTTATGGCGGTTGGGGCTATGGTGGCCTTTACCACAACTACTATTACAATAGCTGGGACCACAATAGCTATGGCGGCGGCGGAAACTATCACTATGGCCCACGCGGAAGCACAGGTGGTACCACTGCAGGACATGCAAATGGCACCCAGGGACCAGGCGGCTCGTACCGTTATGGCAGCTTTGGCGAAGCATACCAGGCTTCTGCTCACGCACAGGCAGCTAAAAATCCTTCTTCCTTTGTAGCATCTGCAAACAGAACAGACGGAGCGTTGCACGTTTCTCCGGGCACGTATGGTTCTTCACGGTTTGTAAATAATTCTGCAAGACAGGGTAATGGTGTAAATAATGGTAGCCTAAACGGATTTGCTAATTCACATGCAGGCCAAATAAACCACCCCGTTACATCAGATATGCGCAATAACGCATCTGTGAACAACAGCAGGAATAATGTAGCTACAAATAACAATTATAACAGGGGTTATAATAATAATGGCTACAACAATAATGCTAATAATAGCCGTCAGTATTCTAACTATAGCAATAACCGTAACACTAATAACTCGGGCTACAATAACAGCAACAGGGGTTATAGCAGCAGGCAATCGTACTACGGCAATAATACACAACGCGTTTCTCCTTCAACCAATAACAGAAGCGGAGGTTACCGTTCATCTAACAATTACAGCAGCCGTTCTTCCAGCGGATATAGCGGAGGAAGTAGCCGTTCCTTTGGCGGAGGTGGTGCAAGTCATTCATCCTTTGGGGGTGGCGGTGGCCATTCGTCGGGCGGTGGTGGAGGCGGCCACTCCTTTGGTGGAGGTGGCGGCCATTCAGGCGGCGGACACAGGTAAACCCTATTACAACAATAGCATAAATTAAACCCTTATAGATTATGAAAAGGACAGCATATATAGGTTTGGCAATAGTAGCACTCGTGCCTATGTTAACCCGGGCGCAAGACCAAACAGATGCCCTTAGATACTCTCAACTTGGCTTTGGCGGAACAGCACGCTTTATGGCAATGGGCGGCGCTTTTACAGCCCTTGGCGGCGATCCTTCGGTGTTGTCGTTTAACCCCGGCGGGCTGGCTATATTTAACAAAAGCCAAATTACATTTTCGCCCGGTTTTAATATGAGAACCAATAGTGCTACGTTTAACGGAAGTTCTGCATCTACCCCCGACTATGCTGCAACCATTCAAAATGCAGCATGGATAGCAAGCTGGAAAAACAGGAATGACGATGCTATGTGGAAAAGTATTAACGTGGGTATTGCCTATAACCGCACCAACGATTTTAATTCAAGTATAAATATACAGGGCAGTAACACTAATTCTACTTTGCTGGATGTTTATGTAAATAATGCCAACCACAATTATCCTTCGCAACTCGATCCGTTTTCTACCATGCAGGCCTATAATGCCAATGGTCTTATATATTCTAACGGGAACGATTCTAACTCATACAGTAATGTTATACGTCCCTTTTTGGGAGTAAATGGCAATGCCGTTTTGCAGCAAAAGTCGATACAAACCACCGGTTCAATGGGTGAAACAGACTTTTCGGTAGGTGGCAATTATAAAAATAAATTATACATAGGCGCCAGCCTGGGCATAGCCGACATAGTATATAACGAAAATGCAAGTTATACCGAAACACCTTTGTATAACGATAGTTTGTTCGGCTTGCAAAGCTGGAACCTGGCTACAACTTTAAGTACACACGGAGCAGGACTTAATTTTAAAATAGGCGCCATTTACAAAATTACCGATTGGTTAAGAGTAGGTGGTGCAGTGCATACCCCCACATGGTTTCAGTTAACAGATGACTATTCATCCTATATAACCGCAAATTATGTAAACACTCCATTCTACCCTAATGGAGGTGGTACATGGTCGGGTACTGCAACTCAATCACCTGCAACGGGTAGCTATAATTATACTCTTGTAACTCCTTTCCGTGCAATGGGCGGCCTTGCATTTGTAATACACCACCAGGCCATTATTAGCGCCGATTATGAATTTGTAGATTATTCTACTGCCTTATTAAGCTCGGCTGATGCAGGTACATTTACCCAGGCTAACAATGCTATTAAAGCATACTATATGCCCGCCAGCAACCTGCGCGTAGGTGTAGAACTGGTGTTATATCCTTTTAGCATCAGGGCCGGATATACATACTATGGTAATCCTTATTCTTCTTCGGCAGGCAACAGCAGCATACGCAATTCGTATAGCGCCGGCATAGGTATTAAAATAGACAGGTGCTTTATTGACCTTGCTTATGTACTGACTCAATACAGCGAAAACTATTATATGTACGACCAAACCCTGGAACCGGCTGCGGCACTTAAAAACACCGTATCAGATATGGTGCTTACATTAGGTGTTAACTTTTAAGAAGTAAAATTTTAAAACTCAATATAAGTACCCGCTTAACGGCGGGTATTTTGTTTTACAAATACCCTTAAGTTCTAATTTTATGGTGTTGTAATTGTTTAGATTTCTCACCCCTTTGGGGTTCGAAATGACAGGATGTTCCGGGGTGGGTAGAAGGAAGGAGGGGGGCGGCTACGCCGCCCCCTCCTTCCTTCTCTTTATATTCAAGGTCTCTGTCATTCTGAATCCCGAGTTTACGAGGGTGAAGAATCTGAAACGATAATTGGTTTCATGCAGTTTGAAAGTTCAACTTATTTGTATTTTTTACATATGAGTTTGCATTTGTACTTCGTTTATATTTTATCCAGCCCTAATAAAAATGCCATTTATGCAGGTGTAACCAGCGATTTACCGGGTCGAGTTTTTCAACATAAAAGAAAAATGTTTCAGGGATTTACAGCTAAGTATAATATTGATAGATTGGTTTATTATGAGCGTTTTGACTATATAGATTTGGCAATTGCAAGGGAAAAACAAATAATGGGTTATTCTCGTGCAAAGAAGGATGCACCTATCAATGCTGCTAATCCGGCCTGGAGTGATTTATATAAAGATGGAAAAATAACCTCTCTTAAATAGCGGGGGCAGTTAAGTTCAATTCGTTTTTCACTTTAAAGGTACCCGTAATCGCGGTTATAAAGTTTAACCCCTTTTAAAAAGGATTTTTGTTTGGCATTTTCGCATAATGCAACAAAGCCGTAACCTACGCCCATTACTCCGCCACTAACACACAAAGCGCCAATATCTAAAATAGGTGCAACGGTTAAGCCAACATAGGTTGTAATTACAAGGGCACCGTAACCTGTAACAGCAATAGCTTTAGGTATAAACTCAATGGTATTGATGCGGCGTATTTTTTTAATTTGTTTGTACGCATCTTTATCATCTTTCATAAACACGTCCATTAGCGGGTCGTTGCCCGATTTAGAAAAACTCCATGCATAGGATGAATCGTTGCCAAAATAATATCCAAACAAAGTAGAATCTTTATAATAAACACCATATTTTACTCTATAGCGATAAGCATACTTAAGGTTTATTTTAGGATGCTTAACTGTTCCGCTATCGTGCTGCGCTTTTACTACAACTGATGTTGTGGCAAAGAATAAAAGACAAGCAAGGCTTATGTTTTTCATTTATTGTAAAGTGCTTGAAATACAGTTACGAATGTAGTAAAGGTTTGGTGTTTTACCAAGTAAATGGCATTAGATTTCTTTAATCTATTAGTGTACCTATCGCCTCCACCGCATTCTTCAATCTTGCTTCATTTAATCCACTGATAATTGCATACGGAGTACTTTGCTTATCCAATTCATTTTTATAGATGGAAAAAAGTTCTTCGCGTAAATGCGGGTGTTCACGTTGTGGATCCGCTTGCCAGGGAATATCAATATTGCAGAGCAGGTATACATCGTAATGCCTTTGTTTTAGGTTATCTAATATCCACTGCGGACATTGTTTGTATTTATGTTCTGCCCATATTTTAGTTACCAATAAGTTAGTATCGCAAATAAGTATTTTGTTGGCCTTTGCAGCCATTACCTCTTCCAGTTCTACCTGTGTTTTAGATATGATAATGATATCTTCTAACGTATACGGACGGTTTAACTTGGCGATATACTCCCGTGCATACTCAGGAATAAACACTGTGTTGTAATGCTTTGCCAGTTGCTCTGCAAGGGTGCTTTTGCCGGTACTTTCGGGCCCAACAATGGCTATACGACGGATAGATGTTTCAGTTCTTTTTTCCATAGGTAATAACCATATACAGCCAGCAATGCAAATATAAAGTAGAGCACAGAAGTAAGGTAAAGCTGTTTTATAATATATGGAGCCAGGTACAGCAGGTCGGTAACAATCCACAATAGCCAGCTTTCAATAAGTTTACGTGCCTGCATCCATGTAGCGGCAAGGCTTAGGGCGGTTGTAATGCCATCCAGATAGGGTACGTTGCTGCTGGTATGTGTAAGTATTAAACCAAAAATAATACCTGCAGGAATGGTAATAGCAACCAGTATTAACAATGTTTTTATGGGTGCCTTCGAAATAGATAAAGCTTGTTTATCTTTTCCGCCATATAGCCATTCGTACCATCCATAAAAGCCTATAACCACATAAAACACATTGAGTGCAGCATCTCCAAAAAGCGAATCCTTATAAAAAAGATAAGTATACACAATGCATGCCACAATGCCAATGGGCCAGTTAATCACTTTTTCTTTCGCGGTAAACCACACACCTGCAATAGATAGTATAAAAGCCAGTACTTCCAGTCGGTTATCGATGATGTACTGCCAGCAGGTTTGCAGCATAGGGTATTTAATCTAACGAAAGGCCCAGTTCTTTGTAGCGGTTCATAATGTCTTCAAAGGCCTGAACAGGGTCCTGGTGGTGCCAAATGGCATTATGGAATGCTACACCCGAAAAGCCAATTTCGCGGGCTTTTTCAATGCTGTTAACGTTGGCTCCGCCCCGTGCAATTACCTTTTTAGGAAACTTGGTCATAATGGTATCCAGTGTACCACGGCTAAATGTAGGGCGGTGTTCCTGGGTGCCTGCAAAAATAGGGGAGAGCATAATGTATTCGAATTCAGCATAGCTTTCGGCAAGCGATGAAAGGCTACTGCATGATGTGGTGCGTATAATACCCCTGCGGCGCAGTTTAAATAACTGGTGTTGCGCCCACATTTTATACGGGTGCTTTTTATGCGATTTGGTAAGGTGTATGCCTTTAAGGTTAAAATCCCACAACAGGCTATGATGCGTATGAATAATTATTTTTTTGTGGTATTCTTCCGAAAATCCTTCCAGGTATTTTTTAAGGGCCTCGGTAGAAAGTTTGGGTTTGCGCACATGCAGCGTTTCCAGCCCGGCATCAAACATTTTACGTAAAAGTATATGTTCCCCTTCCAGGGTATTTGATGTAGATATTAAAAGTAACTTCATAAAGGTGATTACAGCTGTTTTAGTGGTGATGGTTGGTAATGCACCGCTTTGGCTATTTGTTGCACCAGTTCGGGTTGTTCTTCGGCTATGGTGCCAATCACAATCATATCGGCACCGGCAGATATTACATTGTATGCATCTTCGGGGGTACGTATGCCACCACCTACAATAAGGGGTATGTTAATGTTCTTTTTCACTTCCTTAATCATCTTTGGCGATACATGCTTTATGGCTCCGCTGCCGGTATCCATATAAATAAGTTTAAGGCCCAGCATTTCGCCGGCCAGTGCGGTACATGCTGCTATGTCGGGTTTATCTGCCGGTATGGGTAAGGTGCTGCTAATGTATGCCGCCGTGGTTATTTTACCACCATCTATTAGCATATAGCCGGTAGGTATAATTTCAAGGCTGGTCTTTTTAAGTATGGGTGCAGCCTGCACATGTTTACCAATCAGGTTATCGGCATTGCGGCCCGATATAAGCGACAGGAACAGTATAGCATCGGCATTGGGTGCAATTTGGTCCACATTACCGGGGAAAAGCACAATAGGCAGTTTGCTTAGCTTTCTAACCTCATCAACACAACGTTGCAGGTTGCCCTTGGCAATAAGGCTACCACCAATAAATATGTAATCTATACCCGATTCTTCCGAAAGGTTAAGGTTGGCAACCTTCTTGTATTTATCGGGGTCTATAAGCAGGGCCAGCTTTTTTTTGCCCCCCGCCTGTATAGATTCAAGTAATGTATGCCCCATTAAACGTGTTTTGGTCGCTAAATTTCGTAAAATTATCTTACATCGGGTGAGATTTAGTCATTTTGTTACTATTTGGGGCGTTCCCTAACGCGAGACCTCTCACTTGCTTTGCGTTCTTTGTGGGTGTTTTCCTTGGCGCACTTTGCGGTTAAGTTTTACCGCCAAGAAATATCCCAAGTAAAAGCAACGCTAATCCCGATAGCTATGGGGACGCAAAGAGATTATCAAAGAATTTAAAATTGTCCTTTTCTGTCAGTTTATGTCGCTTTACAGGGTTTATAGGGGTACCCCCTATTTGAAAAGTGATAACCACTGGCACCCACTTTATTTTTCATTATCAGGCATTTAGCGGGTTTCCACTTTTGGGTATTGGTAACCCGTTTGTTTCCAAAATTTTAACCGCAAAGTCTCGATAGCTATCGGGAGCCAAGTTATTACGCAAAGAACGCGGAGTTTCCATCATTACTAATTCACACGAGCGCAATTGCAAATATAATCAAAATATTTAATATATGTAATATTTTATTTAATTTGTAAATTAAAACTGTACATTATAATTCCAATGGTACACAGGATGATTTTGCACAAAGCAGCGCAGTATTAATTAGCATACACCAACATATACTCGCCAATGCGTTTGTAGGTAAGCGAGTAGGGAGTTTGAGTGCCATTCTCGATAATAAAGCCCTCTAATTGTCCCTCGTTGGCAAGTGTAAACGGCGACACCAATAAGTTGTTTTTAAAGCTAAGCATACCCTTGGGGTGTATTTTATACAGCACCTCTTTTACACACCAAATGGTGCAAAGTTGTGCCACGGCAATGTTTTCGGCCATTGATAAAAAGGCTTTTTCTTTATCGTGCAAAAAGCGTTGGGCAATACGTTTAATTTTTGGATGTATGTGTTCTATATCTACACCGGGTACGTGCATGCTGCTAAGTGCAATGGCTATGTATAGCCCCGAATGGCTTATCGATATTTCTTCCGATCCATCGGTAAGGTATGGCTTGCCGTTTTCTTTGTATTTAATAACAGGCTTTTTGGGCCTTAGGTGTTGCAACAGGGTACGTACTGCCAACCATTCGCGCTGACGCGATTCGTTCTTAAAGCCCTCCAATGTATCCTGTTCTTCTATGGTTAGGGTAGTAGTTTTTAATAGCGTTTCAAGGCTTTCGGTAACCTGCCATACCGCAGTGCATTGCCCCTTTGTATTGCCTGTATTTAGTAGTAGTGGCATACCTGTAAGTATTAATTATTAATTGCTAATTATTAATTTTCTTTTTTTGTGCTACCTTTGGACTCCTAATTTAAAAAAATTACCTGATGAGCAAGCAAACTTTAGAAAAACAATTGCCTTACAAAGTAAAAGATATTTCACTTGCTGCCTGGGGCAGAAAAGAAATAAAACTGGCTGAAGTTGAGATGCCCGGCCTTATGGCATTGCGCGAAGAATATGGCAAACAACAACCTTTAAAAGGTGCACGTATTGCAGGTTGTCTGCACATGACCATACAAACTGCTGTGTTAATTGAAACCTTAAAAGCATTAGGCGCCGAAGTACAATGGTCGTCTTGCAACATATTTTCTACACAAGACCATGCCGCTGCTGCTATTGCTGCTGCCGGTATTCCTGTATTTGCATGGAAGGGTATGACCGAACCTGAATACGAATGGTGTATTGAACAAACTATGTACTTTGGGCCAAACCGCGAACCTTTAAATATGATACTTGACGACGGTGGCGACCTTACCAACGTTGTATTAGATAAAAACCCTGAACTTATTGCAGGCATACGTGGTATTAGCGAAGAAACCACAACCGGTGTACACCGCCTATACGAAAGGATGAAAAAAGGAACTTTGCCTATGCCTTGCTTTAATGTAAACGATTCGGTTACCAAATCGAAATTCGACAACAAATATGGTTGTCGCGAATCGCTGGTCGATGCAATCCGCCGTGCAACCGACCTTATGCTTGCCGGAAAGGTGGCGGTGGTAGCGGGATTCGGTGATGTAGGAAAAGGCTCCGCACAAGCCCTTAAAAACAGCCATATGCGTGTTATTGTAACCGAAATTGATCCTATTTGCGCCCTGCAAGCTGCAATGGAAGGTTACGAAGTACGTAAAATGGATGATGTTATTGGCCTTGGTGATATTATTGTAACCACAACAGGTAACGATAACATTATTGTTGAAAGGCATTTCCGTGCATTAAAGCACAATGCTATTGTATGTAACATTGGCCACTTTGATACTGAAATTGATATGGCATGGCTCAATAAGCACTACGGTAAAACAAAAGATACCATTAAGCCACAGGTTGATGAGTATACCATTGATGGCAAAAGCTTTATTGTACTTGCCGAAGGCCGCCTTGTAAACCTGGGCTGTGCTATGGGTCATCCGTCTTATGTAATGTCTACCTCGTTTACAAACCAGGTATTGGCACAAATAGAATTGTGGCACAACCATAAAAAGTATAAAAACGAAGTGTATACCCTTCCTAAAATACTTGACGAAAAAGTGGCGCGTTTACACTTGAAAAAACTGGGAGTTGAAATAGATACGCTAACCCAATCACAGGCCGATTATATTGGCGTTAAGGTAGAAGGCCCATACAAGCCAGAGTACTACAGGTACTAGAAATTAGAATTCAGAATTTAGAATACAGAAGAGGCTGGTTGAAAGACCGGCCTTTTTTATTGTTGTATGAAAACATCGATCAATTGCCGTCTGCTTTAGCTGACTGGGAAAGTGTAATACAGTAATATTGGGCTTTAGCCCTGAAATAGGTAAGTGTTTTCGGCTAAAGCCAAAACTGAGTGCGATGTTTTAATCCGTCAGCTAAAGCAGACGGCAATTCAAGAAGCTGTCCTATCCAAAAAAATATACATTTGCTACACTTCTGTGTATGAAAAAGCGTAGCTCTGTTTTACTTTCAATTTGCTTGTTATTTACGCTGGTGTCTGTTGGCCAACGTAAAATATGGAACAGGGATTCTTTACGGAAGATTATTAATAACCCCGCTTTGCACGATACCACACGTGCCCGTGCTATTTCGCGGTTTGCCGAATATTACAAGTCCACCGATTCGATGATAAATGCATTGGCTGTGGCCGATAGCATCACACGCAGGTACAATAACTATGCCCTTACAGGCCGCATTATGGATATGAGGGTATACCTTTTATATACAGCCGGTGATGCCAAAAGGCTGGCGGCGTTTAAAGCAGCTACCGATATGTTGTTTTTTGCCCAGCAACACCACGATACGCTTGATATAGCCAATGCCTATTTTCATCGCGGGCAGGTATATGCTACCTACGATATGCTTGACAAAGCAGCAGCAGAAGAAATGAAAGCTGCCGAGCTTTTCCCGCACGATAAGTTTAAGTATGGATGTGATTATGCTTTTTACCTGGTTGGGTATTACATGTTTAATAACCATCAATACAAGGAGGCTTTGCCTTATTTTATAAGATCGTACCACATGGCAATAAAAGACAGTTTAGATTTTTTTTTACCCGAAGTATCGGGCTGGATAGGCAACACCTATAGCGGCCTTAAAATGTTCGATAGCGCTATCTATTACCGCTATGTAAGTTTGCGCTACGATAAAGGCGACCCCAGCTTGCTTTGCGAAGGATACCGTTACCTGGGCAATGTATACCAAAGCCTGGGGAATTACGATAGCTCCCTTATCCTTTACCATAAAAGCCTTGATTGTTTTACAAAACTAAAGTCGGTAGACCGCACCTGGCTGATACGATATTTTATTGCTAACGTTAATTACAAAAAAAATAATTATGCCGAAGCAGCCAAAGAGGTAGACGAAATACTGGATACCGCCACCGGCAAAAAAGGTTTTTTAGTAAAATACCTTACTATACAACTTGCAGGCAAGGTGTACGATAAGGCGGGGCAAAAAGACAAAGCCATTGCAGCATATCAAAAATTGGTGCAGCTTAACGATAGCGTTCAAAAATCTGACAAGGCCGATAACGTTAACGAGATGAATTCTAAAATGCAATTTGAGCAGGCACAACAAATGCAGCAAATAGAACAGGAACATAAAAATGAACTTGCCCAAAAAGATAAACAAAGGCAAGCTATTATTCGTAATGTGCTTATTGCAGGCTTTATAGGCTTGCTGTTTTTTGCAGTTATTATGTACCGCAACTTTCAGCAGAAAAAGAAAGACAACATATTGCTTGCAAAACAAAAAGATGAAATAGGGGTGCAGAAAAAGGAAATACAGGATAGCATTAACTATGCCCGCAACATACAACATGCCATTTTACCCGATATTAATGATATGCAATCTGCAGTAGCAGGTTTGTTTGTGTTATATAAACCCAAAGATGTGGTAAGTGGCGATTTTTACTGGCATGCCAATGTAAACGGCAAATCGCTTATTGCAGCGGTAGATTGCACGGGCCATGGTGTACCCGGTGCATTTATGAGCATGATAGGCAATGATAAGCTGAACAACATTGTACGTAAAGACGGAGAAACAAGTCCCGGTAAAATATTAGGGCATTTAAACAGGCAGGTTAAAGAAGCATTGCATCAAAACATAAATAAAGATACCGCCCTGCGCGATGGTATGGATTTAGCATTATTGGCTATTAGCTATCAGCCAATGGCTATTAGCTTTTCCGGCGCAAACAGGCCCCTTTATATTGTACGCAATGGTATTTTAGAAGAAGTAAAACCAACCAAAACATCAATAGGCGGCTATACCGATGATGAAATGCAATTTGAAGAACACACCTTGCAACTAAGCAAAGGCGATATTATTTACCTGGCCAGCGATGGCTATGCCGACCAGTTTGGCGGAGGTAAATCGAAAAAATTTACCACACGCCAGTTTAAAGAAACATTGCTGGCAATTGCCAAAGAGCCTATACAAAAGCAAAAACAAATGTTGGAGGATATACTTAGCAAATGGCAGGGTAACGAAGAACAAATTGATGATATACTTGTTATCGGTATACAAGTGTAGTGCCTGTTTTGTTGTAATCTTAAATTTTATTTGGGCGTTCCCCGCCGGTAGGCGGGGCGGGCTGTCAAAGCGTAAAGCCTTCGGCTGTTACCATTTTCCATCCCTAACGCAAATCCCATTAACTATTTATTAGCGGCTGTTCTGCTTGTATCCGGATAGATAACGGTTATGTTATTTAAACTGTCGAATATAATTTGACAACTTGCACCGGGCGTGTCGCCATTCGAAGAGTTTTCCAACGTATATTTTTTCCCTGGTATGGGCTTAAATACAAAGTTCTCCCAATCTTCAATCTCTCGCTTAAAAAGTATGTTAATAAAATAGCCAGGGTTTGGCTTTAACAGGTATATGCACGGAGGATTTTTATCGTAGTCAGGACGCAATGTGTACTGAACATATTCCTTTTCTCCGGCTATGCTGAAATTAACCAAGCCACCACCATCGGCATCGGTTACGGTTTTTTTCTCGGTATCTACATGTATGCTGTTTCCTTTACATCCATATAAAATCGGAAAAAGAAGTAGCGATAATAAATAGACTGCATATTTGGCTGGTGTCATTTATGTCTTTAATGAAGTCCCTCCTTTGGAGGGATATAGGGAGGCTTTAATTGCTCACCGTAAGTTCCGATGTGCCGTCCCAATAGGTTTTGTATGCTTTAAGCGAGCATGTGCTGGGGCCGCTGCTTACCGAGCCATCGCTAAGGTTAAATATGCTTTTGCATGCAGAGCACTTTGCCTGTATTTTATTGCTTGATATGGATATTACCCCTTTGGCAGCAGATGAGCCATCGTAAGGGCACATGCAGTCATATGCTTCAAATTGATCGGTTTGGTAACGGTAAAGGGCAATGCCTGCATTGCCACCCGAAACAAGCATAGAACCGCCCGTATATTGTATAGGGGCATAACCTGCGCTATTAACATCTATGCTAAAGTTAACACCAACATTAGGCACACCATTGCAAACATTGGTTTTTTTACAGCCTCCGGCTATAACAGATGCAGCTAAGGCTGTGAATAAAATTGTTCTTTTTAAGCTATCCATGCGTAAGTATGTACAGCAAAATTAACGTATTTTTGAGTGCTTTAGTATTTGTGCTTAACAACAATGAATAATAGGTTGGTAAAAACAGGTGTTTTAAAGGTAACAGCCATAACGCTGATTATGATGTGTGCAGCCGTTGCACACGCCCAGCAAGCCGATGCCCAAAAGCAAAAACAATCGGATAATGCACCGGCCATGGGTAAAATGCAAAAAAAGGTATTAGCCAAACAAAAAGCGGAAGAAAAGCAAGCCGAAAAAGACAGGCAGGAAGCTCTTAAACAGCACATGAAAAACCAAACCCCGGCAGTGCGTAAGCGTATGAAAGCCGATGCACACCAGGCCAACCTGTATAATGAGCATAAACGCGAATTCTTTTTAAAGCGCTGGTTCACCAAAAAAAAGCCGTAAATGCCTCTTTTGTAGCTATCTGTGGGCTGTGTGTTGTATTATTGTATGTTCCTACTATTCGCTTTTCGTTTTTCATTTTTCACTCTTTAATCGCAATTCACTCAGCCATTCCCGCAGTTCGCTCATTATGGGTTTGAATACGGCATAATACATGCTTTACTTTGTATCATTAAATAGCAATGCATGAAATGAAAAATTAGAATCTGCCCCTAATTCTTAGAAAGCCGATAAATAATGGGATTTGAGGGGTAAAAGCGAGCAAAACAAAAAAATAACTTTTTTTTCACCGTTAGGATAATAGTTTTTTTAAATTTGTTCGCTGGTTTTAACAAATATTAACAAAACGTTTCAGTTATGTTTAAAAAAATACGTCTTACCATTACGGCATTGCTATGTGCAACCGCGGCCTTCTCTCAATCAGGAGCAATAAAGGTACATATGTTCGACAAGGATAAAAAAGAAGGAATACCTTTTGCAAACGTAGTTGTTTTAAAGGGCCCCGCGCAAATAGGAGCCGGCGTTACAGATATTGACGGGTATGTTATAATAAAACCTATAGACGCAGGCGAGTATACCGTTAAAGGTGTGTATGTGGGATACGTAGACCAGGAAATTACAAACGTTACAGTTTCGGCCGACAGAACAAACTATGTTGAAATGCCGATGCCATCAACCGCTACAAACCTTGGAACGGTTACCATTACAAAGCAAGCGGTAGATATTTTGCCTAAAGATACCCACACCGGGATAACCATTGGCGCAAAGGAATTAAGAGACCTGCCGGAAAAAGATATCAATTCAGTAGTTGCACAGTCTCCAGGCACATATTCATCTGATGTTGGTGGTGCTATTAATATGAGGGGTGCCCGTAGTGATGCTACCGAATACATTGTAGACGGTATGAAAATAAGCGCCGGTATGAGCACAGGCGGATTACCACAATTAATGATTGGTGAAATAACTACCATTACAGGTGGTGTACCCGCAAAATATGGCGATGCAACTGGTGGTATTGTTGAAATAAACACTATTGGCGCATCACCCGTGTTTTTTGGAAGCGTACAGGGCCTTACTTCAGAATTACTGGACCCATGGGGATATAACGATGGCAACTTTACTATTGGTGGCCCCATCTTTTCTAAAATGGACACCAGTTCGCATACCAAGCAACCTATTGTAGACTTTATAGTAGGCGGTGAGTACACACATCAAAAAGATAACTCGCCTTCGTTTGTTGGGCAATACACTGCTAATGCCGATACACTTGCCGGCCTGCAAAAAAATCCTTACCGGATAAACCCTTTGGGCGGATACCAACAATCCTCGGCTTATCTTACAGCCGACCAAATGACACACACCAAGTACCATCTCAACGATCCACAGCAACTTATTTCCCTGAATGGTAAAATAGGTATACACGTTTCCAATAACGTAAACATTGTAGTAGGTGGTTCTTATTATAACCAAACCCAAAACGACTATCAACAAAGTAACGAAATGTTCGACGACAATCAAAACCCGTTGGATATTACCAATAACTATAAAGTATATGTAAGGTTCACCCAGCGTTTTCCAACCCCCGAGGGCAAAGACAAACAATCGGTGGTTAAAAATGCATTTTATACCATACAGGCAGAATATGGTAACAACTACCAAATTATAGAGAATAGTGAATTTAAGGATAACCTTTTTGAATACGGTTACATTGGCAAGTTTGAACAATACTATTCGAATGTGTACCAGTTAAAATATGGAAAGAAAGGGTTAGCATTTTATCAAACCGCTTTCAACGACTCATCGTATACGTTCGATCCTACAGGTTCACCAAACCCGCTTGAAGCAAACTACACCAGCCAGATGTACAAATTGCTTGGACAACAAAATATAAGTAGTCCTAACCCACTTCTTCAAAACGAAGCTTTGCTAAATGGATTTGAGCCTGTTAGCGTTTATTCCATGTGGTCGAATACAGGTACTGCATATAACCTGTACAGAAAGGAAAACCAAAACCACTTAAGGTTTACAGCAAACTTTTCGGCTGATATAAAAAATCATGCTTTGCAAATTGGTTTTGAATATGAACAAACTGTGCTTAGCTTTTATGCCATTGAACCGGTAGGCTTATGGGGTATTATGCGCCAAAATGCAGACTACCACTTACAGCAGCTTGATACCACAAACCCTATTCTTGTAGGGCAGGGTACTTATAATACATATTCATACAACCGCGCTTATGATGGTGCTACCCAAACCCAGTTTGATAAAAGTATGCGTCAAAAATTAGGGCTTCCTATTAATGGCTCAGATTATATTCAGCCGGATAATTATGCACCAAGTTTTTATTCTTTGGATATGTTTAGCGCCTCTGATCTGATTAATAACGGTAACTCACCTATTAACTATTTTGGGTATAACTACCTGGGCAATGGGCCATACAATACAACAAGCCTAGATGACTTTTTTAATGCCACCGATGCCAATGGCAATCACACCTATCCTATAGCGCCATACCATCCTATATATATAGCGGGGTATATACAAGATCACTTTGATATTAAGAGCCTTAAGTTTGATATTGGCTTACGTGTAGACAGGTTTGATGCCAACCAACCTGTATTGGCCGATCCCTACTTGTTTTTCCCTGCTAAAAAGGTATCTGAATTGCCAAGCACACCATTTAATAAAACGGAAATACCAGGGAATATGGGAAGTAATTACGTAGTGTATGTAAATGATGCGCAAAGCCCAACAGCAATAGTAGGTTACCGCAACGGCAACACCTGGTATAACGCACAAGGTAATGCAGTGCCCGATCCAACCGTACTTGCGGCAGCAACCACCACAGGAACTATACAACCTTACCTTGAAAATCCAAATCAAACTAATTTAAGTTCAAATGCCTTTACAACCTACACCCCCCAGGTTAATTTAATGCCCCGTATAGCATTTGCCTTCCCAATATCTGATGTGGCCAAATTTTTTGCCCACTACGATATACTTACTGAACGCCCACCGGGAGTAGGATATAACATTTTTAACCCGCTTGATTATGTGTACATTCAAAATAAAATAGGCCAAACTATTGAAAACCCTGCTTTGCAACCACAGCAAACCACAGATTATGAGTTAGGGTATACACAGGTACTTAACGAACAACGTAGTGCTGCCTTAACATTATCTGCGTTTTATCGCGAAAACAGGAACGAAGTTCAGGCATACAGATTTTTTGATGCCTACCCGGCCACTTACCTTGCCTATAATAATATAGATTTTGGTACAACAAAGGGGCTTACCCTTGTGTATGACCTTAGAGGGTTAAACAATATTAAACTAAGGGCAAGTTATACATTACAATTTGCCAATGGTACTGGTTCGGGCCCCAGCTCGGGTGAAAATTTAGCAGCATCGGGCCAGCCTAACCTGCAAATACCACAACCTTTAGCTAACGATCAGCGCCATACCTTCCTTATAAACGTAGATTTCCACTACGCTTCGGGTGAAGCATATAATGGCCCTGTATTTACAAGTAAAAGTGGTAAAAGCACCCAAATACTTGCCAATGCAGGATTCAACTGCAGTCTTACCCTTGGTTCGGGAACACCTTATACTAAGCAGGCAAGCGTTACCGAAGGCGACCCCGACGGAAACGTAGCAGGAGGTATACAGCAAAAATATAACCTGGTAGGAAGTATTAATGGAAGTAACCTGCCCTGGACCTATCGTGTAGATCTTAGAGTTGATAAAGATTTCCCGCTTATACTATCTAAGAGCAAAGGCGACAAAGCCAAACATTGCGATATATTAGCATTTGTAGAAATTACCAACCTGCTTAATACCGAAAATGTAAAAGCAGTATATAATTACACCGGAAGCGCAACCGATGACGGGTTCCTTACCTCTTTACAAGGCCAAACATTTATTCCGCAGCAAACCGACCCACAGGCATTTCAGGACCAATATAAAATTAAAGTACAAGACCCCGGCTACCTTTCAATACCAAGGCAAGCAAGGATAGGCGTACAATTTAACTTTTAACGAATAAAGAAACATATTACATATTTTATGGCCCAAACATTTTTAACAGGTTTTATTATGAAAACAAAAAAGAGTATAGTATCTTTAGTTATAGCTGCCTTAGTTTGCGGCAGTGTATATGCCAGAGAAGATATTAATGCGCCCCATGCACCTAAAAGGGTATTGGCAAATGGTTGTGTGCAAGACCAGGGATCTGCCTTTTTAAATATTAATAACGTAAGGGCACGTATTATGGATGAAGGCGACATGTGGTGGAACCCCGCTATTGGAGGCCCTCAATACTTTGTGCCCAATGCCAGCCCAACCTGTTCTCAGTTTGCAGGTTCGCTTTGGATAGGCGGACTGGATGCAGGAGGCCAGCTTAAAATAGCAGCCATGACGTATAGGCAAAATGGCGAAGACTTTTGGGCAGGCCCTTTAGATACTGCTACCGTATCTATTACTGTTGCCGAGTGCCAGGCATACGACAAACTTTTTGCTATAAACAGGCAAGAGGTTCAGAATTTTGTGTCTCACCCAAATAATGCTCAATACCTTACACCGGATATACTTAACTGGCCGGGTAATGGTAACCAGGTAACCTATGGCGAAGCTAAATTTCTTGCCCCTTTTAGAGACTTGAACGGCGATGGTATTTACGAACCACAATTAGGTGAATACCCGGATTACGATTTGCAAGGCAATTTTCCTAACTGTACTAATGAGCTGTTTGGCGATCAAACCCTGTGGTGGGTAATTAACGACGAAGGTAATATACATAGCGAAACAGGAGGCTTAGCTATAGGCCTTGAAATTAGGTGCCAGGCATTCGAATTTTCAACCAATGATGCTATTAATAACTGTACTTTTTATAACTACCAAATTATTAACCGTTCATCGTACCAAATAAACAAAACCTATTTTGGCGCTTGGGATGACCCCGACCTTGGTAATGGCGCCGACGATTTTGTAGGTTGCGATGTAGGCCGTGGCTTGGGATATTGTTACAATGGCAATAATTATGATGCAGACGGTGGTGGCCCTTTTGCCGATGAAAAAGGATACCATGGATATCCACCTGCTATTGGTGTGGACTTTTTCCAAGGTCCACGCGCTGATGCACATGACACAGACTGTTATGTTCAAAACGGACTTATTGGCATGGCCAGGTTTGTATATTACAAAAACGACTTTAGCGTTACCGGTAATCCGCAAAATGCTACCCACTATTATAACTATCTTAAAGGTTTATGGACAGATGGTACACCTATGACTTATGGCGGTACAGGCTACCAATCCAGCAGTACAGCTACCAACTATATGTATCCGTGGACGCCCAGTGGCGCTACCCAGGGAGGTAGCTCGAAAAATACCGACCCTACCGGTTGCGGAACAAACCATGTAATACAAAATACAGTTTGGGATATGTTCGATATTGGCTTTATACCCAACGATATGCGTTTTCTGCAATCTGCAGGCCCTTTTACACTTAAACCCGGCGCTGTAAACTTTGTTACAACTGGCGACGTTTGGGATCAATCGGCCACAGCTAACAATGCTGAATTACCTGTAGGCCTTATACAAGTTGACGACGACCAGGCACAGGCCCTATTTAATAACTGCTTTAAAGTATTGGAAGGACCTGATGCACCCGACCTTACCGTACAGGAACTTAACCGCGAGATTATTATTACTTTAAGTAATCCCAGCACATCTAATAACTATAAGGAAGGGTACAAGCAAAGGTCTCCTACAATTGTGCCTCCTTATAAAGATACCGACTACGTATTTGAAGGATACCAACTCTTCCAGGTATTAGATTCTGCTGTTACCGCAACCCAGTTGCAAGATCCTTCCAAGGCACGTCTTGTTGCAGAATGCGATATAAAAAATGGGGTTGGCCAATTGGTTAACTACACTTTTAACCAGGCTTTGGGCGGCAATGTACCAAGCCTTATGGTATCAGGTTCAGATAAAGGCATTCTTCATTCCTTTGATATTAAATCTGACCAGTTTCAGACAGATAATATAACCGGATTAGTTAACGACAGGCCTTATTACTTTATGTGCATAGCATACGCATATAACAACTTTAGTACCTACAACCCACTTGGCCCCGATTCGTTACTAAACGGGCAAAAACTGCCTTACCTGCAAGGACAAAAAAGCGCCGAAGGACAAGCTGTACAAGTGTATAAAGCCGTGCCCCACATACCTTCGGCACAAGGATATGGAACCGTACAAAATTCGCAATATGGCGAAGGTCCGGCAATTACCAGGATAGAAGGCCATGGTAATGGTACCAATACTATTGAACTTAACCAGGCCAGCATAGATTATATTTTGGCAAACGATACTATGGCGCATCCTACGTATGTTGGTAGCCAGGGTCCTATTAAAGTAGAAATAGTAGATCCTTTAAGCGTACCTGCCGGAAACTTTATTGTTAAGGTACTGCCAAATCCAATTACCCACAAAATGGACAGTACCTGCAGATGGATGGCATACCGACCGGGAATCGATACCATTTATTCGGATACCAATATATCTGTACAGAACCAACAAATAGCGGCATCATGGGGGCTTTCGATACAAATACAAACGGTTGATTTGCCCGGTACATCAAATGCACCAAGCAATGGGGCCATTGATTCTACGTCAAACATGACTTTTGCCGACCCTACAAAACAATGGTTAAGCGGGTTACAAACCTCTACCCCAGGTACTACCCCTACATTCTGGATACGTTCCGGTACCTATGTAGATAAATCTACCCCTGCACCGGTTGCATTTAGTTCGTATGCACACGATCCGAACAATAATTATCAGCAAATGGTTAACGGAACATGGTCGCCTTATTACCTGACTTGTCAATCAGATGCTCCTAAACTATATGTAGACTACGGCCCTAAATCAAATGGTCCAGATCTTTCGTCTCTTAATACACTTTCCAGTGTAGATGTGGTTATTACAAGCGATAAGTCGAAGTGGACCCGTTGCCCTGTATTAGAAGAACAAGACGAGCCTGCATTGGCCCAGGGCGGAGCCGCTAAACTGGCACTCAGAAAATCACCATCTATAGATCAGGACGGTAACTATGCTACCCTGGGTTCAGGAGCAAGTGGTACTGTAACCGATAGGAACTATATTGCCGATAATGGAATGGGTTGGTTCCCCGGGTATGCTATTAACATTGAAACCGGCGAACGTCTTAACATGGCCTATGGCGAAGATTCCTGGCTGGTTAATGACGGCGGACGTGACATGAAATGGAACCCCGATTCTATTGTCTTTAAACAAGATGGTTCGGGTGCTACCGGTGTTTCGCAATTTTTTGGCATAAGTTCTATAATGGGTGGCAAGCACTACATCTACGTTTTCGGGCATAATGCAGCTGCATTTAGCGTAGTACCTCCTTATGATGGCGGAGATACTCTTTACCATGTGCTTAAGCGCAATGTAGTGGCACAAGTAGCACACATGTGGAGCGATGCTATGTGGGTTAACATACCATTGCTTGTTACTGGGCACAATTTGCTCGAAACCGATGTTACTATTCACCTTAGAGTGGCCAAGCCATATGCCGTAAATTGGGGAGCTAAATGGTCGAGCCCAAGCCCCGATAACGGCAACTTTCCAATGTATAGCTTTGGCACAAATGGCTTAGAAGTGGAAACCAATGTTGATAGTACGGCTAAAGATGCGCTTAGGCTTATTAACATAGTACCTAATCCGTATTATGCTTATTCCAGTTACGAAAGTGATAAAATTGATACAAGAGTAAGGATTACAAACCTGCCTCCTGTATGTACCATATCTATATTTACATTAAACGGAACCCTTGTTAATGTTATTAATAAAGAAGGCCCGCTTACATATATAGATTGGAACCTTGAAAACTCATTTAACGTACCTATAGCAAGCGGGATGTATATTATAAATGTTAATGTGCCTAATGTAGGTTCAAAAACACTAAAATGGTTTGGTGTAATGCGTCCTCTTGATCTTAACTCGTACTAATAAAAATAATATAGCCCTCCTATAATGGGAGGGCTATTTAATGCTACAGAAATAAGAATAATATAACATCAGTCTATGAAAAACAGAAATACAACAATAACGTTAGTTGCAGGGTTTGCAGCAATTATGTTGGGCTCCGCTGTAAAAGCCGGTAATCCTACACGTACTGGCCAGTCGGGTGCGTCAGAATTATTGATAGACCCCTGGGCAGGAACTTCGGGCTTTGCAGGCGCCAATACATCATGTGTGCAAGGTATAGAATCGCAGTTTTTAAATGTGGCAGGTACTGCGTTTACCCAACATACCGAGGTAATAGTGGGCACTACCAATTATTTGGGCGGCAGTGGTATTAATCTTGATGTTGCAGGGCTTTGCCAGCACGTGGGTGATGCAGGAGCTATAGGAATTACCGTTACATCGTTAAACCTGGGTAGCATACCCATTACTACCTACGATAATCCTGATGGCGGAATAGGTAATTATAGTCCTCAGTTTATTAATATTGGCCTTTCTTATGCCAGGGGTTTTTCGGATAATATTTATGGTGGATTAAACCTGAAACTTATTTCAGAGTCTGTAACAAACGTTAGCGCACTTGGTGTTGCTATTGATGCAGGCATACAATATGTAGCCGATGTGGCAGGAGCGAAGAAGAACCTGCATTTTGGCATATCCCTTAAAAATGTGGGCCCGCCAATGAAGTATACAGGTGATGGTTTAGCAACTGATGATAACCTGCCCAACGGAAATTCGGGTAGCATTACATTGGAACAAAGGTCGCAAGAGTTTGAATTGCCTTCTTTAGTTAATATTGGTGCCGCGTACGATTTCCATATCCATAAGGATAGTAGTGGTGTAAGTATGCACAGGATAACCGTAGCCGGTAATTTTACATCTAACTCGTTTACCGAAGACGAAGAAGAACTGGGCGTTGAATATGGCTTTAAAAACATATTTAGCGTACGCGTAGGCTTTGATTATGAAAAAGGCTTATTTGGCGGCTTAAGCACCGACCTGGTTAATACAACAGGTCGTTTAACAGTTTACACCGGCCCATGCGCAGGTTTTACTCTGCAATTGCCTTTTGGCAAAGCTAAAGGGTCCAGCTTTGGTGTTTCGTATGCATACAGGGCTTCAAACCCTTATACAGGCAGCAATACCATCAGCGTAAGGATGAGTTTGTAAATTCAAAAAGAAATCATACATTTGTAGTAGGAGAGAGAACCGGAAATGGTTCTCTCTCTTTTTCTGGTAAAATAGCAGAAATATTAGTTTAAAACTACACGGAAATGGCTACACAAACAGAATACTTTACACAGGAAGGGTTCGACAGGCTTAAAAAAGAACTGCACGAACTTAAAACAGTTGAAAGGCCTTCCATATCCCGACAAATTGCCGAGGCAAAGGATAAAGGCGACCTTTCGGAAAATGCTGAATATTCGGCAGCAAAAGAAGCACAGGGCCTGCTTGAGTTAAGGATAGGCAAGCTACAGGAAACGCTTAATAATGCCAAGGTGGTAGATAAATCTACACTCGACATATCCAAAGTGCTTATCCTATCGAAGGTTAAAATAAAAAATGCCCTAAATGGGGCTGTAATGAATTACACCATTGTAACGGAAAACGAGGCTAACCTTAAAGAAGGTAAAATATCGGTAAACTCGCCCGTAGCACAAGGTATACTAGGTAAAAAAGTGGGCGATAAAGCCAAGGTTAAAACCCCTGCCGGCGAAGTAACCCTCGAGGTATTAGAGATATCTCATTGAGCCAATATGGCAACCATCTTTACACGTATTATCAACGGCGAAATACCCTGCCATAAGGTGGCTGAAACGGCCAATTGCCTTGCATTTTTAGATATACAACCCCTGGCTAAAGGCCATACACTTGTAATACCAAAAAAAGAAATAGATTACATTTTTAATGTTGAGGATACGCTACTGGCCGAAATGAACATTTTTGCCAAAAAAGTAGCCAAAGCAATTGAAAAAGCTGTGCCTTGCAGGCGCATAGGTGTTGCCGTTATTGGCCTTGAGGTGCCACATGCGCACATCCATCTTATCCCCATCAATAAAGTATCTGATATAGATTTTTCTCAGCCTAAACTTAAGCTCAGTAACGAGGAACTGGCTTCTATCTGCGAAAGCATTAAAAAGTTTTTGTAGAAACCTCTCTATACTCACTGTGCTGAAAAACAAAACACCTATTTCTTCACCTTTTTACTACTAAAGTATTTATCGGGCATTTGCATTATTTCTAATACAGTGGCTAATTCCGGATGCGCTTTTTTGTTGGCCCTGGCGGTTATTTCTCCAAACTCGCATACAATGGCATCTTTGCCCATAAAGCGGTAGGTGATTTTATTTAGCGTATGGCCTTTTATGTCGTTGTTCACACCGCTTAATGCACTTACTCCTGGCAGGTATTCTAAGTTAGGCTGGTAAAAGTGCGCCATGGCTTTGTCCCATCCTTCTTTAGGATATAGATTACAGAAGGTCATAGTAGTTTGGCAATGTTGTGTATCGTTATCTTTAATAATTACATGCACTTCCTGCATTTGTCCGTCCCATTTGCCGGCTTTATTTTTAAAAAAAGCTACTACTTTGCTTTCGAGGTTAGGGCAACTATAGCTTATAACCACTTGTGCCGAATCCAGATTACCATAAAACCTTTTTTGCATAAAGGTTCCAAGGCTTACGTCAACGGTTTGCGAAATGCTTGTAAAAGGCAATATGTATAAGAACATCAATAAGATACAACGCATAATGATTATTGTTTAAACACAAAGTTGCAATAAATAACGGAGTAAGCACTGCTGTAGTATATGCAGATTAATTGCATCTTTGCTATATAGATAAAGGGGTGATGAAACGAGTTTTACGGCCTATACTTACAGTTTGCTGCATAACTGCCTTTTATTTTTCTTATGCTCAATCAAACGAATCGCCGGAGGCAAGTATACATAACTATCTTGCTTTACTTAAAACCGATAAAACCGATAGCGCCAGGGTAGAACATTACAAATGGCTTTGCTATTACTATCGGGTAATTGGCAAAATGGATACTGCTACCCTGTTAGGCAGCCAAGGTATTGCCTTAGCGCAAAAAGCAGGCTATAAAAGAGGCGAAGCAGGTTGCAATACGGCACTTGGCCTTGTAGTATGGAACGAAGGCAATTATACCCAGGCCCTCGATTATTTTTTAACATCCTTGAAGATTGATGAAAAGCTGGGTAGTAAAAGAGGAATAGGAACCAATTCGGTTAACATAGGTAACATTTACAGCGACCAAAAGGAATATGACGAAGCGCTTAAATATTACAATATTGGGTTAGATATAGATGAGCAATCGGGCGATACAATCGGCCTTATTATATTAAACGAAAACATGGGTACCTGCTACCTGGGCAAAGGTGATAAAGCAAAGGCACTGGTATATTATTACAGAACACTGGAAGAAAGTAAGGGCGCAAAATATATACCCGGCATTGCGCGTAGCACCGATGATATTGGCGCTGTGTACCTTGGTGAAGGAGACTATGATGCAGCCCTTAAGTTTTTGTTAGAGGGCGAAAAGGTGGGTCAACAGTCGGAGGATAAAAGCGTATTGTTAATAGCCGAGGGCGATTTGGGTGAAACGTATCTTAAGCTAAAAAGATATCCTGAAGCCGAAAAAGCCCTGCTAAATGCATTGGCTCTTTCCGATTCTATACATAGTCTTGAAGGTTATCAAAATTTTGGTAAATACCTTAGCGATGTGTATAGCCAAACAGGCCAGTGGCAAAAGGCATACAAGGCCTATACAGAATACAGCACTGCCGAAGATAGCCTTTCAGGGCTTGAAAAAAACAAACAAATAACTGCTAAAACACTTACCTATAATTTCGAAAAGGCCAAAGAAAAAATGCAGGCCGACCAGGAGAAGAAAGATGCCATTGATGTTGAAGAAAAAAAAGGACAACGAATTATATTATATGCCATAAGCCTTGTATTATTGCTGGCATTATTGCTGGTGGGCTTTGTGTTTAGGGGATACAGGCAAAAGCAAAAAGCCAATGTAATGCTCGACCGCAAAAATCAAACTATAGAACAACAAAAAGAAAAGGTAGATGCAGCCTATGCGCAACTGCACGAAAAGCATAAAGAGATTACCGACAGTATAAACTATGCCAAGCGAATACAGCAGGCACTTTTTCAGGATGAAGAGGCAATAGCAATGGGTAGTATGCCCGAACACTACATCTATTTTAAGCCCCGTGATGTAGTTAGCGGCGATTTTTACTGGAGATACGAAAAGGATGGTTATTGCTACATTGCAGCGGTAGATTGTACCGGCCATGGTGTACCCGGCGCTTTTTTAACCATGCTTGGTAGCGCTTTTTTAAACGAAATATGTGCCAATGGCAATAGGCTTAGCCCCGGCGAAGTGTTAAACCAGCTTAGAGATAAAATAGTGAAGGAATTAAGTAGCCGTGGCGAGGTGAAAGATGGTATGGATATATCTTTGTTGGCTATTAGCCGTCAACCATTAGCTATTAGCTGGGCTGGCGCCAACAACCCGTTATGGTATTTGCAAAACGGAGAGATAAAGGAAATAGCAGCAGACAAGCAGCCTATTGGCTACCAGGAAGGACAAAAACCTTTTTCTGCACATAAGGTGGCCTTGAATAAAGGCGACCTTGTGTATTTATTTACCGATGGCTATGCCGACCAATTTGGTGGCCCAAATGAAAAAAAGTTTAAGTACAACCTGTTAAAAGAAACCCTTAAGAGCATAGCCCACCTCTCAATGAAGGAGCAAAAGCAAAAATTGGGAGAGGTATTCGATAGTTGGAAAGGCAAGCAGGACCAAACCGATGATGTGTGCATTATTGCACTAAAGGTGTAATATTTTAATTAGTAATTGTTATTCTCGGGCGTTTCCCTGCCCGAATAAGTCAGGAGGGCATCCCTAATGCAATTTTTCACTTTTCGCTATTCACTTAACGTACCAGCGTAACGTTTCCCTTCTTTTTAATGTTGGCCCCGTTTTTTTCGGTAGCGGTAAGCAGATATACATACGTGCCCGTATTCATGGGTTGGCCTTTATAAGTGCCATCCCAGCAGTTATCTATATTTTCGGTTTCAAATACTTTATTACCCCATCGGTCGAACACCATGAAATTGAAATTTGTAAAACAATCGCCACGTACACATAACTCGTCGTTATATCCATCCTCATTAGGCGAAAAAGCAGTTGGGATAAACAGGCCGGCACACTCAACATCTACCGTTACAACGGCATAAGCTGTGCATCCATTGGCATCGGTAACACTTACGGTGTATGTATATAAGCCATCTGTTGGGGCATTAAATGAAATAGTAGAGCTCTTCAGGCTATCGTTCCACATATAGGTATAAATGGGTGTACCTCCGCTTGCTGATGCGTTGATGGTAATGTTCTGTCCTTTGTATGCAGTAATATAGGGTGGAACATTAATTACAATGCTATCGGGTTGAGTAATGGTTACGTTGTTTATGCCCGAACAGCCATTGGTATCGGTTACCATTACTGCATAGGTTCCGGCCGCGAGGTTATTTATAGATGGCCCTGAACTGTTTTGCGGAAACCATTGATACGTATATGGCGGTTTGCCTCCGCTGGCTGTGGCAACGGCGCTGCCATCAGTATAACCGTAACAATTAACATCTACAACATCGGCTTGTGGCAGATTTACTGATGGGTTAGGGTTTGCAGTTATATTCACTGTATCCTGTATTATGGTTTCGCAATCTATTTTAACACTAACCGTGTATGTGCCTGCGCAAAGGCCGGTAACAAATTGTTCTGTACTGCCATTGCTCCATTCGTAGGTTGCGCTTGCATTGCTGTTGTTGCAGTTAAGGTATACCAGGGCGGTACCTGTACAGCCCGAGCATGCAGGGCTGCGTATTTTACCCAACCCATACGAAACCGGGTTTATAGAAAAGGAAGCTACATAATGCGTACCACACACCAGCAAATTACCATTGGGGCCCATTTGCATATCGTATATAGTTTCGTTTGTAGCTGCAAACGGAAAAGAGTTTACCCTTGCAAGGTTAGTATCTAGGTTGATTATAGTATCCTGATAGCCAATGTAAACATTGTTGCAGGCATCGGCTGCAATACCACTCCAGTTAACCTGCGCCGACCCATCTACATTGTAAACAGGTGTGGCTATGGTGTCTTCTTTTAATAAAATACCACTGTTTTTATCAAACTCTCTAAGTATGTACCCGTCCCACATATAAAGTTTACGGCTACTCGCTGCAATGCCATTTATCCCATTACACGAGGGATTGTAGCTATTACTTTCACGCTCCTTAATTCTAAATTTATCAGGTACCATATATACGTAAGGATAAAAAGGATTGGGGAAAGTAAGGGGGCATTTAAGTAGTACATTATTATAGGTAGTATCAGAAAGATTACCTAACATAAATGCCATATAGCAATTGGCTGTGGCCTTATCTACACATAATGCGGTAACATCGTGTTTAGGATTCAGGGTTCTTAATACATTAATTTCGGTGCAATTGCCCATAGTGGTATCAATAGTGGCTGCCTGTTCTATTCCTTGCACTCCGCCCCCTCCAATTACTATTTTACCAGTGCAGCTGCTATATGCAAGCCTCCATATTTCCGACATATAATCGGGTTGTCCGTTTATTATAATTCCTGTGGTAACTATAGAATCTACCAAAATGCCCGATGTGGTAATTTTTAGTAAAACCGGCTGGCTGCTATTCCCATTTAAACCATCTGCAATAAAGCACGAACCCGAGTTTTTGTCTACCGTAAAGTCTCCATAATTACTGGATAGACTGGAGAAAGCACTCCGGCTCCATAAAAAAGTACCTGCATTGTTAAACTTGGCCAACGAAAAATGATTAGTAAGGGTATCCAGGCCATATACGTATACATTACCTGCAAAATCTGTACATACGTCATACAGTACTATAAGATTCTGTGGTACAACATTGGTTTGCCAGGGATCAATAACCAGGGTTTTAGTATTGTCGTAGTTTCCTGCGCTAAATGCAATTTGGTTTCCGTTAAGTATAAATTTACTTTGGATGGACATGTTGGTTTCTGCATAAAAAGTTTTTTGCGGAGCGTGATCCTTCAATTTTACAAAAGATGCATTTATTTCAATGTCTCCATTTTTGCTTTGTGTTAGCCCTTCAATACCCGAATAGGTAAGTTTTACACCATTAAGGTTAGCCCCCGGGTGAACTATAATCGAGTATTCCAGCCCTGTGGTATCGGGCCTAAAAGCGTACTCAACATCTATACCCGGGTAAATGTTTTTATACAATAGTTTTTTGAATTCGTGAGCTAAGTTGTTGTGTCCGCCTGTATTATAACAATGGTAAAAAGCAGCTTCATCTTCCGGAATCACCTGCACCTCTGCCTTTGCATTTGTCCATTGTGCACTAAAAAAATGATAGTTTACTTTAGGAACGGTTTTTACAACATTATCACCATCGTCTTCATCTTCAATATTTCGCTTTGGTGTTTGTCCCTGTCTGTAAATAATTCCGGTGCTTGTAAAAAATAGTTCCATGCCATTACAGCAGGTGTAGTAGAGTATGCTGTCTTTTATGGTGCCCTGGCTACGGCCGGCATCTCCCTGCATAAATGCTTTTTGTTCAAAAGGATTGTATGCGCTCCAATTCCGTTTTACTGCATTCTGTGCAAGCAGAGTGAATAATGAAAAGTGAATAGTGAAGAGTAGTAGGATCAGTTTTTTCAAGGAGACAATTTGGTAGTACTAAGTAACGAAAAATAGGGCTGAAATGCAAATAAGGGATGATATCCCTCGATTTTTAATTTTTAATTCTTCCGGCATTATCGCTTACAAACGATTCCCAACTATTGTACTTTTTTTCTTTAAGTCCGCTGCTAATTTTATTTTGAAAATAATGACACATTGCTACAGCCAGCGCATCGGTAGCATCCAATTTGGCAGGCATGGCGGTTATAGATAATACACGTTGCAACATACTTGCTACCTGTTCTTTGCTCGATGTGCCTTTACCGGTTATAGATTGTTTTATTTTACGCGGCGAGTATTCGAACACAGGCAGGTTTCGGTGCAATGCTGCTGCCATAGCAATACCCTGTGCACGCCCCAGCTTTAACATCGACTGCACATTCTTGCCAAAAAAAGGAGCTTCCAGCGCTACTTCATCGGGTTTATATTTTTCAATAACAAGGCCTGTTTGCTCAAAAATAGATTTCAGTTTTAATGCGTGTGTAGATAATTTGGTAAGCGTAATAATATCCATGTGTATAAGCTCAACCTTAGTGCCTTTAACATGTATAAGGCCATAGCCCATAATGTTGGTCCCCGGATCTATGCCCATAATAACCCTGTCTGTTTTATTTTCTAATTGCATCCAGGTAAAATTTTGCAGTTTGCTCTATGGTATCTTTAACAGGTACAAAGGTATATCCTCCAAGGGCATCTGTTACTTTTTTGTTTGTAAAAAGATGTTCGCTGGTGGCATGTTCAATCATGGTGCTGCTAATTTTGTTTTTGTTGCCTATGTTGTAAAAAAGCGCAAACGCTTTTAGCATAAAACTATTCAGCTTAAAAGAGGGTAGGGGTTTACCCAATGATTTTGCTATGGTGCTGTATATTTCTAAAAAAGAAACATTTTCAGCAGAGGTGATGTAACGCTCATTAAAACGGTTTTCTTTCATCACCCTAAGCATAATTGCAACTACATCTTTAACATTTACGTAGCCCATTTTGCCACCCGTATACATTTTAGATGTTTTATTTACAAATGAAAACAAACCCATACTGCCCTTGTGCATCTCTGTCCATGGCCCTAATACTATAGATGGAGATATTACCGCTACATTCAATCCTTCTGCCCCTGCGCGCCACACCTCAGCCTCGGCTAAATGTTTGCCAATGGCATAGGGCGAATTGGTAAATGAAAATTCATCAAAACAATCTTCGTTAATTATATTTCCGTTAGCGGGTAAACCCAATGCGGCTACCGAGCTAACATGGCAAAACTTTTGTATTCCTTTAGTAAGGGCAGCGTTCACCATATTTTCGGTTCCTGCCTGCGCGGGGCGTATTACACCATCCGCGTCTTCATCACGTAAGGATACTTCGGCTGCACAGTGGTATACTTCGGTAATGCCATCCATGGCTTCTTCAATAGAGTAGATGTCCATAATATCGGCATCTACCCACTTTATTTTTTGGAACATAGTTTTGCCCTCTGCGCCAAATAAGTAGTTGAAAAGGTTTTCTGTATGCGTGGCGGAGCTTTGTTTCCTCTTAATTGCCCTAACAGGCACATCGCCTTTGGCAAGCTCAGTCAAAAGATGCCCGCCTATAAAACCGGTTCCGCCTGTTACAAGTATCATGCGGTAAAGATAGGTATAAGTTAAAAGTGAAAAATGAATAGTGAAAAGTGATGTGAACAATGATAAATTCCCTCCTTTGGAGGGAGGGGAGGCGAAAATCTTTAGATTTGTAGGGTAAGACGCACTTCCAAATGCATTCACTTATAACAAGCAGTTTGGCATCATTGTATAACCACATGGGTGGCTTATTTGTGTATGTGCCTATCTCTTGCTTTATAGCCTGGATATGGATTGACTACTTCCGGCTTATTGAGGTGTATGGCAACGAAAAACTGAAATACATACTCCTTACCTTTTTCATGGGGGCAGCATCGGTATTCCTGGTGCTGGGTGCAGATAAATATGTATTGGATTATATACCACTCGAGCTTAATCAGGAACCCGGCAACGATGCCCTGTATTGCATTTTTAAAATAGGTGTGGTTGAAGAAACCGCTAAAATGGTTCCATACTTTATTATGTTCCTGTTCTTTCGCAAACAGTTTAAAGAACCTATCGACTATATAGCCTTTGCGGCTTTTTCTGCTTTAGGTTTTGCCGCTGCCGAAGATGTTAAGTACTTCATCCATCACGATGGTTCTATAATAAGTATACGGGCCATACTTACTTCGGTGGCGCACATGTTCTTTTCATCGCTTGTAGGTTATGGTATACTCACTGCAAAATACCGTAAGCTCAGGTTTAAGTTTTTCAGGGTAGCTGTGTATTGTGCAATGGCCGTCTTCTCACATGCCTTTTACGATTTTTGGCTTATAGAGGGCTTAGGGACCGTATGGGCGCTTATAAGCATATTCTTCTTTTTAATGGGTACATCGTGGTATGCCACCATGATAAATAATGCACTTAATAATGCGAGTGATTTTACATACAAAAGAACGGTTACAGCCGATAAAGTAGCCACGCGCATATTTATTTATTACGCTGTGGTATTTGTAATACAGCTAATTGTTAATGTGGTAGAAATGGGCGCACTGGCTGCGTTTGCTTCTTTTCAGGGTACTGTTTATGTGTTGGGCATCATATTATCCGGTATGGTTACGCGTCTTAGCCGCTTTAAGTTTATACAAGGCCGTTGGCAACCAATACGTATCGAGTTGCCCTTCAGGTTTAGAACAGGTGCGGGTTTGCATTTTGCAGTTAAAGGCGATTCGGTTGCCGCAAGCAGGTTAAACCAGTATTACGAGGAATATATAACCATAAATGCCCTGCCCGGTAGCGTGTATTTAGATAAACCACGTGTTGCTTTTATCGAGAAGAAGCTTTTTCTTAAATATGATGAAACTCTGCATTTGGCCAGAGTATACAAAGATGACACTCTTCAGGAATTTGAAATGATGTTGCTACTACCCAAACTAAAAGGGCAAGTGATGTATAGCGGTAATCCTATTGTAGCATTACTTAGGTATACAGAAATAGAGGGTATAGATTTAACAACACTTACATCTAAAAATTTCGATTTTATTGAATGGGTATGTGTAAAGCCAACTACTATAGATAATATTCCTATCCGGCTAACGTCAACATTAAAGGAGTTTAAGCAGGAAGAACACGACAGGTTTATGCCGGAACAAAACCCGGAGGGTTTTGGAGGGGAAAGTCAGGAAGTGAAAGGATAAAGTAGCGGTATACGTTGGAAGCAAAGGCTAATTTTTTAGCTTTACTAAATAAATCATATCATATGGCTAAACATACTGTCAATTTTGAACTTACACAAATATCATTAGGAAATGGTGATTTTATTTTTCAATTCTTTAAGGGGAAAGAAAAATTCGGAAGATTAGCAGTATCTAAAAGAGCGGTAAAATGGTTCCCCAAAAATCATGAACATCCACATGAGTTTTCATGGGATGCCTTTGATAAGGCAATGAAAAAAAAGACCAAGAAGAAAAGAAATTAGCATAAAATCGTGCAAATATCCAGTCTGATATGTTTGAAGAATTACTGAAATTTGCCGAAAAATCTGACGAAGGGCGTTCGAAAATAGTTTTCAATATTTTCAAATTGATACTTCAATTGATTATTGCAAGTCTAATTTATAAATGGCTTTTTCCTCCTTACAACGTCTTAGATATTACACTAAAAAATGTGCTAGAGTTCTTCACAAAAAAAGAATTTGCATATTCGGTAATTTCGCTGTTCCTTTCCTCTGCAATTTATCTCATTATGAATACTGCAATTTATTTTCTGGTGGAAATTAGAGCATCTAAACGACGAAATGAACTCCTTACTAAATTTACTATTCCCAAAGGGCTCACCACATATAAGGTGCTACGCACTGTATATAAGAAGGTTTTTCCTGACCCTGAAGTTGAAAGGATTTTGAAAAGACTTTATCTTGTCACAGAGCATAAAGGAATATTTTCCGAAGGTGTATTGTATAGCTTTTTCGAGGAGTTTGTTATTTTAGAGGAAGAGAAAAGAAAGAATGTGTTAAAAGTTTTTTACAACATGATTACTATATTCATCTATTTAGGTGTTTTTTTTATTGGTTATTTAAATAGTTTACCATCTGTTTTTCTTGCGCTTGGTTTATTTTTATGTTCCTTGTTTCTTGTTTATTTTACTGCGATTTTCATGGCAATAAACCATTTTTTGGAAGAATTCGAACTAATATTAAACATGCTAGATAGTTATATCCTCTGGAAAAACAAGTAGTGAATTGAATAAAACAAATTAGAAGATGAAAAGACTTCTTGTAAAACCGCAAACGAAAGAGCAACTTAAAGTGCTTAAAGAATTATTTAAAGAGATGGGCGTTGCCACATTTACTATTTCGGATGAAAATTCAGAAGATATAGGGATGAGAGTGGTGATGAATAGGGTTGACAGGACAAAGAAAGTATCCCGAAAAGCTATAATGAAGAAACTCACATAATCTAAGTATACTTGGCCTTCCCTAACCTCCACTTGTAATTTTCTTTACCTTTGATTTGCAATTATAAAGCAAGATGAAAACCGATTTTATAGAAGAGTTAAAGTGGCGTGGTATGTTGCACGACATTATGCCGGGCACAGAGGAACTGCTTAAAAAAGAAACCGTAAGTGGCTATATAGGGTTCGACCCAACGGCCGATTCTATGCAGCTTGGTAACCTTGCACAGGTAATGACCTTGTTGCACTTTCAGCGGGCGGGGCACAAACCTATAGCACTGGTAGGTGGCGCCACAGGCATGGTAGGCGACCCATCGGGCAAAAGCGCTGAACGTAATTTGCTTAACGAAGAAGTGCTGAGCCACAACCTGGCGTGCCAGAAAAAGCAACTGGAAAAGTTTTTAGATTTTAATTGTGGTGCCAACAGCGCCGAGATTGTAAATAACTACGATTGGTTTAAAGGTTTTTCATTCCTCGAGTTTATACGTGATGTGGGCAAGCACATTACCGTAAATTATATGATGGCGAAAGATTCGGTAAAGAACAGGCTTGAAACAGGCATGTCGTTTACCGAGTTTAGCTACCAATTGGTTCAAGGGTTCGACTTTTACTACTTGTGGAAGCATAAAAGCTGCAAGCTGCAAATGGGCGGTAGCGACCAATGGGGTAACATAGTTACAGGCACCGAGCTTATCCGCCGTAAGGATGGAGGAGAGGCATACGCACTTACCACCAGGCTAATTACCAAAGCCGATGGCAGTAAGTTTGGCAAAAGCGAATCAGGCAACATTTGGCTCGATCCTGCAAAAACAAGCCCTTACCAGTTTTACCAGTTTTGGTTAAACACAAGCGATGAAGATGCCGCCAAATACATCCGCACGTTTACATTGTTTGATAAACCTACTATTGAAAAGCTGGAGGAAGAGCATAAAGCTGCTCCGCATTTGCGTGTGTTGCAAAAGGCGCTGGCAAAAGATATTACCATACGTGTGCATTCTGAAAAAGATTACGAGCTTGCTGTGGAAAGCTCTGAAATATTGTTTGGGAAAGGCACTAAGGATAGCCTGATGAAATTATCGGATAATGATATACTGGCAGTGTTCGAAGGTGTGCCGCAAATAGATTTGCCACGTGCCAAGCTGGATGCCGGCATTCCGCTTATAGATTTTTTAACGGAGCATACTGCCATATTTCCATCTAAAGGTGAAGCCAAAAAAATGCTTAGCGGTGGCGGCGTATCTATCAACAAAGAAAAAGTAGAAGACCAAAATCTGGTTATAAACGCATCTAACCTTATTAAGGAACGTTACATACTGGCACAAAAAGGTAAGAAGAATTATTACCTCATTCGTATAATTTAATGTGACGAGATAGTACTCATGAGTTCCATAAAAAATATAAGGTGCACGAATAACTACTATCTTATCCGAATAATATAACGTAATAGATAGTACTCATGAGTTCCATAAAAAATATAAGGTGCACGAATAACTACTATCTCATCCGAATAATTTAACGTAATAGATAGTACTCATGAGTTCCATAAAAAATATAAGGTGCACGAATAACTACTATCTCATCCGAATAAATTAACTCAAATTCAACACATTAATTTTTTACCATGAAAAAAATCTTCGTAAGCATCGTTATCATTCTGGGTTTAACCGGTATGGGCATTGCGCAAAAGAATGTAAGTAACTGGAAATTAAACATCACCTCTAAAACAACCAAAGTATATTTGGATAGTGTATCTACCGCCTGGGCTGCACATAACATTGTGTTAAAGTTTACCGAACTGAAGTTTAATAGTAAAGGGACCAAACTATTACAAGTAAGCGGTACAATTGACTATACCACTGCTGATGGCCAGCACATGACTTCGCAGATTAATGAGGGAAAAATAAGGAATGCTATTGAAATTAGGATTAACGACAAGCCAAGCATATCTGTAGATAATAAGTAAGAATTTTTTTATTTGGGCGGTGCCTCCGCCAAAGGCAGATGCCGAGCTGTCAAAGTGTAAAGCCGCAAGCGGCTGTTACCACTTTCTATCCCTAACGCGATTTGTTTTTTCTGCGGTTAATAACTATGTCGAAATAAAATGGCAAAATGCTAAATATTTTAGCAGGAACCTATGCAACCAATTACGATATTTGTTCCCATAAGTTTTATCTGTTTTTAAAGATGAAAAGAAAAGCAAAGACATATCAAGAGGATAGTTCTAATGAATTCAATCCGAATATTCTCGATAATAATCTTTTCGAAAAGTCCTTAAATCCCCTGGAAAATATAGATCTTCCTATTTCGTTTGGAGTTAGTACTTTAAAAAAAGTTAAACTTAAGATAGAAAGACCTTTTACTAATGTGACGAATAAGATATTCTGTGGTGACGCTGTTAAGACTATGAGGAAGTTGCCGGATGGTTTTGTCGATTTAGTAGTCACTTCGCCACCTTATAATTTGAAAAATTCTACCGGTAATGGAATGAGCCATAATACAAAAACTGGTAAATGGGCTGGTGCGGCACTGCAAAATGGTTATAGCCATTATAATGATTGTATGCCGCATGAAGAATACGTTGAATGGCAAAGGGAATGTTTGAAAGAAATGTTTAGACTGATTAATGATGAAGGAGCAATTTTTTATAATCATAAGTGGAGGGTTCAAGATGGATTACTTCAAGATAGACAAGATATTGTTTCCGGATTTCCAGTGAGGCAAATTATAATTTGGAAAAGAAAAGGTGGAATAAACTTCAATCCAGGATATTTTTTGCCCACATATGAAGTTATTTATTTGATCGCAAAGAAAAATTTTAAATTGGCTCCTAAAGCAAATGCATTTGGAGACGTGTGGGAATTTACCCAGGAAATGAACAATGAGCATCCTGCCCCATTTCCAGTTGCGCTTATTGATAGAATAATATCATCTACTAATGCAGAGATTGTTTTAGATCCTTTCATGGGTTCTGGTACAACGGCTATATCGGCCATTTCTCATTCGAGAAAATATATAGGGATAGAATTATCAAATGACTATTGTGAAGCTGCCAAGAAAAGAATTATTAACTTCACGGCAAAATCTCACAATGGTATCAAAAAAGCCACAGTCATCTAAAAGTTCTTTTGCAGTTATAAAGGACATTCTTAGCATGGGCACTGTGGATATTCCCGAAAAATTTAAAGGTACAGGTGCCCCCGGAAATACATTAGAATATTTATTGGATATTGAACAAAACAATATTGATGCGCCTGATTTGAAAGATTGGGAAGTTAAATTTCATGGAGGTAAATCATTGATTACTTTATTTCATAAAGACCCTGAGCCTGAAGGCATAGTGGATAAAATGGTAAATACTTTTGGATGGGATGACAAGCACGGGAATATAAGCTTTAGACATACAATCAAAAAGCAATCCAAAAGAGGATTTACAATAATGAATACCACAAAGAGAATTGAAATAACTAATGATAAAGGGAAGGATAGTATACCTTATTGGGAATACAATACAATTTTAAATTCTGTAGGCCGTAAACTTAGTAGGCTTATAGTAGTACATGGGATTGTAAGCCCGAATAAAAGACAAGTTACCTACAAAAGTGCAGATGCCTATTGGGATTTAAAATTAACTGATATGTTCAAAGCTTTAGAGAGTGGAATTATGAAAATTGAATTTGATGCAAGAACTAATGGAGCGAGAGGTTCATCTATAAGAAATCATGGAACCAAATTTAGAATAAAGGCTAAGGATATTGTGTTACTTTACGAAAATCATAAAGTAATAGGTTGATTTCGTGACCTTACTAGGTGGGTTCTTCCCTTAAGGCCTACCCAATTCAGGTATCTTTGTTTCCTGATAACTGATTACTGACAACTGATTCATGCAAAAGAAAATTGACTTTCTAATCATAGGTTCAGGGATTGCAGGACTGTCGTATGCATTGAAGGTAGCGGCACATGGCAAGGTGCTAATTATTACTAAAGCCGATGAGGATGAAAGCAACACCAAGTATGCCCAGGGCGGTATTGCCGCGGTGATGTATAGCCCCGACAGTTACGAAAAACATATTAAAGACACGCTGATCTGCGGCGACGGATTGTGCGATGAAAATATAGTACGCATGGTAGTGCAGGAGTCTACCGAAAGGATAAAAGAACTGATAGAGTGGGGCACAAGGTTTGATAAAAGTTCTTCGGGTGAATATGATTTAGGCAAAGAAGGCGGCCATTCTGAAAATCGCATATTGCACCATAAAGATGTTACAGGCAAAGAGATTGAACGTGCCTTGTTGGAGCAAGTGCATGCACATCCAAACATAGAAATTGTTACCCACCATTTTGCCATAGATATTATTACGCAACACCATTTGGGTAAGCTGGTAACCCACACTATGAAGGATATTGAGTGCTATGGCGTGTATACTTATAATTCTAAAACACAAAAGATAGATACCATTATTGCCAAGACAATATTGATAGCAACAGGTGGTGCAGGCAATGTATACAGCACCACAACCAATCCTGTTATTGCTACTGGCGATGGCGTTGCTATGGTGTATCGTGCCAAAGGGCAAATAGAGAATATGGAATTTTACCAGTTTCATCCAACGGCTTTGTATGCGCCACATTTAAAGCCTTCTTTCTTAGTGTCGGAGGCGGTACGTGGAGCGGGGGCTGTACTTAAAACATTGGATGGAAAGGAGTTTATGCAAAAGTATGATACACAAGGTTCGCTTGCCCCCCGCGATATTGTGGCACGTGCCATAGATAACGAAATGAAAATGCGTGGCGAGGAATATGTGTATCTCGACTGTACTATGCTTGGCAAAGAAAAGATGCTGGAACATTTTCCGAATATACATAACAAGTGCCTGGAAGAAGGGATTGATTGCCTTAAGGAGTTTATTCCTGTTGTGCCTGCCGCCCATTATATGTGTGGTGGCATTAAGGTAGATATGCAGGGAAGAACATCGATACAGAAGCTATATGCAGTAGGCGAGTGCTCGTGCACAGGGTTACACGGTGCCAACCGACTTGCATCTAATTCTTTGCTCGAAGCATCGGTATACGCACATCATGCTGCTACTGATGCTATTAAAGTAGCTGCAGCGACAAAGTTTATAACCAACGTACCCGACTGGAATGATGAAGGCACCGAACATGCAGAAGAGATGGTACTCATCACACAAAGCTTAAAAGAAGTACAAGCTATAATGGGTAGCTATGTAGGCATCGTACGCTCTGAGTTAAGGCTTAAGCGCGCTAAAGCAAGGTTGGATATTTTGTATGACGAAACTACAACGCTGTATGATAAAATAGTAATATCGGTAAAGCTGTGCGAATTGCGTAATGTAATTACAGTGGCCTACCTTATTATAAAAATGGCCCTGCAACGTAAAGAGAGCCGTGGGCTACATTATATGGTAGATGCTAAAAACCGGAAGGTGAAAGCCTAATCTGCTTTTGTCATTTCCCAGATGCCGGTGGCTTTTAAACCGATAAAGAACCAAAGTATACCTACCGAAATACCCGGTTTTATTTTCCAGGTGCCCGCATATTTGCCGCTTTTTATTTGTGTGCCGGTATAAAATATGGTGGGATGTTTACGGTAACTCATTTCTTTTCTTTTGCCTGTTCCCTTGCTGTCGAAAACAATAGCCATAGCCTTGGGCATTTGCTTGGTAAATGAAATGGTGCTTCCGTTTAGTTCTCCGTTTATGGTTCCGGTGCCATGCATGCCGCCGGTAAATACATCATCTTCTACAGTGCCTGCAAATTTGTTTTCGGTTGTTTCGGTAATAATAATGGTAAAGTACGTTTTGCCAAAGCCTATAGCTTCCTGGTGTACTTTCCTGTCGTATTTATAAAAACCTTTATATGTTCCTTGCATGGTGGTAAGTTTTGGTAGTGGTTTGGGCGCGCAAATATATGGTAAACGTTAATAGTAACATAATGTTTAAACTAAAGCCAATTCAATAGGCAGGGAAATAATTGGGAAGGAGTTAAATTATTTTTATTCAACCTTAGCCCTTCTGTATCTCGATGTATGTGCGCTAAAATATCCAAGCCCGTTATTCGAGATGTTGGTACTTGGGTTAGCAGGTGTTACATAGGTAGAACCGGAAGCTATATCAAGTGTACTCAGGTACTGGTATGTTCCTTTATCAATGCATTGCATTTCTACCTTAACACTATCATTACTAACCAAAGAGGTGTCATAAAATAAGGGGTACTGAATATGAAGCCCGTCGGAAAATTGATCATCCAAAACGAATGTTCTGCTAAGTACTGTGTCGTTACGTGTTACTATAAATCTGTAATAGTTGGATACACCGGCAGGGTCCTGGAATCCGACCAAAGGATATATTGCAGTATCACCTGCCCGAAAGTTATTTGCCATTTTTATTATTTCAAGGGTATCGAATTTTACAACTTGTGGCATGGTGCTGCTCGAAGTATACGTTTGCCCGTTTGCTGTAACAGTTAATGAATACGTTCTGCCTGCTACTCCCATTATTCTTTTTGTAATATAGGTACCCTGAATAGTTTCAACCAGGGTGTCTATGTTACCTGCATTATCTGCTATAGTTACAAAGGCGCCATTAATGGGCGGAAATGTATTGGGTGCGCTAAAGTTTACAGTTTGGCTTAAAGTAACAGTGTATGGGCCGGGCTGGTCGTTTATGTTTCCTATTATTACAATAGCAGGCGATGCTGAGTTTAAATCAATATTAATTACCTTTTGACAACCGGTAGCTAATAGCCAACAGCTAATAGCCAACAGCAGGTATTTGGTTTTCGTTTTCATCAGAATTTAAAATTGTATGAAACAGAAGGAACAATGCCGAAAAGAGAAGTAAGTACAGCCTGTGTTTCTTGCGCATTATTTGGGTTTTGCTGGAAAGTAATAGTGTAAGCATTCCACCTGTCGTATACATTATATATAGAAAATGCCCACTCTCCCTGAAACTTCGGATGCTTTTTACCTTTAAATGTAACCGCTATATCAGCCCTGTTATATGCCGGCATTCTGTATCCGTTCCGCGATGTGTAATAATAAAGTACATCGCCATTTACCTCATACTTACCGCTGGGAAAGGTAACAGGGTAGCCCGTATTATATATCCATGTGGCCGAAAAGGACCATTTTTCATCCAGGTCGTAAATCAGCACAACATCTATATCGTTGGTAATATCCTGCCTTGCAGGATACCAGTTACCGTTGTTAATTCCGGCAATTTGTAATTCAGTTTTCGATAGTGTATAGCCCAACCATCCTGTAAATTTTCCATATTTTTTTTTCAGGAAAAACTCTGCACCAAATGATCTGCCTTGCCCATAAAGCAATTCGCTTTCTACCTGTTCATTAAGGTTTAGCTGGGCTCCATCCTTATAATCTATTTGGTTTTGCATAATTTTATAATAGGTCTCTACCGAAAACTCATAAGTGTTGTTCTTAAAGTTGCGGTAGTATCCTACCGAAAACTGGTCGGCTATTTCGGGCTTTACATTATTGCTGCTCGGTATCCACAAATCGGTTGGGTTAGATGAAGTGGAGTTAGATAGCAGGTGCAGGTTCTGTACATTCCTGTCGTACGATGCTTTTATAGATGAAAACTCGTTGAGCAGGTAATTGGCATTAAAACGGGGTTCGGGATTAATATAGGTTTTAACAAATTGCCCGCTGGTATATTTAGCCGAATCGTTAGGGATTCCATTTACATCATAAGTATAAAAAGTGCCCGGTCCGAGTAAGCTAAAAGAGGTAAGCCTAATGCCTGCCATAAATTTTATCCTGTCGCTTACTTTAATTTCATCCGATGCAAAAATGGCATTTTCTAAAGCATACCTGGTTTGTATGTGTGTGCTGCTTACGTTCGAATCGTTAGATACTATATTACCCGGCACTATAGTATGGTATATAGAATTAAAGCCAATTATGATTTTGTTTTTTGTATTCGGATAATATTGAAATTCCTGTTTCAGGTTCCAGTCGCGTATGGTAGATTGTATACCTATATTAAGGCCTGCTGCGTTAATAGATATATTGTAGTTGTAATTGCTAAAAATTAATGAAGTATTGGAAAATAGTTTGGAACTGTAAATGTGGTTCCAGCGTAATGTACCTGTTGCATTGCCCCAGTTAATACCAAATAACTTATCGGCCCCCAGCACGTCTTTACCAAAGTATCCCGATAGATAAATCCTGTCCTTGTCTCCTAATGTATAATTGGCTTTAACATTAAAATCGTAAAAATAAAGGCTGCTATTTCGCAAAGCGCTATTGTTAGATAGCTTCAAAAACAAATCAGCATAGGTTCTGCGGCCCGAAATTAAAAAGGAGCCTTTGCCTTTTTTTATAGGCCCCTCAAAATTTAAGCGGGAAGAAATTATGCCTATGCCCCCGCTTAAATGAAAGGTTTGGTCGTTGCCATCGTTCATTCTTACATCCTCTACCGATGCCAGTCGCCCGCCATATTCTACCGGCATACCACTCTTATATAAGGTAACATCTTTTATAGCATCTGAATTAAATACAGAGAAAAACCCCAGTAAGTGAGAAGCGTTATATACAGGCGCTTCATCCAGCAGTATCAGGTTTTGGTCGGCCGCACCACCACGTACATAAAAGCCGCTATTGCCATCGCCCGCCGAAATAATACCGGGTAATAGCTGCATGGTTTTAAGTATGTCTTTTTCGCCCATAAGCACGGGTATCTTGCTTATTTCTTTTACATCAAGCTGTACAATACCGGTTTGAGCGCTGGTTACATTGGCATCTGCTTTTTTAGCTTCTACATTAACTGCTTTTAAGGTAGAACCTTCCGATGCCATCCTAACATTATGCACTATGTTTTGGTGCAGGGCAATTTTAAGCGAATCGACCTTATAGCCCAGGTAATTATATATAAGTGTGTAATTGCCTTCGGGTATGGTTAATGAATAGAAGCCGTATTCGTTTGTATTTACTCCTATAGTAGGTAGTTCTTTTACACCCACCACCACACTTATCATTTGCTCGCCCGATGCCGAATCTTTAACAGTGCCGCTAATAGTAAACTTTTGCTGGGCCTGTGCAGTAAGCAAGGTACAGCCCAGAAGTGTAATTATTAAAAACAGTTTTTTTATTGACATAAACCAGGTAGGCAGATAGTTTTAACAAAACAGGGTGGGGTGTACCTGTTAAAGAGATGCAAAGATATGCGAAACTCATCCTGTAAGTGTAATAAAGCTTTCTATTATTATACGAATAGTACATATATAATAAGAGTAAGAACGAGTTATGAGTTCTTGCCTGGGTAGATAAACCAAACGATATAATGCCATAAATAAGCCTAAGTGGGCTCTTTTTACTCTTGTAAGCCTGCTCCGAATAAGGGCCATGTACAGCAATAACGACAGCCATTGCCAGTATTAACGGGCTATTCAGGCTAAAGGCGTAGAGGCTGTTACCAGCTTGTTAAATGGCCTTAACGGCACCTTAATCACCCATAATATCAGCCATTTGGGAACAATGATATTAACAAAGTGCCCTATTTATCAACAATTTTGGCTTTTTTTATTCTACAGCGTGCATTGGTATTGATATAATGCTGTATATTCACATTTAATTATTAACCCCTTAAATCTAATCAAATGAATAAGGCAGAACTTGTAGAAGCAATTGCAAAAGAAACCAAATTGACAAAAGCTGATTCCGAAAAGGCATTAGACGCTTTTGTAAACCAAACAACCAAAGCGCTTAAAGGCGGAGGCCATGTAGCACTTGTAGGTTTCGGAACATTTAAAGTTGCAAAACGTGCAGCTCGTAATGGACGTAACCCACAAACCGGCAAAACCATCAAGATTGCTGCTAAGAAAGTAGCAAAATTCAAAGCTGGTGCTGGCTTAGCAAAAGCTGTTAAGTAATTAATTGTTTCGCACAATTCTGGAAGCCCCGCATTGCGGGGCTTCTTTGTTATAGTATAGTACGTTTCTATATTTCGTATGTACTCAATTGCCATTTGCTTTAATTGGAATACTTTGTGATATGAATTGCCGTCTGCTTTAGCTGACGGTTGAAGTGAAATACAATAGTTGAGCTTCAGCCCAAAATAAAAGTAGTTTCAGGCTAAAGCCTAAAATGTATTTTGTTTCTGTACCCGTCAGCTAAAGCAGACGGCAATCGAAAGAATGTTTCGAAAGGCTATTTAATTTCATTGCCGTTTTCATCGAGGTTTTTTGTCGTTTGATACACGTCGTCGGTGTATATAGTTTCTGATTCTAATTTTCCGCTTTCATAATAGCATTTTTCAATACCATTTTTCTTGCCGTCCTTATATGGTGTTTCGCATTTTATTTTTCCATCCTCGTAATAGTATAGTTTAAGTCCTACAATTTTCCCATTAACCAGGGTGTCTATTCCTTCTAATTTCCCACTCTCATAATACAATGTACTTAGACCGTTTCCTTTACCATTGACCATGGGTATTTCAAATTCAATACTGCCTTTTTCATAGTAGCCTATAATTGTACCTTCCCTTTTTCCGTTTATATAAGGTGTTGTGCACTTTAGCTTACCACTTTCATAAAAATCTTTCTGTGTTCCATTTATAGAATCATTTAGAAATGGTGTTTCTGAAAAGACTCCTCCGCCATAATAATACTGCTTTTCAATTCCATTTTTTTTACCATTTTTATATTCGGTTTGATGGTCCAGCTTATCATCAGTGGATGAATATTCCTTTACAGTGCCATTTAGCCTACCTGCCTTGTAGAATGCGAGCCTATAAAATGAACTGTTTGTATCTGGCGTTACAGTATCATAATCTATATATTCTAACCAGCTTCCTTCTTTTACACCGTTCACAATTTTGTTTTCGGCCTTAGGTTTTTTTACTTTTTTTTCAAGGGGTGACGGGCCGCCAAGCGCTATGAGAGAATCATTACGGTATAGGCTTTCATATTGAATGGTGCCATTTTTGTCGTAACATATCATATCTCCATTTAGTTTTCCATCTTTATAGTTAGCCAGCAACGATAAATTTCCATTTTTGTAGTACTGTTTTTCTATTCCGTCTAATTTACCATTTAAGTATGGTATAATAGCAAAAGGTTTCCCATTTTTATAATACCATCTGTTAGTGCCAAAGGGTATTCCTTCTTTAAATATTGTTAAAGAATAATATTTTGCTTGTGTATTATTGGTTATGCCACTTGAATCCAACATCTCATAATATTCGCACCACTTCCCTTCCTTTAATCCATTTACCATCAAGTTTTTTGCTTCTGCCTTATTGGTAAAGCCGGAATCTTGCTGTGCAAAAAGTGATAAGGGGTAAGTAGTAAGAAATAAGTATAAAAACAGTGTTCTCATTCAAAACTCAGCATTCAAAATTTAACATTATCCCAAAAACTTCATGTCTTCCTCACTCAATTCTATTTCTGTTGCTTTTAGGTTTTCTTCAAAATGTTTTAAAGATGATGTGCCCGGTATAGGCAATATCCAGGGCGAGCGGTGCAATAACCATGCCAGGTTAATTTGTGCTTCGCTTGCTTTATATTTTTTTGCAATGGTTGTTACTCTCTCATCTTTTTTTGGTAGAGATTGAAACAGTGAAAAATAGGGTACAAGCGGTATTCCGTTGGTTTCGCAAATATGCAGTACTTCTTCGCCGCCACGTGTTTCACCACCATATTGCAGCTGCACAGAGTTACGTTGCGCATGGCCATACATATTTTCTATTGTTGCAATGGCGCCCATGCTCATGGCTGTTTTTACTTCATCGGGGCTTACATTGCTAACACCCACGTGCAGTATTTTGCCTTCTTTCTGCAATTCAAACATAGCATCCATCGATTCTTTAAAAGGCGCTCCTTCGCCCGCTATCACTCTAAAATGCACCAGGTGTATTTGTTCCAGCTTAAGGGTGCGCAGGTTATTATCTATGCTGCTGCGTAAATTTTCGGGCCGGTTAAAAGGTATCCAGCTTTTATCGGGTTTTCTGGCTCCGCCTACTTTGGTACATATTACAAGGTCGGCCGGGTAGGGGTACAGTGCTTCTTTAATAAGGCGGTTGGTTACATCTTCGCCATAATAATCGGCAGTATCTAAAAAGTTGATGCCACTTTTTATCGCTTGTTTTAAAATTTCTAACGCTTCGGGCCTGTTAGCCGGTTCGCCCCAAATTCCTGCACCGGTAAGGCGCATGGTACCATAGCCAAAACGTTTAACGTGTAAGGGGTGTTTACTTTTTCCGCCAATGGTAATTTCTTCTTTTATCATAATATATAGGTATTATATATTGTTTGTTTATAGTAGTGGTTTGCATAACAAATGTAATAAATGCCTTAATTTGGGGCTAAATAATAGGATTTTAGGGCAAAATAGCCTGATTATGTACCATTATTAGTATAAATGTAAGAAATTTGGGTTTTTGTATGATAAAATATGCTAAGTTTGCGACCCTTATTAAAAAACAATGATAATAGTACATGTAAAAGAAGGCGAAAGCCTTGAAAAGTCGTTAAACGCCTTTAAAAAGAAGTTTCAACGCATTGGTGTTGTAAAGGAGTTACGCGCCAGGAAAATTTACAATAAACCATCAATTGTACGCAGGCAAAAGAAACTTAAAGCCGTTCTGCGTCAAAAATATATCGATTCGTTAGAGTAGTTTATAGCTACGCTGCGTTAAAAACGTTACCTTTGTGGTATTATAATAATTTTTAAATAATAAATGATGAACATTTTCGTGTCTAATTTGAGTTTTAAAGTAGAAGAAGATTCTTTAAAACAATTGTTTCAAAACTTCGGTGAAGTAACTTCGTGCAAAATCATTACTGACAAATTTACAGGCAAATCTAGAGGATTTGGTTTTGTAGAAATGAAGAGCGATGAAGATGGACAAAAAGCTATCGACGGGTTAAACGAAACCGATTTTGATGGCCGTAACATTTCAGTATCGGTTGCAAAACCAAGAACTGAAGGTGGAGGCGGTGGCAATAGACATTCGGGCGGCGGCGACAGAAGGCCAAAGTGGTAAACACCTGAAACAACAGATACTTTGTTAAAAAGTAAAACCCCGCAATTTTGCGGGGTTTTTTTATGAAGTTTATTAAGATCAATGCTAAAAATGAAAGTGTAGCAGATTCCTCATTTTGCTGCGCTTCATTCGGAATGACAAATAAGAGTGTAAACGTATACTGGAATTGGAGCAGAGTCGATCTCGCTCCAATTCCGAATTATGAACGCATTGCGTTTGTCATTTCGAGCGAAGAGAGAAATCTTATTCTCATAGATGTAGTTATATACGCAAAAGATGTGATGCCCGGTAAAACGCCTAGGTTTCAAATTATATTTGGCACTAATATTCTGCAAAAAGGAATACCAAAAACTAATTTTAAAACCTATCAAATGAAAACATTAAGCAAAATAATTTTACCTGCTTCATTAGCATTGTCGTTAATCGGGTGCGGAGGAGCAGATAAAAAGGAAGATGCAAAAGATGCCGTTAAAACAGATTCGACACCAACTGTAGCTAATAAAGTAGCCGCAGCCATGTCGGGTGTAACATCAGGAGGCGCTGGTGCCAATGCTAACGCGTATGCCGAAAAACTTAAAGCACGTCGTGCAAAAGGCGATACACTTGCTATGCCTTATACCGATCTTGAAAAGTTCCTTCCTCAATCTGTTGATGGATATACTGCCGGCCAACCAACGGGTGCTTCGGTTAACATGGGGCAAATGTCCTATTCTACCGCAAATGTTCAGTTTAAAAAAGCGAATGGCGACATGGTAAAAGTTACCATACTCGATTATAACCAGGCATACCAAATATATACACAGGCATCACTGGCATGGTCTATGGGTATGAGTGTAGATTCGCCCAACGAAAAGGCAGAATCTGTAAAGCTTGATAATACCGATGGAGGATGGGAGTCGTTTAAAAAGACTTCGAAACAGGCACAAATAACAGTGGGCGTAAGCAACCGTTTTTTTGTAAAAGCCGAAGCCAACAACCAAGCCGATGTAGAAATGGTAAAATCGGTGCTTAAATCGGTCGACCTTTCTAAGTTGGCATCTATGTAAAAATTTTATCGGATTAAAATAAAGAGGCTTGTGTTAATCGCACAGGCCTTTTTTATTCTTGGCCTCAATCTTAGCCTTAGCTTTATTTAGTATCAAGCTTTATGTTATTTTCGCAAGCCAATATAAAGCCTCGTTAGCTCAGGGGTAGAGCAGCTGATTCGTAATCAGCAGGTCGGGGGTTCAAATCCCCTGCGAGGCTCCGGTAAAATTCTGTAAACACTCATGTATTTATTTGCATGGGTGTTTTTTATTTCCAAATAAGAAAACGGCGGAAAAATGCCTCTGTTTAATTGATTAAAATCAAACATGTGAATTATGTAAGCTTTTAGCTTGCTTATGTAATATTGGGGTGCTTAAATATTGGGTTATTTACATATCGAAAATAACCCCTATGAATATCTCAACCGAACTAAAGCCCAGTACTTCAAATCTGGATGAGCTTTGCATTAATACAATTCGCTTCCTTTCTGTTGATGCTGTACAAAAGGCGGATAGCGGCCACCCCGGCCTGCCCTTAGGTGCTGCCCCGATGGGGTATGTATTATGGGCAAAATTTTTGCACCATAATCCTGCAAATCCAAATTGGTTTAACCGCGACAGGTTTGTGTTATCGGCAGGGCATGGCTCTATGTTGCTATATAGTTTATTGCATCTTACAGGATACAATTTACCCTTGGAAGAAATTAAAAATTTTCGCCAGTGGGGAAGTAAAACACCGGGCCATCCCGAACGGGGCTTAACACCCGGGGTAGAAACTACAACTGGCCCGCTGGGACAAGGATTTGCCAACGGAGTAGGCATGGCAATTGCCGAAGCATATTTGGCTGAACGCTACAATAAACCGGGATTTGAAATCATCAATCATTATACTTACGGATTGGTGAGTGATGGCGACCTTATGGAAGGAGTATCGGCCGAGGCTGCCCCACTTGCGGGCCATTTAAAGCTTGGCAAATTAATTTACCTGTACGATAATAACCATATAACACTGGCATCTGCAACGCCGGTAACATTTACCGAAGATCATGTTAAACGATTCGAAGCTTATGGATGGCACGTACAATCTGTTGAAGATGGAAATGATATTGAAGCTATTGATGCTGCTATTCGTGCTGCAAAGGATGAGAAGGAGCGTCCATCTATTATTATGGTCCGTACGCATATTGGGTATGGGTCACCAAACAAACATGATACATGTGCTGCACACGGATCACCATTAGGCGAAGAGGAAGTAAAGCTGACAAAGAAAAACTTGGGTTGGCCTGTAGAACCGGACTTTTTAATTCCTGCTGCAGCCGAACTACATTTCCATAAGGCCGTTAAGCAAGGAGAACACTTTGAGGAAGAATGGACAAAAAAATTAGCAGAATACCAAATTGAATACCCCGAACTTGCTTTAGAACTGCACACTATTATGGGTGGAAAGCTGCCACAAGGCTGGGATGCTGATATTCCTGGATTTCCGGCAGACAATAAAGGTACTGCCACCCGTAAAGCTTCAGGAAAAATTATACAGGCATTTAGTGCTAAAGTCACAAATTTTATTGGCGGATCGGCCGATCTAAATACATCCACATTTACAGAAATTACAGGTGCCGGGAATTTTGAAAATCCGAGTATGGCCGTGGGCGATTTACAAGGCTCGGCAGATGGAGGATGGAGCTATGCCGGGCGTAACTTGCAATTTGGTGTTCGCGAACATGGCATGGCATCAATTTCAAACGGCATGGCAGCACACGGAGGCATCATTCCTTTTTGTGCCACGTTTCTTACATTTTCCGATTATATGCGTCCTGCTATACGGCTTGCCGCATTAATGAAGCTAAATACTGTTTTTGTTTTTACGCACGATAGTATCGCAATGGGCGAAGATGGCCCAACACATCAACCCATAGAACATCTGGCAAGCCTTAGGGCAATTCCGGGATTGATAGTTATACGGCCAGCCGATGCGAATGAGACTGCGGTTGCATGGCGCATTGCCATTGAACCAAATAAGGTCCATAAGGATGGTTCATTTGGGCAGGGGCCGGTGGTATTGGCTCTGTCTCGTCAGGATATACCTGTACTCGACCGCAAAAAATATGCTTCTGCAGATGGGCTACGTTGCGGAGCATATATTTTGGATGATGCACCCAATGCGGAACCAGATTTAATATTAATTGCAACCGGGTCGGAAGTAAGTTTGATTGTAGGCGCAAAAGAAGAATTAAAAAAACATAATATTTCAGTACGCCTTGTTTCAATGCCAAGTTGGGAATTATTCGAAGCGCAGCCTGTTGAATACCGTGATAAAATACTTCCTCCTTCTGTTCATAAAAGAATAGCCGTTGAAGCGGGCGCAAGCCAGGGATGGCAGCGTTATGTAGGCAAGGATGGCATAATGATAGGTATTGACAGGTTTGGTGAATCGGCCCCCGGGAAAGTTGTAATGAAGGAATTTGGATTTACGGTTGAGAATATCTGTTTGCATGCTGCGGCGCTGCTAAAAGGAAATAATTATCACCACAATTCTGCAGTTTCTCCTGAAAAAATAGGTATTGCAGCGGACCATGCCGGATTTGAAATGAAAGAATATCTTAAAAAAATGCTGGCAGAAGAGGAGTATGAGGTGATTGATTTTGGCGATACAGAACAAAAACCGGCTGATGATTTTCCTGACTACGTTATTCCCCTTGCACAAGCAATAGCAGCGGGTACTGCTTCACACGGTATTGCTATTTGTAATAGTGGTGTAGGTGCATCTATTGCGGCAAATAAAGTTGCAGGTGTAAGGGCAGCCCTTATCCACGATGAATTTTCGGCCCGGCAAGGGGTAGAAGACGATGATATGAATATGATATGTTTTGGTAGTGCGGTAATTGATAGTAAGAACGCATTAAAACTGGCCAAAATTTTTCTGGAAGCAAAATTTGTAAATGCAGAAAGGCATACACGGCGCCTTGAAAAAATAGCCGCGATAGAAAATGTTTAAATAATAACAGGTATGGAAATAAGCCCTTTTGCCGGAAAACCGGCTATACCGGAAATGCTGGTAAATGTTCCAAGGCTGGTAACGGCATACTATACCGGCATGCCCGATTCAAATGTACCGGCAGAACGTGTTGTATTTGGAACTTCAGGCCATAGGGGTTCTTCCTTCAAAAATTCCTTTAACGAAAATCATATCCTTGCCATTACGCAAGCTATTTGCCTTTACCGCAAGGAACAAAAGATAAACGGTCCCTTATTTCTTGGTTTTGATACACACGCGCTTTCGGCCCCCGCATTTGCTTCTACTATGGAAGTGCTTGCAGCGAATGAAGTAGATGTAATGATTGCGGAAAGAAATGAATATACGCCCACACCAGTTATTTCTCATGCTATTTTAAAATATAATGCCGAACACAATTCTGGTCAGGCAGATGGAATAGTGATAACACCTTCGCACAATCCGCCTGATGATGGTGGATTTAAGTATAACCCACCCAATGGTGGGCCAGCCGGTACTGCAATAACAAATTGGATTGAGGCGAAAGCAAACGAGCTTTTGCAAAATAAGCTTCAGCAGGTTAAAAGAGTTTCCTTTACCAAAGCGCTTCATTCATCCACTACACATAATTATGATTACCTGAATGCTTATGTAAATGATATTGGCAACATCATTGATATGGATGTAATCAGCAATTCAAAAATTGCCATTGGTGTCGATCCACTGGGTGGAGCCGGTGTTAACTATTGGGAGCCTATTGCTAAAAAATACAACATAGACCTAACCGTAGTAAGTAAAACAGTCGATCCTACATTTAGCTTTATGACACGCGATTGGGATGGGCAAATCCGCATGGACCCTTCTTCGGAATATGCGATGAGAAGGTTGATTAAAATGAAACACCGCTTCGATATTTCTTTTGCATGCGATACCGATCACGACAGGCATGGAATAGTTACAAGAAGCGAAGGATTAATGAATCCTAATAAATATTTATCGGTTGCAATTTTTTACCTGTTGCAACATCGCCCCAAATGGAATAAAAGAGCCGCCATTGGCAAAACGGTTGTAAGCACTCAATTAATCGACCGTATTGCCTCTAAATTAGGAAGAAACCTATACCAGGTTCCTGTAGGCTTTAAATGGTTTGTCGAGGGCCTGTTAGATTCCACACTTTGTTTTGGAGGAGAAGAAAGTGCGGGCGCATCCTTTGCACGATTAAATGGAACCGTGTGGACTACCGATAAAGATGGGTTTATACCTGCCTTGCTTTCTGCCGAAATTACTGCACGTATGGGCCGCGACCCTGGTGTATTATATGACGAAATAACTAAACAATTAGGCAACCCTGTATACGAACGGATAGAAGCAAAAGCGACACCGGAACAAAAAGAAAAGCTAAAAAATATTTCTGCCGGCCAAATAACAAATAAGGATATGGCCGGAGAAGAAATAAAAAATATAACCACAACTGCCCCCGGAAATAATGCATCAATTGGTGGTGTAAAGGTAGAAACAGAAAACGGATGGTTTGCTGCACGCCCGTCGGGAACCGAAGATATTTACAAAATATACGCCGAAAGTTTTTTAGGAAGAGATCATTTAAAACAAATTATTAATGAAGCACAGGATATTGTAGACACGGCCTTAAAGCTTAATAAAATGGTGAAATGAAGCTGATACCCGCTGCATACGAACTCATATCTAATATGAGGATTTTTTTTCAGCCAAATAGTTCCAGGCTTCGCTATATTAACGAGGAACCTTTACGGGGTGAGCTTTTTAGTTCGGACCAGATGGAACGTTTTGGCAAAACACTTGCAGGCTCTCATACACTAAGTACAAAGCCCGCGAAAGACCATTTGCTAAAAAGGCTTGATGATAATGAAGCCATTTTGCACGAGGTACGTAAACTGCTTACCGGGTCTATAAAAAGAAAACAGGAAATTGCCCCGGCAGGCGAATGGTTAATAGATAATTTTTATCTTATTGAAGAGCATATCCGCACTGCTAAAACACACTTTCCTAAAGGGTATAGCGAAGATTTGCCGCAGCTTTTAGATAGGTCCTCTAAGGGGCTTACGCGTATTTATGATATTGTTCTGCAAATAATTTCTCATAGCGATGGGCGCATAGATATTGAAAGCCTTGGCAGTTTTTTACAAGCGTATCAAACAGTTACCAATTTGCAGTTGGGAGAATTATGGGCCATACCCATTATGCTGCGCCTTGCATTGATTGAAAATTTAAGGCGTGTTTCTGCGAGGATAGCTATAGACAGAGTAGACAGAAACCTTGCGGATTATTGGGCAGGGCAAATGATTGAAACCGTAGAAAAAAATCCGAAAGACCTGATATTGGTTATAGCCGATATGGCCCGTTCAGATCCGCCTATGGTAAGCGCTTTTGTTTCTGAGCTAACACGCCAGCTGCGTGGAAAAGGCCCTGACCTTGCGCTATCGCTTAACTGGATAGAGCAGCAGTTATCCGAAAGCGGGTTAACGAGTGTAGAACTTATAAATGCCGAAATCAAAAAACAATCTACCGACCAGGTTTCCATGAGTAACAGTATTGGTAGCCTTCGGTTGATTGGGGCAATGGATTGGCGCGATTTTGTTGAAAGCCATAGCATCGTAGAACGCACACTTCAAAAAGATGTGATTTATGGATTAATGGATTTTTCTACCCGCGATCATTACCGGCACTCGGTAGAGAATATTGCAAAGGGAAGCAAGATGTCGGAGTATGAGGTTGCATGCATAGCCATGCAATTAATGCAGGAAAATGTATTAGAGAATCAACACGATGAACGTACAAAACATGTAGGCTATTACTTAATAGACCAGGGAGTGGCACAAACGCGTAAGCTCGCGAAAATGCATGTGCCTGTAATGGAAAAAGGAAGAGAGGCATTAAAAAAATATGCTTTCGGGTTCTACCTGTTTTGTATCGGATTAATTACGTTCGCCATAAGCGCTCTTATTTTAATAAGAGTAAATACTGTAGCGCATCACCATTGGTTGCTTTGGTTAGTTGCAGCACTTTCTCTTCTTTGTACCAGCCAGCTTGCAGTATCCGTTGTCAATTTTGTTTTTACCTTATTGGTTAAGCCCCATTTATTGCCGCGAATGGATTTTTTACGACAAATTCCGGCAGAAGCAACTTCGCTGGTTGTAGTTCCGGTAATGCTTACGGATAAAAACGAAATAGAAGATATGGTTGAGGCATTAGAAGTGCGCTTTTTGGCAAACAGAAATGACAACCTCTATTTTGGGTTACTTACCGATTTTATGGATGCTGACCGGGAAACGCTTCCGGGCGATACGGAACTGCTGAATTATGTACAAGAAAAGATAGGAGATTTAAATAAAAAATATGGAAGGGAAAGGAATACATTGTTCTTCCTCTTTCACCGCCCCCGGCGCTGGAACCAGCAGGAGAATGCATGGATGGGATATGAAAGAAAGCGTGGAAAGCTTTCTGAATTAAACCTGTTATTGCGCGGAAGAGCAAAAGAAAGCTTTGCACTTGTAGTGGGCGACCAATCTGTTTTTCCTGCAATAAAATATGTTATCACCCTTGATGCGGATACCCAGTTGCCTATGGGTTCGGCCTGGAAGTTAATTGGCGCTATGGCGCATCCTTTAAACCGGCCCTGGTATGATGAAATTAAGAAAAGGGTTACAAAAGGATATGGAATTTTACAACCAAGGGTTACCGTTAGCCTGCCGGGTATACACAGTTCGCTATATGCTAAGATGCATGGTAATGAACCGGGCATCGACCCTTACACACGTGCATCTTCGGATGTTTACCAGGACTTATTTGCCGAAGGGTCTTTTATAGGAAAGGGAATATATGATGTAGATACATTTATAAAAGTACTGGAGGGAAAATTTTTAGAGAACGGAATACTTAGCCACGACTTGCTGGAGGGTTGCTACGTGCGCTCGGGCTTATTGAGCGATGTGCAGTTATTTGAAAAGTATCCAACCACATATAAGGCTGATATGAAAAGGTATTCTCGCTGGATACGCGGCGACTGGCAAATCTTTGCATGGTTTCTACCCATTGTTCCGGGGCCCGACAGGCATTGGCATAAAAACCCAATTTCAGGCCTTTCGCGCTGGAAAATATTTGACAACATAAGGCGCAGCCTTGTACCCATAGGGCTAACTTCATTACTCCTTATAGGCTGGCTCACATTTCATTCCGGTATATTATGGACGGTGATAGTTACAGGTATTATTATTATTCCAATTGTTATTACCTCGTTTTGGGATACAATAAGAAAACCCAAAGATGTCATCTTGCTACATCACATAAAAAATTCTATTCGCAATATTGCAGATGTTTCTGTTAAAACATTATTCTCACTTATCTGCCTTCCCTTCGAGGCTTTTATCAATATAAAAGCAATATCGCGCACCCTGTGGAAGGTTCTCATCACACGAAAAAAGCTTTTGGAATGGAACACCTCAGCTTCTGATGAAAAGAATGGGCAAGCGGGCTTGGTTGCCTCTTATTACTATATGTGTGCCGAGCCGATACTTGCTGTAGGAATGCTTACTTACCTGGTAATGTACACACCATTAAAGTTGGTTATAGCCGGCCCAATTCTGTTGCTATGGTTATTGGCTCCTTTTATTACATGGTGGATAAGCAGGCCGGGAACCAAACAGGTGGCAGTACTTAGCACTAGCCAAAATATGTTTCTGGGAATACTTGCGAGAAAAACATGGAATTATTTTGAACGTTTTGTTACAAGTGAAGATAGTTGGCTCCCTCCCGATAATTTTCAGGAACAACCTGAGCCTTCTATTGCGCACCGTTCTTCGCCAACTAATATTGGGCTTTACTTGCTATCCAGCCTCTCTGCTTCCGAATTTGGATACTTGTCTACCGGTGAACTCATTGAACGCATAACAAAAACAATAGATACTTTAAAAAAAATGGAGCGTTACAAAGGCCATTTTTATAATTGGTACGATACTGAATCGTTGCGTCCTTTATTGCCAAAATACGTTTCTACGGTAGATAGTGGAAACCTTGTAGCGCATTTACTTGTGTTTAGGCAAGGTATGCTTGCTTTGCCCCATAAAAAAGTATTGCCATCTGGTTTATTTAAAGGTATAAGAGATACCTTGAATGTATTAAAAAACGCCCTGAATGAAAAAAACGCTGAACTGTTAAATGAATTAGATGGTGCGCTGGAAGCTGTACTTACCAGCACTTTGGTTACAAGCAATGATGTCGGTCTTCAGTTAGAAACCATAACAAAAAGCTTTGCCATTGTTTACGATAAGCTTGCAGCTGTTACCGATAATGAAATGGTGTGGTGGAAACAAAGGCTTGAAAAACAGATAAAGAAGGCTGGTGAAGAGCTCCTGATTTGCGCTCCCTGGCAAATGCAAATACCCATACCTGATAAATTTAAAGATGTTCTTACCGTAGATATAGATACAACGTTGCTTCAACTGTTAAAAATATTTCATGATTTAGAGATTAATGCATCCTTACAACAAAATGAAAGTAACACTACCACCGAAAACGAATGGCTGGGCTTATTCCACGCTTCGCTCGCTAACTCAATCCGTTTGGCGAATGAGCGGATTTCTGTTACAGAGGATATTGCGAGGCAGTGCAATGAATTTGCAGATGTGGAATGGGATTTTCTGTTTGATAAAACAAGTAAATTATTTACCATAGGGTATACTGTGCAGGAACATAAAGCCGACCCAAGCTTTTATGACTTGCTTGCATCCGAATCGAGGTTATGTACTTTTATTGGCATAGCACAGGGAAAACTGCCCGAAGAAAGCTGGTTTGCACTGGGGCGCTTACTTACCAATGTAGACGGTGAACCTATTCTGCTTTCGTGGAGTGGTTCTATGTTCGAATACCTTATGCCGCATTTGGTAATGCCATCTTACGAAAACACTCTGCTGGGCCAAACCTGTAAAGCAGCCGTAGACTGGCAAATTAAATACGGAAAAATAAAAAATCAACCCTGGGGGATTTCAGAATCGGGATATAATATGATTAATGCCAATTCGAATTATCAATACCGTGCGTTTGGCGCCCCGGGCCTAGGCTTAAAACGCGGACTGGAAGAAGATTCTGTAATTGCTCCGTATGCTAGTGCCCTGGCACTTATGATAGCTCCGGAAGAAGCATGTAAAAATCTTGAACTGCTTCACAAAAAAGGACTGGAAGGACGCTACGGATTTTACGAAGCGGTTGATTATACGCCATCGCGTTTGCAACATGGGCAAATCAGCGCAACTGTGTTTTCATATATGGCGCATCACCAGGGAATGAGTCTGTTATCATTAGCATACCTGTTGCTCGATAAGCCCATGCAAAAGTTATTTGAAGCAGAGCCACAATTTAAGGCAGTTCTTTTGTTGTTACAGGAAAGAATACCTAAGGCATCTTCGTTCTTTGCGCACACCACCGATATTGCGGACATAAATTATGTAGCAAGTGGCACAGAAATAAGAATTGTAAATACTCCTGATACGCCGATTCCCGAAGTACAGCTATTATCAAATGGCAGGTATCATGTAATGGTAACAAATGCCGGTGGCGGATATAGCCGCTGGAAAGATATTGCCGTAACACGATGGAGAGAAGATGCGACAAAAGATAATTGGGGTGTGTTTTGTTATATACGCGATGTGAAGAGTGGTGCATATTGGTCGAACACTCATCAGCCTACGTTAAAAAATGGAGAAAAATACGAGGCTGCGTTTTCGCAGGGGCATGTTGGTTTCCGGAGTACCCAAAATCATATAGAGGCGCATACCGAAATTGTAGTATCTCCCGAAGATGATATAGAAATGCGTAGGGTGAGTATTACTAACACTGCATCAGTTAGCACTACAATAGAAGTAACAAGTTATGCCGAAGTTGTAATGGCTCCGGCGGGCTCAGACTTAATGCAGGCTGCATTCAATAATCTTTTTGTAGAAACGGATATAGTTCCTGCACAGCATACTATTCTTTGTACCCGCAGGCCCAGGTCGGTTGAAGAAAAGACACCGTGGCTATTTCATTTAATGACCATGCACGGAAAAGAGCCCGAAGAAATATCCTATGAAACCGATAGAATGCAATTTATTGGCCGGGGAAACACAATTTGTAATCCTAAAGCAATGTCAATGCCCGGGCCTCTCTCGGGGAGCAAGGGTTCTGTATTAGATCCTATTGTTGCCATCAGGTACAAAATAACACTAAAGCCCGAAGAAACAGTTACGCTTGATATGGTGATTGGCATTGCAGAAACAAAAGAGATTTGCCAGAGTATGATAGATAAATACCAGGACAAACACCATAAAGACAGGGTGTTTGAGTTGGCATGGACGCATAGCCAGGTAGTGTTAAGACAAATAAATGCGAACGAAGCTGATGCACAACAATACGGACAACTTGCGGGTTCAATCATTTTTGTAAATCCTTCATTCCGCGCCGACCCTTCCGTTCTCATTAATAATCATAGGGGGCAATCAGGATTGTGGGGGTATTCCATTTCAGGAGATTTACCTATTATCCTTTTAAAGATTGAAAAGCAATCGAACATGCAGCTGGTAAAGCAGCTTATACAGGCCCATGCATATTGGAAGGTGAAGGGCCTTGCTGTCGACTTAGTAATTTGGAACGAGGAACATGGCGGCTACAGGCAGGTTTTCCAAAATGAAATTCAATCTCTTATTCCGGCACAGGTAGCAGATAAACCCGGAGGAATTTTTGTAAGAGCATCTGACCAAATATCTACTGAGGATCGCATATTATTTCAAACCGTGGCGCGCGTAAATATTTCGGATGATGGGGGCACGCTTGCCGACCATGTTAAGCGCAGGCCACTATCCAAAACAGTGATACCTTATATTCTACCAACGCAAAAACATAAATTAACTGTAACAGATGTAGAGCTGCCAAAAGGCCTTTTGTTTTTTAATGGATTGGGAGGTTTTTTACAGGATGGCAGTGAATATATAATAAGGATAAGTGACAAAAACAGGACTCCTGCTCCCTGGGTAAACGTAATTGCGAATCCTAATTTTGGAACCGTTATTTCAGAAAGCGGTTCAGCCTACACATGGACCGAAAATGCCCACGAATTAAGGCTTACGCCCTGGAATGATGATCCTGTATGCGATGGAAGCGGAGAAGCATTTTATTTGCGCGATGAAGAAAGCGGTATGTTTTGGTCGCCTACCATACTTCCTACCTGTGGCAATTCAGCGTACATTATTCGTCATGGGTTTGGTTACAGCGCCTTTGAACATATTGAGGATGGTATACATTCCGAAATGCTGACCTATGTAGAGATGGATTCACCTATTAAATTTATAGTAATTAAACTGCGTAATAAATCGGGTAGGCCACGTAAGCTTTCAGCAACCGGATATGTAGAATGGGTGCTTGATAGCAACAGGGAGAAAACCGCTATGCATATTCATACCGAGATTGATCCGGATAGCGGGGCATTTTTTGGAAGAAACCCCTATAACCGTGATTTTTCGAACAGGGTAGCATTTTTTGACGTTGATTATGTAAAGAAAACTTTTACGGGAGATCGCACCGAGTTTATTGGCCGCAATGGCACTTTGCAAAACCCGGATGGAATGTACAGGCAAAAACTTTCAGGAAGAATAGGGCTTACGTTCGACCCTTGTGCTGCCATAAATGTACCCTTTGATATGGCTGATGGCGAAGAAATTGAAATCATCTTTAGGCTTGGTGTAGGAAAGGATGCTGCGGATGCGAGCCGTATTATAAAAAAATTCAGAGGCAAGGAAGCAGCTCAGGAGGCATTTGAAAAAGTAAAAAAATACTGGCAATATACAATTGATGCGTTGCGCATAGAAACTCCTGATATTGCGCTGAACACTATTACAAACGGGTGGCTTACTTACCAAACACTTTCATCGCGGGTTTGGGGCCGTAGCGGGTTCTATCAATCAGGTGGTGCTTTTGGATTCAGAGACCAACTGCAGGATGTATTGTCTCTGCTTCATGCATTGCCAAATATTGCACGCCAACAAATTTTGCTCTCTGCATCCCGTCAGTTTGCCGAAGGCGATGTACAGCATTGGTGGCATCCTCCGGCAGGGCAGGGCACCCGCACAAGATGCTCCGATGATTTTCTTTGGTTGCCGTTTGTAACATCTCTGTATGTTTTACATACCGGCGATAGCGGAATACTGGATGAGCAGGTGTTTTTCCTGGAAGGCCGCAAACTTAATGATGGAGAAGAATCGTATTATGATACTCCGGTTCAATCGGCTAAATCGGCTAAGTTATACGACCACTGTGTGCTGGCAATAAAGCATGCATTTAACTATGGCGAACATGGAATACCACTAATAGGTAACGGAGATTGGAATGATGGCTACGATAAAGTGGGCAACCAGGGAAAAGGAGAAAGCGTTTGGATGGCCTTCTTTTTGTATGATATACTCAGCAGGTTTTCAGGGATCGCCACCCGGCATAACGATGCAGCCTTTGCAACAGAATGTGCAGAAGAAGCGAAGCGAATAAAACAGAACATTGATAAGAATGCCTGGGATGGAGAATGGTACAAACGTGCATGGTTTGATGATGGCACACCTTTAGGTTCATCTGCAAATGAAGAATGTAAGATAGATTCTATTGCACAAAGCTGGGCTGTTTTATCCGGGGCCGGCGATGCAAAGCAGGCAAATACCGCCATGGAATCTGCCTATAAAAATTTGGTAAAAAAGGATAAAGGGGTAATACAATTATTGGAACCTCCCTTTGATAAATCGGGTTTAAACCCGGGATATATAAAAGGCTATGTGCCCGGAATTCGTGAGAACGGTGGGCAATACACCCATGCCGCAATATGGATGATGATGGCTTTTGCCAAACTAGGCGATAAAAAGCGTGTGTGGGAATTATTGAATATGATAAACCCAATTAATCATAGTAAAGATGCTGCAGAGATTATGATATATAAGGTTGAGCCTTATGTGCTGGCAGCAGATGTGTACGCCTATGCACCGCATATTGGGCGTGGCGGATGGACGTGGTATACTGGCTCCGCGGGGTGGATGTACCAGCTTATTACAGAATCATTTTTGGGCCTGCAACAGGAAGGGGATAAACTAAAAATAACCCCGTGTGTTCCTCCCGAATGGCCATCGATTACTATTCATTACCGGTACGGGAAAACAATATATCATATTATAGTAACCCAAAAAATAGAAGTAGGAAATCCGGTAGTAACCGTGGATGGGGTAGAAGAGAAGAGTGGAGTAATTACACTTGTAGATGATGGAGCGCCACATGTAATAGCATTGGTGCTCTTCAATCCTAAATAAGTTATACTTTAATGGTTTGCTGTATTAGCGATGCAGCTTGTTCATCGGCGTACCAAAGCAATTTACCCTTAGTGGGTTTAATTAACTTGGCTGGGTATTTATCGGCTGGTGCCGAAACAGACAAAACGGTCCGCATTATTTTAGCTTTCTTTTTTCCTGATACCAGGAAGAGTACCGTATGCGCCTTGTTTATTAAAGGAGCTGTCATGGTAACACGAAACATATTCTCATCTTTTACATATACATCTCTTACTCCTTCTTCTTTTTCCTCTGTCACTTTTGTGCCGGGGAAAAGAGACGCGGTATGCCCATTTTCACCTAAGCCCAACAGTATAATATCGAAGCAGGGCTCTTCATCCTTAAAGTAATCCTTTATAGTTTTTTCATATTCAGCGGCTGCTTTTGCCGATGGCAGGTTTACGGGTATCCGATGTATGTTTTCAGTGGGGATACCGACTTTATCTAAAAGAACTGTAGTGGCTGCGTGCGCATTATTCATCATATCTTTTTCGGGCACACAACGTTCATCGCCCCAAAACACAGATGTGTTCTTCCATGGCAGTTCATCGCAGAAAGGAGTTTCGGCTAATAGTAAATACAATTCCATAGGCGTTTGTCCTCCCGAAAGCGCGATGGTAAATCTTCCTTTTTCTGCCACAGCCTTGTTTGCGGTATCTATAATAAGCGTTGCAGCAGCCATGTTAAGGGCGCCCGTAGTTTTAAATACATTTAAATAGTATGTTAAATCAGGCTTCATTTTTTTCGGGTGGTGTTACAATCCAGCTGTGTCCATCTTTTGCAATAAGCGCTTCGGCATCCACTGGCCCCTCTGAGCCTGCTTCATAGTTTGGAAAATTAACCGAAGGGTTAGTATCCCAGGAATTTATAACGGGCATAAGCGCTTTCCAGGCCGATTCCACCTGGTCGGCACGCATAAACAAGGTAGAATCGCCACGCATAATATCCAACAATAAAGTTTCGTATGCCTCGGGTGTGCCGGATGTATAGGATTGAGCATAATTAAATTGCATATCAACCGGAGAAAGATTCATTTGCAGCCCCGGCCGCTTAGCCTGGAAACACATGCGTATGCCCATTTTGGGTTGTATATTTAAAATTAACTTGTTTGGTTTCCAGTTGCCTATTGCTTCAGGTGGAAATGATTGATGCGGCACCGGTTTAAATTGTATAGTAATAACCGATATGGTTTCATTCATTCGCTTTCCTGTCCGTAGATAAAAGGGTACACCCTGCCACCTCCAGTTATCTATAAATAATTTTAGTGCGGCAAATGTTTCTTTTGTTGAATTAGGACTTACATCTGCTTCCTCTCTATATCCTTTCACTTTCTTACCTTCTATCCAACCTTTGCCATATTGTCCGCGTACAGCATATTGTTGTACCTCATCCTGTTTTATTTCGCGTAATGCATTCAATACATCTACCTTGCGGTTGCGCACTTCATCTGCTACAAAAGACACTGGAGGTTCCATGGCAATAAGGCACAACAATTGAAAAAGATGGTTTTGTATCATATCGCGTAATGCACCAGCTGTTTCGTAATAATTGCCGCGGTTGCCAATTCCTAATTGTTCCGATACAGTTATTTGAACACTATCAATGTAATTACGGTTCCAGGTGGGTTCAAATAAAGCGTTTGCAAACCGGAATGCGAGAATATTCTGCACCGTTTCTTTTCCAAGGTAATGATCGATGCGGTAAATCTGGCTTTCATCAAAAAAACCAAGTAGTAATTTATCCAGGCTTTTAGCGCTTTCAAGGTCGTGGCCAAAAGGTTTTTCGATAACAACACGGCTTTGCTGTTTGTTTGCAGCAAGCTTCGAGGTGTTTAATTTTCCGGCAATTTCTGCAAACTCGTTTGGCGGAACAGCCATATAAAAAACACAAGTGGGTGTTACTTTCCATTTGGCCTCAAGTATTTTTATTTGCTTGCCAATAGCCGAATATGTTGATGCAGCATTAAAGTCTCCTCTTAAATAGGTTAAATACTTTGCAAAATTATCCCATTCTTTCTTTTTCGTTTTGCCACTGCGCGAAAACTTGTCGACTCCTTCTTGCAAATGTTTTCTGAATTCATTGTCAGACTTTTTACTGCGGCCAATGCCAATTACCACGAAATTATCGGGTATCCACTTATCAAGGTATAGGTTATAAATGGCAGGAATCAGCTTCCTCCAGGCCAAGTCTCCCGTTGCTCCCAGTATAACTAATATGGTTGGCGGTGCCTTAGCTTTTGGTTCCATCGTGGTTTTCCTTTTGCTCCCATTGTGTGTGGAATGTGCCACTCCTGTCGTTCCGTTCGTAGGTGTGTGCGCCAAAATAATCGCGCTGTGCCTGTATAAGATTTGCAGGCAGCCATGCGCTGCGGTAACTATCGTAATAGGCAAGTGAGCCCATTAGCGCAGGGATTGGAATACCCGCCTCGGTGCCTATTTGAACTATTTTGCGTATTTCTAATTGAGATTGCATTAATTTTTCAGCAACCTCATCATCGAATATCAGGTTTGAAAGATTCGGTTGTTTAGAAAATATTTTACAGAATTCATCCAGCATGCCGGCGCGGATGATGCATCCACCCCTCCAAATGGCAGCGATGTTTTCAAGCCTTAAATCGTATTTATATTTTATAGATGCGGTATATAAAAGCGCAAACCCTTGCGCATAGGTTGTAATCATAGCAAAGTAAAGCGCGCGTTCTGCCCAGCTTGTCAGTTCTATTGTATCATACACCGATTCATTGCCCGGGCCTTTTAGTTTTTCTTTTCCTTCTTTACGTTCTTTTTTATATGCTGATAAATCGCGCATAGATACTGCTATATCAATAACCGGGATAGGTACTTGCAATTGCATTGCATTTTCCGATGTCCATGCACCTGTGCCGTTTTGATGTGCATTATCTAAAATCATATCTACCAGGAAATTGCTTGTCAGCTCATCTTTTTTGGTTAGTATATCGGCGGTTATTTCAATAAGAAAGGAATGCAGCATTCCCTGGTTCCATTTAAAAAATACCTCATGCAATTCTTCATTGCTCATAGCCCTCGTTAACTTTAGCACATTGAATATTTCAGATATAAGTTGCATCAGTCCATATTCAATGCCATTATGCACCATTTTTACATAATGGCCTGCAGAACCGGTGCCTAGCCATGTTACGCAAGGTTTTTTATCTGCTTTAGCCGAAATGGCTGTCAGCATATGCTCAACGCGTTTATAAATACCCGGTGGGCCGCCCGGCATTATACTTGGCCCATTGCGTGCGCCATCTTCGCCACCCGAAATACCAATGCCCATGAAATGAATACCTGATCTTTCTAACTGCACAACCCTGGTATTGGTATCTGTAAAGTGGGAATTGCCGCAATCCATTATCAAATCATTTTCGGATAGTAGGGGCTTTAACTCATTAATTACATCATCTACAATTTTTCCTGCAGGCACAAGTAATATTATTGCCCGTGGTGATGTTAAGGCATTTACAAATTCTTGTAAATCTTCTGTGGAAAGTATATTTCTTGCACCTGCTTCTTTTTTCAGCAAATCTGTTTGTTTGGTATTTTTATCAAAACCTACTACGCTATAGCCATGGTCACTCATATTTAGCAAAAGGTTGCGGCCCATTGTGCCTAAACCTATCATGCCATATTCATATTTTTTTTCACTCATAATCTCATCTCTTTAATACTATTATACTGTAAGTCCAAATTTTCTCAAATGTTTTTTTGCTAAATCCAATCCTGTATAATGCATTCCGTTTAAGCCTAAGGCCTCAGCTACCTCTACAAACATCAACCTGTCATCTACATACAGAGATTGTGCCGGAGCGCTTTGCGAAATATCTATTGCCATACGGAATATATCCGCATCGGGTTTACGAAGATGTACGTATGAGGAGGAAACAAAAGCATCAAATAAGGTATTGAGCTTAAATTTTTTAATTCTGTATGCATTCAATTCCCTTCCCTCGTTGCTTACTGCAATTACCTTAAGGCTGTAACGCTTTTTTAGATCCTTAAAAAAATTGATTGCTTCGGGGTAACCAACCGATTGGTTAAACATAAATTTTATAAATTCTGTTTCGGAGAATTTTCTTTTTTCATAAAAGACTACCCGTTTTAAATATTCTTTAAAAGCCAGTTTGCCTTCTTCGTAGGTATCAAATGTAAGGTGATGCCTTTCGTTCATCTCCTCGCCATCAAGTTTAAAATGAGCTATGGCTTTATTGCGTTGTTCGCTGCCCCAGCCGTTACTGAGTAATACTCCACCTATATCAAGAAACAGGGTTGTAATACTTCCGCGTTTCATGTCAATTCATGTGAAATCTTGTTCTTAGATACATCTTTAATAGATGCAAAAAGCTTTTTAAGTCCATGGTCAATATCACTTCCCAGGTTAATGCGAATCACCCTGCGGCCCTTATCATCAAGCGAACGAAAATCGCCTAATGCCTGTGCCTGGTGTAATGTTTCAAAACCAAATTTTTCTCCGGGAATTGGTAGTTTATTTTCTTCCTCACCTACCAGTATGATATATAAGCCCGTATCAGGGCCACCTTTATGCAGTTGCCCGGTAGAATGAAGATAGCGCGGCCCACCAAGCAAAGTAGTGGCTACTTTTAATTCATCCCTCATTTGCTGCCTCCATGTTTTTAATATTTTCATCCTGTTGTCGGTTAACAGGAAATAGGGCAGCAGTGCTATGTACTCATGTTGTCTTGCCTGCGAAGTAAATTCTGCTACAAAGTCTCCCACTGTTTCATATTGGTCTACCGCAGATTTTTGAATTGTTTTTCCGCCATAAATAGAAATATCTTCCTTTTTTAAGAGTGGCTCCGCTTTTTTAAAGGAGCCTTCTTTCTTCCAACCATCAAGCAATTGGCGGGTGTTCTTTTTACTTTCTTCTACATTAGGTTGATCAAAAGAGTTAATGCCCATTACTATGCCTGCAATTGCCACTGCTATTTCCCAGCGGTAATATTCGCCGCCTAATGCAAGCTTATCCGCTACATTAATCCGTACTATAGTATGGCCTGCGGTTTCAAGTTCTTTTAGTTTTTTTTCGTCAGCATCATTATTGTCGGAAGACAGATACATGTGTATAAAAACCCTGTCGTTCGTATATACTTTAAGCGGCCCGAGTAATTCTCCATTAACGGGAATTAAGCCAAGTCCATTCTTTCCTGTACTTTCGGCAAGCAGCTGCTCTGCCCAAAAGCCAAAAGAACTTATGGACTGGGAGAGTACAAATGTCACCTTATCGCGCCCATGCCGCTGACAAACACCCAGCACTACGCCAAGGCTAATGCCTGGGTTAACCAATGCCGGAAGAGAATCGCAACTGCTTTCCATTTGCTTGGCACTTTGTAATAAGGCTTTAATATCTATACCCATTAAAACCATGGGTACCAATCCAAAATCAGATAGTACCGAATACCTGCCACCTAGTTCAGGGCAGTTTAAAAATGTTTTTCTAAAATGATATTCTTTTGCAAGCTTAACTAATGGGGTGCCATCATCTGTAATGGCTACAAAGCTGTTGCCGGGTTTGTGTTTGCCTTTCTTCTCAAGTTGTTCGTAGAAATAGCGGAAAAAACTTATCGTTTCTTCTGTACTGCCTGATTTGCTGGCGACAATAAAAAGCGTTTTATGTATATCTATATTTTTTTCCAGTTCATGTATGGCAGCAGGGTCGGTATTATCCAGCACCCACAATTGCAAAAATCCTTTTTCGGTGCCAAATGTTTCTCGCGCTACTTCAGAACATAAACTGCTTCCGCCCATACCAAGCAATACGGCATGGGTATAGTTTTCGTTTCTTATTTCTTCCGAAAACTTAATTAGCTTTTCGGCATTATCATTATAATTATCGGGCAAGGTTAACCAGCCCAAACGATGCGTTATTTCTTTTACCTGTGGTGCATCTGCCTTCCATAAATAAGGGTCTTTATCAAAAAGTAATTTGCCTAACTGCCTTTGGTCTACATTTGTAAAGGCTGCTTTTATTTCCTTTTCCAGCTTACCATATGTAATTGTTTGAGCAGGCGGCTGGCTATTTAAAATCTTTAAACGCTTATCTGCAAGGTTTTTGATAAGCTCGTTGTATGCATCTGTAAACTTTTGGATGCCTTCATTTTCTAACTGTTGCGTTATAAAATCAATATTAATTCCAAATGTTTTTAGTTTATCAAATAGCTCATTTGCTTCATCCATGTCATCTTCAATGGTGTCTGCTTTAAGTACGCCATGGTCAGCAAGGTCTGTTATGGTTTCATCGGGCAATGTGTTAATGGTATCTCTTCCTATTAAGGGCTCTACATATCTAAGGCTGTCTTGTAAAGGATCTTTATTGCTGGTACTGGCCCACAATGGGCGTTGTACATTGGCTCCTTTTTCTTCCGGTACCTTCCAGTCTTTGCTGTGAAAGATTTCTTTAAATCGTTGGTATGTCAACCGGGCAGTGGCTATACCGGTTTTACCTAAAAGCGATTCTGCCCTGTGTGTTGGGTTGCCTTCGCGAAAATGTGTAATATGTTGCGTTAATAACTGGTCTGCAAGGGTATCAATCCTGCTAATAAAAATGCTCGCCATCGAAACAAGTTTATTTACCGGCTTACCTTCGGCTATTCTGCGTTCAATCGCATTAATATGCGCGTTCGCTACGTCGGTATATCTCGAAATTGAAAAAAGCAAGGTTACATTTATGTTTATCCCTTCGTAAAGCATTTCCTCTATAGCCGGAATACCTTTGCGAGTTCCCGGGATTTTAATGAGGCAATTCGGCCTGTTTACCGCGGTAGATAACCTGCGGGCTTCTTTTATTGTGCCTTTGGTATCATGGGCCAGGTAAGGAGATACCTCCAGGCTAACAAAGCCATCTGTACATTGAGATTGATTGTATACAATCTTAAGAATATCGCAGGCATCCTGTACATCCTTTATAGTTAAGGCATCGTAAATTTCGTAAGGCGTTTTACCTTCCTTTACTAATTCGATAATTTGTTCATCGTAATCGGTGCTACCCGTAATGGCTTTATTAAATATGCTGGGATTGGATGTTATTCCGCGCAGGCCCTCTTCAGATACTCTTTTTTGCAGTTCACCCGAAGTAATCTTTTTCCTTGTCAGGTTATCAAGCCAATAACTTTGACCTAAATTCATCAAGCTAATCAATGTGTTCATAAACCAAGTACAATTAAAGTAAAACCAAAAGAATACGGACTGAAGTTGTTGCGCTACATCAACAGCAAACTACCTTAAACTTTTTCAGTTTGATCTTTTTCAGTAACAATACCGCGGTACCTGTTTAGCCTTTCTTCAATGCTGCTTAGTAATTCGTTTTTCCTGGGAGGTGCAAACTTTATATCAGATTCCCCGAAGGTAAAGTGCTTTTTTAGCTCTGCTAATATGTTTTCCCAGTTTTTTGTTTTTGAAGCATTAGCGGCTCCATTTGATGTGTTTTCCATAAATTGTACGATTTAATCTTTAATAAATAACTACGTAGCAAAGGTGGGGCATTCCTGTATTTTGCATATTACACCTTTCTTAAAAAATGTTACATAATTCCTATGTTAGAACATATTATCGTATTCAATGTTCTTTGGATTAATAAGCGGAGGAATGCTGAGTATAGGAATAGAAGAATGATTTACTATTTGCTGAATTACAGGCCCTACAATAAATTCGGATATGGTAAACTTGTCTAAATCAGCCATAAGTACTATTAAATCGGCTTTTTTCTTTTTAGCATAGTCTAAAATAAGTTTAGATACATATTTGCCTTTTATAACTTCAACGGTACATTGCACGCCCTGTTTTCTACAAATACCTTTAATCTGTTCAGCTTCAAGCTTTAACTTTTTTAAGGCGGATGAATCAATGTAAATACCCAATATGTTTACGGTGGCTCCATAAAGCTTTGCCATGGCAATAGCCGAATCAACACCTTCTCTGGAATGTGGCCTATCCCGAAATGGAAGCAGGATTTGTTTAAAGTCGGGTGTTGCAGTATGTTTTTGCACTGAAAGTACCGGACACTCTGTTTCACTAACTATTTTAAACGTATTGCTGCCAATAGAATATTCGCGAAAGCCCGAAATACCATGGGTACCCATTAAAATAATATCAAACTTATTTCTTTTAGAAAACTCCAGTGTTTTTTTGTATGGTATACCATATTCTATTTTAGTTTCTACATTTAGTGCTCCGTTTTTTGCTAAGGTGTTTTTCAATTCCTTTATCTGTTTTTTAGTCCATTCCATAACCATTTTATTAAGGACGGGCTTATAATAAGCAGAGGGCTTAGAGTAATCGTTCCCATTATTGCTCATAGGCCCTTCAATTACTGTATATAAGGTAATTTCGGCGTTGGCTTTTTTTGCCATTAATACTGCCTGGTCAAGTACCTTTTCGCCTGTGGTTGAAAAATCAACCGGCACAAGGATCTTTTTAATTTTTAATGAATTCATCGTAATATAATTTACTGTTATTAATAATAGAAAACAGAAACAAAAAGCCGGGTATTACCCGGCTTTTTGCAACGTACACCCTCTAACAATCATCTATTCATTTCTTTTATTTGATTATCTGACCACAAAAGTCGGATTAATGAGCAGTGTGTGCATTGTATAATAAAGGATATAACTTACATAAATCACACCTTTTAGATTTTGGCTTATTAAATCTTACCGATAAAAACTTATCGTCCATCGAAAAAAGTAAATGCCCCCTGCTTTACATAGCTATTATTACAGTATAGAGTTTTTGTAGTAGTTTAATTTGTGTAAAAAAGCAAGTATATGGATAATGTAAATTATGTAAAGTATTTTAATAGTTATGTAATGCCCACCTGCCTAAAAGAGGGCACTTTTGCTGAAATTAAAATTAATAGCTTTTGAAATTATATATTAAATATATGGTGAGCAACCGCTGTAAAATGGTGGTTAAAGATGTGCTAAATAAATTCGGCTTGCATTTTGTAGTGGTTGATTTAGGCGAAGTAGAGATTATGGAAGACCCTTCGCCCCAGCAACTGCAAGAGATTAAGAATGAACTACAAAGTTCGGGGCTGGAATTAATGAACGACAGGAAAGCCGTGCTAATTGAAAAAATAGTAACGGTGATTACCGAAATGCTGCATTATTCTAACGAAGCCCTTAAGGTAAACTACTCAGATTATATAAGTGAAAAGGTACATCACGATTATACATACCTGTCCAATATATTTTCAGAAGTAAAAGGTATCAGTATACAACAGTTTATTATTCTGCATAAAATTGAAATGGTAAAGGAATTACTTTTGTATGGAGAACTTAACTTAACCGAAATTTCTTTTAAATTGCATTATAGTAGTGTGGCACATTTATCTAATCAGTTTAAAAAGGTAACCGGAATGTCGCCTTCTGCGTTTAAACAATTAAAGGGGGAGCGAAAGCGTATTCCTCTTGAAGAAATTGGGAGTTTTAATGGTAGTGGCCTGGAACAAAAATACATGAGCAATGAACAATGAAAAAATAAAAATATTCCTGGTAGATGATGATGCCATGTTTTTGAAATCGTTGGAGATTGAATTTATGCAAAAGGGAAATTTTGCAATTGAAACGTATGCCACAGGTGAATTATGTGTTGAGCATTTAGATCATAACCCTGATATAGTTATTTTAGATTATCATTTAAACGGCATTGCTAAAAATGCCATGAATGGAATACAAACCCTTGATAAGATAACCGCGTATAATCCTAACATAGCTGTGGTAATGCTTTCATCGCAGGATAAAATTGAAGTGGCTGTTAATTGCATGCACCACCGCGCTTTTGATTATGTTGTTAAAAGCGAAACTGCCTTTACACGCCTGCAGAATATTATTACCACTATTTTCCAGTATAAAAAGATGGAAAAGACCCTGAACTGGTATATGAGCAAGATGTAATATCTGTTGCTCACTTCTTCCCGCATATTTATGTAACTCTTTAGTTTTTTTGTGTAATGCCTTTTGTATACAGCTGATAGAACTTTGTGCTGTGAAAATTACTTAACAATTAAACTCAAATAAAATGAAACTAAGATTTATAGTGTCAGGCTTGTTTTTTGTTTTTTCAGGAACAATGCATGCACAAGTAGGCGTAGCCGTAAAAATTGGAACCCCACCGGCTTGGGGGCCCGCAGAAGGTGGATCCAGGTATTATTACATTCCGGATATTCACGTGTATTATGATGTAAACACAGCCAACTATATTTATTTATCGAATGGTGTATGGATTCGTTCCACCCGTGTACCTTACGCATATCGTAATTACGATTTTTACGATGCGTACAAGGTTATGCTTAAAGATTATCATGGAGACAGGCCATACGATCATTATTATGAACACCGCAAGCTTTATCCCATCGGATATCATCATGGAATAGAGCAAAAAACTTACGGTGAAAGGCCGCATAAGGAAATTGAGCATCATGATAATGATCACCATGATGAGCATCACGATCATGACGGGAAATAGAAAACCGGTTATACTATTCCCAAATTTAAAACCCATTGATAGGTCAATGGGTTTTTTCATGTCTTTTAGTTGATGTGTGAATTATGTAACTTATAGCATAAGCTATGTAACGCCTAAGCCGGCATAGTGAGTGACTTTTACCAGGTGAAAATATTCAATGAAAAATCATAAAAGCATACTCGATAATTCCTTGCTGGTTCCCTTTTATGCCAAGCTGGCATTGGTATTTATAGGCATTTTTGCCATGGTATACACAATGTACATTGACCAACGTATTATTGTGCCTATTGTATTTGCAATACTTATTGCCATTTTGCTTAACCCGTTGGTTAATTATCTAACCAATAAAAATGTAAATAAACTGGTGGCCATATCCACGGCCGTAATCCTGGCAATAGTAGCCGTAAGCGTGATTTTGTATGTGCTTTCTTCGCAAATAAGCATGTTGTGCGATACCTACCCTCAATTAAAAATAAAGTTTAATGTGGTAAGTGTTCAATTAGTACAGTGGCTTTCGGACAGGTTAAACATCCGCGCTTCAAAAATAGATGAGTGGCTAAATATTACCCAAACGCAGACCGTAAGTAATCTTGTTGTAAGCGAAAAACTTACAGAAGCAGGGCAGTTGCTAATGACCGGGATATTGCTGCCTGTTTATCTTTTTATGATTTTATATTATAAGCCTTTATTGCTCGAGTTTACACGCAAACTTTTCAGGCAGGAACACCATGCTATTATTTTGGAAGTATTTATAAGTACTAAAAAAATTATCCAAAGTTACCTGGTGGGGCTGTTTTTTGAAATGATAATAATTGCGGTACTAAATTCAGTGGGGCTTTTAATATTGGGTATAGATTATGCCATTATTCTGGGTATAACAGGAGCCATTCTTAATGTTATTCCGTTTGTTGGTGGAATTATTGCCATTGCCTTGCCTGTAAGTGTAGCTTTTATAACAAAAGATTCTGTTTCGTATCCTCTGCTTGTTTTCCTGGTGTATATTTTTATTCAGTTTGCCGACAACCATTATATAATTCCCAGGATTGTAGCATCCAGGGTTAAACTTAATGCACTTGTTTCTGTAGTTGTTGTTTTAACGGGTGGCGCATTGTGGGGCATACCCGGCATGTTTGTTTCCATTCCGTTAACGGGGATCATTAAAGTTATTTTCGACCATATAGAATCATTAAAGCCCTGGGGCTTTTTGCTTGGCAATGTGGTTCCTTCAGCTTCAAAGTATTCATTTATCAGGCCACGTAAAGCAACCTCATTAGTAAAATAACCATTAAAATGGAAGAGAACGGGGATATAGAAAACAAAGAAACAGGGCCTAAGGAAGTAAGCCTGCCGGGAAGTACTTACGTTACCCGTGTAAAAGTTTTTTTTGAGCAGGTAACATTACTTACAAAATTTGCCCTGCATTTTTTTAAAGACGTTTTTAAACGCCCGTATGAATTTCGTGAATTTGTTAAGCAATGTTATTTAATAGGGTACAAGTCGTTTCCATTAATTGCTATTACAGGGTTTATTATGGGATTGGTATTAACCATACAATCCAGGCCCACCCTTGCAGAATTTGGTGCGCAATCGTGGCTACCGGGTATGGTGGCTATTTCAATCGTAAGAGAAATGGGCCCTGTAATTACGGCCTTAATTTTTGCTGGTAAAGTTGGCTCGAGCATAGGGGCAGAGTTAGCTTCTATGAGGGTAACAGAGCAGATTGATGCAATGGAAGTATCGGGGATGAACCCGTTTAAATACATTGTTGTTACACGGATACTTGCCGCCACACTAATGCTGCCCATATTGGTAATTATGGCAGACGGCATTTCAATATATGGATCGTATATGGGTGTTAATATACAAGGCGATGTTAGTTTTCATTTGTTCTTTTTGCAGGTTATTGAAACCTTAAGTTTTTCCGATATTTTTCCGGCAACTATAAAAACTTTCTTTTTCGGGTTTGCAGTCGGCCTTATTGGTTGCTACTCCGGTTACAACTCTAACCAGGGAACCGAAGGAGTGGGTAAAGCTGCTAATGCAGCAGTAGTGTTAAGCTCTCTGTCCATCTTTGTATTGGATATGATAGCCGTTCAAATAACCAGTTTGCTTACTTGAAAATGATATGGATACAAGTGTAGTGGATATAGAACATTTAAAAAAGTCTTTTGGCAATAAAGATGTATTGAAGGATATAAGCTTAAAAATTGAAAAAGGAGAAAACCTTGTTGTATTAGGTAAATCGGGGAGTGGTAAATCGGTGCTTATTAAATGCCTTGTAGGCCTTATGGAATGCGATGCCGGCAAAATTGTTCTATTCGGAAAAGACATAGCAGAGTTAACCGAAGAAGAGTTAAACGCGGTTAGAAAAAAAATAGGCTTCTTGTTTCAAAGTGCAGCTTTATACGATTCTATGACTGTAAGAGAAAACCTTGAATTTCCTCTCAGGGATAAAAAAGAATCGAAGGAAGAAATTGAAGCATTGGTTAAGGAGGCCTTAAAAAATGTGGGGCTTGAGGATACCATCGACAAAATGCCTTCTGAACTTTCGGGAGGGATGAGAAAACGTTTGGGGCTTGCACGTACGCTAATCTTAAAACCGGAAATAATACTTTACGATGAACCCACTACAGGACTTGATCCTATTACATCGAGGGAAATAAGCCGCCTTATTCTGGATGTGCAAAAAAAGTACAATGCTTCATCAATTATTATTACCCATGATATAGAGTGCGCACATATTATCGCAAACCAGGTAACTGTTATAAAAGACGGGATAACCTATGCAAAAGGAACTTTTGAAGAACTATCAGAATCTAAAGATGAGTGGGTGCGCTCATTTTTTAAATAAACTAAAAACATAAATATGAAAAAGCAATCGGGAAATGCAATCAGGCTGGGAATATTAATTACCGCAGGTTTGGCGTTGTTTATAGCTGCAATATATTTTATTGGCGAACGGCGAGAACTATTTAGCAACACCTTCCAGATAAGCGGGATATTTAAAAATATAAACGGCTTGCAGGTAGGTAACAATGTCCGTTTTTCAGGCATAAACGTGGGTATTGTTCAAAGTATTGAGCAAGTTACCGATACAACAGTGCAGGTAGATATGCTAATTGCGGAACATTCAAAGAAGTTTATCAGAAAGAATGCAAAGGCGCTAATTGGTTCGGATGGGTTAATGGGAAATAAAATAATCTCTATAACACCCGGCACTCCCGATAAGCCTGTTATTGCCAACAATGACTTTATTGAAACGATTAAGCCTGTGAGCATGGATGATATTATGGTTAATGTTAAGCTGGCTAGCGAAAATGCGGTAGATATATCAGGTAATCTTTCAATAATTACGGAGACTATTGTAGAAGGAAAGGGAGTAATAGGAAAACTATTTATGGATAGCGCAATGGGCGAAACCCTAGATAAAGCGCTTGTAAATATAAAGCAGGGAGCCGGAGGCTTTAAGCAAAACATGGATGCCGCCAGTCACTCTTTTCTGCTAAAAGGATATTTGAAGAAAAAAGCGAAAGAGGAGAAAGAAAAAAATAATAAGAGTTAGTGTGATGATGAATTATGAAAAAGAAAAGAACCTGGCATAAAAAAACGCTGTTTATTTTTTGTAGCATGGTTATTATAATACCACTGCTGATAATTATATTTATTTCGCCTATTGCTAAGTATTTGGTTGAAAAATACAGTGTAAAATATACCGGCAGGCAAATAAGGATGAGCAGTGCCTATGTTAATCCGTTTACAGGCTTTGTGCGGTTTAACAATGTTAAAATATACGAAGCGAACAATGACAGTATTTTTATTTCATCCGGGAGCATAAGTGCAGATTTTGCCTTAATGAAATTATTTCATAAAACGTATGAATTAACCAGCCTTACGCTGGATAAGCCCAGGGGTTCTATTCTGCTTAGCACAAGGTATCATCTTAATTTCGATGATTTAATTACGCGCTTTTCTTCTACCAATCACGATACAACTTCACCGCCCCTGCATCTTAATATTTTAAACATTAAAATAAAGGATGGTGTTTTCTATTTCCATTCTACATTGAATAATGTTAATTACTTTATTAAAAATGTAAACATTGAAAGCGCCGGTAAAAGATGGGACTTAGATACGCTTGATTCTGAGTTTTCTTTTTCATCGGGGCCAAGTACCGGTGAGATGCATGGCAATTTCACAGTCAATTTTAATAATCTCAATTACCGATATCACCTTGTGGCTCAAAAGTACGACATGGATATTATTGAGCAGTATCTTAAAGATTTAGTTAATTATGGAACCTTTTCTGCTAACCTGGATGCGGACTTGCGGGCAACAGGAAATTTGAAGGATGAAGAAGTTGTAGATACAAAAGGAAGAATAGCGGTTAACGATTTCCATTTTGGTAAAAACAAGAAAGAAGATTATTTATCATTTACCAGGTTTGTGCTGCGCATAGACGAAGTAAACCCCAAAAAGCATATTTATCACCTCGATTCAGTAGCGCTTACGCACCCTTATTTTAAATACGAGAATTATGACCACCTCGATAATCTTGAAACCATGTTTGGTAAAAATGGCGCCAATGTTACTGCCGTAAGTAATGATAAAGAAAGATATAACCTTATAATTGAGCTGGGAAATTATATAATGGATGTATCTAAAAACTTTTTCCATAGTCAGTATAGGATTAATAAAGTGTCGCTCACACAAGGCGATTTACAATATGCCGACTATGCGCCAAGTGAGCAATTTTTTATAAGCGCGAACCCTTTGAATATTAGAACAGACTCGGTTAACCAGTCCAAGGGAAGGATACAGATTTATTTAAATACCGGGTTAAAGCCATACGGAAAGGCTACTGTGTATGCGAGTATCAATCCAAGAGACAGTGCCGACTTTGATGTAAAATTTAATTTTGATGAAATATCCCTGGCTCAATTTAATCCGTACATCATTTCATACACATCTTTTCCATTTGATAGAGGAACTATAAATTTTGATGGCGATTGGAATGTTAGGGATGGAAATATTCACAGCGAAAACCACCTACTGATAATAGACCCACATGTGGCAAAACGACAAAAAAATAAAGCATATAAATGGATTCCAATGCGGCTGGCATTGGCTCTTATGCGCAGTTCGGGGTACGTGATGGATTACCAGATACCTGTAACAGGAACTTTGAAGGAATCGAAGGTTCACATAGGTGATATAGTTTGGGGTGTGGTAAAAAATATTTTTATAAAGCCTATTACCACTCCTTATCGCTTAACGATAAAGGAACAGGAGAACACTATTTATAAATCACTTAATGTAAAATGGCCCACACGCGAAAGTGCAATTACCGGGAGCCAACAAAAGTTTATCAATAAATTGGTTTACTTTCTTGAAAAAAATCCAACCGAATCTGTAGTTATAACGCCGCAGCAATACGAGGATAAAGAGAAGGAATACATACTGTTTTTTGAAGCCAAGAAAAAGTACTTCCTCGCAATTAATAACCGAAAAACAGCAGAGTTAAGTGAAGATGATTCGGAATATGTAGATGGAATGTCGGTAAAGGATACCTTGTTTGTTACGTATTTAAATAAGCGGCTTCGCAATTCTTTAATATTTACAATACAAGGCAAATGCGGTAATTTAATTCCGCAGGAAATTGTAGACGCCAAATTCAAAAAGCTAAACCAAGCCAGGAAGGCTAACTTTTTATCATCCTTTAAAGAAAAGGGCATTGCTAGCCGGGTGGTATTTAGCCCTGCACAAAATGATATTCCTTACAATGGTTTTTCATACTTTAAAATAACGTATAAGGGAGATTTTCCCGACTATTTGATAAAAGCCTACAAAAGAATGGAGGAGCTTAATAGTCGGTTTCCACGGGATAAGTATAAAAAGGATAGGGACGAGGAAGACCTTAAATCATATTAATATTTTTTTAAAAAAAAGTGTGAATTCTGCAATTTATTCGCAGGGTTTTGTAATAGGTTTTTTTACTGTGTAGCGCACTTTTGTAGTATCAATTTCTGTACTACAAAATGAAAAACAACCTGCTAACATCAGCGATAATTATACTACTGGTTTTTGCCGGCTCTGTTTCTTTTGCACAGCAAAATCTGCGGCTTGCAAAAATAGACTCTGCTACAGATTTTCAAAAATTTAAAGAAGTAGTTGAAGCAAGGATAAGCGAGAACGAAAAGAAAATAATTGAACTAAAAACGAACAAGATAATTAAAGATGCTGAAGCCAATATAAGATACGACAACAGAGTTTTGGCTTTGGAGCAGAAAAACGAAAAATTAAAAAGGGAAATAGGAATAGCAGATGACACAACAACAGATATGTGGACATCTTTTAAAACCTCAGTTAATCATGACATGGAATAATTTGCTAAAACAATTAAAGATTATTAAATACAATAATACCCTTTACCAAATGACACCACAAACAGTTGTTGCAACACACATTGTGGACCAATTTACCTACGCCATGATGAATGAGGATGTAGATGCCATGCTTGACCTGTGGGCGCCAAACGGAGTATGGGTAATAATGGCAACCGGCGAAATGTTTAATGGCCTGGACCAAATAAGAGAATTGGCAGTGCGTTCGGTAGCTGCACGTCATCACAGGTCAAGAGAGGGGTTGTTGCCTTTTAACGTTTTTGCAAGCGAAGATGGAGCAAAGTTTTGTTGGGAATATATACACAAAGGAATAGTTACGGAAAGGTGGCCCTCATCTCCGCAAAGGCCCAAAAACGGTACAAAGTTTGATGTACCTATTGTGCTGGTGTGCGAAGTATCAAGAGGTAAGATTTTTAAAATACGCGAATACTTCGATTTGCTAACCATAACCGAAGCAACATGTCAACATCATTTATATTCTTAACGCTATGTGGTTCTGGAACTGGTGGGGTCTTTTAAGTATACTATTAATGTTGGTAGTAGTAGGAAAGATATTTCATGTATGGAGAAAAGGCAAATAAAACATTTAATCAAATAAAAATTATGAAAAAACTAATTACGTTCTGCATTGTATGTATTATTGCCTGTATAGGTTTTACATCCTGTACATCTAAACTTGCAATTACAAAGCGCCATTATAATAAAGGCTATTATGTAGATTATTCTGCCAGTAAGCAAATAGCCTCGGTTGCAAAAGAGAAAGCAAATAGGATAAAAGCGCCTGTTCCGGTTAGTGTTTTACCAGTGGCAACAGAGAGTAATACAATACCGGGTAATGTAGCACAGATAACCAGGGCAGAGAATACAATAAGCATAAACAACGCTAAAAGTGCAAAGCATAAAGCAGTTGTAGCGAGCAATACCGGCGGAATAGCAACAAATCTTCCAATTGCTACAGAGGCTCCTGTCATGCAAGTTCGTGCGGTTTCAGCGGTAAACAGTGTAACCGATAACGACCATGGGCATAGAGACGGGCTTAGCCTGTTTTGGTTAATCATCTTGATAATACTTATTGTGTGGGTGCTTGGCCTTATAGCAGGAGGTTGGGGCCTGGGTGGACTTATAAATATACTATTGATAGTGGCGTTAATACTATTGATATTATGGTTACTGAGGATTGTTTAATTAATAACAATTTAAACTAAAACATTATGGGAAACTTACTTTATGCAATAGCGGTAATACTGATAATTGTATGGGCAATAGGTTTTTTAGGGTACCACGCCGGTGGCCTTATACATATACTTTTAGTAATAGCCGTTATTTCAATTCTGCTAAGAGTTATAAGAGGTAGCAGCAAATCTTAATAAGGGTAAAATGAAAAAACAGCTGGCCTTTTCTTTACTGTTGTTTTTAGCATTGGGTTTTGTAGACGATAGTTCAACCCTTGAATTTAAGGTGTATGTAAAGCCAAATCTTACGTATACCCAGGTTTCTAAAAACACCTCTCATTCTGTTACAACATATGTGTGTACCCAGGAATGCCTGAATGAATTAGAGGCTAAGGGTATTGTTAATCCAACCATAAAAGATAATATGGATGAGCACATTACTACTATGAAAAGTGGGCGTGTAAATGAATTGGGCATTTTTCCTGTTATAATAAATACGGATAATTATTTTTTTAAAAAGAGTAAAAATAAAGCGACGGACAAAGTAATGGTGTATGCGCATTGCGGACACGAAAGCTTTCCCGCTATCGATTCTATAACAGCGGCAGCCAAGCTTAGCCTTGAAACAGAAGCTATGCTTAAGCAAACGCTTGAAGACTCTTTCACGCAACTTGAACTACCCGAAAAAAGATTAAAAGTAGGAGATACATTTTCAAGAACAAACCAGATTAAAATACCATTGGGCAGTGGTAATATGGATGTAGGGCTGGTTACAACATATAAACTGATGGCTATAAGTAATGGCATTGCATATTTTACAATCGCCGAAGCATACAACAGTAAGATGGATATGAGCAATGCCGCGTCTTCTTTTTCGGGAAAGGGTGGGGGTAGGTTTTCGTATAACATAGCTAATAACTATTACGCTACATACCAAACCAACGATACGTTGAATATGCATGTAAAATTTGATGCTGCACTTACTGCAAACATTGTATCGATAAACGGGCATAACGTAATTACAACTATTGCAAGGCGATAATAGAACTGCCTGATGCCCTTATTTATAGGCAGTCTGCAGCCACCTGTGAATTATGTAAGTTAGAAAAAGTAAAGTGTAACACGCAGCCGCATCCATTAACTGACCTTTGTTACATAATTGTTTCTTGCGTACTCAGAAGGAGTATTAAACAGGAAACAGAACATTAATAAATCAGAATTATGAAAAAGTTGATAATAGCAGTTCTCGTCTTGTTCTCGGTATGTATTGCGAAAACAGACGTATGCGCCCAGGTAGGTGTAGGTGTTGAAATTACGGTTGCACCACCTCCAATTCCGGATTACGAACAGCCGGAGTGCCCTGTTGACGGCTATATATGGACACCGGGGTATTGGGCCTGGGGGGCTGATGGTTGGTATTGGGTACCCGGAGTATGGATGCAACCCACAGAAGTAGGCTTTTTATGGACCCCCGGCTATTGGGATTTTGATGGTGGTTTTTACAGATGGCACAGGGGTTATTGGGGCCGGCATGTTGGATACTATGGTGGTATAGATTATGGATTTGGATATAATGGAAGAGGGTATGAAGGTGGCCGTTGGGAAGGTGGGCACTTTAGGTATAATACAGCAGTAACCCACGTCAACGAATCAAGGGTTCATAATACGTATGTAGATAGGAGTGCGGCCAGAAGTGCGGTAAGTGGGCCAAGGCCAGCCGCTGCACATCAACCTGCAAGGGCGAATACACCTGCCCCACAACATAATGCTTCACAACAACGTAACGCTCCACAGCAGCATAATGTTATTCAACAGCATAACGCCCCTGAACAACATGCTGCTCCACAACGTAGCGCGCCCGTGCAACACGCTGCCCCTGAACAACACATAGCGCCGCAGCAACATAGTATGCCGCAACAACACATGGCACCGCAACAGCATAGTATGCCTGCTCCGCGAGGAGGAGGTGGTGGTGGCGGTGGTGGAAGACACGGAAAATAAACATGTACTTTATAAAAATAATTTAGGAAATGAAAACCATAATTTTAAAATCAGCAATTCTAAGTATGATGCTCTTCGCATGGGGGCATGCATTTAGCCAGCAACAAGACGCTAAAGCCGCAAAGGCAAGAGAGAAAGAGGCGGAGGCGAAGCAAAAGGAGAAACTGGCAAAAAAAGATTCAGCAGCCGATTTTCAAAAATTTAAAGCCGATGCTTTGGCAAAAATTAAAGAAAATAAAAAGCAAATTGCTATACTGAAGGAGAAGAAAGCTACCGGCACCGAAGCCGATCAGCAAAAGTATGATAAGGCTGTAGCCGCGCTGGAACAAAAAAACAATGATTTAAAAAGAAAGATTAGGAATGCGGATGATACCCCAACCAGTGGCTGGGCAGCATTTAAACGATCTTTTAATAATAGTATGGAAGATTTAGCCTGTGCCATGAAAAATGTGGGTACGTGTGAAAAGTAAATCAATAAGGTTTTAAGATAAAAGCGGTTTATCCAATATGAGGAGGCAAATAAAACTGATTGCGCAGAATTGGCATGACTCTATGCGTGATAAAGGATTTAGAGAAAGGCTGGTTGTGGCAATTATAGGAATTGTAATAATGTCGTTTTGTACTCACTTCTTCTTCGATTTTAATGAAACACATAAAGGCGGGTTGGTAATGAACGATTGGGTATTGAAGGAGCTTCCGGCGGAAAATGTATCAATGCCTATTACCGTTTTTATGCTAAGTGTTTTGGTTTTATTTATTATACGGGCCGTACCTAACCCGCCAATGCTGGTTACAGCACTTATAGCGTATAGTATATTATTAATATTCCGCATAATAACTATTGCTGTTACGCATTTTCAGGCACCCCCTGAATTAATTACCCTGCATGATCCTGTAAGTGATTTAGTATACGGTTCAAAATCTATAACACGCGATTTGTTTTTTTCAGGCCACATCGCAACCATTTCCCTGGTTTATTTATGCCTTGCAAAAAAAACGGATAAACATTATTTGCTCTTCGTGGCTTTTTCAGTAGCAATGCTGCTGCTGCTACAACACATACATTATACTATCGATATTATATGTGCCCCGTTTTTTGCCTTAGGTAGCTTATGGTTATCTAAAAAGATGGCACACTTTAGAAATATAAAAATACACTCGCTACAGGATTCTCATGCCCATACCCACAGCCATACGCAAAGGGCACAGCGATAGTAAGCCGTCACCCGTTCCGGAAATACGCGAAAGATGTAATTTATTTAAATAGTTGTATAACAACCTACGCAGTAGGTGAATTTACCTTTGCGTTATCAATTTAAATTAATAATAAGTTAAAATATAAACAAAATGACAACATTCAATTTTACCCGTTTAGTTAAAAGAAATCTGGTGGGTTTATTGCGCCGCATAAGCATCCTGTTGCCTTTAGCGCTTTTATTTCAAACCCCGGTTAAGGCACAGGAAAGGATATGGCCCAATTGGTGGTTTGGCGTTGCAGGTGCTGCCAATTTCGATTTTTACAGGGGAACAACTCAAATAATGAATGACAATTTAACACTGCCTTATGCCTTTAAAAATGGATTCGGTGTTGCGCCCTATGGCGCTGTATTGGTAGAATATCGCCCTGAACGCTTGTTCGGTTTGATGCTATATTTTGCATACGATGGCCGCGAAGGACAGTTTAGTGATGTAGATTCGCCAAACCCGCCCAATAGCCCCGGAAGGTTAGACGCAGACTTTGATTATTTAGCATTCGAACCCAGTTTAAGAATAGCTCCTTTCAGCGGAAACTTTTACCTGTTTATAGGCCCAAGGTTTAGCTTTAATATAAATAATAGTTTTACATACGAACCCCCATCTGCACCTAATAACGAAGCCAAATGGAGCGATGTATACGGAGTAAGGGTATCGGCGCAGGTTGGTTTGGGATACGATATTCCTCTTACTTCGGTAGATAGCAGGACACAGGTTGAGTTGTCGCCTTTTGTTTCCTTCTTGCCTTATTTTGGCGAGCAACCACGCAGCTTAGATAATCTTACATTAACAACAGTGCGTGCCGGCATAGCGCTTAAATTTGGTTGTGCCCACAAACGTGCAGCAGAAGGTACATCAATGATAGTGCTGCCTGTAGTAGATACCGATGTGCAGTTTTCGGTTCAGGCGCCCGGACCATTGCCAAGCAACACTACGGTAGTTAAGGAAACACTGCCTTTATGCAATTATATATTTTTTGATGCCGGAAGTACACAAATTCCAAGCAGGTACACATTACTTACCAAAGACCAGGCAGCAGGTTTTTCGATAGCACAATTGCAGGATTGCCAAAAAACGCCCGGCACCCGTTCTATGAGGCAGATAACTATGTATCATAATGTGTTGAACATCCTTGCCGATCGTATGAGAAGGCATCCATCTTCTACCATTAAATTAATTGGTTCATCGGCCGGAAAGGGAGTTGAAACAGGTAAAGCGAATGCAGATGCAGTTAAAAATTATTTGGTAAATACATTCGGTATTAGTGCAGGAAGAATTACAACTGAAGGACGTAATATGCCTTTGATTCCTTCGGAACAGCCCAATGATACAAATGATGTACTGCTAACCAGTGCAGAAGATAACCGGGTAGATATTGTAAGTAATTCACATGATTTAATGATGGAGGTTAAGGATAACTCGGCTCCATGCTTGCAACCGCTTGATGTTATTGCTGTTAACGAAAATAATACGGATAGTTACAAAATTACCATACATGCAAATGGCGCGAATAGGGCACTAAAATCATGGTGGGTAGATGTAACAGACGGAGCAGGTAACAGGCATCATTTTGGCCCCTTTACCGGTGATGATGCAACTATACTCGCATCGGCTGTAATAAACGATCAAAGCAATGGTAACTATACCATAGTAATGACAGGAAAAGCAAAAACAGGCGAAACTATACATAGGGAAAGTACATTTTCTTTAAGCCGCAGTTCGCAGCCAATGCAACCGGAACATACAGCAAGCATCTTATTTGCATTCGATAAATCGGTAACGGTATCTACTTTCAGAACTTTTTTAGCAGATACTGTAGCGCCTCATATAACTCCTAATTCAACCGTAATTATAAGCGGATATACAGATATTGTAGGAGAAAAAGAGCATAACCTGGCATTATCTCAAAACCGCGCCCACGAAGCGCAAAATATCCTGGATAGCGCTCTTGCCAAAAACGGAACTACAGGTGTTACTTATCAAACCAATGGGTTTGGCGAATCTGATTCAGCATTTTCGAATACCTTACCTGAAGAAAGATTTTATAACCGGACAGTTATCATAAATATTGTACCGGGCGAAGTATCATTAAGACATTAAGTAAAGCATCTTTGGCTGGATGGGTTTTTGAAACGTACCTGTTCAGCCAAAGTTCTTTTCTATCCACCATAAAGCAAATTATTCACAACCTAATAAATACTTTATATGAATACCAACAGGCTTTCGAAAACTATTACAGCGGCTTTAAACGCCCAAATGACAAACGAAGCGCATGCTTCGCAAATTTATTTATCGTATGCTGCCTGGGCACAAAGCATGGGATTTGACGGTGTATCTAATTTCTTATTCAGGCATGCGCAAGAAGAGCGTAACCACATGATGAAGATATTAGAATACATTTTAAAAAGAGGGGCGGTGGTAGAAGTAGCAGCCATTCCTGCACCACATCCCAACCCGGAAAACATAAGTGTATGTTTCGAAAGAGTATTGGAACACGAAGTGGAAAATACAAACGCGATTTATAAGATTGTTAAAATGAGTTTTACCGAGGAGGATTGGGCCACATGGAATTTTATGCAATGGTTTGTAAAAGAACAGGTGGAAGAAGAAACGCTTGCCCTGGACTTATTAGATAAGATTAAAATAGCCGGTGGCGATCAAATAGAAGGCGAGGCACTGTATGCATTAGACAAAGATTTGAAAGTGAAACCGGATGATGCTAGGTCGGCTACCGATGTAACTTCTGAAAACCCTTAAGCTATCATTTAAAAAAGGAGTAAACTACTGAGTTGAAATAGCTCAGTAGATTTTTTTTGAACTTATCTAATTAAAACTGGCCCTGTGGCTGCTGTTTTTAATTAACCGGTGATTATGAAAGTAGGGTACCAATATACCTGATAAAGCACCTGTGCAAGAACCTAACAGGATATCAGAGGGAAAGTGCATACCCGCATCATACCTTAAATAGCCCATGCCTGCTGTGCATACACCTGCAAGTGTAAAAAACAGCCATTTAACTTTCGATTGTGGATGATACTGCGAATATATCTCTGCAATAAAAAATGTAGAGACGGACATGATTTCTACATGGCCGGCATAAAATGAATTTTTCGCATTTTGATCCATCTTTTGGCTCATAGATGTTCCGGATGAATATGCATAGGGCCTGTATTTATTTACAAAATATGTTGCTGAATAGCCACTTAAGCCTGTAAATGCCAGGGCCTCTGCATATAAAAATGTAAGCTTTAAATAATCGTGCCTCATGTTTTTACCTGTAAGAAAGAAAACAAGGGGTAGGGGAATAGCAGCATAAAAAGGATAATAAGCTCCCTTATCCACTGCCATATTATATGGGCGTACGGCCCATCTGTCTAATGGGTCTATATTGTTCGGGTTTAATGCAAGTATCTGAGCCTCTGAGGAGCCTCCCTTACCGTAGCTGTATGAGGCAGAATATGCACACCAGCCCGCACAGCCAATAACTACGGGCACTTCCCAACCAAGTTTAAATGTGTAGGTTGGCTTTTCTTCAATTTGGGTGGTGTCCTGACCATAGCCGCTATAAAAGCAGGATATGGCTATAACTGCAAGAAGTGTCTTACTTAGCAATGTAGGTTTATTCATTGTGTGTGTTGTGTTTGTGATTTACAAATATGGCTGCCGGGCAAGGTTATTGCATTACACAAACCTTGTAGAAAATTACATTATTCACGGGTGGAATCTGCGCTTTCGGGTTTAAACCCAATTACTTTATTGCGTGCGTAATTAAATTTCCAAAAATCTTCTTTCATATTCAACACCTGTATAGGTGCATTATCTATCCAATGATAGTTGCCGCCCCTGGGTTTGCCTACAAGCAAGGCATGGTATTTGAATCCATGTTTTTTTAGCCACTCTTCAGTTACTTTACGATGTGCTTGGGTGCGTGATGTAAAAAAGGTAATAATATGCCCTTCGTCATACCATTTATTAAGTGTATCTACGGCACCCGGAAAGGCAGCTGCATTAGGCATACGCTCCGGTTCTTCATTCGGTATGTCTTCGCATATTGTACCGTCAATATCTACTAAATAGTTTTTTAAATGAGCTGGCAGGATAGGAGACACTTTTTTACCATCTACCACCTTATTTACCAGTTTTGATTTAGTGTCGCTCATAGTATTGTATTTAAAAAGTGCTCCAGAACAGCACGTAATATGTTTACGTTCTCTGCCCCGGAGCACAATAGGTTTTTACTCTCCTTTAGCAGTAAACTACTCTTGATCTTCAGAAGAAGAATTGCTGCTTGACTGGTTCTTCGAAGAAGAAGAGCCGGAACCGCTGCCTGATTGCCTCTTTGAAGGATCGCTGCTCGATTTCGAAGAAGAAGAACCTGAGCCCGAATTTGAATTTGAGCCCGATTGTCTCTTCGAAGAATCGTTGTTAGATCTTGAAGAAGAATTGCCTGATTGCTCAGAAGACGAATTTTTTGATTTGTCTTTTTTGCTTGAACTTGAGTTTGACATATTGTTTTTAATTTAAAGGATTAATAAATAATTACGACACAAAGATGTGCCGGTTTGGTGCGAATGGTGTTATATTTTAATCGAAATACTTTACACAAATCGCAGGCTGTGCTTCAGTTTTATTATTCCCCTGTAATAGGCTTGGCAATAGATTTGTGTTTACGCATTTCATGCACCTTTCCAAATACATGCAGGTATTTTTGAGAGAAAGTAAAAAAGTCGACCCTTGCACCTATACCCACTTCGGCATACCTGTTTATAATATCATACCCTCCAAATAGTGTAAATGCACCCACACCAATAAATCCACCTGCTAAAGAACCTGCAATTTTGCTAAAACTAGTTGGGGTTCCGATACCGGCCTCGAACACTACGCCGTAAAAGAAGGTAGGCGATATGGTCATTCTGTCATCTTCATTAAATACAAAGTTTCCGTAAAACCATGTATACCCCAAACCCAAACTTAAGTCGCTTATTGCTCCGGGGCTGCCATTTAATTTAATACTGGTAAATGTGATAGGAATGCTTAAAGATCCCATTAACCTTGGCTTATACCGGGTATTATAGTACAAAGTATCGGGCCATTGCGTGCTTACGCGTGGCAATGCATTTGGGTTTGCCGAATCAGGAAAAGTATATCCTCTTTTATCTAAAAACTCTGAATTAGGGCTTCTTTCATCATCTTGCGCTATTGCAAAGGAGCAGGAGAAAAGTAAGAGGGCTAAAGTCGCTAAAAATAACTTCATAGTATAGCTCGCTTAAAATTTAGGTTAGTACCACCACCAGTGCAAAAATCATTCCCGGTATAAAAAATATAAGGGTTAGGATAAGGTCAATCCAGAAGTAGGCATGTATGCCATACATTAAGCCAACACCCAGCGGGGGAATAAAAATGGCGCAAAGCACAATTACCAGGAAAGCAATGTTGGCATCTACACGTACCTCATGGTCTGATACGTTATCTGTTGTATTAATAACATTGTTGCTTGCGGGGCTTATGTTTTCATTTGCTAAGTTTTCTGTTACAGTCTTATTCGCGGTTGCAGCTATTTGTTTTGTGCTTGCTATCTTTTTAGTTGTTTTAAGTTTTTCTGCAACAGGTGCAGGAGTAACAAAGGCTGCTTCTTGTTTTGGTTGTATAATAATTGCAGGTGTTGTTTTAGGCTCGGGCCTGGCTGTTACTTTAGCAACATCTAAAGGCTTTATATTATTCTTTTTAACTACCCTGTCCACATAATAGCCGCTTCTATAGTGCCTTTTAGTTAATGAAAGCATCGAAGAATTGTTACATGAAGGCATTAATAATGCTGTAATACATAATAGAATAAGTAGAGGGAGAAGTTTTTTCATAATTGTGTTTTTAGGATGCAAACATAGCCCAGCCTCTATTCGCAAGTATTACACTATGCTATATGAAAGTTGCATTATTCACACAATGTGATAATTATGTAACATAATGCCACCATTGTGTAAGGCACTACAGCCACACTACATATACTTTTGGCTTTAACTAAAACAAAACAATTATGGGAAACTTACTTTACGTGGTAGCTGTAGTACTTATAATATTATGGGCCATTGGATACCTGGGCTATAATGCCGGAGGATTGATACACATATTACTGGTAATAGCACTTATTGCCGTTATATTGAGGCTTATTCAAGGTAAAAAAATTGATTAAGGTATGAAAGCCGCGTACGCTTCGGTTTTAATACTGCTTATGCCTTTATTTATGTTTGGCCAAAAACCCGATACCGGTAAGCATGTTGCCAAGCAGGATACTATTAATCCGTATAAGGGCGATATAAAAGGCCAGCTTAAGGAAATTAAACAAAAGAAAATTGCCTTGCATTCCGATTCTATTGCACCCGATTCAATAGGCAATCAGCCTAAAGTTGTAAAGGTGGATACAACCGTACAAAATAAATATGGTGATCTTTTAGATGATGATCCTAAGTATAACAAACGCTATTGCATTTTAATACCCCTGGTAGAAGGGATGGGAGATAATGCCCTGTTAAGCCTGGTGGATAGTAAAATATTAAAATACGATTGGGCGCAGGTGAGCCTGGATAGCTGGCATAGGAACTTTGATGCTGGTTTTCCGTGGTCGAATAAATGGGTGTGGGATCAAACCCGTTTTGGTAACGATTTCCTTGGCCACCCCATGTTCGGAAGCCTGTATTATAATGATGCACGTGCCAATGGATATAATTTTTGGGAGTCGGCGCCCTTTGCATTAATAGGCAGTTACGAATGGAAAATATGCGGAGAAAATATTCCACCGGAACGAAATAGTTTAATTGCAACTACTGTGGATGGTATTTGCCTGGGAGAAATATTGTACCGTATAAGCTCTAACATTTTGGATGACCGCACTACCGGGGCAAACAGGCTTTTTAGGGAAATATTAGCCACCATTGTCGACCCTATGCGCGGATTTAACAGGCTATTGCAGGGTAAAACATCGCGAAGTACCAACAAAGAAGTATATAGTAAGGAACCTTTGAACATTACCTTATACGGAGGGGTGAATGAAATAAGCACGCACACCAATGCCATATTTAATGGTAAAACCACCGAGCTTGTAAACCTGCAACTTGATTACGGTAACCCCTTTGAAGTATGTAACCGTACTCCATTTGCTTTTTTTAAATTAAAACTTGAAACCAGTTTTGGTGCAGGAAGAAAGTTTGTTGATAATGTAACCGGGTACGGTAATCTATATGCTAAAAACTCACAAGCCGGTAAGCTGGCCTTGCTTGAAGGGTTGTTTTTGTATTACGATTATTGGGATAACCCAACCTTCGAATTATCTACTATTGGCTTAGGCCCCAGCGTATTTTCAAAATTAGCTTTAAGCCAATACAATAACTTATATACCAGTGCCCATGTAGGAATTGTACCCTTTGCCGGCACAAGCACGGGCCCGGTTAGCGATACATCGCAGGCCCGCGATTTTAATTTTGGGTATGGATGGGAAGCAAAGGTTGGAACTTCTCTTGCCCTGGGTAATGTAGCTACCATAGGTGTTTCGTACGAATACTTTTTTGTACATTGCATAAATGATGTTGGACTCGATGAGCCCGCTGTGGGCACGCTTGGAAACAACAACATTAGCATATTGCAGCCAAAAATTACCATACGTATATATAAAGACTTAAGCATTGGTTATGAATATTACCTCTACACGGAAATACATAATAGCAACGAAGGATTTCCAAGAGCGACGTATGGCTTAACTGAGCAAAAACTCTTTTTACAGTTTTATTTTGAAGACCCTCAGCGCAGGGGGCATTATGATGATTAGTACTTGTTTTCTGCTATTTTATAACGGTCCTAATAAACACAACCATTATGCTTAAAAAAATATCCATCTTCCTTCTTTTCTTCCTTGCGCTACAGGTGTTTGCCTGTGCTCAAAATAAGGTAAGAGATGATACCGTTCCGCCTACTAAAGGTGAAATAAAACAGGAAAAAAAGTTTTACAACCCAAAGCAGTTTTTTCACGAAACTTTTTTGTTTGCTTCCAGTCCTGCACGGTGGAACAAATACAGCTATATGCGGTTTGGTGTGGCAATTGGTGTAACCCTTGCTATTATGCCGTTTGATACCCGTATTTCAACGTATGTTGAAGGCAACCAAAAATATTATTACAGCGTACCCATTGTTGCCGGTAGGGTGTATGGCGAATGGTATTCTATAGGTATTGTAACTGCAGGGTTTGCCGCATACGGAATAGCCGCCCATGATACAAACGCAAAAAAGATATCGATCGAGTTATTGCAGGCGGGCCTTTATTCAGAAGGTATAACAGGCTTATTAAAATATATTATAGGCAGGGCAAGGCCTTATACGGGTTTGGGAGAATATACATTCCGTCCGTTTTCCTTTTTTAATTACCCCTACAACTCTATGCCCAGCGGCCACATGACAAGCGCAATGGCTTTATCAACGGTAATGTCGCGCCATGCTAAAAAAACTATCTGGAAGATACTTGCCTATGTACCGGCTGCGCTTACACTTACATCAAGGCTTTACCAGGGGCAGCATTTTCTATCCGACGAATTTTTTGGTAGCTGCACAGGTTACTTTGTAGGTAACTGGGTTGTTAACCTGCACGAGGAAAGAAGGCACCATATTAAGGTACCGGATAAAATTGAAAATCCTAAACCTTAAGTAAATTATATTAATGAAGCTTGGCTTTGGGGTGCGGTGTGTGCCAAATGTTAAGCACAAGGCCGATATAAAAACCGTTAAAGCTAATTGCAGGGCTTCCTACTTTTTTAGTATTACCGTCATATTCGTACCAACTGGTTATTGATGCTTTTGCAGGGGCCCAATCGTACCCAATTTTAATAGCCAGTGTACCTGTACTAAAATTCATTTTCTTATCATAAAAATAAAGCGAAAGCCCCGCATTTAAAAGAAAGTTTTGTTTTATAACGCTGTTTTCAAAAACCGTGAATGTATCGGTTGTATTAGTGGTATTATGGTTTTCAGAACGCAGCAAAATCCTTTCAAAAGAGGTGCCAAGGTTGCCATACACTCCATATCTTTGGGTTCTTACAAATGCGTAATACGTATTAACCGATAGCCTGTAGTTATAGCACTCTACATTAATAGCAGGTATGCTGCCAAATCTGCCCGATGTTTGATCCTCGTGTAAAATGTCGCTCGTTAAATCCACCGAAGCATAAAACAGGCGGGGGTTTCCATAATTAACTCCAAACCCAGACATAAGTTCATTATCACCTGGCCTGCGCAACATCCAGTTAGCTGAGTTAATGCTTTTAAAGTCCTTATGGTAATAAATTAACGATGGGTACACGCCCCAAATTAAATGCTTTGATTGTATAGTAGTGTCTTGTGCCACTATACATAATGAGGAAAAGAGGAGGAATAATAGTGTAAATTGTTTTTTCATACCATACCTTTCTTTTAAGTACAGTGATATCTTCACCGTGATTCCCTAATGTCTGTCTTCGTGATGATCCTCATGATGGTCATGATGGCCGCCGTCGTGGATGCGTACATAGCAGCTTTGTAATAAAAGTGTACAGAACAGGGCTGCTATAAAAGTTAGTTTTTTCATTTTCTTTGTTTTTTGAATTTCATAACACTACAAAGATGAATGCATCGTAGCCTTTAACCGTTATAGTTAGATAGGTATAAGTTGCATAATTCACATATTAGTAACAAAGTATTACCTTTGAATATTATGCGCCACATTCTTAAAAAAACAAACCATGATAGATAATTCCTTTATTAAACACTGTTTGCTACCTGCTGCTATTTTTTCTTTTAGCTGCTTTACTGCCAAATCGCAGATTACACTAACACAAAGCGACATGCCGCAAATGGGATCTACATTCCAGGTGGCTATCGATAATGCACCAGTGGTAACACCTGGTTCTGCGGGAACCAACATTAGCTGGAATTTAAGCGGATTACATAATAACGGCATAGACACTATACTTTTTGCACATGTTTATGCAACTCCTTATGCATCTTATTTTCCTAATGCCAACATTTGTCAAATTGAATATAGTGCAGGAAGCGCATTTTATGGGTATTTTAATTCAGGCCCTACTGCTCTTACCGATGTGGGCTTTGTAATACCGGGTTTTACGGTAGACTTCTATAACCCGCTTGACGAGATTGTTGCCGTAAATGCAACCTATGGCAGTAGCTGGGTTTCATCATACAGGTCTATCCAGTATTATCCAGGAGTTCAGACTGGGTTTGATTCATCGGAAACAATTGCACACATGATAGATAGCGCTAAAGTAGATGGTTGGGGCTCTTTAACAACTCCTGCGACAGTGTATGGCAATGTGTTAAGGGTAAATACCATCACTACCGATGTAATTGACAGCTTCTTTTTTCGTTCCGACACGGTGCCACACAGGTGGTATTTCGAAGGCACACAAGCGGGAGGCGTTAAATCTCAATCGTTCGAATGGTTTGCAAAGAACATTGGTGCTCCTGTAGTTACATTAAACCTTGATACAGCCAGGAAAATGGTAAGCGGTGGCGATTATATTTTTAAAACTATCACCGGTATTCCGGCAGTAAACATAACTCCACAAGCAGTTGTTTATCCTAATCCTTCCTCAGATTATCTGAATATTTTATTGAAATCAAGCGCAACAGAAGGCTTCATAAGAATTATGGACATCACTGGCAGAGAGGTAGAGGCTATGCCGTTTAACTATGGCAAAGTTGTATTGAATACGTCAACTTATTCTGCGGGAATGTATGTTTACAGTATAACAGACATAAGTGGTAATCTGTTGTGCGAGGGCAAATTTTCGGTTGTTCATTAACAAAAATTAACACAGGCATTTCGCTGATTTAAGGTCGATTTATGCTAAAGTGTTACCTTTGTGCCCGATTATGCACAGCATTATTAAAAAATACTCATCACTTTTACTATTAAGCATCTTTTTATTTGCTTACACCGAAAAGAGCGTGCACGATATGTTGCATGCCGATGATGCGCATTGTCATTCACTTACCGAAAAGCATTATCACAACCAGGAGCACCATTGCTTTATTTGCGATTTTGATATTTCTACCTTCGGGGCAGATTCATTGCCTGCACAACTTTCGTTTGCAAATCTTCCATGTACCGATGCGGTTTTTATTCCCACCCAAACCACTTTAAGTTTCGGTATCTCCAATTCCTTTTATAATAAGGGGCCTCCTTCTATCGCGTAAGTACCGGGATTAATTCTACTCATACTTTCTCTTTAAGAGTAGTAACGAGTTTTTAGGAAACTTTTCAATTAACGCGATTTATGAAATTAAGATATATAATTATAATACTATGTTGCCTTGTTACCCAAGTTGTGTTGGGGCAGAGTACGCTGCAAGGCAAGGTAGTAGATTCCTCCAGCGGGCAAACTATACCCGGTGTTGTGGTGTATCTTCCGCAACTTAAGCTGGAGAGCACCACAGATATTAATGGGGCGTATAAAATCAATTCTGTGCCCAATGGTACATATATAGTACAGGCCGAAATTTTAGGCTACACTACCATCATCAAACAAATAACAATTAAAGGAGATAGAACCTTTAACATTTCCATGTCTTATGCTGCATCCAACGAAAAAGAAGTTGTAGTTACAGCATTGGGAAACATTACAAGTACCAAACGTTCGCCTGTGCCGGTTACACTGGTAACACATGATGCGCTGCTGCAACAAGCGTCTACCAATGTGGTAGATGGAATTGCTACACAACCCGGTGTTACTGCTATTACCACAGGCCCCGGTGTTTCTAAACCCGAAATACGCGGACTGGGTTTTAGCCGTGTGCTAACATTATTTGATGGTGTGCGCCAGCAAGACTTTCAGTGGGGCGATGAACACGGCATACAAATAGATCCTTATGCAGTATACGAAGCCGAAATCATCCGCGGGCCTGCATCTTTGCAATACGGATCGGATGCAGTAGGAGGGGTGGTAAGCTTTAAATCGGCACCCTTTCCGGAAGAAGGAACTGTGCGTGGCAGCATACTTAGCGAATACCAAACCAACAACGGACTAATAGGCCTGTCGGGCGATGTAGCCGGAAGAGAGAACGGCATTGTGTGGGATGTACGCCTTAGTGATGGAACTTCTCATTGCTATCAAGACCCGAAGGATGGCTATGTGTGGGGCACCGCATCTACCGAATATAACGGCAGGTTAACAGTAGGCATTGAGAAGAAGTGGGGCTACAGCCGCTTAACGGTTAGCTCTCTGCACCGCACCATCGAAATACCCGACGGCAACCGCGATAGCGCCACACAGCAGTTTGTATTCGATTATCCAATCAACGGACAAACATCTCCGGACAAGACTAACTTTTTGTCGTACAACCCTGAATCTGTGGGTTACCAGCAAATACAACATGATATGTTATCGTGGCAAAATAGTGTGAATGTAGGTAAGGGCCGCATTATTGCCGATGTGGGCTACACACTCGATCACCGCGAAGAAATAGATTCAGGCTCGGTAGCCTCGCTCAACATGACCATGTTCGATGTACCGTATTCGGTAAAGTACCAGGTGCAGGGTGATAGCTCGGGCCTTAAGTTTACAGCAGGCGCCAACGGAACCTACGAATCTATGAGCAATGCAGCCGAAGCCCCCTATCCGTTTACTTCTGTTTTTTTGGTACCCAACTACAGCTTTATTGATGGCGGTGGTTATGGCATACTTGAGAAAGACTTTAAAAACCTAACCCTTAGTGGTGGCGCCCGTTACGATGTGCGTTACGAAACAGGGCAAAGTCTGTATTTGTTGAATGCCGGCACACCAAGCCAGGCCGAGGTTACCGCCGGTACCCCCGATGCATACACCAACTTCAACGGGTTTAAAAGCACCTTTAGCGGACTCTCGGGTTGTGTGGGTGCAAGCTATCAATTGCCCGCCAATATGTATGTTAAGGCCAACTTTAGTAAAAGCTACCGCGCCCCGGCCATTACCGAAGTGGGCGAAAACGGTGTGCATCCCGGTACCAATAACTACGAAGTTGGCGATCCTACACTCAAGCCCGAAACAGGCTACGAAGCCGATGTAACCTATGGTTACAATGGCCACGATGTTAACTTTGAGGTAGATGGATTTTACAACAACATTGCCGATTTTATTTTTGCCAACCGCATAGCCGGTAAAAATGGCGGCGACTCTCTTACACAAGGATATCCTACCTTTAAGTTTAAAGCCAACACCGCTATTATAGAGGGTGTAGAGGCTTTTGTAAACATACATCCTACGGCTGCACGCTGGTTCGAGCTCGATAATGGGTTTACCTATATCTACTCCTTTTTGCCCAACCAAACCGATAGCACGCAGCATGTGCCCTTTACACCTGCGCCACGCCTCACCTCCGAGCTTAAACTTATGCTGCCCGTGGGCCACCGTGGTATCCTCCGTGGAACCTACATAAAGGGCGGCCTGCAATACGACTGGGCGCAAAACAACATTTACAGCGCCAACTTTACCGAGCTTGCCTCGCAGGCCTACACCCTTATTAATGCAGGCATTGGCACCAATTTTGTAAACCCCAAAACGCTGCGTACGGTATGCTCGTTTTACATTAGCGTTACCAACCTTACCAACCTTGCCTACGCCGACCACACCAGTCGCCCGCAATACTTTTTGGCCTACAACGGAGCCCCACAGGTGGTTACCTCCGCCGGCCAGGGTATTTACAACATGGGCCGCAATATTGGCTTTAAGTTGGTAATACCCATTGGTGGTAGTACCGCAAGTGTGGAATAGTTGATTTGTTGTTGTTAGTAGTAGGGCGTTTCCCCATAAAGCAGAGCAATTACGCTTTATGGGGCCGCGCTTTCGGCTCAAACTCCTCGCTTCGCCCGTCCGAACGGCCATGAGGCTGGGCGGGCTGTGGGGTTCCGCCTCTATCGCTAACGCGGTTCTCCCGTCACTTTTACCGTCATGCTGTCCCGATAACTATCGGGATTGGTTCAGCATCGCATCCAATCGCTCATATCAAAGAACCTTTTTCCTTTCACCTTTTCCCTTTTTTTGTCATTATTTGTCGTCTTATGTCGTTATATCAGGATTAAGCGGGGGTACCCCTTCATTAAAATTGTCTTGTACTGGCTTAACCCGTCCATCAATAAGCTTTGTACCATCAATAAGTCCTCCGGTACCCTCTATTGTGTACGGTTCAAATTGTTTAGGGTCGGTTGTCTGTGGTCCCTCATCTGTCATGTTTTTAAACCACATCTTCACTATATCCTCCTCTTCCTGATTCCTAACCATAATAAAGCTGTGCGTATGTTGTTCCACCGGTTTGGTATGCAACATGCCACGCCTTTTCCAAAGCAGGTCGATAGCTTTTAATACCTCGCGGCGGGTAGGCTTTGTTTTAATAAGAGTTCTGCCACCCGAATGTGTTATCTCCGTTCGTGTCTCCATATCACCTTCTATAATATGTATTAGGTGAGCCTCCAGCTCCATATTGCTGCGTAGCTTACTTTCGGCCTCCTCGCGTATTATTTTGCTACGCATATTGTGTATTAACGTGTCTTCTTCATCCAGCTTTTTGTTTACCATTTCGGTAGCAACAGCTATGTAGCGCTCTACAGTGCGGGCCGATACACCCCATTCAGAAGTGTATTGATGAATTATAAAACTTACAGAAAGATCATTTTGAAGGTCTTCTACAATCTCGCGTATGCGATTCCTTATTTCGACTTGGCTTGCCATTTGTATAGTGGTTTTGATACTATACAAATATACACAAAATAGTTAATATATGTAATAAAATGTTACATTAAAATTTTATAAATGAAGTACTTAATTTATATACTTAAATAGCTTGAACGCGTGAAACGAACTGTTCAAGTGTAAGTATTTTACTCCTGAACTCCTTTGGAAAACTACCTAAATATGTCTGAGGTACAACAAGACAAACTTTGTATTTGTACATTTCATCAAGCTGATTTTTTGATATGCCTTGCTGTAAAGTGAATAGGTGTTTTGTCTCTATTCTGTCAGCTTCATTCAGTATCTGCCTCCATCGGTCTTTACATGTAGTCTTTGATGCAAGCATGACCAGTTTATCTGAATTAAATTTGGGGTTATTATAAGCCTCAATATTTGGGAAAAGAAAATCTGGTTTTTTATTATCTTCTGTCACTCCTTGGCTTACAAAAGGTATTTCACTATTGTCTCCTGCTGTAGCTGTAGCAGCCGTTGACCCGGCTACGAGTGTTGCAAGACCTTCGTATCCATTTTTATCATAAGTATAGGTGTTTGCTGGACTTATATAATCCGCAAAGCCGGTTATTGGAAACATGATTTTCATTTGCCCGTCGCCATTTCCATTAAAATCTTGGGATAATTGCGTAAAATATTGTCGGGAACTTTGATAAATATTACCTATTTTCTTATAGGTTCCGGCAAAGTTAGAAAGAGGATAGCAATAAAAATTAGCTGTATCTACAACCCATGTAACTACTGCTTGTTGAGTTACACTATCGTCTGCGATTAGATCACCGGTGGAAAAATTGTGGAAGACATTCTTTATCTCCATTCCTCCTGGTGAAAGAGTTAAGTTTATCATGTCTGCTTCGATAGAAGCTTCGCTTCTTACTTCAATATTATCAATTTTGCCATTAAATGTATGTACAGAGTCAGCTGATGTATCATTGCCAATATAGACAGCATTGTTGTTAGTAGTAGCCGATGTACATGCGGCAGTATTCGCGTCCTGAATACCATTTATGTAGGTATATAAAGTAGAGCCATCCCATACGCATCCTATAGTGGTCCATGTTGTGGCACTTATTGCTGTGGCGCTTGTTACAGTAACATACGAACTTAAACCGGGATTGAAAACACTAAAAACCACATTCCCTGAATAGTTAATCTGCACATTAAAAGAACCCGATTGATTAATGATGTACCAATATCCGGGCGAGGTAGGTAATGAATTCAGGTATAGACTTGTAAATACAGTTATTGCAGATATGCCACTGAAATTGGTTGGTGTTACCGTAATGTAATTGTTGGTTGCTCCAAAGTTAGCTGCATAGCCATAGTTTTGGCCGGCAACAATGCTTGTGAGTGTTCCTGATCCTGTTTGCTTGTTGCCGCTAAAATCTGCAAACGAAGAAACATTATTATCATTAAAAGTGTAGGCTAATAATAAACTCATGCTAAGGGGTATTTAGGGGTTGGTGATGATATTACTACGGGCAGGCTTAAGGCTTGCGTTTTGGAACCTAAAGGGGGCGTTTGAGATGCAATAGCTATTGGTGTCTGGGCAGGCGCAACCATATTAACTTTACTATCACTATTAAAGTAATTGTTTATTATCGCCGGTGTAGCCGATACTTCTTCAAGGTTAATGGTTAACATGCCCTTTTTAAAGTCGAATGTATTTCCTGTTTGCACATATAAAGTACCATCTTCATCCAGTATGCTGCTTGCAAAGGCAATTCCTCCGCTATTTAAAATTTTACCTGTTATGGCCCTGCGATAGTTGCCTATCAGGCTGGCGTATTTATTAAACAACATATCTGCAAGTATTTGTCCTCCCTGGTAAGCTGCTATCAATGCATCGCTTGAATTGAGAACACCCGACCCCGATATATACGAAACAGGTATTTTATAGTATCCACTTGCAGTTACAATACTTCCCGTTACTTGAAATGTGTATTGAGCTCCATCGGTAGTATAGTTAGAAATAACAATATTTTGTCCCGATGCCAGGGCTGTTACCCACGAAGATATTCCGTGTCCGAAATTATCAACGGCATCTACAAATATTTTAGTTGCACTTGATGGAGTTGCATTGTTTAAAGATATTTTACCGGTTCCGGGGTCGGCATCTGCTGTTGATGTATTGAAATTAAACGCCCTTCCCTCGTTTTCATTATGCCATGTTTGTGTAGGCTGCGCAGTTGATAAACGAAATGAACCGGGGTAACTTGGTGTTAATGTATCTCCGTACACAGCCGATACTGTTTGTTCGCTCCACCTGTTGCCTAAATCAGGCGTTGTGTAAAATTTGGTATACCCGCTTACACTTTGAAAGCTATCCTGATATTGGATATCTGCTGTGTTTATACCGAAATTAATCAGGTCTAATGAGGTTTGTAAAAAAGGTTGCAGCCCTCTTAGTTTTACTCCTGCCATATTGCCCCAGCCGGTTATTGGAGGATACATATATAAATCAAAAGAGTAAGGGCCGGGAACTAAATTACTCCAGGGTGGATTTGTTGCGAAATTAACTGTGAAGGAATAGTTAGCATTAAAATTTACGTTGAACGATGTGTTAGCATTAGTCATTAATAGATTAGCCATTTGAGCCTGAGTTAATGGTACTTTTTGGCCTGTGTAGGCCAGGTCAGGAAATAGCATATTCATAGAGCTAAAATCGAATTGTGCACCACCTATAAACGAGTTATTTATATTGGTTTGCGAGGTTTCCCAAAAATAACTTTGACCGTTAGGCGCCAACACAAGATTATAGCAATTGCCTCCGCCATCTACAAAGCGTACCAGAAAATTAGGTATTACAAGATATCCTGTGCCTCCGCCTCCAATCTGTGTTAATAATCGCGCATCATGATTTGCATTTGACCATGTACTTCCACCAACGTTTGTAATTGCAAATTGAAGATACCACCGTAAATTGATTTTTAAGGAGCCATTAACGGGATCGATATATACCCATGGGTTTGAATACGTATCTCCCGGCCGTCTTACGGCATGCAAAGCCCATGTTGGCGGTAATATGGGAGTTGATGTGCTTGGATAACCAAGGTAAGGAATTGGGAAAGTGCTCGCAAAACCCGGATAAGGTGAAAAAACTGTTGTATGATTTGTAGTTTCAATTGTATTTATGGCTGCGTTGTAAGCTGCTATGGCCGTGCTATCAAACACTACGCCGCTTTTATATTTAACATCGTTTGTAAATTGGTCAACAGTTTGTATATTTATATGCGTTCCGGCATAAGACGCCAAGTCAGTGCCTGCATCCCAACATATAGGCATACCGTTTGCTGTTTTGGTAGTGGGTGTGTTTTCAAAATAAGGGTTTGCAACCAATTGTACCACATCCTCGGCAGATGTATTGTATTGGTATGATAATCCGGTTTTCTTTTGTGTAACACTCCAATCGCCTCCATTAAGCAATTTAGGTTGGCTGCTGTTGTGTATTGCTACAGATGAGGCAAACGTACCCGAACCTATATTAGATATTGCAGTGCCTGGTACCTGAAATGTGCTTATGGGCGTATAATCAAAATAGTTAACCGATGCCTGGGTGCGTTCCCAAATACGTTCTATATACCACATGTTGTTGGCTTGGTACATGCGGCAATTAAGTGATGTAAGTATTTGGTTTAGCAGTGTGTTGCATTTAATTCCGTGCAGGGCGCCATCGTCGGCTATTTGGGTAAAGCCCATGTCCGATAGAAACACCTGCTCCAAAAAGCCCGATGTGTCCAGCGTTCTGTCTTCGCGTATGTTTATTATTTCGCGTACATTTTTGGTGTATGGCAAAAACGAAAGACAATTGCTTACAGTAAGTATTAACGATTCCAACCCTTCAACTAGGTTGCCACTATTTTCGTAACGATGAAATTGCAATTCGCCCAAGCCGCAGTTAAACTTTAGGTTAATGGTATATGGTGCATCCTGATACGGTTCCGAATAACAGTCTGTTGTATTTACCCCACTCCAGTAAGTAGAATAACTGCTTCCATTGTTTAGGCTTTGTAGCACATCTACATAATATTGTAGTGGTGCTGCTGTGGCAAATTCTATATATCGGCCGTTGGTAGTACTCATTAAACCAATGGTAAGTTCGCTGCCCATAATGGGGCTTATTAGGTCCTGCTTTTTATATGATAAGGTAATAGGGTTATCAGAGCCTTTAACAGAGGTAGATGAGCCCCCATACGAAAGCTCGTAAATATTTATTTTATACATGGCGCCTGTAGTGGCAGTGCCCGTTTCCTCGCGAAAGGTTAGTGTGTATTTCAGTCCGTAGCTCATTTGGTTTAATTAATAATTATTAATTAGTAATTAGAAATTCTTTCGGCACTTAATCATTTATGGTTTAATGTTAAGTGTTAGATGTTTAGTTTTTTAGATTTTTCCCGGAACGCTAATGCCGCAGATTGGGATGATTAATAATTATTAATTGCTAATTATTAATTGACCTACGCTCCTCCCAGCGCATACGATGTATTGTTATCTACCCTTTGTAAAATGCTTACCAGTTTATCGCCTTGTATCTCGAAGGTGTGGTTTTGGGTTTGGCCACCAAGCATGCTGTGTAGTTTATCAAGTGGTGCAATAACCTCGGGGTTATGGCTGGCGCCCGCATACTCGCCAACATTAACAATAGATGAGCCCGATACCAAGCCGCCCGCTGCCATTTTAATAGCATTCATGGCAGAGCCTGCTGCTACCAGTGCGCCACCTTCAGCAAGTTTAAGGCCGCCCATAGGGTCGCCAAAGCCCAGCATGGTTGCGCCTAAGCCAATAAGTTTTTCGCCATAACTTTTTATAGCATCTCCCAGCATCTTCATCATCATGGCACCCATGTTTACTTTTTTACCTGCTGCTATTTCTCCCATTCCTTCGGCAAGGGTGCTCACAGCTTTTCCACCGGCACCGGCTAAGTCTTGCATCGCTTCTCTATGTTCCCTTGCAGCTTCGGCAGCCTGTTGATGTGCAAGTGTTTCTTTTTGCAATGCTGCATCTAACGCAGGTATGTCTTTTATCTGGCTATCGTCCTGGGTATCTACCTTTGGCATTTCAGGCGCTTGCATCATAGCCGGAATAGTTAATGGTTGGCTGTCTACCTCCGCTCCTTTGGTATCCAACGTAATTTTTTTAGGAGTTATGGTAAGCTTGTTTATATCTACTTTTGATTCAGGTATTTCTTTTTTCTTAAAGGCATCTTGGTAAGCTTTGGTTACATCCATTGGTAATCCATTCAGCACTTTAGTAATTCCTTTAACGCCATCCGTAAAGTCCTTCGATACATTTTGAGCCATGTCTTTAGTATCCTGCACTATATCTACCGCCGAGTCTTTTATATTGTTTGCTGCATCCGAAGCATCGGTGCCAAATTGTTTAAAGGCTTCACCTGCTTTACCCCAATCATGACCAATTGTAGCGTAATAAAGTCCTTGCAGGGCATCAATAAGTAATTTAAAAGGCGCTACAACAAACGTTCCTACAATCATGCCTAAATCCATAAATAGCCTACCAAGCCATTCAAGCAAATCAAGTGATATTTTAAATTCAGCTATTACACCATCGGCAATAATTATGGCAAAGTCTTTTATACCTGCCCATGTTACATTTACTACCGCCCTAAACGTATCAAACTTCTCGTAACATGTTGCAATTATAGCAACAAGTGCTGCAATAATTGTAATTACTAAACCTATTGGGTTGTTGCTAAGGGCTTCTCCAAAACTTTTAAACATTGCTCCTAACCCAGCAAAGGCACCATTTAAAACTGAGGCGCTGCCTACGGTTGCTAAAAATGCTGTACCTACTTGTCCTACATTCCCTACTAAGCTATTGCCCGACTGAGCCATTTTTTGAGATTCCTCAAGGAATCCTTCACCTAGGTTTTGAATTGCGACCAATGCCTGGTTAAGCATATCGGCAATAACATCCATAGCAGCCTCAAAGGCGGAGGTATCAACCTCTATAACTATTTGTAATTCGCTTGCATTCATTTAAATTAAATATTTATATAATAAATAAAATGTTTATATTTAAGAATAAAAAATAATGATAACAAACCGGGATACCAGGTGGTTATTTATTTATTGGCTCTATGATAACAGCTGTGCCGTAGAATATAGCAGAAAAGGTATCTGCCATATTCATGATCCGAAGACTGATAATTGCATTTGCTCCAAGTTCTTCAGCCATTTTTATCATTTCATTCTGATTTTTAGAAAATGATTCTCTTAGATATTTCGAAGAAAGGCCTTCGTTATGTGTTGTGCCACAAACCGTACCCAGGTATTTGACTATTCTATATCCTTCTAAGTTGTCGGAAGTAACGACAAAGTTCTTATCTATTTGTGTTGCCATTGTGTATTTATTTGTTTATTGGCTCAATGATAACGGCCGTTCCGTAAAAAGCAATTTTACCCACATCAAGAATGTCCGGAAGAATAACTCTAACCCCAACAATTGCATTTGCTCCACGCTCTTCTGCCATTTGTATCATTACTGATTGGTTTTTGGAAAATGATTCAAAGTAAGTTTTTCCAATTGTCATGGCCTTGCGGTCATATCCGGTAACTGTCCCCAGGTATTTAACTATTTTATATCCTTCAACGCTGTCTGCTGTGATAACGAAGTTTGGGTCTATTTGTGTTGCCATGCTGTTTTATTTATTTGATTATTGGCTCAATGATAACTGCCGTACCGTAAAACATGAAAGTAGATGTGTTTCCCATTGACTGGTAGCTTTCTATTCTCAAATCAATTATGGCATTAGCGCCCAGGCCTTCGGCAAATTTTGCAGCGCAACGCATATTTAAATTACATGCTTCCTGGTATTTTTTCATACTTACAAATGCTTTATCATCCATCCCAAATACAGGCCCAAGGTATTTAACTATTTTAAAGCCTTCAAAAGTATCACCGGTTGTTATAAAGTTATTTGTTATTGCCATCGTTTTTGTTTTAATTCAAATGTAAAGCGAAAAGTGACATGAACCAAGTTTTTTAACACAATGCTAAATGGTTTAGCAAAAATGAGATAAAGCCCGACATGTCAACTTCTATAGAAACACTTAATGCTGTTACATCCATTTTGTTTTGTTTTTAATAATGCAAATATAAATAAAATATTTAAATAATAAATAAAATGTTTATATTTTAGAAAAAAATATCCTATCTGATAAAAGGATTTAATAAAAAGGAATTAGTGTACGACGGGTGGCCTAAGCATTGTTCCCACGTGATCCCATTTAAAATTGGAAACATCGAAGCCAACTGCTCCAGTTTCATTTTCCGAAAGACCGAATTTTATCTTCAAATATTTTGCCTTCTTTAGTTTCTCTATCAATCCTTTTGCCGAGTTATAGTCTCTATAAACAGTCTGTGAATTTATTTTTGATTGAAAAGCAAAGGCATAAACTTCCGGTTTTTCATCATCAAATCGTAAAAGTATATTTGTAGAATCTGAGTACTCTCTCTCAAATTCTCCTCCCTTTGCAATGATTAAAGCAAATAAATTAATGCCTCCTGTATTTTCAACAAGTAAGTGTGCAGGATATTTTGCTATAGAAGGAGGGTATTCCTTTCCATCTGAGTAGATAGAGGCAACATAATCAATCTCGGAAGACATTTTATCCGTATCGGAGCTATATTTCCACGTTGTATTTAATGGGGTTTGAGCGAAGCTTAACGTGCTTACAAATAACACACAGAATAATAGGGTTCTTCTCATGAGGATGGGGATATAACAACAAATGTAAAATGAAAAGAAACAGGAACCAAGCTTTTTAACAGATTGCTAAAAGGTTTAGCAAACGGTGGGTTGTTTTACATTATACTTTTCCGCAAGTCTTACCCTCTCTTCATCATTCAATACTTTCACATGCAACTCTTCTGTTTTATCTCCGGGCAGGGGTATAAGCTCTTCGGGTTTTAATTGGTTGTGGCGATCAACATGCGTATTGTAAATAAGGGCGTAAATGGTACGTGTGCGTCGCCACGCATCTTGTTCTTTAAGTGCAAAGCCATCCATCCAGGCGGTCCACTCCCGCGGGGTCATCTTCCAAAAATCGGTGTACGATACACCCGCACGAGAGCTTTGCGCCATCAAATCATCCCAACTTAGTTCCTCACTGTTTTGTTCTTTGCCACTACCACTTTTTTTTTATTCGGTGCCGAAACCGATTGCGAAATGGCTTCCATTATTTTACTTAGTTCGCCTTCGGGTAGTTCATCCAGCCAGTCGCCCACCTGGTAAGCGGTAAAATCTATTTGTTGGTTGCTGCTAAGTGCGCCGCCTGCCAGGCCCGCATAAATAATATCACGCAGCTCGCCTATAGTAGCGCTGCCTTTGCTTATTTCGGCAATACGTTCGCCAAATGTAGCAATGGTTATTTTGCGTTCACGGCAAAAAATATCTATTGCGTTAAACCCAAATTTAAATGGCCTGGGTTTGCTGCCAATGTTTACGGTTGTCATAGTAAGTTATAAAGTTTATAAAGTTTTTAAAGTTCATAAAGTAGTAGAAGGGAAAGCCCACTTAGTTTGTAAAGTTTATAAAGTTCTTAAAGTATGTAAAGAACTATAGCACTTTATAACTTTATGAACTTTCCACTTTTACCTGCTTAGTGTGTTACCATAGTTAATGCTGCAGTACCTTCAAAGGTGGCGCTGTAGCTTACTACATCTTTGTCTTTCGCGTTTTGTTCCAGCTTGGTAATATAGGCTAAGCCATTCCAGCTTTGGTCGCCTGTTACTTGGCTTACCAGCGTAAAGTTTACCGTTACAGCCAGTTTGTTGGCCATAGCGTTAAACAAGTCGGCCACATTATGCACCGTAGCCGATGGATGAAAATCTACCAGCCCGTTGGTGCTAATGTTCCACTTGGTGTTGGTGGGTATTATTTCGTCCCAGCCGCCGCTGTCTTTGGTGGTTGCATTTGCTGTACCCAGGTCGATAGATAGTTTACAGTCTTGCGAAAACGAGCAGGCTACTTTGCCATGTCCGTCTCCGTTATCTACCTGCACTACTAAGTTTGTTCCGTTAATTCTTGCCATTTGTTTTAAAGTTTAATTGTTATTTAGAATGATTGATTAATTCCATTTTTTATTGCTTAGGCATTTCTCTTTGCGTAAATCTTTGCGCTCTTTGCGGTTAAATTTTACCACCAAAAGAAATGCAAAGGAAATGCAACGCCAAGGTCGCAAAGAGGGGCGAGGCGGCTTTTGCGTTAGCGATTGCAGCGTAAAGCCCACAGCCCGCCCGGCCTCATGGCCGTTCGGACGGGCGAAGCGAGGACTTGCAGCGTAAAGCGCGACCCGACCATAGGAGGGTAACGCCCATATGATTCATAAAGAGATTCTGCTTATTCATAGAGAAAGATTAAGTAAGTTGTTGTATACGATGCCTGAACTTAAGCGTGCGATAAAACACAATTCCATCGGGTGCCAGGGCTTTAAAAAAGTTGCTCTGGTCCAGTTGTGTAATTACATTTAAAAAATCGGGAGAAAACGAAAGTGGTTGAGATGTGGTTGTGCCACCGCGTACAATGTTTTCTATTTGCCATGCAATGGTATCAATGTCGCTTTCGCCGCCATAGTTGGCAGTATACTTCATAGCTGCTACCAGGGTAATGGTGGCATCCCAGCCAAAAATATCTTTGGTAGTTTCTTCGGTGCAGGTAAAATCCGACACATATATATACGGGTATGCCGCACCCGATGGCACCTGGTCGTAAAACGGAATAGGAGAGGAGTTTAGGCTTACCACATTGTTAAGCGCATTGTAGTACGCTGTGCGAATAGCTGTTGCAGGGTCTTTCATTGGTTTTGTAGTGTTTGTGCAATCGAATCAATCAGGGCTTGCTTGTTGGCTTCGAAAGCGGGGTTTAAAAAGGCCCGCCCGGATGAATCGTTCGGACGGGGTTTTGGTGTATCGTGGTGGTCTTTTTTGTGTAGAGTATGCTCCTTGTGCTTGTTTGTATGATGTTCTGTTTTATTTTCTTTAGCAGGTACTCCATACTCTGCATTTACTGCATCCGGAGAGTTTGCAGTTATGGTAGCCGAAAGCCCATCATCCGCAATTTCGGTGCTTATCGCATCACTCAGCGCACCCGATGTATTTGCCTTGGCTGCATCGGCCATATCGTTTACCGATTTTGCCAGTGCATCTTTTACACCTTCGCTTACCGTTTGCTGGTATTTTGTAAGTGTATCTGTAAGTTGTTCAAAGCCGCTAACATTTAGTGAGAACATTCTTTTTAGTTTTTAGTTGTCAGTTATCAGTGGTCAGAAAAGCCCCTTTAGGGGTTGGGGCTTGGGCGCAACCCGCCAACTCGCGGGTTGGGTTTTCGGCTCAAACTCCTCGTCCCGATAGCTATCGGGACGCTGCGGGGTTCCGCCTCTATCCCTTGCGCAAATACAAATAATTCATCATTCATAACTCATAATTCATAATTGTAACGGAGTCATCCGTTACTCTCCACGCATTTTAAAACTGTGTATGTTGCCTTGCGTTCATTGGCGGCACTTAGTATTTTAAAGGTGCGGTTAGCGGCATAGTCGTTCCACACTACATAATAATTTTCCAGGGGTGGAGTATAGTTAATATCCTGTGTGCGCAAGGTAACTGTGTAGTAAGTGCCGTTGTATTCCTGATCTTGTATAAACAGCCTGCCGCTTTGGGTAATATCTATGCTGGCCCATAGTTGTGCGCCACCGTTCCAGGTAATAGTACTGCCGCCTTTGCCATCGGCAGCCAGTGTGCCGGTATATAGTGTTATGCGTTCGTTTAGTTCCATGTTTACTATTGTTATTTAGGGTTGTTGTCACCCTGTCCCGATAGCTATCGGGGTTGTTTCAGGGTCGCACATATTTGTCAAGCTCTTGGATGTGATGCTGAAACAAGTTCAGCATGACTAAGCCGTGGTTATAATTCATAATTGCGGAACGCGGTATCTGTCCAACAAACTCTTAGCATCATTGGGTATTTCAATAAACCCTATGGTTCCCTCACGCGATGTGGCTTGTACATCGGCGCGCATTTCGTAAGCGGCATATACCATTTTCATAATGGCTTCGCAAATGCCCATAGGTATTTTGCTGCTTTGCAGGCTGCCATTGCTGGCAAAAGGCCATACCGTGTCGTAGCCTGCATTGTAGTTTACCTTCAGGTTAAAGCGGCTTAGGTCGTCGTTTGGCGAAAAGCCCTTTGGTAAGTTGTATGTAGTAGCCGTAAGTACTATGTAACTGTCCTGCTGGCCCATAAGGTAGTAGTCGCTGTTAAGGGTAAGGTTGCTGGTTTCATCCAGGTAAATAAGCTGGGTGCTGTTTATATTAATAACAGGAGGACGTGGCAGGTAAAACTCACGCTCAATCTCTGTATAATATACCTCGAGAGTTTGTTGTAAAAATGCCCTTCCGCAATATTGCTCGGCCCGTTCGCGTGCGCTTTGTATAAGCATGGGCAATACTGTTGTATCGTCGTTGGTGTTGCTAATGCGGCAGTAGTTTTTAACCGCTGCAAGGGGCAACTCGCTGGCAGGCGGAGTAATAATACTCAGTTCGCTCTTCATAGTAATAAGGGGTTTAAAAAAGTAAAAATGCCATTGTTTAATTGTACAACGACTGGCGGGGGGCTTCTTTCAATTATGAATTATAAATTCTGAATTATGAATTGAAAGACGAGTGCAAATATAAATAAAAAATTTATACTATGTAATAAAAAGTGAAATAAATTATTGTTCGACAAAGAATTAGAGAAGTTATAGATATTTCTTACATTAGCTATACCAAAAACCAAACCCAATGAAACACCTATTGCTATTGTTACCACTTACACTCCTCTTTGCATGCGGACAAGAGAAAAAGGCCGATGCACCCAAAGCAATGACAAAGCAGGATTCTATAAAGCAGGTAAACTTAGAAATGCAGCAAAATGGGTCAAGAGGTTTTGTAGATGCTAATGGTTTAAAGCAGGGCTATTGGATTATACTTAACAGTGCGATGCATATACCCGGCTACCGAGACAACGATAAAGTTTTAGAAGGAAGCTATAAAGACGATAAGAAAGAAGGCTTGTGGATAAAATATTATTCTGGCGGGGCCGTAATGTTGAAGCTAAGCTATGTGCATGATAGTTTGGTAAGCAAGGATTCTGTGAGTTTTAAAGCCAATATGGATGATAAGCCGATGGAGAAGGGGTAGGTTTTAAACCTTCGTCCTATATTTGTGTCTTATAGAAAACCACTAAACCATGAAAAAAGCCTTTTTACTATTTATTCTAGCCATGTCTTCTGTGTTTTGTTATGCGCAGGACGATGATGATGCACCGGTTGTTATTAAGAGTAAGCCGGATACATCAACACATAAAACAACCAAAATTTCAGTTGCTGTTTGGGGTTCGGCAGGGGTGAATATACAGCGCTTTAAAGGAAGTACTTTTATAGATACGCTCGCGAATAAGATGGTTAAGTACCCCGCTCAGGCTGATGTTGGTTTTTTTACATTTAGAAATATATCCACAACTACATATAGCAATTATTCAGTGGCTCCTTATTTGGCTGCAGGGATAGATTTAAGAAGTGGTGAGGAAAAAAATTTAGATAATATTTTTGGCGTAACATATACGCGTTTTTCAGGGCAGTATTCCTACAATGCATTTGTTGGTGGCGACGATGATATTAACGCCCAGGAAGAGTATGATACTGCAAAAGGAAGCTATACCTGTAATGTGTTTGCCCTGCAATATGCTTTCCAAGTTACTACCCGATATTTCTATGTTTCAGCAGGTGTGAAACTTGATTTTAACTTTGTTAAAGCTACACAACAAGTTAATGTTAACGATTCTTCCTTTCTTATGGATTTCCCTTCGTATCGGGCAGGAGGGAGGAGTATAGTTAATCAGTCACAAAATGAATTCTACCTGTCTGTGCCTTTTCAAATAAGTGCTGGTGGCATTATTAGAGTAAAGAAAATTGAATTCAGAATAGGCGGATATTATAATTTATACGGTGGGCAAAGTTATAACTCCATGGGCATTATCTTAACTGTATTACATATTCCAAAAGGTTTTTAAGTTTTAGAGAGTGATTCCAAAAACTCCTTCAACTTATCTCCTAATATAGTATTTGCAATAGGCGGGTAGGGGCGACAAAAGCAGCCGTGTATCTTCGGTTTATGTTTTTCAAATGCCTTTTTAGTGGCAAAGTTTTCAGATTTATTTTTCAATTCTAATTTAAGCATGCTAAATATAATTTAGTCCCGATAACTATCGGGGGTGATTCAGATTAAGTTACTTTATAGTAATCGGGTCCAGTCTTTCAGCATAGTGAATTTATCGGGTGGCACATGGGGTACAGGTCGGGAATAGTGATGTAAAAACAATTTACCCTTTGTGGGCAGCTTGTCAATTAGGCGTGGCCAGCTTGTTGCATGGCAATGTATTTCGGCGGCATTTTCTATAATGCGGGCGTACGATAACATCTTTGCATCTTGCGGAGGCACAAGTATCTCCAATGCCGGATCAATAAATTGGCGGTCTATTTTAAATGTACCCGGAGATCCACCTTCGGGTACCAGGGCATAGGGTTTCGTAGGGACGGGCAATTGCTCCACTTCTTTAGCGCGCTGGCTCAAATACGTATGCTTTTCGTTATGATAACTAAGGCCTGCCGCTTTATATACCGTTTCCATATCCAGCTCCCAATGCTTTGTGTTATCGTTTACCCCCAGCACATCAATATGTGCGTACTTTTTCTTCAGTTCTTCATATTCCGGAAAGCTTTTTAAGCAATGCAGTTGTACCTGGTCGTTCCTCCAAAACTGGCGTATGCTGTTGTAGTTGCGGTACATCACGGGTAACAGTATCATGTCATCCTTCGCAAAATGATTGATGAGCGGCACACAGTCGATAGTGTCGCCCATGGCTACAATATATTCGGCACCGTATTTTAATACAAGTAGTTTCATATTCTGTTTATAAAGTTTGTAAAGGGGAAAGTTTATAAAGTCATTGGTTATTTCTATTTACCAATTCCTAAAACATTCCGGTTAAAATCGCGGTTGAATTTGCGCACACAGCCACGGGTATAGTCTTCCTTAACAGTTGGTTCGAGTGTTTTTAAGGATGCACTGCCGATGTGCTGTACCACCAGGCGACTTTTAAACTCACGCAGACGATGTTGTTTAACCTGTTCGCTGGTTACATTATCGGCACACCAAAAGTGATAGTCGGTGTTAAGTTTGCCAATTTTATTCCATGCCTTGCGGGTGATTACAAAGCAGTAACCGCTAATAATATCGGCATGTATAAAGCCATGCTGGTTGGTAAAGCTTAGTATATCTGCATTGGTATCTGCAATAAGTTTTTGTACTTGCTTCACAAAATCTTTCGGGAACACCACATCGTTATTGGTAAAACAAATCAGCTCTGCATTGCCCATTGTGGCGCCTTCGTTAAGGCATTGGTTATAGTTAAAAGGTATGCGTTGCAAAAAGCATTCAGCATTGTTATATTTTATGTTTGGATGTTTTTCCAGCACGGTAATATTCACTTCGTCGGATGTAATACTGTCGATAGCCTCTTGGGTAAGCGCGCGTAATTGTAATTGAGTGCCATCACTCACCATTACCACATCCATTTTAATGGGTGGATTGGGCCTGCGTGGTGCAAACCGTGGGTTGTATTTGTGTGTTTCACTCTTTGCAGGATCGAACCTATAGTGGTACAGTATTTTAGGAATGGTTACATCGGTATTCATTAGCCTGCTGTTCCATAGCTTTATGGCATAAGCAGTATCCTCCGAAAAGTTTTTTTCTTCAAAGCCAATTTTAATTGCAATGCTGCGCTTTACCGGGTTAAGATGATTTACCATGCGGTAGCGTATACCTTTATCGTCTTCATCTTTGTTGAAATTGCGGCGGTTGAAGTACACATGGTTTTCTACAAGTGTTTCGGCATTGCTGTATTGGCATTCAAAACACACTGTATCCGGATTGGTTTCTAAAGCCTTTAAAATGCAATCGATATAGTCATCGCTTACCCAATCGTCATCATCTATGTAGCAGATGTAGTCGCCTTTAGCCATTTGCAACAGCTTGTTGCGCTTTTCGCCTACGCTCATTTTTTTATTGTCGCCCAGCCACAGTATTTCTACCGGTAGGTTAGTGGTTTGTTTTTCCAGGTGCTCTATCAGCGCATATAGCTTGTACAGCCTTGCGCTTACCGAGCATAGTAGGATGGAGAGTTTCATTATTTTAATTATGAATTATAAATTATGAGTTATGAATGTGAGTATCTGTAGTCATCCTGTCCCGATAGCTATCGGGATTGTTTCAGGTTCGCATGTAATTGTTTAGCTATTGGGTGTGATGCTGAATTGCAATCACGAATCCATTAATGAAGAATTAAAGAAGTGAGTAAACGAGTTCAGCATGACGGTGAGGTTGTGTTTTGCGTTAGGGACGAGAGAAAGTAAATAATGAAAAATGAAAAGTAAAAAGCGACGAGAGAACTGCGCAAGGGATAGAAAATGGTAACAGCCGCTTGCGGCTTTACGCTTTGATAGCCCGACCCCTTAGGGTTGCGCCCAAATAAAGTAGAAGTGATAAATGAAGAATATTTTACTTTTGTACTATGGATTTTACCTACTTGGTTATAGGAGTTATGTTATGTGTAATCGGATGGCTGATTATGCAGTTATCTGACAATAGGAATAAAAATAAGAACTGGTGGTGGTCCCTTAAAAATGCTAATTTTGGTATATTCCTCTTAAGTTTTGGAATCGCGTTTGTTGTCACTTTCTTTTGGGAATTATTTCAGCATTAACTTAGTTAAGGATATCAGGGCGGAGCCCACGCGCGGAACCAATGAGCTGCCGCCCCTAATCCATTAATTAACGATAAACTATAAGCGATAAACGATAAAATGAAGGAAATTAGATGTTCGCAGTTCATCGTTTATAGTTCATAGCTCATCGTTTACCTTAGCTACCGCTAATAACTGCGTTGTTAAAGCTGCTTCCGTAAATAAAGGCATTGGGCCTGTATACTACGTTGGCAAGCCTTTCTTCCACTAATACGGTTACCAAACCTTGCACAAAGTTGCTCGCGTTTTGGGTAGAGAAGGTTATCTCCAGGTCGTCGCGTTGGAACAACTGAGCGCCTAATGAAAAATCACCTACAAGGAATGTGCCTTGTGTCATTGCCGTGTTAGGTACAAGCAATGCGCCGCCTATAAAGAAGCCATTAGCACCGGCAGAAATGTTCTGCTCGAACTGGTAGCGTCCGTATTGATCGCGTGCGGTAATTACCGTTTGGTAGTCGTTAGGATGCACGATAATGTAGTTGGGTACATAATAGCTAACACGTGCCTGTGTAACGGCCTGCATAAGCACATCGTAATAGTTGATGTCGCTGGTGTTGGTACCGCCAATTACACCGAGTGTGTAAGCCTTTGCAACAGGTATAATACCTGTAAGGTTAGGCGAAGAACCGTTACCCGACAGCACCTGTGTATCTTCCTGCATTAATATGCGGCCCACAACTTGTGTTTGCAGGTAGCTCATAATAAAGTCAGCATCCTCCATCATTTCTTTGCTGATGTTGAGGTAGGTGTTTATTTTGCGTGCGGGCACTTCGGTAGCTGTAAGTGCAAAATCGCTTTGGCCTGCGCTGCTGCCTTCGGCAATGGCGCCACTGCCATCGGTTTCTTCGCTTAGTTTGTTATACAATACCTGGTTGCTGCTCATGCGGCCCATATTCATAAACTGGCGCAAATGCACAGGGCGCAAAGGATCGCGGTAAATATCATCGAGCCTTAAAGGAGCGATAACATCACCGGTTAAGCTGCCCGTTTCGGTTACATTGCCTGCAGTTTTTTGAAAAAAACTTTCAGGATTTACCTTAATGGTGAATGCAGGGCCATCGTTTTTAAGTTTTGTAAACTTGGCCATGTTTTCGCGTATGGCGCCTTTAAATGTTTTGGCATCGCCAAAGCCGCTAAGGCTATACACGGGGCTTTGCTTAATGCTGCGTGCCAGCTCATCGAATTGCTTTTGCATTTCTACCTGCACACGTTTAAAATCGGCAGGTATGTTTTCAATGTTCTTTTGCAACTCCTGCATTTTAGCATTGTTTTCGGCTTTGTCGTTATAGCCTTTTACTTTCAGGGCGTTAATGCCATCCTGTATATTTTTTACAACAGCATCCAGGTTGGCATCCTTTCGCCTAAGGTTAGCAGGGTATGTGGCCGCAATGGCTTTCATCTCTGCTATGGTTAAATGGTTTTTCATGTGATAAGATTTTGAAGCCCCCCCTACGTCCCCCCGATAGGGGGATTTATAAAGCCCCTCTTTTGGAGGGGTTGGGGAGGCCGTTAATTAAAATTTAATTTGTGCGAGCTTTTCTATCAGTTCCTGTTCTTCTGCCGACGGCTCGTCGCTTAGTGGGGTAGCGGCAAGGGTGTTTTGCAACGGCCCGGGTGCATTGCCCGCATGACTTAAGAGTGTTAGCAGTTGTGTAAGCTCAATTTGAAGTTTTATGTATGTATCCTCGGTATAATTGCCGGTGTGTAATGCTTTTTCCAACATGGTTTTGCGGTTGTAGGCGCGTTCCAGTTGTTTCATACCCGTAAACGGAGTGTTGGCATTGGCGCCCCAGGTTACGGTGCTTCCTTCCCATAGTTTGGCTTCGGTAATGCAGTTGGCGCCTTTGGTTTCGCTGCTGCCCGAGGTAGCCTTAATCAATTGAAAGCCTACCGAGTGCTCGTTATACACACCATCGCGGTAAAGCTTTAAGGTATCTTCAATATAGCCACCATTGGGCTGTTCGGGGAATGTGGTTTCGAAATAAAGTCCGTTAGAATCCTCTTGCAACACATTGGGGCGGCCAAGCGGCAGGTTAGGATTGTGCTGCAACAGGTGAAGAATACGGTTTTTGTTTTCGTTCAGGCTTTTAGAAAAAGCTCCGGGCATAAACACATCACCATCGCTATCGAGAGTGTTGAACGAAGCGAAATAACCTGTTACGGTACGGCTGTTTACGTCCACATCTTTCAGTGAAAGGTCACCTGCACTTTTGGTAAGGTATGCCCGGAAGCTCTCTGTGCGGCCTGAAGCAGACTTTTGCAAGTAGGCTTCATTTTTTAAGAAGGATAAATTCATGGTCAATTGGTTTTATTGACCGGGGGGGGCTTTTCTTTCAATTAACAATTATCAATTAATAATTAAAAATGAAAGAGAATGCAAATATAAATAAAATATTTAATAGTAAACAAATTATTTTTATTTACGTCACTATTGCTGTCATTCTGAGAGGAGCGAAGAATCTCTTTTATTATTTGGGCGTTGCCTGCGGGTCGGGCTATTCGTTTCAAGTCCTCGCTTTGCCCGCCTGAAAGACAGAGTCGGGCAGGCTGTGGGCTTTCCACTACTATCCCTAACGCGAAACACAATCAGCTATTTTGATAGAAATTAATAATTCATAACTCATCATTCATAATTATTTCCTCTCCTTTTTTTTATTTCAATTTCTAATTATAGTTTCAGTTATAGTTTCAGTTTCCATATGCAGAACATATGTAATTGCATATGCTATGCATGTGCAGCTGCATATGCAGGTTTTAGGCTTGCTGTTTTAACAAAATTGAGATAGAAAGTGATGTCGTAAGATATTAGTGCAAGCTGTCTAATGCGCATTTCCAAACTTGGCCCATAACACCATAAAAGTCAATATTGTTATTCGTAACAATTCCTCCGCCTACATAAACAACGTTATTTTTTACCACTACGGCAGATTCAACCGAATTTTTCGGAAACCCTGATAAAAGCGCCCAGTTATTTCCATAGTCGGTAGAAATAAATATTCTTTGCGTGTTATAGGTACCTGTTGTAATAAACATGTAATTACCAAAGGCTGCTATGGTTCCTACCCATGGATATCCAGCCTGGTTAAAATTGGTAATACCATTGTTTGAAGTATTCCAATTAGCACCGTTGTTGGTTGAAATATAAACACCTGATGTGTAAGTAGTAGCAAAAACATTGCCGTTACATACTGCTAAGTTAAGAACGTGATCGTTAACTAAAGATAAGCCATTATTTGCCAATGTCCAGTTAACGCCCATATTAGTCGATGTATAGACACCAGAAGGCATTGCTGCAAAAATAGTTGAACCATTAGAGACCATTGATGTAACAGTTTGTGCTGGAGATGGCAATCCATTGTTTATCGCAGTCCAGTTAATTTCATCGGTTGAGGAATAAATACCGGTTGTTGTTCCTATAAAATACGTATTACCAACTACAATTTCTGACCAAACATCATAGTGGGCCATAGGAATGGATGACCACGTATTTCCGTCATCAATAGATTTTAATATGTTAAAGTTAGTGCCACCCATCAGTATCATAGCATTATTTACAAATAAAAAACCTGATCCTAATAGAGTAGTACAACTATTGAAGTTGTTTTTAGTGATATAAGTCTGGGTGCTATAGATGAGAATAACACTGTCCTTTGTTATCATGCTGGTGGGTTGCCCAACATTATTATTAACAAGGGTCCAATTGCCCGTTAGCATGGGGCCCGAATACTGGTTTTGTGCTTGCGGATTTTGTTGCAAAGGTTGCTCCTTTTTGCAGGCAAATGCAAAAACAGCAATTAAAAATAGAGAAGATAGTTTTAAATGTTTCATGTGGCAGATGTTATTATTCAAATATACTAAAAAGTAGACATTTAATAAGGCTAATGGTTTAAAAAGGTCTTTAGTTAAAACCAACTCTACCCAATTTTATTATCGGTAAAACTCTGTAGGTACTAAGGGCGGTTCCATTACTGAGCGTAACATGTATTTGCATAAAAAAATAGTACTTTGGCTGGCATAATTAATATATGATGCTAAAACATTTTGTACTTGTCATAGTGCTTTTTATTGGGCTTAAGCTGTATGCCCGGCCTATGCAGCCAATAGCTCCGCTATCAGATTCGGGAAAGGTGATGAGTGCGGATACACTGGCGCAGTTTCCGGGTGGTAAGGATTCGTTAGTTAGTTTTATTGGCCGCAATTTGCTTTACCCCGAAATGGAAAGGAGCAATGGTATTACGGGTAGGGTAGTGGTTTCTTTTGTGGTAGATAAAGATGGAAGTATAGAAAATATTAAAGTTGTAAAATCGGTGGAAAAGGGTTTGGATGAAGCCGCGGTAGATTGTGTAAAAAAAATGCCCAAATGGATTCCGGGAAAGTACTTAGGTGAAAATATACCTAATTTGATGAGCCTGCCTTTTAATTTTAAAATAAACTAATAAGCTCTATTGGTAAAATGTATGAGCTTAATACTCCTGCACCAGCGATTCGAGGGGAATGTTTAGCTTTTCGTGTAAGTTCCGTACCATTGCCAGGCTTAGTTTGCGTTTGCGATTAAGTATTTCGCTTACATGGCCCTTGTAGCCTATTACTTCGGCCAGGTCTTTTTGCTTATAGCCCATTTGTTCCATCCTGAATTTTATGGCTTCAATAGGGTCGGGTGCGTCAATAGGGTAGTGCAGGTCTTCATATTTTTCTATGAGCAGGCTAAGTATTTCAAGCTCGTCGCCTTGTGCGGTGTTAGGCTTAGCATCAAATATAGTTTCAAGGCGTTTAAGGGCTGCCTGGTAATCTTTTTCTGTTTTAATGGGTTTAATATTCATGGCAATTAGTTTGTAAAGTTCATAAGGTTTGTAAAGTTCATAAAGTAAGTATCAAATTCTGTTTGCGTCTATTTTATCGTATTCGGCATGTGTACCTATAAACCGTATCCATACCATTTTATACGCGTAATTTATTTTTATTATTAGCCTGTACTTGTTTCCTTTTATGTTAAACACTACTCTGTTATCCGCTAAAAAACTTGCAGTCGGGTAATCTTTTTTAATATCTTTTGGTGCTTTCCATTGTGTTTTATTGGCCTCATCGTACCACGACTTTAGCTGTTGTTCGCAGTCTTTGTGCTTTTCCCAAAATAGTCTCAGTGTTTTCTTAGCAATTACTCTCACATCTATTCTATTGTACAAATATACAACATATTTTAATAAGTTCCCTATTTGGGAACTTTAAAATGAATTTAACTATACATACTTACTTTAGGATGTGATGCTGCATTATAATCATGAACTCAATAATTAAAAACTAAAGAGGTGAGTAAACGAGTTCAGCATGACGTGTTGACTTACTTTACTCATTCATAACTCATAATTCATCATTACTCGTGCCATATTTTATTCTTAAGGAACTCGTGAGGACTTGCGCCGTTCATAATTATTCTCCTATCTTAGCCAAAACAAATTCCTCTATGAAACTAATACTATGCATCACAGCCCTGATTTCTTCGCTATTTATGGGCGGAGACAAATACGAATATGTTGGCCCGAATAAGGATTACAGCATGATGATTTATAAAAACACCAAAGTAAACACGGTTACAAAAGATGAAGGTGGCTACCAGGATTTTATTTTCGGGTATGAGGGTAGTGATACCGTTACACCTGCCTATTTAATATCGGTGGTAAAGGTGCCGGGTGTTGGGTTCGAAGAAAAGGAACTATACGATACATCGTTTGCAAATGGCTTTTTAAGCAACTGTAGCTGCACCATTGCAAACACTGCACCAATGGAATATAAAAATGTACACGGCTTGCGTATTGAAATGAAGATAGACAAAGGTGCAGGGGTGTGGGTAGGCTATTCTATTAATATATTAAAGGGTAATAACCTTTATAGTGTAGACTTACTGTGCGCCGATAAAGACTTTGATAAGTATAAGCCCGACTTTAGCGATGTAATGAATTCCTTAAAATTGAATTAAGAAGGATTTAAGCTTTGTATCCTATTCTTTTGCGTTCCTTTTGTTCTGTTTCCTGTTGATCTTTTTGCAAAAGGTAGGTTAATGCAGTTTCAATATCTGTAAATTTTTGATTGTATTTACGCTCCAGTTTTTTTAGTTTATTAGTCAAGTCTTTATGTGATAGAGCGTATTGTCTCATTAGAACAAATGTTCGCATTATAGCAATATTTAATTGCACTGCTTTTTTACTTTTCAGCACGCCCGAAAGCATTGCAACCCCTTGTTCTGTAAAAGCAAAAGGATTAAACTTACTATACTTACCCCTTCCTTTGTCTAAGGTCACAATTTGTGATCTTAGAGAATTGTATTCATTCCTTGTTAATTCAAACATAAAATCTTCAGGAAAGCGGTCAATATTGCGTTTTACCGCCTGTTTTAATACTCTTGTTTCAACATCATACATTTCTGCAAGGTCAAAATCGAGCATAACATTATGACCTCTTATCTCATAAATCTTTTTTTGGATGAGTTGCAACTGCATAGTGGTAATTCGTAATAATTTGATAAAAATAACAAATTAGTACTAGGGAAAACTACCTGTTATAGCGCATAATTAAAATACACAACGCCCAGAAAATTTGAGTCGTTATTCTTAACTCTTAACCTCTTTATAGCCGTTTTTCTTAGCCAGGGCCATATCCTGGTTATACCTGGTTGTATTTCCCGAAGCCTTCCATACCTGGGCACGTTGGTAAATTAAGGTGGCATCATCTACATCATCAAACGGGTCTTTCGATTTTTTTAATGCCAGTGCCTTATTAAAATCCTGTACCGCCTCCAGTGTTTTGCCAAGGTTTGTATAGGCCTGTGCTCTTTCGAAATAAAGCAGGCGGTATTTGTTTTTTTTAAGTGCCATGGTAAGATAGTATACGGTGCTGTCGTACTTTTTAATGCGGTTATATGCCCCGCCCAGGTTATACAAATAGGTCATCTCTTCAGGCTCGGATTTAAATGCTTTTAAAAAGCAAGGTATAGCCAGGCTGTACTTCTTCATATCTACATACAAGGTGCCTTTGTCGTTGCTAAAGCTGGCATTGCCGGTATCCAGCTTTATGGCCTGGGTAAGCATAATAAGTCCGTTGTTGGTGTCGCCTTTGGCAGCGCTTAGTAGCCCCATTTCATCCATAGCGGCAGGGGAGTTAGGGTTAATGTCCAATGCCCTGTCTACATAATCTATTGCAATATCATACTTGCCTTCTGCTTTGTTAATTTCGCCAAGGTAAAAGTAATAATCGAGCCTGTTTTTGCTGCTATCGTGGGTAAAGTACTCCTTTATTTGTTTTGTAGCCTGGTCGTATTTACCCTTTTCAATCAGGTTATCTATTGATGTTATATCGTTCTGCGAAAAAAGTGGTTGTGTAACACATATTGCGAAAATGCTTAGTAGTAAATATTTTTTCATGGGGTTGTAAATTTAAACGCAATGTAGCCGGGGTTGGTTTCATGGCATTCTCAAATTCTACGAGTGGTAAACAATATCCGACGAATGGTAACCTATAAACTAAGAACGATAAACGATAAATGGAGTATCATAAAGTAATTGTATATACTTTATAGTTCATCGTTTATATCTTATAGTTCAAAATTAAAATGCATCACCCTCTCTGCTTTGCCTCGGGTAGATAGATAAAACTTCACAGCATGTTTATCATCTGCATGGGCCTCTACAAACATGGTTTTGATACCTTGTGCTTTGCAATACTGCTTAAGATGTGCTATTAATTTTTTGCCTATGCCTTTACGCTGGTACTTGGTATGTACAGCCATATCATAAATATATACTTCGGCATATTCGCCATAATACTGGGGCATTTCGTAGGCGGTAAGGGCACCCACTATTTTAGCGCCATCAAAGGCTGCAAGGGCTATAAACTCGGGTTTGGCAAGCAGTTTTTTTATATATGTATCGCTAAGCTTGGCGGTGCTTTTCATTTCAAAAACATCCCTAAAAAGCACTACCATTTGCCGGAAGGAGGCTGTATCTTTTTTAGTAAGGCGTTTTAGGGTAATCACGGGTTAAATGATTGATTTTTCAATGTAAATTTAACGTATTGTGGCTTACCTGCCCCTAAAATAGGGTACCCCTTGTCAATAAAGGGGCTAAGGTATATGCTATTAACATTTTACCGTTAATAAACCTTTTGATTATTGTTGCATATTTCTCACTTCTGTACAGGTGGGGCGGCGGGCAACCCAATACGTAACATTTTATTAATCGCTCTATAACCCCTACGTAAACTTAGGGCTGCAACTTTGTATCATCAAAAATACACCACCATGAACAACAACTTAAGGCACATCATCATCATCCTAACGTTAGTGGTTTTATCATCCACCCCGTTTGTAGCGCTAAGCCAGTGTAACGTTCAGTACAAAGGCGGCGATATTAAAATATTAACCTGGAACATATATATGCTTCCGCGCTTGCTGGTGCATACGGGCCAGTTGCAACGCGCTGCCGAAATTGTAGAAGCTTTAAAAGACCAGGATGCCGATATCATAGTGTTCGAAGAAGCCTTTGATGGCAAAGCACGTAATATTATAAGAGAAGGATTAAAAGAGGTGTTCCCCTACGAATCGGGCGACCCGCGCAAAAATGTGTTTTACAAAGCAAGTGGCGGTGTATGGATAATATCTAAAGTGCCAATTACGGTAGAAAAACAAATATTTTTTGGAGGAGGAAAAGGATCGGACAGGTTTGCATGCAAAGGCGCCATTTTGGTAGAAGGGGAGAAGAACGGCTTTTGCTTTCAGCTGGTAGGCACACATTTGCAGGCCGATATTAACAGCGGTAAAAATGTACAACCTATACGCGATAAGCAATATGCCCAAATACACGATCAGTTGCTGGTGCCCTATGCCGAAAAAAATGTACCCCAGTTTGTAGCCGGAGATTTTAATACCATACAAGCCGATAGCAACCACTATAATAGTATGGTAAGTAAACTTAAGCTTACCCAATGTGCTTTAGTGGGCGATAAATGCTATTCGTACGATTATGGTAATAATGATGTAATAGTGGGCCCTATGGGTGAACCTCAGTTAATAGATTACCTGTTTTATTCGCAACCCAGTACCGAGGCTACCGTTATAACAGGCACCATGCATATTGTTACCATGCGCAAAAGGTGGGATTTAAAGCATAGCGACTTATCTGATCACTTTGCGGTAGCAGGAGAGTTTAGATTTTAAGCGTGCTTTAGATTCCTCATTTCGTTTCACTCATTCGGAATGACAAATAAATGTTCAATGCATATTGGAATTGGAGCAGAGTCGATCTCGCTCCAATTCCTTATAACAAAAAGATTAAGACTGTCATTCCGAACGGAGAGAGGAATCTAATGCCTTTCGGCATAAATAAATACCCTTGCGAATAATTCATCATTCATAATTAATTTCATCTTTCCTTCATTTTCAGGTTGTTAGTTTGTGTCATAAAATAACATTAAACATTTTATAGCCATGAAAACAACCAAGTTCTTAACCGCAGTATCGGCACTAGCCATACTATTATTAGCAAGCCCAGCTTTTGCACAAAATAACTTCGACAAAACCCACCCACGCCGTGCCGAGGTTAACCAACGCCTTAAAAACCAAAATGCAAGGGTTGACAAAAAAGTAGCCGATGGCAAAATGTCGCAGGGCGAAGCCAACAAAATACATAAAGAAGACCATGCCATACGCAGGGAAGAAAAGGCAGATGCAGCAGCAAACGGCGGACATATTACCAAACAAGAACAAAAGCAAATTAACCACCAGGAAAACCACGTAAGCAGGCAAATTAAGAACCATTAATATATCTGCCATCGAAAACGTAAAAAGGGGGATCCGCAGGGGTTCCCTTTTTTATTTGTGTTTGCCTATTTATTTTTAACTTTTCACTTTTATTAGGGCGTTCCCCTTCCCTGTGGTCAGGGTCGGGCTGTCAAAGCGAAAAGTCCGCCCGGCCCTGCCATTCGGACGGGCTTTCGGCTGTTTCCTCCCGATAGCTATCGGGATTCCATCCCTAACGCAGTTCTCTCGTCGCTTTTATCTTTCATTTTCTCTATTCCTTCCTATCCTTTTTTCTCCTGTCTTTTCTTTGCGTGTATCCTCTTTGCGCACTTTGCGGTTAGGCTATTATTTTACCACCAAGGAGAATTCATAGTAAAAACTACACCAAGGTCGCAAAGTTGTAAGAGAAAAGGATGCGCCCCAAAATTTTATAAGGTAAGCATACCATTCATCCTTTATACCAAGTGGATAGGTATGAGTAGTTTACCACTCATCGATTATTGTTTACCGGTCGTCGAGAACCATGAAACCAACCGGCAAAAAATTACGTATTTAGAACTGTAATAAAAAGGGGTGGAAATGTAACAAAACCTGTTTTTTATGTAATGAAATGGTTAATAATGAGCTAAAAAGCTATCATGGTATAAAATGTTAATAAGTTTTTTGGCTCTGAAATAGGCATCAGATAAGGGATACAAACGGTTAAGGATAATTTAATGCTCTTTTTATTTACAAAATCGGTTTAGATTTATAGTTTTGTACTGGAAATCACGGATTTAAAATTCTCATAAAAGTAACGCATGATTGTAAAAGGCTACCAATTAGTTAATCCCCCCCAATTCTTTAAAAGAGTTTTATTAGCTTCTGCTTTGCTGTGTTTGCTTGTGCAGGCACGTGCCGTAAACTACACCAGCAATGTGGCATTAGGTAACTGGAACGTAGCCACATCGTGGACACCTAACGGTATACCCACCGCAGGAGATAATGTAACTATTATTACAGGTGATGTTATAAGTGTAACTGCTGCCGCAAGCTGCGCTACACTTAATGTTACCGGAACCCTTAACTGGACTGCCGCTGTAGCACTTACGGTTAGCGGCAGTGTAACCTTAAATAACGGTGGCCTTATTAATGGTGCATCAGCAGGTACCTTAACCGATAATGGCACATTTACTGTTGGCGCAGGTGCATCTGGCATTGGGCGTGCTAATATGACGGTTGCCGGCACATCAACCTATAACGGAGTGGTAACCTATAGTAATGTAACCGGTGTAATTACACATACAGGTGCAGTTACATTTAACACCGGTTCGGGTATTACGTTTACCGTAGTAAGGCTTGTTACTTTTAACGGCGGACTTATTGTAGCGGGTAATGCAGCAACATCGGGTACTGCAACCGGTACACTTAATATAAATGGTACACTTGCTGTTAACGCCGCAGCTACATTTGGTGTTGCACAAACCACACTTGCTGTTACAGGCGCAACCACTATTGCCAATACAGGCGATATTGTATTTAATGATGCCAATGGCGCAAAAACATTTGCTGCCGTTACCATTAACGCGGGTGGTAAATGGGATTGCTCGGGTTTTGATATATTCTTTTTAATGAAGGGCAACCTTACTAATAACGGAACTTTTTTAGCCAGTGCTACACTCAATAATAACGAATACAAGTTTTCAACCGTTTCATCAATAAACGGTATATTAACCATACCCAACCTTAACTGCGTTTCGGTAATAACAAACAATGCCATACTTACCATCCCCGATTCTTTATATGGTACAGGTTCGTATATACAAGCCAACGGTTCTATATTGTATTATAACTCACCTAAGGTAATTAACGTTACTACATTTACCCCAAGCGCTAACAGTAACCTGGTAGAATATAACTACGCGGGCAATCAAACAGTAAAAGGCTCGGCTGCTATTAAGTATTATAACCTTAATTGTTCCAACTCGGGTAATAAGCTAATGGGCAATACCATTAACGTACTTAATAACCTTACTATACAAGGTACCGCTACTTTTGATGCTGATGTTGCAAATAACAGGAGCCTTTTCGTGGCCGGCAACTGGACGGATAGCAGCACCGCCGTTACTCCTTTTGTAGCTGAAAATGGATTGGTTACCTTTAATGGTACTGTTGGTGTGCAGGCAATTACCACAGTACGTGGCGCGGGCGAATCGTTTTGGGATATAACCTTTAACAACACTTCTCCATCGAGCCCAAATATTACCACCAACAAAAACTTTAACATAGGCGATAATACATTATTTACCGCTGCCACACTCGATTTACAGGGACATAGCTACCTTATTACAGGCAATGCAGGTAACACCACCGACAAATTTTTGGCAGGATTGATTATGAGCAGTGTAGCCGGTTCAACCTTTGCAGTTACCGACCCCAGCCGTACCAAAATAATATACTTTAGCGGCACACAAATAGGTACAGCGGCTAATTCAATTACCATTACTACCAGTGCAGGACGTACCCAGTTTACCAACTTTACCGAGTATGGCACAGCTAACTTTACCAAAACATATCCAACAGATGATGTATTTGGCGGAGGTAACTATTACCATGGCCCCGTAACCTTCACAGCAGCAGTTACATCAAGCCGTTGGAGGATGGGTGATAACAATGCAGTGCCCGATACTTTTTGGAACGCTACATTTAATGCATTCGCCGATTCGGGTTCTAACAACAACTTTATAGTAGGGGCCAATTCGTTAGGCAATGCTTTTTATGGCACCACCACTATGACATCCACCACACCTGGCGGATTTTTTGTGTGCAGGCAAAATGGTAATGGTAATGCATCGTGCAGGTTTTATGGCCCTGTTATTGCAAACATAACCTTAACCGGTATAATGACGTTTGCCGATGCAGCAGCCGGCAACGTTGGCCATGTAGAATTCGACAGTACCATTACACTTAATTCCACAGCAACATCAACGGGGTATTATCACTTTTGTAATAATAATGCCTTTGGTTCAATTACGCTTAGCCCGGGTGGCCAATTTTTGGCAGGCGCTATAACAGGTAAAACAAATGTGTACCTGTGTAATGTTACCCAGCTTGGTAATAAAGTACAAACTGTAAATACACAAGGTAGTACCGGCGCGCTTTATTGCGGAGGAACCACTGCCTTGCCGGCTTTTGAATGTACATTTAACGGCCCCTGCAACTTTTCGGCCGATACTGCCGGATATTTTGTAGGATGTAAGTTTAACGGTGCAACTAATATTTCGGTTAACCACGCCAACGCTAACGGCTACATAATAAGCGATACATTTAATGCAGCATGTACTGCCATTGTGGGCGACATCAGATTCGAAAAAAATATATTCAATGGTAATACTACGCTGGAACATACTTCTGCATTTACCAGTTCGAGCAATGGTGGAAACACATTTAACGGTACTACAATCATACAAAACGCAGGTACGGGTATTTTGCGCCAGGGTGGTTTTGCCGGCTTAGGCGATGCATTTAATGGCGATGTTACTTTTTGGCAAAGCGGTGCAGGCGCTATTATATCGCCGGCATATACCGATGTTTCTACATTTGCCGGGCTTATATCTACAGCAGGTTCGGTGGGTGCGCCCATTGTATTTGCAGGCAATGGCGGTACAATGGAAATAGTCGGCAATGGTGTACAGCAGTTTGCTAACGGCGGCTCACTAATTTATCCTACCGTTGTTAATCTTACCATGAACACGGTAGCCGCAAATAATGTAATGCAAATGAATTTTCCGCTGGTTGTAACAGGCACACTTAATTTTACACAGGGCCTTATAAACATGAATAGCTATACACTTACCCTTGGCACTGCTGTTGCTACACCGGGCACCTTATTGCACACAAACGGATGGGTGTATAACGGCACATTTACACGCTGGGTTAAAACAACGGCTATTGCCATACCTGCAAATACAGGTTTAATGCCAATTGGTACCGATCCATTAGGCAGCAATGTATACCGCCCCTTTTGGATTGGCTCATCGGCTAACCTAACCGCCGGCGGAACCGTAACCGTAATACATAACCCTACCATGCAATGGTTTAACCCCGTAAATTATTTTGATGCAAGCTGGGGTAATAACGTGCAAGGTGTATCGTATGCTGCATGGCAGCTTAGTACCGGCAATGGTTTTGCATTAAACGGCGCATCGGGCCAAATACGTTTTGGCGGAGGCGGTTTCGGTATATTTGTATTAAGCGACCTGAATGCTTCTTTAGCATTTAATACGGTAGGCACTTTTGGCGCAGCTACCAGTTTTAATGTACCACTCGAGGTTAACCGTACTGCTTTAACACAGGCTAACTTTGTAAACACATGGCACATTGGCACCGATGATATTAACGAATCTCCGCTGCCTGTAACACTGCTAAGCTTTAATGCACAGGCAACCGCGCAAAATACAGTGAATGTAGCATGGGTTACGGCAAGCCAGGTAGATAACAAATGGTTTACCGTAGAAAGGTCGAAAGATGGTGTGATATTTGATAGTATTGGCATATTGGCCGGTGCAGGTACCACCAGCGAAACTTTAACCTACGGTTTCTTAGACGAAAGCCCATATACAGGCACATCGTACTACAGGCTTAAACAAACCAATTTAGACGGAACCAGCAGCTACTCGCATATTGCAGCAGTAAATATTTCTCTTTCGGCTAAGCTTACTGTATATCCTAACCCTGCAAATGCAAGTTCGGTGTATACCTACAATGCTACCGAAGCAGGCAATGCAGATATAAGAATGATAACCGCCGATGGTAAAGTAATTAATACAGGCACTGTTAATATGCAGCAAGGCGCGAATACACTTCCGCTTAATGCAGGCAGCCTTGCCGGCGGAACATACAGCTTGCAAGTTATATTAAACGGACAAGCCAACGAAACTAAGTTTATAGTAAGATAGGGGATTGTCTTATTATAGATTAACAGATAGGGCAGCCAACAGCTGCCTTATTTTTTTGTGGTATTTGTAATAATAATACTTACTTCTTATTTATTTGGGCGTTCCCCTGCCCCGAGCGGCAGGGTCGGGCTATACGTTGCAAGTCCTCGTCCCGATAGCTATCGGGACACTCCGGGCTTTCCACTGCTATCCCCGTCCGAACGGCCATGAAGCCGGGCGGGCCTAACGCAAAATACAGGATGTTGCTCTAAGGTTATATTGCTACCTTTAATTTATAGAAATAAGCTGAAGCCATATGAGGATATTACTCACAATACTTGCGATGTTGCTATTTATTTTCATAATGCAATACCTCATGGTGTTTTTGCCCAGGAATGCAAGGAATGTAGGTACCTTATTAAATAGGAACAACTTTAAATGGAAAGATTTACTCACTTACCTTAAGGAAACACCGAAACGATTTTTTTGGAGAAGGCCTGACCATTATATGTCTGCGGTTAACTTAGGTAACGATAAAGTATGGGCTCAAATTAGGGGCAACTATGCGCTACTAACCGATATACCTAAGCCTGAGACCGGGTACTTTTATAAAGACATGGTACAAGTTGAAGGCCCGGTGGGAACCACAAAATTCAAGGACGATGATTTGTTTGTATATAATGTTATAAAGCTTCATAAAAAATCAAACATTCCTACATTTACTTTTAAAGCTATCGTTCCTTCTCCTAAAGATTACTTTGACTTGGTTGGTGCCTTTCATAGTTCTACGGGCGTTTTAAAAGCCAGAATCCCGTATCCTAAAGAAAATTATTTGGAGTGGAAAACAGGATATTGTACAGCTTACGATATCGAAATTGCCAGAAAATTATTGGATGCATTTGTTATCAACGCGAACGGCAGGCAGATAAAAGAACTGGTAGCTATAAAGGCACCTTGATTTGGAGCAGATCAGCGTTAGGGATAGAGGCGGAACCCCGCAGTGTCCCGATAGCTATCGGGACGAGGAGTTTGAGCCGAAAGCCTGACCCGAGTTCACGAGGGAAACGCCCAAGAAATAAAAGCTATATGAAGACTACTTCAGCTTTTTATTACATTCGTCAATCATCTTTTGGTTGACCTTTGCACCCCAGTGCGGTTTGTGTATATCCTTGCTGTCGTTAGGGAACAAGGTTGCCGCCTTTTGATAAAGTGCCAATGCCTTTTCATATCCGCCGCCAAAAAGTTTGGGTGTATAATACATGCTGTTGCCCTGCTGGTAAAACATGCGCGGGTTGTTGGGATTTACCTTTTTTGCTAAATCATAATAGGCATCGGCAATTTTGCCGTACTTGCTGTGCCTGCTCATAGGCGCTACCGATAAGCGTGCAGCTGCCAGCAAAGCACCAAGTACCGCAACTTCGTCGTTGGTGGTGTCCATACGTTCTGTTTTTTTGTAAAAAGCATCGGCTTCGTCTAACATGGGGTCGCGTTTAGCGCTAACAGGTTCTACAAACGATACTACGGCAATGCTCCATGCAGCATAATAATTGGTGAGCCAGTTATCGGGCCACTGTTTTTCTATAAGCTTAAACTGGTTGGTGGCAGCCATTTGTTGCTGGTAGTTTTTAGCGCTGTCGAATGCATTGTATGCATCTATTAGCGCCGAATCTACCGACTGGGCTTTTACTGTGGGTAAAGCGAAACAAAGTGCTGCTGCAAAAACTAAAATTACTTTTTTCATGATTGGATTTTTTTAGAGTTCATCTTTTTTAAAGGGAGTGATGGATATAAATACACCGGCGAAAAAGCTACGATATAAAGCGGGCAATATAGGATAGCGGTTTTGCCCGTTGTCGGAATAATTGTAGCCTAAAATGTTTTGGGTATTGGTTACGTTATCTACCCCAAGGTAAAATACGCCAAACAATTTTTTTATACGGAACAGGTAACTAATGCTGGCAGCAAGGTCCTGGTAGGCGGGGGTGCGGTCGCCCAAAAAGGTTGGATTAAGCGGGTTGTAGTAAGGCCTGCCCGAACCATAATTATAAGTAAGCGAAATATTAATGCCCGGATGTTCTATAAAATACTTGGTTACAATATTTAGGTTGTGGGTAGATACATAGCTGGGCATAACTTCTACAGGATAGTTGGTGTACAGGCGTTTGGTATCTATATAACTGTACGATATCCAGTAGTCGAAATTCTTAATGCTTTTTTTATCTCTCCAAAATACATCTACACCCTGCGCATAGCCATATCCTGTATTATTCACAGGCCAAAAGAATGGGCGATAAGAATTAGGATCATAGGGCCCTTCGGTAAGTTCGCGTACCAGTTGGTTGTACGATTTGTAATAGCCTTCTACCCTAAAGGTTCTGTCGTTAGCGTTGTATTGGTAGTTTACAATGTAGTGCGTAGCTTCTTCGGGCTTGGGCCTGTCGCCAAACAATAAATATTTGTCGGGGGCATCCTGGTAAAACATACCATAAGCGGCTGATACCTGCCCTATCTTGCCCAATCTAACGGCAGCCGACACACGGGGCGCTACATCGCCCTGTTGCAACAACTGGCTGTATTCGTAACGTACACCGGGTTTTAAGCCAAACCATTTTACGGGTTTCCATTCGGCTTCGGCATAAGCGGCTGCAAGCATTTCGGTAAAAGCAAGGTTGGCGCTATCGTACTGTTGTCCTTCGGCAAATCGTTGTATCTCCACACCTGCATATCCATATAACGTGTTAGATAGCGCGCTACCTATCTCGGCCCTTGCATCTTCTCGGTCATCATGTTTATCAAAATTGTATCCACCCCAGTGTACCGTATCGCCGTTTTGTGTGTACGAACTGGCAAGTGTTAAGTATGTTTTTTCACTAAACAAATGCTTGTAATAAATGCTGGCTGTGGTGTAACTGTTCTTAAGATTAAAAGCCAGCGTTGTATCCGGTTGGTTGGGGTCGATAACATCAATACCGCTTTTATATTGAGTGTAACTGCCCGATATTTTCAATATGTCACCGCCTGCATTGGTCCACACATAGCGCAGCGAGGCGCCGCCACCCACAGGAGGCTGAAAGAAGTTTAGGTTGGTTTTCATCAATCCATAAAAAGGCTGTGTGTTGGTATAGTTAATACTTCCTTCTAAAGATGCATGTTGCCACAACTTTGCGCCTGCTATGGCTGCCCCTGCCATGTTCAGGTTGCCGCTAATGGTGGTTTCTTCGGGTAGATCATTGGTATTTAATTCCAATATCCCCGATAGTGCATCGCCGTAACGTGCGCTGTATCCGCCACTGCTAAAGGATATGCCTTTAAACTGGTAAGGGCCAAAGCGGCTGCGTTGTGCTACACCCGGTACGGGGCTAAAAAACGGGTCCTGTACCACAAGGCCATCTACAATAACCTGCGATTCGCTCGCATCGCCGCCACGTACAAACAAACCTGTTTGATCGGATACTTTTTGTACACCGGGCAAAGTTTGAATGGCTCCCACAATATCTCCTTCGGCGCTGGCTGTTGTGTATACGTCCATCGTAGTAAGCACTGCCACCTTGCGGTCGTTATTAGCTTCTATTGAGCCCGGAGTAATAGTAACCTCATCCAGGTTGTTGGAGTTTTCTTTCAGTAAAAAGTTTACTGTGTAGTTTTTCGCGGTATCGGGTGTTAAAGTAAACGTACTTGTATCATACCCTATGGATGTAGCCACAATGTCCACCTTTTCGGTTTTATTGTACTTCAGTTTGAAATGGCCGAGGGTATCCGTAAGCGATCCGACAATACTGTTTTTAATATATACCGTAGCAAAGGGCACAGGTTTGCCGTTACGCAGGGTGACTTTTCCTTTAATGTTTACCTGTGCTATGCCTGCCAGGCCAGTAATCATGGCGAGCAAGAGCAAACTAATTTTTTTGGGTTTTGTTGTTTTCATTTTCTTAATCGTTAAGCACTTCGCAGCTAAAGTTTCGTTTTTTTAAAAGGTTAATTACCTGCGTGGGTTCTACGTTTCCTTTTTTGTTTTCTACCCTAAGTACCTTGTCGCGGTCCTGCATATCAATACTTATGCTGCATGTAGGAAAGTGTTCGCGCATCTCCTGTATTACAAAAGGCGCGTATTGTTTTTTGATATTGGTTTTAAATATTTCAATCTTTTTAGTCATAGTAAGATGGATTGATTATATACCAAGTATTGATTTTAGTTTAGGATATCCTGTTTTGCTTATAGGCACTTTAGCACCCGATTTTAATATGGCAATGTGGCTGTCCTTTTCATAAGGTTCTATGCGTACAACCTCCTGTATTTTTACCATGTAAGAACGGTGTACCCTTATAAACTGGGCCTTATCCAGCACCGATTCGAAAAAGCTTAGGGTTTTCTTTTTCAAAAATGATCCTTCGGCAGTATGGATTTTAACGTAATCGTCATCGGCTTCCAGGTAAATAATTTCATGTAGCGGGATGATACGAATTTTAGTTCCTGTTTTAACTACAACGCGATTGTTTTCCTGGCCATTAGCTATTGGCCATTGGCTGTTAGGTTGCTGTTGTTCGCTATTAGCCGATTTATTCTCCATCCAGCGTTTAATAGCTTTATCAAAGCGTTCGCGACTAAAGGGTTTTAATAAATAATCTACGGCATGGGTTTCGAATGCCTTTATAGCATAGTCGTCAAAGGCGGTGGTAAATATTACATCGGGTGCATTATCCAACAGTTCCAGCATTTCAAAGCCATTTATTTTAGGCATCTGCACATCCAAAAAAATAAGATCGGGCTTGTGTTCTGCAATAGCTTTTACACCTTCAAAGCCATCGCCGCATTCCTGTACCACTTTTATATCAGGGTAGTGTTGCAGGTATTCGGCAACAATGCCGCGTGCCAGGGGTTCATCGTCTATTATAATTGTTTTAATCATGCTGCTGCGGGATGATAACAGTTGTAGTAAATAGGTTGCCTTCCGCTTTTGTGTTTAATAAATCTTTGCGGGCATATAATAGGTAAAGCCTGCGTGTAACCGAGCTTAAACCAAAGCCTGTGCCCTGCCTTGCTGCCGCCGTTTGCGGGTCGAATGGGTTTTGTATGGTAATGGTTAAAATATCGTTTTCCAGTTTAGTATTAAGGGTGATGATAACATTGCCCGTAGTATCATATAGCCCGAATTTTATTGCATTTTCTACCAGGGGTTGCAATAACATTTGTGGTATTACTCCTTTCAGGCTTTCGTCTGCAGTTTTTATTTCGGCGCTAAGGCGGTGGCCAAAACGTACCTTTTCAATATCTAAATACAGTTGCAGGTAGCGCAGTTCTTCGGCCAGGTTTACCTGCATTTTTTCGTCGTTCTTTAAGGTACCACGTAAAAAGTCGGCCAGTTGTTCAATCATTTTGCGGGCTTCTTCGGGGCGTGTGCCTGTAAGTGCGCTAATAGAGTTTAAGCTGTTAAACAAAAAGTGTGGATGAAGCTGTTGGCGCAGTTTATATAGCTCCGCATCTTTAGCCAGTTTATCGGCATCGGTTTTACGTTGTTCGTTGGCCCTGTTTTCGGCAAAGGTGAATATTAGCCAGTTGATGAGCGCCATCCAGCCGGTAATTAAAAAGGCCATAAAAAAGCGTACCGGCAACGATTTGTTTAAAAAGTCGTCGTAGGTTGCATCGGGTATCAGTTTTAATAAAGACCATTTTACAATCCATACCCATATTGCTGCAATGCAAAAATTCCAGATAAAGATGTAGTAGAATTTGCCCTTACCGGGCCTGTAGTAGCGTAATATATTACGTACGGCAAGCCCAATACCCATTAGTAAAACGTTGCTAACAAGGCTATCGGTAAAGGCTATTTGCAGGGTAAAGCCACTCCACACAAGGGCCCAAACCTGCAATGCTGTCCATGTAAGCCATAGCAGTATAATGAACAAAAACATTCTTTTATCTGTAACAGGGCTTGCGCTCATGGCTGCGTATTAATAGCTTATAATATCTACACCTGCAAAGATAGAGGTGCCATCAATAATCAATACTTTTTCCGGATTGCGTGGCAGGGTAGGGTTGCGTTTATCTTCTACACCGCCAAAAATGGCAACCATTTTGGTTTGCACTTCCCAATCGGATGGGATGATAATTTTAGTACCGCCAAATATTTGTACCACATCCAACACCACTTTGCCTTTAATATCGGCCTGCATAAGGTTTACCTCTCCGCCACCGAATATGTTTACTATGTCGCCGCCTTTAAAATCTTTCGATGTAATTATTTTGTTCATGCCACCAAATACCGATACCGAATCAATATAATCTTCGGAAGAAGTACTGCCCGTAGTAGAGCCGGTATAGCCATACCCATGGTGGCCCATGCGGTTCCATCTTTCGTGGTCCCAATTACCCCAGTGGCCCCAGCGCCTGCGGCGGCGTGGTATAATCATCATGGCGCCTACAGCAATAACTATTATGGGCCATATATATTGGTGTATGTTCCAGTCGGGATAAAACTCCTGTGCCAAAAATACTCCACCAATCAGTATCATAATGGGCCAGCCTGTAAGCCTAAAATTGCGGCGGGCGCCTACATAAAGGCCAATTACTATTAGTAGCACGGGCCATGTAAATATCCATGCGGGCAAAATAATAGCGCCTGTTTGCCTTAACAGCAGCAGCACACCTACGGCCAGTATTATTACACCACCCATAAAGCGGCCACTACGTGTGCGCTTATGATAATCGTCCATCATCTGGTTAAGATTATTGGGGTTTGTTTCTGTAAACTTATTGTCTTGTGTTTCCATTGGTTTTTAATTTATGGTACAAATGTACAGGCGAATATACAGGAGGCGTTAGTGCAAATAGGTGGTTGAACCTAAGAAAGTAGGTGAGCGGAGGGAAAATAGCGGTGAAAAACGTAATTATGAATTATAAGTTATGAATTATGAATGCGTTAGGGATAAATGAGGTGAAAGTTTATAAAGCAAAAAGTTAAATACTGTGGAGTTTGCGTTAGGGATAGAGGCGGAACCCCGCAGTGAAACGAGGAGTTTGAGCCGAAAGCCCGGGCCGCAGGTAACGCCAAAGAAAAGTATGTGACCCTGAAACAAGTTCAGGGTGACTAGGCTTGTGTAAATAAAAGGAATATTACGAAAAACAGACATAAAAAAAGCAGGAAGTTATGGTGAACTCCCTGCTTTGTAATAAGACAAGTAAATTTACTTAGCAGGTACGTGAGCCTTAACAAGCTCCTGTGCCTTGGCTATTGCGGTAGCTTTGTTTTTAAAGCCTGTTCCGCCTTCAACAACTTTTTTGCCATGATAGATAGATATTTCGGTAGCGGTGGTTCTTTCCACTTTTTTACCGTTTACATCTTTCAGTTCTTGTTTATTTTTTTGATAGATATTAAGGTGGCCAACTTTAGCTATGCTTTTGCCCCTTGGTTGCGAAATCTTTCCCATGATTTTTAATGTTAAATGTTTAAATAAGGCCGCAAATGTATGCTATTTGGCGGATATATTGGGAAATAATTGAGGTTTTACAATAAAACTACTAAATAAGAATTTTTATGGCGTTGCCCCCGCTATGCGGCATGCCGGGCTATTCGCTACATGTCCGGTAGGGCATTTCGCTTCTATCCCTAACGCAAACTGCCGATTTTTCATTATTCACTCCCGATAGCTATCGGGACACTGCGGGCTTTTCACTTCTATTCCTAGCGCAGGCTGGTATTCCTTGCGCGAGTTTCACCTTTCTACTTTATAGCTTTTTCCTTAATGTATTAGTGTATGTACAAAACACCTACCGAAAGTATGATACCCGAATTTGTAAAACCTCGCGTAGTATTAGTATAGTTATAATTATAAGAAATGAATTGCGTACTGAAAGTTTGTTTTTCTATACCTCCCAACGTTTCATACATCCATGTATCGGTAGCTTCGGCGGTAAGGCCTAAATGTTTGCACAGCTTAAGGGTAAAGCCAATAACAGGACCGAGGCCAAAGGTTGTGCCCCCGGGTATGTATAATGTATAGCCATTTTCACCCGAAGCATTTACTATTCCAGCATTTTCTATATAGTTGCCGTAATTGGTAACTGTAAAATCTATGCCGGCATACATGTTTATAAATTTGTTAAGGTTTATACTGCGTTGGCAACCAATGCCAATGTAAACGGCATTTTGTTTTGCGGTATCTTCCGAGTGATTGTAAGAGTTACTGGAATCTTGGGTGTTTTGAAGCAAAGTGTGGTTTTTTATTCCCACCCTTAGCCTTAAAGAAAGGTTATCCGTTACATAATAGCTTAGTTTTATGCCAAGAGAGAGAGACGTGTTTTGCACTTGGTTATCGCCAAAAGGGGTATATGGAAAAAGCCCCGCATACGTGTAGCTCTGGATAAAATCGGAATAATATAAATAATCAGGGTTATTATATGTAGAAGTTGTGCTAAGACTGGTATTTACCTCCATTCCCAAGGTCCACTTATGCTTTGCACTATCGTTTTGTGCTATTGATACAACAGGTAATAAGCCAACCAATGCAACAAACAGGGATTTAACAACTACGTGTTTTTTCATTTTTTTATAGGTTTTAATAGTATGGTTGAGAAGCATAACGTAAACAATAGAGATAAATTGTAATACGATAAGCTAAAGGTAAAAACAAAAGGCTGTCCTTTGCGCGTCGGGTGCTGACGTTTCAGTCAGGATGCTGACTGCAGCGTCAGCACTTTCCGCCTCTATTCCCTTGCTCATTCCTAATGCTGTTTTTTACTCTTCACTATTGCTGTTTTACACTAAAGTTTTTTCGGCTTGCCGCGTTGTATGTATTTATAATGTCCATGTCTTCTTTAACCTTGCAGGTACCTTTGTCGCCTATGCCTAGTACTTGCATACCATCGGCGCTATTAATTGCGTAATAGTTTTTGCTGTCGGGGGTATCGCTGGTAAAAAACAGGTTGTTGTTATCGCCGGTTTTAACAAGTTCGTCTATTGCGGTTTTAGGTATACGTTTTACTTTGCTATCATCTATGCCAAATACGGCAGAAAGTATTTTACGCGCCAGTTCATCAATATGCGCACTATCTACATACAGCGTTTTATTTGCAAGCTCGGTTTTTACAGTTGGGCCAAAATATTCAACAGGAAAGTTATAGATGTATTCCTTATTGTTACACAACAGCACACATTTTTGTGTGCTTAATGCAGGCTTACAAGCCGGCCCATGCCTTATTACATCGAACTCTGCTTTGTTAAGGCTAAGCAGTTCAACGCCATTAACAGTGGTTATTGCATAGTCTCCGGCTATATCAATTGTGTCGAGCAGCAGTATGCCATCATTATCTCCTTTGCTTAGTATATTGCGTAATTCGGCATCGGGTACAAGCTTTACGGTTTCATCTTTCATATCCAGCAGACCTGCCAGGGCCATCCTGCTATAATCGTTACATAGTGTGCTGCTAACATAAATGGTTTTTGTTTTGTAAGGTGACGTTTTACTACCGCTATAATCTATAACATCAAGTTTAAAATCTACGTTTGTACCGGCTATTTTTGTTCCGAATTCTTCTGTTCCGCGTGCACCTTCGGCAGGCCTTTTTACCAAGCATAGTTTTTTAAATGTGTCTGTGCTTAGCCACATCATGGGTGAGCCACCAGCATCTGTTATAAGGTTGTTATTGAGTAGTCCGAATTCATCCACAGTATAAGTCCAAACCATAATATTGGTGTTGTTGGGATCGACTTTGGCGCTATCTATCGATGATTTATTAACCAGCTTAACATGGTTGTCGTCCATGCCTATAAGGGCTGCGAACACTTCGCGTTCAAAGTCATTTAGTAAGGTCTTGTTTATAAGCAGGGTTCTATTCTTCCACACTTCTTTTCCTTCTTCATAATTTAATATATCGAGTTTAAAGCTAAGGGTGTATCCTTTATAGTCGGTAGTGCAGGTTTCAGCTTGCGAACCCCGTATTTTTTCTCTTTTCTTTTTGTACATGTATTCCATGTCGTCATTCAAATTTTTTACCATTAAAACCAACTGAGGCATTACGGCGTGTTCTTTATCAAGCATAGATCCTGCCAGCCCAGTATGTACATACCCGTAAATCGTGTTAGGCGCAATGTAATCGGCTATTGAAAGCCCATCTAAAAAGTGTTCTTCTGTGGTATCCCTATTTCCTTCGCTAATGCCAATAATGTAAAAATAGGTGGCAAAATAATCATCAACTGGCCCTATTAAAAAGCTTTTGTGTGGCCTGTGTATCGCCGAATCTGATTTGTAATAAAAATAAGGGGTGTAGTATTTAGTAGTAGTGTCCAGGCTAGGGCCGCGTAGTTTATGAGTTGCAGCTATGCGTGTAATCAGACACTGTTCGCCTCTTAATAACATAAAGAATGAAAAACCGGGATGGCCTGTATAGTTTGCCACCTCGGCCGGTGTAATAAATTTATAGGGGCAATATTTCCAATATTGAGTAAACGCCTTTTTTAGTGTATCACAGTAACCTTGAATTCTTTTATCGGCAACTACCAAGAGGGTTGTGCCTCTTACCATCAAGGCAGTTTGTATTTTGTCGTATTTGCGGCCTTTATATACTTTTGTTTCGCGGCCTTTATCCTCAACAGTAGAAACAGGGCCCTGTGCCAGGCAAGCAGTACTAAATATAAATAACAGAGGGGCAAAAGATAGTAGGTGTGGTAGTTTCATATCATTTTGGTTATAAGTTAATTAGGGTAAAGATACTGAATTTGTAAAATACAAAAAACAAAAGGCTGCCCCTTTCGGAGAAGCCCATTGTTTGTTTAACCAAGCCCCCGCTCGGTCTGTTTATCGTTTTTAACTATAAACTATAAGTTATGAACTATGAATGTAATGGCACTATGTTCATCGTTTATAGTTTATCGTTCATCGTTACTAAATCGCAGCTATGAACGCAATATCGTTTGCAGTTATGCCTCGTAGGTTTATATACTTTTTGCGATACACCTTTGCCAATACCGATTTACCATCTTTAGTAATTACCGATACCAGTTGCCCGTCTTTCATTTTTAAGGCCTTAGCCAATGCCTGGTGATGTGGTGTTAAGGTTAGGCATTTATCATCCAGGGTAAGTTCGCTGGCATCGTCGGGTATTTCCTGTTGTGTAGGTTCAGGTGTATTCACTCTTTCTCCTTCTGTTTCTCTTTCTATTGTGTTTCCTGTTTCTCCGCTCAACGCCCTAATGTTATTTGGTATAAATACATTACTGCCTTGCGGAATATCCAATGCATCAAAACCCATAAGCTGGCGGCGTTCGTTAAGAGTTAACCACCATGCCTGTGCTGCTGTATTGGCTTGCACTTGCAGGTCGTCCCATATTTCTTCCCAGCAATGCTTGTCTACTTCCAGCTCGTACCGTGTGCCATCTCTTTTTTCAAATTCGGGTAGCAGGTAGCTGTTAAGCACATCGCAAAATTCCTTCATCAAGGGCAATACCGCATTTAATATCAGGGCACGACGGGCATCCTGCATGTTGTTGTATGTTTTATTCTCCGGGTCGTTTAACAACTGACTGCTTATGTTGTAAATGTTGCACAAGTCGCGCAAGCTCATACGCTGGCCTTCTACCAATTGCAGGTCCTCGGCTTTAAAGCCCGTGGCAATCCACTTTACATCGCCGGTGGTAAACATGGTTTTGCCGTAGTTTTTTGGTCCCCCATATTTACTTTCGTATTTCTTTTGAAGCTGGTCGAGCTGGGTGTCGTCGTAATCGGCCGGATACGCCAGTATACCGCTGGGGCCCATGTTTTGGGTAAGCTTCATATTGGCTTCGTAAGCATTGTTGCTATGCACAATAACACGGCGTGCAGCCATTAATGGCGACATACCCCTAATGCTTCCTTCCGGATCAGTGCGCTTCCAAAAAATCATATCATCTGCCGGTATCTCTATTTTACGGCGGTTATTATCGAACAGGTAACCGGCAGGCAGGCCACTGTTTGGGTCTTGTGTAACCTTTATGTATTGCGGCGAGTAGGTAATAAGGTTTTGGGTAATATCTTTATTGCTACCCAATCCCGGACTTAACTTAACCATAAAACATTCGCCTGTAAGCAGGTAATACGTTATGCAGCCATCAATAAAGGTGGCCTTGCTTTGCATGGGGTTGGGGCGGTTTAGCATATCCAGCAAAGGGTGTGCCGTAACTTCGGTTTTTTGGTTGCGGTTGCGTACATCAAACAATTTAAAATGTGCGCGCCTGCATGCCGATGCTATGGTGCTTACGGCTGCATATACCAGGGCGTTTTCTTTATAGCCTTGTTTAATGTAGCTGGTGGGGTTGTTGCCAATGGTGTACACCTGGTTGTTTTGCACCATGGCCCACTGTATGCCGCCGCTTAGTCCTTTTGTGGTAAGGCCTTTGCGGCTAAATAATTCAATGTCTGTAAACGGTATTTTCATCTTCGTATAATTAGTAATTAATAATTAGCAATTAGTAATGTGGTGTAGGGCGTTCCGATACTTTGCTTTTTCCTTTGCGGGGCACTCACTTGGCGCACTTGGCGGTTAGATTATTTTACTTTACCGCAAAGAGAAACCCCAAGTAAAAGCAACGCAAAGAGCGCAAAGATTTATAAGTAGTCGCAGTTAGGAAAATGCAAATATAAACAAAATATTTAAATATAAATAAAATGTTTAAAACATAGATTGCTCATTATATGATTTTTATTCTATATGAATTCACGAGCCCTGCGGGGTTGCCTCACTTCACTACGTTCGTATCGGAATGACAGTATTAGCTCCTTTACTGTTTGGAATCGGAGCAGGGTCGACCTCGCTCCAATTCCTTTCTTAACCTAAGACTTTTATTGTCATTCCGAGCATAGCGAGGAATCTGTTTGCGGGCTATTGCGTATATTAGTATTGCAATTTGCAAACCACTATGCGTATATACCTCATTTTGATAGGATTGATTTGGGCTGGTTGCACCACCATAACTGACAGCGGCTTTACTAATAAGGCTGAGGCAAAGAACTTAACTGTGAATGGATTGAAGGAGGGTAAGTGGTGCGAGTATTTTGATTTTTTATATAATGATACTACATATAAATATTATCGACTTACTGCATATATTGGCGGTAAACCTTACGGAATAGTAAGAGAGTTTTCCGATAAAGGAGAATTATCTGCAGAAATGCCATACTTAGATGGGCAAATAAATGGTTTATGTAAAGAATATTCTGATAACAAGATTATAGCTGAAACGCCATATAAGAATGGAAAAATCGAAGGCGTAAAAAAGATTTATTACACTACAGGTGTCTTATGGGAATATATTCCATACAAAAACGGTAAGCAAGATGGAGTAGAAAAGGATTACTACGAAAATGGTAAGCTTCAGCATGAAGCGCCTTTTACTAACGATGATATAATTAATGGAGTAGAAAAGTTATATTATGAGGATGGAAAATTAAAGGTGGAGATACCTTATAAGAATGGATATGAAGGAAAACCTAAAGAATACGATGAATCCGGCAATGAAATTAAATAAGGCATGAAGTATTTATTGTTTTTAATATTAATTTTTTGTTTTGCCTGTAACGAGCCTGGTGGCTATAATAACGACAAGCAAACAGTAAAAGCCGATGCAGTTACTACTACTCACAAAGAAGACTATAGGGGAGATTCTATAACAATGGGGCATAAGCTTTTTAGTCAGAATTGCGCAGCCTGTCATACTATGAGTGGTTTTATTAATGGCCCCAGCCTGAAAGATTTTATAGGAAAGGTGCCACAGCCTTCGGCTGAATGGTTGCGGAAGTATATAAAGAACAATATAACGTTAATGAAATCGGGGGATGTGGATGCAAAAAGGTTGTTTGCGGATAACGATAAAGTAGCCATGCCTGCGTTTGATACAATACTTACCGATGCACAGATTAACTATATTATTTTGTTTCTTAAAAATCCGCCCAAGGAGATGTTGAACCCTGATAGATATTAAAGAAGATAAAAGCGGAGTTCGCGTTAGGGATAGAAAATGGTAACAGCCGCAGGCTTTACGCTTTGATAGCCCGGGCCGCAGGCAACGCCCAAATAACAAAATAAAAGACTTGCTATAGGATGTGATGCTGAAACAAGTTCAGCATGACGAGACAACAGGATTGCTAATTAAGAGATATAAATCTTCTTCTTTTGCGGGTAAGAGATAAGGTAGCGAAGCGCATCTATGCCGTGATCGTAGTTTTTAATGGGCGTGTTGGTGTACTTGCCGTCGTAGCCACTATCCCACTGGTAGTTGTTAAACTCCTTTATAAGGTTGGTGCTGGTAGCGGTAACATTTATCTTACGGTCGAGCAGTAGTTGCAAGCCGTGGGTGATGCTATCGGGGCCTTTAATGCTTGCTTGTATTCCTGTCCAGCCTTTGTGGTGCAGGTAGTCTATAGTTTTGGCATCGGCACAATCGGCAACGGCCAGTTTGCTAAGGTCGATGTGCTTTTGTGCAAAGGCAAACAGCTCGTCGTTATGCATATTGGTGCGGTATAACAGCTCGTGTACATACAGTTCGCCATTGCATTCGTTAACCTGCACAATAACGGTAGGCGAGTGTATAAAGCCAAAATCGATGCCGTAGCCGAGTAGGGTGGCCTCCCTTTGTCCCTCCGAAGGAGGGAAATTAGCTTCTCCTAAACTCCCTCCTTTGGAGGGCGGGGAGGCTGTAATCTCCCAATTGCTAAACACCAGCCCCTCGTGTTTGCCCAGTTCGCCCATGCCATATACGGCCCACCAGTTGCCCTGTGTTTTGCGGCGTTCAATACCATCTACCTCGGTGGTAGTAAGGCAGTAGTTATCCTTGTAGGTAGATTGTGTAAAGGTGTAAGTAGGGGCCGATAGTGTCGGCATCAGTTCATCGTGTACCCAAAAGCGGCTGGTGGGGTTAAAATCGAGAAATGTGCGATGACGTGTGCGCATATCCAATTGTAAAAACGATTCGTAGGGTACGCGGTTACATTCGTTTATATATAATATATCGCGCCTCGAACCACGCAGCTTGTCGGGCTCGGCAGCAGATAGAAACTCGATGGTGGTATTTTTATATGTGAATGTATGTTCGTGCAGGTTTTCGTGGTAGGGCCAATGTTCGGTGTGTACTATGCTTCTAAAATCGCGCAGGGTGCCGCGTTTTAAGTGTGGCAACGATTCGGCTACAATGGTAATGCATAAAGTGGGGTAGGAGTGGTGCATACCAAAAACGCCCAGGCACTGTAATATAGACCATGTTTTGCCGCTGCCTGTACCCCCCTGGTGTATTATGTAGCGCTTGCCTGCGGCATTCGCCTTCATTGTTTTTTGTGTAAGGTGCATTTTCCTATAATTGGGAATTAATAATTATCAATTAGTAATTAAGTGCGGGCGTTGCTTCTATCCCCGTCCGAGCGGCCATGAAGCCGGGCGGGCCTAACGCAACCTCTTAACTATAAACTATGAGATATGAACTATAAATGGCCTTTTATTTATCGTTCATCGTTTATAGCTCATCGTTATTTATTGCAAATATACTAAACAAATAATTTATAATTAAATAAAATGTTTATAATTTAGGTTCCTCACTTTACGATGTTCGTTCGGAATGACAGTTTTAGCTCCTTTACTGTTTGGAATCGGCGCAGGGTCGACCTCGCTCCAATTCCTTTTTAACGAAACAATTTTTATTGTCATTCCGTCCCGATAGCTATCGGGAGAAGCGCAGCAAATGAGGAATCTGATTTCAGGCTATTATGTATATTAGTACTGCAATTTTAAACCACTACCTAATAATGCTGAATTATTAATCTTAAATTTTGAATGAAACACCTACTCGTTCTCTTTCTCCTTTCTGCTTTCTCCTTTTCCCTGTTTGCCCAGCAGGAAGACAAAAGTGCAACACCCGATTACACCCTTGTAAAAAGGAATGTAAAGGATAGCATACATATAGATACCAGCAAAATATACCAGGGCAAAACGCTTATTGGTAAAATGACATGGGGCGAAGCACATACAACTGTGGTTGGGCTTGGTAGGGTGGTTACCAAAACCATGAGTGTGTCGTTACCTAACAAAACCAAGGTTGCCGATGCATATACCGAAACGAACGGCGACCCTTACGTGTGGCACATTACCACCACAAAAGACCAGCAACGCACTAAAATTACTGCCCGCAAAGAACATGATAAGGAGGATGTACTTTGGTATTTAATTAATGGCGGGTATTTGTAAAAGGTGAACCTAAAACAAATGAAAAAACTGTTCTTAATCTTTTCACTTTTCATTATTCACTTTTCACTTTTTGCTCAGGCTGATAGCATTGCATTTAAAAAGATTGACAGCATAGTGCATAAGGCCCCGTTAGGTGCAATTAATGACTTTGAAGGTGTCTTCGCTCCACCTGAAAAGCAACAACTGGACTCGCTTGTAAAATCGGTTGAAAAGGAATTGAAAACAGAGGTAGTAGTTTTAACACTGGATAGTTTGCCCGTAAAAGAAGTCGACTTTGATAATACCGCCTTACTGCTTGCCAATGGCTGGAGAATTGGTGCAACTTATGAAGAAAGAGGAATAGTAATTGTTATTTCTAAACATTTAAGAAGGATAAGAATTCAGAATAGTTATGGAATTGAAGTGGTTATTTCGGATACGCAAACAAAAGCAGTTATAGATAGTACTATGATTCCTGAATTTAAGCAGGGCAACTATTTTGTAGGTGTGCAAAATGGAATTATTGCATTAAGCAACCTGATTAGAACGTACAATACTAACGTTGGCAAGGAGGGTAAATAAGTTGAGGCTAAGATTAAGGTTTACGGAATACGTATATTTCTGCGAAGCACTGCGCATCCAAAACATCGCTCAAAAAAGTGTATATTTGCACTATGACAGCGAAAGAGGTTAAAAGCGAAATACAAAAAGTATTAGATAAGGTACCTGAAACCTTATTACAGGATGTATTGGATTATCTCAAAGCAATCCAATCCAAATCTTCTGATACAGTAATGCTGTCCAGGAATCTTAAAAGGATTCTTGAGGAAGATAAAGCCCTGCTTGAAAGACTGGCTAAATGACAGGGCTTAAAGAAGCTATAAAGGTTCATGAAATTTTAGTGGAAAAATACGGAGGAAAATCCGGTATAAGAGATTTGGGTGCTTTGGAATCTGCAATAAACAGGCCTTATGCAACCTTCCACTCTGAAGAACTTTATCCTACAGCTATTGATAAAGCAACAGCATTAATTGAAAGCATTGTAGTAAATCATCCTTTTATTGATGGCAACAAGCGCACAGGTTACGTGCTTATGAGACTATTATTAATGGAACAAGGATTTGACATTAGTGCTACGGAAGAAGACAAATATAAATTTGTAATTTCTATAGCCTCAGGAGGAATAAAGACTGAGGATATAAGGGAATGGATAAAAAGTCATGTGGTGAGACAATAGTCTTTCCCCTAATCCTATTTCATTAACTTCTCCAGCCTTGGTGCCAGCATATCCGGAAACATTGAGCCTGAATAGATAAGTGTACCATCGGGTGCAAACAGTGCACCAAAGGGGTATCCGTTTTGCTGAAATTGCTGGTTAATGTCATCGTTCCCTATGCCTTGTATCCAAATAAGATTATGGCCTTTAATTACCTTACTAACATTGGCAGTATCGGGGTCTACACAATCCATGCCAATTATGGTAAGCTTGTCCTGGTATTTTATGGGAGAGCGAAATGATATAAAACGCTCGTCGTACTCTTTCTGTTTCTGTTTTGTGGGGCAAGGCCCAAAAATTAGAGCGAGAGTGTAGCGCAGAGTGTGAAATGTAGCCGCTCTTCGCACCCTTTCTCTTTCTGATAAAGTGAAAAGGATGTAACATTTTGTAATGTTTGTGTATGCGGTAGGACATGTAATTGCCACAACTTTGCGTAATTAATTATTGTAAAATATGGCAACAACAAAAAGCACTTTATCTAAAAAAGACCTTAAACGAATTGAAAGCTGTAAAACGGCAGCTAAGCACCACCAGGAGGCTGCAAAGTGCCACATGCAGGCCATAAAGCATTACCAGGCAGGCGACTTTCAAAATGCATTTAAAACCACGGCTAAAGCATACAAACACAGCTGGTATGCCCGCAAATACGAAATGGAAGAAACAGTGCGCAAGGCCCTACAGGAGGCGCATAACGATTTAATATCACACGTAATTATTTAATCCTTATATATATAATCAAATGAAAAACAAAGTAAACTTTAAGCCCATATTGCTAAGCACAGCAATTAGCATGGGTATTTTATACGGTGCTACATCGTGTACTAAAAGCACAACCAAGGCAAATACCCCGCTGGTAATTAAGGGCATAGGCACCGGCGAAGATGTGGCTAAATTAGATACCACCCAACGCGATAGAAATTTTTTATGTAAAGCTGCCGAAATAAACCTTGAGGAAATATGGTTGGGACAACTGGCACAACAACACAGCACCTATACTTATACTAAAGAACTGGGCCAAATGATGGAAACCGACCATCATAAAGTGCTGGATGGATTAACCTTGCTTGCCGCCAAACAAGCCATTGATATACCTACCTTGTTAGATAAACAGGCACAGGAAGATTACAGGATGCTGGCCAATAAATCGGGTACAGATTTTGATACCAGCTATTGCAGCCTGATGATAAAAGGCCATAAAGCAGCTATAGATTTGTTTGAAACCGAAGCCAACGAAACCAGCAATACAGATATACGTAATTGGGCCACATCTACCTTGCCCGGCTTGCATAAACACCTGGAACATGCAACTACCTGCCTGGCTAAAGTGCAAAAGATATAAGCGGCCTCAAAGGGTGTCATATCGAGCCTGTCGAGATATATTCCGAACACACTTCGACGAGCTCAGTGTGACAAGCCTGTAAAGCCTTAAAAAAAGATTTGTTAAATATTGCAAATTGCTAAAAAACTTGGCAACGAGTTGTTGGGTTTATGCATATACTTGTCAAATAAATTAACATTAATTTGTTAATTTAGTTAACATTATGAAAAATGCAAAACCTTAAAGGCCCTATCCAGAAAGTACAATGCTGTTCGTGCGATAAGCACCAAAATATTTATAATACACAAAAGCTAAAGCTGCCCGGCCTAATGTCAGATTTTTTTGTTTGTAACAATTGCCTGACAAGCTTACCTGCCCTTAAGCCAGAGATGTTGGAGTTTGCTGTTAAGAGCGAGGTAAGCAGCAGGGTGGCTTAGTTGAGTGGAAAGTTTATAAAGGTAAAAGGTAAAAGTTGGGGAAAGTGGTTAAATTAGTGCATAAGCAGTACAAGGGTGTAGAATGTAGTGATGGATTATAGGCTACACTTTCTGTACTGTTTTTAGTTTAAAATAACTTTAATACCTAATTGGGCGTTTCCCCTAACGCGAGCTTGGCAATGTTAACAAAATACCCAGTTCATTACATGAAATTGGTTGTTTATTACATGTTTTGTTGAACATACGAGTTAATTTTTTAAGTTAACCCCTTGATTACTTGAAAAAACACTCAATCAACTAAATATGTATAAAACTACATACGGAATTTTTGATGGAAATAAATGGGAAGATTTTTGTCAACAATGTTTGAAAAGGAAACACGAAGTAGATGGATATCAAGAAATGCCCGCAACTTTCAAAGGTGATTTAGGAATTGAAGGTTATACAAGGACAGGTATTTTATTCCAGTGTTATTGCCCAAATGAAGAATATGATCCAACAAAACTATACGAAGCGCAACGTGATAAAATAACAAAAGATTTGGGTAAATTAGTTAATAATCAAAAAGAACTAGAGCCTTACTTAGGAAACATTAAAATCTGTAAGTGGATTTTTGTTACTCCTGGGTATAGTAACAAAGAACTTGTTAGGCATTGCAAGGAAAAGGCAGAAGAGTTGTTAGCGATGAAGTTGCCCTTGCTTTCAGATGATTTCGATGTTTTAGTACATGATATAGAATTCTTTTCTGCAGAAATACCAATAGTTTTAAGTTTTCGTCAAGAAAAAATAGATATAACTACGCAATCAAAATCATCTACAGAAATTGCTGACTGGAAATCAAAGGAAATTTCATTAGTTGATAATGCTTTAAAAAAGCATGGACAACGTCTTCCTCCGACAACTCCGAATTATTCTGATAGGGTAAATAGATTAACACAGGGTTCAATTAGTGCTTTCTTAAATGGAGATGTAATGGTTAGGAAATGGGCTGAAAAATATCAAGAACAATACGAAAAATTTCAAAGAGTTATTGGGGAGTTTGAGAGAAGGATAGAGGAAAAGTGTGCTGCTTATACAGGTGATAATAATAAGTTATATGAAGAAATAGAGATTGAATTGAGGCTAAAAATAAAAACTTCCTTTGACTTTTTGGATGACGCCATGATAGACAGATTAACTTACAGAGTAATGGCAGATTGGATTCTACGTTGCCCAATAAATTTTGAATGATGAACGAATTACTCATCAAAAAACTCTCATTTACAAAAAGGCCTATACCATTGCCAGCTGAGTATAGACCAATGTATAAAATTGCAATAATTGTTATTATTCTTAAGCTTTGTTGTAGGGGAGAAACATCAACACTTTTAAAACTGCATCTTTTCTCATGGGCTTTAGCGTCTCAAAAACATATGAAAGAATTAAACGACTTTATTAGGAGTAATTATACGAATGAGTTTTCAGTGTGGGGAATAGAACCTGCTCTTAATCGAGCCTTGCAGCTAGCTGTAGGCGAAAATATTTGTGAGATAGTCTATGGAAAAAATTACAAGTTAACCGAAAAAGGGAATGTCTTTTTTGAACTTATAAATGGTGATAAAGAACTTTTTGAAATAGAGAAATCGTTCCTATCTTCTATTGGCAAAAATCATATAACAGATGGTAGAATTACAGCAATGACACAAAAATGGAATCTTTTTTATGCTAAAAATTAGAGCTATTAAATTGGAAGTAAATACGCCAGATGGACTATTTGGGGCGAAGTACGTATTTACTAATGGACTTAATATTATTCGTGGTGATAATAGTACTGGTAAATCCAGTTTGTTTCAGTCAATTCTTTATGGCTTAGGGTTTGAAGAGTTACTTGGTGGTAAAAATGAAAAAACTATGCAATCCGTATTAAAGGATCAAATTGAATACCCTGATGGTAAATTCCATCCAGTCAACCAATCATTTGTTTATTTGGAAATCGAGAATCGAGAAATTATAACAATAAAAAGAAGTATAACTAGTGCAAACAGAAGACCTCAATTAATTGATGTGTTTTCTGGAGCATTAATAACTGGTAATGATGAATCAATTCCCAGCCGGCCAATGTACGTGCATGATAAAGGTGGGGCGTCGGATGATACATATGGATTTCATCTATTCCTATCAGAATTTTTGGGATGGAGTTTACCGGAAGTAGTTACCACCAAAGGAGAAATATCACATCTGTATCTGCAACAAATTGCACCATCTTTCATGATTGAGCAAAAGTCAGGATGGTCAGATTTTTTTGCTACGATGCCATATTACCCAATGCGTAATACTGAAAGTAGGGTAGTGGAATTTATTTTGGGATTAGATGTGTTTGAAAATGAAAAAAGAAAACAGCAAATTACCACCCAAAAACAGCAGTTAGGAATTAAGTGGAATGCTCTTTTTAACCAGTTTACTAGATTGGCGGAAAAGTGTGGAGGTATTATGCGCGGACTTGAATCTACACCAGGTATTATAAATAGCTATGGAGGTATTTACATTGCCATATTACAAGAAGAAGAGAAAGAGATTGCGATAAAGGAATTTACAACGCAGTTAAAAACTGAACTGGAGGGGCTTGAAAACCAGCAAACAACAACAGTTGGTAAAAATATTGATAAAAATGAAGAGATACTTAAAAAACTGTCCGATAGGCTGAATCAGGTATCTCTTAATTATGAGATGCTTTCCCCAGAATTAAATTTTGACAATGAAAAATTACGGCAATACAAAAGACAATTAGAAGCAGTACAAGAAGATTTGAGAAAAAACAAAGGCGCATTGAAAGTAAAAAGTCTTGGATCACAATTGCCAGCCGAAACAGCTTCTGATAGTTGTCCAACTTGCCATCAGCCTATTAAAGATTCTTTATTACCCAGCGAGATTAAACAGACTCCGATGAGAATTGAAGACAATGTTTTGTTTCTCGAGGCGCAAGAAAAGATGGTTGAAGTATATATTGAAGGGCAGGAAAGTACAATTCAACGAAAACAAAAAAAATTACTTATATACCAAAGTGAGCTTACACAAATAAGACAAGAGATAAGGGATACAAAAAGGGAATTAGTCAGGGATGAGCGTATGCCTTCTGTTTTAGAAATTGAAAAGCGACTTAATCTGAAAAAGAAAGTTGAGTTTTACGGCAAATGCATTGAGGAGTTTAATTTATTGATTGAGGAATTAAAGGATTTATCTATAGAGTTAAATCGGTTGCTATCTATAGAAAAGAACTTGCCTCAAGACTTTTTTACTCTGGATGATAGAAAAAAACTAAATAGTTTGTATGATAACTTCTTAGCTCTTTTAAAGAAATTCAATTATCAGAGTAAACCTTTTGAGGGAATAAAAATATCTAATGAGAATTATTTGCCAGTTGCAGAAAAAATCTTAGAGAACGGTATGAAGCTATCCTATAATTTAAAATTTGATTCTTCTGCAAGCGATTTCATCCGTTGCTTATGGGCATATTACACGGCTATTTTAGAAACTTCAATTCAATTTAAAACAAATCATCCAATGCTTCTGTTATTTGATGAGCCTAAACAACAAGATATGGCAATTGAAAACTTTAAATCCTTCCTTACTGAGCTCTCCGAATTTAAAGAACAACAAATTTTAGTTTTTGCATCTTTTGAAAATTCAGATAAATCGTTTGACGAGGCAACCAAAGGACTGGATTTTTCTTTAAATAGAATTGAAGATAAGTTAATTAAGCCCTTAACTTAATAATCTAAATTTGTTTTCTATCCGAAGGTATTTCAACTGCGTTAGGGATAGAAAATGGTAACAGCCGCTCGCGGCTTTACGCTTTGATAGCCCGGGCCACGAGTACTCGGGGCAACGCCCTAAATAATAGATTAGTGCTTACGGAACTTCCGTCACTTTTACCTTTATAACTTTCAACTTTTACCTCGCCCATCGGGGCAGTCCCCTTAATAATCCGTATATTCCTGGAACATAGTTTGTAAAAAGCTTTTACCTTCTTTTTCTAAACGCGCTTTTTCTTCCGGAGATTTTACTTTCTCAAAATCAGGTTGATTGGTTTGGTTTGAGTACACAAAATACTCGTCGGGCCTTACCCATCCAAAGCCATTGTTAGTTTCGTAATACGCAAATTCGGGTGTATATGGATTGAATAAATTTTTACTCCATTCGTACTCTGTAGCAGGCAGGTTTAACTGGTGTAGTAATGTAGAAGCAAGGTCTATTTGCGAGCATACTTTTGTGTAGCGGTAGCCTTTGTATTCATCTTTCAGCACATTGCCCCATAATACAAACGGGGTCCTTCTGTATTCAGGGCGGTCGTGCTCCCAGTGTTTGGGCGAACGATGTCCGTGATCTGAAATGATTACAAATAAAGTATTATCAAACCATTTTTCTTTTTTAGCGTTTTGCAAAAAGTCATACAGCTTGGCATCGGCATAATGTACCGAGTTTGCATAATCTGCTTCATCGCTGTTAAAATTAAGGCGGTCTTCTTTTTTCATTGGCATATCATAAGGGTTATGGCTGCTCATGGTAAACATGGCAGCAAAAAAAGGCTGCTTTTCATTTTTAAGTTCCTGCAACTGCCTTTGATATAAAAATTCATCATGCACGCCCAATCTTCCGCGGGGAATGGAATTATCAAAATCACTTCCTTCTAAAATTTTGTCGAACTTGTTGTAATACATATATGCTTTAATGTTTCCATAACTTAATTGTCCGCCAAACAGAAACGAAGTGGTGTAGCCCGCCTGGTGAAACTGCGTATTGATGCAGGGCAGGTGAACATATTTACCCGGCTGAAAAATAATTGAAACATTAGGCTGCGCCGGAAAGGCAGAAAAAATTGCTGCCATACCCTGGTCGGATAAACTGCCGCTGGCATAGGTATGTTCAAAAAGCACGCCTTCCGAAATTATCTTGTCGAGCCCGGGGGTTACACTATCGTATCCGCCTAATGATTTTACCAAATCGGCCGACCAGCCTTCCAAAATTATAAGTACAACATTTGGCTTAGTGGTTTTCAATATAGAAACTGTGGTGTCCTTTTGCACTTTATAAAGTTCATCTACTGTTTTCCTGGCTTCTGCCTGCGAATAGTAGATATAAGGATTTTTGCCCATGGTTCTTTTGTTGTCCCACATGCTTTGTGCCAGGTTCCAGCCCGAATTAACCGCGGCCAGATTTAAAATATTGTACTTTGAAAAATATGCATCGCTCTGCTGAATAGGAATTTGCTGTAATCCGCCACGCAGCCCAATTATCAACAGCACAGGAATAGTTGCAACAAATACCACAATGCCCCCTATTTTTTTCCAGAGTACCGGTTTTATACTTGCATGAATAACAGAAAGTGGCGGGCATATTTTTTTCCATAAATAATACGATGCAATTACCAGCAAACCTACAGCCGTAAAGCCAAGTATTAGGAAAGAAACCGATGTGGAATGAACTACCTCGGATGGATTTTGAAGATACTTTAGCGCTTTTGTGCTTAGTTTGGTTCCCCACTCCTTGTAAATTTCGAGTTCGGCAATGGTGATGAGCGAAAATAAAAGGAGCAACAGAATAACATAAACGGAATGAATGGCCTGAAATACTTTTACCGGGATGATGGCATACAAGGTAAATACCAGGAATGAAAATGCAAGAAAATAGCAGGCAAACGAAGTATCGAGGGACAGTGAATGCCCGAAGGTTGCAATAATTTCTTTAAAAGGAATGCCATGCAGCTCACCTATGTTATAAATAAGAAAAATACATCGGCAGATGAAAAAAAAGAGCATCCAGAATAGATACTGCCTGGTAATATGTATAAAAAGATTTTTCAGCATGCGTCGCGAAGGTAGGTAAGAGGTGAAAGTTTGTAAAGGTAAAAGTTTATAAAGTTGCTACCCGAAAAATTAGCAATAATGTGGAGTTCGCGTTAGAACGAAGGAGAAAGTTTGTAAAGGTAAAGGTTTATTAGGGCAATTATGAATTATGAGTTATGAATGATGAATTAAAACCCGGTTATGTACTTCTTAGAATTATGCCTGCAAAGGGGTTGGATTCAGGGTACTTGATTCTTAATTATTCGTAACATGTTTTATTCTTTACCGGGCTCATGATTGCCTGCCCGACCAAGTCCTTCAGGCGGGCTTCGCAATTACTCGTGTCATGTATTTATTCTTGATGGAAAGCGTGATTTTAAATTCAAAATTCAAAATCCATCATTCATAACTCTTTTATTATCTTTGGCACTATGCCGGGGAATAATACAGACGAACTTTTAGTGGCTGCCCTTAAACTGGGTAGCCAGGAAGCAATGGCTATGCTGTACGATAAGTATGCATGTGCCCTGCTGGGTGTATTGTGTAAAATGACGGGCAATAAAGATGTATCTGAAGAAACCCTGCAACACTGTTTTATGAAAATATGGCAGGAAAAAGACCAATATAACCCTGCTAAAGAAAGGTTATTTACCTGGATGCTTAAAATTACCAGGGAGGTAGCTAAATCGATACCGGTACAGGAAACAAAAGATACAAAAAACCAAAACAAAGCAAATTACGTAGGTAGTGATAATACTAAAACAAAAGATTCTGAGTTAATTATGGGGTTAATGATGGTGGGCCATATATCGGAACAGGAGGCAGCATTAAAAACAGGTGCGCCACTGCACCAGGTACGTAATATGCTACGCAAAGAAATAAACCAGTTAAGAAGGATAACAGTAGAATGAAAAGTGCAGATCAATTTATAAAGTCAGGTATCCTGGAAATTTATGTTTTAGGAGTAGCTACAGATGCAGAAATAAAAGCTGTGGAGCAAATGGCCGCATTGCATAAAGAAGTACGTGACGAAATAGACGAAATAGGCAGTACCTTAAAAGGCTATGCCGAATGGGGTGTACCTGCACCCAACAAAACTATTAAGCCCATGATACTGGCATCGATAGATTATTACGAACGGATTAAAAAAGGCGAAGAACCCACATTTCCTAAGGTGTTAAATGAAAAATCGGCAGCGCAGGATTATAGCCAGTGGCTTAACCGCCCCGATATGGTATTACCTAAAAATGCCGAGGATATATTTGTTAAGCTTATAGGGTACACATCGCAGGTTACTACAGGCATAGTGTGGATAAAAACCGAAACCCCGTACGAGGTGCATGATGATGAACATGAAAAATTTTTGATTTTAGAAGGCACTTGCGATATAACTATTAATGGTATTGTACATAAAATGGTACCCGGAGATTATATGAGCATTCCTTTGCATGCGGGCCATACAGTTAAGGTTACATCTAACACACCCTGCAAGGTAATTTTGCAACGGGTAGCGGCGTAGTTCAATTAATAATTAGTAATTAGGAATTGTCATTGCGAGCGAAGCGTGGCAATCACTTTTGTTGTTATTTGGGCGTTTCCTTCGCAGGCTCAGGTCGCGCTTTACGCTCCAACTCCTCGTCAGCCTTTGGCTGTCTGTGGGGTTTCCGCTGCAATCGCTAACGCACGTATTGTGCTTTTACCTTTGCCATATTCTCCTAATGCCTCGGCAGCAAGCGATGATAGCTTTTTCTGAGATTTATCATACGACTTTTGCCATGCAAGTTCTTCCTTTAAAAGGCCTGCTATGGCATTTTGTTCTTTTGCGGGCAGTGCATTTAAGCTGGTAAGAATATTTTTTAAAGCGGTAGTCACGGTAAATTCTTTTTACAAAGATAAGAAATATGAAGTATTCGTTTCAATCTTTAATAAACGTAAGCTTGTATAGCGTGTAATTGGGTATGGTAGCTTCTAAAATGTACATACCCTTTGCAAAGTTTTCTACATTAACACTTACTTGCTCTCCGCTAATAATGGCTACATCATTTTGGAATACACACCTGCCTTGCATGTTAAATATTCTAATGTTGGTAGTGGGTGGAATATCGTTAGCAGTAATAGTAAAATATAAAGTTTGTTTTACCGGGTTGGTTTGGGGATATATTGTAACAACAGAATTATCTGTGGGTACAGGAGGAGCTATTCCCTCTATGCTATCTATTTGGTGTTGTGTAATCTGGGGAATACGTTTGTAGGTATCATGAAAGAAAGATTCACTCCCTCCAAAATCTCCCCAGCCCCAATCTACAATAATATAATTGGGAGTAAATGTTCCTGTAGCTCCCCAAAAACTAGATGTGCCTCCGTGAGGAGCAGGAGGAACAAACTGATATGTATGATCTGAACAATCGAAAATAAAATAACATCCTTCTGTAATGAGGTTGCGTACTAAATCTACCGAATCACCATTGGTAATGTAGGTAATTCCGTTAGCTACCATAGGAATTAAGCGTAAAGTATCACTGCCCATGCCTTGGCCATTTGTAGTATCAGTATACAAATAGGTGCCTCCCATTAACGAAGTACATTGCCCAAACCCCATAGTGCTAAGTAAAGTGCAAAAAAGTAAGGGTAATAGTTTTTTACTCATCCTTATTTTTATTTAGTGGAATTCGTGAATGCCTGCCCGACTAAGTTATTTAGGTGTACATTAAGGCGGGCTCCGCAATTCACGATAGATGGTTTTTAGCTAAGTAGGTTAAATAAGCGGGAAAGATACTTAGATGGCTAACGGCATTTTTTTAAAGATATTGCCTTAGAGGGTATTTTTTATCATGTATAAAATCTATGCATGAAACAAGGTGAAAGTGAAATGCTGTGGCGTTCGCGTTAGGGATAGAGGCGGAACCCCACAGCGTCCCGATAGCTATCGGGACGAGGAGTTTGAGCCGAAAGCCCGACCCGAAGCCCCTTAGGCGAGGGGAACGCCCAAATAATTCTTAATGAAGTTTTATTTAGAATTCAACATTCAGAATTCAGAATTACCTAAAGGCTAATTGTACTCAGCTCTTTTACCTTATTCCACCAGGGGTGGGTAGCCTGCCCGGCCTCGCCATTCGGACGGGGGTTGGTGCTGCCAATAGTAATAGGCTCGCCAATTAGGGGAGTGGCAATGGGTACATTAAGTTCGGCAGCGCGTTTGGTAACACGTTGTATGGGTTCGTTCCAGGGGTGGAGCGATAAAGAAAATTTGCCCCAATGTACAGGCAATAATGTTTTTGCATTAAGGTCTATGGTAGCTTGCGCAGTTTCTTCGGGCATCATGTGTATGTTGTGCCACATTTCGTTGTACTGGCCACATTCCAGTATGGCAATATCGAACGGCCCATGCTTTTGCCCAATGGTTTTAAAGTGTGTATCGTAGCCGCTATCGGCACCCAGGTATAGGGTATAGCCGGGGGCTTTAAGCACAAACGACGACCACAATGTTTTGCTGCGTGTAAAACTTCTTCCCGAAAAATGCCTTGCAGGCTCGGCTGTAAGTTCTATATCGCCGGGCAGTTGTGTGCTTTGGTGCCAGTCAAGCTCGGTAACCATAGTGTTGGGTATGCCCCAATATTCAAAGTGAGCACCTACACCCAATGATGTTACAATATGTTTTGTTTTAGCTTGTAGTTTAAGCAGGGTAGTATAATCAAGATGATCGTAATGATCGTGGGTAATAAGCAATACATCTATAGGTGGCATATCATCTACACAATATACATTGCTGCCTGCAAAGTTTTTTGCCGAGCCTATTTTAAAGGGCGATGCATAGCCGCTAAACACCGGGTCGACCAAAATATGTTTGCCGTTTATTTTTATAAGGTAGGATGAATGCCCAAACCATACCAGCACAGGTTTGCCATCGGGCAGGTTTTTTAAATCTGTTTTAACTGATGGTAATGCACAGGGCGGTTTGGTATCTTTTGGCTTATTCATAAACTTTCTGAAAACCTTAAAGGTGTCCCTTTTGCTGGTCATCATATTGGTTATGCTAAGGTTTTGAAAGCTATTGTTGCGGTAGTTAGGCGATTGTTCTACCACCTGTAACCGCTTGCCTTGTGGGTTTTGCCCCATCGTTTTTAGTACTGCCATATACCCATTAGACGATAGTGTTGGAAAAAGACTTTAAATCAATTATGAATGATGAATTATAAATGATGAATGGCAGGATGCTGACTTCTGTCTTCTAAATTCTGAAAACTATTTCTGTTTTTGCAGCAGTTCGTTTTGTTTTTTCAGCTCGTCTACTTCTTTCTTCAGCTCATCAATCATCTGCTGCTGGGTTTGCATTTGCTGTTGTTGCTCCTGCACTGCTTTTACCAGTGGCACTACAAAATCGGCATAGCTCATTTTGTAATGGTCCTTGTCGTTTTGTGGTTTAATAACACCGCTAAAATCGTAGTTCAGTTCCTTTGCCGATTGTTCTACTTCCTGTGCTAAAAAGCCGCTGTAAGTAATCGCTGATTTTTGTGCTATGCCAGCCTCGTCGTTATCTTTAGCGCCTAAAAAGCTGTTTATCTTTTGTACATCCAGGGTATAGGTAACGGGTTTAAGTTTCATAATAAAAGCCAGCCCGGGTACATTTTGCTGTACATTGTTTTTAAACCTGCTGTCAGATAAATTGCTCCAGTTTACAAAGCCGCCAATGCTTGTAACGCTTGCATTGCCAATTACCACAGAATTACTTGCCGGAGCGATGGCGAGGTAACCAAGGCAGGTAGTGTTGGTTTGAATGTTACCCGCTGCCCCTGATCCGCATCCCACTGCAGTGTTCTGCATGCCGGTAGTAATGTTGAACAATGCCTGGTTCCCGATAGCGGTATTATAATTCCCGGTGGTGGTGTTAAACATTGCCGAGAATCCCACTGCAGTATTACTATTGCCGATAGTATTGTTATACAATGCATTCATTCCAAAGCCAGAATTACTTACCCCCGTAGTATTGGTAAACAAGGCTTGGTATCCCGTAGCAGTATTATCCGTTGCGTTGGTGTTGTTATACAGCGCATTGGTTCCGGTGGCGGTATTACCTGCGCCGGTAGTGGTAAAATTCAGTGCCTGGGCTCCAAATGCCGTGTTGTTGGCCCCGCTTGTATTGCTAAACAAGGCATTCATTCCGCCGGCTGTATTGTAACTGGCAGTGTTATTATACAGTGCCTGGTATCCTATGGCTGTATTATTGGAACTGGTGGTGTTGCTGGATAGCGCTCCTGATCCGCTGGCCGTATTAGCGGTTCCGACAGTGTTTGCAGTAAGCGCCTGGTAACCCGATGCGGTATTGTTGCTGCCGCTGGTGTTTGCCGTAAGGGTACTTGTTCCTATAGCGGTATTGTTGCTTGATGCATTGCTATACAAGGCCTGGAATCCCATACCCGTATTTCCTCCGGTGTTGGTATTGCTGTACAAAGCCTGGTATCCGTTGGCGGTATTACCTATGCCTGTAGAGTTATTACCCAGGGCATCCTGCCCGGTGGCTGTATTATTATTGCCCGAAGTATTGCTAATCATCGCCCTGTAACCGGAAGCGGTATTGCCACTGCCGCCGGTGTTATTAACAAGCGCTAAGGATCCTGTGGCCGTATTATTGTTACCAAAGGTGTTTGCATTAAGCGCCTGGAACCCCGATGCTGTATTACTTTGCCCGGTATTATTTGACGCGAGGGCAGACGCTCCTATAGCAGTATTATCAGCCGCGGTGGTGGCGGGATTAAGCGCACCAACCCCCCATGATGTATTGGCATTTGCATTATCTAACAAGCCTGCCTGTACATTGTTTCGTTTAAACACTACATCATTATTATCGGTGGTACCTATAAAATTTGTACCCGGCACTGTACCAGCATCACCTGTAATATCCCATGCATTTAAACCACCCGATGGGCCGGTAGGGCCTGTTACACCCACACCTGTTGGGCCTGTTACACCCGTAACACCCGTAACACCAGCTACTCCGGTAGGGCCTGTAGGTCCGGTTACACCGTCATTACCTGTTGCACCGGTGGCACCTGTAACACCTGCTAATCCTGTAGGTCCGGTTACACCGTCATTGCCTGTTGGGCCCGTGCTGCCTGTTGCTCCATCTACACCTGTTGCACCTGTAACGCCTGTGGGCCCCGATACAGCATTGCCTGCTGTTTCAGCATAAAGTGCATAAGGTACAGATAACATTTGCGATGTACCCATTACGGTAAAGCTGCTTCCTCCGGCAGGGTCTAATTCTATCTTAATAAAATAAGGGCCGTTTGCCCAGTTGATGCCTGCCATGGTACCCGTTACAATAGTACCCATACCAATATTTAAATTGGCTAAACCAAATTGGTTGGTGGTGGCTGTATCTGTTTCTTCGTACGATACAGGGCCAAGTATGCTGCCCTGCAAAATGCTCATCCTGAAGGATACTTTTTGGTTTGTAATAATATTGCCAGCATTGTTACGTACAATGGTTTGGTACTTAAACGCCTGTGGCGACTGAGCAATAGAGGTAAAAGTAAAAAGGGAAAAGGTGAAAGTGATCCCGATAGCTATCGGGAGTGAGAGGAGTAGTTTGTTGCGCATAAGATGGAGGATTTGAGGGATTATTTTACTTTTTCAAGTTTAAATGTTTTAATTATTGTTCCGCTGTTGTCGTATACTTTTAACAGGTATAATGCATCCGATAAAGTGCCAAGGTTTATTTGGGTTTGAGATGTTGTAATATTTTTTTCGCAAATTACTTTACCCGATAAATCTATTACCCGGGCATGCAGCGGATTGCTTGCATCGGTGCTGATGGTAAAGGCAGATGCAAAAGGGTTAGGGTAAACGCCTATGTTAACCGAAGGTTTGGTAACATCTTCTACCGCGGTTACATTATACCGGCTTTGCTGAAAACCCTGTGTAAGTATATTACCGCCACCGCTGTATGTTTCTATTACGGGTTCGCCAAGGGTCCAGCTTAAAGAGCCGGTGGTAACATTCGAGAAATAATCGCCCGTAGTGGTTATAATGTCGGGCTTGGTAGTTTGTGCTTTTACCGATGAAAAGCTAAGCACCGTTGCTATAGTATATACACAAGCAAGAAAGGTGTTTGTAGTTTTTTGCATGAGTGGGGATAAAAATTATACTATGATTAATAACGTAATGTAAATTAACCAAACATTAAAGCGAACATAGCAAAAAAAAATGAAACTGCAGCGTAGCTGTAAATGAAGTTTGCGTTAATACCCTAAAGGTCGATCGTATCTTATTTAAAATGGCAGGGAGAAGTTAATTATGAATTAAAAACTACTGTAGGCGCTAATCTGTGATTAATGTCTATTGATTTTTTTATTTGTAGTATTCTATAGTACGTTTTATAACACCCTCCGGGGTATCTTGCTGGTATGTTTTCCTTTCTAGCCAGTTACCATAGCTATCGTACGTATATTCATAATTTAACTTTGCAACCGATTTTTTTTCACCCGAGTAACGTATAGTCGTCCATGTTGCCATATTGCCTTTATCATCGTACGTATAAACTAATTTAAGGAAGTATTTTGTATCCCATTTCGATTTAAACTGAAAAGTGGTTATCACTCTTCCGTTTTTATCATACACCGAACTGTCTCTTGTTGATTGAGGAGGACAGCCCTTGCATTGCCCCTCCGGTATCCGCTCAATTTGGTTACCTGCACTATCGTATGTATACTTTACGCTTCTTTCAGCTACTCCTTTATCGTTCTGATTAACTTCATGAGTTTCATTACCCTTGTTATCGTAATAATGAAACTCTTTGCTGATTAATGAACCCTGCTTGTTGTAGCTATCCATTTCAAGCATTTGCTCTTTACTGAGATATTTATAAAATGTGCTGTCGTCTAATCGCAGGCCGGAGATGAACCCGCTGCTGTCATATTTACTACACGAAATTCGGTACAAAATAATGCCCGGAGAAGAATAGTTGTACCGCCACATACTTCCGCGAAACCATTTACCGTATAGCGTTTTCTCTTCCAAATATCCGGCAGAATTAAAGCTATAGGTTTCATGCAATTTTACATTTGCATCTAAGGTATCCGAGTTAACAAAGCTTACTTCGTATACGTTTTTCACTTTGTCCTTCATTTCATATTTTTCCCAATCGGTTTTATGCTTTTGCCCTAATACAAGCGAGCAAACGATGCTACAGAATATGATGAGGATTGGTTTCATTCAATTAAACACTCTATACCTACAGCACCTTCACCCTTTTAGCCAACATTATAGCGCGCTGGGTTACCTTTTCTATATCGGTGCCCAGTTTATCGTATGCCAGGGCTACAGCCATGCGGCGGTAGGGGCGCGTGGTGGGTTTGTTAAATATACGCAGTTCGGCTTGCTTTTCTTTCAGCACTTCTTCAATGCCTGTGTAGGTGGGGCGGTTACCCTCGGCGGTGGCCAATATTACAGCCGATGCACCGGCACGTTCCAAAACAATTTCGGCAATGGGCAAACCTAAAATAGCGCGTGCATGCAACTCAAATTCGTTAAGGTTTTGTGTGCCTGCCAGCGTTACCATACCTGTATCGTGCGGGCGTGGCGATAGTTCAGAAAAATATACTCCTTTATCTGTCAGGAAAAACTCGACACCCCAAATGCCCGCACCTGTAAGTGCATGGGTAACCTTATCGGCCATGGCTTGTGCATCCTGCAAATCTTTATTGCTAACCTGGCAGGGCTGCCAGCTTTCGCGGTAGTCGCCCCGTTCCTGCCTGTGCCCTATTGGCGGACAAAACAAAGTGTGCCCGCTTTTTTGTGTAACCGTTAGCAGGGTTATTTCGGCATTAAATTTTACAAATTCTTCTACAATCACTTCTTTATAATCGCCGCGGCTGCCTGCCATGGCATAGTCCCATGCTTTATCGGCATCGGCTTGTGTTTTAACCGTGCTTTGTCCTTTGCCGCTGCTGCTCATTAGTGGTTTTACCACGCAGGGTATACCTACTTCGGCAACCGCTTTTTTAAATTCTTCGGCCGTAGTAGCATACATATATTTTGCGGTGCGCAGGCCCAGTTCTTTGCTTGCCAGGTCGCGAATGGCTTTACGGTTCATGGTAAAGTTGGCGGCACGTGCACTGGGTACAACGGTATAGCCCTGCTTTTCGTAATCGTAAAAACGTTCGGTGCGTATGGCTTCTATTTCGGGTACTATAAGGTCGGGTTTGTGTTTGGCAACGGCTGCATCCAGCGCATCTCCATCCAGCATGTTAAACACTTCGTGTTGGTGTGCTACCTGCATGGCGGGTGCTCCTGCATAGCTATCGCAGGCTATTACATGCTGCCCCAGGCGTTGTAGTGCAATCACCAGTTCTTTGCCCAGCTCTCCGCTGCCTAATAACAATATTTTTTTGTGCATTTTTTTATTTATAACCTATTCGTTTACGTTTTGCCCAGTTATCCTGTTCTTCCTTTTCATTTATAAGAAGTTCGAGCGCTTTATAAAGCTCGTTAAGATGCTTGTTATGGTTTCCAACAGTCTGTTGTATATCTTTAATTTGCTGGGTCAGTTCTTTATAATTAAGTGCATATTGGCGCAAAGCAACAAATGCTCTTACTATTGAAATATTCATTTCAATAGCACGTGTGCTTCGTAAAATACTTGCCAGCATAGTTACACCATGTTCGGTAAAAGCAAAGGGGGTTACAGCACTATTTCTTTTCTTTTGCTCTGATGCGGTCACAATTTGTGACCGGATACTTTCCCACTCTTGTTTTGTAAGTCTAAACATAAAATCATCGGGAAACCTTTTAATATTACGCTTTACGGCCTGGTTTAAAATCTTTGTTTCAACATTATATAACATTGCAAGGTCAAAGTCAAGCATAACTTTATGCCCGCGTATTTCATAAATTTTTTGTTGTATAAGTTGTAATTGTTGCATGGCTAACTAAAATAACTAAATAGTTTTAAAATGCTAAGATAGAAAAGTTGTAAGTTATCAGAAGAACGAAGCGATGTGACCCTGAAACAAGTTCAGGGTGACGGGAGGGATTTTGCGTTAGGGATAGAGAAAGTGAAAAGTGAATAGTGAAAAGTAAAGAACTGTGGCGTTTGCGTTAGGGATAGTAGTGGAAAGCCCGCAGTGTAGCGAGGACTTGCAACGGATAGCCCGACCCGAAGCCCCTTAGGGCAAGGGGAACGCCCAAACTTAAACTAAGTAGATACCCAACATTAAACTGTATAGAGTTTCTGTTTAAATTAGCGTTATAAATAGAGTGTATGAAAAACTCCGCTATTATAACAAAGTTTGAAAACAGCATACTATCGGTACGCTTTTTAAATAATGCCGTAATTACGCTGGATGATATGAAAGAGTTGTATGAATATGGCAATATGCACGCCAATGGCAGGCCTTATTGTGCACTGTTCGAAGCGGTGGGGCATTACGAGGTGATGCCCGATGCCATAGAATATTTTTCGGTTGGCAACCCTAACGATACCAACATACTTGCCAAAGCTTATGTGGTAGGCGAAAACAAGGAAGCCAGTATAAAATCGAAAGTGCATTTGCTGTTTAACCAGCCCAAAATAGAACCACGTATGTTTACCTCGCACACCGATGCACGCAACTACCTTGATGCCGTAGTGATGCGGTATAATATTAAAGAGTAGACAGAAGCCAGAATTCAGAAGGCAGGAGTGATGTCGAGCCTGGTCGAGACATATTCCGATAACACCTTTCCATGGGCACACACTTCGACAAGCCTGCCCGACTATGTCCTTCAGGCGGGCTCAGTGTGACAGCGCTTAGGTTATACTTTCACCTTTACAAACTTTTCCCTTTCACCTCGCTTACGGCCTTTCGGGTTCTATACAGCAAGGATCGATACTGCTATCGGCAAGGTAACTTTTACGAAATGTAATATCGTTAAATATTTTAAACACACTCATGGTGTTTTGTTTGCTGGTGTAGCGGGCAAGCAGGGTGTATAAATCTTTATCCGACTGTTTACGCATATCAGGATTAGTAAGCTCGTCGTACGTTTTAATATGTGCAAACTCGGTGGTGTAATAGTTCTGTATTGCAGCATGTAACGAATCGGGATGAGGGGTGTTTATCAGCCCTTGTTGTATTGCCAGCTCTATTCCTTTTTTAGCAATAGCATCGGCTTCATCCATAGTTAGTGCATCCATATCGGCAGGGGTGTACCAGGTTTGTGTATTGGTGGTGGTAGCAAGCAAGGTTTTAATACGGGCGCTATCGGTTATATAAACGGCAATAATTTTATTGTCTTTATATATGGGTGTAATGGTAGTATCGGCCATTAGTTTGGTTTGTATTGTGGTATCCCACCAAATGGCAATTACGGTACCGTTGTGGTTAATTTCAAATGCTTTTATGTTTTTGTTACTGCCCATTTCATTAAACAAAGGCTTTACCCGGGTACCACAGGCAACGGTAGTATCGGCATGGCACACCAGCCTTACCGCATAAAACGATACCAGTTTTTTAGGTGCATCTTTAACAGGTTTATTAGTACATGCGGCAAGCAGCAGTACCGATATATAAAAGCTTATATTTTTTAATGATAGATGCATGGGTACAAATGTAATTCCAAAACCTTAATTGGTAGTGTTTAATATTTTATTATCGGGCGTTCCCCGCAAAGAAGAAAGAGAAAGAGTGCGACGAGCGTTTTGCCTCTTTCCGCTCTCCGTTCTACACTCTCGCTCTGTTTTGTGGGTAACGCCCAAATAAACCAAGCTAACAGCCATTAGCTAATAGCCAACAGCTGTTTTAAACTTTTGCTTAAATTAGCCGTATAAATAAAGTAGATGAAAAACGCGGCAATAATTGCAACCTTTGAGCATAGCATACTTACCATAAGGTTTTTAGAAAACGCCAAAATAGAACTGGAAGATGTAAAAGAATATTATGCCTATGGCAATATGTGGGCACATGGTAATCCGTATTGTATATTGTTCGAGGCGGTGGGGCATTACGAGGTGAGCGAAGATGCGGTAGAATACTTTTCGGTAGATAACCCCAGCGATACCAATATACTTGCCAAAGCCTATGTAATAGGCGATAATAAAGAGGCACAGCTTAAAACACATATGCACCTGGCGTTCGATAAGCCTGCAATAAAGCCTAACGTGTTTAAAACACACGAGGATGCCCGCAAATACCTTGATGCGGCTATAAAGCTGTATAATAACAGTAAGTAGTTTCTTTTAGAAGACAGAAGTCAGAAGTAAGTAGTCAGAATTCAATGTTGTTTTTCTCTTGCTTTCCTTTGCGGGCTGTTTTCTTAGCGCCCTTTGCGGTTAGGCTGTTTATTTTACCGCCAAGCAAATTTCAAAGCTAAAGCATCGCCAAGTTCGCAAAGTACTATTTCGCACTTTCTCCTCCCGATAGCTATCGGGATCGTTTTTTTCTTACACAAACTCCGCCATTCATAATTCATAATTAAGGCTTCGCCTTACCCGGTTCATTACATGTTTTTTCCCATTCATTACATACAATGTGTTTGTAATGGAAAATGTTTTGTAGGTTAAGAAACTGAAATTGGTCGGCATAAAATAAACCACCCATGCTACAACGTATTGCAATAATAAGTACCGCATTTTTAGGGCTGGCATTATACCCGCCCGGCAAACAGTATGTATACCTGTGCGATAGCAAAGCATCGTATGCTTACCACATAAACCCTAACTGCCGTGCCCTAGAACATTGCAAACATGGTATTATAAAAACCACTAAAGACTCTGCCACCGCATACTATGGCAGGGTGGCGTGTAAGGTTTGTAGCCAGTAACAAATAAACATTAAATACAATGAGTGCACTTGGTAATTTATTATGGATAATATTCGGAGGATTCTTTATTTTCTTAGAATATATCATTGGCGGATTAGTACTCTGTCTTACTATTATTGGTATTCCGTTCGGATTGCAATGCATTAAGATAGGTATTGCAAGTCTTGCACCCTTTGGTAAAAAGATAGTAGATGTTCCGGGTACTTCAGCTACCCTGTCTTTATTACTGAATGTGCTTTGGATGATTTTTGGAGGAATATGGATAGCATTATCCCACCTTTTTTTAGGGATTCTTCTATGCATTACTCTAATTGGTATACCATTCGGTATGCAGCATTTTAAACTAATGCAGTTAGGTATTATGCCATTTGGTAAAGATTTAAAGTAACAACCCAAAATAACAACCATGGAACAGAACGAACTAATTGAAAAAGAAGAAATAATTTCTGAATCGACAGATAAGATTGTGACCCTTACCACGCATAGGATAAGATATCAAGCTTCCAGCTGGGGGCAAGCACATATTGTGTCGATTATGCTTAAAAACATTAGCTCAATAGAGGTACATTACGAGAGCTACGTTACGTTGTTTTCTATTGGAGTGCTTGCCGTAATTGCAGGTGTAATAATGGGCTTAAACGGAGAACAACATAATCTGGGTATGTACGTACTTATTGCTGGAGCCTTGTGCATTGTTATTTATTGGTTGACCAGAAAGCATGTAATATCTATTGCATCGGACGGAGGAGCAAAAATTAAGTTTGAAACACAAGGCATGAAAACAGATGCTGTAATGGAGTTTATTAATAAAGTGGAAAGGGCAAAGAGTAAAGTAATCTAAAAAATAAGCTATGTCAGTATGAGAAAAACATCTTTAATTTTAATTGTGGCTTTGCTGATATTATCATGCAATCAGTCAGGTAATAATGAGAAAGTTAACCCTCAACCAACAAAGGTAGTAATTGATACAACGTACTATTTTGTGCGTAGTATACTAAATTGCTCTCCAAATGAGGTTGCAAAAAAGTTGGGCAAGCCAGATAATGGATTAAAAGCAACAAATGATTGTGATGATGAGCTAATGCCAAGTTGTTATGTGGCAACATATCAGAATAAAAAATACGATGCAACTTACTATAATAATAAGCTGAAGTCATTCTACTTGGGTAAAGCGTGTTCGATTCCATATGGTGAGAGTGCTATACAATGTATTGGTTTTCCCCGGTGTACGCCGACCTTTACCAACAATTATATGATATCTTGGCGAGGTGGAACATTTAAAGGCAATACGGCCACAGGGCCTTTATTACAAATAAAGGGAATACAAGAGATTAATGTGTTTTCTGATACAAGCTCCGATAGACTTGTTGTTGGGGTTGATGTTAATTATGATGGTAAATTTTAAAATTAAGCTTTCCTTTTGCCATTCGGGCGGAATGGCCTTAAACTATTTTTTATCCTCGTTAGATAATTCAAAAACCAGGTTTGAATAGATATTATCTATATCATAATGGTCTTGAAACATTTTAACGATACTCTTTAATAAGTTCGGGTGGCGCTCTTTATTTTTTTTATTAAGCAGTATATACGTACTTTTCTCGGTATTGTATGCATGTTCAAAAAGCTCAGGGTCGAAAAAGAATTTTGCAAAATTTTGATATACCCTATATCTTTTAGTTTCAAAAAACTTCTTCTTTTTTATTTCCGGTTTTGTAGGATTACCTATAAAACCAAATGACGCATAAGGAAATTCGGCATGCAGTTCTTTACCAATATCTACACAAGTATATATAATACGCCTTGCATCCTGTTGGTTAGTCATTAAACAATACCTCCACTTAGAAAGCGCATGTGCTGCAAGATGAAATTTAACTATATATACTTCATGCTGATACTCTTCAACATTAACAATGTACTGAAAATTAAACCTGTTCTTAAAACTGTATTTGTGCTCTCTTAGCAATGGCAATTGTTTCTTTTTGCCAACGCCTTGATAATTGTAGGGATATCCCTTAAGTGCCATTACTAACTATGCCTTTACAACATAATCGTATGCCGAACTTCTATCCTTTTCCACTTCTTCTTTGGTAAGGATAGTAAACTCCATCTTTTCGCTGGATTTTTTAATTGAATTTTTACCGACTTTATGTTTCTTAGTGTCAGCAGATAACTTCTTTTCTGAAGTGCTATTTTTTGCCAGTAGTGCGCCCATGATAATTTTTAATGCTAAAATGTGGTCGAAACCAATCGGGGGGCTGCCCAAAAATATCATTAACGGTGCAAAGATACGAACAATTTCCCCTCTTTATCCCTCTTTTTCCCACTTTGTTAATAAACCCACCTATTATAATTTGTAAATGAGCCTGAATTTTTGCATTTGGACATTTTTATAACTTGTTGAAAAACAGGCATATTTATAAATAGGTGCCCCGCCATTTGTAATTCCTAATTTGCATAATCAAGCTTATCCTTTTCCCACATCGGGGTGGTATTCGCCCCTGTTTAATTTTTATCGGTGCTCATGATTGCAAACTCGAAGTTTGCAATTCCGGAAACATCTCCAGCAAATGCTTAATCACCAACCCCTGCTTTTGTTCGTAGGTAAGCCCTTCCTTCACTTTCACCTTTTCACTTTCACCTAGGTACTGATACGCTGCATCCCATAGCCATATAACGGGAATCTTTTTTTGCCATTTAACCCAAATTATAAGACTATTGTATACCTGTTGGTTGCTAACATAATTGGTAGGTTGGGGTAGGGCACGCTCGGCTTTTTGCTTGTAGCGGTGCAGGGCCGCATTGCGCAAGGCCGAGTATTTTTTAAGTACACTGCCAATAAACTCGGCGCTAAAGCTGCCATAGTGTTCAATAAGGCCCAGTTCGCCGGCTGCACGCATTTCGAAGGCTTCGGTAATATCGGCCAGGGTAAGGCCATTGTAGTAGTGGAACAACATGCGTGTAATGTACGACATGGTTACAGCAGTTATAGGTTGCTGCACACCACACACCGAATGTGCTATTTGCCGCAGATGTCCACACAATTGGTCGCTTTCTTCCTTACTAAAGTAGCGTAGTTTTTTACCGGTAAACGAGCTTTCTACGGCACGCTGTTCGCTACCTATTAAATTTAGAGAAATCAATATCTTTTTCATAAATCCTAGTGCCGTCGTCGGCAATAATGTAGTCGGTAGGGCCATACTGCCCGCTTTGTTGTTTGTGTTTTTCATGTGTTTTGTTGTTTTTGGTTATAGCGCCCATCACCCAGCGTTTAAGGGTATTGTAGTCGCTTTTGGTTGTATAATTTTTTTCTTGTTTGTACATGTCCAGGTATTCTATAGCTGCTTGTGTAGCCTGCTGGCCATAGTCGGCACATAGCTTGGTGTATTCGCTTTGTTTTAGCAAAACGGTTTCGCCGTATTTTGTTTTTTTAGTTTCATCTTTAGTTTCAATTACAGTTTTAGTTTCAGTTACAGTTTCCATATGGGGGTGCATAATTTTTGCATGTGCACCTGCATATGCAGATTTTTTATATTTATTAACACCATTTTTTCTACGACTTGCTGAAAAAGCTTTTCTCCGATTTATTTCCGCATCCAGCTTCTCGTTAAAATAATTTCCATCGGCATCTTTTACAAATTTTTTAAATATTTCTTCGTCCCTTGTTTTACAAATAAAAAGCATTTGTTTTTCGGTTAAATGCCCGTGTTGGTGCTGCGACATAAGCAATCGCAGGTACTTTCCTACCTGTTCATCAGTTAAAAATTTTGTACCCGAATCAAAGTCGTTGCTATAAAATAAAAATGCAGGATCTTTTGCCATTTTTTTAAGTTGTCAGTTATCAGTAGTCAGTTGTCAGTATTTTCTCTTGTTTTTATTCACAACGCTAATAGTATTTATTGAGTTCATTCTTGCAAATGCAGGTCTTTGCGTAAAACTTTGCGCACTTTGCGGTTAGGGTGTTTATTTTACCGCCAAGAAAATTTCAAAGTAAAAATTACCCAAGCCCGCAAAGATTCCACCCATTTTGTATAATTCATAACTATTCGTGTCGTGTCTTGATTTTAATTGAACTCATGAGGGCTACGCCGTTCATAATTCATAATTGAATTAGCCGCTGCTTTATATCCCTCATAATAGGCCTGTGCCTGCAACATTTCTATATGCCGCTTTACGGTTGCCGATACATCTGCAATTGGGTTAAAAGGTTCCAAGTCTAAGGCTTCGCCCTCTTCCACAACTTCGTACCGAAGGCCATCATACATAGCTTCCAGGTCGCCTTCCTGCCAAATGGTGCGGCCGTTGGCATCTTTAATTAGTTTAAACCGTTCATCATCCAGGCCATCCTCCCTGCAACACAACGGAAGGTTACGCAACAAATAATTTTTTAAAAAATCGGTAGCTTCAAACTTTTGCCAGTGATCTAAAAATGTGTCGCACTCGCTGGCCTTATACGTCTTTCCGCTCCGCGTATGTATCCTAATGTCTTTCATCCTTTTTATTTGTAATTTTATTATGGCGTTGCCTGCGGCCCGGGCTGTCAAAGCGAAAAGCCTCCTACCGTCGGCTGTTTCCATTTTCCATCCCTAACGCAAACGCCACAGTTCTTTACTTTTCGTTTTTCACTCCCGATAGCTATCGGGATCACTTTTCACTTGCCCCATCCCTAACACAAACACCAGTAGTATTTAAATTCATAATTCAACATTTATCATTCATAATTACAAATCACAAAATCTGTGATTTGCTTAGTACCCAATTAAACGCCTTATCGGCTTCGGCAATAATGGCATCAAAGGTGTCTACCCTGCCAGCATGCAGCTCGCACACCGATTTTAAACAACACTGCGCCACAATCAGCAAATCGGTACGACTTGAGTAGCTATTAGCTAATGGCCCTTGGCTAATGGCTGGCTTTTCTGAATCCCACAAAAACACCTTGCCATTCTTTACCGTTATGTTGCCCGTAAGCTGGTATGGCACCGCCTGGGCGTGTTCTATAATGTTTTTTAGTTTGGGGTTTTTGTTGGCTGCCACCGCAAATCGCCTGTTATCGGTGGTGGTTAGGTTATACCATTCTTTGTTGGTAGATAGGGTGGCACTTCTTACTTCTATTGTTGTTTCCATATAATTTATTTGATTTTATATATTTTCGTTTAATTCATAGTTTATATCTTATATCTTTTTTTTTGGCGTTCCCCTCGCCCTAAGGGGCTTCGGGTCGGGCTATCCGTTGCAAGTCCTCGTTTCACTGCGGGCTTTCCACTACTATCCCTAACGCAAACGCCACAGTTCTTTACTTTTCGTTTTTCACTCCCGATAGCTATCGGGATCACTTTTCACTTTCCCCATTCCTAACGCAAACACCAGTAGTATTTAAATTCATAATTCAACATTTATCATTCATAATTAAACACCATCCTCATCCCGCCCCTCTCCAAAGGAGTGGAGAGGGGGTGCGCGCATCATCGGGTGAGGCTTAGATAAAGGCGTGGGAGACGTTATGAGTGGCGCCTAAACCACCTGCCGGCCTTACAACCGGCAGCATCTCCCACAATGTTTATGTGTATAACCTAAGCACTTATATTTACTTCACGGCTTCGCAATTCATCATTCATAATTACTCGTGTATCTGTCACATGCATCGGAACTCGTGAGGGCTCCGCCGTTCCTAATTCAACATTAATTTCACGTTCTACTACTACCGTGTTTTGTGGTTTAAATTGTGGCCAAAATTTTACCGGCATGTTATACCTAAAGGCCAGCAGCTTGGCATGATGCTCGGCTTGCTTGTGCAGGGTATAGTTGTTAATGCCGTCGCCTATACACAGCCCGTCTACACTTATATTAAACAGCCAGGCAGCTTGGTTACCCACCTTAAAAAAGTACGCTTTCATTTTTTTTCGGTTAGTAGTATGGCTATAATAAACGATACAATTGGCGCCCACAGAGGCATGGTATAAAGGTCGGGTGTAAGCAGTGGTGCTGCAAAGTGCAGCGTCCATAGCATTAGCGATAGCGGCATACACAGCATTATGTAGTGTTGCCAAAATATTTTCGTCCAGGTTTTCATCGTCGTTAAGTGTTTTATGTTTCTTGTTTAGTGTTATATGTTAAATATTTAGTGTTTAATGTTTCTTGTTATTCATTTTCTTTTTATTTGGGCGTTGCCCCACGATGAACGTCGGGGCCCGGGCTATCCGTTGCAAGTCCTCGTCCCGATAGCTATCGGGACTCCGGGCTTTCCACTTCTATCCCTAACGCGAAAGAATACTGCTCAAGGGAAAGAGAAAATGAAAAGACGTTAGGTAAAAGCGACGGGAGAACTGCGTTAGGGATGGAATCCCGATAGCTATCGGGAGGAAACAGCCGACGGTAGGAGGCTTTTCGCTTTGACGGCCCGGGCCGCAGGCAACGCCCTAATTCATAATCATTCTTTAAAAGAATTGGCTAATCTTCTTACCGCCTCGGCACGCAAAAGGCGCTGCGGGCGATAAAGAGCCATTTGGTAAATGGTTACTATGGTTTTTCCAATCTCTTTGCTAATAGCTTCCTGTAAAGTTTTGTTTTTCTTTATCCGCTTTATCATCGTTTCTTCTTCCTTTGTTAGTGGTGTTGTCATTTATAAAAAAGTTTTATATTTGCTACTTGTAATTTGTAATATGAAACAAAGATATAGACAAAAAATATACATTAATTAGAATTATCAAATAAATTATTAACAATTCGTTATGAAACAAGGAGAGTTACTGAAAATCAGGCTGAAAAAAAAGGGCTTATCGCTGGATGTAGTCGCTAAAAAATTGGGCATATCGCGTGCAACGCTCTACAACCTGTTCGAAAAGGAAGAGCTAACCGATACCTACGTAGATAAATTTAAAAAGCTGGGCATTAAACTACCCGAATCTATTGACGAAGACGACCTGCCTGTGCCGCCTGTAAAAGCCCCCAAGCGCGACCTGAGCGAATCGACCGAACGGATGCGCATTGCCATATCCGATCTTAAAAACAACCGCGGCGTATCGTTACAAGCTATGGCCGATAAAACAGGCATGCCACATCAAAACATATTCAACGTAAAGCAAGGCAACAACAATGCCACCGAGGCTATGGTTAAAGCCCTGTGCGATGCCTATGGCATACGTAAAGAATATATTTATTTAGGACAAGCGCCTATGTATGACGGACAAGCTTCCCTCCCCTCCAAAGGAGGGTCTGTTGTGCCTTTGTTAACTCCCCCCTTGGGGGGAAGGGGGGCTTTAAAGCAAATACCCATGTACGAAAATGTAGATGCACTTGGCGGCAAGATTGACATTTTTGTAGATAACAACAGTGCATACGTTACCGGCTATGCCGATATACCTAACCTGGGCGATAGCGATGCCATTATAAAAATTAGCGGCGACAGTATGTATCCACGCTACAAAGCAGGCGACATGATTGCCATAAAACGCATACACGATTACAGTGTAATACAATTTGGCCAACCCCATGTTATTGTTACCGCCGAACAACGCCTGGTAAAATACCTGCGCCGTGCTGTAAGTAAAAACAACTGGCTTTTATGCAGCGAAAACAAAGCCCACTACGACGACTTTGAAATTGAAGTAAGCAAGGTTAAGCACCTTTTTCTTATTAGGGGTTTGGTAAGGTTTGAGAATTTGTAGGACTTAATAAAATACACCCGGCGCCTTACCATCGACAAGATTTTTACCAACCGTGTAACAATAAATGCTCGAAGGAACATAAGTAATTTCTAGTCCTTGTATATTTTCTTTTTTAGTCACATCATAAGTTGTGACCGAAATTTCATTTACCGAATTCTTTTGGCAAAATGACAATACATTGTCCAATTCCTTTGGGTTTTCTGCACATTTGTTACTCCATTTTATTTCTACAACCCAACCTGGCGCCTCAGCACCAAATAAATCAACTATATCTATTTCTCCTTTGTCCCATCGTGCATAATAAAGTGGACTTTCACTATGATTCCACTGTGAAAAAATTGCTGTTTCAACCAGGTGCCCGGCAAAAGCATCATCTTCTTTAATGGGAGAAAATAATGCGCAACGTAAGGATGGATTGGTAAGATAGATTTTGAAAAAATTAGCTCGTTTAAATTTTTTGGCATTGTAGTCAATCCTATGAACAACCTTAATTAAAAAAGCAGCTTCGAGATAGCTGATATATTTTTGTATAGTTTGTTTGGATACAGAAGAAGACTGTGAAATTTTATCCAAAGACATTTCGCTACCTGTGTTATACGCTATATAGGTGAACAGTGAATTCAACTCCTGTACATCTTCAATACCATACAGAATAGGCAAATCTTTCATAAGTACTTTATCTATAATATCGTTCTTAATATACCTTCCCGGTTCAGCCTGTATATCTGTTGAAAGTGAAACCTCGGGATAGCCCCCATAATTAATATAATCGATAAAATGATTATTTAAATCAGTTATGCTATTGGTTTCAAAACTTCTGATGGTAACGACTTTTCTTCCATCTATTTCGTGATACACAGCATTCTCTTTCATTAAGTCTTCTATACCTTTTAATGAAAGGTATTCATGAAAAGTAAGCGGTGGAAGTATAAAGTCTGTAAACCTGCCAGCGCCCGATTCTGTACTTTTTAGTTTTAAAGCGGCTGCGGCAGATCCGGAAACAATAAACTTTACAGAATGATAAGAATCAACCAATGTTTTTAAATGCACTTCCCAATCTTTCAGGTATTGTATCTCGTCAAAAAACACATAAAGGTTATTGGTACTTTTATTTTCGGTTGCTTCAATAAAGTGATTAAGTAATTCTTCAAGGCCTATTCCATTATATATAGGTGTTTCTACCGAAAAGTAACAGATGTTTTTTGCAGGTACTCCATTGTTTATTAATTCTTGCATAGCTTGAAAAAGCATTACTGTTTTTCCTACCCTGCGGGGGCCCATTAATACTACTGCGCGTTTTACTTTTCTATCTGTAATAAGCGGAAAAAGCAACTTAAAATATTCGCGCTTTTTCATAGACGAGTAGTGTGTACCTATCTCACTGGTCTGCCACCAAGAGTTCTCAAATCTAAGTTTTTCCAGTATTTGCTCTTTAGAAAACGCAATCTTCATAATTATCTGATTTTTAATTACATGACAAATATAGTAAAAATAAGCAAACTTAAGTTTGCTTATTTTGTTTTAATATGGTAATTATTTAATAATCAACATATTATTTGCTTTAAATAAGAAAAGCCCACTACGACGACTTTGAAATTGAAGTAAGCAAGGTAAAGCACCTTTTTCTTATTAGGGGTTTGGTGAGGTTTGAGAATTTGTAGTTGTTAGAAGACAGAATTCAGGAGACAGTAGCCAGAATAGAAATGTCGTACTGATTCCGTAGCTATCGGGATTTTTTCAGGAGCACATCCGGTATTGGCATATTTCCAAAAAAAGAAATGAAAAGCCCTTAATAAATTGTAGCCTAACCGCTAAGTGCGCCAAGATTTACGCTAAGAACGCAAAGAGAAGTATTTTGCGTTAGCGATAGCAGCGAAACCCCACAGGGCAACGCCCAAGTTATTCTATAACAGAGTGAGGTAAATACCCCAAATTTTACTAAGTTTGTTTATACAAAACCATAGTATGAGAAAACTTACCATCGTAGTATTAGTAATGCTTGCATTTGCAGCAATATCAAAGGCAACCACAGTTACCGCTACACAGGCACAAACTGTTGCAAGTAACTTTTATAAGCAAAACTCGCCAAAGGCAATTAATGCCATTACGCTGGAATATACTGCAATGGGCGCACAGAACAGCCCTATATATTATGTGTTTAACATAAACAGCAAAGATGGTTTTGTAATTGTATCGGCACTTGATGCGGCAACACCTATTATAGGTTATTATGATAAAGGGCATTACAGCAATGCGCATCCTTCGCCCGAGTTTACCGCATGGATGAAAGGATATGAAAAGCAACTAAACTATATACAAAGCAACCATTTAGCAGCTACCGCCGATATTACCAACCAGTGGACCGCTTACACCAATAACGTGCGCCCTAATAACAATCATCGTGTATTAAGCGCTGTACCACCGCTTACCAATGTAGTATGGAACCAGGGCTACCCGTTTAATAACATGGCTCCCGGTGGATGCGTAACAGGCTGCTGTGCCACTGCCGAAGCGCAGGTTATGCAGTATTGGAAATATCCTGCCCATGGTTTATTATCGAACACCTATAACGAAAACACACCGCAGTATACAAACGACTTTGGCGTAATAAGCCGCAATTTTTACCCCGATTATTATAACTGGGCCAACATGCCCGATACTATTAGCGGCAATAATAACGATGTGGCTTTGCTAATGTACGATTGCGGTGTAAGCATTGATATGAATTATGGCGGTGGTGGCAGCAATGCGCAGGTGGTGTGCCCCAATGCATATTCTAATGCTGGTGCCGATTCGGTGTCGTGCCAAACATCGTATGTAAAGTTTTTTGGATACAACAGGCACACTATACATGGATATTACCAGGGCCAGTTTAGCAACAACGGCTGGGATAGCCTGTTAGAAAACGAACTTAACCACGGACGTATTATACAATATACCGGTGGTGGCGACTTAGGCCACACATGGCTTGTAGAGGGCTACAATGCATCTAACCAGTTTTTTATGAATTGGGGATGGGGCGGTTCGCCAAACGGATATTTTTCTACTGCTGCGCTTAACCCTTATGGATACGATTTTGATTCGTTACAACAAGCTGTGGTGGGTATAGAGCCTCCGGCAGCATCGGCACAATTTTATGCAACACACACTGCGGTAGGGCAGGGGGTGGCTGTTCATTACGTAGATGAAAGTTTAACACCAACCAATATCACATCGTGGAGTTGGTCCTTCCCCGGTGGAACACCAAGTACATCTAACTTGCAAAACCCCGTAATTACATACAATACACCGGGCATTTATAATGTAACGCTTATTGTAACGGCTACAGGCGGTGCCGATACTATAACGCGTGCTAACTATATTGCAGTGGCGGGTGGTAATCCGTTACCATTAAACGAAACCTTTCAGGGGGCTACCTTCCCACCTGCGGGCTGGTACCTTAATAATCCTAACAACTGGAATTCATCAAGCCAGGCGTATGGCAATATATGGCAACTATATACCCATGCAGGTGCAGGCGGCTTTGGTAACAGCAGTGGATGTATGTTGTTTTATAACTTTAATTCGGGTTACCGCGGGTATTTAATACACCAGCCACCACCACCAAACCCAATGGGCGGACAGTACCAACAAATTTATACCCCCGGTTACGATTTTACCAACGTTACCACCAACGACAGTATTTATTTTGATGTAGCCTATGCACCATACGATAATGTGTACAGCGACAGCCTTGCCGTATATTTTTCTATTAATGGTGGTATGACATGGACAAACATTTACCTTAAAGGCGGAAGCACACTGGCTACCGCACCTCTTATATCCAACAATGTAAACGATACTATTGGGTTTTATCCAACAGCAGTACAATGGAGAAGAGAAGCTGTACACTTACCAGCCGGTGTATATCGTGCACCATCGGTTATGTTTTCGTTCGAAAACCGTTCGTATTGGGGTGGCCAGTTGTATGTAGATAATGTATACGTACCTGCCGGCCCTGCTGCGGTAAACGAGGTAAGTGAAGAAAGTGAAAAGGTGAATGTGTTTCCGAATCCCAATAATGGGGTATTTCAAATTCAAGCTAATAGCTATCAGCTAATGGCTAATAGCCAAATTGAAGTATACAATATGCTTGGAGAAAAAATAGCCAATAGCCAATGGCCATCAGCTAATAGCCAAATGCAAATTAATCTCAGCGGTCAGCCTGCAGGCATTTACCTTTACCGAGTAATAAGCGAAACCGGTGGTTTAGTAGGCGAAGGTAAGTTGGTGATTCAGCAATAACATCTGCTCATTTAAAAAGGCATTCTGCTCAACAAAGGGCATAGGCTACTCATTATGTTTTTTATCGTGATGATAAATATATACTTTTGAGTAAACCAATTTATTTTTAAACTATGAAAGGAATTACATTACAAATAGCTTTATTATTTTGTTTTGCGTTTACCACTATGCACAGTAGTGCGCAAAATAACATGTGGGTACAAAAAGCCAACTTTGGCGGAAACGCCCGCACTGTAGCCTGTGGTTTTGGTATTGGCGATTCGGGGTATATACTTACCGGCCAAAATGGAAGTTTTTATAATGATGTATGGGCATTTGATACCGCTACCAATACCTGGACACAAAAGCCCAATTTTCCGGGTGTGGCCCGCGAAGGGGCTGCCGCCGTGTCGCTTAATGGCAAGGGCTATGTAATTGGTGGTAAAACAGGCAGCGGATTTGTGGGCGATGTGTTGGAATATATACCTGCTACCGGTACATGGACGGCTAAAACATCATTTATAGGGGCAGCCAGGTATTATGCTATTTGTGTTGCCGATCCTGCCAATAATAAAATATACTATGGTACCGGAGATAAAGGTGTAGCTACGTATTTAACCGATTGGTATGTATTTGACCCGATTGCAGATTCATGGTCCGCATTGTCTGCATTCCCGGGTGGGCAACGAAGTTATGGTGTAGGATTTTGTATTAATGGTACAATATATGCAGGTACAGGCAATGGTAATGGCGGAGCAGGTGCTACCAACGATTGGTGGTCGTACAATACAGGTACCGATACATGGCTTTCGGTTGCTGCCGTTCCGGGTAATGCGCGCCGCGATGCATGTACTTTTGTAATAGGTAACCGCGGATACATTTGCCTGGGTATAAATGGTAATACCGGAGAGATGAGTGATTTATATATGTATGATGCTGTTGCCAATTTATGGACCGCAAAAGCCAACTATGGAGCAGGTATTGCAAGTTGCGCCGTGGCATTTACACTGGGGCATTCGGGTTTTGTAGGAACAGGCTTGAACGCATCAAGTGCAAATACAAGCCAATTTTGGGAATTTATAGCCCCAAACCCTGCAGGAATTGATGAGGTAAATGCAGAAAGTAAAAATGTGAACGTGTATCCTAATCCCAATAATGGGGTATTTCAAATTCAGGCTAATAGCCAAATTGAAGTATATAATATGCTTGGAGAAAAAATAGCCAATAGCCAATGGCCATCAGCTAATAGCCAAATGCAAATTAATCTCAGCAGTCAGGCAGCAGGCATTTACTTATACCGTGTTATAAGCGAAAATGGAAATTTGGTGGGAGAAGGAAAACTGGTGATAGAAAGGTAAAATTTATAAAGGAGAAAGGTAAAAGTGATGAAGCCCGCGTTAGGGATGGGGAAAGTGAAAAGTGAATAATGAAAAACGAAAAGTGAAGAACCGTGGCGTTTGCGTTAGGGATTACTCACGGCGCTAATTATTATTAAAGAGTTCGTGCTTGCTCCGCAGGTGAAGTGGAAAGCCCGGAGCCTGCCCGACTCTGTCTTTCAGGCGGGCAAAGCGAGGACTTGTAACGAATAGCCCGGCCCCATAAAAGCAGAGCGAGTGTGTAGGGTAGAGAGTTGAATGAGATACAGCGCTTGCCGCACTGTTTCTGTTTCTACTTATGGGGCAACGCCCAAGTAGTTTATTAAATAAACAGTAAACCTTGCAAAAAAGGCCAAAACCCTTAGCTTTGCAATAGCATGCAAAAGCACCACTCCTTTGTATTTGCATTTTTTTGCGCTACCACCTTTGCGGTACTATGTTGCCTTGCAGCAAGCAATAACTATACCGGCGATACAGGCGATAGCATAACACATTACATGTTTGCCCGCTATGCATGGGTACACCACGCATTGTTTTTTAACCAGTGGGCCAAGCCTTTGTTTGTGTTGCTGGCATCGCCATTTGCACAATTTGGGTTTACAGGCATAAAAATATTAAACTGCCTGCTGGGGGTATTAAGCTGCTTTGTTACCTACAAAGTGGCAAAGGCCCTAAACACGAATAATGCCATGCTGGTGTTGCCCATTATGTTTTTTTGCCCTATGTATTTTGCCATGCTGTTTTCGGGGCTTACCGAATATATGTTTGCCTTTTTTCTTATTACGGCTATTTATCTAACCATAAAACAAAAGTATGTATGGGCCCTGGTTATTATATCTTTTTTACCCTTTGTACGCGCCGAGGGTATGATTGTAATGGGTGTATTTGGCCTTTACCTGCTGGCAACAAAAAGGTTTAAATACATACCCTTGTTGTTGGTGGGCAATGTAGCATACAGCATTGCAGGCAGCTTTTATTACCACGATATATTGTGGGTGTTTACCAAGCTGCCTTACGCCAATTTACATAGCCAATATGGGCATGGCCTTATAACCGATTTTATACACATACTTATGTATGATATAGAAAAGCCCGTGTTTGTTTTAATGTGCCTTGGCTTCCTGGCTTTTTTGTACAGGCACTTTCGCAAGGGCGATATGGCTTTGGGCAAAGAAGAATCGATACTGATATACGATGGCTTTGCTTTGTTTTTTATAGCACACAGCATTTTTTGGTGGAAGGGTATATTTAGTTCGGGTGGTTTTTTAATGCCGAGGGTAATGAATGCCGAAGTGCCTTTAATTGCCATTATAGCATTGGGCGGATTAAACTTTGTATTGGGTTTTATACATAAGCCTTTACTTAACCGTGCAATAGTGGTGGCGGTAGTTGTGGGAATAATTCTATTTCCGTTTACCAACCGCAAAAATGCCATAGTGTTTAACAAAAGCCTGTTTAAACAAACCGAAATAGAAATGATGGATACCCAGGTAGCGCCATACATTAAAGCTAATTTTCCGGATTATAAAAAGGGTAAAGTATACTATGCCCACCAATATGTAAGCCTGGCGCTGGATATAGACCCATTTGATACTGCAAAACACGGTATCATGCATTATATGTTTCATGAAAAAATGCCGCCAAATACTCCTATTGTATGGGATGATTGGTTTGCACCTGTAGAAGAAGGGGTGCACCTTAAAGATATTGCGAATGATACGGCTTTTGTATTTTGTGCATCGTACGAAAAGCAGGATCATGACAGGATTGTAAAGTTTGCTGTATTTAAGAAAAAGTAATAATATAGGCAGATTCCTCACTCTGTTCGGAATGACAGTTACGCTGTAGTAATACACGGGTGTTGGAGCAGGGTCGACCTCGCTCCAACACCCACATAAATAGTATAATCTATTTTGTCATTCCGAGCAGAGTGAGGAATCTAAGGTTAAGTCATTCACACAATCCATTATAGTTGAGTGCATAGCCAATCCTGATGTTATACAACAAACCCCATATATTTTTTATTAGCCGAGCCACAGGAAGGGTATACTATGATAAAGGCGTATCCGTATAGCCGCTATTTACCCTTTGGCAACGGCAATGTGTATGTGTGGAAAAAAGTAGGGGAAAGGTAAAAGGAGAAAGTTTATAAAGGAGAAAGGTAAAAGTTATCCCGATAGCTATCGGGAGGAGAAAGTAGGGGAACCTTAGCAGGAACAAGGTTTTTACCACATACGCCCCAAGCGTAAGTATTGTAACGCTTCGTTTTTCACTTCCCCTATACCTTATTGCATCATCTTTTTACGATGTGTAACAATATGCTCGTGCAGGGTTTCTTTTAAGGTATTCAGGTAGTTTTCAAGGTCGCTGGTAGTTATTTCCTTACTGGTGGCATTACCAAGCGATATAGGCGTTTCATCCAAATACCTGTATAGTTCGGGGTAATTAGCTTCTATTTTAGTGGTTAATAGTATGGTTTCCTGCATTAGCTGATTTATTCTTTTCATAATGGCATTATTGTGAAATGGAATGGGCTAAAAATTTAATTGCCCTAATTTACTATGGTAAAGGAGGAGGAGCCCGATAATTAAGCCGAACCATATTGTGGTTACGGTTAAACATCAATCTAAACAGGTAGAATTACCGTAAAGCGCGTATAAATAGCACAATGGACCCGTTTATGTCGCATCACGCTTTTTAATGCTAACTTTTTTAATTGTGCCTTCTTTACTAATAGTTACAACGCCCGATTCCACAATCTGTTTTTGGCCTTCTTCTTTAGAAAAATAAATAATAGATGCATCAAAGTAAATTTTTTCACTCTCTTGCTGTATAGTAACCACATCCATATCCAGCAGAATGGTATCCTTCGATTGTTCCGATTCTTCCAGGAATCCTTTCCAATGGCCGTTACGAAGCCATTTTATTATTGCTCCTTTTATTAGTCGTACCATGCGCAACAATATTAGAAAATAAGGCATCTCATTTTTTTATGATTTCGGCAAACAAATCATAATAACCGACAAACATGAAATATTTAACAGTAATTATCCGGCTTTGGTATAGCTAACAAATTTACAATGGTACATATGCTGCTTCCACATTATGTACAAAACAAGTCTCTTTTCAGAGATGTTCATTATTCTAAAATCATACCCAAGCCGCGATACTTTTCCGGGGTAGTTTGTATAGTTAATTTCTCCCATAAAAAACGAACCGCTATCGGGTATCATACAGTCGCACGGAAGATGACATTTTGTAATAAGTTTAAATGCTATAAACCACTTCATTTTAGGATCTAAAATACCGTAGGCTACAAGGGTGTCTTTCCTATGGCAATCGAACCTTAAAACCTCACTCGAACTATCGGCTTTCCAGGTGCCATTTAGCAGGCTATCTATATGCTGCATACTTGGCTGCTGGCCTACGCATGTAAGGCTAAAAACAAGGGGTATAAATAGGATTAGAATTTGTTTCATAATATGCTTATGTAATTGCAGGCTTTTTTGGGCCATTGAATGTGATGCTGAAACAAGTTCAGCATGACTTCGATCAAGCCGTTAACGGTCACCCTGAACTTGTTTCAGGGTCGCACCCTAAAGAGGCTTTAATTAAAAACTTACATTTATTAATTATATAGTTTAATTAAAATAATATAATTAATTAGTAATCAATATTTTATAAATAAGTTAAAGTTTTACTTTAAGTGGTCTCATTTATGCCAAAATGTATCTTTTAACAGCTCCACAGGGTCAGGCAATTAGCCACTCCAAAGGTACTTTTTAGCTTACTGCACTACGGCAACTTCGGTAGTCTTTCTTACCTTGGTACACTTGCCATTTACAAAGGTAGAATAGGTGCAGGTATACCGCCCTACTTTTTTAAGCCTTCCGGTTTTATAAACGGTAGAATCTTTACCCCGGTCGGTAAACAAAATACGGGCCTGGTTATGGGTATGAAAATCGGTTTCCGATTCCCCAATATATGCGGTTTTGGCACATGCCGAAATTAAGGCAATAACGAGTATGTAAAATAGGGTTTTCATGTTGGAGGCGCTAAGGTAAGAATTAAGATGAATTAAAATAATTGTTATTGGGGCGTTACCCCTACGGGGTCGGGCTATCCGTTTCAAGTCCTCGCTTCACCCGGCCGAACGGCCATGAGGCCGGGCTGGCTGTGGGCTTTCCACTTGCAATTGAAAATCACGAACTCAAAAGCGAACAATAAGATAAGTGAGTAATCCCTAACGCAAACTACAGTAGCTTGATATATCCTACTGAAAATGAGTATAAAAGACAAGATAGCTGCCATTTAATCAAAAAAAATGTTTATTATCGCTATGCAAAACATAGCAAACGGACCAGGCGCGGATATGAAAAAGAAGTTATTAAATCTTGACTTTTTAGTAAGGTCGCTTGATGGCGATAAAGCCATGATAAGCGAAACAATAGATGTATTTATTGAACAAATGCCCGAAGACCTGGCATGTATAAAAGATGCTATTGGCAAGGCCGATTATCCTGCCATTAAAGGTTTTGCCCACCGTATGAAATCGACCGTAACCCTGCTGGGTGCAAAAGATGTAGAAGCTATTTTAGATGAGATAGAAACCACCGCCATGCAGGAAGGCGATATGCAGCAAATAATGGCCATGCACAACCAGGTAATAGCCCTTTGTGTAGATGTAATGCAGGAAATAGCAACCGAAAAACTGGCGTACGCTAATTAACCCCATATACCCCCATAAATATGAGTTTTTTGAAAAAATTATTTAAATCGGCACACCCTAAAACGGGCATTATATTTATAATAGAAGATAACCCTGCCTATTCTAAAATGCTGGAAGGATATATAATAAAGCATTTTCCGGAGGTAAAGGACATTCGCAAGTTTCCGGTGGGCGAAACCTGCATACCCGAGCTTAATGTGCACCCCGACCTAATTATTGTCGACTATTTTTTAGATAGCCGCTACCCCGATGCAGCTTCGGGACTTGAAATTGTAAAGGAAATACGCGCCCTGAAGCCCGAAATGAACATTGCAGTACTAAGCGCCCAAAAAGAGATTGACATAGTGTTAGAAGCCATACAAACCCTGCATTGCAGCTACATTAAAAAGGACGACTTTGCCTTCGACAGGGTGGGCGAGCTTATCAGGGAGATGTAAGGCCTTCTCCTCTGTCACCCTGAACTTGTTTACTCACTACTTTTATTTTCATTACTGAGTTCGTGATTGTAATTCAGGGTCACATCCTATAGTAAAATGAAAAACGCTTACGTGTATATAATAAGCAACCAATATAGAACCACATTTTATATTGGTGTTACAAGTAACCTTGCAAAAAGAGTGGAAGAACACAAACAAGGAATTGGTAGTGTATTTACAAAAAAGTATAATCTGAAATATCTGCTCTATTATGAGCTAATACGAGATATGAAACAAGCCATCTTAAGAGAGAAGGAATTAAAAAAGTGGCACAAAGAATGGAAAATAAACTTAATCAAATCCGTGAATCCTGAAATGAAGGATGTAAGTGAAACAGGATTAGATTGGTTAAAATAGACTGGCTATTGGATGTGATGCTGAAACAAGTTCAGCATGACTCCCAATACTAAACTATTAATTAAAGTCAAATTAATTGTTCCTATTAAGCTTTAACAGTCATGCTGAACTTGTTTCAGCATCGCATCCTATCGGGTTCCATTAGATGTGACCCTGAAACAAGTTCAGGGTGACGGTAGGCACTAAAATATCAACATCAAGGCTTTGTAGCTTTAAGCCCATAGCGTACTGCCTCTTCAAGTATATCTATATTAATATCCTTTAGGGCTTTAAACTTAATGCAATAGCCTGTTACACTGGCCTTGCCCAGTTGCTTTCCAAATGTTTTGGCTAAGTATGTTTTGTCTTTTATCCCCATAATATACACCGAGATACCTGTTGTATTTGCACTTAACCCAATCTGAAAAAAATCTTTGGTTTTACCATCGGCATATTTTATGGTATATAATCCATAGCCTATGTTAGGGTTCGAAACCGTTTTGCCTTTGTCGTTTTTACCATCGCTAAACCATAACTTGCCTTTTGGTAATATCTTAAGTATGCGTTTGTGCAATGCCTGCATGTCGGCACGTTTTGGTTCGGCCTGGCTGGTAATGTAGTTTTCTATTTGTTCTGGTATGTTCATATAAAATTAATTGCAAGTTGTGTAGGGATTTGAACAATAATTGCCAAATTCAATCCACCCGGTATAATCTTTATTATTTACTTGTAAAGAAGCTTTTATCCAGCCTTTGTGACAGCCTTTAATAATCAGTACTTCGCCGTCAGAATTATCTTTCCATAAAGCTTCACTAACTACTTTAGCTCTTCTGGAAGGGCTTTCCATAAACAAAAGAGGTTTACTGTAATTACTACGATAGGTTTGAACTATATCTGTTTTAGGAATCCATATGTTTTGTGGTGTGATAAAAAAGAAGTTTGAAGAGTCTTTCATAATTAGTCCAAAATCATATTCAGATACTATACTACTATTGCCATTGGTGTCGCTATCTTCCTGCTTTGGTAATAATGCGCGTACAGAATCGAGCATATGACATGTTTTGGTGATGTTTTCAGATTTCAAACCCTTTTGGGATAAATCAATTAAGACTTCACAGTCGCATTCTTCTTCGTTTGCTCCGCCCCAAAGGTTTTTAAGAAATTCCTTATCATTCACCAGCATTTCTTTTATTTCCTTATGTAACGGGTTGTAGATTTCCTGCTCAATAAAATTGTTTTCTATGTAAAGGCTCCTTCCTGAACCATCTTTATAGTTTATTCTTATCCAAAAATCTCCCGGGGCAAAGTCTACATAATTTTGTATGATAACCTTTGAATTGGCCGGCTTAAGTTCTGAATTTAAGTTTGCAAGTTGTTCTTTGGTTAAGCGTTTGGGATGAAGGGTGTAGTTAGAATCTGTGTGATCCATATTACCAATTTCTGCAAAGTCTATCTGAGCCAAATTTAAATCTATAATAGGGGCTGAATCAACTTGTATTTTGTATTGGCCAACACAAGACAGATAGCTGAAAAATAGAAGGAATATGAATAGTTTATTTCTCAATTTTAACTTACTTATTCTTCAATTCCAAGCAATTTTTCGTATTTGTACTTTTGGTATTTTTTCATTTTATCCTTTTTCTTGCTTAGCTCAAATAATTGATTCTTTGTTTGAATATAATACCACAATTCGGGTTGCGTATGAGAAAAAGAACTCAATTTCATTACAATATCAGGATTTAGTTTCCTTTCCCCAATCAGGTACTTATATAAATTAGTATCTATCATACCTAATTTAAAGGCGAATTCTTTTTGTGTAATGTTGAATAATTTCAAATATAACTTTACAAAATCAAGAATTCTCATCTCCCTATCTATATTATTGTTCTCCAGGTAATCCTGAATTTGATACTTTATTGAAAGTATTTCATTTTTCAATTTCCTTTCCGAAGACTGTTTTTCTGATTCGGACAAAATAAATTCTCTGATTTTAGACAATTTATCCTTGTCCCAAACTTCGTTTTCTTCTAATTCCTTTTTTGTTTTGGAATTTTTAATAATCATATTTTCCTTAGTTTTCATAGTTTATTAATTTAAGTTTGTAGGGTAATATATTCCTCAATTAGTTTTTCCCCATCCTCAGGTTTAATTAACATTGTATTAGTTTCTGCCAGTCTAATAGCGCCATATTTAGTACTATAGATTGTCATAAGCTTTAACTGGTTTTCTTTCTTCTCTTCTGAAACTTCAAAAGCGAGCCATCCTTTGTACGGGCCTTCGGCGAGGATAAAACTTAAACGTGAAGCATATGCAATTAAACATCCTGCTACCTTATCATATTTCTTTTGTCTGCCTCTATTATGTAGGGCGATTTCAATAAATGCGAGGTAAGGTTCTATTTCATCTCTCATTTTATAAATCAGGCAACCTTCTATAATATCCGGTGTTTCTTCTGTAATAAGAACATAAGCCTGGGAATTTCCTTTCTTAGCTTGTCTGTTAAAATTAAACCGCCAACCATCCGTTACCGAAGGCAATTTAATAGGGTCGCCTTTAACAATAGAAGCGTTTACCTCCTCATTCGTATCCACTTTCAGTATCCGTACCTTCATTCGTTTGAGATTATGTGCAAATATATAAAAATAAATTATACAAAATGTATAAACTATACAAAATGTATAAATTAAGAAAACTTCAAATCAAGATAAGTGCGTATGTGATTTTAATTTTTAATTATCTGATTTTCAGGCTATTTTATTGTAATTATACTGCCTATTTTCCGCCCCATGCAACGTTCCCTTTATTGCCCCCATCTATACTATTATAAACGCTCTATTATTAAACTCTTAATTATGAAACTAAAGCAACTATCCATCCTTTTACTTTGTGCATGTGCATCATCAATGCATGCGCAACAAATAATTACCACCATAGCAGGTACCGGCACATCGGGTTTTTCCGGCGATGGTGCACAGGCCACAGCGGCGCAGTTTGCACTACCCGAAGGCGTGGCGGTAGATAATAAAGGAAGCACCTTTATAGCCGATAAAACCAACCAGCGCATACGTAAAATTGATGCTGCAGGTATAATTAGCACCATAGCAGGCAATGGCACATCGGGCTATTCGGGCGATGGCTTGCAGGGTACAGCGGCACAACTTAACTTTCCTACCTCGGTAGCTACCGATACGGCAGGCAATGTGTATTTCGCCGATTCGCAAAACAATGTTATTCGTAAGGTAAGCACAAGCGGTGTAATAACTACCGTAGTAGGCAATGGTGTAGCAGGCTTTAGTGGCGATAATGGCTACGGTACAGCATGCGAACTTAACGCACCTTTAGCCGTATATGTAAACGCTGCGGGCACTAACTTTTTTATAGCCGATAACGGTAATAACCGCGTACGTAAGGAAGACGGATCGGGAAGGATAAACACTATTGGTGGTAATGGCATAGCCGGTTTTAGCGGCGATGGCGCCCTTGCAACAGCAGCCGAGCTGAATGGCATTATGGGCATTACGGTAGACAGTAAGAGCAATGTATATGTAAGCGATTACAACAACAACCGCATACGTATGATAACCCAACCCGGGCGTATTATTACAACTATTGCAGGTAATGGCACCGCAGGCTATAGTGGCGATGGCGCACAGGCTACAGCATGCGAATTAAACGGCCCTTTTCAGTTAACTACAGATGCAGCACGCAGCCTGTACATAGCCGATAAAATGAATAAACGCATACGTAAAATAGATTCGAATGCTGTTATAACAACAGTAGTAGGCAATGGCACGCTGGGCTTTAGCGGCGATGGTGGCCAGGCTACAGCATGCGAATTGAACTTTCCTACAGCGGTGGCAGTAAATGCTACAGCTAACATATTTGTAGCCGACGAAAGTAATTTAAGGATACGCGAAACCATGATGCCTTTAGGCGTTAATGTGGTGCAAGCAGAAAGTGCTGAGATAAAAGTATATCCTAACCCGAGCAGCGGCGTATTTACCATAATGCAACCCGTACCCGGCGAAGGTATGCTACGCGCCGAAGTATATAATGTATTAGGAGAAAAAATAGCTAATAGCCAATGGCCAATAGCTAATGGCCCAAAGCAAATTGATTTATCAGAAAAGCCTTCGGGCATATACTTTATTAAAGTGCAAACCAATACAGGTGCACAGGTAATAAAGGTGTTAAAACAGTAAATGGTGGTGTGTTAGTAAAAAGCCTTAGATTCCTCACTATGTTCGGAATGACAGGTTTATGCGGGTTGGTTTTTTTGAAATTGGAGCAGAGTCGATCTCGCTCCAATTTCATTTAAGATTAAATGATAATAAGTGTCATTTCGAACCGCCGACTGGCGGTGAGAAATCTAAATTAGTTATATGCGGAGTCTCGCAGACCCTACGAATGTCTTTTGCGTGAGGGATTACTCACTTATCTTATTGTTCTCTTTTGAGTTCGTGATTTTCAATTGAAGTGTAAAGCCCACAGCCCGCCCGGCCTCATGGCCGTTCGGACGGGCGTAGCGAGGACTTGCAGCGAATAGCCCGACCCCGAGAATTCGGGGGCACGCCTAAAACAATAACCATAGTATGTATATGTAACTAAAAACCGCAAATAGCGTAAACCTCTTCTTCACCGGCTAAATCATAACAGAAAAAGGCACACTATGTAGAAAATTACTTTTACTAAAGTGCTGTGTAATGAAAAAGCCACTGTTTATCTTTTCACTCCCGATAGCTATCGGGATCACTTTTCATTTTTCACTTTTAGCGCAAACCTGGTCCGCCTTGGGCAGCGGGGTAAACGGGCAGATATCGGCCATTGCAGTGTATAATGGTAACCTTGTTGTTGCCGGAGATTTTGATTCTGCCGGAGGAAACGCTGCAAATTATATAGCCGAATGGAATGGCACATCGTGGTTGCCCGTTGGCACAGGCATGAACAACCCAGTGTATGCGCTAACAGTATATAATGGTAATCTTATTGCAGGGGGCTATTTTACTACGGCGGGCGGTAATGCCGCAAATAGCATTGCAGCATGGAACGGCAGCAACTGGGCCGATATTGGCGGCGGAATGAATGGTGCAAGCACCGTGTATGCTTTAACTGTATATAATGGCAACCTTATTGCCGGCGGCAGTTTCGATAGTGCTGGGGGCAACAGGGTAAATTCGGTTGCTGAATGGGATGGTACATCATGGTCGGCCCTGGGGTATGGTATAAATGGTGCTGCAACCGCTCTATCCGTTTATAATGGCGACCTGATTGTAACAGGTGGCTTTACTGCTGCGGGTGGTAGCGCAGCCAACTCTATTGCCGGGTGGGATGGCACAACATGGTATTCGTTTGGCAAAGGGCTTAACGACGGTGCATTTGCTTTAGCGGCATACCATGGCAACCTGTATGCAGGTGGTACATTTACCACGGCCGGAGGAAATCCAGCCAACCATATTGCCATGTGGAACGGGGCATACTGGTCCGCTTTAGGCACAGGTACCAATAATTATGTGAATGCCTTAACGGTGTATAATGGCAATGTATATGCGGGTGGCAGTTTTACCACAGCCGGAGAAACACCTGCTAACCGGATTGCTGAATGGAACGGTAACACATGGGTTGCCTTAGGCGAAGGAATAAAAGGCGATACCAATACCGTTTTTGCCCTAACCCCTTTTTATGGCAATTTGTTTGCTGCAGGATATATAGATACTGCCGGAAATAACTCCGTTAGTAATGTTACCGAATGGCAGGAGCCCGCCGGTGTAAACGAAGTAGATGCCAGCACCGAGGATATAAAAGTGTACCCTAATCCGAGCAACGGAGTTTTTCAAATTCAAGCGAATAGCCGATGGCTAATGGCTAATAGCCAGGTTGAAGTTTACAGTGTATCGGGAGAGAAAGTAGCCAATAGCTATCAGCCAGCAGCCAATGGCCAAAGCCAAATTGATATTAGTAACCAGCCCGCAGGCGTGTATTTTGTTAAAGTGTTAACGGTTAAAAATTTGCAGGTGGTAAGGGTGGTAAAGCAGTAGATACCGCTTAGCCCTCCGTCAATATGCTTTAACTAAAGATTCTAAAGGAATATGAAGCTGCTCATGAAGGTTTCTAACCATCGTTAAATTCAGCTTTCTGTGCCCGTTAAATATATCTGTCACCCTGCTTTTGAAACCAAGAATTTTTGCCAAATCTTTATTTGTCAGGCCTTCCTTTTCCATTCTGTATTTAATTGCTTCAATCGGATCAGGCGCATTAATAACAAAATGCTTTTCTTCATAATCTCCAATTAATAAGGCAAGCAAGTCGGCTTCGTCGCTTTCCGGTGTTCCTGCTTTTGCATGAAATACTGTATAAAATCTTTCAAGAGCATCCTCGTATTGCTTTTTTGTTTTAATAATTTTCAATGTGTATGTTTTCATAGTTTACTTTTTCAATGTTTTGTTCGGTTTCTTTTTGATATAAATTGATTCACTGTTGTAGCGTCAATCCGGTCATATTCTGCATGTGTTCCTATAAATACTATAAATCCTCTGCCTTTATTATAGTTAAACTCCACTATTAGCCTGTATCGGTTAACCCTTATGTTAAATACTATCCTGTTGTTTTTAACCGCGCTTGCATCCCTGTATGCTTTTGTTACATCTCCCGGCTTTGTCCAATGGCTCGCCGAAACATCATTATACCACAACTCCAATTCCTTTTTCGCATCTGCATATTTTTTCGCGAAGCTGTTAAGGGTACTTTTATTATAAATATTCATCCAATAAAAATCTGCAATACAAATATACGATAAAGTAACCATATTGGTTACTTAGTGTAAAATTTTATCGTGATAAACTGCACTTTCTATACTCAAATCTTCCCTTCTTGATTGTTTAAAATTCAGCTTAATAACGAACGATTTTTTTGTAATTTAGCCTTATGGAAACCACCATTGAAGACGTAAGCAATAAAACTCCGAGGGAGATATTGCAAAAGTTTTATTCCGAAAATAATTTGGGTGATGACGGTGGACAAAGCAAGCCTTATGTTAGGATAGAACTAACATCATGGTTTCATATTTACATTCCTAATTTTAATGAAAGGCGCAAGGCCGTGCTGAAGCACGATATACACCACCTTATAACAGGTTACCAAACCACTATGGTAGAAGAATGTGCAATAAGCGCATGGGAAGTAGGATCGGGATGCAAAAAATACTGGGCAGGCTTTTTAATAGATACCAGCGCCGTTATGATGGGTTTTTTGATCAACTTTCCTAAGGTATTAAAAGCATATGCAAGGGGCCGAAGAACCAAAAACCTGTATCACGACATATATACCAACGAACAGGCATTGGATATGAAAGTAGGGGAGCTGCAAAAGCAGTTTTCGTTAGATAAATATCCTAAATATACCAAGCCCACCTTTGCCGATTTTGTAAGCTTAGGTTTGTTTAGCGCTTTTGGCGGTATATATTCTATCCTTAGCCTGACGCTGCTTCCGGTGGTTATTATCTTCTCTCTGTATACCGAAGTTAAGGTAAGGATGCAGGCAGGGGCTGCAGCCTGAAAAGATTATTTTGCTTTGGTAAAATTACGTTGATGTGATTTTATGCGATAGCCAGATAATAAAAAACAGAATGAGCGCCAATGGCAACAAGCCTATCAATGAAGATATGGCAAAGGCACCCATGGGCGAATATAGGCCGGTGGAATCTGTCTTAATCAAATCAACCACAGGTTTCCATATTCCGGTTTCGGCAATGCAGCAGTAAAACACATATACAACCCATGCCAGCATTAGTAATGCTATAAGCCTGCATAGTACCAAGGTTAGCCCGGATAGTTTCATTTTCTTGTCATTTCCTTACCTTGGATAAACCACTATCTTTTTAGTGATGGTTTTGTTAAGATCGGACTGGATTATGTTCAGGATGTACACCCCGCTTGGTTCAGCAGATAAATCGATTTGTATTTCGCCATTAGCTGGTGGCTGATGGCTAATAGCTATTTTTTGCCCCAGTGCATTAAAAATCTGTAGTTCACTTACCGTAGCATTTACAGATACCGAAAATTTACCAGTGGTAGGATTAGGATAAACGTTTCCTATCTCTTCCGTATTTGCATTACAAGTGGTAATGTTGTACGATGTTGAGTTTCCGTCGTAGTCGGTTTGGCTTAAGCGGTAATAATTATTTCCACCCTGTGGGTCGGTATCGGTATACGTATATTCTCTTTCAGCATCCGAATTGCCTGCACCGGGTATAGTAGCTATGGCCTGAAAGTTAATTCCATCGCTACTGCGTTCGATGGTAAAGTATTTGTTGTTTGTTTCGCTTGCAGTGCTCCAGCTAAGTACAACATTGCCATTGCCGCAATCGGCGTTAAACGAAAGCAGGGAAACAGGCAATACTACAGGGTTGCACCCGAATTCTACGACAAAGGCATCCACAGAAAATACACCTATATATCCAACACGATATGCGCCGGGGGTGCTTATGCCACCGGTACTGTTTGTAAATCCAAGCACATAAACGTTATCTGCCGCATCAAGGGTTATGGCCCATGCCTGGTCGGTTTTAGCGCCACCATAGTAAGTGCCCCAAAGTAGCGAAGTGCCTGTAGGGTTAAATTTGGCAACAAAGCAGTCTATCAGCCCGCCAAATACTGTTTGATAAGCACCCACAGAGGCAATGCCTGCAACACTCTGCGTGGTACCTGCAATGTACACGTTATCTGCCGCGTCAAGTACAATGCAACTGCCAAATGCCGTAAGGGTTCCTCCATAATACGTGCCCCAAATTAAGGAAGTACCTGTTGGGTTAAACTTAGCCACAAAGGCAAGGCCACTCGCGTTTCCTACAGTAAGATAAGCGCCGGGTGTAGCTATTCCGGCCAGGCTGGCAGTAGACCCCGTAATATAAATATTGCCTGCAGCATCTAACGTTATTGCGTCACCATTTTCGGTACCCGTACCACCATAATACGTGCCCCAAATTAAGGAAGTGCCTGTAGGGTTAAACTTTGCCACAAAGGCATCCTGACCCCCGGCAAAAATAGTTTGATAAGCGCCTGCTGTGGCTATTTGAGTTGGGCTTGCTGTGTACCCCACTATATATACATTGTCTAAGGCATCAAGCGATATTCCCCTGGCCCATTCTAAGTTGGCTCCTCCATAAAAAGTGCCCCACAAAAGCGAAGTGCCTGTAGAATTAAACTTTGCTACAAAGGCATCTCCGTTGGTTGCATCTCCCACAAGCTGGTATGCGCCTGCCGTTGCTATTTGGTTTGTACTTGTGGTGTATCCGGTTATAAAAATATTATCGGCCGCATCAATAGCTATTCCCTGGCTTTCATCTACGCCCGATCCGCCATAATACGTGCCCCAAAGCAAGGCGGTACCAGTAGAGTTAAATTTTGCTACAAACGAGTCGTAGGTATTTCCTCCGTAAACTGTTTGATACGTTCCGGGTGTTGCAATGTTGGCATTACTGCCGGTATAGCCTGTAATAAAAATATTATTAGCGGCATCAAGGGCTATTCCGTAGCTGCGGTCATCTCCGGCGCCGCCATAATATGTTCCCCAAATAAGGGCCGTACCTGTAGGGTTAAGTTTTGCTACGTACGCATCATACGATCCGGCGAAAACCGTTTGGTACGCCCCGGCAGTAGCTATGTTTGTAGCACTGGCTGTTGCCCCTGTAATGTATGAATTATCGGCTGCATCTAAAGCTATTCCCCATGCAAATTCGTTTCCTCCACCATAATACGTACCCCAATTACGACAAGGGGTAGGGTCTATGATTAAAGCCTCCCCACCCTCCAAAGGAGGGATAACGCTATCCGGTAAAGAAAATCCGAAAGTATTTTTGCCCGTTGCAACATAATTTACGGCTACTGCCTGTTTGGTATCTTTTAAATAACTGCTTGGTATGTTTTCGGTAAAGCTACCGGCAGCTACACTCACCACAAGTTTATTGCTATCCAGCTTTACTTTATTGGCCCCGTAATACGCCAGCTTAATATTGGCAGGGTTACCGCCGGGGTGAACAATGAAATTATATTCTACAGGTACATTGCCCGTTGCAGGGCGGGTAGTAAATTCCAAATCAATATTCGGATAGATGTTTTTATAGATTACTTTTCCATAGCAATGCACATTACTCACACCACCTTCCGGGGTTCCTGCAGTAAAGTAGTTGTAATATGCCTCCAATTTATCTTCGCCCACTATTTGCGCATCGGTGTTGCATCCTGCTAAGTTTATATCTACCCTGTGATAGTGGCGGGTAAAGCTCTCAGGTTTTGCAGGCTTATTTTGTGGCCCGAAACTAATTTCTTTATCGGTGCTACTGTTGCTGTCCGTATATGTATCGTAACTAAACCCGTTTTGTCGTAACTGCACATTAAAACCGGGGCTACATAATAAATACTTTACGTCCTTATTAGGTGTATAATTCTGGTCCACTATTTGTCCTTTGTTCTCTATAAAGCCATCGCATACATGCATAGTAGTAGCTTGCTGCGCTTTTAATTGGCACATAAAACCAGAAACAAATAATAAAATAGTAAGTAGTATTCTTTTCATACATGCAGATGCATTACCTGTTGTAATAGCAAACGAACCTGCTTTACCTAACGTTGGGTATTCTGTATAACGTTTAATGTGATGTATTAGCATTTGAAAACAAAGCTATACCATAGGCATGCCCTATTTTTTACAAACGCGGGCTAACTTTAAAAGTCGAAATGTGGCTTGTTTGCAATTCATTAGCATATTCGTAATATTGTAGCAGTATAAATAGTTTAAGATTGCCTGTCCGGTTTTAAAATAGATGTTCGTCATAATAATGTTAGATGTCATAAGTAGTAACATCAAAAAATTATTAAAATGGAAAAATTCTTGTACTTATTCAGGGGTGGCAACCACCACAAATCGGGCCAGTCGGCCGATGTATTTAAGTTTCATGTAGAGAAAATGATGCAATGGGTAGATGGCCTTGCTAAAAAAGACATTTTGGTAAACGGCAATGCGCTGGAACGTACAGGCAAGCAAATTAAAGGCACCGGCAAAACAGTAACCGATGGCCCTTTTGTAGAAGCCAAGGAAATGGTAGGCGGTTATGTTATTGTAAAGGCAAAGGATATGAACGAAGCCATGGAAATTGCCAAAGGCTGCCCTATATTAGAATCGGATGGCCAGTTGGAAGTGCGCCAGATACAAGTGATGTAAATTTTAAGAATTATAAATAGTAAACTAAAAAACAAACAACATGGCAAAAACAATTGAACAAAAGGTAGTGTTTAAAAACACAGCACCAAAAGCGCTTTACGATTTGTATATGAAAGCCGACCTGCATTCGCTTATTGCCGGAGGCCCGGTAAAAATCAGCGATAAAGAAGGCGCAGCTTTTTCTGCACATGGAGGGTATATTACGGGCAAAAACCTGCATCTTATAAAAGATGAGCTTATTGTGCAAACATGGAGAGCCATGGATTGGGACAAAAAAGAACTGGATTCTGTATTTATGATTAGGCTGGAAAAGAACGGGAAAGATACTGTACTACATGCAGTGCATGCCCTGGTGCCCGATAAGGCTGTTGCAGGTGTAGAAAAAGGCTGGCATGGCCATTATTGGAAACCCTGGAAGCAACATTTGGCCGGAAAAAAGATAACAAGGCCCAAAATGTAAATTATTTTTAGGGGCCTGTCCGGTTTTAAAAAGCTCGTTCGTTATAGTAGTGTAATACAAACAAATATTAATTTAAAAAAACAAAACAACATGGAAAAATTCATTTATTTATTCAGGGGCGGAATGCAAGCAAACCCATCACCCGAAGCTATGCAAGCCGATATGCAAAAATGGATGGTATGGATGAAGGGCCTGGGCGAAAAGGGCATACTTGTAGGTGGCGAACCATTGCAACCCACAGGCAAACAAGTTAAAGGCACCAAAAAAGTAGTTACCGATGGCCCTTTTGTAGAAGTAAAAGAAGCAGTAGGCGGTTACCTTATTGTTAATGCAAAAGACATTAACGATGCAGTAGAAATATCGAAGGGTTGTCCTATTCTCGATGGCGACGGGCACATAGAAGTTAGGCCTATCCAAAAAATGGAAATGTAAAAATTACTGATTAAAAACATTAAAAAAAACTGAATTATGACAACAGCACAAAAAATAATGACTACCCAGGAAGTAGCAAACAGGTTAGTAGAACTTTGCCGCAAAGGACAAATATTAGAAGCACAACAGGAACTTTTTGCCGAAGATGTTACCAGTCTTGAACCTGCCCATGCACCATACCCTGCCGCTAAAGGCAAAAAGAATGTGTTGGAAAAAGGCAAACAATTCGCTTCGATGATTGAAGAGCGCCACAGCGGCTCTTTCTCCGACCCTATTGTTGGCGGCAACTATTTTAGCATTGTTTGCAAATTAGATGCAACCATGAAAGGACAAGGCAGGAGGCAGTTGGAAGAGATTTGCGTTTTCGGAGTAAAAGACGGTAAGGTAATCTCTGAACAATTCTTTTTTTAACAGCAGGTTTTGTCTGACAGTCCTAAGAAAGAAGTAGATAAACTGGTAGACCATCTTTTCCGGCACGAATCGGGAAAGATGGTCTCTGTTTTAACACGTGTGTTCGGTTTTAAAAATATAGAACAAGCCGAAGACATTGTGCAGGATACTATTATACGAGCCCTTGAAACATGGAAGTATGGCAAAGTGCCCGATAACCCGCAGGCATGGCTTTACCGTACTGCTAAAAATAAAGCCATCGATCTTATACGCCGCCAGCAGGTAAGGCATAAAATAGAAAGTGAACTGGCTCCGCTTTTAAAATCAGAATATACACTTGTACCCGCTATGGGCGAAATGTTTACCGAAGATGAAATAAAAGATAGCCAGCTGCGCATGATGTTTGCCTGCTGCAACGATTTATTTACCCCCGAAGCGCAAATTACTTTAACGCTTAAAACCCTGTGCGGACTTAGCGTAAAAGAAATTGCAGCCGCTTTTTTAAGCAACGAAGAAACCATTACCAAACGACTTTACCGTACACGCGAAAAAATAAAACTGGATAACCTTACTATGGATTATCCCGGTGCGGCAGCAATGCCCGAACGTACCGATACCGTACTTAAAACCCTGTACCTGTTATTTAACGAGGGATATAATTCATCTCACCCTGAAAAATTAATACGCGAAGACTTGTGCGAAGAAGCTATGCGACTTTGCATTTTGCTAACCGAAAACCCAAAGACAAATTTACCACAAGCCAATGCTTTGCTGGCCTTGATGTGCTACCATATATCGCGGTTTAATACTCGGCTGGATGATAAAGGCTTTATTGTATTGCTAAAAGACCAGGACCGCACACAATGGAACAAATACCTTATTAGCAAAGGCAACGAATATATGGAACATGCAGCCAAAGGCGGCGCTATACACGAATTTCATATAGAGGCTGCTATTGCATCGGTACATGCTAATGCAGCTAATTACGAGGATACCAACTGGCAAATGATTTTGCAATTGTATGATTCCTTATTAAAGCGAACTGAAAACCCTGTGGTAGAACTTAACCGCTGTGTGGTGATAGGCGAGATAGATGGCCCCGAAGCAGCCATTGATGAGCTATTGCAAATGAAGGGCCTTGAAGCCAACTGCTATTATAATACTGCCCTTGCCGAAATGTATTTACGTGCCAACCATAAACCCGAAGCCCGTAAATCGTTTGAAAAAGCGTTGTTGCTCACTTCTTCTCATGCCGAAAGTGAGCTTATTATAAGGAAGATAAGGAGTTGCTGAGAGTATGCAGATTAGCAAATGGTGCAGTCATGCTGAACTTGTTTCAGCATCGCATCCTATAGCTTAACATTTATATGTGACCCTGAAACAAGTTCAGGGTGACGGTTGTTTTTGCGTTAGGGATAGAAGTGGAAAGCCCACAGCAAAGCGAGGACTTGCAACGGATAGCCCGACCCGCAGCCTTTAAGGCGAGGGGAACGCCCTAAATCTAAAGTAAGAATTTAAGACCCTGACTAAAATGAAAAACGCTTATTTTTGATTTATAATCCCTAAGCCAATGACCGATAAAGACATTGTAATTATTGCCGGCCCGCTGCTTGCTATTATTATACTAATGGTGGCCATAACCAGCCGCACAATGGATAAGCAGGCCAAAATTTTGTTTAGCATAATAGCCAATATTGTATTTGTTGTATCGGTGCTATATCACGGTTTTATTGGGTCGGATTTGGTAATGTTTTTGCTTACCCTTTGCCTGTTAGATTTTTGCGTAATAAAACGCATACGCATGGGCAACGATATTGATGAAAAGCTTTACAAGCTTTGGCACGATGATCCTAAAAACTGGAAGCTGTGGATTTTTTATTACAACCCCCGCGATAAGCGTGTGTTCCCGCCTAAGCGGTATTTCCCCGGCATGGGGTGGACGGTAAACTTTGCCAATGCCGACTCCGTATTAGTAATGATGGTAATGATAGTACTTATAGTACTAATTATGAATGCGCTGCCCTGGTTTAACCAACCGGTAATTACGCACTAATTTTCTACCTGCTTTTTTATAAGCTGCAGTATAGGGTTCCAGCCCTCGCCGTTGTTGTAAGTGTCTTTGTATCTTTTCTCTCCTTCGGCCGCACCTTCAAAGCCATCCTGTATTACGGTTAGGGTAGTTTCACCGTTTTGTTCGGCTAAGCTGTATGTAACGTTCAAATAGTTTTCGGGTATATCGGGGTAGCTGGCATTAGGATCTATTACGGTGTATTTTAATAGGGTAGGCGATTTAATTTCTACCACTTTGCCTTTTACGAACACCATAGGTGCTCCGTTAAGCTCGCCTCGCCATAATAGTTCGCTGCCCGGTTTCCAGTCCGATACGGTTTCGCAGCCAAACATATATTGCTTGGTTTGTTGCGGGTTTACCAGTGCATCCCACACCTTTGCAATGGGGGCTTTAATGCTTATTTTACTTATCACTTCCAGCTTCGCCATGATGTGTAATTATTGTGCAATAATACAAACTAATAACTAATTAAGTGGTTATCTTTTTCTCTTGTGTTTTTCTTTGCGTGGTTCCTCTTGGCGCACTTTGCGGTTGAATTTTTACCGCCAAGAAAAATTCAAAGTAAAGGCAACGCCAAGGACGCAAAGATTAAAACCACCTCTATTTTTCTATAACAAATTTCCCTGTAGAAACTAAATCTCCTGTTTCTGAGGTTATACGATAAAGGTAAACTCCGGCAGGGTGTCCACTTAAATTAATTTGTATTTGGCTATTAGCTGATGGCCATTGGCTATTGGCTATTTTTTCTCCAAGCATATTATATACTGCAATTTGGCTATTAGCCATTAGCTGATAGCTATTGGCTTGAATTTGAAAAATACCGTTATTTGGGTTAGGGTAAAGGGAAGCTTCTTCGCTTCCCGTTTTCACGTCATTTATGCCCAAAGTACCCGAACACACAGTTACATTATTAGCAGGTACTGCATTTCCCAGGAGCCCAAATTTGCCGGCGGCATATAATTGCGAATTATAGCTACCAACGGTAGATACCTGCCCGTCAATTCCAAAGCTGATTATTCCCCAGTTTGTGCCGTTCCAATAAGCAATGTCATTTGCCTCGATTCCTCCAATGCTGTCAAATATTCCACCTGCAACCAATTTAGATTGATATACGCATAATGAAAAAACTTTGGAACTATTGTGTATTGTTCCGGTAAAGCCACTGCCAACGGGAGACCATGATGTTCCGTTCCATTTATCTATAACCCCTATTGAATTATTGTACGTGCCTAAAAAGCCTCCGGCATATAACTCGTTATTAAAAACTGCAAGAGCACCTATGGTTGAATCGCTAAAGCCCGTACCTACTGCCGACCACGTAGCACCATCCCATACGGCAAGGTTTGTGGCTGCAACTGTTCCGGCAGAATCGAATTTACCACCTGCATATAGTTTTCCGTTGTATACTGCCAGAGCAAATACTGCTCCTCCTGTTTTAAAGGCTGAATTAAATGATTGCCCTTTGTTATATAGTCCATTGCCCAATGCCACCCAGATAGAACCATTCCACATGGCTATACTGTTTGGATTACCTATACCCAGGTTAAATACGCCACCTGCATACAAATTACCATTATACACAGCTAATGCCTGAACACCAAAACCTGCATTTATGCCACTGCCTATTGATGACCAATTAGTACCGTTCCACTGTGCAATACTTTTGTATGGAACATTATCAATACTGTCAATTAATCCACCAACAACTAAATTGCCATTGTATACTGTTGAAGCTATTGCGGTGCAATTAATACATAGTTTACTGAATACACTCCAGCTTGTTCCGTCCCACTCAGCTAAACCACTTGCAGGTATTCCATCCACAGTATCAAACTGCCCCCCAAAATAAAGGTTGCCATTATAAACTGCCTGGGTATAAACAGTAACGCCAAAAGGATAGCCGCCTTTAAAACCGTTTTTTACCGAATCCCATTGCCCGAATGCAGCCGACGAACACAGAAGAAAAAGAAATGTGATTTTTTTCATTGGTAGTGGTTGGTTTGGTTTCTGTTTTATAATTACTTAGAACGTATCAGCTGTATAAAGCCGTCTTTCTTTTGTTGCACGTGGGTGTAGGTGCAATAGTTTAGCAGGTAATAATACACCCCGTCCGATGCTTCGAGGCCGTTATTCATTACTTTGCCATTCCATCCCACATTAACATTGTCGGATGAAAACAGCCGCAGTCCCCAGCGGTTATAAATATCTACATGGAAGCAGGTGGCACCGGGCAGCGTAACAATCCATTCATCGTTCTTTCCGTCGCCATTGGGTGTAAAAATGTTGGGTACATAAATATCCTGGCAGTCCGCAATGTCAACATCTACAGGCATAACGGCGCTAAGGCAACCGCCATCGTTTATCTGTACATAATAAATAGTACCGCTATCGAGTACACGGGTTGTATATGTTGGCCCTGTTCCTACTATGGCTCCTAACGAATCGTACCATGTGGCAATGCCCGCACCACCTACTGATAATGTAGCAATACTGCCCGGGCAAATAGCCGTATCAGATACAAGCGGAGGAGATACATCAAAATTATTTACCAATACGTGGGCGGTATCTATAGCCCTGCAACCATTGGTATCTATAACAGTAAGGGTGTATACCGTACTTGTTTTTACAGTAACAGAAAGCCCTGTGCTGTTACCGGGGCTCCATAAATAGCTTGCCATACCTGCATTAGCCGTTAGTTTTACCGAATCGCCAATACAAAATTCTTTGCTGCCGTTTGCTACAATACTTGCAACAGGTGTTTCGGATGTAATGGTAAGCGTAGATGTAGTTACAATACCGCACGATGTTATTTTACAACTATAGGTGCCTGCGTTTTTAATGTATTTAACGGTATCGTTTCCGGTAAGCGGCGCCTGCCATTGTATAACAGCGCCCGTAGAAGCATTTACCACCACTTTAGCCGAATCGCCGGGGCATATAAATGCATTGCTTGGCGACGACAGGAATGGCGTTGAATATGAATTTACAACAACCGAATTAGATAAAGCCGTATTGCAAAAGTTTACAGAAGTATCTATACAAAAATATTGCCCGGGTGTTTTTACCCATATCTTATCGGTATCGCCACCCACGGGCCCTAAAGGCCCCTGCCACATAAATGTGCCCTGCCCGCCTGTAAGCGTAAGCAGCAGCGAATCGCCGGGGCATATGGTACCTCCGTTACTCATAGTGACGACAATATTCGGCACTATAGCGGGGTTAACTACAATAAATGCAGAAGATGAGGCCGAACAGCCCCACTGGTTTGTGACTCGCGATATGACTGAATATCCGCCTGCCTGCACCCAAATGCTGTCGTGGGTATTACCGTTGTTCCACATAAAGCTGGTGGTATCGTGTACTACCAGCAGCACCGAATCGCCGGGACATACTACTGTGGCGCCTGTTATGGTAACAGGGCCAAGTACAGGTATGGGGTGTATCCTTACAAAAATTGAATCCTTAACTACCAGTTTATCGCTGTCGCAAAGATTTTTACGTTTTATAGTATCGGTAATATGGTACCAGCCCGAATCGGTCGGGGTAAATGTATTTTGATCGGGGCAATTGGTAGTAGGAGAGAAGGTGATGCCCAAATTAGGATTGGCATACCAATGGTTAACAACATACAGTTTGGGTGGTATGCAATTTGCGGGGTTGGCATTGGGGTTGCTTATACTATCGTAGGGCAGTAATGTAAACGAACTGCCTTTGCATAATATGGCGCTATCCTTTTTGGGGCCTTTGCAATCCAGGCATTTTAATTTGGGTTTAAGCGGAACAAAATCGCTGTCGAGGGTTACATTAACACATACAAAGCTGGTACAGTTAGTATTGGGGTCGGTAACATCAAAACAATAAGTGCCCGATATTTTTGCCTCAATGCTTACTGTAGTTGCTGTAGAACCACCCGACCATTTATATGTATTGCCTCCATAACCGCCGCCTGTAAGCTTAACCGAATCGGCACAAATATGTATGGCCTGTGGGTTGGTGGCATTGGTGTTAATTATAACATTGTCGGATAAATTGGGCTGTGCAGGTGGGTTGGTTAACTTTGCATACACGGTATCTTTAGTAACAAAGCATCCATCGGCGGAAGTTTGTGTAACTGTATACGAGCCTTGCGCGCTTATAAATGCCGATTGGCTATTTTGTCCGTTACTCCAGTGATAGGTAAAGTTGGGGCCTATTTTAGGGCATACATTAGGCTGGGCATTAATGGAGCCACCGGAACAAAATTTAACTGTATCGGCACAATTGGGTTGTACGCAAACGCTTACCTGTGGCCTGTCGCAGTTGTTGCCGCTGCGTATATAAAAATCGTAGGTCTGCCTGCTAAGGTCAATAGGTTTGGCAATAAAAATATCGAGGTTGCCCGTGGTAGTAAGCGCTACATAATCTCCATAATTGTTATCGGAACAGTAAACGCTGTTGCATCCATTTTTTTGCAGGGTATCATATCCAATAAAATTGGCAGGGTTGTAAGGTACTATCATGTCCTGGTCGAAGCTACCTGCCGTGTACACATCGCCTGTGGTGCTAACCGCAATGCCGTAGCCATAGTTGTTGTTATGGCCTCCAATTTGCCTGCTCCACTGCCATGCGCCCGATGAGTTGTATTGCGAAGTAAATACATCCCAATAGCCAACCGTGTTAAATGTGCCCTGCCCGTAATGATCGGCATAGCCGTTAAGTATACATTCAAAATTGCCAATAAGGTAGCAATTACCCGAACCATCTACCCCAATGTTGCGCGATGTAATAGGGTTTGATGAACCATCGGCAATGGCCCATGTAAGGCCGCCTGCAGCGGTATACTTTGCAATAAATATGCGGTTGGCATAGGTATTGCCAAGTGTTTGGTTCGGATTCACAAAAAAGGTAAGAGGCCCTGTAAAATCTCCGGTTAGGTATATGTTGTTGTTTGCATCGGCAGTAATGGCATTGGCAATGTTAAAGGTGCCACCGCCTGCATAGGTAAACCATACTTCGTTGCCACTTGCATCGTACTTAATTAAAAATATAGCGTTGTACAGGTTGGTAAAGTGGGTACTGCCAAAGGTAATACTGTCGGTAAACTGGCCTGTAACATAGGTATTACCCGATAAATCGCAGGCTACACCCAAACCTCTGTCTGTATGTGGCCCCACACCCGATTTGGCCCATAAAAAATTTCCGTTGGCCGAATCGAGCTTGGCGGTAAATACGTTTACATTGCTGCCATTGGCATTTAGCGTAAAACTGCCAAAGGTGGCCGCCCCCTGAAACTGCCCTGTTACCAATACATCGCCATTGTTATCTACGCTTATAGCATTGCCAATATCGTTTTGGGTTCCGCCGCCGCTTACCAGCCATTTTACATTACCGGCACGGTCGTACTTTACTATAAACACATCTTCCAGCCCTGCCGATGTTACATGCAAGGCTCCAAACGTGGCAGTACCTGTATAAAAGCCCGTTACGTACGTGTTTCCATTATGGTCCGTTTTAACGGCTGTGCCTCTGTCGTTGCCTGCATCGCCGCCTTTGGCCACCCATTTATATATACCATTTTTATTGGTTTTGGCTACAAATACATCGCTCACTCCTAAAGCATTAACATGAAAACCTGCGAAAGCGGCATTGCCTGTAAAGTAGCCTGTAGTATAGGTATTGTTGCTATCATCCAGCGAAATGCTTACCGCCTCATCAATGGTAGTGCTGCCGCCTTTTTGCATCCAAAACGTTTGTGCAAAAAGCGTGCATGGCAAAAACAGCAATAGCAGCAGGGTTAGTTTTAACAGGTAGCGTGGTGTGGTAAGTTTTAACATTATAGGTTACAATCAGTAGGCTTATATACAACAATACTACTACGTAAATAAAACGGCTTAGGTTGGGCGGCTTTCATAATCATTTTGACACGAATAATTGGTTAGGATTATTCATTACTACAAAGATAGTAAGATTAGCTAAAAAATGATGAGTTATGAGGATAAACTATAATTGAGTATATTCGAATACTAAAACAACCACGATGAAAATACCATTTACCAAATTATTTTTAATCTTTGGCCTCTCGGTCCTTTCCATAGTAGGCGGTGCCCATAATTATATGATTCCCAATTTCAATAATGAAAAAGGTGATGGCCGCGTTCTTAATTCATGCACGTTAGGCTCAACAACAATTGTTATAACTAATGTATCCTGTTATTCAGGCAATAATGGCAGCGCCACAGCAACCCCAAGCGGAGGTACCCTTCCTTATACGTATGCCTGGACGAGTGGTGGTGGAAGCAATGCCACAGCCAGCGGACTTTCGGCAGGAACGTATACGGTAAACATAACAGATAATAACGGATGTACCGGCTCGGCTACAGCTACCATTAGTCAACCTATCCAATTAAATGGTATTGGTGTTGAACTTGTACGTGTAACTTGCGATGGAGGCAATAATGGCAGCGCATTCGCTTCTATGAGAGGTGGAACCCCTCCTTATACATATTTGTGGTCTCCTGCGGGTGGAACTGCCGATACCGCAACCGGGCTTACAGCCGGAGTATATAACATACAAGTAACGGACATGAACGGCTGCATTCATACACCTTCTGCTTTAATTAGCGAACCTCTGCATTTAACCGCTTTAGCAAATATAACATCGTATGTAAGTTGTGTTGGCGGTGCCGACGGCAGTGCATCGGTAACAGCAAGCTTTGGGAAACCAGCCTATACCTATTCATGGTCGGATGCAAATACACAAACCACAATAACAGCAACAGGGTTAAGCGCGGGTATGTATACAGTAAATGTTACAGATTCGTGCGGCAATACGGTCAGCGCAAGTGTTGGCGTAACATCTCCGGTTACGGTTATTAATTTTGCTTACGAAAAGGCCGTACAAAACTGGACAGTGCCTGCCGGTATTACCCAGGTAACAATAACCTTAGCCGGCGCAGCAGGTGGAAATTCTCAAAATGGTGGCTTTATGGGCAATGGCGGTGCCGGCGCATCTTTTACAGGAATATGTAATGTTACGCCGGGTGAAAAACTCTCATTGGTAGCAGGCGGCAGGGGCGGATTCGGAGCCAGTAAAAGCGGAGGTGGAGGAGGAGGCAGTTTTGTTTATGATTCCAATACACTTAGCCTGCTTATTGTTGGCGCGGGCGGCGGCGGCGGAAGTGTTGTGGATGCCTATAATGGAGGTTATGGAGGGATAGATATTTTAACCAACGTTACTACAAACGGAGTGGGAACAACAGCCCCCGGTGGGAATAGCGGTAATGGAGGAAGCGGAGGATATACTAACCATGGCGGTGCCGGTGGTGCCGGATGGCTTAGCAATGGCGGTAACGTAAGTGGTAGCCCCGATTCTTGTAAAGGAGGCAATGACAAGGCCAATTTCTTTATGGGTGGAGCGGGAAGTTCGTATGATAATTACGGTGGATATGGTGGCGGTGGCGGCGGTAATTTTAGTGGCGGCGGTGGCGGTGGCGGCTACAACGGCGGCGGTGGCGGTGCTTCAACTAACCTTTCTATAGGTGCAGGTGGCGGTGGGGGCTCTTATCTTAATGGCACATTGGTAGGCAATGTGGTAGCAAATAATGCGGGCAATGGGTACGTATCTATTACATACCTTAATTTGCCCTTATCCATAGCAATATCTTCGCAAACAAATGTACTTTGCTTTGGGGGTAAAGGCTCGGCTACGGCAGATAGTGCAACAGGTGGAGTACCGCACTATACCTATTCATGGTCTCCTAACGGAGGAACTAATTTAACGGCATCTAATCTTACAGCAGGCAGCTATACGGTTACAGCAACCGATAATCATGGATGTACAGCTACAGCAAGTGTTATTATAACCCAACCAAGCGCATTATCTGTTTCAGCAAATGTAACTGCAAATGTTTTGTGTAATGGCGGAAGCAATGGTGGTATATCTTCTGTAGTTAATGGTGGAACATCACCGTACACTTATTTGTGGTCCAATCTGCAAAATACACCTAACATAACTGGCTTAAGTGCCGGAACCTATACTCTTAATGTAACCGATAATAATGGATGTACAGGCTCGGCCACAGTTACTATTACACAACCTAATGCTTTATCGGTTAATGCAAATGTAACAGCAAATGTTGCCTGTAATGGCGGTGGTAATGCTAGTGCATCTTCGGTAGTTAGTGGTGGTACATTGTCTTATACGTATTCATGGTCGGATGCAAATACACAAACCACGATAGCTGCAACAGGCTTAAGTGCCGGAATTTATACAGTAACTGTAACCGATGCATGCGGAAGTTCTGCGACTGCATCTGCCACTATTACGCAACCAGCCATTTTGGCTATAGTAAAAGGTTCTGTGCCTGCATCGAGTGTTAGTAATTGCGATGGTTCGGCTTGGGTAAATGTTAGTGGCGGTACCGTGGTATATACCTATTTATGGAACCCGGGTGGTGCAACAACAGATACCATTAAAAACCAATGTGCGGGTAGTTACTGTTGCACTGTTACCGATGCCAATGGATGTGTAGATAGCGTTTGTGTCAGCATAAATGCGCCTACAGGGGTAAATGAGGTAAACGCTGAAGGTGAAAAGGTGAAAGTATTTCCTAATCCTAACAACGGTCGATTTACAATCGAAGTGAATAGTGAAAAGTTAAAAGGGAATAATGTAACGGAAATTTATAATTCACTTGGACAAAAAGTGTACTCTTCGTCACTCATTCCCGATAGCTATCGGGATCATAATTCATCATTCATAATTGATTTAAACGGTCAGTCTGCTGGAGTATATCTTTACAGAATAACTTCTGAAAATGGAGACGCGATTTCCTCCGGAAAATTTATTATTGAAAAATAAAAAAGTATCAATTCACTCTTAGGTATGAGTTCTTAACTCCTAACTTATTACCTACCTTTGCACTATAAAGTTAGATTATGAAAAACGTAAAAATAAGTATAGCATTTGCAGGTGTAATGTTAGTGGCAACCACTACATTTTCGCAATGGAAGGCCGATACCAGTAAAGCAACCATTAAATTTATTACAAGTGGTCCGTTTGGCGAGGTAGATGGTAGCCTGGCAAGTCTTAAAACTACTATTACATTCGACCCAAATAGCCCTGAAGCGGGTTCTATAAGTGCTACGCTTAACCCGGCTACTGTAGAAACAGGCATATCTTTACGTAATACCCACCTGCGCGAAAAAGAAGAATATTTTAATACAGCCAAGTACCCGCTTATCTCGTTTAAATCTACCCAAATTAAAAAAGGCGCCTCGGGTGGTTATATAGCTTCCGGTGATATGATGATTAAGGGTGTAACCAAACAAATTGACATACCTTTTACCTTCGACAAAACGGCTACGGGGGGCACGTTTAAAGGCAGCTTTGTTATGGATGCATTTGATTACCAGGTGGGCACATCCGGCAAAAAGGTAACCGTAAATATTGAGGTACCTGTTACCCAATAGCGGTAAATAAGCGAAAGAATACATCGTAGTATTCCGCTTACTTGTCTAATTAAACTTATTGTTGTATACGTAATTATGTAAATTGCTGTTTTACATGAGTATGCCCTTTACGTATCTTCCGGATAGAAACACGCTTAAGTTAATGCGCATCCCCTTTTCTTACTTTTTGATGCCCGTGTTTTTATTCGCATTAAGCCAGGTGCAACATGTAGACGTACAAAATGCAGTGCTCTGTTTTATAGCCTTGCACCTGTTTATATACCCTGCCAGCAACGGGTACAACAGCTATATGGATAACGATACAACCAGCATCGGCGGTTTAAAACATCCGCCACCTGTTACAAAAAAATTATTCTATACATCGGCTGTGTTCGATGCATGCGGGCTTATACTTGCTGTGGTGGTGAGCAGGCATTTTTTTATTTGCCTTATGGCATACATCCTCGCATCAAAGGCATACAGTTATAAAGGAACCCGTTTAAAAAAAATGCCCATTGTAGGATTTTTAACTGTAGTGTTTTTTCAGGGGGCATTTACATTTTGGATGGTGTACACATCTATAAATACAACACCTATTGTGTATACTAACGGAATGCTTGCCGCATTGGCAGCCTGCTCGTTTTTAATTGCAGGGGTATACCCGCTTACACAGGTATACCAGCACCAGGCCGATATTAATAACGGCGATATAACCATAAGCTACAGGCTTGGCTATAGGGGCACTTTTGTGTTTGCCGGGTGCATGTTTTTCTGCGCCGGCATATTGCTGTTTTATTATTTTTATTCGGTACAGCAGGTCTTGCACTTTGCCTTGTTCCTGCTCTTTTTGCTGCCTGTAATAATTTACTTTACTTCGTGGTTTTTAAACGTATTAAAAGACACCGCTCACGCCTCTTTCGAACGTACCATGCGTATGAATTTTATAGCATCTACCTGTATGAACCTTTGTTTTATTACACTTTTAACTTTAAATCTTAAAGGATGAGTGTAATTACAAGTATTGCTACCGCCTTGCCGGCACATAAACACAAACAGCAGGATATTGCAGCCTTTATGGGCAAGCTGTTAAATTATTCTAAGCAAAAAAACGAAAGGCTACAGGCATTTTATACCCACAGTGGCATTGATACCCGTTATTCTGTATTACCCGATTTTTCGTGGCCTGCAGGTAAAAAGAGTTTCTTTTCAGGAGAGATTCCGAGCCTGGAACATAGGATGCAATTGTACCGTGATAATGCTTTAAAGCTTTCGCTGGATGCTATTAAAACATGCATTAAGGGAAAGATAAAACTGGCTGAAGTAACACATTTAATAAGCGTTTCGTGTACGGGTATGTATGCCCCGGGGCTGGATATTGATATTATACAATCGTTAAAGCTGGATGAAAATATTAGCCGCACCAGTGTAAATTTTATGGGTTGCTATGCTGCCCTGCATGCTTTTAAACAAGCCGATGCAATATGTAAAAGCAATAAAAATGCAATAGTGCTGGTGGTGTGTGTTGAAGTGTGCAGCATTCACTTTCAAAAAAAAGATGACATTGATAATATAACCGCTAACCTTTTATTTGCTGATGGTGCAGGCGCTACATTGATTGTAGGCGATACTATAAAAACAAAAAAGAAAATGCGTGGATTTAAAATAAAGGATTTCCACTCGCAGGTTGAATTGAAGGGCAAAGCGGATATGGTGTGGCAATTATCGTCCACAGGTTTTTTGATGACGCTAAGCAAATACGTTCCTCAACTGATAGAAAAAAATATTAAAAGCCTGTTCAATAAAGCTATACGTAAACTCAATATTAAAAAGGAAGACATCGCACATTGGGCCATTCATCCGGGAGGTAAAAAGATATTATCGGTAATACAAAAGGAATTGGGTTTAAAGGATGCAGATATTGAAAGTTCAACAAGGGTATTGAGGAATCATGGCAACATGTCGTCGGCAACGGTATTGTTTGTGTTAAAGGATATACTGGAGAATAAAGTAAAAGCAAATTCGAACGAAACAACGTTTTGCGTGGCCTTTGGCCCCGGCCTTACCATGGAATCTGTTATGCTGCAAAATGTTTAAACACAGGTCATACACAAAAGAATTACTCGACGCGCCCAACATTGAGAAAGCCCTGCTCTACCGCAATTTAAAAGAGCTGGAGATAATAAATCGCCGTTTAGGGGGACACAAAATTACAGTGAAAGGATTGGCGCGTGTTGTACGCGATAAATTAAAAACATACCATGTAGTTGATGTGGGTTGTGGTGGTGGCGATTCGCTGGTGGCTATGGCTAAATGGGCCAGCAGAAAGGGATACAAGCTTAATTTAACAGGGGTAGATTTGTTGCAGGATTGTATTAGCTATGCAAAAGATAACTGTAAAAATTATTCGCAAATAAACTTTACTTGCGCCGATTTCAGAACGGTTTTCTCACAGCCCGGTAAAATAGATATTGTGCATGCATCCTTGTTTTGCCATCATTTTAAAGAAGCCGAAATAGCAGAGTTTATAAAGCTTTGTTCTGATAAGGGTGCAATTTTTATTATAAACGATTTGGAGAGAAACCCTATTGCCTATTACAGTATAAAGCTGCTTACCAAATTGTTTTCAAAATCACCGCTTGTAAAAAACGATGCTCCTTTATCGGTGTTGCGTGGGTTTAAAAAGGCCGAATGGAGTGCAATAGTGCAGCAGGCAGGCATAAAAAAATACCGTATAGAAAACTGTTGGGCATTCAGGCATTTAATTATCTGCTATCCTAATGAGTGATAAAACTTATGATTGTGCTATTGTTGGCGGAGGCCTCGCAGGGCTTACACTCGCTATTCAGCTGGAACAGGCTGGCGGAAAAGTTGTGCTGTTTGAAAAGGAAAAATATCCCTTTAATAAAGTGTGCGGAGAATATATATCTATGGAGAGCCATGCTTTTTTGGAGCGTCTTGGTATAAATTTCTCTTCGGTAGATGTGCCTTATATCAACGAATTAAAAGTGTCTTCTCCTAACGGAAACTCCTTTACCCGTAAGCTTGATTTAGGCGGGTTTGGAATAAGCCGCTATACATTAGACTGGCAATTATCCAACATAGCCGAACAAAATGGTGTAACGCTTTTGCAGGAAACCAAAGTAAGTGATGTGTTGCGTGATGGAGATAACTTTAATGTAAAAGCCAATGGAGAAATATATAGTGCTAAAGCGGTTTGCGGGGCTTTTGGTAAACGTTCTTCGCTGGAAAGAAGCTTAGGACGGGAAACTGCTAAAGCCGAAAAAAACTATGTAGCAGTTAAGTATCATGTAAAAGCCGACTTGCCTGCAAGCCGCATTGAGTTGCATAATTTTAGGGGCGGTTATTGCGGTATATCTAAAGTAGATGGCGATAAGTATTGCCTGTGTTATTTAACCGGTGCCGAAAACCTTACGCAAAGCGGCAACAGCATTAAGGCAATGGAAGAAAACATACTTATGCAAAACCCGTTTTTGAAAAACTATTTTACCCAATCGCAGTTTTTATATACCGAGCCATTAACTATTTCGCAGCTTACATTTAAGGCTAAATCGCAGGTAAATAATGGGGTTATATTACTGGGCGATGCCGCCGGAACCATTACTCCATTGTGCGGCAATGGTATGAGTATGGCTATGCGGGCATCCTTCATTGCTGCCGGGTTAATTAATAGTTTTTTAAATGGAAATATAACACGTGAGCAATTATACAGCCAGTATCAAGGCCAATGGAACAATCAGTTTGCAAAGAGAATTAGGGTAGGGCAAAGTATACAAGGCTTATTTGGAAAGGACCACCTAACCAATTTTTCAATCGGTATGTTTAAAACCTTGCCATTTTTAGCCGATAAGGTTATAAGCATGACACATGGAAAGGTGTTTTAGTGGAAATTAATTAAAGATAATTGAAAATAAAAGTTTACCAATGGTAAACTTTCAGTATATTTGTCGTATAAAAGAAGGGATGAAGGTTAGGTTAATAAAGGAACAAACCATTGAGGATTATATTACAGGCAATGCACGGAGCAAACCCTCTTTTAATAAGTGGCTTATTATTATAAAAGCGGCAGAATGGGGAACTACGGAAGATATAACGAGTACGTTTGGTAGTGCTGATTTCCTTGGGAAGAGTTCGAACAGAATAGTATTTGATATAGGAGGAAATAACTACAGGATGATATGTCATTATTTTTTTGGTAAAAAGTTTGTGCACTTATATATATGCTGGATAGGAACGCACACAGATTATGATGAATTATGCAGTAAGAAAGAACAGTATACTGTCAACCAATATTAAATCGAAATAAAATGGAAACATTAAAGTATAAAGTGATAGCATCCAGAAAGCAATATAACAGCTATTGTAAGGATATTTATTCTTTGCTAAATAAAAAAAATAAGACGAAAGAAATCAATGAAGAGATTGAGTTGCTTACCGTTTTGATTGAAAAATGGGATAGTGAACACAGAACTACTAAAAACTTAGATCCTATAGCATTGTTAAAAGCGCTTATGGAGGAGAACAACTTAGTCCCTAATGACCTCATTAAACTTTTGGGTGTGAGTAAAGGAATGGTTTCTGAAATACTAAATTATCACAAAGGGTTATCTAAAGAGAACATACAGATACTTGCAAGCCACTTTAAAATAGCGCAGGAATCATTCAATAAAAAATATGAATTGAGGCCGAGGCTGTTGACAGGTATGCCTAAGAAAAGAGTTGCTTTACACACTCATAAAAGGCTTGTGCATGCACACTAGCGTAAAACTGTAAAATTTATTTAGGGCTAAAGCCTTATTTTAATACCACCTTGCGTATCACGTTTTCCTGTCCGCCGGTAAGTTCCACAAAATAAAGCCCCTTAAGGTTAGGCACCAGAATAATATGATTTTGGTAATCGTCAGCAGGATCGAATTGCTGGCTTTGTACTTTACGTCCTACCAGGTCGTAAATAGCTAAGGTTTGCACATTTTGGCTTGGGCCCAAACATACGGTAAAGCTGCCACTTGCAGGATTAGGGAATATGGTGCCCGGTAATACCTTGCCCGATGTACACGAGGTTGTGTTAAAGGTTTTGGTTTTGCCATCAAAATCGGTTTGCAATAGCCTGTAATAATTTATGCCGCCCAATGTGTTGGTATCGGTATAGGTATAGTTGCGTGTATCGGTACTATTGCCTGCACCGGGTATTTGGGCAATAGTGGTAAAGTTAATCCCATCTAAAGAGTGCTGTATGGTAAAAAACCTGTTATTGGTTTCGGTGGCGGTCATCCAGTTAAGTGCTATGCCATTGCTTACTCCGCTGCACGAAAAATCAATAAGTTCAACCGGTAGCGGAACAGGGCAACAGCCGGTGGGTGTAAACAACCACGATTGCTGGTGTTCTACCCAATTGGTGTTTTGGTTACGGCCGGCAGGCACAACAGCTGCAAAGCCGGTAGAATCTACCAAGGCAATTACAGGGTTGCCGCCCGGTGTCCAGCTGGCACAGCGGGGTATAGTATCCGAGTTTATTTGTATTTTATATGTAGTTTCAAAAAGCTGCACCTGTGTGGTTATCAATTTTGCATTACACTGGAATAACGGCACATCGTTCAATGTAATGGTAAGGTGCCTGTTAGGGGCTACACCGTATACTTTATATTTAAGCGTTCCGCCCAACACCGGGTATAAATCTTCCCACGGAAACATAACGGCAGGAGATGAAAATACAGTTTGGGTTACATCATTAAATGGCTGGGGTTCGGTAGTATACGACGAAAAATTTTGTGCTTTTGGAACGATAGAATCGCAGTGATTTTTATGTTTAAAAACAATATACCCGTTTGTAGAAAGTATTACGCTATCATAAAAAATGCTGTTGTAGCAAAACTGGAAACCGATAGGTATGCCTTTGGCAAACGCATCATCAATACCTGTATTTTGAAAATCGGTACCGGTGCCGTATGCATCAAAAGCATAGGCGGGGCTGCTTACTGAATAACACACAGTGGGCGGTATTTGTATATATGCCATGGTGGCTGTTTTGCCGGTTGTAACGGCACAATAATCTACATTGGTAAGCACATCGTATACACCGGTAACATTACACTTCCATGTTACCTGGGTAGAGCAGGGGCTATAGTTGTAGGCCCCGGCTTCGTTAAAGTTAGATGACTGGTAATTACCCACAACAGCAACACCGCCGTTTACACTATCTATTGTTAAATCTGCAGCATAGTTTAAAACTCCGCCATCGCATGAGCAGTATGAAAATATATACACATCGCCCGCAATGGCGTTAAACTTGTAATATTTATCCGAGTGTGTGGTTACGGTTTGCCAAACCGCCGTTGGGGTTAAAGTAACGCCTTCAGCGGTGCCACCGGTACACTGTGCATGGCCGGCAAAAGTGCCGATTACTATGCCTGCAAGCAACGAAAATTTCAAGTAGGTATGTTTCAAATTAAGGGAATATTAATTTGTTAATTCAGCTATACTTAATACAATTTTTCAGTTTCCTTCATAAACCACTTAAACAAATGTAAGATTTAAACCTTATAAAACAAATTAAACAGGCATGTTTTTTTAAGGTTATTATACCCGCTGTGGCTCATTGCCCTTATCTAAACCGTTTATGAGACGTTAAAAAAAAATGGCAGGTTCTATGCCCGGGTTCTATCTCGCTATATATGAATTGTTTATGCAAATTTGAGTGTAAATATCGGGCATTGTGGGTGTTTTGTCTCATAAAAGTTGCTTCATGTCTCACATAACGTGTACTTGTTTGTTGGGTAACAAACAGGTAATACAAGCATGCGAGTTTTGTGGCAACAAAAAACAAAAACTATGTTAACGCAAAAAACACAAGCAGAAAAAGAAGTTTTGTTGGAGGATGTTAACCCTGCAACTGAAAACCATTACAAAGACAGAGAACTGGAGGCAAGCATACGCTATGCCAAACGTATACAGGATGGCATGATGCTGAAAGAAAAACATTTGCAGCGCATCTTTCCAGAATCGTTTTTATACCTAAGGCCACGTAATATTGTTAGCGGCGATTTTTACTGGTTTACCCGCTTTAATACCAAAATAGTGTTTGCCGTTGCCGATTGCACGGGGCATGGCATACCGGGCGCTCTTTTATCTATACTGAGTATTAGCCTGCTTAACCAAATTGTGGTGGAGGAAAGAAATACCGACCCATCGTTGATACTGCAAAGGCTGGATCATAAAATACATAAAGCTTTTAGCTATACCCAGGATTCGGCCGACCGTGCCGACATACAAAATGATGGCCTTGATATTGGCTTATGTACTGTAGACTATAACGATAAAACACTTGAATTTGCAGGTGCATACAGATCGTTATACCATATACGCAAAACAAAATTTACCGAGATAAAAGGAAACAGGTATCCTATTGGCGGTATAGAATTAGACAATAAAAAGACATACGAAAAAGAGAGAATAAATATAGAATTCGGCGATAAGATATACCTGTGCACCGATGGCTATGCTTCGCAATTTGGGTATGCAAGCGATAAAAAATTTTCGAGCGCAACGCTTAAAAGCCTTTTAACCAAAACCAGCACACTGCCCTTTAGCAGGCAAAAGGTAGAACTTGAAAGGCACCTGTGCAGCTGGATGGTAAATAAAGAGCAAACCGACGATATACTTATTGCGGGGTTTAAGGTTTAGTGCGTTAGCGATAATATTTGTTAGGTGTATATATTATAAAATAATTTGGGCGTTCCCCTCGCCCTAAGGGGCTTCGGGTCGGGCTATCCGTTTCAAGTCCTCGTTTCACTCCGGGCTTTCCACTACTATCCCTAACGCGGGCAATACATCCTTTACCTAAATAGTTTTGGATAATACCATATAGTTGGGTAAGTTTGTAGTACCTAATTCTGCCACTATGCAAAAAGGGCTACTAAATAATTTATTACATAAGGCCGTTAGATTACCGGCTTTTTTGTGTTTAATTTTATGCAGTACAAGTGCGCAATCGCAGGTGATAATTACCAGCATAGCAGGCACGGGCAATAACTCTTTTTATGGCGATAGTGGTATAGCCACTGCTGCCGATATTAACCTGCCAAGCGGCCTTGCAGCCGACAGGAGCGGCAATATTTACATAGCCGACGTGAATAACAACCGTGTGCGTATTGTAAACGCATTCGATACTATTTATACGTTTGCAGGCAAGGGGATAGGTAGTTATTCGGGCGATAATGGCCCTGCCACAGCCGCCGAACTTAACATGCCTATTGGCGTAGCATTAGATAATGCACATAATGTTTACATATCCGACCAAAAGAATAACCGTATACGTAAAGTAAATACCAACGGCATAATTACAACTATAGCGGGCAATGGCATTGCAGGCTACCAGGGCGACCAGCAACAAGGCACCGCAGCCGAAATAGACAAGCCCTGCCAGGTAGCTACAGATAAACTGGGCAACGTTTATTTTGCCGAAGAAAGCAGCTTTTGCATCCGTAAGGTAAATACCAATGGGGTAATATCTACGGTAGCAGGCAATGGCACTTCGGGGTATTCGGGTGATGGATTGCAGGCTACAGCAGCACAGTTAGGCGGTCCTGTGGGGGTAGCGGTAGATACGTTTGGTAATATATATATATCCGACCCTGCCAATTATCATATACGTATGGTAGATACTAACGGAATTATATCCACTATTGCCGGTACGGGTACTTACGCATATACGGGCGATAATGGCCCTGCTACGGCGGCATCGCTGGGGTTTACCTGCAATCTGCTGGCCGATAATAATGGCAACTTATTTGTTACCGATCCTAGTTTTAACCGCGTACGCGAAATAAGCAATGGCATAATATACACCGTAGCGGGCAGCGGCAGTGCTGTTTTTTCGGGCGATGGGGCACAGGCTACACAGGCGGGCATGGATGCACCCTATGGCCTTGCTATGAACTTGCTTACGGGTACTCTTTATATAAGCGACCAGTTAGATAACCATGTGCGCGAATTGCTGGGATTAGCAGGCGTAAACGAGGTAAGAACTAAGAGTGAAGAGTTAATGGTCTATCCTAATCCAAGCAATGGTAATTTTACTGTCTCGTTCAGTCACCCTGTCCCGATAGCTATCGGGATTGTTTCAGGGTCGCATCTTATGGTAGAAATCTATAATTCACTTGGAGAAAAAATATATTCTCAAACATTTAACACTCAGCATTCAACATTCAACATTGGTATACAGCCTGCCGGCATTTACTTGTACCGTGTAATTAATGAAAGCGGAAATTTGGTGGGAGAGGGTAAGCTAATACTACAATAAGCAGCTATTTATGCACTTTGCTCAAAGAATGCCGCAGTTCACTCAACCATACTTACAGTATGTAATGTTTTTCGCTTTATTTACACTCCAAAACCGCGAAGCAGTGTAGTATGCAAAAATTACTTTTCACTTTAACCTTTTTACTTTCCACTCTTTTCTGTGTTGCCCAGTTTGCCGATATACACAGCTTTAATTATACCAATGGCGGCGATCCAAGCGGTTCGTTAATTCTTTCTGCCGATAGCACAAAAGTATATGGCATGACACCCAACGGTGGTGCAAACAACTACGGCTGCATTTTTGTGATGGATACCAATGGCAGCAACTACAGGGAGTTATACGATTTTAATTATATAGATGGCGCTAAACCTTTCGGCTCGCTGGTACTTGCGGGCGGTAATTTGTATGGTGTTACCCGCAGCGGAGGAATAAACCAGGATGGAGTTATTTTCCAGGTAGATACTGTTAACGGTGGCCGTTACCGCGATATATTCAACTTTAATTATACCAATGGCAAAAGCCCCAATGGTTCATTAATCATTTATAAAAATGTACTGTATGGCACTACCGATAGCGGGGGTACAAACGGCCAGGGAAATATTTTTAGCATAGATACCAATGGCACTCATTTTAGAGACATGTATAATTTTAATGGCACCAGTGGTTCATATCCTATGGGGTCGTTAACCATGGTGAGAAATAAATTGTATGGCATGACAAACACAGGCGGCGCCCATACCGACGGGGTTATATTTTCGATAGATACCAACGGGGCGGCCTATAAAGATATGTTCGATTTTACATCAGGGATAGGTACATTGCCCTATGGTTCGCTGGTAGCCGGTGGTAATGCATTATTTGGTATGACTTATTATAATGGCCTGCATAACCAGGGTGTTCTTTTTAGTATAGATACCAACGGAAGCGGGTATAAAATACTTGTAAATTTTAGCGGCCCCAATGGGTCCGACCCGGAAGGTTCGCTTATAGTATCGGGTAACAGGTTATATGGCATGACAAGCGAAGGAGGGATAAATGCCAGCGGTAATGTTTTTTCGGTTAAAACCAATGGAACAGGCTTTGTAAAAATGTTCGATTTTGATAATATAAATGGTGGATATCCTAAAGGAGATTTAGTACTTGATGGCAACAGCCTGCTGGGCATGACAATGAATGGCGGCGCCAATTCCAGCGGTGTTGTTTTTAAAATAGATACAAACGCTGTATCGTATCTTGCGGTTAATAATTTAATAACTAATAGTGAAGAGTTAAGAGTGTACCCCAATCCAAACAATGGTCGATTTACAATCGAAGTGAATAGTGAAAAGTTAAAAGTGAATAGTGTTGCGGAAATATATAATTCATTGGGACAAAAAGTGTACTCATCGCCATTCATTCCCGATAGCTATCGGGATCATAATTCATCATTCATAATTGACCTTAGCGGTCAGCCCGCCGGCATTTATTTATACCGCATAATTACTGAAGCGGGAGATTTGATTTCATCAGGGAAAGTGGTGGTTGAGAAGTAACCTTTCCACAGTTCACTCAAAGAATAGGGCATTTTACTAAATGGTTGTTGTTTTAAGCTACTTGTATAGTTTATTTAGCAGCATATTTCAAATGCATGAAAAAGCCACTCTTTATTATTGTGTCAATTCTTATTTCATTTTTTTCTAAAGCACAACATTGGGATAGTGTTGGTGCAGGTATTGATGACACGGATTCTTATGTACTTGCTTTGCAAGTATACAATAACACACTTTGTGCCGCAGGCAGGTTTCATAAAGCGGGAAGAATTAGGGCTTATTATGTGGCTTCTTGGAACGGGGTTAAATGGGATTCATTAGGGCCTGGAGTTAATGGCGTTGATGCTGCCTATGCGCTTGATACTTTTCAAAATAAACTATTTATCGGAGGGGATTTATCAATTGGAGGAACCTATTTCGTAGCGCAATGGAACGGTAGTAATTGGGATTCTGTTAGTACTGGTATGGATGGAAGAGTATTTTCATTTGCAAATTTTGATTCCGTATTATATGCAGGAGGACAATACTCTATTGCAGGTGGTAATTCAGCTTCCAGTATTGCGCAATGGAATGGGACAAGTTGGGATTCTTTAAGAAATACTTTGCCATACGGGGGGTGGGTAGATGCCCTTGCCGTATACAAAGGGAATTTAATAATGAACGGAGTAGCTGATACTCTTTATAAGTGGAATGGGTCTGTACTCACCGTTTTCACCGCTATGAATGGGTATTGTAATACTTTGTATGTGTCAAACGGAAATCTTTATGTTGGTGGTGTATTTACATCAATAAATGGTGTGCCTGCGAATAATATCGCTATGTGGAATGGCTCAGTATGGACTGCATTGGGTAGTGGTATTCAAGGTACTGTAGAAGCTATATGCTCATATAATGGAAATCTTTATGTTGGCGGAGGATTTAACAGTGCAGGTAATATGCCCGCAAAGGATATTACCAAGTGGAATGGCTCATCATGGTTACCTGTAGGTATGGGTACAAATTATGAAGTGAGGGCCTTAGCTACTTATCAAGGTTCCCTCTACGTTGGTGGTCTTTTTGATTCTGCTGGTGGTCTACCAGCCATGTATGTGGCACGTTGGACGGATGCTGTTATTTTAGGAGCAAATGAGACTCCTGAACAAGCAACAATTACAAACGTGTACCCTAACCCTAATAATGGAATATTTAAAATAAGCCTAAATACTATTTCTGAGAAATCTAATGTGGAAATATATAATTCATTGGGACAAAAGGTGTACTCATCGCCATTCATTCCCGATAGCTATCGGGATCATAATTCATCATTCATAATTGACATAAGTGGTCAGCCTGCCGGCATTTATTTATACCGTATAATTACTGAGGGGGGAGATTTGATAGGAGAGGGGAAAGTGGTGGTTGAGAAGTAAAAGGAGCAAATCGTGCCGTCATGCTGTCCCGATAGCTATCGGGATTTGTTCAGCATCGCATCCAGTAGCCATGTAATTATATGCGACCCCTAAAACAATCCCGATAGCTATCGGGACAGGGTGACGGGGTGGCCAACGATTCCTAATTGAGAATTCCTAATTCCTAATTAAAAACCACAAAGCTTGCTATATTTGTATACACAACCTAAGTACACGCATGAAGAAAACTACAACTGTTTTAACATTGTTATTGTTGGCAAGCCTTGCGGCATTTTCGCAAGCTATACCCAACTTTAGTTTCGAAAACTTTAATACCGAGACCCAAACACCGCATCATTTTGTGGTGCCTGTATCGTGGAGCACATCCGATATGGTGGCTAACGATTTTACACCTGCTTATTCGGGCAGTGCGGTAACCATTACACCTACCAGTTACCTGGGTACATACGCTATACTTATGCAAACGGCTACCAATAGTGGCGATACGGTAGCGGGCGCCATTTATTCACAAGATTCGGTAGCACTTATTGTAGATGATGCATTGGGAGCACATTATGGGCTTGGTTTTCCGTGTAATAACAGGCCTGCCAGCTTGCAGGGATATTACAAGGATACCCTTGTAGGTGGCGATTCGATAGAGTTTATTATTGTACTTACTGCCTGGGATAACGTGAATCATGGCCGTGATACGGTTGCTTATGTAACTAAATCTTACGGAGGAAATGTAAATACATATAGCTTAATTAATGTGCCAATTACTTACCGCATTGGTAACCTGGTACCCGATACAGCCCTTATTGCCACGGGCATTTTAGCTCCTAACGGAGGTAACTCGCATATTGGTACCCAATATTACCTTGATGATTTGTCTTTTAATGGCAATGTTCCGCTTGGTGTTAATGATGTAAAAGATGAAAGTATAAAGGTGAAGGTGTGGCCTAATCCGTTTGCAGATAGGGCCATATTGGCAGTAACTAAAGATGTAATACTAAGCGATGCTACCCTGGAAATTACCAATGTATTAGGGCAATCTGTAAGGGCCGTAAAAAACATAAATACCAACACAATACCCATTGAAAGAGGTGATTTACAAAGCGGTATATATTTTTATCGCCTTACTAATAACCAAACCCTTGTAAGTACGGGTAAACTGGTTATAGAATAAATGGCCCGGGTTTATTAACACAGGTGTAAAACAAAAGCCCTTGTATTTTAACCAAAAGGTTTAAAATATTTATATCTTCGCAAAGATTCTAAACCTTTAGATTATGATTAAAAGGATTACCCGTTTTTTTATACTCGTACTATTTGCCACACTTACTGCACAAAATGTAAGCGGGCAAGGTCAAAATTGTAGTTGCTGGGTAGACAGAGATACCAGTTTTCACGTAGTGCCTATGATAACCGGTACTCCTCCTCTTTACCGTAACGATGACGGGTATTCTGCTGCGATAGTATTGCCTTTTCACATTTGTTTTTATGGTTCGTACGAAGATTCTGTTGCTATTAATAATAATGGCAACATATCCTTTAAAAAGCATTATGCTACCTATACGGCAGATAGTTTCCCCTTGGTTAACTTTTCGATGGTAGCACCATTTTGGGCCGATGTTGATACACGCAACCCGGGCAGTGGTGTGGTGTGGTACAAAATAAGGCCCAATTATATGATTGTGCAGTGGGATAGTGTTGGATATTATGGCTCGCACGTTGATAAATTGAATACCTTTCAATGTATTATCAGTAATGGCAATGACCCAATAATACCTTATGGCAACAACGTAGAGTTTTGTTATAAAAGCATGCAATGGACCACAGGTGATGCATCAGGTGGAGCAGCCGGGTTTGGATGCCCTCCTGCAAATGGTTCGCCGGCTACAGTAGGCGCTAATAAAGGCGATGGTATAAACTTTGTGCAGGTAGGGTTGTTTAACTCACCCGGAAATACCTACATAGGCCAGTATCCGCCGCCGCCATATTACGACGATGTTTCATGGCTAAGTAATCAGTCATTTTTGTTTAATACCTGCAGTGGTTCGGTGCCACCGCTTGTTACAGGTGTTTCGCCATGCGATACGTTTATTGTATGTACAGGCGATACTACCGATGTACATATTTCATTCCTTTCGCCCGTACAAACAGATAGTAGCTTTGGCCACCTTGTAGTGCCGGCTCCTCCGGGAGTTACGGTACTTAGCAATACCCCCGGCATAACGGATAATATGGTTCTTCAAATTATTGGTTCCGGCCTTAATTATGGTAATAACGTTGTTAATTTATATGGATGGACCAATGCGGTTCCGCACGATACAGTTTTTGTAACCTTTGTATTGCAGGTAGATTCGAGCGCTACAGGGTTTGTTACCGCCAGCAAGGATACCATTTGCCCGGGAGATAGCGTTAAGCTTATAGCACATACCAGTGTACACAATTACAACTGGAGCAATGGCGCTACTACCGATAGTACCTGGGTAAAACCCAATGTTACTACAACCTATACGCTTAATGTATCGAAAGGTAAATGCGCTTTGTCGCTTGCAAAAACTATTGTTGTATCCAGTGGCGGTTTTATTACCATTAATCACGATAGCGTATGCCCCGGCGATAGTACTACGCTTACAATTATAGATGGGTCATCGTATAAATGGAACACAGGCGCCACAACAAGTTCTATTACGGTGGTGCTGGATAGTAGTCAAACATTTAGTTGTATTTCGCATAGCCCCTGCGGGTCGGATACGCTTAAAAAACGTGCTTATCTTTTACCTAAGCCAATACCGGGCATTACCGGCCCTGATACTGCCTGTATTGGCAGCCAGGTTACACTTACCGCCAGTGGTGGCTCAAAATATAGTTGGAGTAATGGAGCCACTACAAGCAGCATTACAATAACCCTAGGTGGTACAACTACATATACAGTAGGCATATCTAACGGAGCCTGTGTGGTAGATACATCTAAAACAGTTACTGCAGCGCCGGCTATAGTGGGTACAATAACCATACATCCAAAAGATACTATTTGTGCAGGCGATTCGGCCACACTTATTGCAGGTGGCGGAGGCAGTTATATGTGGCTCAACAATTCTAAAACTACGGACAGTATAAGAGTATCGCCCCCACCGGGCGTTACAACCTATAGTCTTACTGTAAATAAAGGAGGTTGCAGCGCTACAGTAACTCAACAATTAATTGTAGTAAACGGAACAGCGCCTACACTTACACTTACCAAAGACAGCATCTGCTCGAACGATAGTACAACCATAACAGTAAATGGCCAGGTGGGCGACAAATACAAATGGCTTGCACCAATTGCGCCGGGTGTTTCGGGTAATGCAACAGTAACCCTTAAAGGATCTAACGGTACAATTACGTATAAGGTAATTGTTAGCAGCCCCTGCCTTATTGATACACTTACTAAAACATTGCATGTATCGGCTTTACCTAACATAACGCAAACAGGTAATACAACAATTTGTTTTGGTAAAAACACTACGCTATTAGCATCGGGTGGTACTACATATAGCTGGGCGCCGCCAATAGGATTAAGTTGTACTAACTGCCCTAATCCTACAGCATCGCCCACAACAAACATAAATTACACGCTTACGGTATCTAACGGCAAGTGCAAATCGGATACTATTATACCGTTTACTGTAAATCAGTTACCACAAATAATTATGGCTGCTAACCCGGCTAATATATGCTACGGTACCCCAAGCATACTTACCGCAACAGGTGGCGGAACATATTTGTGGAGCAATGGTGCTACAACCAGCGCAGTAACAGTTACACCAGGACAAAACACAACCTATAGCGTAGTGGTAAACAACGGTTGTATAGATTCTAACCGCATTGGTATTGTGGTAGATTCACCTTATTTCCAGGCATGCTGCGATAGTTGTATTATTAAAGGCAGCACGGTAGATATCGGAGCGTATGGTGTAGGTATGAATTATGCCTGGATACCAAGCGCTACCTTAAGCTGCGACAATTGCCCCTTCCCACAAGCTACACCTACAGTAACTACAACTTACACAGTTACATCGGTAGATGCTAAAGGATGTCGCACGGTACGAACAGTAACCATTTGCCTGGACTGCTTAGACTTTACAGTACCAAACGTATTTACTCCTAACGACGACGGTATAAACGACGACTTTGAAGTGAAGCTGAATAACTACACCACTTATAGCATACAGATATTCGACAGGTGGGGTAAAGAAGTATACAAATCTACCGACCCAACAGTGTACTGGACGGGAAGGATAATGGCGACTACGGATATGGTACCCGATGGCACATATTTTTACGAGATAAGTGCAACCTGCGATGCGAACACTTATAAAAAGAAAGGCTTTGTACAGGTAATAACCGGCGGAGCAAAATAATTGATGAAAAAGATTGCCACACTAATATTATTCGTTGCCCCCTTGTTTAGCATGGGGCAATTGGGTATTCGTATTGCGGGTAACAATGTAAAGTGCAATGGCAATGCAAACGGAAGCGCTACAGCAAATGTATCGGGTGGTTTGCAGCCTTATACGTATACATGGTCTAATGGAAGTACCAAAGCTACAGTAGCGGGCCTTAGCGCAGGTATATACACACTTACAGTAGTAGATAATTTGGGCAGCAGAGGACAAAGCACGATAACGATTAATGAGCCTGCGCCGCTAAGTGTAGTAATAGATAGCAATGTGGTACAACCCTGTTTTAGGGTGCAGGGCGGTGGCGTATGCGGTTGCGGCAATAGCGTATGGGCAATAGTTAGCGGTGGCACAGGGCCTTATTCATATTTGTGGCCCCTGGATACCAATGCAACCAGCGATACCATTAGCAATGTGTGTTACCTTGAATTCGCAGTTATTGTAACCGACCATAACGGATGCACCATACAGGATAGTATAGATATAGTTTCGCCTGTTACCGAAGGAATAAACGAGGCCAAAGGAGAAAGTGAAAATGTGAAAGTGTATCCCAATCCAAGCAACGGAGTATTCTCCGTTGAAGTGAATAATGAAAAGCGAATAGTGAATAGTGTAACGGAAATTTATAATTCACTTGGACAAAAAGTATTCTCTAATGCTCAAATTATCACATCTTCAAATTTTCAAATTGACCTTAGTGGTCAGCCCGCCGGCATTTACCTGTACCGCATAGTTTCCGAAACCGGAGATTTAGTTGGAGAAGGGAAACTTATACTCAATTAATAAATAAGAATTGTACAACAATGCTTTGCGTTCTTAGCGTAAAGCTTTGCGCACTTTGCGGTTAGTTTTATTTATTTTACCGCCAAGAAAATTTCAAAGTAAAAGCAACGCCAAGGTCGCAAAGAAATTTCCTTTATCGCGTTTTTATTGTGTTTTCATAGCATCTATATGTGATGATGAGTGATTACCAAAAGAATAAATAAAACAGTACATTTGTTTTATCTCATTAATCTAAACATGAAAAAGATTACCATTTTACTAAGCGCCCTGTTCGCAGGTGCCTTATTTACACATGCACAAGATAACGGCAGGGTAGAAGCTGCAAGCGGACGGATTATTGGCATGACCAGCGGCGGCGGTAGCAAAGGGCATGGTGTAGTATATGGTTATAACACGGTAACACATAAAGATACTGTTAGGATAAATCTTGGTAGCGGCGGCAACGACGGGGTATATCCTTTTGGCAGCCTGGTGCAAGCCAGCAACGGACTAATGTATGGCACCACCTTTGAAGGGGGAACATATAACGATGGGGTATTATTTTGTTTTAACCCCGTAACCCGCCAGGATACTGTATTGCTCAATTTTAATGGTACCAATGGTAATGGCCCTCAGTGTACACTTATACAGGCAAGCGACGGACTTTTATATGGTACCACACAACAAGGTGGTTCGGCGGGCAATGGTGTGTTTTTCAGTTTTAACCCTGTTACATATAAAGATAGTGTGATATTTAGTTTTACCGGCCCCAATGGTGCAGGCCCTGCTACATCGGTGGTGCAGGCTACCAACGGATTGTTGTATGGATTAACACCCGCCGGTGGCACAAATGGAGATGGTGTGTTATATAGCTTTAACATTATAACACGTAAAGACAGTGTAATGCTAAACCTTCTGAATGCTACTACAGGTTCGTTGCCTTTTGGTAATCTTATACAGGCTTCGGATGGATTCCTTTATGGTATGACAACCTACGGAGGCACGAACAACCAGGGAACATTGTTTCAATTCGACCCGGTTACAAGCCACGATAGTATAATGCTAAGCTTTAACGGTACTAATGGCGCATTGCCCAATGGTGGATTAATAGAGGCATCTAACCATTGGTTGTATGGCATGACCAATTTTGGTGGCGGTGGCAACAATGGTGTGGTATTTGGGTTTAATCCCGTTACCAGCGACGATACTGTTGTACTTACATTTAACGGCGGCAGCAATGGCTGGGGCGCGGAAGGCAATGTAATGCAGGCCAGCAACGGCTTGCTTTATGGCATGACTTATTTTGGCGGCACTTATGGACTGGGTGTAATGTTCAGCTATAATATTATAACCGGGCAAGACAGCGTAATTGTAAATTTTAACGGCCTTGGCAACTGGCCCAATGCAGGCAGCCTGCCTTATGGTAACCTTATACAGGCTACCAATGGCGGCCTTTATGGTTTAGTATACCAGGGCGGTGCAACTAATCATGGTGTGATATTTGATTACAGAGTTGGCGAGGCAACCGATAGCACCCTGCACAGTTTTGGCGGTGGTGGCAACACAGGTAATTTTATATTTCATGCGGGCCACCTGTTTGGCTTAACGCAATACGGCGGTCCTGATGATGTAGGAACCATGTTCAGGTACAACCCTAAAACAGGACAGGATACCTTACTGCTTAACTTTAATGATACCAATGGTGCACTGCCTCAAATAAATAATAATGTATTGCTGGCTACCGATGGTAATTTGTATGGCAGTACAGTAGAAGGTGGAACCAATAACCAGGGCGTGCTATTCAGGTATAACCCGGTTACAGGCAAGGATACGGTGCTCATCAACTTTAATAATCCGGTTAGCGGTGCAAACCCTTATGGTAACGTAATGCAGGCCAGCAATGGTATGTTGTATGGCACGGCAGTAGGGGGCGGCACAAAAGATTCGGGCGTTATATACAGGTACAACCCTATTACTTTAAAAGATACCGTAATATACAATGGCACCCAAAATAATGGCGGCTGGATTTATGGCGACTTAGTGCAAGCGCCTAACGGCAAGCTATACGGCATGACAACCGAAGGAGGTGCTTTTGGCTATGGTGTTATTTATGATATAGATCCTGTTACAAATGCATACACAAAAAAGATTGATTTGGATGGCACCACTCTTGGTGGATATCCTTATGGTGGTATGATACTTGCACAGGATGGCATGTTGTATGGAATGACTTACTGGGGTGGCACATCTAATAACGGAGTGCTGTTTCAATACAACCCGACTACAAATAAGGATAGCATACTGGTAAACTTTAACTACAACAATGGCCAGGGCCCTATGGGGCAACTTGTTCAGGATACCATATCGGGACTGTTGTTTGGTACCACTCCCGAAGGTGGCAACTTTAATTATGGTGTGCTTTTCTATTACGACCTTGTTGCGCATAAAGACAGTGTGCTTATGAACTTTGCCGATACCAATGGCAGCAGCCCTACCAGCATAGTGTTTTTAACCAGTTCGCAATTGGGTGTAAACGAAGTAACACCTGCTACAAAGGATGTGGTAATGGTATATCCAAACCCATTTAGGTATGTAGCCAACATTGTGTTCACGCAGCCCGGCATACATTATATAGAGGTGTATGATATAAACGGAAAACTACTAAGGAGCATTACCGCCAATGGCCGGCAATACCAACTTGCACGCGATGGCATGGCTGTAGGTATGTATACACTTAAGGTGTACGATAGCGACAAGCACTTTACATCATCGGGTAAAATAATGGTGCAGTAAAAGCTTGGATGTCATAAAGTTAATTGATAATTATTAATTTTTAATTATTAATTGAATACTGCCCTTTTGCTATTTTTAGCCCATGAAGTGGGGCATAAAGTATCTTTCATTTTATTTATTTTTTGTATTTGCTGTTAGCAATGGCTTTGCGCAGGGCCATGTAATGGATTCGCTGAAAGAGCGTTTGCAACGTGCAACAGAGGATACTACAAGGCTTAACATATATGTTAGGCTGGCCGATGCCTGCGAAATTAAGGACAACCTAACCTATTGCCTGCCTGCAATTGAACTGGCTGACAAATTATTAATGTCGGTTAAGGATAAAAAAGGGCGTGCTATTATTCTAAAACAAAAATTATATGTTCAGCGCAACGTTGTGTACTATTATCAGCAAACGGGCAAGAACATAAAAGCAATTGAATACGTAGATAATAATTTAAAATTAGCCGAAGCAAAAGGCGATTCGGACGAGATAGCTGCTATGCTTATTGCGTGTGCCGCCCTTTACGAAGGAAATAGTTTTTTGGTAAAGGCCTTAGAGTATAATTTAAGGGCCCTGCCTATTTTCCAGGGACTAAAGGATAAGACCGGACTTGCGTATTGCCTCGGTAATTTGGCCCGCATATATGCCGACCAGGGAGATAATGCTAAAGCATTAACCTATGATTTAAAAGCCCTTGACATGGTTCAGCAACAGGGCAACAAAATAGATATTATACGTTTTATGGCTAAGGTATCCTATGCATACGATGCAGTAGGCGATTCTGCCAAAAGTATTGAACTAAGGCTTAAAGCGCTAAGCATAGCTTATGAAACAGGGGATAAACCAAGTATATCGACCACGCTAAACTATGTTGGCAATTTTTATATCGACCATCATAGTTATGCTAAGGCAATGGAATATATTTTAAAAGCCCTTGCAGTAGTTCAGCAAATAGGAGATTTTGATGGCCTGGCCAATGACTACGGACGGATGGCCAAAATATACAAGTCGACACATGAGTATGATAAGGCTATGCAGTATTATTTCAAAGCTTTATCGGTTTGCGAACATATGGGCGATAAAGGGCAAACAAATTATAACTGGATGCGCATTGGGCAAATGTATACACGCAAGATTGTAAACTATAAACTGGCCAAAGCATACCTCGATTCTGCTGTATACGGCTTTAAAACAGGGGGGCAAGTAGGTTTTTTGGATGAAGCTTACGGAAGCAAATCTATATTGGATAGCCTTACCGGCGATTATAAAGCACAGGCTGTAGATATGAGATATGCCTTTTTTTACGAGGATAGCCTAAAAAATGCACTTGCAACGCACCAGGCTGTGCAAATGGAAATGAAATATGAATTTGATCAATTGCAGTTGAAAGAAAAAACCGAGCAGGCAGAAAAAGATGCGCAGGCCGAAGCTGATAAACGCAGGCAAAGAACAATTACATGGTCGGTTGTCGGTGGTTTGTTATTGGTGCTGTTGTTTGCAGGTTTTGTTTTTCGTTCCTTACGAATTACCAGAAAACAAAATATTCTTATTGCTCAGCAAAAGCAATTAGTTGAAGAAAAAAGCAAAGTAGTTGAAGAAAAGAATAAAGATATTCTTGATTCTATAACCTATGCCAAGCGTTTGCAGGATGCTATATTGCCGCCTATAAGCACAATTAAAAAGCATTTGCCCGAATCGTTTGTACTTTACAAACCCAAAGACATTGTTGCCGGAGATTTTTATTGGGTTGCCTCCCCGCCCTCCGAAGGAGGGAGTAAAGAACATACGTCTGGTATTCCTCCTTTGGAGGGACAAAGGGAGGCACTTTTTATTGCCGCAGCCGATTGCACAGGGCATGGTGTGCCGGGTGCAATGGTGAGTGTAGTTTGTAGTAACGCCCTTAACAGAACAGTTAAAGAATTTAAAATAACAGAACCCGGAAAAATATTGGATAAGGTGCGTGAGCTTGTATTAGAGACTTTTGAAAAGAGCGAAGACAATGTGCAGGATGGGATGGATATATCTTTAATAGCTATAACTCCGGCCTCCCTTAATCCCTCCAAAGGAGGGACAGAGGTGAGGTGGGCAGGCGCCTACAATTCCTTATGGTATGTGCAGGATGGCAAAATGCATGAAATAGCTGCAGATAAACAACCGATAGGTAAAGCGGATAACCCCAAATCATTTACTACACATACCATACAGCTAAGCCCTCCTTTGGAGGGTAGGGAGGCTGGTACCATACTATATTTATTTACCGATGGCTATGCCGATCAGTTTGGTGGCCCAAAGGGTAAAAAGTATAAATACAAACCATTACAGGAAAAGCTTTTAGCTATAAGCCATAAGCCAATGGAAGAGCAAAAGCAAATACTGGAAACAACACTTAATGAATGGAAAGGCGACCTTGAACAGGTTGACGATATTTTAATGATAGGTATCCGCATATAGGTATTAAGGTGAAAAACTGTTTAGATTAGGTGTTTTTTATATACCATTTTTGCAAAAATTAAAACAAGGTTAATAGGCTGTAAATTAAAGGTATTCAAGTTTAATGTAGTGTTAGGTTATCCTACAAAGTTCAGGTTTAAGTAATTCCGAATCGAATTTTATAAGAGATTTGCAGTAATCCCCAACTTTTGATGCCCCCATCATCAAAGAAAATATTATTTGTAACCACTCCGATAGTTATTATTTTGGTAATAATTATTGGATTTTCGGCGTTCAGCAACGAAGCACGCTTTCAAAACACTTCTGATTTATTAAAACGCAGTTACAGGTTGCGCGACCAATCTGATGCTGCCTATGCCAAGGTGCAATCGATGGAAAGCAACAGCGATAATTACCTGTTTACCGGCGATGTGGTTTCGCTTAGTGATTATAAAGTAGAGACAGAGCAGGTGCGTAACTTAATGGACACGTTAAAATACCTGACACGCAATGAACCCTCATTAAAAGCAGGTGTAGATTCGTTGGGTACGATAATAAACCGACATATAGTATTTATCAATAGCTACCTTAATGTTACCAATGTAAAAGCATTTAGTAAGGAAGACCAGGAAGACTATGTGCGCTTTAACAAATACTATCGCGACAGGATAAACGCCATACTAAGCGAAATAATGATTGAGGAAAACGCCCAGTTTAGAGAAAGGGAATTAACCAATGCAAAAAGCATAAATAACTACCATTGGGTGTTTGCAACCTTACGGATAGGAACATTCTTATTATTGCTCGGTGTTATAATATTCCTGGTACGCAATAACCGGAAGCACGAGAGGGGATAGGGCAAGTTGATAAAACTTATTACTTTTATTCACGCATTTATTTAATGCGCAGAACCCTTAATCTATGAAATCAAAACATGTACTCACCGCATTTTTAATCTTTACTGCTGCATTTGCTAATGCACAAAAAGATACTACAGGCAATGCATTTACCACATTTGAAATAAAACCTTCTGAAACTGATGCATCCATCACCAGCGGAGATGTTCCCCACCTGGTAATGTTTAACCCAAAGGCTAAGCAGGGCAAATTGCTTTTATTTATGACCGGCACAGGTGGTATAGCCAACAAGGGCCCTAAAGATTTTTACAACACTGTTGTAGAACAAGGCTATGTGCTCATATCCTTATCGTATATAGATGTGCCTGCTGTGGCACAAATATGCCATGATACTAACCTTGATAAAGACCCCAATTGCGCCGATGAGTTCCGTATGAAGCGCATATATGGCAAAGGAGATTTTTCGCTGATAGATGATAAGCCGCAAGATGCTATTGTAAACCGTTTAACCAAATTGCTTGTTTACCTTTCTGCACATCATAAAGAAGTTGACTGGACACAATACCTTGATAATGGGCAACCCAAATGGAGTGAAATTGCCGTGTGCGGACAATCGCAGGGCGGTGGTATGGCTGAGTATTTGGGTAAACACGAAGTGGTGTACAGGGTAATATCTTTTTCGGGCGGATGGGATTGGTCAGCAAAAGATAAAATTGCAAAATGGTATGCCACAAGTAATAAAACCCCTGCCAATGCATGGTATGGCACTTATAATGTTAAAGAGGCTACCGCCGATGTAATTTTAAAAACCTACCAGGCCCTTGCCATGCCTGCTACGCATATTTATGGATTAGACCTTCCGGTGCGCGATGGACGCAAGGCTCATGTTGAGGGTGTGGCTAATCCTGCATACAAACCTAAGTGGATTGAGATGCTGAGCGGGAAGGTGGCGAGTAAGTAAGATTTAATTATAATTATTTGGGCGTTCCCTCGCCCTAAGAGGGCTTCGGGTCGGGCTTTCGGCTCAAACTCCTCACTTCGTTCCGGGGTTCCGCCTCTATCCCTAACGCAGAAATACATGGAAGAGTAGATGTTTTTTTCTAACTTTGGTAAAACAAGTTTCATGGAAAAAATAATATCGTTTGCTATTGTGTTTTTTGTGTGCATTTCGCTATACACATGGGCGCAATACAGGGTACAAGGGGATGGGCTAAACAATAAAACCTTTACTATTACCTTAACCCAAACCAAAGGACAAACGGGACAAAGAAAATGGAGTTGGCAGGATGATGAAATTACGTTTAAAGACGGTAAGCTGATTTCTAAAACAATGAATAAGCATGAAGAGTTTCCGGCGGCAGTGTATTCGGTAACTATAGATTCTTCCTCTGGCGAAAAACAGGTTAAGTTTCAAATGGTTTCGCAAAATCATTTTACATATAAGGCAACTATAAAGTTAAATGGCACCATTACCGGCGATGTTGTTGAAGGTACCGCCGAATGGATAAGCGTGATGGGTACATACGAGTACACGTTTACAGGAGCGGTTAAGCATTAATAAGTAGTAGTTTGCGTTAGGGATGGAATCCCGATAGCTATCGGGAGGAAACAGCCGAAGGCTTTTCGCTTTGATAGCCCGGCCCGAAGGGAAACGCCCAAGACACAATTTGTAAAAGTGCAGCAAAAGTATAGTTTTGTAAACCTATGCACGTACAAGACAAACCTAACGAAGGAAAATACCTTGCCGACGAATTTTTACTGCTAAGGTTGATGATTGGTATTATGGGTATGGCATTGCCCTTAGTGCTTGTGGTTGGTATGCTCCTGTTTTCGGGGTGTACGGTAATGCAGCCCTCTATTAGCCATTATTATTATACTAATATGGGCAATGTGTTCGTGGCGTATGTGATATGCCTTGCTGTGTTTTTATTGGCTTACCCGGGTTACGAAAAGGATCATATTTTTAGCAAGCTGGCTTTTGTGTTTGGCTGTGCCTTTGCATTTTTACCTACCGAAAAATACGACCCTGCTACTTGTTCCGAATGCCATTATGCTTTTCCGGGCACGCCGCATACCGACCATATAGTAGGTATAATTCACCTTTGCTGCGCCAGCACATTTATAGCTATACTGGCATATTATTCGGGTTGCCTGTTTACAAAAACCGAAGATGATAAAGCGGCGGTTGGCAGGAAGAAAAAACGAAACGTGATATATATAACTTGTGCTATAATAATGGTATTGGCTCTTGCTTTTTTAGGCACCCTGCTTGTGCTTGATAATTTGGGTGTAAACTGTGCCACAAACTTGCTAAAGACCCCCGTAATATTTTGGGGCGAGGTGGTAGCATTAGAGGCTTTTGGTTTTTCGTGGTTGGTAAAAGGTGGCGTTTTGTGGCGCGATGTAAACGACCCGCATCCATCAACGGCTAAAATGGCTAATCACTTTTTATTGAAAAGAAGGGTGAAAAAATAATTAGGAATTGTGAGTGCTGTTACCCTGTCCCGATAGCTATCGGGATTGTTTTAGGAGTCGTATATAATTACATGGCTATTCGATGTGATGCTGAATTACAATCACGAACTCGCTAATAAAAAAATGAAAGGAGTGAGTAAACAAGTTCAGCATGACAAGGCTTACTTATCACTGTTCACCTAATTATTAACCTGTGCGGCCAGCTTTAGCAGGTTGGTAGATATTATAAGTCCGTCGGCGGTTACGTTGGTTTTATTGATTTCGAATTTGGTTTTTTCGTCATCATCTTCGTCAAGGTAAATGCTTATGCCTGCGCCTTTTTTACTTTGTCCATATTTCTCCGATACTATTAAAACGGGTTTGCCTTTAATTTGGGTGCTAAGGTCCTTAAGTTTGGCGCTTGATTCCTGGGGTACAAAAACTATGCTGCATGTGCCAAGCTCATCGGGCGCATGAAGTATTTTAACCGATATTATACGTTGCCCCACATGCTTGCCCGATATATACTTGGTTAGCATGGCTGTAACCGGCGATTCGCCATATACGCCTACAATAAAATCGGTATTGCTGCGGTCGTGTGGCCATTCAATATATTTGGTAAAGTTGTATACATACATCGATACCAGTTCGTAGTTAAGTTTTTGCGCAACAGCTTTTGTACCCGCAAACAACGACAATGCGCCTGCAAACAATATAACACGGTATGTTAGTTTGTGGCTATTCATTTTTATCGGTTGCTTTTTTAGCAAAACTGAAGTTGTACTTTATACGTAGCGCAAATTCACGGCTTTGTGCAGGCAGTGGCGAGTGCCCCGAGTTATAGGGCTGTATAAATGCGTAATCTGAATTAAAGATGTTGTAGCAGCCAATACCTATGTTAAGGCCTTTGGTAAAGCAGTTGTTATACGATATAAAAAGGTTTGCCAGCAATGTAGGCTGAAATGTTTGCAATGCAAAGGTTGTATCCTGGTAGGCATAGCCGTACCTTTTGCCAACAAACGATAGGGTAGGGGCGATGCTAAAGTTGCGGGTTACATTATAGCATCCGTAAAGGTTAAACTTGTTTTGCGCAAAGCCCAGGGTTGCATTATTATTGCCCGGTACGCGGTAGGCAGTTACAGAGCTATCTGCAAGGGTGTAAAACGAATAATTAAAAGCTACGTAACCCCAAAGGCTTTTAATGCGGTAATCGAGTTCGGCACCACGTGTGTTTTGCCGGGTAAGGTTTTCGTAGCCTTCTTTCGAACTATCGAGCACTACATATACAATCGGTTTTTTAATGTTAATGTTAAACAGGTCGAAGGTTAAATACATATCGGAAGTTATTTCCCATCCTGTTTCAAGTTCCAGTACCTGGGTAACTTCAGGCACCACGTTTTTTTCTACGCCAAGGTCAATATCCTCTATACCCGGCGAGCGGAAGCCCTGGCTAAAAAGCAGTTTAAAATTTACCTTGTCTATCTTTTTAGTTAATCCAATACGTGGCGAAAAGGCCGAAGGGTAGCCTGAATTGTTATCGTAACGGGCACCCAAAATAAAGTTTACAATACGCGAATGTAAAAAGCCTTGAACAAAAAGCGCACGGTTGGTATAGCTTATGCTGCGCTGCCCGTTTATAAAAGGGGTGGTATCTATGCCATCCATGGCATGGTCGTAATAAATTTCTCCGCCTGCTATAATGTTAATGTTGCGTGTTGCATCGTACGATGCGGTAATGCTGGTTTTATAGCGTTGCGCTGTTTTATCGTACTGTGTGTAGGTAGAATCTACCGCATAGGGGGCCACAGTACCCACAAAATTCCAGGGTTCTTGCTGTTTAAAACTAACAAGCGGTGTAATGGTAAGCTTATCGCCTATTTTAGCATCGTATTTAAGTTCGGCCAGTTCAGATAAAAAGTTGCAGGGATAGGCTTCATTCATAGCCTGGCCATAATTATCGCGGGTGGTCATTTGGTAGTTATCATAAATGCCCCTAAAGCTTAATCCCTTCCACGACATACCTAGGTTAATGTTTTCCGGGTTAGTGGCCGAATTGCCCGCCATATTATAGCTGTTGCCGGTAAGGTCGGTATAGTTGCGGTCGCTACGGTTGCCCATTCCGTAAAATCCGGCCAGGCTGTATTGAAAATCTTTTATACGCTGGCCCACTGAAAGGCTAACATCTTCGTAACCCATGGCAGTTTGCATTTGCCCGTAGCTTGCTGATGCCTGTATGCCATTAAGGTCCTCGCCGTTTTTGGTAATAATGCTTATAACCATCAACTCGGCGTAGCCGCCATATATGGCAGAACCGGGGCCGCGTATTATTTCAATTCTTTTTATCTGGCTCACATCAAAGTGGTTGCCCAGCTGTATAGTAGAATATAATGTTTCGTTCATTTCCTGCCCATCGAGCAGCAATAATACTTTGCCCTCGTGCCCCCAGTTGCCGCGTGCACCAATGCTTACCACACCCTGCACATCTACGCCAAAATCTATACCCGGCACCAGTCGCAATACATCTATAAGGTCGCGTGCGCCCGATTTTTCAATTTCTTCCTGTGTTACTATAGTTACTATACCCGGCGATTTACGCAGCGATATTGACTTAATAGATGCAACCCCTGTGCGCGAGTTTATAACCGTTTCCAGTTGACTTGATATACCCGTGCTTTTAAGCTTTGCAAGGCTTTCGAGCGACATAGTATCCAGCTTGGCGGTATCTACAGGGTTAATATCCTGGCATGGCCCCTTAACCGCGAGCAACATTAACGCTGCAAGCGTACATAAACGATTTAGTAGTGTAAGATGGGGATTCTTACTCATAGATTTTAATTACGTATAGTAAACAGATTGCTTAATCTTTACAAATGTAAAAAAATAAGCACGCAGAAGCAAAAAATTAAATTAATAGTAAAAACTGTCCTGATGTATGTTATTTGGGCGTTCTTCCGACCACAGCAAGCACAAATTTTAAGGAATAGGCAAAAAATGTCGTTTTGTAATTCCTTTGATGGAAGAAATATTTTCGGGTAATTCCCCATCATCATTAATTAGTACTGTATAATTCTTCCGTAATAGAGTATCTATAATTGCCTTGTCTGGGATTTCCGGGTATACAGTAAGATTAGTATAAAACATGGCCTCTATGGATGCTTTATAGTTAAAAAGAACCCCATTGGTTATATTTTCCTTGTTAAGATTCTTAAGTTCATTAACCCAAGCCGGATTTCTGTCGATTTTTTCGAAAGGTTTCATTCTTTCAATGGTATATCTTATAGGTAAAGCAATTAACAGAAACAGTAGTAGTCTTACAAGCCATTTGTTAAGCTTACTTTCTTTAACTACATAAAAGAATTCTGCTGTCATTAAAAATAGGGCAGGGGATATGAAAACAATATAGCCTTGCATTTTTGTTTGAGCAAAAGAGAAGAATGCAATAGGGATTACTATCCAAATTGCGATTGCCAAATGCTTAAAGTCTTTTAAATTCTTTGCTGTAACCCAAATAAACCAAAGCAATGGTAGGTAAATCAGTTCTCCGTAGTTTATCCGAATTTTATCTATAAAATAATAAAATGGGCCACCTTGCCCATCAAGAGTTTGAGTAAAGTGTTGCAGGTTTGAAGTTGCTTCTGCATTAGCTTCAAATGGGAAGGCCTGATAAATGTATATCTGCCAGGGAAGAAAGACGAGGGTGGTTACAACAAGAAATACAAAGAAATTTATAAGTAATTGCTTAACCGAAAAGCTTTTAGTATCCCGAAGTATTAATAGCCATATTGGCAATACAATTAATGCAGGCAGCCATTTTGTTAGTATGGCTGCTCCCAGGCTAATTGCTGCAAGAATATTGTAGATTGCTTTTCTATTACCTGCATAAACCGTAATGAACAGGATGCTTAATTCAATAAAAAATAAGAAGAACGTATCGATATGATCTGTTGCAACCCTGCCTCCGGTTAATTCTATAATTAAGCCATTTATTGAAAATAAAAATGCTGCTACAAACCCGATTTTTCTGTTATAAAAGTATTTACCAAGTAAATAAGTAATTCCTATTCCGGTTGTTGTTAATAGAATAGATGGAATCCTGATTGCAATTTCGTTAACCCCAAATAGTTTCATACTTATTGCCATTGCCCATAGGGGCAGTGGTTGCTTATGTAACCAAATATGCGATGAGGTCCAACTATAGCCTCCGGGTTGTAATAGTGGATTTTCGTAAAGTGTTGGAGTAAAAAAGTGGCTCATTAAATGTTTTGCAACAAGTGCATGATAGCGCTCGTCCCAAAAATGTAAAAAGAAATCTGTTGAGATATAGATTCTAATTGCAAGCCCACATAGTATAAGAAGAAGTAGCGCGAGGTTAAATTTTTCCTTTGCTGCGTATTTCCATGCGAAAAAGTACCCGACTGAACAAAAGAGTACGGTTAGTATTCCAAATATTTGATTGGCATCCATTCGCGGTTAAAAGGGTGTCTTAAGGAGAGGGCAAAGTAACTAATGCTACTTAATTACATGCATGCGGTCTAAAAAGCTTTTGCGGTAGGTATCGCCTAAAATAGAGGTAAGGTTTTTGTTTTTACCATTAAAGGATTTGAAGTGTATAATATCACGTTCTACCCTTGTTACATCATCCAGCGATATTATTTCGGCTTTGCTTACCTGCACCAGGTGGGGCGCTATGCCCAGCAAATCATCCAGCGAATAATCCATTAGTGTAACCTTAGAGCCATCGCGCAGTATGGCTTTTTTATTTCGGGGGTCATCAATATCAACACGTATAATTACAATGTCTTCCAGCTTAATTTTGGCTTTCGATCGGCCTTCGTTAATATTAAACAGTCCGTATTGTCTTTTTTCGCTTATTAGCTGATGTGCCTTTAGCAGGGCTTTTTCCAACCTCTCCTTTTTTATGGGCTTGGTTATAATATCTATGGGCGAAAGTTCAAGCGCTTCTTTAAACTTATCATTGGTGCCGGTAACAAAAATAACGGGTTTATCACCCAATAGCTGAGCCAGTACCAGCCCTTCCAGGTCGGGCATTTGAATATCGAGCAGGCATAAGTCGAAATCGAGCTTAGGTAAAGATTCTAAAAACTTACGGGGGTTATTATAAGTACAGGATATTTCGGCTATAACTGAATTTTTACACATGTCTTTAATAATCTGCAACATCATTGTATCGTCATCTACCACGGCACATCTAAGCTTTTTCATGACAAAGATTATTTTAAAGTGTGTATTTATTCCTTATATAAACCGAAACAATATAAATAGCTTTTGTGGTATAAAAGACTACATAGTAAAAAAAATATTAATTTTTCAAGAATTATGTAACCTTTTTTATAGTATACGTAGAAACGCCTTTAACGGTTTAGATTATTTGGTTAATTTGCTCATTATTAGGGCAAATAGATAAAAATCCCTTTCTTTTTGTAACGTAAGTTTTAAGCAGGTAATAATGCAGGTTAAGGCCTGTTTACATTTTATTTAAGAAAAATTCCTATTATAGCTTACTAAAATTATACATACTATGTTAGTAGGAGTACATTGTTCAGTTAGCGGAGGCCTGCATAACGCCTTTACCGAAGCTGCCGCCCTGGGGCTTGATACCTTCCAGGTATTTACACGCAACCAGCGCCAGTGGAAGGCAAAGCCTATATCAGACGAAGAAAAGAAAGCCTGGGATGAGGAATGGAAAAAGCATCCGGAAGTAAAAACTATCTTCTCGCATTCATCCTACCTTATTAATATTGCAAGCGCCGACCCCGATTTGCAACAGAAATCGCGCCAGGGCCTAACCGACGAAGTGATGCGATGCCATGCACTGGGTTTATCGTTTGCAGTACTGCACCCCGGTGCAGCAGGTGAACATAGCCCCGAAGATGCTATGAAACGTATTGCCGAAGCGCTTAAACATGTATTGGCCGAAACCAATGGTTCTAAAGTTAAAATACTATTGGAAAATACTGCCGGGCAAGGCTCGCATATAGGATATAAATTCGAACACCTGCGCAATATTATGGATATGGTGCAGGACGACCGCATAGGCACCTGCTTTGATACCTGCCATGCCTTTGCATCGGGATACGATATACGCACCCAACAAAGTTTTGATAATACCATGCACGAATTTGATAATGTGATAGGCCTTAAGCATATAAACGCCATACACCTTAACGATAGCAAGGGCGACCTGGGTAGCAGGCTTGACAGACACGACCACATTGGGCAAGGAAAAATTGGTAAAGAGGCCTTTAGCCTAATGATGCACAAATTTGCCCACATACCTAAGGTTATAGAAACCGATGAGGCCGATAATATGAACGCGGTGAATATTGGTTTGCTTAGGGAGTTGGGGAAGTAAATTTTTATAATTATATTATTTTGGGCGTTGCCCTGCGGGCCCGGGCTGTCAAAGCGTAAAGCCTTCGGCTGTTACCTCCCGATAGCTATCGGGATTCCATCCCTAACGCAAATTCCTAATTCGCATTGGCGGGCCTTGCGCGGTCCATCACTTTTCACTATTCGGTATTCACTTTCTTAATTCCTAACGCAAGAATATTGCTATAAATAAAAACTGCCCTTAGCTTTATGGGCCAAGGGCAATCTTTATGGTTTATATAAGTGTTCTTTAGCGTGCAATCATTAGCTTATCATCCTGAATAAGGTTTCCTGATGCATCCAGAATTCTATAGTAATATAATCCTGTCGGCAGATCGCTGATGGAGATAGTTGTAATGTTATCTTTCAGTTCATTGCAACGTATCCGTTGGCCTAACGAATTATAAATACATATGTTTTCTATCTCATCTGGGGCTAACTGGGTTTCTACAGTTACCATGGAACTTGCAGGGTTAGGGTAAACATTTACCGGTTTGTATATCAGGCTGTCATCACCGCCTTTTTTGTGAACAGCCGCATGGATACAAGTCCTGGTACCAACAGTAGCTGTTGCAGTAACTGAGCAACCGTAATGGTCGGTTACAGTTACGGTATATGTACCTGCGGTTAGCCCGGTAGCTGTTGCAGTTGTCTGTCCTGTCGGAGACCATGAATAAGTATAAGGGGTTCCACCGCCGCTAGCGCCTACTGTGGCTGTTCCACTGCCAACAATAGTAAGGGCACAGGTAGGTGTTGTACCTACAATAGAATCACTTAAGTTATTAAGATGGAAAGTTATCGAACCTGTTGCGGTACATCCATGTGCATCGGTTACACCAACTGTATAGGTACCCACGCCTAAGCTACTTATAGTACTGGTGGTTTGCCCGGTAGACCAATGATAGGTATAAGGAGTGGTTCCACCACTGGCACCAGCAGCAGCGTTACCCAGTATTGAAGGAGGCTTAACACCATCGCATACGAGTGTGCTTGATACGTTTGTGCTTAAAACGGCAGGTTGCGTAATGGTTGCCGTAGCTGTAAAGGTACATCCGTTATGGTCGGTAACAGTTACGGTGTACGTACCGGCACTAAGGTTGGTTGTAGTGGTAGAACCCGAACCACCACTTGGACTCCACGAATAGGTGAGTGTTCCGGTACCGCCGCTTGCACTTACACTTGCTTTACCAAGGGTATTACCATTGCAGGGCTCGTTGTTTAACACAGTGGTGCTTCCGGTTATTGCCGTTGCGGGCTGTGTAATTGTAGCCGTTGCCGTTGCTGTGCAACCGTTATGATCGGTAACTGTTACAGTGTATGTGCCTGGGCTTAGGCCTGTAATAGTTTGAGTGGTTCTACCGGAGCCTGGTGCCCATGAATAGGTATAAGGAGTAGCCCCGCCGGTAGGGTTTGCCGTGGCAGTACCTGTAGATGCCCCATGGCAGGCAACATTGGTAACCGAAGTGGTAACAGATAAGCTACTACTGCCAAGTGTATAGGAAGCAGTAGATGTGCAACCATGTGCATCGGTAACAGTAAGCGTATACGTGCCTGCGCTAAGACCTGTTATAGAAGAATTGGTGTTTGAACTTGATCCGTTATTCCATACATATGTATAGGCAGGTGTGCCGCCACTAGCTCCTCCGTTCAGTGTGCCGGGTGCTACACCGCAGGGGCCAAATTCATTAGAAATGGATGCGACAACCGCAGCTGCGGGTTGTGTAATAGTAACACTAGCTGTGGCTGAACAACCGTTTGCATCATGAACAGTTACGGTGTAGGTACCCGCTGTAAGATTGCTAATAGTAGCACTACTGCCCGTAACCGGTGACCATGCATAAGTATAAGGGCTTGTACCGCCACTCGGATTTGCGGTGGCGCTGCCGTTATTCCCGCCGTGGCAACTTACATTAACAACCGGCGAAATGGTTACAATGGGCGATGGAGTATGTGTAATTGTAACACTTGCAGTAGCTGTACAACCATGTGCATCAGTAACGGTTACTGTATACGTACTCGCTGTAAGGCCTGTAGCTGTAGCATTGCTTCCGCCATAAGGAGACCAGCTATAAGTATACCCAGGTGTGCCACCGCCTGCAGTTACAGTAGCACTGCCAGTTGAACCAGTGAGGCAGCTTTGTTGTGTAGAGCCTGTAATGTTGGCAGTAACTGCGCTGGCAGGTTGTGTAATAGTAACACTTGCAGTTGTTACGCATCCGTTGGCATCGGTAACCTGTACACTATATGTACCTGCACATAGATTGGTGATGGTAGAAGTGCTGTATCCTCCGGGTGTCCATAAATATGTAAACGGAGAAGAACCCGTTACATTGGCTGTGGCAGTGCCCGAACAGACACCGTTACATAAAACATTTGTAGAAGCCATGCTGATAGCAGGAGGCTGATTTACCGTAACAGTAACTGTGTTTGTTGCAACCGGCCCGCAGGCATCGGTGGCGGTAACAGTATATGTAGTGGTAGATGTAGGGCTTACAGTTACCGATTGCCCGGTAAGTGAGCCAGGCTGCCATATATAGGTTTGACTACAGCCCGGGTTTGTAACCGATGCGGAAAGTAAAACAGAGCTTCCGGAGCAAATTACTGTAGGGGTAGCTGTAGCAGTTACTGTCATTACCGGTGGTGTGTTGTTGGTTACCAACGAAACATTATCAAGGAAAATGTGTTCATACAACCCACTACCAACTTCAAAATTTAGAAATGTAGGATTGGCAAGGTATCCGCTACCGCAATACCAAAAACCGGTAGTTACTTTTTGCCACGATGATGTTGGAGTAACAGTAACTGTGGTTGAACAATCGTATGAATTGGCAGATCCGTAAGAAACTTTGTTTGTAATACCAGCCTTTATAGTATAGCTGGAAACCGAAGTATGTGCCAATAAATAAGCAAAATTTACGTCGAAAGTAAGTGTGTAATATGTGCAATGCTGCCCCGGAGGTAAAGCAGTGTTTTGTGGATAGGAATTATTAATCATTAAATAATTATAAGAACTCCACATCCAATGAAACCTATCGTTTGGAACAGATGAGCAAGCCACATCAGGCACAGGTGTACTGAATTTTACATCAGGGCTGGCTGTTAAATCCGTACCAAAGCTACCTGTATAAGTCCCGGTGCTGCAATCTTTCATAGAGTTTTGAACTATATCTCCTCCTATCACTCCGGTAAAGCCTGACCAATCTATAGGGTGCGAATCGCTTTGCAAATCACCTGCATAATAATCGCCTTCTCTCCAGCCATCCAGTATGTTGCTATTTGCATCAAACTCATTTGCGGGTGTTGTCCTGGTTTCACTTCCATTTTCAAAATCTCCGTTTAGTACTAACTCCGGCCCGTATTGTGGCCCGGTAGGCGTAAAGCAATTAGGGCTATTTTGCCAGTTGGGCCCTGGTGTAACATTAACAGTTTTTACAACAAAACCACCCTGTTCCTGTCCATCGGTAGGATAAAAGCCAAATTGAGCGAGCCCCAGGAAATTAGACCTGGGTTTATAGCTTATAACTGTATTGCCCACCGATAAGCTAAGTGCGTTATGGTCGTTTCCGCTGGTGCCGCATCCCCTTATATTATATAAGGTTGAAGGAACAACTGACATTGGGTCTCCATCCGGGTCAGACAGTTTTGAATCGAACACGGTTGATGTGGTGTATGTAAGCGGAGTTAATATGCTTGGATCATTTACATACGTATAATCTACCGCTTGTCCCGGAGTACCCAAAGAAGGGCTTTGATAAAAATAATCGGGGTATACCTCTGCCTGTGGAATTGGATTAACCGGACTGTTATCGTTTTGTTCGGTATATACAGGTGGATGGTTGGCCACTAAGGGCGAAGAAAACGAAGGATTTAATTGATATTGGGTGCTGTTACAGGTATTTACCATACCAAGTAATGCCCGTATTTCTGGTAACGTATACGTCCTTTTTTCTTCTCCGGGGAAAGCAAAAGGGCCCATAACATACAAGGGTTGATAACCGGGCGAGCCCGAAGCCCTGTCGGTCCAGGAATATATGCTAAGATCCATATGGCTGAAATATGAACTTTGTACATCGCTACCAACATAAGGTTTTGATTGGGGTATAACTCCCGAATAAACTGGCTGGTTAGTGTTAGCATCATTATTCAACCCACCTCCACCAAACTGATTGGTGCTGGTAAGCCAAATATTACCCTGCACCGCTTGTGTTGTAACTACAGTATTGGTAGTAATAGTAGGTGCATTATAAGGGCCCACAACCAATTGATTGAATGTGGGAGTTTGGTTCTGATAGTTTAAAAGCCCGTTTCCTGCCGCTTCAAATAAATATGTGTAGTCAAATAAAGTTAATACTCCGCCATTTGCAATAACAGGATGATTATTTACATCCAGGGCAATATCCGAAAGCCAGCCCATGGTATGTGTGGTTTCGTGCAGTAACACCGAAAACAAATCATAGTTGCAATGGCCTACATTCAATGTTCCGTCATTTTGCCAGGTAAAATTGGTTGTAAGTAAACAGGTGTTAGGGTTTCCGTACTGTCCTGTAAAGTTTACCGTAACTACACCATCAAATTGATGAGTATCATCTGCGGTTCCTGTTGTAATATGATCGAATACACCACCTGCATAAGTTCCGCTAGCGGGATATGCAGGATTGCATGAATTTGAAATATACAATGGCCCGGCTACGGCTAAAGCACCTGATTGAGGGCAAGGAGGTGGGTTGTTAGGGCCAGGTGTAAGGGTCCAGGATAGTAAAACATGGATGTTTACATGATCGCTACCTGTTATATTACTAAAGTTAAATACGGATTGAATATAGGTTAGTACGGCACAATATGTGGCTCTTCTTGTCGAGCCCCAGGTTACATCGTCAAATCCATATCCTGTATGGTTAAGTACATCATCATAATAAACTGCAAATGCACCGCAGGTAAAAACAGCGCCGTTAGAGGCCCAGCTTCCGTCCGTCGGGTCGGTGGGGCTAAGGTATGGTGACGGTGTATGCGTATTTATACTGTTAAGCCATTGTGGAGTTAATCCACACACAGCAAAATTACTGTCGGATAATTTTGTGGTATCGGGCGTGTAGCCTCCTTGGGCTCGGCTTATTGTTGCACTTAGAACAATAAACAACAGCATGGCGATTTTAGTGATTTTGTTTTTCATGGGTTAAGGGTTTAGGGTTACAAATAAAGTGAATGCGTACGGTTAATTATAGAGATATTGTTTAAATAGCCTTGTTGATTGAGCGAAATACATATTTGGTTGAGTGGTTAGTGGTTTAATGAAATTGAGGAGTGCAACTTAGGCAGATTTTCGGTAATGAGTATGCGTATGTAACAAACAGGAAAAAACATGTAATGTTCATGCTTTTTTTGTGCGTAAGCGACAAGTTTTGATGTTTTGTTCATCAGTAGAAAAGTATTTGATTGTGGCAAACATAAGATACCTTAACCTATTTAGATATGCCGTTAACTACAAAAAAATCACATTTGCCGTTAACTACATTTTTTGCACAATATATTTTTAGTAAAACAAAAAGTGTAACTATATAATAAGGTAGTGAGTAAATACAGCCTAATGATTTTTTAAATAAAATTGCCCATGGCTTTGTGGGCCAGGGGCAAAATAGTAAGGCTAAATTATATAAGAGAGAAGTGCGGCTACTTTACTTTTTCAATATAAGGCGGTCTATTAATTCCTTTTTTCTTTGTTGAGAAACTTCAATAGTCATACCATCTGTAAGTAACACATGTCCTCCTTCGCCTCTAAAATATTTTTCTATAAACGCTATATTTACAATATGTGCGTTGTGTACCCTAATAAAGCCGTGGTCAACTAATACTTCTTCATATTCCTTTAATGTTCTGGATGCGGTAATTTTTTTACCCCCGGTAAGAAAAAGATGCGTATAATTTGAAGCTGCTTCCAGGCGCAGAATAGAATCTGTATTTATAAAAGCAATGGAATCCCTGGAATGTACTGCTATTTTTTTAGGATGTTTTCCTTCACTTAAATCTCTGATGAGTTTTTGCAAATCGGCAAATTGTTCGCTATTTGAAGCAGTGTTTTTATGCTCCCGAACTTTTTTAATAGATTCGGACAAGGTGTTTTTTGTAACAGGTTTTAGTAAATAATCGAGGGCATGCAGTTTAATGGCATTAATTGCATACTGATTATAAGCAGTAATAAAAATTACATGCGAGGATATAGTAACCTGCTCAAAAATTTCGAGGCTTTTTCCATCTGCCAACTCAATATCCATAAGAATAAGATTGGGCGCAGGGTTGTTTTTAAGCCAGGCTACCGATGATTTTACGGTTCGGCAAACTTCCAATACCTCTATCCCTGCATCTAATGAAACAAGCAGCTTGATAAGTTTTTCTGCTGCAGGAATTTCGTCTTCAATGATTAATATTTTCATATTCTTTGGGAATTAATAATGGCAATTCTACAGAAAAATAGTCAGTTGTATATGAAATAGCTATTTCCTTGCCGGTAAGTAATTTATAGCGTTCATTAATGCCCGATAGGCCCTGCCCCGTAGACTGAACATTTTTTTTAGGATAACGCTTATTTATCATAAGTAGCGATGGTTTTGAAGTAAGGCCTATTTTTACAGCCAGTGGTGTATCAGATAAAATGTTATTGTGCTTTACTACATTCTCCAATAATATCTGCAAGGAATTGGTAAGTATAAAGTATTCGGTATCGGGTTTGATGTTATTAAATTCAACCGTAAGATGGTCACCAAACCTTATTAATAAAAGAGTGTAATATCTTTTAGCCTGTTCTATCTCTTCGCTTAAACTAATAAACTCTTCTTTATTATGGCTGATGGTATAATGATAAAATTGAGAAAGTTCATCAACAAACTCCTGTGCATTATCGGGTGCTACAGTTATAAGCGAGGATAGCGTGTTTAAATTATTAAAAAGAAAATGCGGGTCGAATTGTGCTTTTATTTTTTGTAATTCCGCAAGGGTTAATTGCCTTGTAATTTCGTTCTTTTTGCGCTCCGCCAACTGTATGGCTTTAATGCGCCAGTAAATTAACCCTATAGCAAGTACCGAAAATGTAATTTTAGCCCACCACGTTTTCCACCAGGGTGGTGAAATGCTGAAGCTAAAAGTGGCTGGTTGCATGTTCCACACTCCATCGCCATTCCTTGCGCTTACAACAAATTTATAATCTCCATCGGGTAGCCTTGGGTATTGTATGCTTGTATTCGTTGTATAAATCCAATTGGTATCACTACCTACAAGTTTGTAACGGTATTTTATATTTCCCTCGTCCGCATACGAAATGCCTGCATAATTAATTGCAATATAATTTTCGTTATATTTTAGATATAGCTTTTTATCACTTATAGTAATTTTTTCTCCGTTAATTTTTAAGCCTGTAAAATAAACAGGTGGCGCTATCGTGTCGGGTTCAGTTTTTGTCATGTCGAAAGCGGTAAGACATGTATTAGTAGCCACATATACGATATCGCCTATGCAGGCCACAGAATTAATTTCTGCAAGATTGGGGCCGTAAATATTTTTAATTGATTCAATATGTATGCCGCCGGTATAATCTTTTTTTATAAAAATGTGTGACAATCCCTTTCTTGTGCCTACCCACATATTGCCTCTGTAATCGCAGCAAATGCAACGGCAGCTGTTATTTATTAATCCGTTGGCGGTAGTTATATAATAAAGCCGGTTCCTGTTTTTTATAATCACCCCTGTGTCATGGGTAGCCATCCACATAGCGCTATCGTTGGTAAAAAAAATGTCAGTTATAGCATTTTTTAATGCCGGATTTGAATTGCCCGCGTAAAAGAGAGAATCGCCGGTATAATGATATAGGCCGTTAGCTGCGCCTATCCATATTCCGTTTTGTCCGTCGGAAAGTATTTTCAGAATCTTGGAATTAAATTGTACGGTTTTTTTTATAGATATTTTACTGGATTCTTTATACAGAAGGCGACAGCTGTGGGGCAGGCTGCACCATACGGTGCCATCTTTATTTTGTGCCAGTTCCATTCCTCCGATAGATTGCAGGAAAGGTTGCGGATTAACGGGATGGGCTTTATCAAAAATAAAAACTCCTTTTGAGGAGGCAACCCAGATTGATTTATCGGTATAGAATAAAATACTGTTGATAGAAATATCACCTGCATCGGATACAGTGCGGTATGAAATACTATCATTATGGAGAAGGACAATTTTGTTGTTTTGAAAAAGAGTAATCCAAAGTAAGCTATCAGGAGTAACGTTTATAGAGGTTACCTTAATATCCGGCAAACCATTTTCTATAGTCCATGTTTTAAAATTAAGAGAGCGTAAATAATACACTCCGTCCGAAAGGCTTGTAAACCAAAGGCCTCCTTTATTATCTACCGCAACAGAAGTGATGCGTTTGTTTTTTAAAAAATCAAGTGCAGTTAATTTTGTTATTGCACCATTGTAGTAATAGCACGGAGAATCTTTTAATGGTACAACCCAGATTCTTTTTTTATTGTCGGGGACAATATTAAGAATCGGTTCGGGAAATTTTTGATAAAAAATAACGGAGTGATTACTATCCGATACAATAAATTCGGAAAATAAAGAACTTGCCAGTGACCCGCCCGGAATTTGTATTGTTTTGTCCTGCTTGGAAAAAAACATTTTTTGTGTCCAATAATCGGGTTGTGATTTGTGAACCAATTTGTTTTGAAAATTCAGATTAAAAAATGCTACTTTACGGGGCGGGTAAGTAGGTGTAATAGAATCGCCTATGACATATATGCCTTTAATAATTCCGTTGCTGGGAGTTGTAATGATATAATATGTATTGTGTGGTACATTTATTTGAGAAATAGCGAAATTATTCCTGAGACTGATTTTAAGAGGCTTCATATCCGTTGAAAAACCTACATATACATTGTCGGCAGTATCTATTGCTAAAGAGGTAATAATGCCACCTTTTATCTGCTTTATAAGGATATTGTTAATTGGCAGGCAGAAAACGGAATCGTTATAATAATAACTTAATTTTCCGTTGTAAGAACGGAACCAGATCCGGCCTTTATAATCTTCAATGGCTTCAAATATTGTATTGTCGGGTAATCCATTCGAGGTATTAAAAACTTTAAATTCATAACCGTCGAACCGGCACACACCAGCATCGGTACAAAACCACATAAATCCTTTAGAATCCTGTATAACATCATATACTTCAGAACTGGGTAACCCATCCCTTACATTAAAATTTCTGAATTGAGAGGATTGTGAAAATGCCTTAGGTGGAAATAAGAAAACAAAAAGAGCCAGCACCGGTAAACAGATGTAGCGGATTATCCACCCTTTTTGCATGTTGGTAGTTAGCATATACCAAAGGTATAAAAATGGGCCAATAAGTATCAAAATACCAAATAATTACAATGCTAAAAATAAAAACGTGACAGTTTAAATTAATACTAAGAATGCCCATTAATTCCTAACTTCACACTTTATTTGCGATATGCTGGGGTACCGATTTACACATTACGATAAGCCAAACCAAACACCGTTCGAAAAGCTGTTCGATATTTTTAAGCAGCTTATAACCTTTACCAGCGGAGATTTTGATGAAGCCATTGCCTGGCTTACCGAATTGGATAAAGAATATAAACTTACCGAACCCGATTATGGTATTGGCGATTTTATCCAGGAACTAAAAGACCGCGGTTATATACGCGAAGAACATCCCGGTAAAGGGGGCATTGCCATTACTGCCAAAACCGAACAAGCCATAAGGCAGCAAGCTTTAGAAAAAATATTTGGCAAGCTTAAAAAAGGCACAGCCGGTAACCATGCCACTAAGTATACAGGTAGCGGAGACGAGATTAGCAGCGACTCGCGTCCCTTTCAGTTTGGCGATTCTTTAGACCAAATATCTATGCTGGAAAGCATGAAGAATGCCCAAATAAATAATGGCATTGGCGATTTTATGATTACCGAAAATGATTTAGAAGTAAAGGAGAAAGAGCATAAAACGCAAACATCAACTGTATTGATGATTGATATTTCTCATTCCATGATATTGTATGGCGAGGATAGAATTACTCCCGCAAAGAATGTAGCAATGGCTTTAGCAGAGCTTATAAAACGTAAATATCCAAAAGATACTCTTGATATAATTGTGTTTGGCGATGATGCATGGCAAATACAAATTAAAGATTTGCCTTATTTGCAAGTGGGGCCGTACCATACCAATACCGTGGCAGGCATAGAGTTGGCAATGGACTTGCTAAAGAGAAGAAAGAATGCCAATAAGCAAATTTTTATGATTACCGATGGCAAGCCCACCTGCATTAAAGAACATGGAAAATATTACAAAAACAGTTTTGGGCTGGATAGAAAGATTTTGAACAAATGCCTTACCCTGGCACAAAGTTGCCACAGGCTTAAAATACCTATCACTACATTTATGGTAGCAAAGGACCCATATCTGCAGCAATTTGTACACGATTTTACCGAAGCCAATGGTGGCAAGGCTTTTTACACATCGTTACAAGGTTTGGGCGAATATATTTTTGAAGATTTTGAACGCAACAAGAAACGTACATTAAGATAAACAACATACGTATGAACAACAGTAAAACAATAGGCGAACTAAAAAAATCGGGTTATAAAAGCAAGGGCATAAAGGATGAATTGCGCGATAACTTGATTTTGAAAATAAAGAAAAAGGAAAACGTATTTAAAGGCATTATAGGGTTTGAAGACACTGTAATACCCGAACTGGAACGAGCCATATTATCGCGCCACAACATTAATTTACTTGGCTTGCGTGGGCAGGCTAAAACACGTATAGCACGGCAGTTAACTCAATTGCTGGATGAATACATACCTATTGTAGAAGGCAGCGAACTGAATGACGATCCGTTAAATCCTGTTAGCGCGTATGCAAAAAATAAAATAGCTGAACTGGGAGATAAAACCGCCATTAGTTGGTTGCACCGTGATGAAAGGTATGTAGAAAAACTGGCTACACCGGATGTATCTATGGCCGATTTAATTGGTGATGTAGACCCTATTAAAGCTGCCAACCTGCGCCTTAGTTATGCCGACGAACGGGTGATACACTATGGTATTATCCCGCGCAGTAACCGTTGCATTTTTGTAATTAACGAATTGCCCGATTTGCAGGCACGTATACAAGTTGCACTGTTTAATATTTTGCAGGAAGGCGATATACAAATACGCGGATTTAAGCTGCGCATACTTTTGGATATTCAGTTTGTGTTTACCGCCAACCCCGAAGATTATACCAACCGTGGTAGTATTGTTACCCCGCTAAAGGATAGGATTGGCAGCCAGATTTTAACACACTATCCTAAGAGCATTCATTTATCGAAAGAGATTACCGCTCAGGAAGCTAAGATTACAGAGAGCCAACGAAAGAATATACAAGTAGGAGATTTGATTGCGACCATCATCGAGCGCATCGCCTTCGAAGCACGTAAAAACGAATTTGTAGATTCTAAAAGCGGTGTATCGGCACGTTTAACTATTTCGGCATACGAAAACCTGGTAAGCACTGCCGAACGCAGGATGCTGCTTAGCGGAGATGATAAAACGGTTGCACGCATTGTAGATCTAATTGGAGTAATTCCGTCGGTAAATGGTAAAATAGAATTGGTATACGAAGGAGAACAGGAAGGAGCCGCAATAGTGGCGCAAAACCTGTTGGGCCGTGCTATACGAAACCAATTTCTCGAATGGTTCCCCGATCCAAACAAATTGAAAAAGAAAAAGCAGGAAAGCCCGTACCAAAGTATACTTGCATGGTTTAGCGAGGGCAACACGGTAGATTGCCTGTTTTTGGAAACGGATAAAAACTATACTAAAGGCATAAAAGCTATTCCGGGATTGGATGAACTGGTAGAAAAATTTGTACCCAAACTAAAAGAGCCGGAAAAAACGGTAATGATGGAGTTTGTCCTCTTTGCCCTGGCCGAACATTCTTTAATTGGAAAAAACAGCCTTGAACGCAGTGTGCAGTTTAAGGATTTACTCGGTTCCATGTTCTCGGAAAAGGATTTGCTTGCAGGAGGGGAAGAGGGAAGCCCGAATAATTAATTATTTCTTTATTCTAATTTGGGCGTTACCCTGCGGGTCGGGTCCCACAATACTGCGGGACACTCCGGGCTTTACACTTCAATTGAAAATCATGAACTCCTTGACAATAATTAGCGTGGTGAGTAATCCTTAACGCGAAATATTGAAGAAGACTTTTTAATTTTTTAACCGAAAATTATTTTTTGAAAGAGTATTAATGCTCACCTTTGCGTCTACGTTTATAACCATTCAATTTTATAGAATATGAAATACAATTTATTAGGCAATACAGGATTAAAAGTATCGGAGCTTTGCCTTGGCACGATGACATTTGGCGGCAAAGGTATATGGACGGCTATTGGCGCCATAGACCAAAAAGCTGTGGATGCCATTGTAGGCCGGGCCATAGAAGGTGGCATTAATTTTTTAGATACGGCCAATGTTTATTCCGAGGGCATGTCGGAAGAAATGACGGGTAAGGCCATACGCAATCTGAATTTGAAAAGAGATGATTTGGTAATTGCTACCAAAGTGCGTGGCAAAATGAACGAAGGCCCTAATGGCAGCGGACTTACACGCAAACATATTCTGCACGAAGTAGATGTCAGCCTTAAGCGCCTTAATATGGATTATATTGACCTATACCAAATACATGGCTTTGATGCCCTAACACCCATTGAAGAAACCCTGGATGTATTGGATAGCCTTGTAAAAAGTGGAAAGGTGCGTTATATTGGTTGCAGTAATTTAACTGCCTGGCAAATTATGAAAGCATCAGCATATTCACATTACAACCACATTTCCAGGTTTATTTCTTTACAGGCATATTATACGCTTGCAGGCCGCGATTTAGAACGTGAAGTAATACCTGTACTCAAAGATCAAAATATGGGGCTTATGGTTTGGAGCCCTTTGGCAGGTGGCTTGTTAAGTGGAAAGTATACCCGTAAAATGGAAGCCGAAGCAGGTTCGAGACGGATTGCTTTTGATTTTCCGCCCGTAAATAAAGAACGCGCCTTTGATGTTATTGATGTACTGGAACCAATGGCCAAAGCAAAAAATGTATCGGTGGCGCAATTAGCACTGGCATGGTTATTGCATCAACCGGCAGTTACCACTGTAATTATAGGTGCAAAAAATAATATGCAGTTAGATGATAACCTTAAAGCTATAGATGTAAGTTTTAACGTAGACGAAATGCAAAAGCTGGATGAGGTAAGCAAGCTTCCGGCAGAATATCCGGGCTGGATGTTAGAACGCCAGGGTGGCGACAGGAAAAAATAAAATATAATAGTATGGCAAACTTATTCTCTCCTATAAAAATAAAAAATGTTGAACTTAAAAATCGCATTGTAGTTTCGCCAATGTGCGAATATTCGAGCGAAGATGGTTTTGCCAACGATTGGCACCTTGTGCATTTGGGTAGCAGGGCGGTAGGTGGTGCAGGCTTAGTAATTACTGAGGCTACAGCAGTGTCGCCCGAAGGGAGGATATCGCCGGAAGATTTAGGAATATGGAAAGATGAGCACATACCCTTTTTAAAACGCATTACTGAGTTTATAGAAAAGCAAGGCGTGGTAGCCGGTATGCAACTGGCACACGCAGGCCGTAAAGCTAGTATGACATCGCCATGGATGGGGAGCAAGCTGATACAACCTAACGAAGGAGGCTGGCAAACCCTTGCACCCAGTGCGGTACCCTATAGCAATAGCTATTCAGCGCCTAGAGAACTTAGTATAGCAGAAATAAAAAAGATAGTACAGGATTTTCAGGAGGCTGCATTAAGGGCAAAAAAGGCAGGCTTTAAAGTACTTGAATTGCATGGTGCACATGGATACCTTATCAATGAATTTATGTCGCCAATAAGTAATACACGTACCGATGAATATGGAGGCTCGTTTGAAAACCGCATACGTTTTTTGCTTGAAATAATTGAAAGTGTACGAAAGGTGTGGATAGAAGAAAATCCTTTGTTTTTGCGCATATCGGCAACCGATTGGGCACCCGGTGGCTGGAATTTGGATGATTCGAGAAAGCTGGCCAATATTTTAAAAACAAAAACTATCGACCTTATAGACTGTTCTACCGGCGGTAACGTGCAAGGCGTAAAAATTGAATTAAAACCTATGTACCAGGTTGGCTTTGCCGAAAGCGTTAAAAAAGCCAGCGGCATGCTGACAGGTGCGGTAGGCTTAATTACCACCTCGCAAGAGGCAAACAGCATTATTACAGAATCAAAAGCCGACCTTGTTTTCTTGGCCCGCGAATTGTTACGCGATCCATACTTCCCCCTAAGTGCTGCACATGAATTGGGCATGGACGTTAAATGGCCGGAGCAATACGAAAGAGCAAAAAGTAAGTGAAAAGTTAAAAATGAATAGTGAAAAATTGTGGAAGGCGCTTTTATAAATAAAAGCTGCCATCAGTTTTTGGCCAACGGCAATCTTATGGTTGTGTCTTCTTCAGGAGGCTATCATGTCTCTAAATGTATCCCCCAAAGTGTGAATAATGTAACTTAATTACGCAGGAGTGTAAGCCTTGGGGCTAATATGCTGCTCATCTTTGCAGTGTAAAAATTATTTCACTTTAAACACAAATCAAATAATGAAAACATTAGTGTATGCAGCTATCCTATCTTTATGTATAGTAGGTTGCAATAATAAACAGGCGCAACAGCTTAAATCGTTAAGCGAACAGGATTCTACCTTAATGAAAAACTCGAGCCAGAAGGATTCTACCATCCTGGCTTATGTAAAATCGATGAATGATATACAGGATATACTGGATAGTATTAAAACTACTGAAAAGATACTATCAGTGAACATATCAGGGGTTGAAAATAAAAACAACAGTATAAATGATATAAGAGCCATAGAAGCGCAATTGGTTAGATACCATAAAGAAATTTACTCCTTACAGGACAAGCTGAAAAGAGAAAATGCACAGAATAGCGAAATTGAGAGGATGAATAAGCATCTTTCTATGGAACTGGCTGAAAAGGATTCGGATATATCGTATTACCAGCGCGAGCTTTTAAGCATGAACGACTCGCTTAAAGCAGTAGCACGACAATTTAATGATACTATGGTTGTAGTTAACAGGCAAAAAAGTACTATAAATGATATGACAAACGAAATGCATACCATTTATTACGCGGTAGGATCTACCAAAGAGTTTAAAAAGACCGGTATTATTACCAAGACAGGTGGCTTTATTGGTATAGGCAGGACAACTACATTAAAACAAAATTTTAACGGCGACTATTTTACAAAGGGAGATATGACCCAACTGCATGTAATACCATTATATAGCAGGTTTGATAAACTTGTTACGGTTCATCCTACCGATTCGTATAAGGTTACTGATAATAAAAAGTCAGACTCGCTTACTATAACCGATCCTTCTGCGTTTTGGAGCACATCTAAATATCTTGTAATTGTAGTGCAGAAATAGTTCTTATTTCAATTAGTAATTAATAATTAGTAATTAATATTTTGGGAACTTAGTAATTCCTGATTACTAATTACTAATTGTTAATTAAATCAGAGTCCTCGTTCTTTTAGTTGTTGGTCTACCATTTGCAGTCCTTCTAAAAAGGAATGGGGATGATAACCCAGATCGGTGTTAGCTTTATCTAATATAAAACCTGTACGCAAAGGGCGCTGTGCAGCCTGCCCCAGTGTAGCGGTACTAACGGGGGTAATTAAAGATTTATCCAGCTTCCAAAAATCGGCTACAGTATAAAACAGGTCGAGTATGCTCATAAAATCTTTACCCGAAATATGGTAAATGCCGGTAGCATCTTTAAGCGCAGCCAGGGCGCAACCTTCGGCTAAGTCTTCGGCAAGGGTAGGGGTGCGGTATTGGTCGTCTACCACATTCATTTTTTTGCCTTTAGCTAAATTGTTTTTTGCAACCAATACAATATTGCTGCGGCTCATATTATCTACAATGCCATATACAAGCACAGTACGTAATATGGCCCACTTTATGCCCGATGCTTTTACAATATTTTCGGATACAAACTTGCTTTCGGCATACACCGATTTGGGTGGATAGGGTATATCGGTTTCACGGTAGGGGCCCTTATGCCCATCGAAAATAAAGTCGGTAGAAAGGTGCACAAACTGCGGGTTGTTGGGCATGGTCTTTAAAGCGGCAACCATATATTCCACCGCTTTTACATTCATAGCATGGCATTCAATGGGTTTGCTTTCGCATCCATCCACATCAGTCATGGCAGCGGTATTTATTACCGAATCGGGTGTATATTTATTAATGATGTCCTTTACCTGTTGTTCGTTGGTAATATCCAGCTCTTCGTAGGTATAGCCATCTTTATGGTTAAGGCGGTTAGGGCCTTTTGATGTGGCAATAATTTTTACGTTCTGTTCTTTTAAAAGCCTGTATACAAGCTTTTGCCCAAGTAACCCGTTAGAACCTGTTATTAATATTGTTTTAGACATGCACCAAAGATAAAACTATTGTTTTAATACTTCGGCAATACACCTAAAACCAAGCCAGGCTCTCGGGCCTTTATATGGGAAATCAATAGTGTAATCGTATTCGAAGTGTTCCTCATGGCTATTCGGACCATTCAAAAAGTCCCGGTAACTTAACCCTTTAATAGTACTATCAGCAATAATTTCAGATACATTGCCCAGCATATTGTATATGCCGTATTTATTAGGTTCACCAAAGAAAACGGATTGGACACATCCATCATAATAGATAGAATCACCAGCATTGGCTGTATCACTATAACACTTTGATTTTTGGAAGAATAGATTTGAATATTCGGCAGTATTGCTCACTTCTATATTATTTTTATCGATTATTCTTTCATATCCAAATGGGTATTGGCAATGATTTAAACCAGCAGATGCAGCATAATCCCATTCTTTATCAGTTGGTAAACGGTACTTAACATATTGAACGCCCATGTATATTGTTGCCGGATCCCAGGTAGCCTGCTTTTTGGTAATAGCAACATAGTAATTAACTTGTTCTGTACGCCATTTGCAGAATTCAAGTGCTTGATAGTAAGAAATGCCTACAACAGGATAGTCCTGGTAATAAGGATGGCGTAAATAATAATATGCTGCATATACCCCTTGCAAACGCCTGTTTCCCCATACTAAAGTATCTGGCAACATGGAATCGCAATATGACCTTCTTCTGTGTTGTTGATTTATGGAATAAATAAATTCACGATAGCCAACATTGGGTACTTCCGCCTTATCTATAAATAAGTTATCCTTTAACCAAATGGTTCCGGGTGGGGTATAGGTTTGTTTAGGAACTACTCTAGGTACATCAAACATGTACTTTTTAGTGGCGCACCCAATTAAAAGTAAAATCAGCGAAAAATAGGCTAATCTTTTCAAGGCAAAGAGGGTTAACAGTGTGGTTTTAAAGGTCCCAGGTACGTCTGCGCTTTGAACTGGCAGGTTTAAAAAACCTTTTATTCTCTAATATAAAGGCCATAATAAAGTATATGATGATAGGTGAACCAAATGTAAAAAAAGAGAGGTAAATAAAATACAGTCTTATAGTTGTACTTTGAATGCCAAGCTTATTGCCAAGCCATGTACACACGCCAAAGGCCTGCTTTTCGAACCATGCTATTATATCACCTATTATCCCCGGAAACATAATGTAAAGTTACGTAATTAATTAGCAATTAATAAGGATGGAATATTTAATTATTTGGGCGTTCCCCTGCCCAAAGCGTCAGGGTCGGGCTATACGTTGCAAGTCCTCGTCCCGATAGCTATCGGGACTGTGGGCTTTCCACTTCTATCCCCGTCCGAATGGCCTTGGCCGGGCGGGCCTAACGCAAAATACCTAGCTCTTCGGTGCCGACTTATACTTATCAAACCTTACTATTGTGTTGCTAACGGGTTTAACCGTTTGCAGGTAACTGAAAATTGCGCCCAGGTCGGCAGTATCCATGCCGCCATACATGTTCCAGGGCATTACGGTGTTAGGCTGGCCAAACATTACATCGGGTACATGGTAACTTGTATCGGCAAACATTTTAAATTTTTTAATAAACATATCACGCGTCCACATGCCAATACCGGTTTGCTTGTCGGGCGTAATGTTGGCTGAGCGCAGCAGGTTGCAAAAAGGCAGTTTAAATTCAAATCCGCCGGCAAAAAGTTCGCCTACAACTTGTCCTTTTACTTTTTTAGTGTGGCATTCCTGGCAGCCCGCAGCTGTAATAATATATCGGCCATAAGCTATTTGGTCGCTGGGGCTTGGCCTTGTTTCCGGATTAGCTTTACTCGGTATAGTATTTATAATTAAACTCATCGGGAAATCGGGCTTAGATGCAATGTTGTCTTTTTTAACAGCCGGCAGTGTGCGTATATATGCTATAATGGCTTTAATATCGCTGGGGTCCATTTTACCATAAAGGGGGTAGGGCATAACGGGGAACATGGCACGTCCTTCTTTGGTAACACCTGTAGTTATGGTACGGTATATCTCGCCATCGGTCCAATTGGTAAGGTTGTAAGGCGTAATATTTTGAGAAATAAAACATCCCGGAAAATCGAATTGTTGGTCGAACACTTCGCCGCCTTCGCCAACGGTGCCTGGCGTTATAGGGCCCGCATATTTGGTCCAGTCGCGTTTAGAGTGGCAGTCGACACATACGCAAACATGGTTGGCAAGGTATTCGCCACGCTTTATTATTTGGGCATTGCTTTCTACTTTAATATCGGGGGCAGCGCCAACACTTGGCAACATATATTTTACATAGCCTAGCAGTCCTGCAATGGCAACAACAATTACTATTACAATCCAGCGGATAACTTTTAATGCCTTTTTCATGTATGGATGATTTTAGGCAAATATAAAGGAAGTTGTCAGTTCAGAGTTGTCAGTTTATAGAATGATAACCTTGTATTTCGCGTTAGCCTGGCCCCTGCTGTTTGGATAAGGAAAGTGAAAAATGGATAGGAAAGGTAAAAGAGACGAGAGAACTGCGCAAGGGATAGCAGCGAAATGCCCCACCGGACATGTAGCGTATAGCCCGACCCTTTAGGGTTGCGCCCAAATAATAATAACCCTATATCTTTGCAGTATTATGACCGAAGAGTTTTTGCAATATGTATGGAAGCACACCCTGTTCGACAGGGCAAGGCTATTTACCTCCGATGGCAAGCAGGTAGAGATTGTGCGTGTAGGGCATCATAACCACGATTCGGGGCCTGACTTTTTTAATGCGCGTTTAAAAATTGATGGAGTGCTGTGGGCCGGTAATGTAGAGGTGCATGTAAAATCGTCGGCATGGGGGCAGCATAAACACCAGTACGATGAAGCCTACAAAAACGTTATTCTGCATGTGGTGTGGGAAGATGATGAGCCTGTAATGCGCGCCGATAAAACCATGATACCCGCTATAGAGCTGCATAACATTCTTCCTGCCGCTATGTATAACAGGTATGCAGCGCTTAGGTTTTCATCCAAAGAAATACCCTGCGAAAATGATATTGGTAAAGTAGATGGAATGGTAATAAATCCCTGGTTGGACAGGCTATTGGCCGAAAGGTTGGAGCGCAAAACCGATTATATAAATACCAAACTAAATAAAACCATTAACGACTGGGAAGAAACTTTTTACCAACTATTGTTGCGAACGCTGGGTAGCCCCGTTAATGCCGACCCGTTTGAAAGGCTTGCCAATGCACTGCCTTATAAGCATATTGTAAAACATAGTATGCAACCCTTGCAGGTAGAAGCACTTTTGTTCGGACAAGCGGGTATGTTGGATGCCGATATGAAAGATGAATATCCACAAAAGCTATTTAGAGAATACGAATACCTTAAACATAAACTGGGCATGACTGCCATGTCTAAAGCGGAGTGGAAGTTTATGCGCATGCGTCCGCCAAATTTTCCTACCATGCGTATTGCGCAGTTGGCTGGTATACTTACCAAGCATCAACATTTGTTTCGGAGTGTGATTGAGGCTACCAATGCAAAAGATATTTTTAAATTGTTTGCCGTAAAGCCTAATACTTATTGGCAAACACATTATCGTTTTGATAAAGCAACGAAGAATAAAAACGAAGCTGTGATGGGTAATGCCACCATTGAGTTGCTTATTATAAATGCAGTAGTACCTATCTTGTTTTTATATGGCAAGCACTCATCAAACGAAGAAGCCACCGATAAAGCTCTTGCTATTCTGCATAGTATTAAACCGGAGAAGAATAGTATAATAGATAAGTGGAAGACCCTTGGTGTTTCTGCGCACGATGCCTACGATACACAGGCGCTGATACAATTACGCAAAGAATATTGCGACAAGAAACTTTGTATTCACTGTGCTATTGGCCATAAGCTGATGAACAAGAAATAGTTTTCAGTAGACAGAAGTCAGTAGTCAGAATATTCACCGCCGGAGAGCAGGAATAATAACATGTCACATCGAGCTTGTCGAGATGTGGGCGTTCCCCTTGCCCTAAGAGGCTGCGGGTCGGGCTTTCGGCTCAAACTCCTCGCTTCGCCCGTCCGAAAGGCCTAGGCCGGGCGGGCCTAACGCGAACTACCGTTAGCTCAGAGCCGTTTCTCAATTAAGTTACTTTGCAAGGCAGCTAAGGTATTGCTGGAATAGTTGGGCATTTTCGGCAGAGAAAGTGCCGTCTATATGCGAGTTGCGGGTTCCTATACTTAGGCCCGAAACAGCATTTTCCTGGTACTTTTTTATACCGCCGAATGTCATATTCAGGGTTATTAATGCTTCGCCCTTGCAGTTAAAATTGCTGACTGAATACATCTTTTGCTTTTTGCCGTTCTTAAATACAAGGGTTACTGGTGCATCGTCATCAAGGCATGCCGATCCTTTGCGTACTAATATGTGCATATAGTATGTTTTGCCCGATAATACCCAACTTTCTCTACTAAGCATGATAGAAAAAACTTCGGTCCCCGCAGAATCCAATATTTTAATTGCGCTCTTTATTTGGGTGGTTACTTTCCCTTCGGGTTTATCTTTGGCTGTATCAATTAGGTGTCCGCAGCCGAGACTGTCCTTTTTTTGTGCGGTGCAAAACATGGGAAGTAATAACAGGAATACAACTATAGGTTTCATAGTTGTAAAGATAGATATATAGAGCGAAGAAATAGAATGAGGGATATTTTCGATTACTCTTTTTGTTTCTTCTCCCAATCAAACTCATATTCTGCTGCTGCCTCTGCCTGTGTTTTATGGTTTTGTTGTGTGTTATTGCTTGTTTTATGTTTACCAAGCCTGCGTAAGGCGATAAACAGCAATACCAACGTGGTGCCAATAATTATAACTCCTACCGAATCGATTGCTTCTCCATTTTGAAACGGAAGTAGATTGAGTAAATCCATAGTCTAATTGTTTAAAGGCCCTAACATATACACTATATATGTACCTGAGTAACAAACATGTAATGAACGGGAAAAAACATGTAATGAACTTGGTGTTTTGCTAAAATTGGAAAGAGAAAGTGAAAATGAATAGTGAAAAGTGGGTTATTTTGGAATAATTTGTTTAGTAATAAATAAAATGTTTATATTTGTAATGAATGATGAAATCATTCAAGTGAAAAATTGTGAACCCTTTGCGGTAAAAACCGCCCCATTCGCTCTCCCCACGCGGGGAGACATTCCAGGGTGCGATTTCGGGCCTCTGCCTGGGAACCGGGCTTATGTAACGCTTCCCCTTATGGGGCGGCAATGTACGGTGTACATTACCGGGCTGTTTGGATGGGGCGGTTAGTGTATACCCGCTAAAAAGAGGTAATTAGTTGAAAATGAGGCATCGACGGGTATACA